>SCPO01000042.1_pt1 | contig 583017 bp, 539 predicted proteins | sample 6106821 | NCBI WGS metagenome assembly SCPO01 (sample SAMN10720448, study PRJNA508395) | human gut metagenome | isolation source: Participant 2 stool, 0 month | host: Homo sapiens | collected 2017
CAGCTCGATACCCTTGTAGTGGGTTTGGACAATTTGAATACCTATTATGATGTGAACATCAAGCAATGGCGGTTGGAGCAATTGACGAAGTTTGGAAACAGATTTGTCTTTGTCAAAGGAAACATAGCCGACAAAGCACTTGTCGACAAGCTGTTTGATGAGTATCAGCCGCAAATTGTTGTGAATTTGGCAGCACAGGCGGGGGTGCGTTATAGCATCACGAATCCGGGTGCCTATATCGAAAGCAATCTGATTGGCTTTTATAATATATTGGAAGCCTGCCGCCATTCGTATGATGAGGGCAGGGAGGGGGTGAAACACTTGGTCTATGCTTCTTCGTCGAGCGTGTATGGCTCGAACAAAAAGGTGCCTTATTCTACCGATGACAAGGTGGATAATCCCGTGAGCCTCTATGCTGCTACAAAAAAAAGTAATGAACTGATGGCACATGCTTACTCTAAACTTTATGACATTCCGTCCACAGGTCTCCGTTTCTTTACGGTATATGGTCCTGCAGGTCGTCCGGATATGGCTTACTTTGGTTTTACCGATAAGTTGCTGAAAGGTGAGAAAATCAAGATATTTAATTATGGGAACTGTAAGCGCGACTTTACGTATGTGGATGACATCGTAGAAGGCGTGATGCGTGTGATGGCAAAAGCTCCTGAACGTAGGATGGGTGAAGATGGTCTGCCTATACCGCCTTATAAAGTTTATAATATAGGCAATAATCATCCTGAGAACTTACTGGATTTTGTCCAAATATTGCAGGAGGAACTGATAAGGGCAGGTGTATTGCCTGCCGACTATGACTTCGAGGCACATAAGGAATTAGTACCGATGCAACCGGGTGATGTGCCTGTGACTTATGCGGATACTACTGCTTTGGGACGGGATTTCGGTTTCAAACCGAATACTTCGCTTCGGGAAGGCCTCAGAAATTTTGCTGAATGGTATAAGGACTTTTATATGAAATAATCCATCATTGATTTATATAACCCAATTGAACTGACATGAAAGATTTTGAGAAACTGCGGATTGCTGTAGCCGGTACCGGATATGTAGGACTGTCTATTGCGACACTGCTGGCACAACATCATAAAGTGACTGCTGTGGATGTGGTACCTGAAAAGGTGGAACTGATTAATAATAAGAAGTCACCTATTCAAGATGAATATATCGAGAAGTATCTTTCGGAAAAGGAACTCAATCTGACAGCTACGCTGGATGGCAGGTCTGCCTACAAGGAGGCTGACTTTGTAGTAATAGCAGCACCTACCAATTATGATCCTCAGAAAAACTTTTTCGATACGCATCATATAGAAGATGTGATAGACCTTGTTCTTGAGGTTAATCCGGATGCCGTGATGGTGATTAAATCAACCATTCCTGTGGGGTATTGCCGTTCGCTTTATGTGAAGTATGCCCCAATGTTCCAGTATAAATCGGAATTGAAAGGAAAGAAATTTAACCTGCTTTTCTCTCCGGAGTTTCTAAGAGAGAGTAAAGCTCTTTATGATAACTTGTATCCTTCGCGTATTATCGTTGGCTATCCGAAGATGATTGATTTGGAAGGCCGGGTGTCAGCGGAAGAGAATGCGGCAGTTCGTGCCATCGGAAATCCTGAGGCGGAAGAACTTGCACGTATATTTGCCCGGCTGCTGCATGAGGGTGCATTGAAAGAGAACATTGACACGCTCTTCATGGGCATGAAAGAGGCAGAGGCGGTGAAGCTCTTTGCAAACACTTATCTGGCACTGCGTGTGTCGTATTTCAATGAACTGGATACATATGCCGAGATGAAGGGGCTGGATGCGCAAGCCATAATCAATGGTGTAGGTCTGGATCCCCGTATCGGTACACATTATAATAATCCCTCTTTCGGTTATGGTGGGTATTGTCTTCCCAAGGATACCAAACAGTTGCTTGCCAACTATGACGATGTGCCTCAGAATATGATGTCGGCGATTGTGGAGAGTAACCGTACGCGTAAGGACTTTATAGCCGATAGGGTGCTGCACATTGCCGGTGCATACGGAAGTAACAGTGTATATGATGCGGAGAAAGAAAAGGAGGTAACTATTGGTGTATTCCGGTTGACCATGAAGTCAAACTCGGATAATTTCCGCCAAAGTTCCATTCAAGGGGTAATGAAACGTATCAAGGCTAAAGGTGCCAAACTGGTGATTTATGAACCTACATTGGAAGATGGCAGTACTTTCTTCGGCTCGCTTATCGTGAATGACTTGGAGGAATTTAAACGTATCTCGCAGGCCATTATTGCCAACCGCTATGATGCATGTTTGGATGATGTGGCTGACAAAGTCTATACGAGAGATATTTTTAAACGTGATTAAATAAGGTATCTTATTTATATCTGTTTCATGAAGAGACTTTTTGTTTTGCATCAATCGTCTTATAATTAAGACTTTATCACTTTTCTCAGAAAAACTACTCCCAAGCACCTTTTTTCTTTGGCTACATAGTTTTTAATCCTCACCTTTGCATCGTTGATCAACGAAACGTGTGAATAGGAAAACGAATTTAAATCTCTAAAGAAAAAAGTATGAGTGTAATTTTCAGGACGGTGGAGAGACCGTCGGACCCCAGGGTTGAAAACTCTCCCAAGAAGTATTATCCGCAGTTGGTAACATTGGGGCAAAGCGTGGATTTGGCGTTTATTGCACAGAAGATGCAGGACCGCTCTTCTCTGTCTATCGGTGACATCAAGAGTACGATGCAGAACTTTGTGGAAAAGCTGAAAGAGCAGTTGCTGGAAGGAAAGACGGTTAATATAGCCGGGCTGGGTGTCTTTATACTGGCAGCCAAATCGAAAGGTGAGGAAAAGGCTGATGACGTGACAGCCAAGAGTGTGGAGAGCGTCCGTATCTGTTTTCAGGCGAATAGGGAACTGAAGATATCGAAGGCTGCTACCCGTGCTGGAGAAAGGCTGGATTTGGTGAGTTTGGATGATTATCTTAAGGGGAAGACTTCTACAGATGGCGGCTCCGGTTCGGAAGGAGGAGGTTCGGATTCGGATGGAGACCAAGGTGAGAATCCACTGGGATAACAGTAGCTATGAATTATTAATCAGATAATGGATAATCTTTATGAAGAAAACGTGGAATGTGATTTTGAAACTTATTATTGCCGTAGCGAGTGCTGTGGCAGGTGTGATTGGCGGACAGACAATGATGTTTTAGTCCGATAGGATTTGATAAATAAAAAATGAGAAGAGCTGCTGGCAGGAAATCTGTCGGCAGCTCTTTTTTTAATCCTTGTATGCTTCTTCGTGTACCCCCGCTACTGCTCGTCCGCTGGGGTCGTTCTTTCCTTGGAAAGAGGCGTCCCATGCCAGCGCTTCGGCGGTGGAGCATGCCACACTGGGTACGCTGGGAACACTCCGGGCTGCGCTTTCACTGGGGAAATGCTCTTCGAAGATGGTGCGATAGTAATACTCTTCCTTATTTTGCGGGGTATGTATCGGGAAGCGTTCGGCGGCATGTGCCATCTGTTCGTCGCTGACGGCAGCGGCAGTGACGGCTTTCAGCGTATCAATCCAACTGTAGCCCACACCGTCGGAGAACTGTTCTTTTTGCCGCCAGGCAACGCTCTGGGGGAGTATGTCGGCAAAGGCTTCGCGGACTACTTTCTTTTCTATCTCCTTGCCGGGGCACATCTTGACTGCCGGATTGATGCGCATGGCAACATCCAGGAATTCTTTGTCGAGGAAGGGGACACGTCCTTCCACTCCCCAGGCTGCAAGGCTTTTGTTGGCACGGAGGCAGTCGTACAGATGCAGTTTGGAGAGCTTGCGCACGGTTTCTTCGTGAAAGGCTTGCGGGGTGGGCGCCTTGTGGAAGTAAAGGTAACCGCCGAACACCTCGTCCGCACCTTCGCCGCTGAGTACCATCTTGATGCCCATGCTTTTGATGACACGTGCCAGCAGATACATGGGGGTGGAGGCGCGGACAGTGGTTATGTCGTAAGTCTCAATGAAATAGATGACGTCGCGGACAGCATCGAGGCCTTCCTGAACGGTATAGTTTATCTCGTGATGCACGGTACCGATATGACGGGCCACTTCGCGGGCTTTAATCAAGTCGGGAGCACCCTTCAAGCCGACGGCGAAGGAATGGAGCTGCGGCCACCAGGCATCTGCCTTGTTGTCTGTCTCGATGCGTTTGGCGGCATATTTCTTGGCGATGGCAGAGATGACGGAAGAATCGAGTCCGCCACTGAGCAGGACACCGTAGGGGACGTCGGACATCAACTGGCGCTGTACGGCGGCTTCAAGTGCGTCGTGCACAGCCGTGACTTGTGTGCTGTAGGCTGTCCGGCCTATCGAAGCCGGCGCGGCATTACGTTCGGCGGCAGGAGTGTAGTTGTCCTTCACAGCGGCATAGTCCATCCAGTCGCGGGTGTACCAGCGGTGCATCTTGCCCTCGCTCCCACGGTAGTAGTGGCCGGGAAGGAAAGGCTCGTACTCATCGCAGAAACCCTCAAGAGCTTTCAGCTCACTGCCGAAGTAGATGTGTCCGTCTTTGTCGCGTCCTATATAAAGGGGGATTACGCCGATGGGGTCGCGGGCGATGAGGTAATCGTCCGTTTCTTCATCATAGAGGGCGAAGGCGAAGATGCCGTTCAGCTCTTCGAGGAAGCGGATGCCTTTGTCTTTGTAAAGGGCAAGGATGACTTCGCAGTCGGAACCTGTCTGGAAGGCGTATTTTCCGGCATAGCGGGCACGGATGTCGCGATGGTTGTAAATCTCGCCATTGACGGCAAGCACCTGTTTGCGGTCGGGTGAATATAAGGGTTGTCCACCGGATTCCGGGTCGACAATGGAGAGGCGTTCGTGGGCGAGGATGGCGGAGCCGCCTACGTAGATACCACTCCAGTCCGGTCCGCGATGACGGATTTTCTGCGCCATCCGTAGCGCTTTGTTTCTCAACTCAGGAGTTTGAGACTGTATGTTGAAGATTCCTGCTATTCCACACATGAGAATTAAAAATTAAAGGTTAAAAATTAAAGAAAGGGAAATCATTTCTTGTTTTCTTTTAGAGGTTCGAGGTAACGATCTATTTCTGTTGCCACTCGTCGTCCGTCGGCCAAGGCACGTACTACGAGGCTGGCGCCGTGGGCGGCATCGCCTGCCACGAATACGTTCTCTGCAAACTTCGGTTGCTCGGGCTTGAGGAAACCCATGGCAAGAAGCACCATATCGGCTTCGATGACCTCTTTCTTACCCGTAGATTTCATGGTAGGGCGGTTACCGTCTGTTGCCGGAAGCCACTCCACTTCTTCCACTTCCACACCGCATACCTTGCCATTCTTCCCGATGAACCGGGTAGAGGCGAGGGACCATCGACGGGTACAGCCTTCTTCGTGGCTGCTGGTGGTTTTCAGTACGACGGGCCATTGCGGCCAGGGAGTATCCGGGTTGTGTCCTATGGGCGGTTGGGGCATAATTTCAATCTGGGTTACGCTGACGGCTCCCTGGCGAATGCTGGTGCCTATACAGTCAGACCCGGTATCGCCGCCGCCGATGACGAGTACCCGTTTGCCGCGGGCGTTAACGAGTTGGTCTTTCGGGAAGGTATCTCCATCCAGAATATGGTTCTGCTGTGCCAGCATGTCGAGGGCAAAGTAGATGCCTTTCAGCTCCCTGCCCGGAATGGAGAGGTCGCGGGCGGTGGGCGTACCGGTACAAATGGCGTAGGCATCAAATCCGGCAGGCAGTTTCTGTACATCGACATGGACTCCCATCTTGAACAAGATTCCTTCGGCCTCGAGGATTTTCATGCGGCGGTCGATGACGGCTTTGTCCAGCTTGAAGTTGGGGATGCCATAGCGCAGCAGTCCTCCCGGCATCGGTTTGCTATCGAATAGGGTAACTTCGTAACCTTTGACGTTCAGCCGTACGGCAACGCTCAATCCGGCAGGGCCGGCGCCGATGACGGCTACTTTCTTTCCGTTGCGTTCGGGCTGGAGGGGGGTGATGTAGCCCTCGCGAAAAGCAGCCTCGGCAATGGCGGCTTCGTTCTCGCGGATCGTGACCGGTTCGTTGCACGAGAGTTTCAGTACGCACGACTTCTCGCAAAGGGCAGGGCAGATGCGTCCCGTAAATTCCGGAAAATCATTCGTACTGTTCAGTATTTGATAGGCTTCGCGCCATTTGCCCCGGTAGAGCGCGTCTTGGAATTCCGGGTCTTTATTGCCCAGCGGACATGCCCAGTGGCAGAAGGGTACACCGCAGTCCATACAGCGCGAGGCCTGGAGCTTGCGGTCGTGGCTGTTCAGTGTCTGTTCCACTTGGCTGAAGTCTGTGATACGTTCGTGTATCGGACGGTAACCCGCCTCTTGGCGGGGGATATTGAGGAATGCTTTTGGATCTCCCATGATGAACAAATTAAAAAGTTAAAGAATTAAAGAATGAAAGGGGAATTTCCTCAGTCTTTCATTATTTCATTATTAATTCGCGATTCAATAATCGCGTTGCATTTCTGCAATCTTCTGTTGCAATTTCTGCATCTGCTCCTCTTGCAGCACTTTTTTGTATTCGATAGGGACTACCTGGATGAACTGGTCGGCATAGCGTGGCCAGTCATCGAGCATGGTGCGTGCCAGTTTGGAACCGGTGTACAGGTAGTGCTGGCGGATGAGCTCGTGCAGTTCCTTGCGGTAGGAGGCCTCTTCGATGAGGCTCAGTTCCACCATTTCCATATTGCAGAAATAGTCGAAGTTGCCGTCCCGGTTCCATACGTAGGCCACACCGCCGGACATGCCTGCGGCAAAGTTGCGTCCCGTCTGTCCGAGTACTACCACGCGCCCGCCGGTCATATACTCGCAGCAGTGGTCGCCTACACCCTCCACTACGGCTGTGGCACCGGAGTTGCGGACGGCAAAGCGCTCGCCTGCACGGCCGTTGATGTAAACTTCACCGCTTGTGGCGCCATAAAGCAGGGTGTTGCCTGCAATCGTGTTTTTCTCCGCCTCGAAGTTGCTCCGTACCGGAGGCAGGACGGCGATGCGTCCGCCACTCAGACCTTTGCCCAGATAATCGTTGGCCTCGCCTTCCAGCTTGAAGTTGACACCCGGGACAAGGAATGCCCCGAAACTCTGCCCGGCGGAGCCTTTGAACTTCACGTTCAGCGTATGTTCGGGCAGCCCTTTTTCCCCGTATTTTGCGGCAATGACACCAGAGAGCATGGCGCCGCAGGCACGGTCGGTATTGGCGATGGTGTACTCCAGCGAGATTTCCTTCTGGTTCTCTACGGCTTCGGCGGCGGCATGTAGCATCTCTACATCTTTCACATGGTCGATGCCATGCTGTTGGTCGGTGACGTGGCGGATGGCGGCTTCGTTGTCTACGCGTGCCAGTAGTTTGTCGAAGCTTATCAACTGATGTTTCCTGATTCCGTCATCCGGCTTGCGGACGATAAGGTCTGTGCGTCCAATGATGTCATCCAGGCGTTCCACACCGATTTCCGCCAGGTATTCGCGTACTTCCTGCGCCAGGAACGTGAAGAAGTTCACCAGATACTCGCTGCGTCCGCGGAAGCGTTTGCGCAGTTCTTCGTTCTGTGTCGCCACCCCTACGGGGCAGGTGTTCTGGTGACATTTGCGCATCATTACGCAACCCAGTACAATCAGGGCACTGGTGGCGAAACCGAATTCTTCGGCTCCGAGCATTGCCATCAGTATGATGTCGCGGCCTGTTTTGAGCTGTCCGTCCACTTGCAGCATCACTTGTCCGCGCAGGCCGTTCAGCACCAGTGTCTGCTGCGTTTCGCTCAAGCCGAGTTCGGGCGAGATGCCGGCATAGCGGATGGATGATGCAGGAGAGGCTCCCGTACCGCCCTCTGCACCCGAGATGACTATCAAATCGGCCTTTGCCTTTGCCACACCGGCGGCAATGGTGCCCACACCGCTTTCTGCCACCAGCTTCACGCTGATTTTTGCCCGTGGGTTCACGTTCTTCAGGTCGAAGATGAGCTGTGCCAGGTCTTCGATGGAGTAAATGTCGTGGTGGGGCGGGGGGGAAATCAGCGAGATGCCCGGAATGGAGTGGCGTGTCTTGGCAATCACTTCATCCACTTTGAAGCCCGGCAGCTGCCCACCTTCGCCCGGCTTGGCGCCTTGGGCAATCTTTATCTGTATTTCGTCCGCATTCACCAGATATTCTGCGGTGACACCGAAACGTCCTGAGGCCACCTGCTTGATGGCGCTGCGCAGATTGGTGCCGTCTTCGCGCGGCATGAAGCGTGCCCGGTCTTCGCCTCCTTCGCCCGTATTGCTCCGGCCATGCAGCTTGTTCATGGCAATAGCCATGGCTTCGTGGGCTTCGCGGCTGATGGAGCCGTAGGACATGGCGCCGGTGACAAAGCGCTGTACGATGTTCTCTACCGGTTCCACCCGGTCTATGCTGATAGGAGCGCGGCGGAAGTCGAGGAAATCGCGCAGGAAGATGGGAGATTCCTTGCTGTCTACCATGGCAGTGAACTCCTTGAATTTCTTATAGCTTCCCAGGCGTGTGGCAAGTTGCAGTGTGCTGATGGTTTCCGGGTTCCAGGCGTGCTTCTCACCATCCTTGCGGAAGGCATACAGTCCGCGGTTCGGCAATAACTCCGCTTCCCCCTTCTTTTTAAGAACCTCCATCCCTTCCTTGTGGAAGGCGATGGCGTCGCGTGCCACTTCATCCAGGCGTATGCCTCCGATGCGTGAACTCAGTCCGCCAAAGTAGGCATTGCTCAACTCCTCGCTCAGTCCTACGGTCTCGAAAATTTTCGCGCCCCGGTAAGAACGGATGGTGCTGATGCCCATCTTGCTCATAATCTTGAACAAGCCTTTGCAGACGGACTTGATATATTTCTTTTCGGCAGTGGCGTAGTCGAGCTGTATTTCCTTTTCGTTCACCAGTTTGTCGATGACGGCAAAAGCCATATACGGATTCAGTGCGCTGGCTCCGAAGCCCAGCAGCAGTGCGGCGTGCATCACTTCGCGGATTTCGCCGCTTTCTACAATCAGTGCCGTCTGCACCCGTTTGCCCACGGAGATAAGATGGTGGTGTACCGCCGACACGGCAAGCAGTGACGGAATGGCGGCATGGGTGGCGTCTACGTCGCGGTCGGAAAGCACGATGTAGTTCACTCCTTCGTTGACGGATTCTTCCGCCTGCTTGCAGAGGGTTGCCAATGCTTCCTGCAATCCCTGGCACCCTTTTGCCACTTCGAAGAGCAGGGGCAGTTTCACGGTCTTGAAGCCTTTGTACCGGATGTTGCAGAGAATATCCAGCTGGGCGTTGTTCAGGATGGGATGGTTCAACCTCACCATCTTGCAATGGTTTTCGCTGGGTGTCAGTATGTTCATGCCTACGGCTCCGATGTATTCGGTCAGCGACATTACCAGTTCTTCGCGTATCGGGTCGATAGGAGGGTTGGTGACTTGGGCAAACTGCTGGCGGAAATAGTTGTACAGTAGTTGCGGCTTGTCCGAGAGTACTGCCAGCGGGGTGTCATTGCCCATGGAGTTGATGGGTTCGGCACCGGTGGTACACATCGGGACAATCAGCCGTTCCACGTCTTCTTTGGAGTAGCCGAAGATGCGCAGCATGCTGTCGTAGTTCTCCACGCTATGGGAGACTTTGCGACCGCTTTTCAGTTCGTCCAGCTCGATGCGGTTGCCGGCCAGCCAAGTGCGGTATGGTTTGGCTTCGGCAAGTTGTTTCTTCAGTTCGCCGTCATAATATATTTCGCCTTTCTCGGTGTCTATAAGCAGTATCTTGCCCGGTTGCAGGCGTCCTTTTTCCTTGATGTCTCCCGGCTCGAAATCCATCACGCCGACTTCGCTGGCCACTACCATCATGCCGCCCTGCGTAATCAGGTAGCGTGCAGGGCGCAGTCCGTTCCTGTCGAGCATGCCGCCTGCATAGCGCCCGTCGCTGAAAAGCAGTGCCGCCGGTCCGTCCCACGGCTCCATCAGGATGGAGTGGTATTCATAGAAAGCTTTCAGGTCTTCGCTGATGGGATTCTTTTCGTTGAAGGATTCCGGCACGAGCATGGCCATGGCGTGCGGCAGGCTCAGGCCCGACATGATGAGAAACTCGAGCACATTGTCCAGCGAGGCACTGTCGCTCATGCCCGGTTGCACGATGGGGCGTATCTCCCGGATGTCTCCCAGGGCGGGAGAGGAGAGTACACTCTCACGGGCTTCCATCCAGCCGCGGTTGCCGCGGATGGTATTGATTTCGCCGTTGTGTGCCAGCAGGCGGAAAGGTTGTGCCAGTCCCCAGGTGGGGAAAGTGTTGGTGCTGAAACGGGAGTGCACCAATGCCAGCCCGCTGGTGAAGTAGCTGTTGGTGAGGTCGGGGAAGTAGTTGCGCAACTGCAAGGAAGAGAGCATCCCCTTGTAGACGATGTTCTTCGTAGAGAGCGAGACGATGTAGAAATCCTCGCGGGTGGGGATGTCCGACTTGCGTATTCTGTTCTCTATCCTTTTCCTTATTATATAGAGTTTGCGGTCGGCGGTTTCGCTTTCCGTAAATCCGGTGATGAAAATTTGCTTGATGTCCGGTTCGTTGGCAAGAGCCGCTTCTCCCAATATTTCGGGGCAAGTGGGCACGTTGCGCAGATGCATCAGGGTCAATCCATCCTTTTCAATCTCTTCGATAATGACGCTCAAGATGACAGCCTGGTCTTTTCCGTCTTTGGGAAGGAAAAGCAGGCCGGTGCCGTATTTTCCTTTCTCGGGAACGGGAATGCCCTGCAACAGAATGAATTCGTGCGGTATCTGCAGCATGATGCCGGCACCGTCTCCGGTTTTGTTGTCCGCCCCTTCCGCTCCACGGTGGCGCATGTTTTCCAGTACCTTCAATGCCGATTCTACCAGTTCATGTGATTTTCCTCCCTGGATATTGACCAGCATGCCTACTCCGCAGGCATCGTGCTCATGGGATGCCTCATACAAGCCCAACTGTTTGGGCTGTCGCTGGTAATCCTCTGCTTTTGTTTTGTTGTTAAAAAGTTCTTGTTTCATGATTATAAGCTTTCTTTATTGCTGTATAATATTGTTTGTGGTTTCAAAATGTTCGGCAAATATATGGTATTAATTGCAAAATGCTAATATGTATTCCTGCCTTCTTTCTTGCAAAATTCCTGCGATAGAAGATGAAGTTATGAATTGATAGAAAACACCCTCTGTTTTCTTTTAATCCTAAATCAAAATCAGACGGTTTGATTTGAATTTATAAATTAAGCCTTTTGCTTTTAAAATAATACTTTCTTTAACTTTTTGATGTAAAAACAACTTTTTTCTATTCTTTTGATAAATAAATAGTGAAAAGATTAACTTTATGTTCTTAAGAATATGTATATTTGCAGCGCAAAATCAAATACTGATACATTATGTGTGGAATAGTAGGCTATATAGGTCAAAGGAAAGCCTACCCCATTCTTATCAAGGGTCTGAAGCGGTTGGAGTACCGTGGATATGATAGTGCAGGGGTAGCATTAATCAGTGATAACCGACAGTTGAACGTGTACAAAGCGAAAGGTAAGGTTTCGGAACTTGAAACTTTCGTTGCTCAAAAAGATATTTCCGGTAACATTGGTATTGCACATACACGTTGGGCTACTCATGGAGAACCTTGTTCCGTCAATGCCCATCCCCATTATTCCTCTTCCGAACGCCTCGCCCTCATCCATAACGGCATTATTGAAAACTACGCCGTCCTTAAAGAAAAACTTCAAGCCAAAGGTTATGTATTTAAAAGCAGCACTGATACCGAGGTGCTGGTACAGCTCATTGAATACATTCAGGTGACAAACCATATTGACCTGCTGACGGCGGTGCAACTTGCCTTGCAGGAAGTGATTGGGGCGTATGCCATTGCGGTGCTCGACAAGGACAATCCGGATGGGATAATCGCTGCACGCAAGAGCAGTCCGCTGGTGGTGGGCATCGGTGAAGGAGAGTTTTCCTGGCTTCGGATGCCACGCCGATTGTGGAATATACGGATAAGGTGGTGTATCTGGAAGACGAAGAGATTGCCCTCATCCGCCGGGGAGAGAAGCTGAAGGTTGTTAACCTGAAGAATGTGGAATGTCCGCACGAGGTAAAGACGGTAGCGCTCAATCTCGGCCAGCTGGAGAAGGGAGGCTATCCGCACTTCATGCTGAAGGAAATCTTCGAACAGCCCGGCTGCATTCGCGACTGCATGCGCGGGCGTATCAATGTGGAGGGTACGAACGTGGTTCTTTCTGCAGTGATTGATTATAAGGAACGTCTGCTGGCGGCCAAACGCTTCGTCATCGTGGCATGCGGTACGTCATGGCATGCCGCCCTCATCGGCAAGCATTTGATTGAAAGCTTCTGCCGTATTCCGGTGGAGGTGGAGTATGCCAGTGAGTTCCGTTACCGCGACCCGGTGATTGACAGCAACGATGTGGTGATTGCCATCTCGCAAAGCGGTGAAACGGCCGATACGCTGGCTGCCGTGGAGCTTGCCAGAAACCGTGGGGCATTTATATACGGCATCTGCAATGCCGTCGGTTCCAGCATTCCCGTGCCACGCACACGGGTTCCTATATCCACGTGGGACCGGAAATAGGGGTGGCATCCACCAAAGCCTTCACCGGGCAGGTAACGGTGCTTACCATGCTGGCCCTGACACTTGCCAAAGAGAAAAGACGATGGACGAAGGGCAATACCTGGCAATTGTCAAGGTGGGACATATCCCCGACAAGATGAAGGAGGTCTTGAAACTGAACGACCGTATAGCGGAACTTTCAAGATATTCACCTATGCACACAACTTTATCTATCTGGGACGCGGATACAGTTATCCCGTAGCCTTGGAAGGCGCCTTGAAGTTGAAGGAGATTTCGTATATCCATGCCGAGGGCTATCCTGCCGCCGAAATGAAGCACGGCCCCATTGCCCTGGTGGATGCCGAAATGCCGGTAGTGGTCATTGCCACCCGGAATGGGCTTTATGAAAGGTGCTGAGCAATATCCAGGAAATAAAGGCGCGTAAAGGCAGGGTTATCGCCATTGTGACAAAGGGAGATACGGTCATCAGTAAAATAGCCGACACTTGCATCGAGCTTCCCGAAACAATGGAGTGCCTTGATCCGTTAATAACTACGGTACCTCTGCAATTACTTGCCTATCACATTGCCGTGTGCAAGGGAATGGATGTGGACCAGCCGAGGAATCTTGCGAAGTCGGTGACTGTAGAATGAGGACATGTACAATTTACCATTTACAATGTACAATGGGGCTGCGCTTGGGAGGGGTAAATGTAAATGGTAATTGTATGCTATAATAAGGAAAAGAAAATTGTACACTTAAAATTGTACATTGTAAATGGTAAATTGTAAATAGATAGATGGAACAACTGAAGCATGAATGCGGCGTCGCCATGATACGCCTGCTGAAACCGCTGGAGTACTATGAAGAAGTACGGAACATGGATGTACGGACTCAACAAGCTCTATCTCCTGATGGAGAAACAACACAACCGTGGGCAGGAAGGTGCCGGACTGGCCTGCGTGAAACTGGAAGCCAGTCCGGCGAGGAATATATGTTCCGTGAGCGTGCTCTCGGCTCGGGCGCCATTACCGAAATTTTCGGTACGGTGCAGGGTCACCAAGGACTTGACCAAGGAACAGCTGCATGATGCGGACTATGCCAAGCGTGTGCTGCCCTTTGCAGGGGAGGTCTATATGGGACACCTGCGTTACTCCACTACCGGAAAGTCCGGCATCTCGTACGTGCACCCGTTCCTCCGGAGAAACAACTGGCGTGCCAAGAATCTTGCCCTCTGCGGCAACTTCAACATGACGAATGTGATGAAATCTTCGCACGCATTACCGCCATCGGCCAGCATCCGCGCAAATATGCCGATACCTACATCATGCTGGAGCAGTTGGGACATCGCCTCGACCGCGAAGTGGAGCGCCTCTTCAACCTTGCCGAAGCGGAAGGGCTGGCAGGCATGGACATCACCCGTTATATAGAAAACCACATCGACCTTGCCAACGTACTGCGCACTTCGAGCAAGGAGTGGGACGGGGATACGTGATGTGCGGACTTACCGGAAGCGGAGATTTTGCCGTACGCGACCCATGGGGCATCCGTACAGCCTTCTGGTATCAGGACGACGAGATAGCGGTGCTTGCCAGCGAACGTCCCGTGATACAGACAGCCCTTAATGTTCCTGTCGAATCCATCAAGGAGCTGCAACCCGGACAAGCCATGTTTATCAACAAGGCCGGCAAGGTGCGCACCGTGCAAATCAACAAGCCGCGCGAGGTGAAACCTTGTTCCTTCGAGCGCATCTACTTCAGCCGGGGCAGTGATGTGGACATTTACCGGGAACGTAAACTGCTGGGTGAGAAACTTGTACCCAACATATTGAAAGCCATCGACAACGATGTGGACCATACCGTCTTCTCCTTCATCCCCAATACGGCGGAAGTCGCCTTCTACGGTATGTTGCAGGGATTGGACGACTACCTCAACGAGGAGAAGGTGCAGCAGATTGCCGCCTTGGGGCATAGTCCCAGCCACGACGAACTGGAGCATATCTTGTCGCGGCGCATACGGAGCGAGAAAGTGGCCATCAAGGACATCAAGCTGCGTACCTTCATTGCCGAAGGAAACAGCCGGAACGACCTTGCCGCCCATGTGTACGACATCACTTACGGAAGCCTTGTCCCGGGAGTGGATAATCTGGTCATCATCGACGACTCGATAGTGCGTGGAACCACCCTGAAGCAGAGCATCATCGGCATCCTTGACCGTCTGGAGCCAAAGAAGATAGTCATTGTAAGCTCTTCACCGCAGGTACGCTATCCCGACTACTACGGCATCGATATGGCTAAGATGAGCGAATTCATCGCCTTCAAGGCTGCTGTGGAACTGCTGAAGGAGCGCGAGATGCGCGATGTAATTGCCGCCGCCTACCGCAAGTCCAAGGAGCAGGTAGGCCTGCCCAAAGAACAGATGGTGAATTACGTGAAGGAGATTTATGCTCCTTTCACTGATGAGGAAATCTCTGCCAAGATGGTGGAGCTTCTTACTCCGAAAGGGACGAAAGCCAAAGTGCAGATTGTCTACCAGCCTCTCGAGGGGCTGCATGAGGCCTGCCCCAAGCATCCGGGTGACTGGTACTTCAGCGGCGATTATCCTACGCCGGGCGGTGTGAAGCTGCTGAACAAGGCATTTATTGATTATATAGAACAAGTTTATCAATTTTAATTGAATCAATGAGAAATGTAACTCTAATCCTCGACGACGGGAGCCGCTTCCACGGCAAGTCGTTCGGCTTTGAAAAACCGGTAGCGGGAGAGGTGGTCTTCAACACAGCCATGACGGGTTATCCCGAAAGCCTGACCGACCCTTCGTATGCCGGACAGCTGATGACGCTCACCTATCCGTTGGTGGGCAATTACGGTGTGCCGCCTTTTACTCTCGAACCGAATGGGCTTGCCACTTTTATGGAGAGCGAGCATATCCATGCCGAAGCCATTATTGTAAGCGATTATAGCGAAAATTATAGCCATTGGAATGCCGTGGAAAGCCTCGGTGACTGGCTGAAGCGCGAACAGATTCCGGGAATCACGGGTATCGATACCCGCGAACTGACAAAGGTGCTTCGCGAGCATGGGGTGATGATGGGACGTATCGCCTTTGATGATGAATCGGATGAAATGCCTGAGGCCTCTTATGCCGATGTGAATTATGTGGATAAAGTTAGCTGCAAGGAGGTTATCCGTTACAACGAAGGAACCGGTAAGAAGAAAGTGCTCCTTGTGGATTGCGGCGTCAAGCATAACATCATCCGCTGCCTGCTGAAACGTGACGTGGAAGTGATTCGCGTTCCCTGGGACTATGATTATACTGGGATGGAGTTCGACGGATTGTTCATCTCCAACGGCCCTGGCGACCCCGATACCTGCGATGCTGCCGTGCAGCATATCCGCAAGGCAATGCAGAACGAGAAACTGCCCATCTTCGGCATCTGTATGGGAAACCAGTTGCTTTCCAAAGCTGGGGGCGCCAAGATATACAAATTGAAATACGGCCACCGCAGCCATAACCAACCGGTGCGTATGGTGGGTACGGAACGTTGCTTCATCACCTCACAGAATCATGGGTATGCCGTAGACAACAATACGCTGACAGAAGACTGGGAACCGCTTTTCATCAATATGAACGATGGTTCTAATGAAGGAATCCGCCACAAATGCAATCCCTGGTTCTCCGCACAGTTTCATCCCGAAGCTGCCAGCGGGCCGACGGATACGGAGTTTCTTTTTGATGACTTTGTGAAGTTGCTTTAGTAAGAGAATTTTATCAAGAATGGTTGTGTTTGTAATCTCTTGATAATCAGTATGTAAAAGACGGTATAATGAGTCCCGTACTGAATGTCATTCAGTCCCAGAGTGAATACCTTTCAGTCCTATACTGAATGCCATTCAATTAGTGACTGATTGTGTAAGGTAAGAGAAAGATAAGATTTTATTACTACTATTACATTTTTAATAAACAGATATGCAAATGAAAGAAAACAATATAAAGAAAGTCCTGCTGCTCGGTTCCGGTGCACTGAAAATCGGTGAGGCAGGAGAATTTGACTACTCCGGTTCGCAGGCGCTCAAGGCATTGAAGGAGGAAGGCATCTACACGGTTCTCATCAATCCGAACATTGCCACGGTGCAGACCTCGGAAGGAGTTGCCGACCAGATTTACTTCCTGCCCGTCACTCCTTACTTCGTGGAGAAGGTGATAGAGAAGGAGCGCCCGGACGGCATCATGCTTGCTTTTGGCGGACAGACGGCACTGAACTGCGGTGTCTCCCTCTATAAAGACAAGATTTTCGAGAAGTACGGCGTGACGGTTCTCGGCACTCCCGTGCAGGCCATCATTGACACGGAGGACCGTGAAATCTTTGTGCAGAAACTGAATGAGATTGATGTGAAGACCATCAAGAGCGAAGCCGTGGAGAATGCGGCGGATGCCCGTCGCGCAGCCCGGGAACTGGGATACCCGGTCATTGTCCGTGCCGCATATGCGCTTGGCGGACTGGGTTCGGGCTTCTGCGACAATGAAGAAGAGCTGAATGTGCTGGTGGAGAAAGCCTTCTCCTTCTCCCCGCAGGTGCTGGTGGAGAAATCGCTGAAGGGATGGAAGGAAGTGGAATACGAGGTGGTGCGCGACCGCTTCGACAACTGCATCACGGTCTGCAACATGGAGAACTTCGACCCCCTGGGCATCCATACGGGTGAGTCCATCGTTATTGCCCCGTCACAGACGTTGAGCAATACGGACTATCATAAATTGCGTGAACTCGCTATCCGCATTATCCGTCACATCGGCATTGTGGGAGAGTGTAACGTGCAGTATGCCTACGACCCGATGAGCGAGGACTACCGGGTAATCGAGGTAAATGCACGCTTGAGCCGTTCGTCTGCACTTGCCTCTAAAGCAACGGGTTATCCGTTGGCATTTGTAGCGGCAAAACTCGGCTTGGGCTATGGCTTGTTCGACTTGAACAACTCTGTGACAAAGACCACAAGCGCTTTCTTCGAACCCGCCCTGGACTATGTGGTTTGCAAGATACCGCGTTGGGATTTGGGCAAGTTCCACGGGGTGGACAAAGAGCTGGGTTCGAGCATGAAGTCGGTAGGCGAGGTGATGGCTATCGGCCGTACTTTCGAGGAAGCCATCCAGAAGGGGCTTCGCATGATAGGCCAGGGCATGCACGGCTTCGTAGAGAACAAGGAACTGGTGATTGCCGATTTGGACAAGGCTCTGCGCGAACCGACGGACAAGCGTATCTTTGTCATCTCCAAAGCCTTCCGTGCCGGGTATACGGTGGACCAGGTACACGAATTGACCAAGATAGACCGTTGGTTCCTGGAGAAGTTGATGAACATCATGGATACCAGCAGGGAACTGCACTCTTTTATGGCTGATGGAGAGTTGCCAATGATTCCCGTGGACTTATTGCGTAAAGCCAAAGTACAAGGCTTCTCTGATTTCCAGATAGCCCGTGCCCTCGGCTTGGAACAAGCAATGGACGGCGAAGAAGCCATCCTTGCCGTCCGCAATTTCCGCAAGAGTGCAGGCATTCTGCCCGTAGTGAAGCAGATAGATACCCTTGCCGCCGAATATCCCGCACAGACCAACTATCTCTACCTGACGTATAGCGGCACGGCAAATGATGTCCGTTACCTCGGCGACCGCAAGTCCATTGTCGTATTGGGCTCCGGCGCCTACCGCATCGGTTCTTCCGTAGAGTTCGACTGGTGCGGCGTGCAGGCCCTGAACACCATCCGCCAGGAAGGCTACCGCAGTGTCATGATAAACTACAACCCCGAAACCGTGTCTACGGACTATGACATGTGCGACCGTCTTTACTTCGACGAGCTCACCTTCGAGCGCGTGATGGATATTCTCGAACTGGAGAATCCCCACGGGGTGATTGTCTCTACCGGTGGTCAGATACCGAATAACCTTGCCCTGCGCCTCGATGCGCAGAAGGTACCTATTCTCGGCACAAGCGCCAGGAGCATCGACAATGCCGAGGACCGTGACAAGTTCTCCGCCATGCTCGACCGCATTGGTGTAGACCAACCCGAATGGCGGGCGCTGACCTCCCTGGAGGACATCAACGCCTTTGTGGATAAGGTGGGCTTCCCGGTATTGGTCCGTCCTTCCTACGTATTGTCCGGCGCTGCGATGAACGTCTGTTCCAACCGGGAGGAGCTGGAACGCTTCCTGAAGCTGGCGGCGAATGTCAGCAAGAAACATCCCGTAGTGGTGAGCCAGTTCATCGAGCATGCCAAGGAGGTGGAGATGGATGCTGTGGCGCAAGATGGAGAGATTATCGCGTACGCCATCAGTGAGCATATCGAGTTTGCCGGAGTGCATTCCGGTGACGCCACTATCCAGTTCCCGCCACAAAAGTTGTATGTGGAGACGGTGCGCCGCATCAAGCGCATCAGCCGCGAGATTGCCCGTGAGCTGAACATCTCCGGTCCGTTCAATATCCAGTATCTGGCACGCGAGAACGACATCAAGGTGATTGAGTGCAACCTCCGTGCCAGCCGTTCGTTCCCGTTTGTCAGCAAGGTGCTGAAGATAAACCTTATTGAACTTGCCACGAAGGTGATGCTCGGCATTCCGGTACAGAAGCCGGACAAGAATCTGTTCGATTTGGATTACGTAGGCATCAAGGCGAGCCAGTTCTCCTTCAACCGTCTGCAGAAGGCCGACCCGGTACTGGGTGTGGATATGGCAAGCACGGGCGAGGTGGGTTGCATCGGCAGCGATACTTCCTGCGCCATTCTCAAGGCGATGCTCTCCGTGGGATATCGTATTCCAGAGAAAAATATCCTGCTTTCTACCGGTACTCCGAAGCAGAAAGTGGACATGCTTTCTGCCGCGCGTATGCTTCAGAAGAAGGGGTATAAGATATTTGCCACGGGTGGTTCCAGCAATTTCCTTACGGAGAACGGTGTGGAGAATACGCGCGTCTACTGGCCCAGCGAACCCGAACGCCAGCCACAGGCACTCGACATGCTGCACCGCAAGGAGATAGACATGGTTGTCAATATTCCGAAGAACCTCACCGCAGGCGAGTTGGATAACGGCTACAAGATACGCCGTGCCGCCATCGACCTCAATATTCCGTTGATAACGAATGCCCGTCTGGCAAGTGCGTTCATCAATGCATTCTGCACGATGACGCCGGATGATTTGGCTATCAAGTCGTGGGCGGAGTACAAATGATGATTTAATTTGCTATCTTTGCTGAAAACTAAGTTCGATGGAAACAATTTTGACCCAATACTATCAATCTCCTTATGGCGAGTTGCTCCTCGGCTCTTTCGGCGATAAACTCTGCCTATGCGACTGGATGCTGAACGAGAAACGTAGAGTACCCGTTGATAAGCGTATACGGCAGGCGCTGCATGCCGATTATGAGGAAGGCACTTCGGAAGTGATTGCAAGGGCAATCATTCAGTTGGATGAGTATTTTGCCTGTAAGCGGACCATATTCGATGTTCCACTGCTTGCAGTCGGAACAGAATTCCAGCGGACGGTGTGGCAGGAGTTGCAGAACATCCCTTACGGAAAAACAGTGTCCTACGGCGAGCTTTCACGAAAGCTGGGCAATCCGAAAGCCGTACGTGCGGTGGCGGCTGCCAATGGGGCAAATGCCCTCTCCATACTCATCCCCTGCCATCGTGTGGTGGGCAGCAACCATACGCTGATAGGCTATGCCGGTGGACTGGCAGCCAAACAAGGGATGCTGGCATTGGAAGCGGACTCTTGCGACGGACCGTCAGGCTCCCGTATAGGACAGCTGTTTTGAGGTCAGGTTTGTTTCTGGTATTCCGCCGGTGTCATCCCCGTCATACGTTTGAAGAACTTCGAGAAGAACGACGGATTGGGAAAGTTCAGTTCGTCTGATATTTGAAACACCAGTAGATTACTGTGTTTCAGCAATACTTTGGCTTCGAGGATAACTGCTTGATTAATCCATTGCATCACGGTTTGTCCGCTTGTTTCACGTATCACCGAACTCAGATAGTGCGGTGTCAGGCATAGCTTGTCGGCATAGAAGTTGACGCTGCGTTCGTGCTTGCTGTGTTGGTTCACCAAAGCGATGAAGCGGCGGAATAGCTCTTCCTGGCGTGAAAGGCGTGACGGAGTTGACTTGCATGTGTGCTCGTGGATATACTTAAGGTTATAGAGAAGTGAGACAATCAAGTGCTGTACAGCTCCGCGGCGGTAGGGCAAACAATGTAGTATATTCCACAATAAAGAGAAGAAGCTGCTGATGTGTGCCCATTCCTCGTTGTTGCATGAAAGGCGGATTCCGTTTCGTGTATAAGCTTCCGAAAGAATGGAATTCTGTAGTACGGGCAGAAAATTGGCAGTGGGCATGATGACTTGGAATTCGTAGTCGGGACTGACTTCCGATATTTCTATCAGCGAATTGTCAGGGATGATAATAATATCGTGGGCTGTAGCTTCATATTCGATAAGATTGATGGAGATTCGGCCCTTACCTTGCATGATGCGTACAATCCTTCCTTCTTTGGCACGATAAGGTTGCTGGGTGCGGAATAGCCTGAATCCCATTGCTTGAAAACTGATGACCATTCCCAAATCGTCGTTTATAAATCTGTATTCGGAATGTTCTATAAAATCCGGATTGTTGCGGATGTCCTCGAATGCGACGCTTATCGGTTTGTTCTTTTCCATATCTTTCCCTTTATGAATAATGTATATTTCCACCGCAAAGATAATAAAGTGTTCCTATTATTTGTCTTTTTCTACGAAATGTCGTACTATTAGAACATCTTTGCGCACAAATGGATTGTAAGGTTATAGGGTTATGCCTTTATCTTTGCATGTGTATAGAACAAAACCATGTAGAATAAACAAGAAACAGAATGGATATGAAACGAACCGTTTTCTTTTTTACCCTTTCTCTTGCTGCCATGCTGGCACATGCCCAGCTCACGTTGGAGGAGTGCCAGCGACGGGCGCAAGACAATTATCCGTTGGTCAGGCAATACGGACTGATAGAAAAGGCACGCGGGTACGACCTCTCCAATGCCGGAAAAGGTTACCTGCCCCAGTTCTCCCTATCCGGCAAGGCCACGTACCAGAGCGACATCACCCGGCTGCCGGTCGAAATCCCTAATCTCGACATCAAGACTGCTCCGAAAGACCAATACCAGGTGATGCTTGAAGTGCAGCAGACCCTCTGGGATGGTGGGGATATACGTTCCAGAAAACGGTTGACGCGTGCCGCCTCGGAAGTGGAACTGGAAAAACAGCATGTAGACATGTATGCCTTGACTGACCGGGTGAACCAGCTCTTTTTCGGCATCCTGCTGCTGGACGAACAGCTGAAACAGAACAGCCTCTTGCAAGAAGATTTGGGCAGAACCCACAAGCAGGTAGCCGACTACATAGCCAATGGCATCGCCACCCCGAGCGACCTGGATGCAGTCAGCGTAGAGCAACTGAATACCAGGCAGCACCGTGTGGAATTGGAGACCACCCGTCGTGCATACCTCAGCATGCTTGCTGCCTTTACGGACAAGGATCTCTCTTCCGAAACGGTTTTATTGAAACCGGCTGCCGAAGAAAACATAGACCGGCAGATGAACAACCGCCCCGAACTTCGTTGGTACGATGCGCAGGGAGAGCAACTCCGCCAGCAGGAGGCAGCTTTGAACACCCGGTTGATGCCGCGTTTCGGCCTTTTTGTACAAGGGGCATACGGCAATCCAGGGTTGAATATGCTGAAGGATGAATTCAACGCCTATTACATGGCGGGGGTGCGCATGTCCTGGAATTTCGGCAGTCTGTATACACTGAAGAACGACCGCCGCAGGATAGACAATACCCGCCAACAGATAGAGACCGGCCGGGATGTGTTCCTTTTCAACATTCGCCTGCAGGCTACGCAGCAGGATGCGGGCATTGTATCCATGCGCCGCCAGATGGCGGATGATGACGAGATTATCCGTCTGCGTGGGAATATCCGCCGTGCAGCCGAGGCCAAGGTGCAGAACGGGACAATGACCGTGACCGATATGCTGCGGGAGATTACCAACGAAAGTATGGCACGACAGACCAAGGCATTGCATGAGGTGCAGTTGCTGATGAACATCTGGCAGCTGAAATATACGCTGAACAATTAATGACTATAATCCGTAATTTATAACTTGAAATAGTATGAAATCATTGAAATTATTTCCTTTTTTATTTCTCCTTGCCGCCTGCACCGGCGGTGCTCCGAAATATGATGCGACGGGAACGTTCGAGGCTACCGAAGTCATCGTTTCTGCCGAGGCGTCTGGAAAACTGCTGAGTTTCGACATCGAGGAAGGCACGACACTGAAAGACGGGCAGGAGGTGGGCATTATAGATACCGTCCAACTCTATCTGAAGAAACTCCAGTTGGAGGCCAGTGTCAAGTCCGTGGAAGGCCAGCGGCCCGATATCCTGAAACAAGTAGCCGCCACTCAGGAACAGATTGTGCAGGCACGGCGCGAACGCGATCGTGTGTCCAACCTGCTCCGTGTGGGTGCCGCCAACCAGAAGCAGCTCGATGATGCCGAGTCCCTTCTCGAAGTCCTCCGCAAGCAGCTCGACGCCCAGAACTCCACCCTGCGCAACAGCGACCGCAGCCTCACTTGGCAAAGTTCCTCCGTCGGCATCCAGGTGGCGCAGATAGAAGACCAGCTGCGCAAATGCCACATCACCTCTCCGCTGACGGGAACCGTCCTTGCCAAATATGCCGAAGCCGGAGAGCTGGCTGCTCCCGGTACCCCTCTTTTCAAAATGGCGGATATGGAGCAGATTTACCTCCGTGCCTACATCACCTCCGAACAGCTTGCCGAAATCAAGCTGGGGCAGCAAGTGAAGGTTTATGCGGATTATGGCAAGGATGTGCGCCAAGAATATCCTGGCGTTGTCACCTGGATTTCCGATACCTCCGAATTTACTCCAAAAACTATCTTGACGAAAGACGAGCGCGCCAATCTGGTCTATGCCGTAAAGATTGCCGTGAAGAATGACGGGATGCTGAAAATAGGAATGTATGGAGGCTGTAACTTTAACTAATATCTCCAAACGTTACGGCAGCGTGGAAGCCCTGCGGGGTGTCTCTCTGTCAGTAGCTCCCGGTGAGCTTTTCGGCATCATCGGGCCGGACGGTGCGGGCAAGACATCGCTTTTCCGCATCCTCACCACCTTGCTGCTTGCCGACGGAGGCTCGGCTTCGGTCTGCGGCCTGGATGTGGTGAAGGACTACAAAGCCATCCGCAGGCGGGTGGGGTATATGCCCGGACGCTTCTCCCTCTATCCGGACTTGACGGTAGAGGAGAATCTCAATTTCTTCGCCACCGTTTTCCACACCGCCATCGAGGAGAATTATGATTTGGTGCGCGACATTTACCGGCAGATAGAACCTTTCCGCAAGCGCCGCGCCGGAGCGTTGTCCGGCGGCATGAAGCAGAAACTCGCCCTTAGCTGTGCTCTTATCCATAAACCGGATGTCCTCTTCCTGGACGAACCCACTACGGGCGTCGACCCCGTGTCCCGCAAGGAATTCTGGGGAATGCTCTGCCGGCTGAAGGAGCAGGGTATCACCATCATTGCTTCCACCCCCATCATCGACGAAGCGCGCCAATGCGACCGCATCGCCTTCATCAACGAAGGGGAGATAAAAGGCGTCGATACCCCTGACCGCATCCTGACACGTTTTGCGGGCATCCTCTGCCCTCCGGGCTTGCAGCACGAACGGGTGGAAAACCACGAAAACAATGTGATTGAAGTGGAAGGGCTGACCAAGCGTTTCGGCAATTTTACCGCCGTAGACCACATCTCCTTCCAAGTCCATCGGGGCGAGATTTTCGGTTTCCTGGGAGCCAACGGGGCAGGCAAGACCACCGCCATGCGCATGCTTACGGGGCTTAGTCGTCCCACCGGCGGCAAGGCATGTGTGGCAGGTTTCGATGTGGCTTCCCAACCCGAAGAAGTGAAGAAGAACATCGGCTACATGAGCCAGAAATTTTCCCTTTACGAAGACCTCAAGGTGTGGGAGAATATCCGCCTCTTTGCCGGTATCTACGGCATCCCCGAAGCGGAGATTGCCCCCAAGACGGATGAGCTGCTCCTCCACCTCGGGCTGGAAAAGGAACGGGATACACTGGTGAAAAGCCTTCCGCTGGGCTGGAAGCAGAAGCTGGCCTTCTCCGTCTCCATCTTCCACCGTCCCAAGATTGTCTTTCTGGATGAGCCTACGGGTGGGGTAGACCCTGCCACACGCCGGCAGTTCTGGGAGCTGATTTACCAGGCTGCCGACGAGGGCATCACCGTCTTTGTCACCACCCACTTTATGGACGAGGCGGAGTATTGCGACCGCATCTCCATCATGGTAGACGGCGTCATCCGTGCACTCGACACTCCCGGGGAGCTGAAACGGCAGTTCAATGCCACTACGATGGACGATGTATTCCAACAACTGGCTCGTCAAGCTGTGCGAACCGCCGACTGAAAATCCGTGAAATCCGCATTATCCGAGCCTAAATATAAATATAGACAATGAAACAATTCATATCTTTCATCCGAAAAGAGTTCTTCCATATCTTCCGCGACCGGCGCACGATGCTGATTCTGCTGGGCATGCCCATCGTGCAGATAATCCTTTTCGGTTTTGCCATCACCACCGAGGTGAAGAACGTGCGTGTGGCGGTGCTCGACCCGTCGAATGACGTAGTTACCCGCCGTATCATCGACCGCATGGATGCAAGCGAATACTTCACCGTCATCCGCCGCCTGCATTCTCCCGCCGATATGGAGGCTTCTTTCGGAAGAGGGGAGATTGACATGGCGCTTGTTTTCAGCGAGCGTTTCTCGGACAAGCTTTATACCGGCGAGGCGCGCGTGCAGCTTGTCTCCGACGCCACAGACCCCAATATGGCGACTATGCAGGCAGGCTATGCCGCAAACATCATCTCCTCTGCCGGGCAGGAGATGCTTCTGCCGGGAGTGCATGCCGCTGCCATCGTACCCCAGCTCAAGCTGCTGTACAATCCGCAGATGAAGAGTGCCTACAACTTCGTGCCGGGTGTCATGGGGCTTATTCTGATGCTGATTTGCGCCATGATGACCTCCATCTCCATTGTGCGCGAGAAGGAGACGGGGACGATGGAGGTCCTGCTGGTTTCTCCCGTCAAACCGCTTTTCATCATTCTGGCAAAGGCGGTGCCCTATTTTGTGCTGTCGTTTGTCAACTTGACCACCATTCTTCTGCTTTCGGTCTATGTGCTCGATGTTCCCGTGGCGGGCAGCTTGTTCTGGCTGGTGGTGGTGTCGCTGCTATTCATCTTTGTCTCCCTGGCGCTGGGGCTGCTGATTTCCACGGTCACCCGGACGCAGGTTGCCGCCATGCTGGTGTCCGGACTGATGCTGATGATGCCCACCATGTTGCTTTCGGGCATGATATTCCCCATTGAGAGTATGCCCGTTATCTTGCAGGCCATTTCAGCTGTGCTTCCTGCACGCTGGTATATCCAGGCGGTGCGTAAGCTGATGATTGAGGGAGTGGATGTTTCGCTTGTGCTGATGGAGGTCGGCATACTTGCCACGATGGCGGTATTGCTGATAACGGTGAGTTTCAAGAAATTCAAGCATCGGCTTGAGTAAAGAGCGGATATGAATTTTGTATTAATTATTCAGGCAGAAGAACATAAGGACAAAAGGATACGGGAAATCTGTTCTTTTGTTCTTGTGTCTAAAATCTTTAAAATATCGTCTTATGATAAAGTTTCTCATTGAAAAGGAATTCAAGCAGTTGTTCCGCAACTCCTTCCTGCCCAAGCTGATTTTCATTTTCCCGTGCATGATTATGATACTGATGCCCTGGGCCGCCAATCTGGAGATAAAGAACATCAATCTGAATATAGTGGACAATGACCACAGCGTCTTGTCCCGCCGTCTGGTAGATAAAATCGGTGCATCCACTTATTTCCGCCTGACAGCGCTTCCCGATACATATGATGAGGCTTTGCTGGCCATTGAAGCAGGTTCGGCAGATGTCGTGCTGGAGATTCCCCGTGATTTCGAAAAGGATTGGGTGAAGGGAGAGGCGCCCCGCCTGCTGGTGGCGGCCAATGCCGTGAACGGCACGAAGGGCAGTCTGGGAGGATCCTACTTGTCTTCCATCATCAGTGACTATACCCGTGAACTGGGTTCGGAGTCGTCTTCGCAAGGGCTTGCCGGGAAGCCGCTTTCCCGGGTGGACATCACTACGCAGAACCTTTACAACCCCACGCTGAACTACAAGCTTTTCATGATTCCTGCCCTCATGGTGATGCTGCTGACGCTGATTTGCGGTTTTCTCCCTGCCCTCAATGTGGTGGGCGAGAAGGAGGTGGGCACCATCGAGCAGATAAATGTCACCCCCGTCGGCAAGTTCACTTTCATTGCCGCCAAGCTGATACCTTACTGGCTGATAGGTTTTGTGGTGCTGACCATCTGTTTCGTTCTGGCATGGGTACTTTACGGCATTCTGCCGGCGGGACATTTCCTCACTATCTACGGCATGGCGCTGTTTTTTCTACCGATGGTGTCGGGGTTCGGGCTGGTCATATCCAATCATTCGACCACGTTGCAGCAGGCCATGTTTGTCATGTGGTTCTTCATGCTTATCCTTATTCTGATGAGTGGTCTTTTCACCCCTATCCACAGTATGCCTGAGTGGGCGCAATGGATTACGCGCATCAATCCGCTACGCTATTTTGTGGAGGTGATGCGTACCATCTATCTCCGTGGCGGCGGATTTGCCGAACTGCTTCCGCAACTGGGAGCCGTGTTGGTCTTTGCATTGGTCTTCAATCTGTGGGCGGTAAAAAGTTATAAGAAAAGTAGTTAACTGATTTTTCTTTATTATTATCCTATTTGGCTCTCTTTTTTGAAGAAGGGCTACACCATTTGCCTTGGATAGCTACACCCTTTTGTGTTTAAGGCTACACCATGAGAAGGAAAAGGTGTAGCCCTTTTATTATGGATAATAAAAGCTGTTTTTTGTGCGGAAAAAAAGGTGCAAGTAGTGATATGTATCTAATGATAAAGACAACTGTTATACTTGTCAATTAATTGATAGAGTTTATATGATATCTATCAGTTCCCTTATTGGAAAAAACTCTTATCTTTGCACGCGAATAAATAAATATCTTATACCAAAATGAATACACGAACTACTTATCTTGCCTCGAAACCGCATTATGAGATTCTTGACGGACTTCGTGGCGTGGCGGCTGTCATGGTTATTATCTTCCATCTTTTTGAAGCACATGCAGGTGGCAGCCATCTTACTCAAATTATCAATCATGGTTATCTGGCAGTGGATTTCTTCTTCATGCTTTCCGGTTTTGTTATCGGCTATGCTTATGATGACCGTTGGAACCGGATGACCGTGGGCACTTTCTTCAAACGCCGTATCATCCGCCTGCATCCTATGGTGATTATGGGAAGCATTGTGGGCGCTGTCTTTTTCTATTTTCAGGAGTCGTCTTGTTTTCCGCCTATCGAGAATACGTCCATCGGAACAATGCTGCTGGTGATGTTGCTGGGCTGTACCTTGCTTCCTCTTCCGCTGAAGTTCGACATTCGCGGCTGGACGGAAATGCATCCGTTGAATGGCCCGGCATGGTCGCTCTATTATGAATATATCGGTAATATCCTGTATGCGTTGTTTGTACGCAAGTTCAATAAGGTGGCCCTGTCGGTGCTGGTATTTGTGGCAGGGTGTTTTACGGTATACCGTTGTCTGACTGCTCCTGCCGGCGATATTGTGGGTGGTTGGGCCTTGAACTGGGAACAGCAGTATGTGGGTATGGTCCGGCTGATGTATCCGTTCTTCGGCGGATTGCTTCTGTCACGCCTCGGCTGGCTGATACGGCTTGAAAAGCGTGCTTTCTGGTGGTGCAGCCTGCTGATTGTGGTGGTTCTTTCCATTCCCCGTATCGGAGGTGAGGATGGTTACTGGATGAACGGGCTTTACGAGGCTTTCTGTATTATCTGCATCTTCCCGGTCATTGTTTCGATGGGAGCCGGCGGCAAGGTGACCGGTAAGCGCTCTACTGCCGTATGCAAGTTCCTGGGAGATATTTCCTATCCGATTTATATCACCCATTATCCGCTGGTATACACTTATACAGCTTGGGTATGCAACAATAACGCTACAATGGCAGAAGGTATCCCTTATATGATACTTACTTTCGTGGGAGCTGTTGTCCTTGCTTATGCTTGTTTGAAACTGTACGACGAACCGGTGCGCAAGTGGCTGACAGACCGTTTTCTGAAAGGGAAGAAGAAATAGTTCCGTATGGCTATGGATATAAAAAATCTCCCGCTGCATTATCTTGTGCAGCGGGAGATTTTCTTTTTAATGGCCGGGCGTTATTTTACGTCGATGAATTTCTTGGCCTTTTCTTTTTCTGCTTCTGTAAACTTAGGCAATGTAATGTTCAGCACGCCGTTTTCTACATGGGCGCCAATCTTTTCCTTGTCTACATCGTCCGGAAGAATCATGGTTTGCTGGAACTTGGTGTATGAGAATTCACGGCGCAAGTAGCGGCCTTCCTTCTTTTCGTCCTTGTTGTTCTCTTCCTTGCTTTCTGTTTTCTTTTCCATGCTGATGACCAGATTGTTTTCTTCATCGATGTGAACGTTGAAGTCTTCTTTTGTCATACCGGGAGCAGCCAATTCAACTTTGTACTCTTTTGCTGTTTCGAATACGTTGATGGCAGGGGCGGTGGCATTTGCTTTTACCATCCAATCATTGTCAAAGAAATCATTAAAAATACTCGGTAACCAATTTTGGTTTCTTCTTACAGGCATCATAGTTATAGTCTCCTATTGTTTAAGTTAAACATGCTGTTTAGTTTTGAACTCCGGTTCTTTGTCTTCGGGTGTCTGCCTTTTGGGTTTTCACCGTCCGTTTCTTGAACCGTCGTTCGCTAACAATATCGCAAACCTTATGCCAACCGGTTTTTACTGACTTTATTGACTATTTGTCATTGAAGAACTGACTTATTTGCTTGTTTAATGCCATTTTGCTATCTTATTTATTTAAAATTGATAGATTTTCAGACTAATTTAAAACGCATTCTCCAACGCTTGGCTTCTTCGTTCCAATCGTGACTGATGATTTTGAAGGTTCCGATTTCTGATGTATTCTCCACATGTACTCCGATGCAGAGGCATTCGTCGTAATCGCCTACTTTCACGACACGTACCGTTTCCGAAGCACCATCGGGCAGGCGTTCCAAGTCGAAACGTCCTTGCGCTTCCTCTTGCGTAATGAATTCTGTTGTGATGGGCAGCTGTCGGGCGATTACCTCGTTTACGGCCTCTTCCAGCTTCTTTATTTCTTCTTCCGTGGGGCAGGCGGCAAGACGGTAGTCCAGCTTGCTTTTCTTCCGTTCTATGTGTGCTGATATGGAGCGGCCGCAACCGAATAACCTTATCATGGTTTGGTTGATGATGTGCTCCGTTGTATGCATAGGAGGGTACTCCTGCTTGTTGTGGTCATTGAGATGAGGTTGTTGTTCCATGTATAATTTCAATAGTTGATATATAATTTGATATTTTATCGTTTGAGGTTGGCCAGCACTTCTTCTTTCAGGATGCTGTATATATGTATGTCTGTATATTCTCCAGAAGCCAGCAGTTCTCCGCAACGTTCTGTTCCCTCATGGATGAAACCGAGGCGAACCGGTACTGCGTTGCTGGCTGCATTGCCCACGGCACAGCGAATTTGTATCCGCTTTATCTCTTTTTCTTGTACGGCCCACAGACACAGCTTGCGGACACTTTCAGTAATGATGCCCCGATGCTGGTATTCCGGCAGTAGCCAATAGCCGAGTTCTGTACGGTGGTTGTCGAAATCGGAGAAATGGAAACCTATCAGTCCGCAGATTTCATGCTGCTGGTTCCAAATACCGAATATAGGTTCATTTCGTTCGGCAGGAGCAGATAGTACCTGACGTAAAAAAGCTTCTTCATCAGCTATTGTGCGCATATTATCCACAAATGGCAGCCATGTTCTTAAGTAGTCCCGGTGTGTGTCGATGGCATGGTAGATGGCTGCGGCATCTTCTATTCTGATTTCCTGCAGATAAATGTCCGGAAGGATGGGGAAGGAAATGGGAGAGGGGAGGATATGTACGTCTCCTGATTGGGACAGCTGTATCCTTTCCTTGATTTTTCCCCAGGCATGTGTATCGAACAGACAGCTTTCGCGCATGGTGTGATACATCTCCTTGAACTGGGACATGGGGATAGTGAAGCTCAATAAGTCCGCTTCGAAGTATGGGCGGACGGAGGGGTCGAAGAATCCCAGGAAAGTACGTTTCCCTTGTTTCCGGTTTTCAATGATGGTTTGGGTAATGACGGAGCAACAGCCGGAGCCGAATGGGGCTGCCACGGCATCCGATGCATTGTTGTCGAAGAAGGTCCATGTCGCCAGTCCGGATAGAATGTCGGGAGTTGGCAGGAACAGCAGTCCTTCCACTTCATCAAAGGAAGGTATCTTGTCTATGCGGGCAAAATGCAGATAGGCTTTGTCAGTTCTGGAAATCTGTAGCTCATTGACAAAATCTACCACCATTTCGGGAGTCTTCTTGTATTTCTCTTTCAAGGAGACAAACCCCGGGACGCGCTCGGGCATTTCAGTAAATCCGGTATAGAACTTGCCTCCTCCGCAGGTAATTGTTTCGTTGCTGAGACTGACGATTTTGCCGTCTCTGACTTGTTTCATGCATTTGAAGAGACAACCGGTTACTTTCTCTGTAGATGCCCCCATTCGGTCTGAATACCAAAAGGCGATGGGGAGTTCGGCGTGTTGGCCGAAAGCTTCCTGATAATTGGCAATAAATGTGTGTATATCCATGATGCTCGGATGATATTTATGATATGGTCTTTCTTTGGATTTTCCGTAAAGGTAATTCAATATTTTGATTCTTTTGCTTGCAGTATGCCTTTTTATCACTCTGCTTTCGAGCTTTTAATGATAGTAGAATAGGTTTTTATGGTATTTTAATTACTTTTGCATGAGGATTCTCAAAAAGTATTGCCTTTAACTAATCGGAAAGCCGGATGAAAAATATAATCATATTCTTGTGTCTTTGTACCATCTGTATGTGCCGCCTTCATGCTGCAGACAGCAGCCGGGCGGATTCTTTGCTGCTGAAACTGGACCAGGCGATAAAGGAGCGTCCCATATACATGGAGCAGAAAGAGCTGAAACTGGTGGAACTGAAAAGACAGTTGCATCGGCAGATACCGGATGAAGAACGTTTTGCCATTCTTGGCACATTGCTGGATGAGTACCGTTCGTTCAATACGGATTCTGCATTGCACATGGCCGAGGAAAGGGAACAGATAGCCATACGTCTTGGAAACCGGGAATACATAGACAATGCCCGCATGAATAAAGCAGATGTTTTGGGAATGACCGGTATGTATAAGGAAGTTATGGATTTGATGCGGAATATCCATATAGACCGGTTACCGGTGGATATCCATCCATATTATTACCATATCTACCGTACGGTCTATGGCCTTATGGCCGATTATGCCGTGACGGCATATGAAAAGAAGCTTTATACGGAGCTTACGGACAAATATCGTGATTCGTTGCTGTTGGTCAATAAAGATAATCTTCTGATACATACCTTGATTCAGTCCGACCAGTATAATGTACGCAATGAATATGACAAGGCCATCCGTTTGCTGACGGATTATCTGGCGCTGCAGAAGGACTATGAACACGACGTTGCGATTTGTGCCTATACTTTATCAGAGTCTTACCGGCTGAAAGGGGACAAAGAGAAGGAAAAGGAATACCTGATTGTTTCTGCTATGGCGGATATGAAAACCGCTGTCCGTGAATATATCTCTTTACGCAAGCTCGCCGTACTGCTTTACCAGGAAGGAGACATCGAGCGTGCCTATTCTTATGTAAAGATATGTATGGAAGATGCAGCCGCCTGCAATGCCCGGTTGCGCAAGCTGGAGATTCTGGAAATCTTTCCTATCATTAATGATGCTTACCAGCAAAAGACGGAGAAGCAGCAGGAGCAGATGAAATGGGCACTGGTATCTATCAGCCTGCTTTCACTTTTTCTGTTGCTTGCCATATTTTATGTATACAAGCAGATGAAGAAAGTGGCTGCCGCCCGCAGGGAAGTGATTGACGCCAACAAACGGTTGAAGGAGCTGAATGATGAGCTTCACCTTTCCAATGCACAACTCAAGGAGGCCAACCACAGCATTGCCGAAAACTCCTATCTGAAGGAGGAGTATATCGGCCGTTATATGGACCAGTGCTCGGTCTATTTGGAAAAGATGGACAATTACCGCCGGTCGCTGGGAAAGATTGCCGCTACCGGAAATGTGGAGGAACTCTACAAGAACATCAAGTCTTCTAAATTCATAGAGGGGGAATTAAAGGAATTCTATACCAACTTTGATAATACCTTCCTGCAGCTGTTTCCTACTTTTGTAGAAGACTTCAATGCCCTGCTTGCCGATGATGAGCAAATATCCTTGAAAGCCGGCGAACGGATGAATACAGAGTTGCGCATCTTTGCATTGATACGTTTGGGTATTACTGACAGCGTGAAGATAGCCCAGTTCCTTCGATATTCTGTTACCACCATTTATAACTATCGTACGAAGGTTCGCAACAAGGCTGCCGGTGACCGCGACTTGTTGGAACAGGAAGTGATGACAATTGGCAAGTCGAAGAACTGAGAATAGGGGTTTTGAAGCTTGGAAGTGTCTCTTTTACGCTTATATTTTCACTACTTTTTTAGTTGGGTAATAATTTTATATATTATTGGTATATAGTGGTTTAAGCCTTTTTGAATGATGTAAACCACTACTTTTTTACTCTTTCCTCCACTATTGGCTTCTCTTATCTGATACATTTGCATTGTTCCTCTTCGGAAAGAGTGACACATGTGATTTATGTTTTTATTATTAACTTTAAATTCTTATATTATGCAAAAGTACAAAATGCCAATCAGCAGGCTACGGATGATGGTTTGTCTGATAGGAATGTTACTTCCGATGTGCATATTCGCACAGCAAATTACAGTACAAGGTGTAGTGAAAGACCAGACCGGTGAAACGGTTATTGGCGCCAGTGTAATGGAAAAAGGAACCACAAATGGGACAATAACCGGTATTGACGGTGATTTCTCTTTGAACATGTCTTCGAACGGTACTCTTGTCGTTTCATTTGTAGGCTATAAGACTCAAGAGGTGCAGGTGAAGGGACAGAAACAGCTTCAGGTAGTTTTGTCTGAAGATGCCGAAATGCTGGATGAAGTGGTGGTGATAGGGTATGGCACCATGAAGAAAAGCGACCTTACAGGAGCAGTGTCCTCCATCGGTAACAAGGATATCAAGGATTCCCCCGTATCCAATTTGGGACAAGCCATCCAGGGAAAAATCTCAGGTGTGCAGATTGTAGATGCCGGTAAACCGGGAGACAATGTATCCATCAAGATTCGTGGTTTGGGTTCTATCAACAACTGCGACCCGCTGGTCGTGATTGACGGAGTGCCTACCGACTTGGGCTTGTCTTCCTTAAATATGGCCGATGTGGAACGTTTGGATGTATTGAAGGATGCTTCGGCCACAGCCATCTACGGTTCCCGGGGAGCTAATGGAGTTGTGATGATTACCACCAAACGCGGTACGGAAGGAAAAGGAAAACTTGCTGTATCTGCCAATTACTCTTTCCAGAATGCTACGAACGTACCTTCTTTATTGAACGCGGCGCAGTATGCCGAGTTGAGTAATGACATGATGGTGAACAGTGGACGCAATCCTAATCCGGAATGGGCCAATCCTTCTGAATTGGGTGCAGGTACCGACTGGATGGATGAATTGCTCCGTACGGGTGTGATGCAGAACTATACGGTAAGTTATTCCGGCGGTAACGAGAAATCCCATTATTATGTGTCCGGTGGTTTTCTGGATCAGTCCGGTATCGTGAAGAGTGTGAATTACCGTCGCTTCACATTCCAGTCCAACAGTGATGCGCAAGTCTTGAAATGGTTGAAGTTCTCCAATAACATTACGTTCAGTGCCGATACGAAGAAGTCGGGCAGCTATAATATAGGTGATGCGCTGAAAGCGCTCCCCATTTATCCGGTGAAGAATGAAGATGGCAGTTGGAGTGGCCCTGATGGTAACTCGGAATGGTATGGCAGCACGCGCAACCCCATTGGACCGACGGAACTGAACAAGAGTCAGACTGATGGATATAACTTCCTGGCCAACTTGACGGCAGAACTTACTTTTACCAAATGGCTTAAGTTTAAAAGTACTTTCGGCTACGATGCCAAATTCTGGTTCATAGACAACTTTACCCCCAAGTATAACTGGAAACCCACTCCCACAGAGGAGACTTCACGTTATAAGAGCGATAACAAGTCGTTCACTTATTTGTGGGACAACTATTTCCTATTCGACCATACTTTTGCAGAAAAACATCGTGTGGGATTGATGGCCGGTATGTCTGCCCAATGGAACACCAACGACTACCTGAATGCGCAGAAGAATGTGTTTATGTTCGACAATGTGCACGAAATGGATAATGGCGAGGAAATGTATGCCATCGGTGGAAACGAGACAGAGTGGGCATTGCTCTCTTACATGGCACGTGTCAACTACTCTTACGAAGACCGCTATTTGCTGACTGCAACCATTCGTCGTGACGGTTCCAGCCGTTTCGGTAAGAAACATCGCTGGGGTACTTTCCCTTCCGTATCTGTGGCATGGCGTGCCTCTCAGGAAAAGTGGTTTCCAAAAAACGACTATATCAATGACCTGAAAGTGCGTGCGGGATACGGTGTGACCGGTAGCCAGGCAAGTGTTGGAAACTACAGCTATCTGGCATCCTACAATACCAGTGTATATCCTTTCGGCATTTCGAGCGGCAATCAGACAGCGCTGGTTTCTTCTACTCTCGCCAACCCGTATATCCATTGGGAAGAGGTGGCACAAACCAACATCGGTTTTGATGCCTCACTGTTCAATTCACGCGTTATGTTCTCGTTCGATGCTTATCTGAAGGAGACGAGAGACATGCTGGTAAAGGCGTCTATCCCCATCACATCGGGATTTGAAGATACTACAACCACGTATACCAATGCCGGAAAAGTACGTAATCAAGGTATTGAAATGAGTCTGCATACCATCAATCTTACCGGTGAACTGGGATGGGAAACGAACCTGACCGCCACTTACAACAAGAATAAAATTAAGGATTTGAACAGCGACGTTCCTTATTACATTAACCAAATCAATAACTCCTATGTAACGATGCTGGCAAAGGACTATCCCATTAATGTCTTCTACGGCTATGTTACGGACGGAATCTTCCAGAACCAGTCTGAAGTGAATACACATGCCGTGCAGCCGGGAGCTGAGCCGGGTGATATCCGTTTCAGGGATTTGAACAACGATGGTGTCATCAATGATAGTGACCGTACCGTCATCGGTAACCCGAACCCAAGTTGGCTGTTCTCCATGAACAATAGCCTTTCCTATAAGGGTTTCGAACTTTCTGTTTTCTTACAAGGTATAGCCGGAAATAAGATATACAATGCCAACAATATCGACAATACCGGTATGGCAGCTGCCTATAACCAGACTACCGACGTACTGAAGCGTTGGCAAGGAGAGGGGACCAGCAATTCGATGCCGCGTGCCGTGTTCGGCGACCCCAATCAGAATACACGCGTGTCAGACCGCTTTGTGGAGAATGGTTCTTATCTGCGTTTGAAGAATATCACACTCTCATACACTTTCCCGAAGCAGTGGTTACAGAAAGCCCAGATTGAGAATGCACGCCTTTCCCTATCTTGTGAGAATGTGGCTACCATCACCGGATATTCCGGTTTCGACCCTGAAGTGGGTATTAACGGAATAGACCAGAACCGTTACCCCATTTCCCGTACGTTCAGCTTAGGATTAAACTTTAACTTTTAATGATTGACTCGGATATGAAAAAGATAACAAATTTACTATATATGCTGGCAGTATTGCTGCTGGCTTCCTGCAGCGACTTTCTGGACAAGTCTCCTAAAAATACGGTTGACCCGGAAACGACGGTGACCGATGATGTGGCCATTGCTCTGACCAATGCCTGCTATCGCACCCTTCAGTCTTCCAATATGTACAACCAGCGTATCTGGACACTGGATATTGTGGCGGGTAACAGTCTGGTGGGTGCCGGTGGCGGTACCGACGGCCTTGAAACGATACAAGCTTCTAACTTCATAACGCAGAGCGACAATGGCATGGCATTGTACATGTGGCGTTCTCCCTGGGTGGGGATAGGACAATGCAACATTGTGTTGAATAGTCTTCTGGAGGCTGAAGCCGTGTCAGAGAAAATCAAGAACCGCTGTCTGGGAGAGGCTTATTTTCTCCGTGCACATTATTACTATGTATTGGTACGTCTGTACGGTGGTGTTCCACTGCGTTTGGCTCCTTATAATCCGGGAGAACCGACAGACATTGCACGCGCTACAGTCGAAGAGACTTATGCTCAGATAATTTCCGATTGTAAGAATGCGGTTGACCTGCTTCCTGCCAAGTCTTCTTACGACGACGAGAACGTGGGACGTGCCTGCAAAGATGCAGCTTTGGCCATGTTGGCAGATATTTATCTGACGCTGGCTCCTAATCATACGGAATATTATCAGGAGGTGTCTGATTTGTGTGATGAGATAACAAATTTGGGGTATGACCTTTCTTCCTGCAAGTATGAGGATAATTTCGATGCATTGGTCAATAACGGGCCGGAATCTTTGTTCGAGGTCCAGTATTCGGGCAATACGGAATATGATTTTTGGGGAAACAATCCGCAGTCTTCCTGGCTTTCTACTTTCATGGGTCCCCGTAATTCGGACTTTGTTGCCGGCAGTTATGGCTGGAACCAGCCTACAAAAGAATTTGTGGGTCAATATGAGAGCGGTGACAAACGTAAGGATTTGACCGTGCTTTATGCCGGATGTCCGGATTTTGACGGTAAGGCTTACAAAAGCTCTTATTCCAATACGGGATACAATGTACGCAAGTTTCTGGTGTCGAAAACGGTTTCTCCGGAATACAATACCAATCCTGCCAACTTCGTGATTTATCGTTATGCGGACGTCCTGCTGAAGAAGGCCGAAGCTTTGAATGAAATGGGACGCCCTGACCAGGCTGCCGTGCCTTTGAATATTGTACGTAAGCGTGCCGGACTGCCGGAGGTTTCGGGCTTGTCACAGGAAACCATGCGTGAAAAGATTATCCATGAGCGCCGCATGGAACTAGCTTTCGAAGGGCATCGCTGGTTCGACATGATTCGTGTCAACAATGGAGAGTATGCCATTAAATTCCTGCATTCCATTGGAAAGAGCAACGTGAACAAGAACCGCTTGCTGTTCCCTATTCCGCAGACGGAGATGGATGCTAATACCTTAATGGTGCAGAACCCGGGTTATTAATTAATTTAATCAGAAGAATATGAAGAAATATATTTCACACCTTGTATTTGCCTTACTGGGCTGTGCAGCCTTATCTGCTTGTGTAGATGATGATTACATGGAATTGGATAAAGGACAGAATGAACTTGTACTGACGGCCAGCAAGACGGAAGTTGTTTTGAATGAGCAGGCACATGCCGATGATGCCCTGGAGCTTTCCTGGACTACGGGAACCAATTATGGGACGGGTAATAAAATTTCCTATACGCTGGAATTGACCAAGACCGGCAGTGATTTTGCAGATTCTTATGTAGCTGTGGAGAATGCCGTACAAGAATACTCATGGAAAAAGAGCGTGGAGGAATTGAATGACATCCTACGCAACCATTTTGGGGCAACTGCCGGGGAGAACATTTCGTTGGAAGCGCGCTTGACAGCTACTGTAACAGAACGGGACGAGAAACAGGTGTCTACCACTGCTTTCAGTGTTACAGCCTATAAACCGCTCACATCCACCCTTTATCTGATAGGTAGTGCCACTCCGGGCGGCTGGAGTGCCGATGATGCGACAGAGATGACCCGCAAGGACAATGGTATCTTTACATGGACGGGCCGGCTTGTGGCCGGTGAGTTTAAGTTCATCACGACCTTAGGCTCATTCCTGCCCTCTTACAACAAAGGAACAGATGGATTGCTGGTTCTTCGTAGCAGTGATGACCAGCCGGATGAACCTTTTGTTGTCGAAGAAGACCATAATTACATCGTCGAAGCCAATCTGTTTACCGGTGTTCTTACATTGACCCAGACAGAGACGTTGGCACCTGCCTACGACCAGCTTTATTTTGTGGGTAACGCTACGGATTGGGGATTCGTGAAGATGAAACAAGATGTGCTCGATCCATACTTGTTCCGCTTCGGCAAGTTCTTTGAAGTGGGCAAAGGAGGGGAATTCAAGTTCGGAACCTCCGATGGAAGTTGGGAGAACATGTATAAGGCCAAGAATGCCGATGCTGCTTATACCGATACAGAAGTGGTGTTTGTGAAAGGGTTCGACCCGGACAATAAATGGGTGCTGAAAGACGGGGAATGCGGCAAGGCCTACAAGATTTGCATGGATATCCGTAGTGGTAAGGAACGCATGATGATGAGCGAATTTACTCCGTATGAGATGATTTATATGGTAGGTGATGCTACTCCGGCCGGTTGGACGATTGGTGATGCTACGCCGATGCAGACAACGGATAATCCGTATGTGTTTACTTGGAAAGGTACGCTGAATGCCGGTGAGTTGAAATTTACTTGTGATAAGCAGGAAGATTGGAATGGAGCTTGGTTCATGCCGGCTGTAGCAGACAAACAGCCTGCAGGAGAAACAGAACCGATGCTTTTCCTTGATAAATCAGACGAAGCGTTCAAAGCGCAATATCTGGACGTGATGGTAGGCGGCATCGACCAGAAGTGGAAGATTACGACAGCAGGTTCCTATCTGATTACTTTGAATCAGCTGGAAGAGACAATTTCAATCGTGAAACAATAGGTATCTACAATAGATGAAGAAGATAGTTTATACAACAATGGTAGCCTTGCTGCTGGTTGCATGCAGCAAGGAGAGTGATGATACCGGTAGCGGTACCGGTGGAGGCGGAGAGAGTGGAGGGGTTACGGAAGTAACCCCAGTCACCTCGGACTTGACGGTCAATCTCACTACCGACAAGGCATGTTACCGGCCGGGCGAGAGTGTTTCTTTTACAGCTGACGCCCTTCCTGCCGGAGCTAAAATCCGCTACCGGACAATGGACAAGGTTGTATCGGAGCAGGCTGCTGTCGGTACTACTTGGACTTGGACTGCTCCGGCAACCGATTATACCGGTTATCTGGTGGATGTATACCGTACAAAAGAGAATGGAACAGAGGTTATTCTTGGTACTATTGCCGTAGATGTATCCAGTGACTGGACACGTTTTCCACGTTATGGTTTCGTTGCCACTTTTGATGCTTCGAAAAAGGTGGATGGAGTGATAGAGAAGGAGATGGCTTTCCTGAACCGTTGCCACATTAACGGGGTACAGTTTCAGGATTGGCACAACAAGCATCATTGGCCGTTGGGCGGTACGCGTGAGCATCTGGACGAGGTCTATAAGGACATTGCCAACCGGGAGGTCTATACCGAGGTAGTGAAGAAGTATATCTCTACACAACACAGCCTGGGCATGAAGTCCATGTTTTACAATCTATGTTTCGGAGCTTTGGACGATGCCGTTTCCGACGGAGTAAAGGAAGAATGGTACATATTCAAGAACACGGGACGCATGGATAAGGATTCGCATGACTTGCCCTCCAGTTGGAAAAGTAATATCTTCCTGCTCAATCCCACCAATACGGAATGGCAGGCATATATTGCCCAGAAAAACGATGATGTTTATGCCAATCTGGACTTTGACGGTTATCAGATAGACCAACTGGGAAACCGGGGTGACCGCTATGACTATGATGGCAATAAGGTAAATCTGCCTAAGGGATATGCCTCGTTCATCGAAGCCATGAAACAGAAGCATCCGGACAAGCGTTTGGTGATGAATGCCGTCTCCAGCTATGGAGCTTCCCAGATAGCTGGTACGGGTAAAGTGGATTTCCTTTATAATGAAGTATGGGGCGATGAGGCAGGCTTCAAGGATCTGCACACCATTATCAAAGCGAACGACCAGTATGGCAACCATGCCTTGAAAACGGTGTTTGCCGCATATATGAACTATGACAAGGCAGGTAGCAGTACCGGTGAGTTCAATACACCGGGTGTGCTGCTGACGGATGCTGTGATATTTGCTTTGGGAGGCTCTCATTTGGAATTGGGTGACCACATGCTATGCCGCGAGTACTTTCCAAGCACGGCTTTGCAGATGAACGATGTACTGAAAACAGCCATGATTCGTTATTATGACTTTATGACGGCTTATCAGAACCTGCTTCGTGATAAAGATACGGAGGCGGAGATTTCCGTTTCTCTGAACTGTACGGATGCTGCGCGGAATCTTTCTCTGAATGCATGGCCGCCGCAGAAGTCTGCCATCACTGTATATGCCAAGAATGTAAATGGCAGGCAAGTCATTCATCTGCTCAACTTCCTCAATGCGGATAACTTAAGCTGGAGGGATTTGAACGGAACAATGCCCGAACCGCGTCTGGTGTCCGACGTGCCGTTGAAGATGAATGTTTCCGGTAAAGTGAACAAGATATGGGTTGCATCGCCCGATTTCCATGCCGGTGCTTCGCAGGAACTGTCATTCGAACAGAAGGACGGCACGGTTACCTTTATCTTGCCTTTGCTGAAGTACTGGAGCATGCTTGTGATGGAATAAGAGTATCCAATAAAGGAACAAACAGATTATAGTAATGAAGAAATATATATTTTTATTTTTTGCCGTCTGTGCATTTTCAGTATATGCGAATGCACAGAACCGCACCGGAGACTGCACTTCCTATACCAGTGATGACCGGAGTGTGACCTTCTATTTAAATGACAGTTCTGCCATACAATTACGTCTGTGTAGCCAGTCTACGGTACGTATATGGTTTTCTCCCGACGGTAGTTTCCAGCGGAGTAATCCTTCCTTTGCCGTCGTCAATGAGGACTTGGAGGATGTCGGTACCGTCCATGTGGACGAGCAGAATGCCTGCTACGAGATTTTTACCCCTAAACTCCGTATCCGGGTAAACAAGTCTCCGTTTAACTTACAGATATTCGACAAGTATCAGAAACTGCTGTTCAGTGATTATGCCGATAAGGGGCATATCAGTAACGGGCAGCGCAAATTGGAATACAAGACCCTCCGTCGTGACGAACACTTCTTCGGCTTGGGAGAAAAGACCGGCAAGCTGGACCGTCGCGGCGAAGCCTACAAGATGTGGAACAGTGACAAGCCTTGTTATAGTGCCGTTGAGGACCCGCTCTACAAGAGTATTCCGTTCTTTATGAGCAGTTATCGTTATGGTATTTTCCTGGACAATACGTATAAAACCGAATTTAAGTTTGGTACGGAAAGCCGCGATTACTACAGTTTCGAGGCTCCTGGGGGAGAGATGATTTATTATTTCATCTTCGGGAAGGATTATAAGGAAATCATGAAACAATATGTCGACCTGACGGGAAAACCCATAATGCCTCCTAAATGGGCATTGGGCTTTGCACAATGCCGGGGACTGCTGACGAGCGAGAAATTGTCTTATGAAATAGCTGAAGGCTATCGTAAGCGCGGAATTCCTTGTGATGTTATTTACCAGGACATAGGCTGGACACAGTATTTGCAGGATTTTGAGTGGCGGAAAGGGAACTACGAGAATCCGAAAAAGATGCTTGCAGACCTCAAGGATATGGGCTTCAAGGTGGTGGTTTCGCAAGATCCGGTCATTTCACAAGCCAATAAGCGGCAATGGGAGGAAGCCGATAGGTTAGGGTATCTGGTAAAGGACTCCACCAACGGCAGGAGTTATGACATGCCCTGGCCCTGGGGCGGTAATTGTGGCGTAGTGGACTTCACCCTTCCTGCTGTGGCAGACTGGTGGGGAGCTTATCAGCAGAAGCCCATTGATGATGGCATTGCCGGTTTCTGGACTGATATGGGTGAACCTGCCTGGAGCAATGAGGAGCAGACGGAACGCCTGGTGATGAAACACCATTTGGGCATGCATGATGAGATTCACAATGTTTATGGTCTTACGTGGGATAAGGTGGTGAAGGAGCAGTTTGAAAAACGGAATCCTAACCGTCGCGTATTTCAGATGACACGTGCCGCTTTTGCGGGCTTGCAACGCTATACTTTCGGCTGGACCGGTGACTGTGGAAACGGTGATGACGTGACGCAGGGTTGGGGACAGATGGCCAATCAGATTCCGGTACTGTTGTCTGCCGGTTTGGGAATTATTCCTTTTACTACTTGTGACATTACCGGTTATTGCGGAGATATAGAGGATTATCCTGCGATGGCTGAACTTTATACGCGGTGGATACAGATGGGCGCTTTCAATCCCCTGAGCCGCATTCATCATGAGGGCAACGTGGCTGTGGAGCCGTGGCTGTTCGGCGAAGAGGCCGAGAAGAATGCCAAGGCAGCCATCGAATTGAAGTATCGTCTTTTGCCTTATATCTATACGTATGCCCGCGAAGCACACGAAACGGGGTTGCCTCTCATGCGACCGATGTTTCTGGAATATCCGGCAGATATGGAAACGTTCTCTACGGATGCCCAGTTCATGTTTGGCAGCGAACTGCTGGTTGCTCCGGTGGTAAAGAAAGGAGCGCGAAACAAGAATGTGTATCTTCCTGAAGGAACTTGGATTGACTACAACAACAAACACACAGCATATAGCGGTGAGCAATGGATGACGGTGGATGCTCCCCTCAATACTATTCCTATGTTTGTAAAGCAGGGAAGTATCATACCTCAAATGCCGGTCATGAACTATACGGATGAGAAACCGGTCTATCCGGTTACGTTTGAGATATTTCCTGCTGCAGCGGGCAGTGAAACTACCTTCTCGCTTTATGAAGATGCAGGAACTGATTTAGGATATTTGCGTGGAGAGTTCATGCGCACTCCTATTACTTGCCAGACTACCGACAAAGGCTATACGCTGAAAGTAGGTACACGGACTGGTGAGAAATATAGCTTACCCGGCCAACGAAACCTGATGTTCTGCATCTATACGGAACAGATGCCGAAAACAGCTTTGCTGGACGGTCAGAAAATCAAGAAAACGAATGTCGGAAAGCTGGAAGAAAATCGGGAGACAGAGTTTACGATAACTGCCTGGTGTCCCGACAAGAAGCAGGGGACCTGCCTGCTGAGGTTGCCGGATGATGGAAAGGAACATATCATTGAGTTTGTCTATTAACACAAAAAACATATCATTATTATGAAGAAATTTGTACTTAGCGCGGCTTTGTTTTTTTCTGCCCTGGCGGGGAATGCTGAAGGCATTTCATCCCCTTCGGGCATGGTGAAGCTGGATTTTGAACTGACAAAAGACGGGAGACCAGCCTATCAGGTGGATTATAAAGGGGCTCCTGTCATCAATCCCAGTACGTTGGGATTGGAACTGAAAGGAACTACCAGCCTGATGGATGGTTTCAAAGTAGTAAGGACTTCTACTTCCACTTTCGATGAAACCTGGCAACCGGTGTGGGGGGAGACAAAAGATATCCGCAACCACTACAACGAATTGCTGGTAGAACTTGAACAACCGTCTACCACTCGTTTTATGAATATCCGTTTTCGGGTATATGATGACGGCGTGGGATTCCGTTATGAGTTTCCGCAACAGAAGAATCTGGTTTATTTTGTGATAAAGGAAGAGCATTCCCGGTTTGCCATGACCGGCGACCATACTGCCTGGTGGATTCCGGGAGATTATGATACCCAGGAATATGATTATACGGAGTCCAAACTCTCTGAAATCCGTGGACTGCTGCAGGGAGCTGTGAGTGACAATGCGTCACAAACTGTCTTTTCGCCGACAGGTGTCCAGACTTCCATACAGCTTAAAACAGCTGATGGAGTGTACCTTAACCTGCACGAGGCAGCCTTGGTGGACTACTCTTGCATGCATCTCAACCTGGATGACAAGAACCTCGTTTTTGAATCCTGGCTGACTCCGGATGCTCAAGGAAATAAAGGGTATATGCAGTCTCCCTGCCATACTCCCTGGCGTACGGTCATAGTCAGTGATGATGCCCGCGAGATACTGGCCTCCAATTTGATTCTCAATCTGAATGAGCCTTGTAAGTATGATGATACCTCCTGGATTAAGCCGGTGAAATATGTCGGCGTATGGTGGGAAATGATTGCAGGGGAAAGCCCTGGGCATATACTTTGACCTCCCTTCTGTGAAACTGGATGATACGGACTATTCCAAGGTGAAACCGAACGGCATTCATCCGGCCAACACGGCTAATGTGAAGAAGTACATAGACTTTGCTGCCGAACACGGTTTTGACCAGGTATTGGTGGAGGGTTGGAATACGGGTTGGGAAGACTGGTTCGGTAATTCCAAGGATTATGTTTTCGATTTCGTGACTCCTTATCCCGATTTTGACATCAAGTATCTGAATGAATATGCTCATTCCAAGGGTGTCCGTCTGATGATGCACCATGAAACATCGGCTTCCGTCCGTAACTATGAGCGGCACATGGAAGCTGCCTACCGTCTGATGAATAAATATGGATATAATTCGGTAAAGAGTGGCTACGTAGGCAATATGATTCCCCGTGGCGAGCATCACTATGGACAATGGATGAACAACCATTACCTATACGCCGTGACCGAAGCTGCCAAACACAAGATAATGGTCAATGCCCATGAAGCGGTACGTCCGACTGGTTTATGCCGTACCTATCCCAATCTGATAGGCAATGAATCTGCCCGAGGCACGGAGTACGAGGCTTTTGCTGGTAACAAGCCCTTCCACACAACGGTACTTCCGTTTACCCGTTTGCAGGGTGGTCCGATGGACTATACGCCCGGTATCTTTGAAATGGACATCAATAAGTTGAATCCGAACAGCCATACGCATGCCAATACTACCTTGGCGCGTCAGCTGGCACTTTATGTCACTATGTACAGCCCTCTACAAATGGCTGCCGACCTTCCTGAGAATTATGAGCGTTTCATGGATGCTTTCCAGTTCATCAAAGATGTGGCTGTGGATTGGGACGACAGCCGCTATCTGGAAGCTGAGCCGGACGTTACATCACTGTTGCCCGTAAGGCAAAAGGTACGAATGACTGGTTTATCGGTTGTACCAGCAGTGAGCACGGACATGCTTCAACTCTGAAACTGGACTTCCTGGATGCAGACAAGCAGTATATTGCAACCGTCTATGCCGATGCAAAGATGCCGATTATAAGACAAATCCGCAAGCTTATGTTATCCGTGAAGGTATCGTTTCTCCCAAAACGGTCTTGAAACTGAAAGCTGCTTCCGGTGGCGGCTATGCCATCAGCATCATGGAGGTGAAAGATAAATCTGTATTGAAGGGACTGAAGAGGCTTTCCGGGAATATCTGATTTACGGGCATAAAAAGGAGTACCGCTGTACTCCAACCTTTGTTAACCTTAAATCTAATACTATGAAAAACACATTGCAAAGATACGGACTTTGATAAATCTGCAAATTATCCAACTAAAAGTATGTTTTATAACACTTATTAGCCGTTTATTCCTTTGCTTCTATTTTGTTAACAAAAGGATGCGAATGTGTCAAAAGCACATGAAGACTTTTATAATGTTATAATATTAGGCGCGGATTACGCGGAATAATGCGGATTCAATAAACTAAATCCGTGAAATCTGCGTCATCCGCGCCTAAAATAAAGCGTTAAAGAAGGTTTTGACACATTCCCCTTACCCTTTACTTCCTGATACATAAATCTTTTAATGCTCTTCTTTGCCGTTTTCTCGAACTCCTCGAAGTGTATCTTGACTTTTGTTATCTGGCAGTAGGCCGGTAATTGCAGATTCAATTCATTCCGATTGTCCTCCATAACCTTTTCGATGTCCGATTGTTCCATACCATGGGCGAATGCATCGTCAAAATCCGGATAGATAAGAGCCACGAGCTTGTCGTTCTGCAATACGATCAGTGATTCGGACACATAGGGCATGTTGTTCAGTTTGCTTTCAATCTCTTCGGGATAGATGTTCTGGCCACTGGCTGTGAGCAACATGTTCTTGCTGCGTCCACGGACAGTGACATATCCTTCGGTATCCATCGTTGCAAGGTCGCCGGTGTGCAGCCAACCGTTTACATCGATGATTTGGGAAGTCGCTTCGGCATTTTTGTAATAGCCCAGCATCAGATTGGCACCTTTACAGATTATTTCTCCTGCCACGTTCTGAGGGTCGGGAGAGTCTATCTTTACTTCCATGCGGGTGGTTGCCTTGCCACAAGAGGCCAGTTTCAATGTTTCCCAGCGGCTGGAACAAATGATGGGGCCGCATTCCGTCATTCCGTATGCAATGGTATAGGGGAAACCTATCTGCTTCAGGAAGCGTTCCACTTCGGCATTGAACGGTGCTCCTCCGATGATTATTTCATCGAAATTACTGCCGAATACTTCCATTGCCTTTTTGCGCATGTCAGCCTTGATTTTATCGTTGACAATGGGCATCCGCAATAGCAGCTTGCCTATTTTATTGTCTATCCGGGGCAGGATATCCTTCTTGATAATCTTTTCTACGATAAGCGGTACACACGAAATGACCCGTGGCCTGATTTCGGAGAATGACTGTGCAATAATCTTGGGAGACGGCATACGGGTAAGGAAATACAGATGGGCGCCTGCGGAAAAACCGTATAGAAAATCGTACACCATACCAAATACATGTCCCAGAGGCAGCATGGATACAATATGGTCGCCCGGACGTACGGGGAGCATCTCATGGCAATATGCAACATTGGACCAAAGGCTGCGATAGGGGAGCATGACCCCTTTGGAATATCCCGTGGTGCCCGAAGTATAGTTGATGACAGCCAGTTCTTCGGGTGATTCCTCCTTGCGGTAGCTGATATGCTCGGGGCGGAAATTCTTGGGGAAACGTGTGCCATAGAGGACGTTGCGATGTTCGAAAGCCTCCATCAGCTGCTCGTTGCGGCAAACTACCGGAGTGAAGTCCGTCAGCAGTACGATACCCATCAGCAGGGGCATTGCCTCTTCATTGAGGTTTTCCCATGCCCGGTCGCCGACAAACAGCAGCTTGGCTTCGGAATGGTTGACGATGTTGTGGATATTGTCGGCCTTGAACTCATGCAGAATGGGAACAATGACAGCTCCATAGGTAACCGTCGCCAGAAAAGCGACTGCCCAATGTGCACTGTTACGTCCGCAAACGGCAATCTTGTCACCGGGCCTGATGCCGGCGCTTTCCAATACGATATGGAATTTGGCTATTTTCCGTGCTACATCTTTGTATTGCAGTGTAATTCCTTTGTAGTCTGTCAGGGCGTTGCGATCCCAGTTTTTAATAATGCTTTGTTCTATATAATCGATGAACCCTTGTTCTTGTTCCATTCAGCTGTTGCACACTTTAGTTAAAACTGCGCAAAGATAGGTCTTATAGTGATGCAAAGCAAATAGTTTCCACTTTTTTCTTACCCTGGAACGGATAGAAACTTATCTGTAATTCTTATTCCTTGCTATTTTCCGAAATAAGAAGCAGCTTGTCACCGGCATGAAGTTTTAATGTTCCGTTCGGAATGAGGTACTCATCGCCACGTTTTACAATCATCACCAGTGTGCCTTTGGGCAGGTTCATGTCTTTCAGGGTGTCTGCCTGCTCCAGCATTTCTTGTGTAATGGTCATGTCGTGCAAGTTGGAGTCAATCTCTTCGGGCAGTTCAACTCCGAAATCATTTCCGGTCTTTTCCAGCGGGGTGGAGAGGCCAAGCAGCCGGGCTACCCAGGAGACTGTGGTACCCTGGATGACCAGTGAGACGATGGTTATGAAAAATACGATGTTGAAGATGACATGGGCGCCGGGCACATTAGCCACCACGGGATAGGTGGCAAAGATAATGGGTACTGCGCCACGTAATCCTACCCACGATACGAATAGCCGTGACTTGAGGGTGATTCTCTTGCCAAAAGGCAGCAGGCAGAGAAAAACACTGAGAGGGCGTCCCACGACAATCATGAAGACGCCGATGAGCAATGCCACGACTGCAACTTCCAGCATCTCATGGGGGTTGACGAGCAGACCGAGGCAGAGGAACATGATAATTTGGAAGAGCCAGGTCAGTCCGTCCATAAAAGTATAAATCTCTTTCCGGTACATGATTTTGTTATTGCCTACCATCATTCCGGCGATATACACGGCCAGGTAACCGTTGCCTTTCAGCAGGTCGGTGATGGAGAAGGTGAAGAATACAAAAGACAGCAACAGGATAGGATAGAGTGCCTGGTTGTCTATATTCAGCCGGTTCAGCATAAGGATAGCCAGCTTTCCGAGGAAATAACCGGTTGCGGCACCGACAATGAACTGTATGGCAAAAGAGCCTAATATCTGGGGAACTCCCATTCCGGAGGACTGGATGAATTGAATCAGCACGATAGTAAGCATATACGCCATAGGGTCATTACTTCCGCTTTCCAGTTCCAGCATGGGGCGCAGATTATGCTTCAGGTTCATTTTTTGTGAACGCAGAATGGCGAATACAGAGGCTGAGTCGGTAGATGACATGGTGGATGCAAGCAAAAGGGAGGTTATCAACGGCAGGTGGATGTTGGTCCAGCTCATGCCGGACAGCCACCAGATAAATAATCCGGTAAAAAGGGCCGTGAGCAGCACTCCTGCAGTTGACAAAACAATGCCGGGAGTCAATATGGGCTTTATCTCCGTAAACTTGGTGTCCATGCCACCGGAGAACAGAATGATGCTAAGGGCCATCATGCCGATGAACTGGGCTTCCTTGGCGTTGTGGAACTGCAATCCCAATCCGTCACTGCCGAACAGCATGCCGACGACAAGAAAAAGCAATAATGCAGGCACTCCGAAACGGTAGCCGGTCTTGCCGACAATGATGCTGACGAAAAGTAATATGGAACCTATAAGTAGTATGTTTCCTGCTGTAAATATCATAAATTCTATGCTATATAGTTTGAAATGTGATGTTTCTTATGTCTAATAGTACAAAGATATGCATTGTGTTTAACAAATACAAATCTAAAATAGTTCAATTGAACTTTAAAATAAAGGTGGTTTCTTTACCGGGCAATAAGGATAAATTTCCGCCGGAAAGCCTCATTATTTGCCGGGAAATACTCAATCCAATACCGCTTCCACCCTCTTTGGTCGTAAAGAAGGGGATAAATATGTGTTCGGCAATGTCATTGGGAATGGCAGGTCCGTTGTTGGAAATTTCTATCAGTATGGCTTCCGCTTCATTGCAGTAGGCACGTATGTTGATATGTCCTTCTTTATCTGTATTTTTATCCGATTCGATGGCTTGTATGGCATTTTTCAGTAAGTTGATGACTACTTGTGATACCAGGTTCTCATCGGCATATAGAATGAGGTCGCTTGGCGCGATGTCCGTATGAAAGGTGACCCGGACATCGGGGTGCTGGTGACGGGCGAGTTCGACCATCCGCTCGATAAAACTTTTTACATAGAACAAGGATGGTTCGGGGGTGGGAATACGGGTGAATTTCCGGTATGATTCCACAAAAGAGAGCAGGCCCTTGCCCGTGCTGCTGATAGTCTGCAGGCCGTTTCTGATTTCTTCTTTGGAAACTTGCGCTTCGGTCAGTCCCAGCAGTGTATCGCTTAGGGAGGTTATGGGAGTGACGGCATTCATTATTTCGTGCGTCAGTACGCGGGTAAGCCTAATCCAGGAATCTATTTCCTTTTCATCCAGCTCGTTGTTGATGTCGTTCAGGGCGAGGATGCGAAGATGCTCTTTACGGACTGTAATGTCGCTGACGCGGACAGACATGTTTACAGTGCCTCGTTCGTTGTTGAAAGGCATTTGCAATTTGTCTCCCGGGCGGCAATTGGCAAGAAGGGACGAAAGACGCGGATCCACGCGGTTCAGCTGGCTGACGTGGGTAAAGACATTGAGGCCCAGCAAACGGAGGGCTTCACTGTTTTTTTGATATACGGCACCATTGTCGTTCAGGACAAGGATACCGGTATTCACGCAGTCCAGAATGAGTTCGTAGTACTTTTCTTGCTGGGCTGTTTCACTTTTCACATTATAAAGTATATGGGCAACCCGGTTCAATGCACGGTTTACGAGGCGTGCGTCGGCAGTGTTTTCCGTTTCGGAGAAGTGGATGGCATTGTCGTTGTTTTCGATGGCGTCGAGCATGAAAAGCACCTTCCGCACATGATGGCGGTATAACTTCTGCTGCCAGTACAAGGCTATGGGAAGCAGCGCGGTACAGAGCGCGCCCCAAAATACGTCTACAGTCCACATCACCCCTGCAAGGAGTGCTACTGCCAGACTGACGGCAACGCGGAATGAATAATTAAAGGCCATACTTCTTCATTTTGTTGTACAACGTCTGGCGGGTGATACCCAGCTGTGCGGCGACGGCAGAGAGATTTCCGCTGCATTTGTCGAGCGTCTTCCGTATCATCTGCATTTCCATTTCTTCGAGCGTGGATGCGGTTGCTTCGGGAGTGCCGGTTCGCCGTGCCAGCTGGAACAGTTCTGCAGGAAGGGTTTCGTTGTCACAGATGATAATGGCTTTTTCGATGGCATGTTCCAGTTCGCGGATATTGCCGTACCAGGGGTGGAGCGTAAGCTTCTCGCAGGCGCCGTCCGTCAGCTTGACGGGGGGCTTGTCATATTGCTTGCAGAAGCGGGCGATGAAAAGTTCTGCAAGGGGGATGATGTCTTCGGGCCGCTCGCGCAACGAGGGTATCTCAAGATGTATCGTGTTGATGCGGTATAGCAGGTCCTCGCGAAATTCGCCTTTTGCCACCATCTCGGGCAGATTGCGGTTTGTAGCGCAAATCAGCCGTATGTCTACGGGAATGGGAGTGTTGCTGCCTACACGGACAATGCTGCGGCGTTGGATGGCGGTCAGCAGTTTGGCTTGCAGATGGTAGGGGAGATTGCCTATTTCATCGAGAAAGAGGGTGCTGTGCCCGGCTGCTTCGAACTTGCCGGCACGGTCGGCATGGGCATCGGTGAAAGAGCCTTTCACGTGGCCGAACAGTTCGCTTTCGAAAAGGCTTTCGGTGACTGCACCCATATCCACACTTACCATGTCCTGCCGGTTGCGCGGTGAAAGGGAGTGGATTTCGCGTGCCAGCATCTCTTTACCGGTGCCGTTCTCGCCCGTAATAAGAATATTGGCATCGGTAGAGGCCACTTTTTCCACCAAGAGGCGAAGTTGCTGCATGGCGGAGCTGTTTCCCCAATACATGTTGCGGATATCCGCAAGCGGGTGGTTGTTTTCTGCCGTACGTCTGGCATTTGGGCCGTTGGCCGGAGATTTTGTTTCAGAAGCTGATACGGCATTCAGTAAGGTTTCCACCAGTTTCTGGTTGTTCCAGGGTTTCACGACGAAGTCTGTGGCTCCTTCCTTGATTCCCCGTACGGCAAGGTCAATGTCGGCATAGGCGGTAAACAGCACTACGGGCAGGGTGGGACATTGCTTCTTTATTTCATGGAGCCAGTATAGTCCCTCGTTGCCGGTATTGATGCCCGAGGTGAAGTTCATGTCAAGAAGAACCACTTGCCATGACCTTTCCCGCAATACGCTGGGCAGGGTTACGGGAGAGGGAAGTGTGATTATCCCTTCAAAATATGGCTTCAACAAAAGCTGCAAGGCGGTAAGTACGCCTCGGTTATCATCGACAATCAGGATGTTTCCATTTTTTTTTGCCATAAACTATTTCTGTTTTCTGCAGGCAAAGTTAATGATTTATCTGTATTATATTCGGTAAATCTCTCAGTTTTCAAAGTATTAAGATTCTCCTTCTCATTTAGCAAATCCTTATGCCGCTTTATTTTATATTTTTGCTTACTAAGAATTAATCGTCCGACAGTTGTTGAATTATCGTCCGACAGCTGTCGGACGATAATTCAACAACTGTCGGACGATAATATAACGATTGTGGGACGGATAGATTTAAGTAAAACAGAAATTAGTTGGCAGCAACTTCAGTAAGAGTTCATGGCGGTACTGAAAAAAGAACTTATAGCAGTTGCAGTTTGATGCCAAACGACAAGCTCAGATAATCCTTGGGTTTCAGATATTTGTTGGTGAAAGCGCTGACTACATATAGGTCACATGTACTTATTTCATAGAAGAAAGTGATTTCCTTGGCCGTGAACCGTCGTTGCGGGTCGATGTCGTAAGTGATGCGCTGTCCTAAGAATACATGGATGCGTACCTTGGAGGAGAAACCATAATATCCTTTAGGGTAGCGTTCCGGCTCATTGACCCAGAACTCATCGCCGAATACCGTGTTCAGATACATGCCGCAAGCCAGCGGTTCTACAGAAAAACGGCTCTGTTTTATTTGCAGGCTCCAGGGAAGGTAGTTCTGCTTGACGGTGAATGTCAGCTTGGTACGTTTGGAGTCATATTTGGGCAATACTCCGAAGAATACGTCTGTTTCCCATTGGTTTCTTCTGCCGTAATCCCATCCGGTACCGAATGACAGCAACCCCATATTGCCGGCAAACTGAATTTTTGTGTGCGTCGGAATCAGGGCCTCCCAATGCCTGCGGTAGCGGTGTACGCGGCGGTCATAACGGCTCTCCCTAGTCTGGCTTTCAATGATGGTATCCGGTTGCGGGTCCATCCATACGGTATCGTGTTCTATGATGAAGATGGTATCTCTCTCTTGTGAAAAAGCAGAAAAAGAGCATACCGACAAGAAGACGACGGCGCATGCCAGGTGATTAATAATATGCCACTTCGCGTTCATATCCGTCGGGGGTTATGGTGAATATATAGTAATTGCGGTTCTTCATGCAGTCGCTCATGTAATACATTATCCCATCTTCAAAGAGGTCTTTCTCGAAACGATGGTGTTCGTGTGCGGATGTACAGAACTGCAGTCCGGGAAATTCCTTGATGTAACGCTGGAATACGTGTGCCACATTATTGTTGAACTCGTTGCAGAACGGGCGTATATGCATGGACACAACGGTTTTATCGAATTCCTCTTCACGGTCGCGTATCTGTGCGGCAAGAAATTCGAAGTCGGGAATGGGGCGGGAGTAGTCGAATTCGATGGCGTTGGTATTCAGGCAGACAAACTTTACCCGTCCTGCAATGAAGGAGAAATTGGGGTCTCCGAATATTGCACGATAAGTCTCTTCGCCCGTGCCCAGGCAGTCGTGGTTGCCGAGAAGTACCACATAGGGTATCTTTAGCTTGTTCATAATGTCCCGTTGCCAAAGGAACTCGTCTGTTACACCGAAGTCACTGACGTCTCCGCCATGAATGACGAAATCTATGTCGTCCCGCTTGTTGAGGTGGCTTACAAAGTCGTCGGTCTCGTCATACCAGCGCTGGGAGTCACCCATTGTTACGAACCGGATTGTTGTCTTGTTCTGGCAGTTCTGCTCTATTTGGGCAATGTTGTGGGCATTGACATCGGTTTCACCGCTGATGTGTACATCGTAAGGGTGATAATCTATCATGTCGCAGCCGGCCATGAGCAGGCATAGGAATGAAGGATATAAGAGTTTGGGGAATTTCATGTGCAGGTGCTTCATTTAATGTTTATACTCTATCTTTAGAAAACTGTGGGCAAAGGTAAAGTTTTCATTCTTATGGATTCTTTTCTAATTTCCCTTTTTTTTGTTCTATGAGGCTGAACAGAGATTCGGCCTCTGTCTAATTTTTAGACGGGAGTGTCTAAAAATTAGACACCTTTGTCTTCTTCTGAAATGCAATATGCATTGATAATCAGATTTGTGCATTCTTTGGCACGCTTTCTGCAATATGAAAAGCAAGAAAATATATCTAATAAACGATAAACGGAATGAAACAAATCTATTATGTAATTCAGACTTTGCTGCGGGGACGCGGTTCGAATATCATCAAGGTCATTTCTTTGGGATTGGGATTGACGATGAGTATTCTGCTTTTCTCCCGCGTGGCATATGAACAGAGTTTTGACACTTGCTTCAAGGATTATGATAACTTGTATCAGGTATGGTCGATATTCTCGGTGAAAGGAGAGAAGTTTGAGCCTCAGGAGTGGAATTGCGGTCCCGTGGCAGGGGCCATTTTGGAGAACTTCCCCAAAGAGGTGGAGTCGGCAGTAAGTTTGAGCACGTCTATGGTATCTGCTCCTCTTTACAATGGAAGCGTGCGTCTTGATGACAGGAAGATTGCAGCCGATTCGCTGTTCTTCCGTACCATGGGTATCGACGTCCTGAACGGGAATCCCGAAAAGGACTTGGTGCAGAAGGATATTATTTTCTTGAGTGAACGCTTTGCAAGGAAAGTGTTCGGTGAGGAGAATCCTATAGGGAAAACGCTTAATTATGACCATCAGTTTGACCTGACGGTGAAGGGAATCTATGCCAATTTGCCTGAGAACGCCACAATCAATCCGGAAGCGGTTATCTCGATGCCTACCTTGTGGAGCCGCAACTGGAATAACTACTCGTGGAGCGGGGGAGACAGTTGGGTAGAGTTTATCCGTTTCCGTCCCGGTGCCGACAAATCTGTTGTCAATGCGCGTATTGATGCCATGATAGACAAATATCGCCCGGCAGAAGATAAGAAAGAGTACGGTTACACGGCTTTTGTGCAGCCCATCCGTGATACATACCGCAATTATGATGATGTGCAGCGGATGCGTGTCATCATGAGCATTCTTGGTTTTGCCATTCTTTTCATTGCGGCGTTGAACTATGTGCTGATTTCCATTTCCTCTTTGAGCTACCGCGCCAAGTCGGTAGGCGTACATAAATGCAGCGGTGCGAGCGGTGGCACGGTTTTCAGCATGTTTTTGCTGGAAACGGGTATCATCATTGTGGCGGCATTGCTGCTGATGGCGTTGATAATGCTCAACTTCCGCGATTTTGTGGAAGACACGGTCGTTGTAAAGCTCTCCACCTTGTTGGCTCCGGAGCGTATCTGGGTACCGTTGTCGGTAGTGCTTCTGCTGTTTATGGTGGGAGGCGTGTTGCCGGGTCGGCTCTTTGCGCGTATTCCCGTGTCGCAGGTGTTCTGCCGCTATACCGAGGGGAAGAAGGGCTGGAAGCGTCCGTTGCTGTTTGTCCAGTTTGCAGGCGTGGCATTCATCAGTGGATTGATGTGTGTGGTGATGTCGCAATATCAGTATGTACTGAAAAAGGATATGGGGTATAATCCCAAGCAGATAGCCATAGGCAATGCCTACTGGGATAATGAAGCGACGCGTGACGCGGCTTATCAGTTCTTCAAAGGATTGCCCTACGTGGAAGCGGTGTCCAGTGCCAACAGCACACCCATTAGCGGATATAGCGGTTCGATGATTCATAGTGAGAGCGGGCAGGCACTGTTCTCTTGCCGCTCTTCTTATTTCATGCGCGAGGACTTTCCTGCCTTGATGGGCATGACTATGAAGACGGGACGTATGGCGCGCGATAAAGAGGAAGTCGTGGTGAACGAGACCTTTGCCGAGATGATGCGTTGGGGAGACGACGTCGTAGGCCGTACGGTATATACCGAAGGGAATACATTCAAGGTCGTAGGGCAGTTGAAGGATTTCCAGATAGAGAGTTTCAGAACCGAGAAGATGCCTTTCATAGCCCGGGGAAACAAGAATTTTTATGGAACGGTACATGTCCGTTTGAAAGAACCCTTTACCGAAAATCTGCAGAAGCTGAACCGCGATGTAGCCGAGGCTTTCCATGACCAGACTATTGACTTTACCGGCTATGAGAAAAGAATAGAGAATAGTTATAATTCTGTCCGTGTATTCCGTAATGCCACTTTGATGGCGGCAGTGACCATGTTCTTCATCATGCTGATGGGGCTGATTGGGTATACCACCGATGAGGTGCGCCGCCGCAGCAAGGAGATTGCCATCCGTAAAGTGAACGGGGCAGAGGCTTCCAGTATCTTGGAAATGCTGTCGAGGGATGTACTTGTGGTGGCGGCTCCGGCAGTTGTCATCGGTACGGTATTGGCATGGTATGTCAACGGAATGTGGATGGAACAGTTTGCGGAGCGTATTCCCATCAGTTGGGCAGTATACGTACTGGTAGTGATGGCCAATTTGGTGATTATCGTAGCCTGCGTACTTTGGAAGTCCTGGCGGATAGCGAACGAGAACCCGGTAAACAGCATTAAGAGCGAATGATAATAATATTAATACATAGAATATCATGATTGAAATTAACAACATCAGCAAAGTATTCCGTACTTCGGAAGTAGAGACAGTAGCATTGAACCACGTCAGCCTCGATGTAAAGGAGGGGGAGTTTGTAGCCATCATGGGACCATCCGGTTGTGGAAAGTCCACCCTGCTGAATATCCTCGGGCTGTTGGACAATCCTACGGAGGGCAGTTACAAGCTGCTCGGTCAGGAAGTAGCGGACTTGAAGGAAAAGGAACGTACCCGTGTGCGCAAGGGCAAGCTGGGATTCGTGTTCCAGAGCTTCAACCTGATAGACGAACTGAACGTCTACGAGAATGTGGAACTTCCCCTTACGTACCTCGGCGTGAAGGCAAGTGAGCGCAAACGCATGGTAGAGGATATTCTGAAGCGGATGAACATCAGCCACCGTGCCAAACACTTCCCGCAACAGCTTTCCGGCGGTCAGCAGCAGCGTGTGGCGATAGCCCGTGCGGTCGTAACCAATCCCAAGCTGATACTCGCCGATGAGCCTACCGGTAACTTGGACTCCAAGAACGGAGCTGAGGTGATGAATCTGTTGACAGAGCTGAATAAAGAGGGTACTACGATTATTATGGTGACCCACAGCCAGCACGACGCCTCGTTTGCACACCGCACGATACATCTTTTCGACGGTAGTGTGGTGGCAAGTGTGGCAGCGCAGGATTTGTAACGGACTTTTAAAACAACTTCCATGAGACAACTATATTACACTCTCCAGACATTGATACGAGGAAAAGGCTCCAACCTCATCAAGATTGTTTCTCTGGGACTGGGGTTGGCAGTCAGTATCCTCATTTTTTCCCGTCAGGCATTCGAGCTCAATTATGATACCTGCTACAAGGACCATGAACGTTTGTGTCTTGTCAAAACAGTATGGTATTACAACAACGAGTATCATCCTTCGCATATAACTCTTGGACCGGTGGCTGGTACCATTGCAGAAAACCTGCCTGACGAGGTGGAGAGTGTTACCGTCACTCAGCAATGGTGGAGCAATTCGGCTTGGTTTGCCAATGAACGCCGTTTCCAGACCAATGCCATGACGGCCGATTCTTGTTTCTTTGCCACTATGGGCATTGATGTTGTCAGTGGAGACCCTCGCGAGCTGAATAATCCGGAGGTAGTCTTCATCAGCAGGGAGCTGGCCGGCAGCATGTTTGCCGATAAGAATCCCATCGGGCAGACGGTGGTCTATAACAAACAGATGCCAATGACCGTGAAGGGCATTTTTGAAGATTTTCCCGAAAACTCCAGTTTCTATGGAAGTGGTGTCGTGATGTCTCTGGCTACCTCCTTCAAGCATCATTGGGGATACTGGGGGTGGGGAGGTGGAGACAGCTATATGTCCTTTGTCCGTCTGCGCCCGGGGGTGCAATTGGACGATGTGAACACCCAAATAGAGAAACTTGCCGAGCAGGTGCGCAAGAGCGATGATGTGTTTATCAGTCTGGTTCCGATAAAGGACTACCGTATGGAATTTGGTATCAGTACCATGCGTATGGTATGGATTCTGTTGACGCTGGGAACCGCCATACTTTTTATTGTGGCGATGAATTATGTGCTTATTTCCATCTCAGCCATGAACCGTCGTGCCAAAGCTATAGGCGTACATAAATGTAGTGGGGCAAATACGGGAACTATTTTCGGTATGTTCTTATGGGAGACCGGAGTCATCATGCTTTTTTCCTTGCTGCTTGTAGCGCTGCTTCTATTTAATTTCCGTGAGCCGTTGGAGGACATGCTCGACGTTAGTCTTGCCGGTCTTTTCTCTTGGGAAAACATTTGGGCACCGCTTTCAGTGATAGTCATTTTGTTTATGATAGGCGGCATGTTGCCCGGGCAGCTTTTTGCCCGCATTCCGGTGACGCAGGTTTTCCGCCGGTACACCGAAGGCAAGAAAGGCTGGAAACGTCCGCTCTTGTTTGTGCAGTTTGCCGGTACCTCCTTTATTTTCGGCTTGTTGGGGCTGGTGCTTATGCAGAGCCATTACATCACCAATAAAGAACGTGGATTCGATTACCACCGGGTGGCTTATGCTTCGGGCGTATCCTTTGACTCGGATGCGGAAAGCGATGCCAATCGTAGTGTGATGCTTTCTTTGCCTTATGTGGAAGATGGAGCTTGTAGCAGTAATCTTCTTACAGACGGATTGAGCGGAGAAGGGGTTACGACTGATAACGGGCAGTGGATGAGCATGCGTTGGGTGGAATTTGGCAAGGACTATGCCCCGTTTATGAAGTTGGAATTTGCGGAAGGCAAGAATATGGATGCCCCTGGGCAGATATTGGTCAATGAAACATTTTTGAAAATGATGCATTGGGAAGATAAACCGATAGGCAGGCAAGTGCGCAACGGCGATCGCATAGCGGGCAATATTGTAGGTGTACTGAAAGACTTTGCCACATCCAATGCCGCTTATGTGGCGGTGCAACCTATGTATGCAACTTATCTTGACCGATTTTCCGGAAACATCCAATTACGTCTGAAAGAGCCTTTTGACGATAACCTCAAGCGTTTGAACGAAGACATGGAAAAGCTGTTTCCCACCCGTGACATTGTATTTTCCTCGTTCCAAAAGGTCATTGACGACCAGAACAGTACCGTCACGGATTTCCGTAATGCAGCTTTACTGGCTGCCATAACCATCCTTTTTGTTACGTTAATGGGGTTGATTGGCTACATCAATGACGAGATACAACGCCGCAGCAAGGAAATTGCCATCCGTAAAGTGAATGGTGCGGAAGCGTCATCCATTCTCCGGCTTTTCTCGAAGGATATATTCTGGATATCCTTGCCGGCCGTTTTTCTTGGAGGGCTGGGAGCCTGGTATATAGGCGGTGTCTGGATAGAGCAGTTTGTGGAGGGAGTGGATTTTGGTATCTGCGGATTCTTGCTTATTGCATGCATTGTACTATTGTTCATCATCGGTTGTGTAGTATTCAAGGCATGGCGGATTGCCAATGAGAATCCGGTAGACAGTATCAAGAGTGAATAAAGAATAACTTCAGGAAATTATGAGGCGGCACATTTATTATACATTACAAAGCTTGTTGCACAAGCAAGGTTCCAATGCCATTAAGATTGTATCTTTGGCATTGGGACTGCTGATGTCTGTATTTCTATTTGCACGGATTGCATTCGAGTTGAGTTTTGATAACTTTTATCATGATTCGGATAACCTTTATATTGTGAAGACGGGTTGGTTAAAAAATGGAGTGTTGGAAGGTAACGAAAGTCGCTTTACCATCATTCCGATTCCGGCTGCCATTGCCGAAGAGTTTCCGGAACAAGTGGAAAGTAGCACAGTGAGCTGTTCTCTTTTTGATAATAGTTTCCAGTTGGGTGAGCGCCAATTAGATATGTCCACGGTGATGGCAGATACACTTTATTTTTCTGTACTCGGTTTGGAGATGATAGAAGGCAATCCACAGGATTTGGCGGGTCCGGATGTCGTATTCCTTTCCGCCAAGTCAGCAAAGGAGGCCTTCGGTGACGAAAATCCGATAGGGAAAACACTGCGTTATGATTTTTGGGGATATCAGACTACACTGCTCGTGAAGGGTATCTTTGCCGATATTCCGTTGAACACTTCTTTGGAGAGGCGTCCAGAGGCAATCATTTCTTTTCCTACTATAGGGCGGCATCTGAAGTGGAACCTAGGTTGGCAAAGCGGCGGAAACTACGACGGTTATCTCAGGCTGCGCAGCCCGCAGGATGCTGATTGGCTGAATGAGCGTATGTCCATAGCTATTGCCCGTCATATTCCACCGGAAAGTGGTTTAGAATTGAGCGTACGTATTGTCCCTATCCATAATCTGCATGTCGAGACTCCTCAAGTACGGAAGATGATTTGGATTATGTTCTTCCTGGGTATCGTGCTGCTTTTTACGACCGCATTGAATTATGTACTCGTTTCCGTGGCTTCGCTGACACAGCGTGCTAAGGCCATCGGTGTACACAAATGCAGCGGTGCTTCGGGAAGTAGCATCTTTTCCATGTTCATGGTAGAGACTGCTATAGTAGTAGGGCTTGCCTTGCTGCTCATTGGACTGCTGGTGTATATTTTCCACGAAAAAATGGAAGAATTGGCAGCTGTACCTCTCAGTGCTCTTTTTGACTGGCAGAATCTTTGGGCACCATTGTCGGTGATACTGTTACTGTTTATTTTAGGTGGTTGCCTGCCTGCCATGCTTTTCGCTCGTATTCCGGTGACACAAGTGTTCCGCCGCTACACTTCCGGGCGTCGTGGCTGGAAACGGGTACTGCTTTTTGTTCAGTTCATCGGAGCGGCATTCATTCTGGGGATGATGCTGATGGTCGTTTCACAGTACAGTTATGTAACGACGCGTGACCGTGGTTGGCGTCCTGAACGTGTGGCATATACCACCCAGCGGGAAGTGGATGGCAATAGCCTGCGTAGTCTTGTCGGCAGTTTGCCTTATGTGGAAGGAGTTGCTTCGGCAGAACGCCCTATATTGTGGTTCGGTTCTAACCAGCCAATTCTTGACAATCAGGGTAACGAGCTTTTCTATCCTCGTAATACCTGGTTCGACAGTGATTTTCTTCCTTTCATTGGTCTGAGACTGAAAGAGGGGCATAACTTGACGGGAGAAGGTCAGTTGCTTGTCAACAGTGTCTTTTGTGAGAAGATGAATTGGACAGACAGCCCCATAGGCAAGCGGGTGAATGATTATGGCACTGTTGTCGGGCTGTTAGACAGTTTCAGTTTTGCCGATATGCCCAACGATAATTTGCCGGTGATGGTGGAATGGACGGGGAAGACAGCTGCCACCCTGCATGTTCGCCTCAAAGAGCCATTGGATGAAAATCTCGCCCGCCTCAATGAAGAGATGCATCGGATTTATCCTCAGAAAAGCCTCGTATTCCGTTCGGTGGAGCAGGAAATGCGCAGTTATGCCGAGTCTGTACGGGTATTTCGTGATGTCACCCTGCTGGTTTCATTGACCATACTCTTTATCATTCTGATGGGACTGATAGGCTATGTGAATGATGAAATCCGCCTGCGTTCAAAAGAGATTGCCATTCGTAAAGTGAATGGAGCGGAGACGGAAAGTATTTTGCTGTTATTGTCAAGAGATGTGCTTTGGCTGGCCATTCCGTCTGTCGCCATAGGTATTGGGGGAGCATGCCGGGCCGGAAAGCTTTGGGCGAGCCAGTTCTCTGATGTTGTGCCATTCCCTATAGGCGGATATATTCTTGTAGGTTGTCTGTTGCTGTTGTTTATCGTTGTTACCGTGGTGTTGAAGGCATGGTGCATTGCCAATGAAAATCCGGTAAAGAGCATCAAGAGCGAATAAAGTTGCCGCAACATACATCATGCGTTTGGGGTAGACAGACCATCTGTTTGGGGCGAATAGATGATGTGTTTGGGCTGAATGAATGATATATTTTCGAACAATTTGTTTGTTATAACATAAAATGCAATATTTGCAGTAGAATAAATCACTTTCACCTCGCTTTTTCGGTAATTCCTGTGGGTAATCTTTTTACATATATCCACAATGCCACCGCTGCCGTTACAAAAGCAAAGAAGTCCGATACCGGCATACATATCCAGATGCCGTCCAGCCCAAAGTAATGCGGGAATATCAGTAGTCCCGGCAACAGATACAGTAATTGGCGTGTCAGCGACAAGAAGATACTGATTTTCGCCTTCCCGATGCTTTGGAAGAAATTGCCGATGACAATCTGTGCACCTACCAGCGGGAATATGGCTACGGCAATGCGTACGCCTCTGGAAGCAATATCTATCAACTCTTCATCACTGGTAAAGATGGCAGATATGGCATGGGGGAACAATTCGCAGATAAGGAAGCCGGTACTGGTGATACATACTCCGGCAATGATGGTCAGGCGCAGGGTAGCCTTCACACGGTCGTGCTTTTGCGCACCGAAGTTATAGCCTACAATCGGTTGCATTCCCATCGTCAGCCCCAATACAATCATTACATAGAGTACCAGCAGTCGGTTGATAATGCCATATGCCCCGATGGCCATATCGCCTCCGTACTGTTGGAGGCTGTTGTTTACGATAATCACAATGACACATGCCGTGACGTTCATCAGAAACGGTGACATACCGATGGATAATATACTACTGATGATACGTTTCTTCATCTTCCAGAACCCCCGTTGCAGACGTACCACACTTGTCTTTTGCAGGAAATGGCTCACTACCCACACCATGCCGATGAACTGCGAGATGACCGTTGCCGTTGCAGCTCCCCGTATTCCCCAGTCAAATTGGAAGATGAAAATGGGAGCGAGGATTATGTTGCAGACTACCGTTACCATAGACGTGAGCATCGCTTTCTTGGGATATCCCGTGGCACGCATGATATTGTTCAGGCCAATCATGGTATAAGTGACGGGGGTACCCAGTAATATCACCTGCATAAAGTCGCGGGCATATGGCAACGTATCATTGCTGGCACCGAAGAAGCGCAGGATGTCATCCAGAAAGATGAATGAAATACTGCCGAATAGGAATGCGTTGACCAGGCAGAACATCAGTGTGTTTCCCAATACTTCCGTTGCTCCGTCCAGGTCTTTCTGTCCCAACCGGATGGACGAAATGGTGGAGCCACCTGCCGATACCATCGTACAGAAAGCCACGACCAGATTCATCAGAGGGAAAGTAATGGCGAGTCCGGCAATGCCCATAGGACCTACGCCATGACCGATGAAAATGCTGTCGATGATGTTGTACAACGAAGTAATCGTCATGCCTATAATGGCCGGAATGGAGTACTGCACAAGCAGTTTGCCAATACGTTCGGTTCCTAATATATGCGCGTTGTTCATTTGATATGAGTCAATTAAGGAGCACAAAGGTAAGAAATATTTGTTTGATTCGCAGATTATTCCCACCTTTGTACACTATAATGTTTTGGTATTAACAGATTTAGGTAAAAGAAAGTTTATGGACACAACAAAAGCAACCGCCGTACTTTTTGATTTTGACGGCGTGGTGGTAGACACGGAGACACAGTACAGTCACTTCTGGCATGAAATGGGAAAGCAGTATTTGGGTATGGATGATATTGAAGGCAGGGTGAAGGGCCAGACGCTGGTCTATATTTATGATACCTTTTTTCCGGGCATGGCGAAGGAACAGGCCGAAATTACCGAACGGCTGAACCGCTTTGAACAGGAAATGTCATTCGACTTTATTCCCGGAGTGCTTGACTTCATTGCCGACCTACACCGGAATGGGGTGAAGACTGCCGTAGTGACCAGCTCCAACGAAGCGAAGATGGCAGCTGTCTATCGGGTTCATCCCGAAATAAAGACTCTTTTCGACCGTATCCTTACGGCCGAGATGTTTACGGCTTCCAAGCCTGCACCGGATTGTTTTCTGTTGGGTATGGAGGTTTTCGGCACAACTCCCGACACCACATATGTATTCGAGGATTCCTTCAACGGGCTGAAAGCCGGCATGGCTTCAGGAGCTACCGTTATAGGGTTGGCAACCACCAATTCCCGTGAAGACATAGCTCCGTTGTGTCATTATGTATTGGATGACTTTCAGGGATTCACTTACGATAAATTAACTCAATTGTACAAGTAATCAGAAAAAGGATTACCTTTGCGCCGAAAATTAAATTGAGTAATTGTAAATACTATCATGGGTTATATTTCAGACGACACTCGTAAAGTGACTACACATCGCCTTATCGAAATGAAACAGAGAGGCGAAAAAATATCAATGTTGACATCATACGACTATACTATGGCGCAGATTGTGGACGGTGCCGGGGTAGACGTGATTCTGGTGGGAGATTCCGCTTCCAATGTAATGGCAGGCAATGTCACCACGCTTCCCATCACGCTCGACCAGATGATTTATCATGGCAAATCCGTGGTTCGCGGTGTGAAGCGTGCCATGGTCATTGTCGACATGCCTTTCGGCTCTTATCAGGGCAACGAACTGGAGGGATTGGCTTCCGCTATCCGTATTATGAAAGAAAGCCATGCCGACGCCCTCAAACTGGAGGGAGGCGAGGAAATCATCGGTACGGTGAAGCGTATCCTCAGCGCCGGTATTCCCATCATGGGACATCTCGGACTGATGCCCCAATCCATCAACAAGTATGGAACATATACGGTCCGTGCGAAGGATGATGCCGAAGCCGAGAAACTGGTACGCGATGCGCATTTGCTGGAAGAAGCCGGATGCTTCGGACTGGTATTGGAGAAGATTCCTGCCGCATTGGCTGCCCGCGTGGCAAGCGAGCTGACTATACCCGTTATAGGCATCGGTGCCGGTGGCGATGTGGACGGCCAGGTGTTGGTGGTTCAGGATATGCTGGGTATGAATAACGGTTTTCGTCCCCGTTTCCTGCGTCGCTATGCCGACCTGCATACAGTGATGACGGATGCCATCAGCCGTTATGTATCCGATGTGAAGAATTTAGATTTCCCGAATGAGAAAGAACAGTACTAACAAACTCATGACACTCAATTTTTGGCGGATGTGTACGGCAAATCTGTTGCTGTTCATATCCGTCTATATGCTTTTCCCTTTGCTTCCTTTTGTGATGGGAGAGCAGTTGGGTGTTTCCGTCGGGCAGGCGGGCAGCATGTTTCTGGTCTTTGCGGTGGCCATGTTTGCTGTCGGTCCTTTCCATGCCTATCTGGTCGATGAATATAAAAGGAAACACGTGCTCCTTTACTCCGCACTCATTATGCTGGCGGCTGTTCTGGGATATGCCTTTGTGGATGGTTATACGAAATTTCTGCTGCTTGCCGCTGTGCAGGGAGCATGTTTCGGGCTGGCAACCACAGCGGGCATTACGGTGGCCATCGACATAACGACTTCCGCGCGCCGCAGCGCAGGAAACATGGTATATGCATGGGCTGCACGCTTGGGCATGCTGGTGGGTGTTGTGTTGGGTATTGGAATGTATAGGATGTATGGTTTCCGTATGGTGACCTATCTGTCTGTAGCGGCCGGACTGGCCAGCATATTTTTCGCATCGAGGGTATATGTGGCTTTCCGTGCTCCGATAGGCGTGTCGTTGTGCAATATGGACCGCTTCTTATTGCCGCGTGCATGGGTACCTGCCATCAATATGCTGTTGATTGCTTTTGTACCGGGAGCGTTGCTGCCACTGATGTTTGTGGGCGATTACTGGTCATTGGCGGCATTGGCTGTATTGGTGTTCATTACAGTCCCGTTCATGAAGATGTTCGTCAAGCTGTCGCACCATTGCCAGCGTGGAACGGCAAACACCACTTGCCATTTGTTCATGGAGGCAGGGCTGCTGGTGGGCATGGCTGTGGCTTGCCACCTGATGGACAAAGCGCAGATATACCATGTGGCGTCTGTTGCTGCTATGCTTGCCGTATTTTTCTTTGTACTGCTGACCTATCCTTATTATAAGAAGAAGCGGGTGAGGTAAGGGATAAATACAATCAATCCTATAATGGCCGCCGTTGCAGCACATACCAGTACTGCTCCGGCGGCTATGTCTTTTACTTGCCCTGCCACGGGATGCTGTTGGGGAGACACCAGGTCGACCAGCTTCTCAATGGCGGTATTGAACAGTTCGGCTGCTATCACCACTCCGATGCAGAGAATGATTATCATCCACTCCATGCGGGTAATGCCTAAAACGAATCCTGCAATGACTACCACAGCCGTAGCTATCAGATGGAAGTTCAGGTTCTGTTCTTTTCCTATGCAACACCGGATACCTTTCCAGGCATATCCGAAACTGCGCAACTGCTTTTTAAAGTCGTACTTCATGGATTATAGTTGTTGCTTAATTCCTTGAAACCTGTTTCACTCCCTTTACTGTTCTCAGTTTCTTGACAAGTGTTTCCAGATGTCCCGTATCGCTCACCATGATGGTCAGTGTTCCGGAGAACAGCCCGTCATGCGAGTCAATGCCGATGCTTCTCAAAGTAATACCCGTTTCTTTGGAAATGATGGAAGTGATGTTGGTCACGATGCCGATGTCATCGTGTCCCACTACGCGCAGGGTGATGGGGTACTGTGTACCTTGTGACTTTCCGGCCCAGCGTGCCTTCACGATACGGTAGCCGAAACGTGAGTGCAAGTCGCTGGCATTGGGACAGTCGCAACGGTGTATCTTGATGCCTCCCGTCACACTGACAAAGCCGAATACATCATCTCCATAGATGGGATTGCAGCAGCGTGCCAACTTGAAATCCAATCCTTTCAGATTTTGATCAATGACCAGTACATCTTCTTTGGTACCTATCTCTTCCGGTATGCCTTGTTGAAGGTTATAGCCTTCAGCACTGCGGTAGACAATATCGTCGCGCGTATCATTTTCCCGTCTTTGCTGTTCCTGGTATTTGTCTATAATCTCGTTGACATCCAGTTCTTCATCGGCTATGGCTTGATAGAAGTCGGTCACTATCTTGAAACCGAGGCGCTTGATGAGGCGCATCATGGTTCCTTCATCATACTCTATCTTCCGGTTCTTGAACTTGCGTTCCAGGGTTTCCTTAGCGAAGGCGTGCTGGCGTGCAGCCATTTCCTTCAATGCCTGGCGTATTTTGGTGCGTGCCTTGGAGGTGGTTACGATGTTCAGCCAGTCCTGCTTGGGCGTCTGCGTATTCGATGTCATTATCTCCACCTGGTCACCGCTATGCAGCATTTGCTTCAGCTGTACATTCTTGCCGTTCACTTTTGCACCGATACATTTGCAGCCCAGTTTGCTATGGATGTGGAACGCAAAATCGAGCACGGTGGAGCCTTTGGCAAGTTTGAACAAATCACCTTTGGGAGTAAATACAAATACCTCGTCTTCGTACAAATCCAGTTTGAACTGGTCCATCGTTTCCAGTCCGTTGCTGTCCGAGCTCTCTAAGGCTTCGCGTACGGAAGTCAGCCATTCGTCAAGACCAGATTCACCTTTCACTCCTTTGTATCGCCAATGGGCGGCCAGGCCTCGTTCGGCAATATCATCCATGCGTTCGGTACGTATTTGTACTTCCACCCATTTGCCTTCGGGGCCCATCACGGTGATGTGCAGTGATTCATATCCGTTGCTTTTAGGTACGGACAGCCAGTCGCGTAGCCTTTTCGGGTTAGGCTGGTACATATCTGTTACGATGGAGTAGGCCTGCCAACATTCCAGTTTCTCCTTTTCCAGGCAAGAGTCCAGGATGACGCGGATGGCGAACAGGTCATACACGCCTTCGAAGGGGCATTTCTGCTTCTTCATTTTCTGGTAGATGGAGTGGATGGACTTGGTGCGTCCTTTGATATGGAACTTCAGTCCGGCTTCTTCGAGCTTCTTCTGTACCGGTGCAATGAAGGCGGCAATGTACTTGTCACGCGATGCCTTGGTCTCATTCAGTTTTTCCTTGATATGGTAGTAAACTTCCTTTTCTGTATATTTCAATGAGAGGTCTTCCAGTTCCGACTTCAATTTGTACAGACCCAGCTTATGGGCAAGGGGCGCATAGAGATAAGCCGCTTCGTTGGCTACCTGCCGACGGGCTTCATCGTTCTTGCAATCTTTTATCTGCCGCATGATGTTTACGCGGTCGGCAATCATAATGAGAATGACACGCATGTCCTCAGCGAAAGTCAGCAACAAGTTGCGGAAATTCTCGGACTCGATGGTAGGGCTTTTGGAATAAAGTTCGTTTACACGTATCAATCCCCGGATGATGCCTGCCACATCCTCGCCATAGATTTGCTCCACTTCCAGAGCGGTGCAAGTGCCGCAGCGCACGGAGTCGTGCAGCATGAGCCCCAGGATAGAAGCACGCTTCATTCCGATTTCTTCCGCTACAATGACAGCCGTCTGCATATCTTTGATGACGGGATTCAAACCGAATATATCACGCTGGATACGGTTGTTCTGTATAGTATTGACAAGATGTGTTTTCAGCTTTTTGCAGTCCCCCTTCTGGAGGGTTTCTCCGGAAAGTTGCAACAGTTTGCGGTAGAGCGAGAAGAGTAAATCTTTCTCTTTGATAGTGAAAAATTCATCAGTTTCCATAATCGTCCGTATTTTATGCTTCAAAGGTAAGTTTTTTCTTCATTTTCTTGACGGCAGTTCTGCTTTTTTTGTATTTTTGGGCATGAATTAATAAAACAAGATATTATGATAACACCGCAAGACAAAGAGTTGCTCGAAAATAAAGGCATCTCCGAAGAACAAATAGCTGAACAGTTGGCTTGTTTCGAAAAAGGTTTTCCATACTTGAAGCTGTCTGCCGCCGCTTCTGTAGAAAAGGGTATACTGGCTCCGGATACGGATGAACAGAAGAAATACCTGGATGCCTGGGAGGCATATACACAAACCGATAAAGTGGTGGTGAAGTTTGTGCCTGCTTCGGGTGCTGCCAGCCGTATGTTCAAGAACTTGTTTGAATTTCTCGGGGCAGACTATGACACTCCCCAGACAAACTTTGAAAAGACTTTCTTTGAGAAAATAGAGAAGTTTGCCTTCTATGATGACTTGAATACCGCTTGCCAGAGGACTGCCGGAAAGGATATACCGACTTTGGTTGCCGCTGGAAACTACAAGGCGGTTGTTGCTGCCTTACTCGAAGGGGCCGGACTGAACTATGGTGCTCTGCCCAAAGGATTGCTTAAGTTCCATAAGTATGAAGACGGTAGCCGCACGCCGCTGGAAGAGCACTTGGTAGAAGGAGCATTGTATGCTGCCAATAAGAACGGTAAGGTGAATGTGCATTTCACGGTTTCGCCCGAACATCGTGCCTTGTTCAAGGCTTTGGTAGACGAAAAGGCTGCCGCTTATGCAAAGAAGTATGGGGTGGATTATAACATCTCTTTTTCGGAACAGAAACCGAGCACCGATACCATTGCCGCCGATATGGAAAACAAACCCTTCCGCGACAATGGCAAATTGTTGTTCCGTCCCGGCGGTCATGGCGCCTTGATTGAAAACTTGAATGACCTTGATGCGGATATTATCTTCATAAAGAATATAGACAATGTGGTACCCGACAAGCTGAAAGGTGACACCGTATTATATAAGAAACTGATTGCCGGTGTGCTGGTAGCGTTACAGCAGAGAGCGTTTGCTTATCTGCAGTTGCTTGACAGCGGGAAGTATACACACGAGCAAATTCTTGAAGTTCTGCAATTCCTGCAGAAACAACTCTATTGCAAGAATCCGGAGACAAAGAATCTGGAAGATGCCGAGTTGGTTATATATCTGAAAGAGAAGCTGAACCGTCCGATGCGTGTTTGCGGTATGGTGAAGAACGTAGGCGAACCGGGCGGAGGTCCGTTCCTGGCATACAACAGTGACGGTACTATCTCTCTGCAGATTCTGGAAAGTTCGCAGATTGATATGGACGACCCGGAAAGAAGGAAATGTTTGAAAAGGGTACCCATTTCAATCCGGTGGATTTGGTTTGCGCTGTACGTGACTATAAAGGACATAAGTTCAATCTTGTGAAGTATGTGGATAAAGCGACAGGCTTCATCTCTTATAAGTCCAAGAACGGCAAGGACCTGAAAGCGCTTGAACTTCCCGGTTTGTGGAACGGGCCATGAGTGATTGGAACACAGTATTTGTAGAAGTGCCTCTGACTACATTCAATCCGGTAAAGACGGTGAATGACTTGTTGAAGAACAACACCAATAAGAGGATTTACTATTAGACGATTTACGATGTACGATTGGGATTGCTTTGGCTTGTGGCGGTTTATTGTCTAAAGTAACTCTAATCGTACATCGTACGTCGTCAAATCGTAAATATATAAAATTGTAAATAAAAGAATTGATGAAAAGATTTTATTGTTAGGTTCCGGTGAGTTGGGCAAGGAGTTTGTTATTTCTGCCCAACGTAAGGGCCAGTATATCATTGCTTGCGACTCGTATGCCGGAGCGCCTGCCATGCAAGTGGCAGATGAATGTGAGGTATTCAGCATGCTCGATGGAGATGCTTTGGAACGTGTAGTACGCAAACACCAGCCGGATATTATTGTTCGGAAATTGAGGCTATCCGTACAGAACGTCTGTATGATTTCGAGAAAGAAGGCATTCAGGTAGTGCCCAGTGCACGCGCCGTGAACTTTACCATGAACCGTAAAGCCATACGTGACCTTGCAGCTAAAGAGCTGGGATTGAAGACTGCTAAATATTTTTATGCCAAATCTTTGGATGAACTGAAAGCTGCTGCTGAAAGATAGGTTTCCCGTGTGTGGTGAAACCGCTGATGTCCTCTTCCGGTAAAGGCCAGTCTCTCGTAAAGAGTGCCGACGAACTGGAGCATGCCTGGGAGTATGGCTGTAATGGTAGCCGTGGAGACATCAAAGAACTTATCATTGAAGAGTTCATCAAGTTCGACAGTGAGATAACACTGCTCACCGTAACACAGAAGAATGGTCCGACCTTGTTCTGCCCGCCTATCGGCCATGTACAGAAGGGTGGGGACTATCGTGAAAGCTTCCAGCCTGCCCATATTGACCCTGCCCATCTAAGGGAGGCGCAGGATATGGCAGAGAAAGTGACCCGTGCCTTGACCGGTGCCGGATTGTGGGGAGTGGAATTCTTTCTCAGCCATGAGAACGGTGTCTATTTCTCCGAACTCTCTCCACGTCCGCACGATACGGGTATGGTAACCCTGGCCGGAACCCAGAATCTGAATGAGTTTGAATTGCACTGTCGTGCGGTGCTTGGTCTGCCTATCCCTGGCATCAAGCAGGAGTGTATAGGAGCCAGTGCTGTCATCCTTTCTCCGATAGCCAGTCAGGAACGTCCCAATTATCGTGGCATGGAAGAGGTTACGAAAGAAGAGGATACTTATCTGCGTATTTTTGGTAAGCCTACTACCCGCGTAAACCGCCGTATGGGTGTAGTGCTGTGTTATGCACCTCTTGACAGTGATCTTGACACGCTGCGCGACAAAGCGAAGCGTATTGCTGATAGGGTAGAGGTATATTAATGATTAGTGATGAATGATTGGTGATTTGTTGATGAATGGATACCATCAACAAATCACCAATCGTCAGTATTAATCATTGAAAAAGAGTCCGGGATAAATCTCTCCTCCAAGTTCTGTTACATCGAGGCTTTGTAATAGTTTTCCATCCGGAGCATAGAACAGTTGGAATTCTTCATCGGAATTGTATTGTTCCACCTCAATTATTATCACTGTGGGATGTTTGGGAAAGGTGATGATTCTTATATCCCTTAATCTCATGCCGGTCATTGTACTGCTCATGAATGCTTCTGCCACGGGAGCCGGCACTTTTTCCAGTGACTCTACATCCGTTTCAGTCATAACCCACTCCGCTTGTTTATTGAACCAGACATCAATTTCCTGACCGTCTGCAATAAATTCTGCCACGTAGCAACCGGCCATTTGCTCCCATTCCACATCCGTTGCTTGAGGATAGAGCTTTAGAAAAGCTGTTTGTATATTTGCAGGAAGACGCCCTTCCGCAAAGGCGGACACTGACAACAAGATAAGTAGTCCTGCCAGAATACCGAATTTTAATTTTTTCATAATCAAGGTTGTTTTGAGTTTTCTGTAAGAACAACCTTGTTGTGTTTTTGTTTCCGGGAATCAGTACGTTGTGTCGATGTACTTTTAAATATCAGTGAACCGGCCTTTGTATACAAAAGCTTTTTCTCCGAAATCCACTTCCGGCAGTACGGCACCTTCCTTGAATAATCCGTAAACAGATGACCCCGAACCACTCATGGAGGCATATACAGCTCCTTGCCGATACATCTCTTCCTTGATTTCTCCGATAGTGGGAAATTGGGGGAATACGCTTTCTTCAAAGTCATTGACCATTCGTCCGTTCCATTCTTCAACGGGAAGTTGGGCTATTTCTTTCAGAGACATTTCCGGATGATGCGGTTTTATTTTTGCAAAGGCATCCCGTGTAGAGACGAAAATGTCCGGCTTCACCAACCATATCCGGTATCCTTTCAGTGAGAGGGGAAGGGGAGAAAAGATATTTCCGATACCTTCTGCGTAAGTCGGACGGTTTCTGATGAAGAAGGCACAATCGGCCCCCAGCTTGGCGGCATACGTTTCCAAAGTGTCATCCGGCAGTCCGAGTTCAAACTTATTATTCAGAAGCTTCAGCATGAAGGCTGCATCGGCCGAACCGCCACCCAGTCCGGCTCCCGAGGGGATATGCTTGAAGAGATGGATGTCTACCGGAGGAAGGTTGAACCGGTCGTCCAGCAACTTGTAGGCTTTCACTACCAGATTGTTTTCCGCTTCTCCCTCAATCTCCAGGCCTGCTTGATGCAGACGGAACTTTCCTTTTCCTTCGTTCAAGATATTTATTTCCAAAGCATCTTCTATGGGAACCGGATAGAAAATGGTTTCCAGATTATGGTATCCGTCCGGACGCTTTTCTGTGATATTCAGTCCCAGGTTTATTTTGGCATTTGGAAAAGTCAGCATGGCGTTGAAAATTAAGAATTAATAATTTAAAATTAAAAGGAGAAGCTATTGGAGTGCAGCTTCCGAAGACAAAGTTAGTGATTTCTGTTCATAGTAGATTGAAAACTTAACAATGATTTATTTACTGCTTATAAATAAATTCGCTTATCTTTGCCATACGAGCGAAGATAGGCTGCACCTCAACATAACTTTTTCATGCAAGCATGAAAGTTATATATTCGGTTTGCACTATCTTTGCTTTCCCTTTCTAAAAGGGAAATTCATTTAATTTTTAATTTTCAATTTTTAATTCTTAAAGTGGCAGAACAAAGAAGAACATCCCGTACTCCGAAAGGAAAGGCACCACAGCCCGTAACAGACTACGGACGTATCCAGCCGCAAGCGCCGGAGCTGGAAGAAGCTGTCTTGGGAGCCTTGATGATTGAGAAGGACGCTTATTCGCTGGTAAGTGAAATTCTTCGTCCGGAGTCATTCTATGAGCATAGACATCAGTTGATATATTCCGCTATTACCGATTTGGCCGTGAATCAGAAGCCGGTCGATATCCTCACCGTGAAGGAGCAGCTTTCCAAGCGGGGAGAATTGGAGGAAGTGGGCGGCCCGTTCTATATTACCCAACTTAGCAGTAAGGTGGCATCTTCTGCACATCGAATACCATGCACGTATCATTGCGCAGAAAGCTTTGGCACGTGAATTGATTACTTTTACCAGTAATATCCAGAGCAAGGCTTTCGACGAGACGCTGGACGTGGACGACCTGATGCAGGAGGCCGAAGGAAAGCTGTTCGAGATTTCCCAGCAGAACATGAAGAAGGATTATACACAAATTAATCCCGTCATTGCCGAAGCCTATGATTTGATTCAGAAAGCTGCCGCCCGCACCGATGGTTTGAGTGGCTTGGAAAGTGGGTATACCAAGCTGGACAAGATGACTTCCGGATGGCAGAAGTCCGACCTCATCATTATTGCAGCCCGTCCTGCCATGGGTAAAACGGCGTTCGTACTTTCCATGGCAAAAACATTGCCGTGAATTTCCGCAATCCCGTAGCACTGTTCTCGCTTGAAATGAGTAACGTGCAGCTGGTGAACCGTCTGATATCCAACGTGTGCGAGATTCCGAGTGAGAAAATCAAGAGTGGCCAGTTGGCAGACTATGAATGGCAGCAGTTGGATTACAAACTGCGTGACTTGCTGGATGCTCCGCTTTATGTGGACGATACGCCTTCTTTGTCGGTATTCGAACTCCGTACGAAGGCACGGCGTCTGGTACGTGAACACGGAGTGAAGATTATCATCATCGACTACCTTCAGCTGATGAATGCAAGCGGAATGTCTTTCGGTAGCCGTCAGGAGGAAGTCAGTACCATTTCGCGTTCATTGAAAGGTTTGGCCAAGGAGCTGAACATTCCTATCATCGCCTTGTCGCAGTTGAACCGTGGTGTGGAGAACCGTGAAGGCGAGGAAGGCAAGCGTCCCCAGTTGAGTGACCTTCGTGAATCCGGTGCTATCGAGCAGGATGCCGATATGGTGTGCTTCATCCACCGTCCCGAATATTACAAGATTTATACTTCTGCCGATGGTAGTGACTTGCGCGGTATGGCGGAAATCATCATAGCAAAGCACCGTAACGGTGCCGTGGGGATGTGCGTCTGAGATTTATCGGACAGTACACCCGTTTCCAGAATCCGGAGGATGATATGGTTATCCCACCTCCGACGGAGGGTGGAGGAGCTACATTCGGTTCACGTATGAATGCGCCTATCGGAAGTACGGCAACACCGCCACCTCCATCGGCTGCTGATTTTCCGCCACAGACGGACAACCCGTTTGAGGTGTGGGGTCGGACGGGCCATTACCTTTCTGATGTATTTTTATGGCTACACCCTTTGCCTTGAATGCCTATACCATCGTAGAGTGATGGCTACACCTTTAGGTACAAAGGGTGTAGCCATGTTAAATACTGTATTTGAGCCTATTTACTTATTCTAAAATCTTCAATGTGGACAGTAAGAACGTCAATCTTACTTTGCTCCTTTTCCGTTTTGATTGTGCCTCGGGCATCTGCTGTTCTGTGTTTATTTTATCAGTGGATAGAGTATCTTGTTTTATTTTTGTTCCTTTCTCAGCCGGTTGAGTTTCCATCTGTTCCAGAAAAGGAGCTCACCCATTTGTTGAAATCCTTTTGAAGATAATGCCAATACCTTGTGTTGTCAGATTTGTCCGGGTGTAGTAGCGGTCGTTCGTTTCGTTGTACGCTTTCAGGCGGATGTCTCCGGAACGGTTGACGAGCCATTCCGCTTCAAAGTCTCCCACAAATTGGTATTTGCCATCGGATTGTCACGATAGCCAAAATTACCATTGATAAGTAGTCGGTTATTCAATAATTGCCCCGAAAGCATGGTCTCGAACTCCATGTCTGTCCAGCCTCTTTCACCGGTACTGAAATTGGTGCCGAAGTTCCAGTTATTGACATCGAGAATGTTCGATAAAGCGTTATTCAACTGTCCGGAAAGGGTGGATGAAACAACACTGGACATCATATTCGAATTCTGGGTGGCTCCCAAGTTTTCCGGGGTATAGAACTTGCCGATAGCCAACAGATAGAGTATCTGCATGTTCATTTGCTCGTCAGTAGGAATATAGTTACGGACAATGGCCTGCACTTCATCGCGTTCGTTGGGCAGCTCGATGTCGAATTTTACATCGGGTGAAGTCAATTGTCCGGTAAGGTCCATCATACAGTTCACTTTTACATTTGTCTGGCTGATGTAGCCGGAGGTTGCCTCGTTGGGCATCAGGTCATTTAAGGATGCTGAGTTGACCGTATAGCCTGCTTTTATGTCCAGAGTGGCATCCAGCGGCGAACCGTTGAATGTAATGGTACTTCCATCCCTGATAATAAAGTCCTTTCGGATAACCTCTTGCAGACTGAATTTATAGACTCCTGGCTTATCCGGTAACTGCCGAACATCTTTACATCTCCTTTATTGAAAAACTCTGTACGGATATTTCCGGTTCCCCGTCCACTGATATAGTCGCCGGCGATAGGGTCCATGATAATCTTCATGGTAGCGTCGGGGTGGCGTCTACCAAGAGATTCAGCCGGATGTCAGTGTCGCTTTCTTTCTCTTCCTCGATTTCCTTTTGGGCAATCTCGTAGTCGGAAAGGCGGACAGAGTCTTGTACGGCACGGCGTGGCGTCTTGTCCACAAACTTGATGAACTGGTTGCTGACTGCTGTAGATACGTTATCCTTTATATAGGTAAAGGTGGTGTTGCGATTGGTAGTCATTGCAACGTCAATGTTAACGCCATCTTGGGCATTACCGGCAATAGTGGCATTCCCCGTACCGTAGACGGTGCCGTAGAAGGGATAGTCCGGTGATTCTTTGGTATTCATCACCAGCATGTCGTTGACATTGAAATTGAAACGGTACTCCAGGCTCTTGAAATGCTGATAATGCAGATAGCCGCTCATGCTGCCTTGATGCCCTTGCGTGTCGAAAATGCGGTTGTTGCGGAAGGTCAACCCGCCGGGCTCGATGTAGATGCTGTCTTTGACGGAGAAAGTGGTGTTGAGCACGTCTACCTTCATGGAAGCATCGCCGAATACACGCCCTTCCATGGTGAGAGCCTTGAATTTGCCATAGAAATGTACATGGCCGGTGGCACGTCCGTTGAATTCGGGCGTGATGCTGCTCATATAATGATGTATGAACTTCAAGTTGGTACCGCCCGCTTCAATTTGGAGATCCAATGAACTGGTGGGCTTCGGGATAGACATAGCCATACACATGGCTTTTGGCGATATCTTTCTCCCTGATATGGGCATCCAGATAGATGCCCTTCACGTCATGGTGCCATTCTCCGTGTATGTTGGCATCACCCAGCAAGCCTTCGTTCAATCCGAGGTTGCGGATAAACAAGTCGGTGCTCATGACGGGTTTTTCCAGTACTCCGCTGGCGAAAGCCGGACCGGTGGCTTCTCCTTTGAAATTGACTCCGAGGTCTGCAATGTCGAACACATAACCGATGTTGATTTCCTTCAAATCCAGACGTACTGTATCTTCGGGTTGTGGTGAAACGATACCATTGATACGCAAGTGCCGGTCTTTATGGCTGAAGTAGAAATCATTGACATACACTTTGCCGGAGTCGAGTACCACTTGGGAGGGATGTATATCCCATAGCGTATCGTTCAGTATCACGTTGGTGGGCTGGACATCAATGACGGTTTTTAGGGGAAGTTTCCTCTGTTTTCATTCGCTTCTTCTGTTCACGGATGAAGTGGGCGACGGCGGCGAGTTTCCGCTGTAGGTTACAGTGCTGCTGTTACCCCAGTTCAGCGTGGTCTGTATGCTGTTGCTCTGGGCTTGCGCTTCTAAAGCTATATTGACAGCGCCGCTTGATTTGCGGTTGCTGAAGCGTAGGCGTGTATGAAACTGGTCACCGGGATTCTCGCAAAGGAACATTCCGGATTCGATGAATTTGTTTTCATAGCGAGACGAGGAAAATAGCCTTCTACACGGAGCCGCTGTGCCTTGTCATTGAAGTATCCTTTAATGGTGGAATGGGTATATACTTTTACCGGAATCTGAAAGACGGTGGAGAGCAGTTCCGTATTGTAAATGTGCATGTCGAAATGGAAATTGTTCTCCGTCTCTATGGGTTTTGTCTGGCAGAATCAAGGCGGGGATATAACGACGCATGATATTCAGTACACTGGCAGGCAGGGTACGATAAGAATAATCGCCTTCTATGCTACCTTGGAGAAAGTTGGATTGATAGTCAGCCGTTTCTGGTTTTCGCTTTATGGCGGATATCTTCAGGTTGTCCAGGAAGTATTGTGTTTCCGGAGCTGCGAACGATAAGCTGTCAATGTTGATTTCACCGTTCATCTCGTCAATGGAACCGCCGGTGAAGTCCGCCTTGACTTTGACTGATATTTCCGTATCTTCATAGTCGGGTGTCAGATGTAGGGCATGAGGACGAAATTTGTCGATGCTTGCCTGAAAGTTGAAAGTCGGTACCCGACTGGCGGTATTGATGGTACCGTTCAAAATAACAGAACCATTGGTGTCATCCAAGGTGACTTTTCCCGTGAAGCCTCCCTGCTTGTATTCTCCATCCAGAGTGATATTTTCGTAATTGTAGTCGCTGTAATCAATGGAGGCAACCAGCCCTTTCAGCAGTACGGATGGGTATTGGTTTTCGGCTGCTGTTGACATCCAGATTGAAAGTTACTTTACCCAGTTTTTGTTACCCAGCATCTTGCCCAGCTCAAACTCTTTGGTTTTCACTGCACCGGAATAGGCAAAATAACCTTTATCTTTGTTAGAACTTAGTTTTACGTCAGTTTGATGGTTCCGATGTCAGTGCGTACTTGTCCGTAAGTTACGAGGTCTGTGAAGTAGCCCGATACTTCCACGGAAGGAAACCGTTCCTAAGTGTTGCAGGACGGAGGTACTCCATTATAGTTCTTGCTGAAATTCCGGACAAAGAAGGCAATTCCTTCCGGGTCTGCGTACAAATTGGACAAATTGCCGAATATATAAGCATTTTCCGGATGGGAAAGGTCTTGTAGTGATACGTCTCCCCTCAGATAAAAATGATTTCCGACAGAGACGGAAAGGTGCGGGCAATTCAGTTGATTGACAGTGCCGTCCGTCTGTACCTCTACTTGCAATTTTTCCTTTGAAAGAACCAAAGCCGGAACAAAAGCCGATAAATCCTGCAAGGCGATTTGAGAGGGCAGCAAATGGAATGAGAAACGGACATCTTGGGCAAGATTGTCAAACGCCCCAGGCTGTCATAATCCATGTATAGTATCCATTGCCAAAGAGGTGTTGGGGAGGTCGATGGCGAAATTTTCGATTTTCATCCGTTGGTCATTGCCGATAACCTTTAGGCTTAGTTTCTTCAATTCAAATCCGGAATGTTCTTCTTCGATGCTCAGACGCTTGATGGCAGCATTGATAGAATCATTTTGCAATGCTTTTAGGGAGATGTTTGCAATAATGTTACGCAAGCGGAGATGCTGTGGATTGAACTTTCCCGGAGTCTCTTTCTCGACAGCACATCATATGAAACCTTTCCGCGGCGTATCAGTAAGGAATTGATACGGAGATCCAGGTTATTTTTCTTTGAACCGTATCTTTGGATGCGAATGCGTCGAGTACAAACTGAAAATTAGGTTTATCCTTGGGAGTCTGCTTGCTCAGATTGATGTTAAAGCCGAACAATTGTATGTTACTGATGGATATTTTGCCGCTGAATAGGGGAGAATATCGAATTTGGCGGAAAGACGGGTCACCTTCAGCATTTCCTTGCCGGACTGGTCGTCCAGGAGCAGGTCGTCGATGATGATGCGGTTCAGCAATCCTATGTTTATTCGCCCAATGGAAATCTTGCTGTTCAGTATGGAAGCCAGTTCATTGGCAACAATACAGACATTTGTCGCTGAACGGATGGAATGTTCAGCAACAATATGGTACCGATATACAATCCCAATACAATACCGAGTACCCAGCGTACTGTTTTTTAGCTTGATAGGCGGTTAATTTTATAATCAGCCAACAAAAATATGAAATAATACGTTATGAATCGTACTTTTATCACTACTTTGCAGCGTTTAAACGTAAATAAACATTATGAGTACAATAATCTTGGGAATAGAATCTTCTTGTGATGACACTTCTGCAGCTGTCATCAAAGATGGTTATCTGCTTTCGAATGTGGTGGCCAGCCAAGCTGTGCATGAAGCATACGGTGGGTAGTGCCTGAACTGGCTTCCCGCGCGCACCAACAAAATATAGTTCCGGTAGTGCATGAGGCATTGAAACGCGCCGGAGTAACTAAAGAGGAATTGAGTGCTGTGGCTTTTACACGTGGACCGGGATTGATGGGGTCATTGTTGGTGGGGGTATCTTTCGCCAAAGGGTTCGCCCGTTCATTAGGCATTCCATGATTGATGTTAATCATTTGACTGGCCATGTTTTAGCTCATTTCATTAAAGCAGAAGGTGAAGATAATGTGCAGCCGGAATTTCCTTTCCTCTGCTTGCTGGTTTCCGGTGGAAACTCACAGATTATCTTGGTGAAAGCCTATAACGATATGGAAATTTTGGGGCAGACCATTGATGATGCCGCCGGTGAAGCCATTGACAAATGCTCGAAGGTAATGGGATTGGGATATCCGGGTGGTCCGATTATTGACAAACTGGCTCGGCAAGGTAATCCTAAAGCCTTCTCGTTCAGCAAACCGCATATTCCAGGGTTGGATTATAGTTTTAGCGGACTTAAGACCTCGTTTCTTTACTCTCTGCGCGACTGGATGAAGGACGACCCCGATTTCATCGAACATCACAAGATGGATTTGGCGGCATCGCTGGAAGCTACCGTTGTAGATATCTTGATGGATAAGTTGCGCAAAGCTGCCAAACAATATAAAATAAAGGAAGTGGCTGTTGCGGGAGGCGTTTCTGCCAATAATGGATTGCGTAATGCTTTCCGTGAGCATGCCGGGAAGTATGGTTGGAAAATATTTATTCCGAAGTTCAGCTACACAACGGATAACGCTGCCATGATTGCCATTACCGGATACTTCAAGTATATGGATAAGGATTTTTGTCCGATGGAAGCACCTGCTTATTCACGCGTAACTTTAGGATAATATATAATAAGGTATGAAGCTGGAAGAAAAGGTAGGAGAGCTGCTGAAAGCAAAGAAATTGTCCCTTTCCACCGCAGAAAGTTGTACGGGTGGAGGGATTGCCGCTCTGATAACTTCCGTTCCCGGCAGTTCGGAATACTTTAATGGTAGTATAGTGGCGTATTCCAATGAAATAAAGATGTCTTTGCTGCATGTATCTGCCGAAACTTTGGAAAAACATGGAGCAGTAAGCCGCGAAACTGTTACGGAAATGGTGAAAGGTGCGATGAAAACGCTGAAAACAGATTGTGCAGTGGCTACTTCCGGTATTGCAGGTCCTGGAGGTGGGACTCCGGAAAAACCGGTGGGTACGGTGTGGATAGCCGCTGCCTATAAAAATGAAATCGTTACCATGAAGCAGGAGGGAGACGAGGGAAGAAAGGAAATGTGGAAAAGCAATTCAAAATGCCCTTTTGTTGCTTTGTGAGAAGCTGAAATGAGGAAAAATGCTATCATACAGTGAATTATTTTAAGAAAAACTTGTTTGGTAACGATAAAAGTGCTTACTTTGCGCTCTGTTTGAAATAGGCAAAAAGAAAACTATAAAATTAAGATAGAAATGTCAAAGATTTGTCAAATTACCGGAAAGAAGGCCATGATTGGCAACAATGTTTCACACTCAAAGAGAAGAACAAAGAGAACCTTTGATTTGAACTTGTTTAACAAGAAGTTCTACTATGTAGAGCAGGATTGCTGGATCAGCCTTAGCATTTGCGCTAATGGTTTGCGCATTATTAATAAGAAAGGACTGGACGCTGCTTTGAAAGATGCGGTAGCTAAAGGTTATTGTGATTGGAAAAGCATTAAAGTTATTGGCTAAAGTAGAGGAGAATACTGATTATGGCAAAGAAAGCAAAAGGTAACAGAGTACAGGTGATTCTGGAATGCACAGAACACAAGGATAGCGGTATGCCGGGTACTTCTCGTTATATTACGACGAAGAACAGAAAGAATACCACAGAGAGATTGGAGTTGAAGAAATACAACCCGATTCTGAAGAGAGTGACAGTACATAAAGAAATTAAATAATAAATCTATAACTTATGGCAAAGAAAGCGGTAGCAACCTTGCACGAAGGAAGCAAAGAAGGACGTTCTTATACAAAGGTTATCAAAATGGTGAAGTCTCCTAAGACTGGTGCTTACATCTTTGATGAACAGATGGTCCGTAATGAAGATGTTCAGAACTTCTTTAAGAAATAAGATAAATACAGTGGCTGTAAAGCGCTGATGACTTATAAAGATCCCTTGTCGGTATTTCCGGTAAGGATTTCTTTAAAAAGAGGACGAAGTTTTAATATTCGTCAGTTTTGTTATATCTTTGCTGAAAATGCGAAGATAGGCTGCACCTCGGCATAAAAATGAACGGGTTCATTTTATTCTGCATCCGGTTTGCACTATCTTTGCAGGGAATGCGAAAACAGGTTGCATAAAAATAATTAGTGTATGGGATTTTTAGTTTTTCTCCAAGGAAAAAAGAAACATTAGATAAAGGATTATCTAAGACCAAAGAAAGTGTGTTTGGCAAGATTGCGCGTGCCGTGGCAGGAAAGTCAAAAGTTGATGATGAAGTATTGGATAATCTGGAAGAGGTGTTGATAACTTCGGATGTGGGCGTGGAAACGACACTGAAAATTATTGAACGTATCGAAAAGCGTGCAGCAGCCGACAAATATATGAATGCCACTGAGCTGAATCATATTTTACGTGATGAAATCGCAGCGTTGCTTACAGAGAATAATTCGGAGGATGTGGATGACTTTGAAGCACCGATTGCGAAGAAACCATACGTCATTATGGTAGTGGGCGTCAATGGTGTAGGGAAGACTACTACGATTGGCAAACTGGCTTATCAATTCAAGAAAGCCGGAAAGTCTGTTTATCTGGGTGCTGCCGATACTTTCCGTGCTGCTGCTGTGGAGCAGTTGGTGATATGGGGTGAACGGGTAGGTGTACCTGTTGTAAAGCAGAAAATGGGTGCTGACCCGGCTTCTGTCGCTTTTGACACACTGAGTTCCGCAACTGCCAATAATGCCGATGTGGTAATTATAGATACAGCAGGACGCCTTCATAATAAAGTCGGTTTGATGAATGAACTGACGAAAATCAAGAATGTGATGAAGAAGGTTGTTCCTGATGCTCCAAATGAGGTGTTGCTTGTGTTGGATGGCTCAACCGGACAGAATGCATTCGAACAAGCCAAGCAGTTCACTCTGGCAACGGAGGTTACGGCAATGGCTGTTACAAAGTTGGACGGAACAGCCAAGGGTGGCGTAGTCATCGGCATTTCAGACCAGTTTAAAATTCCGGTTAAATATATTGGATTGGGTGAAGGAATGGAAGATTTGCAGGTGTTCCGTAAAAGGAATTTGTTGATTCACTGTTCGGGGAGAATGCATGAAACGGAAGACTATAGATATCATCACTTTAGGATGTTCTAAAACCTGGTGGATTCGGAACATTTGATGCGTCAGTTGGAGGAAGTGGGATTCCATGTGACACATGATGCGGAAAGACCGAAGGGACAGATTGCCGTAATCAATACTTGCGGTTTCATCGGTGACGCCAAGGAGGAATCCATTAATATGATTCTGGAATTTGCGCAGGCCAAGGAGGAAGGAAACTTGGAGAAGCTTTATGTAATGGGTTGCCTTTCGGAACGTTATCTGAAGGAATTGGCCGTTGAAATTCCCAGGTGGATAAATTCTATGGTAAATTCAATTGGAGAGAGTTGTTGCAGGATTTGGGAAAGGCCTATCATGACGAGCTGCACATAGAGCGCACATTGACCACTCCCAAGCATTATGCCTATTTGAAGATATCCGAAGGATGTGACCGTAAATGTTCTTATTGCGCTATTCCCATCATTACGGGACGGCATGTGTCGCGCCCGATGGAGGAGATACTTGACGAGGTGAAGTATTTGGTTGCACGGGGTGTAAAGGAATTCCAGGTTATAGCCCAGGAGTTGACCTATTACGGAGTAGATTTATATAAGAAGCAAATGTTGCCCGAGCTTGTTGAGCGGATTTCGGATATTCCCGGAGTGGAGTGGATACGCTTGCATTATGCCTATCCGGCACATTTTCCGGCTGATTTATTCCGTGTGATGCGCGAGCGTGACAATGTATGCAAATATATGGATATTGCCCTGCAACATATCAGTGACAATATGCTGCAAAAGATGCGTCGCCATGTGACGAAGGATGAGACGTATAAGCTGATAGAACAATTCCGTGAGGAGGTTCCCGGTATTCATCTCCGTACTACACTGATGGTGGGGCATCCAGGAGAAACTGAAGCCGATTTTGAGGAGCTGAAAGAGTTTGTCCGTAAAGTGCGTTTCGATAGAATGGGGGCTTTTGCGTATTCGGAAGAAGAAGGGACGTATGCCGCTGCTGAATATGAGGATTCTATTCCCCAGGAAGTGAAACAAGCGCGCTTGGATGAGTTAATGTCTATTCAACAAGGCATTTCAGGGGAGTTGAGTGCGGAGAAAGTAGGCAGGCAGATGAAAGTAATCATTGACCGGCTGGAAGGCGAATATTATATTGGACGTACAGAATTTGATTCTCCCGAAGTGGATCCTGAGGTTTTGATTGAGCGTGGAGACAGGGCGTTGCATATAGGTAACTTTTACCACGTAGAGATAGTAAATTCCGATGATTTCGACCTTTTTGGACGAATAATTTAAAGATTTTTCCTTATCTTCTTGCATATGTGAAGAAGATTTGCTAATATAGCACCGTAGTTCAATTTAAAGGCTTACATTTTGAATAACAAAGAGTTTACTTCTGAATTGTCGCGGAGGTTAGGGTACACATTGAAAGATACTTCTGAGCTGGTTGCTTCATTGCTGGCAGATATGACACGGCAGTTGGAGGAGGGGAATATTATCTCTATACAAGGGTTCGGTACATTCGAAGTGAAAAAGAAGGCAGAGCGTATATCTGTGAATCCGACTACAAAGCAACGTATGCTGGTGCCTCCCAAATTGGTGTTGACCTATAAGCCGAGTACATTGTTAAAGGATAAGTTTAAGTAACCGGCTTTTAAAAAATCTCCCGTATTATGAACGAGAAACTGAACATACAAGACCTGATTGACACGCTGGCTGAAAGGCATGGCATGAGCAAGAAGAATGCGGATAGTTTTGTGAAAGAATTCTTCCAGCTGATTGAGGAGTCTTTGGAGAAGGACAAATATGTGAAGATACGAGGTTTGGGGACTTTCAAGCTGATAGATGTCGGGAGTCGTGAAAGCGTTAATGTGAATACGGGGGAAAGGTTTGAGATACAAGGGCATACAAAAGTGTCGTTTACACCGGAACCGGCTTTGAAAGATATTATCAATAGACCATTTTCGCATTTTGAAACTGTAGTTTTGAATGACGCTACGGTGCTTGAGGACACCCTGCAGGAAAATGACAGTGAAGATGATGAAGATACTGAAATCAAAACTCCGGAACAAGAGGTGGAGGAGAAGGTTGCCTTAGTGGAAGAAGCCACGATAGAAGAACCTTTGGTGGAAACTGTAGTCGAAGAGCCGTTAGTTGAGCCCGAACCGGAAGTTGAAGAGGAGAAACCGGAAAAAACTGAACCTGAAGCAATGCCTGAAAATATAGTTGCTGTTGAACCGGAACCGTCTGAGCCAGTGATAAAAGATACGGCAGATTCTTCGACTATGAAATATTTTATAGGCATCGTTGTATTTGTAGTGTTGTTGTGTGGTGGTGCCGTAGCTTTCATGTATTATCCGGACTTGCTTGACAAACTTACTGCAAAGCCTCTTGTAGAAGAGGTTGCAGATTCGGATGTGAAGGAATCTGTTACTGAAAAGGTGGATGTCCCTGCCGGTCAAGACAATATTGCCTTGACAGACAGCATTGTTTCAAAAGATGTTGTAGTTCCTGCCCGGACAGATACTGTGGCAGAAACTGTTGCTACAACAACTCCTGCGCTTACAACAACTCCAAAGGAAAATGTACAGGCACAGTCTCCCGCTCCTAAAAAAGAGCAGAAAAAGACAGTTGCACCGTTTGAGCCGGATTCTGTGGGGTATACGATTGTGGGAACAGAAACCACTTATACCATCAAGGAAGGGGAAACGCTGACTAGGGTAGCGCTTCGTTTTTATGGGACAAAAGCTCTTTGGCCTTATATCGTGAAGCATAATCCCGGCGTAATCAAGAATCCGGATAATGTACCTTATGGTACCACTATCAAGATACCGAAATTAGCCAAGAAGCAGTAAAAAATTACTGCTTCTTTTTTGTTAAATACTAAACTCTATGAAAGTAGTTTAATCTAAAAGGTTTCGCATAGTTTTTTAATAAAAATTAGTTGGTATGGTTAATTTATTCCCGTACTTTTGGGAGCGAAAAAAATAATTGCCGGTTCAAAACCGGATAAATGAAGAAATTAAACATTAAAAAATAGATTGATTTATGGCTGAAACAATTGACATCCGCGAACTGAATGAGCGGATTGAAAGACAAAGTGCTTTCGTTACCAATCTTACCACAGGTATGGACCAGGTCATTGTAGGACAAAAGCATCTGGTAGAGTCGTTGTTAATTGGTTTGTTGTCCGATGGACATGTGTTGTTGGAAGGTGTGCCCGGTTTGGCAAAGACTTTAGCTATCAAGACGCTTGCTTCGTTGATTGATGCGCAATACAGCCGCATTCAGTTTACGCCTGACTTGTTGCCTGCCGACGTAATAGGTACAATGGTTTACAGCCAGAAGGATGAAACGTTCCAAGTAAAAAAAGGTCCGGTCTTCGCAAACTTTGTTTTGGCTGATGAAATCAACCGTGCTCCGGCCAAAGTACAGAGTGCTTTGCTGGAAGCCATGCAGGAACGTCAAGTTACTATCGGCAATGAAACTTTCGGGTTGCCCAAACCATTCCTGGTGCTTGCCACACAGAATCCTATCGAGCAGGAAGGTACTTATCCGCTGCCCGAAGCGCAAGTGGACCGTTTCATGCTGAAAGTCGTAATAGACTATCCGAAGCTGGAAGAGGAGAAACTGATTATCCGTCAGAATATCAATGGTGATAAATTTGAAGTGAAGCCCATTTTGAAGGCAGACGAAATTATTGAAGCTCGTAAAGTGGTTCGCCAGGTGTATCTGGATGAGAAAATAGAAAAATATATTGTTGATATTGTATTTGCTACCCGTTATCCGGAAAAATATGATTTAAAAGAACTGAAAGACATGATTGGTTTCGGCGGTTCGCCCCGTGCTTCCATCAACTTGGCCTTGGCTGCCCGTAGCTACGCGTTCATCAAGCGTCGCGGTTATGTCATTCCGGAGGATGTGCGCGCTGTGGCACACGACGTACTTCGCCACCGTATCGGCTTGACTTACGAGGCGGAAGCCAGCAATATGACATCTGATGAAATCGTCAGCAAGATACTGAACAAGGTTGAAGTGCCCTAACGCATAATAGAGGTTTTCGTAAACTTGAGGTTTACAATCCTATACCTGAGGTTTAGCGTCGTAAACCTTAGGGTTGAGTACCGAAAACCTCACCCCTTTTCATAGGGAAGTTTCTGTTATAAACTAAATTGCGCTTGTGTGCTTAAATGAGATTATTAAAATAAATCAATGGAAACAACAGAACTTTTGAAGAAAGTCCGTCAGATTGAGATAAAGACGCGCGGATTGTCCAACAATATCTTTGCCGGGCAGTATCACTCTGCCTTCAAGGGTAGAGGTATGGCATTCTCCGAGGTGCGCGAGTATCAGTTTGGCGACGACATACGCGACATTGACTGGAATGTGACCGCCCGCTTCAACAAGCCTTACGTCAAGGTGTTTGAGGAGGAGCGCGAATTGACAGTGATGTTGTTGGTAGATGTTTCCGGTAGTTTGGAGTTCGGTACGGTAAAGCAGATGAAGAAGGATATGGTGACGGAAATTGCCGCTACACTGGCATTCTCTGCCATTCAGAATAATGACAAGATTGGTGTCATCTTCTTTTCGGACCGGATTGAGAAGTTTATTCCGCCCAAGAAGGGACGTAAGCATATACTTTACATCATCCGCGAACTGATAGATTTTCATGCGGAAAGCCGGAGGACGAACATCCGTTTGGGATTGGAATATCTGACGAATGTGATGAAACGCCGTTGCACGGCATTTGTCTTGTCCGACTTCATCGACCAGGAAAGTTTCAAGAACGCCATGACCATTGCCAATCGTAAGCATGACCTGGTTGCCGTTCAGGTGTACGACCGTCGTGTGGAAGAATTGCCACCCGTAGGACTGATGAAGATTAGGGATGCCGAGACGGGACATGAGCAGTGGATTGACACCTCCTCGCGTGCCGTGCGCCGTGCCCATCATGATTGGTGGGTGAACAAGCAGGCGGAATTGAATGAAACGTTTACCAAGAGTAATGTCGACAATGTGTCGGTACGTACCGACCAGGATTATGTCAAGGCATTGATGAATTTGTTTGCGAAACGAAATTAATCGGAAAATGAAAAGATATTTATTTCTGATAGCGTTATTGATAGCATGGTCGGGAAGGGTAGTAGCCCAGTCGGTAACGGTAGATGCTACGATTGACTCTTTGCAGATTCTTATTGGAGAGCAGGCAAAGATAAAGCTTCAAGTATCTCTGGATGCCGATAAGCGTGCCATATTCCCGGTATATACCGATACGCTGGTGAATGGGGTTGAAATTATTGATGTGGCCAAGCCGGATACGCAACTGCTGAATGATGGCCGGCGTGCATTGATAACTCAAGAGTATACAGTTACCTCTTTCGACTCGGCTCTTTATTATCTGCCGCCTATGGAAGTGACAGTGGATAATGAGAAGTATCGCTCCAAAGCGTTGGCCTTGAAAGTATATTCGGTGAATGTCCCGTTAGACCCGGAGAATCCGGAACAGTTCTTCGGTCCCAAAACAGTGATGCAAGCGCCTTTTGCCTGGGAAGACTGGTATGGTCTTATGGCTTGTGGTGCGCTGATTATCCCGATAGGGATATTACTTGTCTATCTGATAATGCGCTTCTTCGACAATAAGCCTATTATCCGTAAGGTGAAGGTAGAACCTAAGCTGCCTCCCCATCAGTTGGCTATGCAGGAGATAGAACGTATCAAGAATGAGAAGGTATGGCAGAAAGGGGAACCGAAGGAATATTATACGGAATTGACTGATGCTCTTCGTACATATATAAAAGACCGTTTTGGTTTCAATGCTTTGGAAATGACTTCTACGGAAATCATAGACAAGTTGCTGGAAATGAAAGATAAGGAAGCAATATCGGATTTGCGTGAATTGTTCCAGACTGCTGATTTGGTGAAATTTGCCAAGCATAATCCATTGATGAACGAAAATGACGCTAACCTGATTAATGCCATTGACTTTATTAATGAAACCAAGGAGAAAGAAGAGGAGAATGCCAAGCCGCAGCCTACGGAGATTACCATTATCGAGAAACGTTCTTTGCGTACCAAGGTTTTGCTGGGAACGGGTATTGTAGTGTTGGCTGTAGCCCTTGTCAGTTCATTGATATATATCGGATTGGAGTTGTATAATTATTTTGCTTAATACAGGAAAAGTGACTTCAATCGGATATACATGAGTGAAAAGTGAGGGATGTTTGGAGCGAAGCTGAATTGTAAATCGTTAAATCGTACATAAATATGGTTTTTGCCAATATTGAATATTTATTTTTGCTGCTGTTGCTTATACCTTATATAGTATGGTATATTATGAAGCGGAAGAATAGTGAAGCTACGCTTCAGATTTCGGATGCCCGTGTGTATGCCCATACCCCTAAAAGCTATAAGAACTATTTGTTGCATGTACCGTTTGTATTGCGGATAATTGCCTTGATACTGATTATTCTTGTTTTGGCACGTCCGCAAACCACCGATAGCTGGCAGAACAGTGAGATTGAGGGTATTGATATCATGCTTGCTATGGACGTTTCTACCAGTATGCTGGCCGAAGACCTGAAACCTAACCGGTTGGAAGCGGCGAAGGATGTGGCGGCAGAGTTTATTAACGGACGTCCGAATGACAATATAGGTATAACTTTGTTTGCTGGAGAAAGCTTTACGCAATGTCCGTTGACAGTAGACCATGCCGTATTGTTGAACTTGCTTAAAGATATGAAGTGCGGGCTGATTGAAGACGGAACGGCAATCGGTATGGGTATTGCCAATGCCGTTACCCGTTTGAAGGATAGCAAGGCAAAGTCGAAAGTCATTATTCTGCTGACGGACGGTGTCAATAATAAAGGTGATATTTCTCCTTTGACGGCTGCTGAAATAGCCAAGAGTTTTGGCATTCGCGTTTATACTATTGGGGTAGGAACCAATGGTATGGCTCCTTATCCTTATCCGGTAGGCGGAACAGTGCAATATGTCAATATGCCCGTCGAAATTGATGAAAAGACTTTGACACAGATTGCCGGAACAACGGAAGGTAACTATTTCCGTGCCACCAGCAACTCGAAGTTGAAGGAAGTGTACGAGGAGATAGACAAGCTGGAGAAAACAAAATTGAATGTAAAAGAATACAGCAAGCGCCAGGAAGAGTACCGCTGGTTTGCGTTGGCTGCTTTCTTGTGCGTATTACTGGAGGTACTGTTACGCAACTCTATATTGAAGAAGATACCGTAAAAACGGAGAATGTCTTTTAGTGTATCAGTCATTGCGTAGCCAAATTGTAAATTGTAAATTGCTAAATTGTAAATAAAAAGATGTTTCGATTTGAAGAACCTGCATATTTGTACTTGTTGCTGCTGCTGCCTTTATTGGCGGCCTTCTACTTGTACTCCAATTATCGGAGGAGGAAAGCCATTCGTAAATTTGGTGACCCTATACTGATGGCACAGCTAATGCCGGATGTTTCCAAATACCGTCCGGATGTGAAGTTTTGGTTGGTTTTTGCGGCTATCGGGTTGTTCACGGTACTGCTGGCACGTCCGCAGTTTGGTTCCAAACTGGAGACGGTAAAACGCCAGGGAGTGGAAGTGATGATTGCGTTGGATATATCCAATTCCATGCTGGCACAAGACGTACAGCCAAGCCGCTTGCAGAAGGCAAAACGGCTGGTGGCGCAGTTGGTAGATAAGATGCAGAATGACAAGGTCGGTATGATTGTTTTTGCAGGTGACGCATTTACCCAGTTGCCTATTACGAGTGATTATATTTCTGCCAAGATGTTTTTGGAGTCCATCGACCCTTCGCTGATTTCCAAGCAAGGTACGGCAATTGGAGCTGCAATAAATCTGGCTGCCCGGAGTTTTACACCTCAAGAAGGAGTGGGACGTACTGTTATTGTCATCACCGACGGTGAAAACCATGAAGGTGGTGCCGTAGAAGCAGCTAAGGCTGCTGCAGAGAAAGGTATCCAGGTCAATGTATTAGGGGTAGGTATGCCTGAGGGTGCCCCTATTCCAATAGAGGGTACTAATGATTATCGTCGTGACCGTGAAGGTAATGTAATCGTTACTCGCTTGAATGAGCAGATGTGTCAGGAAATTGCTCAGGCAGGAAATGGTATTTATGTGCGCGTAGACAATACCAACGGTGCACAGAAAGCGATTAGTCAGGAAATCAACAAGATGGCAAAGGCAGATGTGGAAACACAGGTGTACACGGAATTCAATGAACAGTTTCAGGCAGTGGCATGGATTATTCTGCTGTTGTTACTGGCTGAGATGTTGATATTGGAGCGCAAGAATCCTCTGTTCCGCAACATTCATTTATTCTCTAATAAGAAATGATGCGTATGTTACAGAAAAAATATATTGGAATAGTTTTGCTGCTGTTAGTGGCAGTTTCAGCTTCTGCACAGAAGGCGGAACGCGATTATATCCGTAAGGGAAACCGTTTTTTTAAGGATAGCGTATATGTGGATGCAGAAGTGAACTATCGGAAGGCTTTGGAGGTAAACCCGAAGTCAACGGTTTCCATGTTCAACCTGGGAAATACATTGACCCAGCAGAACAAGCTGCAGGAAGCGATGGAGCAATATGTGGGAGCTACCAAGATAGAAAAGGACAAATCGAACTTAGCACAGATTTATCATAATATGGGAGTCATCTTTCATTCTCAGAAGGATTATGCAAAGGCGGTAGAAGCCTATAAGGAGTCGTTACGCAATAATCCGAAAGATGATGAAACGCGCTATAACCTTGCTTTGGCACAGAAACAGTTGCAAGACCAGCAGCAGAACCAGGATCAGAATCAAGATCAGGATAAACAGGACCAACAGAAGGAGCAGGATAAACAGCAGGATCAGCAGAAAGACCAGCAACAGAATCAAGACCAGCAACAACAACCTTCTCAGCCGGAAAAAAAAGATAATGAGATGTCTAAGGAAAATGCAGAACAGCTATTGAACTCTGTCATGCAAGACGAGAAGGATGTGCAGGATAAAGTGAAAAAGCAGCAGGTACTTCAAGGAGGTCGTCTGGAAAAAGATTGGTAACAAACATAATAGGAAATAATATATGAGAAAAATAGTTTTCTTATGGATAGCACTGATTGCAGTCGGTATGAATGTCTTTGCCGATGGCAAGGTATCGTTTACTGCGTCTGCTCCTGACGCTGTGGCGGTAGGAGACCAGTTCAGACTGTCGTATACGGTGACTACACAAAAGGTAAGGGATTTTCGTGCTCCTTCTATGAAGGGATTTGATGTGTTGATGGGGCCCAGCCGCTCGCAACAGAGTAGCGTGCAGATGATTAATGGGCAGACGACTTCAACCAGCAGTATTACATTCACTTATATTTTAATGGCGACTGCAGAAGGTGATTTTACCATTCCAGGAGCCACTATCACTGCTGATGGTAACCAAATGGTTTCGAATTCTGTACAAGTAAGGGTTCTTCCGGCAGATCAGGCTGCTAATGGAGCTTCTGGAAATGGTGGCAAACAGAGTGAGGGCACTGCCAGCCGCGCTTCTTCCGGGACATCTGTATCGAATAGTGATTTGTTTATTACAGCTACTGCCAGTAAGATGACGGTGTATGAACAAGAGGCTTTTCTGCTGACATACAAGATATATACCTTGGTGGACTTACGTATGTTTGATAATGTGAAATTGCCTGACTTCAAAGGATTCCATTCTCAGGAAGTAGAATTGCCTAATGACAGAAGATGGGGATTGGAGCATTATAAAGGTAGAAATTATCAGTCTACAATCTATCGTCAGTTTGTGTTGTTCCCGCAACAAGCCGGTAAGCTGACAATTGATGCTGCACGCTTTGATGCTTCCATTGCAAAGGCTACACAAGTTGCTGATCCGTTCGAGGCATTTTTCAATGGAGGAAGCAATTACGTAGAAGTTAAAAAGACAATTTTGACTCCGCAACTGACAATTGACGTAAAGCCCTTGCCGGCAGGTAAGCCAGCCGATTTTTCGGGAGGAGTGGGAGAGTTCAATATAACTTCTTCTATCAATAGTACAAATGTCAAGACCAATGATGCTGTTACTGTCAAACTTGTCATTTCTGGTACCGGTAATCTGAAATTGCTCTCTAATCCGGAAGTTAAATTCCCCGAGGATTTTGAAGTATATGATCCGAAGGTGGACAATAAATTCCGTCTGACAAATTCGGGCCTCTCCGGTAGCAAGGTCATTGAGTATCTGGCAATTCCTCGTAATGCGGGAACTTATAAGATTCCTGCCGTAAAGTTCAGTTATTTTGATATTAATTCCCGTTCGTATAAAACGTTGACTACGGAAGAGTATGAATTGCATGTGGAAAAGGGAGCAGGCAATGCTGCTCAGACTATTGCAAACTTTACAAGCAAGGAAGAGTTGAAAGTATTGAACGAGGATATTCGTTTTATCAAGCAGAATAACGTAACTCTGTCTCCCAAAGGTGATTTCTTCTTCGGTTCGTTGACGTATTGGTTGCTTTATTTGATACCGGGTATTGCATTCATTACATTCTTTGTCATCTATCGTAAGCAAATAGCAGCCAATGCAAATGTAGCAAAGATGCGTACCAAGAAAGCCAATAAAGTGGCGGTGAAACGTATGAAACAAGCTGGTAAATTATTGGCTGAGAATAAGAAAGATGCGTTTTATGATGAGGTTTTGAAAGCTCTTTGGGGGTATATCAGTGATAAACTGAACATTCCGGTATCCCGTTTGTCTAAGGATAATATCGAAGAGGAACTTCGTAATTATGGTGTGAATGATGCGTTGATAAAGGAATTCCTCGATGCATTGAATAACTGTGAGTTTGCCCGCTTTGCTCCGGGTGATGATAACCAGGCTATGGATAAGGTATATTCAGCTTCTTTGGAAGTTATCAGTAAAATGGAAAACTCGATAAAACATTAATCAGGAGGAAATGGTAATGAATAAAATATTGTTTTTTACTCTTAGTCTAGTGATGGCAATTACTGCCTATGGGCAGAATTCTGCATCTGTAGATACATTACAGACTGCTAGTGACTCTACATCCGTCGGTTCACATGCGGAATTCTCTGCTGCAAGGCAAGAAAGCAATGTGACAAAGGCTGAAGGTGACAGCGCTTATATACGGAATGATTATGCTTCTGCCATTCAAATATATGAGAATCTGTTAAAGAAGGGAGAGGCTGCAGAGGTCTATTATAATCTTGGCAACAGTTATTATAAGGCAGATGATATAGCAAGAGCTATATTGAATTATGAGCGTGCCTTGTTGTTGGAACCTGGTAATGCTGATATTCGTGCAAATTTGGAGATAGCACGTTCTAAGACAATCGATAAGGTAATCCCAGTTCCTGAGGTTTTCTTTGTATCTTGGACTAAATCGTTGATTAATTGTCTTAGCGTAGACGCATGGGCTAAGTTGGGGATTGTGTTCTTTGTACTATTACTCGTTTCGTTCTATCTCTTTTTCTTTTCAAAACAGATTACGGGAAAGAAAGTGGGATTTATTGCAGGAATAGTATTCCTGGTTCTTGTTATATTGAGTAATGTGTTTGCTGCTCAGCAAAAAGGCGAACTGATGGAACGTAACGAAGCTATAGTGTTGGCACCTAGTGTCACAGTGCGTAGTACTCCCAGTGAAAGTGGTACAAGTCTGTTCATTCTTCATGAGGGACGTAAAGTTGAGATAAAAGACAACTCTATGCGTGAATGGAAAGAAATTCGTTTGGAAGATGGTAAAGTAGGGTGGGTTCCAGCTTCTGCCATAGAAGGTATTTAAATTTTCCCTGTATTCTAAAAACAGCTCGTATAAACCCGATAATTCTGCTTTATACGAGCTGTTTCTGTCTATTTTTAGGAGCTTTTTCTCTGTACTTATAATTCTGCATACTTGAAAATGATTATTTTTTGGAGAGGCAATATTCTTTTTGAAAAAAGATAAAGAAATAGTTTGTTTTATCCTTTTTTTTCCTTAAGTTTATAGCGTGATAATAAAAAGTACAGAGTATTAACCATTAAATTTATGAATATGAGAACAATAACATTTAATGAATTACGTAAGATTAAAGACTCATTGCCTAGTGGTAGTATGCATAGAATAGCCGATGAACTTGGACTGAATGTTGACACTGTAAGAAATTTTTTCGGTGGACACAATTTTAAGGAGGGGAAAAGTGTTGGGATTCACTTGGAACCTGGACCAGATGGTGGATTGGTTATGATTGATGATACTACTGTTTTAGAGCGAGCTTTAAAAATTTTAGATGAAATGGCAGGTAAGACTGAAGAAGCTGTTCGAGCTTAAGAAGAGAAAGTTAGATAGAATCCCAATTGCTGACAACAATTGGGATTTCTTGTTTGTTTTAATCTCAAAATCAATGATATATGGAAGATAAATTAGTTACTTTGGCAATCTTAACGTACGCGAAAGCTCAAATATTGAAAAATGTTCTTGAAAATGAAGGTATTGAGACTTATATTCACAATGTAAACCAGATACAACCGGTTGTTTCTTCTGGCGTACGTGTACGTATTAAGGAGAGTGACTTACCTCATGCTCTGAAAATTACTGAAAGCTCTGCGTGGTTATCTGAAGAGGTAGTGGGGGGGAAGTCACCTAAACTGGAGAAGGTTAGTAATAAAGTGCTGATTCCAGTGGATTTTTCCAATTATTCTTTGAAGGCTTGCGAGTTCGGTTTCAATTTCGCTCAGAATATAGGTGCAGAAGTTGTTTTGCTACATGTTTATTTTACTCCTATATATGCAACTTCTTTGCCATACGGAGACGTATTTAACTATCAGCTAAGTGATGAGGAGAATGTAAGGAGTATCTTACAAAAAGTTCATGCTGATTTGAATGCATTATCTGATAAAGTAAAAGAGAAGGTAGCTTCCGGCGAGTTTCCAGATATTAAATATACTTGTGTTTTGCGTGAAGGTATTCCTGAAGAAGAGGTACTCCGCTATACCAAGGAATATCGGCCACGCATTATCATAATGGGAACTCGTGGTAAAAGTCAGAAGGATATTGATTTGATCGGCAGTGTAACGGCTGAAGTGATTGAACGTAGCCGTGTACCGGTATTGGCCATTCCTGAAAATACTCCATTCAAGCAATTTTCTGAAGCTAAGCGTATTGCATTCATTACTAATTTTGATCAACGTGATTTAATAGCTTTTGATTCGCTAATAAATAATCTGAAATCATTTAAGTTTTCAGTGTCTCTGATACATCTTTCAGATGTTCAGAATACATGGAATGAAATAAAACTGGCTGGTATTAAGGAATATTTTCAAAAACAATATCCACAATTGGAAATATACTATGATGTGGTAAAGAACGATAATCTGCTTAGTAGTTTAGACAGTTATATCAAAAGTAATCATATTGATATTATAACATTAACTTCTTATAAAAGAAATATATTTTCGCGCTTATTTAACCCTGGCATTGCCAGAAAGATGATTTTCCATTCTGATACACCATTGTTGGTAATTTACGGAAGACCGAATTAGGTGTTGAATATAGGTATATATGGTTTCTATCCAATATCAGCATTATGTTTAATATGGCGCTGGAATAATTTAATCTAATTTTAATTTCTTCTCTCCCTCACTTAAGAAATAACATTCTTTACTTAATGATATAACAATAATAAAAGCCTAATTAATAATTTAATTAGGCTTTTATTATTATGAAAGTATTACATCAACTTTTCAATTTCTTCGAATTCAGGGCCCATTTGCAAATTATAATACACTCTATATAGACCATTTAACCACAAATCTTTTTGATCAGGTTTCAGTTCTCTTGCCTTTTCATAATAAGGTTTTGCCTTTTCATAGAAAGTCTTCAGAGTAGCCTGGTCTTCTTTATACTTCGGATCATTAATATCTGTAGTTGCTTTTTCTGAGAAATCTTGTGCTTGTAAGCAGTAAATCAAGCCTAAATTAGAGTATGCTTCTGCATAATTAGGATCTACTTCTATAGTTTTTTTATAGAATTCAATAGCTTTATCATAGTCCTTCATATTGTGATAAAGGTAGCCTTTTACATACAAATAGAATGTATTGTTAGGATCTTTAGCCAACATATCATCAGCAAACTGCATAGCTTCGTCATATTTGTTGTTATTGCTATAATAATCAATCAAGTGACCGAAGAAGAATGAATGTTCAGGATATTTCTGGATACCTTCTTTTAAAGAAGCAATCCATTTAACAGTATCACCTTCAGCTTTCAATGCAGTAGAGATAAATTCCATTGCGTATTTCCCAACTTCTTTATCATCTTGCGCATAAGGAGCATACTTCAAAATACTAGGATAATCTTCCATCTTAGCAGCTGCTAAACTTGCATAATATGCTATTTGGGGTAATACAGTATCTGTTTGTAATAGATTTTCCTTTTCAAACATCGGGTTGATAGCAATATCAATGTATGTTGCAAAGAAATCTAATGCTTTTTTATTGTCTTCATTGGCTGCATCGCCTTCTTTCTGTGAGGCCAAATTAAAGAATTGGATACCGCCATTGATCAGATTACCGCGTTCTGCTAAAATTGTAGCAGAATTAGATTTTCTATATTTATTCTTGATTTTGCCCTTTTCATTGGGAATTTGTGCCAATTCGTCACATTTGAAGTAGAATTTACACATGTTCAATGCGCTATTATATACCTGAAGAGTGTCATAAGGTTTTCTCAGATAGGCATTTTCCATTTCTTTCTCACTTCTTTTTCTTTGGATAAGACCTGCTACATCCCACGTTTCGGCATTGTCCTTTGTTTCGGGATTGGTTAAAGCCTGATTTATCAGTTCCTCTGCTTTGGCAAAGTCAGGATTTACTCCGTTAGCAATACTTTTAGCCTCTTTTACGTTCTTTTCTTGGGCGAAAGTAAAGCTTGCGACAAGTAGTAAAACCATTGAAAATAATACTCTTTTCATGATTGTAGAAAATTTAAATTAATATTATGTCTATTCTTCATTTTCATTGTTTACCTCGTTCTGAGGGCTTTCAAGGGTATTTTCTTCCCCCTCCTCTATAAGTTCCTCTTCATTTTCTGAAGTGACTTTACATACAGAGCCGATTTCGTCATTACGTTTCTCAAGGTTGATTAGACGCACACCTTGTGTAGCACGTCCCATGATACGAACATCGGCGACTTTCAGACGGATGGTAATACCGGATTTATTAATAATCATCAAGTCATTTTCATCTGTAACAGACTTGATAGTTACTAATTTACCCGTTTTATCGGTGATATTCATTGTTTTCACACCTTTACCTCCACGATTGGTCTTGCGATAATCTTCAATATCCGAACGTTTGCCATATCCTTGTTCCGATACAACCATAATTGTTTCCGCTTCAGGATCTTTGATGCATATCATACCTACTACTTCGTCTTGACCGTCTTCATCCAATGTCATACCACGTACACCGGTGGCAGTACGTCCCATAACGCGCACAGCACTTTCATGGAAACGAATGGCACGTCCGTTACGGTTGGCAATGATGATTTCATTGTCGCCGTTTGTCATACGCACTTCGATTACACGGTCGTCTTCACGGATAGTGATAGCATTTACACCATTTTGGCGAGGACGTGAATACTGCTCAAGCAATGTTTTCTTAATGACACCATTCTTAGTACAGAACAATACATAATGGCTGTTGATAAATTCTTGGTCGTTCAGGTTCTTCACGCGCAAATAGGCGTTTACAGCATCGTCAGAGTCGATATTCAACAAATTCTGGATGGCACGACCTTTCGAATTCTTAGTACCTTCGGGGATTTCGTATACCTTCAGCCAGTAACACTTACCTTTCTGTGTAAAGAACATCATGGTATTATGCATGGTTGCAGGATAAATATGCTCTACAAAGTCTGCATCGCGGGTTTCGGTACCTTTGGAGCCTACCCCACCACGGTTTTGCGCACGGAATTCGCTCAGCGGTGTGCGTTTGATGTATCCCATGTGCGAGATGGTGATAATCATTTCATCATCTGCATAGAAGTCTTCCGGATTGAATTCTTCTGATGAATAGACAATTTCCGAGCGACGTTCGTCACCATACTTCTCTTTTACTTCAATCAGTTCATCTTTAATGACTTTGCGGCAGAGTTCGTCATTGACAAGGATTTCTTCCAAATAAGCAATCTGCTTCTGAATTTCCTCATATTCGGCGTGCAGCTGGTCTTGCATCAATCCTGTGAGCTGACGCAAACGCATTTCAACAATGGCACGTGACTGAATTTCACTGAGTTGGAATCGCTCCATCAAACCTGATATAGCATCATTCGGGGTTTTAGCAGCACGGATAATCTTGATTACTTCGTCGATATTATCAGATGCAATGATTAATCCTTCCAGAATATGTGCACGTTCTTTGGCCTTGCGCAAATCATACTGAGTACGGCGGATGACTACGTCGTGTCTGTGCTCAACGAAGTGTTTTATCAAATCTTTCAGATTCAACAGACGTGGACGGCCATGTACCAATGCAACATTGTTCACACCAAAAGATGTCTGCAGCATTGTCATCTTGTAGAGCTTGTTGAGTACAATGCTGGCATTTGCATCACGTTTTACATCAATAACGATACGCATACCTTCACGGTCGGATTCGTCATTAGCATTGGCAATACCTTCAATTTTCTTTTCGTTGGCCAGATCGGCTATATTCTTAATCAATTCAGCTTTGTTGACACCATAGGGAATTTCTGTCACAACGATTTTATCGTGCGTCGAACCAGTCTCAATTTCGGCTCTAGCACGCATTATGACACGTCCGCGTCCCGTGAGATAGGCTTCGCGAACACCGCTCATACCGTATATATAGCCTCCGGTCGGGAAATCAGGAGCTTTGACATACGTCATCAGCTCTTCTATATCGATGTCATTGTTTTCAATGTATGCAATACAAGCGTCAATAACCTCAGATAGATTATGGGTCGGCATATTGGTAGCCATACCTACGGCAATACCAGATGCACCATTTACCAAAAGATTCGGAATACGGGCCGGCATGACGGTAGGCTCTTGCAAAGAGTCATCGAAATTGTTCTGCATGTCAACAGTCTCTTTCTCAAGGTCTGTCATCATGTCTTCACCAATTTTTCGCAAACGACACTCTGTATAACGCATGGCAGCAGCACTGTCACCGTCTACTGAACCGTAGTTACCTTGTCCATCTACCAACATGTAACGCATTGCCCAAGGCTGAGCCATACGTACAAGAGCTCCGTAAACGGACGAGTCGCCATGAGGGTGATATTTACCTAATACTTCACCTACAACTCTGGCTGATTTTTTATAAGGTTTGTCGGAGGTATTTCCTAATCCCATCATTCCGAAAAGAATTCTTCGGTGAACGGGTTTAAAACCATCTCTAACATCCGGAAGGGCACGTGAAACAATGACCGACATAGAGTAGTCAATGTACGATGACTTCATTTCCTCCTCGATGTTAATCTTTATAATTCTGTCTTGTTCAAGCATTTAAAAAGATTATTAATTATACATTTTCGGGTTCGTGAAAAACCACGCTAAAGTACTGCTTTTTTACGATATACAAAAGTTTTCCTCCATAAACTTTGTTGCCTGCAACATAAATATGGAAGTACTCCCTCCCTTCCTCACCAAATTGCTATTAATATATAAGGTATAAAGTGGAAAAACAGATTTGAAATTTATGGCACGGGATTTGTATACTATTAAATCAGTTAAATATGATACGCTGAATTAATAAATGCGTATCTTTGTCGTGGATAACCTTTTTAATTGAGGAGAATTATAAAATATGAACAATCAATTTTCACAAAGAGTTTCAGACATAATTACTTATAGCAAGGAAGAAGCCAATCGATTGAGAAATCGCTATATTGGTCCGGAACACCTTCTGCTCGGCATGCTGCGTGATGGCGGAGGAAAAGCTATTGAAATATTGTTGAAACTTGATATAGATTTAAAACGAGTAAAAAGTCGTCTGGAGGGTTTCCTAAAGGATGCCGAGGACGATACTCTCTTGCCGGACGCTGAAGTGCCCTTGTCCCCGATGACGGCTAAGATATTGAAGATGTGTATGCTTGAAGCGCGTTTGCTGAAAAGTGCAACTGCCGATACGGAACATGTATTGCTGGCTATCTTGAAAGATGGCGACAATCTTGCTGCAACTGTTTTGGAAGAACACCGGGTGGATTATCAGGCTGTATTTGAACAGCTTTCGATGAAATCGACCAATCCGAATGCGGGAATGGGATTCACCGAGGATGATGAAGAGGATGAAGAAGATATGAATATGTCCCGCTCCTCCCGTACTGGGGGAGCTGGTTCGGCTTCGGCTGCACAGGCTGCATCCAGAAAGCCGTCCAATGATACTCCTGTGCTGGACAATTTCGGCGTAGACATGACGCGGGCTGCCGAAGAAGGCAAGCTGGACCCGGTTGTGGGTCGCGAACGCGAGATTGAACGTCTGGCGCAAATCTTGAGCCGCCGTAAGAAGAACAATCCGGTGCTTATCGGTGAACCTGGAGTCGGAAAATCTGCCATCGTAGAGGGTTTGGCATTGCGTATTGTGCAAAAGAAAGTTTCGCGCATTTTGTTTGAAAAGCGCGTGGTGATGCTTGATATGGCCTCTGTGGTGGCGGGAACAAAATACCGTGGTCAGTTTGAGGAACGTATCCGCTCTATCATCAACGAGTTGCAGAAAAATCCGAATGTCATCCTTTTCATCGATGAAATCCATACGATTGTAGGTGCCGGTGCTGCTGCCGGTTCCATGGATGCTGCCAATATGCTGAAACCAGCTTTAGCGCGTGGTGAAATACAGTGTATTGGAGCTACCACTCTCGATGAATACAGAAAGAATATCGAGAAAGACGGTGCTTTGGAACGTCGTTTCCAAAAGGTGATTGTAGAGCCTACCACAGCTGAAGAAACGCTTCAGATATTGAAGAATATCAAGGAGAAGTATGAAGACCATCATAACGTGAGCTACACGGATGAAGCCTTGGAAGCATGTGTCAAGTTGTCAGCACGCTATATAACCGACCGCAACTTCCCGGATAAAGCTATTGATGCTTTGGACGAGGCGGGTTCGCGTGTGCATTTGACGAATATTAATGTTCCGAAAGAAATTGAGGAACAGGAAAAGCTGATTGAAGAGGCACGTAGCCTGAAGGCTGAAGCTGTAAAGTCACAGAATTTTGAGCTGGCTGCCAGCTACCGCGACCGTGAGAAGGAACTTTCTGTCCGCTTGGAGGAGATGAAGGTTGAGTGGGAAGCCCGTTTGAAGGATGACCGCCAAACGGTAGGTGAAGAGGAAATAGCCAATGTTATTTCAATGATGTCCGGTGTACCCGTACAGCGCATGGCGCAGGCAGAAGGACTTAAACTGGCCGGAATGAAGGAAGAACTACAGGCGAAGGTGATAGCTCAAGATGCTGCGATAGAGAAACTTACCAAAGCAATCTTGCGTAGCCGTGTAGGGTTGAAAGACCCGAACCATCCCATCGGAACTTTTATGTTCCTTGGCCCTACTGGTGTGGGTAAGACGCATTTGGCAAAGCAATTGGCAAAATATATGTTTGGCTCTGCCGATGCCTTGATACGTATCGATATGAGCGAGTATATGGAGAAATACACCGTATCTCGTATGATTGGTGCCGCTCCGGGATATGTGGGCTATGAGGAAGGCGGCCAGTTGACTGAAAAGGTGCGTCGCAAGCCGTATTCCATTGTCTTGCTGGATGAGATTGAGAAAGCCCATCCGGACGTGTTCAACATCTTGCTCCAGGTACTGGATGAAGGTCGTTTGACTGACAATTATGGCAGAACCATCGATTTCAAGAATACGGTTATCATTATGACCTCCAATATCGGTACGCGGCAGTTGAAGGAGTTTGGCCGTGGCGTAGGTTTTGCGGCGCAAAACCGCACGGATGACAATGAACATTCGCGCAGTGTGATACAAAAGGCTCTGAACAAGACTTTTGCTCCCGAATTTTTGAATCGTTTGGATGAAATCATTACTTTCGACCAGCTCTCCTTGGAGGCTATCACAAAGATTGTGGACATTGAGCTGAAAGGCTTGTACGAACGGGTTGAAGCAATTGGTTACAAGCTGGTTGTGGAGGATGATGCAAAGACATTCCTTGCTTCGAAAGGGTACGATGTACAGTTTGGTGCGCGCCCATTGAAGCGTGCCATTCAGAACCACTTGGAGGATGGACTTTCCGAGCTGATAGTGGCGGCAGAGTTACAGCCGGGTGATACGGTAAATGTATCAGTAGACAAAGAAAAAGATGAGCTGAGCATCAAGAAGGCATAAGCAGTTCTTTATAAAAACCGTCAAAATGTCAGTCCTTATGGGCTGGCATTTTTTTTGTGCTATATCTGCCGGAATAATTAAAAATATAAATCTAAAAAATATAAATGTAGTATGCAAAAAGGTAATATTGGGGTAACTACTGAGAATATCTTCCCCGTCATTAAAAAGTTCTTGTATAGTGATCATGAAATTTTTCTCCGTGAGTTGGTTTCTAACGCGGTTGATGCTACACAGAAGCTGAAAACACTCTCCTCTATCGGTGAGTTCAAGGGTGAAGTTGGCGATTTAACCGTACATGTCTCGCTGGGAAAAGATACCATTACGGTGTCCGACCATGGTATAGGTCTTACGGCTGAAGAAATAGACAAGTATATTAACCAGATAGCTTTCTCTGGCGCCAATGACTTCCTTGAGAAATATAAAAACGATGCCAACGCCATCATCGGCCATTTTGGATTGGGTTTCTATTCGGCTTTTATGGTTGCCAAGAAAGTCGAAATCATCACTAAATCCTATCGGGAAGGCGCCCAGGCTGTAAAGTGGACATGCGATGGCAGTCCGGAGTTTACGATTGAAGACACTGATAAGGCAGAACGTGGTACGGATATCGTTCTTTACATAGACGATGACTGCAAGGAATTCCTTGAAGAAGCGCGCATTTCCTCTTTGTTGAAGAAGTATTGCAGCTTCCTCCCTATCCCGGTTGCATTCGGCAAGAAGAAAGAATGGAAAGACGGCAAGCAGGTTGAAACTGCCGAGGATAATATCATCAATGATTCCAACCCGTTGTGGACGCTGAAACCCAGCGAATTGAAAGATGAAGATTATAAGAAGTTCTACCGTGACCTTTATCCTATGTCCGACGAACCTTTATTCTGGATTCATCTGAATGTGGATTATCCGTTCCACCTTACCGGTATTCTGTACTTCCCCAAAGTGAAGAGCAACATCGAGTTGAACAAGAATAAGATTCAGCTCTATTGCAACCAGGTATATGTGACGGATTCGGTGGAAGGTATTGTTCCCGACTTCTTGACCCTGCTGCATGGTGTGCTCGATTCACCGGACATTCCATTGAACGTTTCCCGTTCTTATTTGCAGAGCGATGCCAACGTGAAGAAGATTTCTACATATATCACGAAGAAGGTGTCAGACCGTTTGCAGTCTATCTTCAAGAATGACCGTAAACAGTTTGAGGAAAAGTGGAATGACTTGAAAATCTTCATCAACTACGGAATGCTTACGCAGGAAGATTTCTATGATAGAGCCAAGGATTTTGCCCTTTTCACCGATACAGACAGCAAATATTATACTTTCGAAGAGTATAAGACGTTGATTAAAGATAACCAGACGGATAAGGATGGAAATCTGATTTATCTGTATGCCAACAATAAAGATGAACAATACAGCTACATAGAGGCCGCTACGAATAAAGGATACAATGTGCTGTTGATGGATGGACAGCTGGACATTGCGGTGGTGAGCATGTTGGAACAGAAGTTCGAAAAGGTTCGCTTCACTCGTGTAGACAGCGATATTATTGATAATCTGATTGTCAAGGAAGACAAGAAGAACGAAGCGTTGGAAGCCGGCAAGCAGGAAGTTCTTTCTTCCATCTTCAAGAGCCAGTTGCCCAAGATGGATAAGACGGAGTTCAACATCACGGCGCAGGCTTTGGGCGAAAATGCCACTCCTATCATGATAACTCAGAGCGAGTACATGCGCCGTATGAAGGAAATGGCGAATATCCAGGCTGGAATGAGCTTCTATGGCGAAATGCCGGATATGTTTAACCTGGTATTGAATTCAGACCATAAGCTGGTAAAAGAAGTTCTGGCAGATGAAGATAAGGAATGTGCTGCTGCCGTTGCTCCGGTTCAGGCAGAGATGGATGAAGTGAACAAGCAGCGTACTGACCTGAAAAAGAAGCAGGAAGGCAAGAAAGATGAGGATATACCGACTGCCGAAAAGGATAAAGTGAATGAGCTGGATAAGAAGTGGGACGAACTGAAAACACAGAAAGAAGGCATCTTCGCCGATTATGCTGCCAAGAATAAGGTTGTCCGTCAACTGATAGATTTGGCACTGCTGCAGAATGGTATGTTGAAAGGTGAAGCTTTGAACAACTTTGTCAAGAGAAGCATTGACCTGATAAAATAAGCCCCTTTAAATTTGCATTTAATATATGCAAGGGTATTGTGATTCTTCGGAGTCGCAATACCCTTTTTTTATTCATTTTCACCAATTAGGGTGTGATTTTCTTCGTTGAATACGGCATTTTTAGAAACTATTGTTTATATTTGGGGCAATGAACATTTATCTTACTCGGAATAGCATAGTTATGAAAAGAGTTTTATTGTTTTTTTCGTTTCTTCTATGTGGCTTTATTTTACAAGCTCAGAAAGTGGGGCTTGTACTGAGTGGCGGTGGAGCAAAAGGCATGACTCATATAGGCATTATCCGGGCTTTGGAAGAGAATAATATCCCCATTGATTATATAACCGGAACCTCTATGGGAGCTATCATCGGTTCTCTGTATGCTATGGGGTATTCCCCAGACGATATGGAGGCGCTGTTGCGCTCTCCCGACTTTAAGCGTTGGTATTCGGGCAAAGTGGAGCCTAAATACGAGTATTATTTTAAGAAGAATCGTCCTTCACCGGAATTTTTTAATATCCGTTTTGCTTTTAGGGACTCGCTGCATATAAAGCCCCAGATACTTCCCACAAGCATGGTCAACCCCATACAGATGAACCTGGTATTTGTGGAATTGTTTGCACGTGCTACGGCTGCATGTGGCGGTAATTTCAACAAACTGTTTGTTCCTTTTCGCTGTATAGCATCCGATGTGTACAATAAAAAGCCATTGGTATTGAGTAAAGGGGATTTGGGAGATGCGGTACGTGCTTCCATGAGCTTTCCATTTGTCTTCAAACCGATAGAAATAGACAGTACGCTTGCTTATGATGGCGGCATTTACAATAATTTCCCTACGGATGTGATGCGGGAGGATTTTCATCCGGATGTCATCATTGGCAGTGTGGTGGCGGCAAATCCCGGTAAGCCGAAGGAGAATGACCTGATGAGCCAATTGGAGAATATGATTATGCAGAAGACCGATTATTCCATTCCGGACTCATTGGGCATAGTCATGACCTTCAAGTACGATGATGTCAACCTGCTGGATTTTGACCGTCTGCAGGAATTGCACGATATAGGCTACAACCGTACTCTTAATATGATGGATTCCATCAAAAGCCGTGTTCACCGTAGGGTGAATGCTGATAATGTGCGTTTGAGGCGCCTTGTCTTCCGGAGTAACCTGCCTCAATTCCGTTTTCGGGATATTATTATTGAAGGGGCGAATGCCCAACAGCAAGCCTACATCAAAAAAGAGTTCCATGATGAAGAGCATGAAGTCTTTACTTATGAAGACTTGAAGCGCGGGTATTTTCGTTTGCTGGCAGATAATATGATTTCGGAAATAGTTCCTCATGCTGTGTATGATTCGGAATCCGATTTGTATGAGCTGCATTTGAAGGTGAAGATGGAGGATAATTTTTCCGTGCGTCTGGGGGGCAGTGTCTCTACCACGAGCTCAAATCAAATCTATTTGGGAATAGGATATCAGAACTTGAATTATTATTCCAAGGAAATCACTTTTGACGGTCAGTTGGGTAAGATTTATAATAATGCCCAGTTGATGGGTAAGATTGATTTGCCTACCCACATATCTACGTCCTTTCGTTTTATTGCTTCAATCAGTACCTTCGATTACTACAAGAAGGACAAGCTGTTTTCCAGGAATGACAAACCTTCATTCAATTCAAAGGACGAACGTTTTGTGAAGTTGATGGTTGCCTTGCCGTTTTTGGCCAATAAGCGTGCGGAGTTCAGTCTGGGATATGGCCAACTGGAAGATAACTACTTTCAATCCAGCGTAATAGATTTCGATAAGGACCGTTCGGACAGAAGTACCTACAAACTTTTGGGAGGTTCCATCGGTTTCTATGGGAGTACCCTGAATACGCGGCAATACGCGACAAAAGGCTATCTGGAGAAACTGATAGCCCAGGTATTTACCGGGAGGGAAAGATTTGAACCGGGGAATCCGCAAGAAGGGTACAGTCCTTCTCCGCAAGAACGGCAATCATGGTTGCAAATTTCTTATATGAAAGAGGCATATCACACAATGGGGCCGAAGTTCACCCTGGGATGGATGGCAGAAGCACTGTATTCGTCGAAAAATTTCTCTGAGAATTATACGGCAACCATGATGCAGGCAGGAGAATTTGCACCGACTCCGCATAGTAAACTGATGTACAATGAAGCTTTTCGTGCCAACCAGTATGTGGCTGCCGGTATCAAACCCATATATGTTTTGAACGACATGTTCCAGTTCCGGACAGAATTTTATGGCTTTACACCGATTTTTCCGATAAAAAAGAATGCATTGAATAAAGCATATTATGGAAAAGCATTCTCCCGCTTTGAGTATATGGGAGAAGTTTCTGTTATTTGTCATTTGCCCTTCGGAGCCATCTCTGCTTATGTAAATCATTATAGCTCACCGAGAAGGGAGTGGAATGTGGGGATGACCATCGGCTGGCAGTTGTTTAATTATCGCTTTGTCGAATAAATTTCTTCAAAAAAAGTTTGTATATCGTTTGCTAATTCGGAAAAAGTACGTATCTTTGCACCCGTTAAACAAAGAGGCCGCGTAGCTCAACTGAATAGAGTAGCTGACTACGGATCAGCCGGTTACAGGTTTGAATCCTGTCGCGGTCACAAGTTTTCATAATTTTTTTAAGGGTCGCGTAGCTCAACTGAATAGAGTAGCTGACTACGGATCAGCCGGTTACAGGTTTGAATCCTGTCGCGATCACAAAGAACCTCCGCAAGAAAACTTGCGGAGGTTCTTTGTTTTTACAGCAATGGCATATAGTTGATGTTCTCCCCTTGTATGGCACTGGCGCGTGTTCTCTATAATGAAACAAACTGTTTCCCTTAACTAAACACTTTGTTTCATTATGGAGAACACTTTGTTTCCCTTGACAGAACACTTTGTTCCATCATATAAAAACAAAGTGTTTTTCTCTGCTGAAACAAAGTGTTCAGTGTTGTGAACTAATAGATTAGCTGAAATAATAGTCTTGTCTTGATTGAGCTAGAGATGTCTTTTTCTCGATTTAACCAGATGTCTTTTTGCTTTATAACGTAATCAGTAGACTGTTTTGGGATTATTGTACTGATAAATATAGTCACATAGGAAAAAAAGAAGGAGTTAATTCCGTGTTTCCACAAAATTAACTCCTTGCATATCTGATATTAATATGTTGTATACTGGAAATTAATATCCTATAGGGGCGGTATAAGACCTTAGCATTTGATGTTCAATTCATCCAGAATCTTGCGCATGGCTTCGAAAGTAGTGATTCTGGTCGGCACCAATGGCAGGCGGAGCTTGTTCTCAATCATTCCCATTACATTCAGCATGGCTTTTACTCCGGCAGGGTTGCCGTCTACAAACAGAAGCTTGAATAATTCGGCAAATTTGTGGTGAATGGTCAATGCATTGGCATAGTCCCCTTGCAGTGCCAGACGTACCATACGGCTGAACTCACGTGGGAACGCGTTTCCGATGACCGAGATAATGCCGACGGCCCCCAGGGTAATCAGAGGGAAGGTGATGCCGTCATCGCCCGAAATAACGTCGAAATTGGCCGGTTTGTTTTTGATGATGTCATCCATCTGCGTGATGTCGCCCGAAGCTTCTTTGACGGCTATCACATTCTTGAAATCACGTGCAATGCGCAGGGTTGTTTCTGCCTTCATGTTCACGCCGGTACGACCGGGGACATTATAAAGCACAATCGGCAAATCCGTTGCTTCAGAAATGGCCTTATAATGCTGATATATACCTTCTTGTGAGGGCTTGTTATAATATGGAACAACGGAGAGAATGGCATCTACTCCGGTGAAATCGTCATTTTTCAGTGTTTCCACTATGGCCCGGGTGTTGTTTCCGCCTACGCCCAGCAGGATAGGAATTCTTCCGTTCACCCGCTCGATGACCATTTTCTTGATTTTCTTTTTCTCTTCTTCAGTCAGAGTCGGAGTTTCTGCCGTGGTGCCGAGCACACATAAAAAGTCGGTATTGTTTTGAAGTTGATAGTCTACCAAACGCATCAACGCATCGTAATCAACGCTTTCATCCTCTTTAAATGGAGTAATCAGCGCTACCCCCATTCCTTTCAATCTTGTCTGTATCATGAGTATTATAAAGTAATCTCTAATTAAATGACTCGCAAAAGTACGAATTTTTTCGATTTACCCTACAAATATAAGCCATAAAAAAGCTTTTTGTGGAAATTTGTTAGGATAGCAATGCCAAAAACTCATCTTCGCTCATAATCTTTACTCCCAGTTTCTGCGCTTTCTCCAGTTTGGCAGGTCCCATATTTTCTCCGGCCAGGATAAAGCTGGTTTTGGAGGAGATACTGCCGACGTTTTTCCCACCGTTCTTTTCAATCATCTCTTTGTATTCGTCCCGTGAGTGGTGGGTGAATACGCCGCTGATGACAATGGACTGGCCCGCCAGTTTGTCGGTGTATCCGCTGAGGTCTTCTTCCGTCCGGTGGAGTTGCAGACCGTTCGATTTCAGCCGTTCCACCAGCTCTCTGTTGGCAGGATTGGAGAAGTAGGTTATAATGCTCTGCGCTATTTTTTCACCGATTTCATCGATGTTTTTCAGCTTTTCGAGGTCTGCGTTTTCCAGTTCTTCGATGTCCGTAAAGGACTTGGCTATCTTCTTGGCAACCGTTTCTCCCACGAAGCGTATGCCCAGTGCAAAGAGCACTCTTTCGAATGGCACTTCTTTACTTGCCGCAATACCGTTGACTATGTTTTCTGCCGATTTTTCGCCCATCCGTTCCAGGTTCTTGATGTCATCGGTTTTGAGCTGGTATAAATCTGCAGTATCCTTTATCAGCCCCAATCGGTAGAACATATCTACTGTTTCAGGTCCCAGTCCGTCTATATTCATGGCTTTGCGGCTGATGAAATGCTCTATTTTCCCTTTAATCTGCGGAGGACAAGCGGTTTCATTGGGGCAATAGTGGGCTGCTTCTCCTTCAAAACGTATCAGTTTGCTGCCGCATTCGGGACAATGGGTGATGAACTTCACTTTTTCACCGATAAGCATACTGCGGGCATCCTTATCGACACCGGTTATTTTGGGGATGATTTCACCGCCTTTTTCCACATACACCATGTCGCCTATATGCAGGTCCAGCCCCTCGATAATATCTGCATTGTGCAGGGAGGCACGTTTCACAATGGTGCCGGACAGTTGTACGGGGTCCAGATTGGCAACCGGAGTGACTGCGCCGGTACGTCCTACTTGGTAGGTAACCCTATTCAAGCGTGTCAGTGCACGTTCTGCCTGGAATTTGTATGCGATGGCCCACCGGGGGGACTTGGCTGTGAATCCCAAATTCTTTTGTTGTCTCAAGCTGTTGACTTTTAGTACAATACCATCAGTAGCTACCGGAAGGTTCTTACGCTCCGTGTCCCAATAATTGATGTATTCGAAGACTTCTTCCAGGCTGTGGGCTTTTCTGGTGTGCTCTGATGTTTTAAATCCCCAGCTGGCGGCGGCTTGCAGATTCTCGTAATGGCCGTCGCAGGGCAATTCCTCTCCCAATAGATAGTAGAGATAAGCATCCAGCTTTCTGGATGCTACGATGGCGGAATTCTGCAACTTCAAGGTACCGGAAGCAGCGTTGCGCGGATTGGCGAAAAGCGGTTCCTCACGTGCTTCCTTTTCCCGGTTCAGTTCTTCGAAAACCACCCAGGGCATCAGGATTTCCCCTCTGATTTCGAATGATTTAGGATAATTCCCATGGAGGACCAGTGGAATCGTTCGGATTGTCTTTACATTGTCCGTCACGTCATCGCCCTTTTCGCCATCGCCACGGGTGACGGCACGCACCAGTTTGCCATCCTCGTAAGTCAGCGAGATGGAAGTACCGTCATACTTCAGCTCGCAGCAGATTTCAAAATCCTCATTCAACGCTTTCTTTACCCGTTCGTAAAAGTCGGTCACTTCGTTTTCGGAATAGGTGTTTCCCAATGAAAGCATGGGATATTTGTGTGCCACTTGTGTGAAGTTCTTATTCAAATCACTCCCTACACGCATCGTGGGCGAATTATCATCTTGGTATTCAGGATGTTCTTTCTCTAAGTCTTGTAGCTCGCGCATCAGGTCGTCAAACTCCTTGTCGGATATTTCAGGAGCATTCAGCACATAATAATTGTAGTTGTGCTGGTGTAATTCCGCACGGAGCTGGTCTATTTTTTCTTTTACAGTCATAGGGTTTTCGGATTGTTTGAACGCAAAAATACGGGTTTCTCCCCGAATATTTGTACTTTTGCAGCTTGAAATAGCTAAAATAAAGTTATATGCGCATTGACATTATCACAGTTTTGCCAGAGATGATTGAGGGATTCTTTAACTGCTCCATCATGAAACGTGCTCAAAATAAAGGGCTTGCAGAGATACATATCCATAATCTTCGTGATTATACGGAAGATAAGTACCGTCGTGTAGACGATTATCCGTTTGGCGGCTTTGCCGGAATGGTCATGAAGATAGAGCCGATAGAGCGGTGTATCAACGCCTTGAAGGCCGAGCGGGATTATGACGAGGTTATCTTTACGACCCCCGATGGTGAGCAGTTCAATCAGCCGATGGCAAATACTCTTTCCCTTGCCCAGAATCTCATCATTCTCTGCGGGCATTTCAAAGGGATAGATTACCGGATTCGCGAGCATCTCATCACCAAGGAAATCAGTATCGGCGACTATGTGTTGACTGGCGGAGAACTGGCGGCGGCTGTCATGGCAGATGCCATCATCCGTATCATTCCGGGAGTGATTTCCGATGAGCAGTCTGCACTTTCAGATTCTTTTCAGGACAATCTGCTGGCCGCACCGGTCTATACACGTCCCGCTGATTACAATGGATGGAAGGTTCCGGATATTTTACTTTCCGGACATGAGGCCAAGATTAAGGAATGGGAGCTGCAACAGTCGTTGGAAAGGACCCGTAGATTGCGTCCGGATTTGTTGGGAGAGTAAGTTTACTGATGTAAATAAAAAGAAAAAGGACATTCGTCAATGAATGTCCTTTTTTATGAATATATATTGCGAATGGCGATCTCTAGTTATTCTTTATACCTCGAGTGCACCGATAATATCCTTTACAGACTGATAACCGTGTCTGTTAAGATAGTCATTTATTCCTTCTACCACTTTCACTGTAACCGCCGGATCAATGAAGTTTGCCGTACCAATCTGGATGGCAGAGGCACCTGCAAGCATGAATTCCACAGCATCTTTCCAGTTCATGATACCTCCCAAGCCTATGACGGGGATTTTTACCGCTTTGGCTACTTGCCATACCATACGTAAGGCAATGGGTTTCACGGCCGCACCGGACATGCCACCGGTTACAGTGGAGAGTATCGGACGCCTGCGTTCCGCGTCTATAGCCATCCCCAGCAGGGTATTGATGAGGGAAACACTGTCTGCACCGCCATTTTCGGCTGCGCGGGCTATTTCAGTGATGTCGGTAACGTTCGGGGAGAGCTTTACGATAAGTGTCTTTTTGTAAACTGAGCGCACGGCTTTCACCACTTCTTCGGCGCCCTTGGCGGTAACACCGAATGCCATTCCTCCTTGCTTTACATTAGGGCAAGAGATGTTTAGTTCTATAGCAGGAATTTTGTCAAGTTCATTAATGATTGCGGCTGTTTCGGCATAGTCTTCGATGGCAGAACCCGAAACATTCACAATCATGTTGGTCTGAATGTCCTTGATGCGGGGATAGATGTGTTCAACAAAGTAATGAACACCCTTATTTTGCAGTCCCACAGCGTTTAACATACCCGAAGGAGTCTCTGCCATACGCGGATATGGGTTGCCTTCACGTTTGTGAAGAGTGGTTCCCTTTACAATAATACCGCCTATTCGCGATAGTTCGATGAAATCGGCGAATTCTTCACCATATCCGAATGTACCAGATGCAGTCATCACCGGGTTATTCATTTGTAATTCACCAATGTTTACACTTAAATCTGCCATAGTAGTTTATTTATATTAAAAACCGGACCTTCTTTACATACGCACAAATGACCTTCCGTGGTATTTTCTACACAGCATAGACAAGCGCCTATGCCGCACGCCATCATATTTTCCAAAGATACTTCGCAACTGATGCCTTTACTTTTGGCATACTTTGCTACTGCCATCATCATCGGTTTGGGGCCGCAAGTATATATCTGCTCAAAGCACACCTTATTTAATATGGAGTGTTGTGTTACGTATCCCTTCTCTCCGTGGCTGCCATCTTCGGTGGTGGTATACACCTCGCCATAGGCGGCAAATTGTTCCAATTGAAGCAAATCTTTGTCACTTCTGGCACCCAGCAGGAATGTTGGCTTGCAACCTTTCTTGGCGAGCTGTTCGCCTAAATATAACATAGGAGCTGTACCTACACCTCCACCTACCAATAAGAGCTTGTCTGAGGGCTTTTCAGGCATTGTGAAGCAGTTTCCCAACGGAAGCACTACATTGATTATATCGCCTGCTTTTGCTTCTCCTAATCGCTTGGTTCCGTCGCCTACAAGTTGGATTAAGAACCAGACCTCGTTCCGTTGTCTATCTACATAATTGATGGAGATGGGGCGGCGCAAAAAAGTGGTAGGCGAGCCGTCCACGCGAATCTCTGCAAATTGTCCCGGAAGCATTTCCGGAAGTGGGGATGGAGAAGTCAGCTTCAACAACACGTAGTTGGCATGCAAGCGGAGGTTCTCTGTCACTGTCAGATCTAAAATATACTTTTTCATATCTATAAAGAGGGATGTTTTTCTTTCGGGTGCAAAGATAGTGTAAACCGAGTGCAGAATAAAATGAACCCGTTTCTTTTTTATGCCGGGGCGTTAGTCTATTTCCATTCTCATTCCTTAATTTTCCGGTTTGAAAGTCTCGTAGGTATTGTCATCAAAGAAAATTCTTATTTCTGTGATTTTTCTGGGAGGTCTTTCTTTGTAGATAATCTCTTGTTTTACAATCTCTTTAGGCGATTTTAGGGCTGTCTCTAATGCAATTTCCTTGCGATTTTTAGATTCTTCCGGCCCGTTGGACAGATTTTCCGGATTCTCGGCGAATAAAGGATAGTCGAATCCATCGTTTTCGGGTGAATCCGGATTATTACTCATATTACCTTTTCCGGTAAGCAGCCACTCCAAGTTTATGTCGTTGTATCGTTGATGCAATCGGAGAATGACTTCCGTACTTGGATATTTGTTACGCGGACCCAAGATGTGAGAAATGGTGGCTTGGGCCACGCCGATACTCTCGGCAAAAGCTCCTGCTGTCAGTTTCTCCCGGTCCATAACCATTTTGAACCTGTCTTTTATACTCATGGTTTATGTGTTATTACAATTGTACATGTTATTTATTGAATTACAAAAGTAAAAAAATGACATCACAAAAGCAAATTAAAAATGTAATATTTTAAAGTTTACAAATGAAATGCTGTTATTACAATATTCATCATTACAAATGCTATAATACAAATTACGAGTAAAATAGGTGTTTATCGTAAGTTTAATAAAATAATATATTTGTCTAGTTATTATCATATTATATGGTTATTTTTTGATGGTAAATGCTGTATTACATTTGTTTGTCGCTCATTTTATATAATATATAATTTAATAATTTGATTAATCGTCGTATGTAATTGATATATACATATTTATTGCTTATAATTATATGGGTTAACCCCTACTCTATTATTTTTGTAAACCATCAGTTTGCGATATTAAATATTACTTATTACATTTGTGTTTTTCAAGTGTAATATCACATATGTTATAATACACCCGTCATATAGATATTTATGTAATGTATTAAATTCACAATAGTCAATTATCCTAGTTGTGTATTACAACTATTGTACTCTTGAAAAGTGTAACAGATTTCATATATGACGATTTAAAGCTGAATTGCTCCATCTCTTCTTTTTACTAAAGGAGAAAAGATGTGACATAAATAAGAAAATAAGATGCTTTATTTATTTTCTAGTCTTCAAGACTTAAATCCTTGCTTTATTTCTGTATAATTGGTCGATTCGTTATAAAAACACGATTCTCAGAGCTTATAAATGAACGTAATTTACTGTAAATATGATTATTATCTCCTATTTTACTGTCTATGCTAAGGACCGAAATAGAAAAAAGGGGGATAAATCCCCCTAAAAATGACATAATGATATTAAATCAGTCTGTTTTATGCTTTTCCCCTTTTATGGAAAAGGATGCTGTATGGAAGTTAATGTAGAATCTTAAAGACCAATTCCCGGAGGATATCTCCATCGCTTAGGGAGGAATTTCCTACTCCTTTGGATTTGGCATCTGCATATCGAATTTCTCCGATTATCTGCATGGTCTTTACTCCGCTGTAACGGCGCATGGCACTTAGGTATTCGCGCGACTGCCAGGGAGTCTTTAATCCTATGAAACTGGCAATACCCTGCTCCGTCTTTTCGGGTGCATAATAAGCCAACATCAAGTTGGAGAAGAAGCCGAAAAGTAAAGATAAAGTCATCTGGATAGGGTTTGTTTTCGGATTTTCTTCAAAATATTTTATTATTTTATTGGCCTTTAGTATGTCTTTTTCTACAATGGCACTGCGAAGTTCAAAGTTATTATAATCCTTGCTTATGCCAATGTTACGTTCTATCTGTTCGGGGGTGACGCGTGTCTGACCTTTTGGAAGAGTTATAATCAGTTTTTCCAGTTCTCCTGTAAGGCGGCTGAGGTCCGTACCTACGAAATCGGCAAGCATGGAGGTGGCTTTAGGATCCAAGTCTACACCTTTGCGCTTCATGTATGAGGTGATGAATGCCGGTAACTGGGCATCCTTCACCTTCTTGGATTCGAATAGAACTCCCACCTTCTCTATTTCGGCCGCCAGCTTCTTTCTTCTGTCCAGCACCCCATGTTTGTGGCATAGAACAAGAATGGTGGAGTTCAACGGTTTTTGCAGGTAGTATGAAAGCTCCTCCATGTTGCGGATGGCCTGCGCTTCCTTTACGACTACGACCTGGCGTTCGGACATCATGGGATAACGCTTGGCTGCATTGATAACAGTGGCTATATCGACATCTGCACCGTAGACTACGGTCAGGTTGAATACCTTTTCGGTGTCAGTGAGAACGTTGTCTACAATATAGTCGGAGATGAGGTCTATGTAATACGATTCCTCGCCCATGAGATAGTAGACGGGGCGGTATTGCTTGGCTCTCAACTCTTTTAGAATATCATCACAGGTTGTTTCTTGTTTTGCCATATAATAAAGTAAGTGCTATACGAGGGATGTCCCGTAACGGATTACCAGTCGAACTTCAAGTGTTTTACGGTTTTCTTTTCATCAATAATCATGCGCAAGGATGCGATACCGATTTCAACATGCTCCTTTACATAATTCTGGGTCACCAGATTGTCGCTTTTATCGGTTTTTACACCTTCCGGAATCATCGGTTGGTCTGAAACCAGCAGAAGAGCTCCCGTGGGAATATGATTGGCAAAACCGCAGCTGAATAGGGTTGCCGTTTCCATATCGACAGCCATGGCACGGGTTTTCTTCAGATATTCTTTGAATTCCTCGTCATGTTCCCAAATGCGGCGGTTGGTGGTGTATACGGTACCGGTCCAGTAGTCACGGGCATAATCGCGGATGGCAGAAGAAACGGCACGTTGCAGCATAAATGCCGGGAGTGACGGGACTTCAGGTGGGAAGTAGTCGTTGGAGGTACCCTCGCCACGGATGGCGGCAATGGGAAGGATGAGGTCCCCTATTCTATTTTTCTTGTCTATACCGCCGCACTTACCCAGAAACAGACATGCCTTGGGCTTGATAGCACTCAGCAAGTCCATGATAATGGCGGCATTAGGACTTCCCATACCAAAATTAATGATGGTCATTCCTTCTGCACTGGCAGATATCATGTTGGCATCTTTACCGAGAATGGGAACATTGAACTTTTCTGCGAAAATCTCTACGTACTTGTTGAAGTTGGTCAACAGAATGTACTCTCCAAAATCCTCCAGGTTACGCTTTGTGTAACGGGGCAGCCAATTGGCTACGATTTCTTCTTTTGTTTTCATAAGATTTCATTAAATTTGTGTTCCCAAAAGACGGGAACCATTATTTAACTTACAAATGTAGTAAATGTTATCGTTAAACCTACCAGCATTCGATGCTAAAATTGCCGCAAGGAACGGAAAAAATGTTATTTTCGATGTAATCCGTCGTCGTTATGTCGCCTTGACCCCTGAAGAATGGGTGCGGCAGCACTTCGTCCACTTTCTTCTTGCTCACAAGGGGTATCCGCAGGCGCTTATGGCAAATGAGGTGCAGGTACAGCTGAACGGTACAAAGAAACGCTGTGATACAGTGCTCTATCGACGCGACCTTACCGCCCGGATGATTGTGGAATACAAGGCGCCTGAAATAGAAATCACCCAAAAGGTTTTCGACCAGATTACCCGCTACAACATGGTGCTGAAAGTGGATTATCTGATTGTCAGCAACGGGCTTCAGCATTATTGTTGCCGCATAGATTACGAGCACAACAGCTATACTTTTCTGCAGGATATACCCGAGTATCAAAACTTATAGGAGGAGCTACCAATAGCCCCCTTGCCTCTCTCATCTCATCGCATCATATACCATGCGTGATATGCGGGCGATGATGTTCGCATTGTCCTCATCCGTCTCGTATGAGTCCATGACGAAGGCGGCAATGTAGTATTTCCGGCCGTCGGGAAGGATAACGAGGCCGGCATCATTATCTGCAGTTTTCATACCGTCGGCATTGCGGTCGGAAGAGCCGGTCTTGTGTCCTACTACGGTTTTGGCTGGCAACATACCTTTCAGTTTGTTGGCACCGGTTTCAGTATCTATCATGGTCTGCCACAAGAAGTCTTTCAGCTCCTTGTTGGAGAACAACTCTTTTTCATCAGCCGTTCTCAGTAGTCGGACCATAGCGGAAGGAGTACTCCAGTTGCGGTATACAGCCTCGAAGCTGGAGTGCATGCCGTCTTCTGTTTCCGAGAGGTTGAAGGAGTCGATACTCAACCGGTGGATATAGTCATTGATATGTTTGATGCCTCCTGCATATTCTATCAAGATGTCGCAGGCATTGTTGTCGCTTTGGGAAATGCTGTATTGCATCAGTTCCCTAAGCGTAATCGTGAAATCCTGGTCGGGAAACTTCTTCCGCAGGGGGCTGTAGGTATTGGGCGGCATTTGGGATGCCTTTATGGAAACAATGCTGTCCAGACTGATGCTTTGCTTATCCATCTTGTCCAGTACGGCCAGTGCCACATGGAATTTGAATACACTGAGCAAGGGGAAGTGTACATGGTCGTTATACCGGAGCATGTCTCCTTTGTCTGTCCATACGGCTATACCAACGGTGGCTTTCTTGCCATTGAGCAGACTGTCAATCCGGTTTTCAAGTTCAGACATTTGCTGCGCCCGGACGACGGTAGCTATACAAGTGAATAAGGTAAGTATGGCGATGAAATATGCTTTCATAACTTCAATTTCTTTAAGAGGCAATTCGCACGCAAAGATACAACTTTTAGCAGCAAGTTGCTAAAATGAGTTATGGATTATGAGCTATAAGTGTGATAGCCTATAACCCATAATCCATAACTTGTAGCTCATCCTCCCTATTGTTTCTTACTGAACTTCTCCTGCAACTTCTGCATCAATTCGTAGAAATTAGGAATATAGACCGTGGCAAGCAAGGTATTCAGTGCCATACCGAACACTACGGCGGCTCCCAGTGCAATACGGCTTCCCGCCCCTGCTCCGGTTGCAAAAAGCAGCGGCATAACCCCGAATACGAATGCAAGCGATGTCATCAGAATAGGTCGCAGGCGGATATGTCCGGCCTGGAATGCCGCATCGCGGATTGAATTGCCTTGTGCACGAAAGTCACGTGCAAACTCCACAATCAGAATACCGTTTTTGGCAGACAAGGCGACAAGCAGAATGATTCCAATTTGTGTGTAGATGCTGACCGGAGTCCCCATGACATAGCATCCCAGCATGGCACCGAGCAGTGCAACCGGAAGTCCCATTACGGCAGCTACCGGACTGGTCCAGCTTTCGTATTGTGCGGCGAGTACAAGGAAGGCAACCAGCAGTGCCATGACGAATACGACAGTCGTCGTGGTTCCCGCCTGCGTCTCCTGATAGGCTACCGAAGTCCATTCATAGCCGAACTCGTCTCCGAGATGCTCTTTGATTAGACTTTCCATTTGCCGGATACCCTCTCCCGAACTACTGCCCGGAGCCACATTGCAGGTCACGGCTGCTGTGGAGTACATGTTATATCTGTTTATCTGGTCCATGCCTAACTGCTCTTCCACCCGGGTGAAGGAAGAGAAAGGTACCATTTCTCCCGATGCATTGGGAACGCTCAATTTCAGAACATCGTCGATGACACGCTGGGCACGGTCGCCCGCCCCCAATTTCACTTGGTAGATGTGTCCGAACTGTACATAGTCGTTGACGTAGGCCTCCCCCATATAGTAACCCAAGGCGGTGAATACACTGTTCAGCGGGATACCCATCAACTGTACCTTGTCGCGGTCTATATTCAAAAAATATTGCGGTACATTGGCTTGGTACTGGCTGCTGACCGATGCCAGTGCCGGATAATTGCGGTAATGCTCCATCAAGGTCTCTACAGCACGCTGCATCTCGGTGGCGCCGAGGTTGTGGCGGTCTTCCAATTGGAGTTGCAGGCCTCCGGTAGCTCCCAGTCCGGGGATGGCAGGCGGGACCATGGCAAATATCTCTGCTTCCTGGATGCCATATACTTCCATATTGAAGCGCTGTACTACGGCTTCAGCCGTATGTTCCTTTCCCTTGCGTTCATTCCAGTTTTTCAGTACGATGAAGTAAGTGGCCGCATTGCTTTGCTCTCCACCTCCCATCACGGAGAAGCCGGATATGCCGATGTAGTCCTTTATTTCGGGGTAAGAATCGAGAATCTTATTTATCTGCTTTCCTACGGCTTGGGTGCGCTCCAGGCTCGATGCAGGGGGAAGCTGTACCACTGCGAGGAAATAGCCGTCATCTTCTTCCGGAACAAATGTGGACGGCCATTTGACAAACAGCAGGACAGCAATCAATGTGAAAACCGCATATGAAACGATGGAAGCGACAGGGCGTTGGAGCAGGTACTCCACTATCCGGTCGTAGACTCCTTGTGTCTTGTCGTACAGATGGTTGAACCCCCGATATAGGGGATTTTTGGAAGGCCGGGTAGGTTGCAGCATCAAGGCACAGAGTGCCGGAGTAAGGGTCAATGAGTTGAATCCGCTAAGTACGGTGCTGGCTGCAATGGTCAAGGCAAACTGTTTATACAGTTGTCCTGATATGCCGCTGACGAGTGTTGTCGGGATAAATACGGCAAGCAGCACCAGCACTACCCCGACAATGGGGCCGGTAATCTCTCCCATCGCTTCGGTCACAGCCTGGCGGGAGGTGTAGCGCCCCGTGTCCAGCAGACGCGTGGAGTTCTCCACCACCACAATGGCATCATCTACCACGATGGCCACGGCAAGTATCAGTCCGAATAGTGTCAGCGTATTGATGGAGAAGCCGAACAAGGACATGACGGCCAGTGTGCCGATGAGTGATACCGGAATAGTGATGCAGGGAATGACGACCGCCCGCCAGTTCTGCAGGAACAGGAAGATGACGAGAACTACCAGCAGGGTTGTTTCAAGGAACGTCACCATCACTTCGTCTATGGAAGCATGAATGACATCCGTAGTGTCCAGGGTTACATTGTATTGTATGCCTGCAGGGAAATTTTGCGAGAGTTCCTGCATTTTTGCCTTTACTCCTTTGGAAACGTCCAGCGAGTTGCTGCCAGGTTGCTGATAGATAGCGATGGCAGCGGTGGGTTTCCCGTCCAGTTGGGATACTACGCTGTAAGAGGCCGAGCCCAGGTCGATATGCGCCACGTCGCGCAGACGGAGTATCTTCCCTCCGGTTTCGGTACGCAGGATAATGTTGCCGAACTCTTCGGGTGAGGTAAGGCGCCCTTTTACGGTCAGGCTGTATTGATAGGCATTTTTATTGTCTGTGCCGATGGGTTGCCCTACGTTACCTGCGCTGACCTCCACATTCTGTGATTGGATAGCTTGGTATACATCGGCCGGCGAAAGATAGCGGATGCGCATGGCGGCAGGGTCGAGCCAGATACGCATGGAGTAGTCCCCTGCTCCCATCACATTGACGGCGCCTACACCGGGCACGCGTGTTAACTGGTCTACGAGATTCAGCTTGGCATAGTTGCTGAGGTAAAGTCCGTCGTAGTCTTTGCTGTCCGACGTCATCGTGAGGAACATCACGATGTTCGATGACTGTTTCTGCACAGTGACGCCTTGCACCACAACGGGAGTAGGCAGTGACGACTGGGCCACGCTTACCCGGTTCTGGACCTGCACGGTAGCCATATCAATGTCTGTGCCTACGGCAAAAGTAATGGTAAGAGAGTAAGCGCCCGATGAGCTGGAGTTGGAGGACATGTAAAGCATTCCGTCCACTCCGTTGACTTGCTGCTCGATGGGGATGCCGACGGTTTGTGCCACCGTCTGCGCATTGGCTCCGGGATATACGGCACTGACCTGCACGGTGGGTGGTGTGATGTCCGGATATTGGGCAATGGGCAGGATGCCCAGTGTGACCAGTCCTGCTACGACGATGAGCAGCGCCAATACGGTAGCAAAGATAGGACGGTCTATGAAGAATTTTGAAAACATAGGCTTTGGTATTAATCAATTCATATTAGTTGTCAATGGGATGTACTTTCATTCCATCCCTTACCTTCATCAGTGCTTTGGTGACGTAGCGCTCCCGGGGAGTGATGCCTGCCCTTATCTGGCGCAGGCTGTCCCCTATCAGTTGTCCGGTTTCTATATGGCGGTAGCGCACTATATTCGAATCGTTGACTACGTATATGTATTTCCCCAACTGGTCGGTACCGATGGAGGCGTCCGGCAGCAGGATGGCCTGCTGTTGCTCTCCGTAGGGCAAGGTGATGCTGACGTAGAGGCCGCTTTTCAACAGTCCTTTAGGGTTGTCGAGACGGGCGCGGATGTTCAAAGTTCCGGTGTTCAAGTCTACGTTGGGCGAAAGATAGTCCAGCTGTGCGGGATAAGTGAGGAGTTCGTCTTTACCCAGGCTGACACTCACTTGCCGGGGGATACTGTCTCCCTGCTGCATCAGCATGGAGAGCCATTGGTTGTCTGCCACATTGAAGTAGGTGTACAAATGGTCGTCTTTGTAGATGGTTGCCAATGTGACGGGCTGCACGCTGCCGCCTACATAGCCTCCGGCATCCACCAGGTTACGGCTTACGGTGCCGTCGAAGGGAGCACGGACGGTGCAGTAGCTCAGATTGGTGCGTGCTGTGTTCAGGGCTGCTTCCGCATTGCTCACTGCAGCCTGCGAAGTTGCCACGTTGGATTGTGCTTGCAGCACTTGTATACGGCTTACAGCATCGCTTTTCATGGCTTCCTGCATACGTGTGTAGTTGTTTTGGGCGTATTCCAGGTTGGCGCGGGCAGTGTTGAGTTCTGCTTCTGCCTGCCGCACATTGTCTTGATAGACTGTCGGTTCGATGACAAAAAGTACTTGTCCCTGGCGTACCCGGCTGCCGGGAGCGTAAGCGATGGTCTGTAAGGTTCCGCTGACTCTGCCTACCAGGTCTACGGTCTTTTCAGAAGTCAGGTAGCCCGGATATTCTTTCGTCAGCGTAATGTTCTGCACTGTCGGACGGGCCACGCTTATCTCGGGAACGGGCATCGTTTGTGCCGTTTCTTTCCTTCCCCCGCATCCCGTTGCCAGCAATGGCAGGATGAGCAGGGTGATGTACATTTGATTTTTCATATACGGTTCGGTTTAGTTTATATTCTTATTTCTGATTCATTTCATATCCACCTCCCAATGCCTGGTATAAGGCTATCAGATGCAGCAAGGAGCTGCCTTGTGCCTGCACCAGCTGATTTTCGTATGTCAGGAGTGAGCGTAGTGCGTCCAGTACGTTCTGGAAGGGAGTAAGTCCTTGTTTGTACAAATCGAGGGAGAGTTTCAGAGTTTCTTCTCCCTGGTTGCATACTTCGCGCATGGCAACAATCTGTTGGATGGAGTTGCGATAGGAGTTCATGGCATTATCCGTTTCCTGCACGGCGGTAAGCACTGTCTGGTTGAACTGGTGAATGGATTCATCGAGCTGGGCACGTGCCAGACGGGTGGCATTCACCAGTTTGGTACCGCTGAATAAGGTCCAGCTGATGTTTGGAGCAATTTCAAACGTCATACTGTTCCGTTTAGTCAAGTCCTTCAAGTCATGGGAGGAATAGCCGATGGAACCTTTTAGGAACACTTGCGGCAGCCAGTCACTTTGAGATGCGCCGAGTGTTGCCGCCTGCGCGTTGACTTGGCGTTCGGCTTGCCGTATATCGGGGCGGCGGAGCAGCAGGTCGGCAGGAACACCGATGCCTATGGGTTCCATATAGTCGGGCAGTTTGCCGGGCTTCTCCAATATGGGGCGGATATGCTGGGGGTAAGTACCGAGTAAGATTGCGAGCGTCGTGATGTATTGGTTGATGCCTGCCTCCAGTTGTGGGATGGAGGCTTTGGTACTGTAATATACGGATTTGGCTTGTGAAACGTCCAGTTTGGACACCAGTCCGGTTTTGTAGCGTACTTCGGTAATGTTAAGTACGGCTGCCTGGGTATGGCAATTGTGGGTCACTACACTTAGCTCTTGCTGCAGTTCGCGGAGTCCGATGTAGGCAGAAGCTATCTGGGCACAGAGGGATACCATGACAGAGGTATATTCCTCCTTGCTTGCCATGAAGGTTTCCCGCTGTGCCTTTACCCGTTGGCGGATACTTCCGAATACGTCCAGCTCCCAACTGGCGTTGAGCGAGGCACTGTATGCACCGGTAATGGATTGCGGAAGTGCGTTGACATTGCCGCTGCTTTGCTGCCGTGCCCATCCTCCGTCCAATGAGATGGAAGGGAAAAAGCTGCCGCGTTCTATCCGCAGGTTGGATTTAGCCATATCCATACGGGCCATGGCAGAAAGTACGGAATAGTTTTGAGTGGAGGCTACCGTAATCAATGAATCCAGCATCGGGTCATCGAAGGCTTTCCACCACTTGTCGTCAATGGGTGGTATCTGTCTGCTGAACAGATTGTCATCTCCGGGAATGGCATGGGAGACATCCTTTCCCCAGCCTTGTGGGAGTGGTTTCTCAAGATAGCGGTTGGCTTTCTGTGCCATAGCCGCAGGACATAGGCATAATATGAGCAACGCGGTGCTCCAAGCTTTTATATTCATAAATAAAGGTTTAGGTGGTTATCTTTTTATGGGATTGATAACAACCTAAACCTTTATTTGTTTATGAGTATTTACTCGGTATACCCGAGTATCTTAGAAGGCATACCCGAAACCCACATTCAAGTAGATGGGATACATGGCAAAGGTAATTGTATTGAAATCTTTCTTGAAAATATCATTCAATCCCCATGTAAGGTCGGCAAATACACTCAGATGTTTGAAGGCACGCCAGTCTACACCAGCTTGCACGCCCCAGGCAAACTTGCGCAAATCATCCGAAAAGTCGTAAGTGGCAATGGCACCGTCGGAGAAGTTGACTTTCTTTCCGGTAGGATTACCTTCACGCAGATAACCTTCATATACATATCCGGAGAATTCCTCATCCATCAGGTAGGATACATATGCACCTGCTTTGGCTCGCAATCGTGAGTTGATTTTATATGCTCCAAGTACGGGGACAGTAATGTAGGCATTGCGTACTTTGGTTTTTACTCCTCCCGTCCAGTTACCTTTCAAGCGGTTACCGTCATTTCCTATGATTTCCATGCCATAGTTCTTTACTGTCGCTTTGGTAATCATATTTTTGGTTTCCAGTCTTACCCCGGTTATTACTCCCCATTTTTTAGTTTTTCCTAACCACTTGATGGCATTTCCTTCCAGCATAAGAGCTAAAGTAGGATTGTAGGCATCGATACTCCGTATTTCTACGGGCAATGGAAGCGGGGAAGTACCACCGATGCTGACACCGGCCCTTATCTCATATTCCCATCCGTGCAGGGCAGCGTTTATAAGCGTACGATTCTGATTCTCTTGAGCGTATAGGGCGGTTTGCATGTAAACTGCCAATGCGATAAATGCTACTATTTTCTTTATCATGTTGTATTCCAATTCTACAGGGTTCTTATTCGAAAATCAGTTCCACATCATCCACTAAAAGGGTACTTCCGGGCGCACCCTCGAAAGTTGCACCGTTCTTGCTGGATGCAAAAATGATACTTAGTTTATATTTTCCTTTTGCCAGTTTGGTTTCATCTATTTCTTTTCCATATCTCTGATAGTCAAAAGGAATGTCGAAAGCTTCCCAATCATCGGTTTCGTGGGGATTGGATATTAGAGCTAAAGCTACCATACTGGGATGTTCATAGTTCTGGTTTGGCAGATTTCCATCCAATATTACTTCCGTAACTTCTCCTGCTTCGTTGTAACTTTCGCCTTCATAAAAGATTGCATAGATGTTCATCACATCTTTACGGTCGGTGTATCCACCGTTTTCATAAAAACGTTCACCGGCTTTGTACTTGTACCAACCTTTTAGACGTGAGGGCTTATAACAGAAAGGAGTGCCGAAATGTGTGGCTTTCAATGGGCTGGTGAGAGCATTCGTCATATCAAACTCACCGATAAACAAATTTCCAGCAGCTATCGGCATACCTACCATTGCTCCCAGAGAGCCGGTAAGCCGAGTTTCTAATTTGGCACACTTTCCGTTTTTACCATTGTCATATTGTGACGTAGGGTAATTTTCAGTAGCTGATGAACTGGCTGCCCAGTTGAATCCTTCATTTCCACTGGCCCATGTCAGTTCCAATCCGTCTTGTTCTTCATAGAACTCCTGATATTTGTATTTGGGGTTAATTCCATTGATAAGTCGTATGTCTTCAAAATGGAATTCATTTGGGATGTCTGATACCGATTGTTCGCGTACACCGATGGAATATACTCGCTGCCAAGCCTTGTTCTCAGAAGTTACGGTATACTTTACCCTTTTTCCGTCAGAGAAATCGTGTTCACTACCACTTTCCGGACTAATGGTAGCGCCCGGCGTCAACTCAAACAGGGGGGATAGTTTGTTTAAAGGAGTGCCCTCTTTTACTTTTACTAATATGGGGTAGGCCTGCAGATTATCATTGTAAGACGGATTTAAATTGAAACGAGCGCTTGCCAGTACATCTTCTTCAAAAGAGATGCCTGTTATATCAGCTTCAGCATTGGGTGCTTCATCTTTTATGCACGATGCCATCAATATTCCGAAAAGTGAATAGAGTATGAATAATTTGTTTAGTCTCATGCTTTTTAATTTAATTCTATTAATTTTTCAAGCAACAAAACTACTTCTTTTTTCTCTAATAGCAGGTTTTTATGAGCTTATTTAACAAAAAAACGGCAATAGGTGCTTTACTATTGCCGTTTTATATATAGAAAATGTTCTATTTTTAATTATCTGAGCCGATATGTACGATTTTTCTTTTGGCTCTTACTGGCTTTTCCTTTACAACTTCCACTTTCTGTTCGGGAGTTATACCTGCTAATTCCGGGTCAATCATGATACGGACCACAATATTCGCAAACGATAATTTTCTTGCGTGAGCGGATGTCCAATTGTCTCTGGGGCGGAATCTTGTTGAAGCAACCACCGCATGCATCACGCTGAACATATACAATTCCCAATCCATTTCGAGAATTCTTACGGATACGTTTGAAGGACTGAAGCAGACGGGGTTCAATCTTTGTTTCCAGTTCTTTGGCTTTGTCTCTCAGCTTCTCTTCCTCTTGCTTGGTCTCGGAGATGATTTCGTCCAGTTCGCTCTTCTTTACGTCGAGGTCTTTTTGTCTTTCTTCCAGAGCAGCAGTGCTTTCTGCTACTTCTTGAGATTTTTCTTCCTCTTGTGCGGCAAATTCCTTGATACGCTTTTCGCAGAGTTCGATTTCCAATGTCTGGAATTCGATTTCCTTGCTTAAGAAGTCATATTCGCGGTTGTTGCGTACGTTGTCCTGCTGGTCTTTATATTTAGCTACAGAAGCCTTTGCGGTTTCAATTTCAACTTTCTTTCCTGCAATGGAGGATTTCAACTCGGCAACTTCTGCCTTGATTCTGTCTATACGGGTACTCAGACCGGCTATTTCGTCTTCCAAGTCCTGTACTTCCAGTGGAAGTTCACCTCTCAACGTCTTGATTTCATCGATTTTGGACAGCATTGTCTGCAATTGGAACAAAGCTTTCAACTTCTGTTCTACGGTTAATTCCTGAGGATCTTTTTTTGCTTCTTTAGCCATTTTACTTACATGTATTTTATGGGGTTTGTATTCACTTTGGTCATTTGGACCTCAAAATGAGGAAACAAATCCCGGATTATTGTATAAAATATTTCTTTCGTATATTGCTCACTTTCATAATGCCCTATTTCAGCCAATAATATATCGGTATCATGTCCGAAATAGTCATGGTATTTTATCTCGCCGGTGATAAAGACATCTGCACGGTTGCGGATGGCAAGCGGCATTAGGAAAGCGCCGGCGCCGCCACATAATGCAACAGTCTGTATTTCCCGCCCGAGGAGTTTGTTATGTCTGAGACACCCTACTTCGAAGGTTTTCTTTATCCGTTTCAGGAATTCAAGTTCTGTCTCCGGTACTTCCAATTCGCCAATGACACCGGCTCCGGCTTGTGGCCATGAGTTTTGCAAGGGATAAATATCATAGACCGGTTCTTCATATGGATGTGCCGCAAGCAGTGCCTTGACAGTTGCCGCTTTTTTGTAGGCGGGTATGATTGTCTCAATACGTACTTCACGTTCGGTATGCAGCTCCCCTATCGCTCCACAGTATGGGGTGGCACCTTCCCGGGCTCGGAATGTCCCCTCGCCTTCCATGTTATAACTGCACAAATCATAGTTGCCGATATTGCCGCATCCAGCGTCGAACAAGGCTTTCCTCACGTCTTCCGCTTGGGCGGTCGGTACAAATGTGGTCAGCTTTACCAGCGCATTTTCCTTGGCTTCCAGGATACGGACATTCTTCAAACCGATTTTCTCGGCAATCTTGAAGTTCACTCCTCCCGGTGCATTATCCAGGTTAGTGTGCGCAGCATAAACAACGATGTCATTCTTGATGGCTTTCAAGATACAACGTTCCACATAATCCCTGCCCGTGATGGATTTATACCCTTTGAAAATGAGAGGGTGATGTGATATAACCACATTATATCCCAATGCAATGGCTTCATCCAGTACAGCTTCAGTAACGTCAAGACACAACAAAGCCCCTGTTGCTTCCGCATCTGTCAATCCGATTTGCAGGCCGGCATTATCAAATCCGTCTTGCAATGGCAGAGGCGCGAACCGTTCAAGGGCGCTTACTAATTCCTTAATTTTCATTGTGAACAGAAAATTTGGTTGCAAATATAGTAAAAAGCAATGGATTGAGAATGTTTTTTATTCTTTTTATAAAATATCAGTAACAAATTTGAGTAATAGACGGTTTTCTTCCAACAAAAACTCTTATCGAAAAATGTTTTATCACGAAAAAGACTATCTTTGCGAGCGATTATTATAAAACTAAATCTATGAAAACTAAAAAACTATTCGGAATTTTATCGCTCTTGATTATAATTGGTGTGACCTCTTGTAACAGTGATACTCCACAAGACAATGTAGAAAACATTAAAATGAAGGTCTCTTCCGAGATTGGCACTTACCAGCCTTGGGGAAGTGATCATTTCATTGATTGTATGTTGGTAAAGGAGGAAGGTAAAAATGAATATGAAGCGTTGGACTTTTTAGGAATTGCCGGGTTTGATTATAGCAAGGGGTATGAATACACCTTATTGGTGAAAAAAACAACTTTGCTCAACCCTCCCGCCGATGCCAGTAATATTGCATACGAACTGGTCGAGGTGTTATCAAAAGTCGGAGTAGAATATGAATATACAATAGAGGTTGATGGACCCAATCCTTTTATTCTTTCTCCTGATGGAGGAAAATATGAGATTCCTTTTGCATGCAAAAGAAAAAAATATGTAGCAGGCGAGTTTACTGAAGAAGAATATGCTCCTTTAAAAGGATTGAGATATAATATGGGGACCAATTATGGAACCTATACAAGCATTATAAAAGATGGTGATACAGTTGGATTATATAAGTTTGTAATCGAGGGTATTGAGCCTTATAATATGGAAGGAACTCCCTGGTGGTATTATGGTATTTATCCTGCTGATGCAGATTTTTTCTCTGAAACAGAGCCGGAACCTATCTACAAACAATTGTTTGAACAACCGCAAACGGAAGGTGAAGAACATTTTATATATCCGATAATATATGCTTCATCGGGTACGTTTGATTAGTTGGACACATTAATCTCCTTTATTATGAAAACATTACTTGTTTTGTTTCTTTTCCTTTTATCGTTATTGTCTTGTCAGGATACGAACTGTTCCGGTAAAGATGTATCTGAGGATATGGAGGAGCCGGTAGATACTACTCCCAAGGCTACGGCTATCTTTTGGGTAGACAAGGATAAAGATTATCAGGCTAAGAAAAAAGACGGTCCTCTTTCTCTACGCACCGTCAAGGCAAGGGTAGAGATTGATTCGCTGGGAAAAGTTAATCTGCTGGCATATACCAAGCCGCAAAGTCAACGCATCAAAAGTTACCTGCAGTATAGGCTTGAAGAATTCCGTGTAAAGAAAGTGATGTTGGACAGCGGCTTTGTGAAACCGGGCGTACAATATGTGCAGCTACGCTATCTCCCCGGAAAACTGGATGCCCACCACCGTTGAAGTTATTTATGCTCCTTTTTTCCCTTCTTCTCTACCATCACCGGCAGTAGCTTGCCGTAGGCATCGAACGACTTGCGGGAAGCCAGAGAGATTGTAATCATCAGTGACAGCATGGAGGCGGTAAAGGTGATGACCATAATCATCATCTGATATTTGATGGCCACATTCGGGCTGCTGCCACCCAATATCTGGCCAATCATGGTTCCCGGAAAAGCAACCAGCCCCATCACGGATATATTGGCAATCAGCGGACTGAAGGATTTGATGATGGCTTGGCGGATGAAAGGTGCCTGTGCTTCCGCTTTTGTAGCACCATTGCCGAGAAGATACCGGTAAAGCTGTTGTTCCCGTTTCAGTCCACTATAATAGGTGTTGAGGGCTATGACGTTACTGGATAGCATGTTGCCCATCAGTATGCCGAAAATAGGGATGAAATACCGGGCGCTGAATACGTTTTCCACTCTCAGTACTATTCCGATAAAGTACAAGCCTACACATACTACACTGCATAAGAAACCTGCGGATATGGGCAGGAGCAGAATCTTCCTCTTCAATTGTGTTCGTGCCAATGCCGTCTGCGATGCTACAAATATCATGACAATTACCCATAGAAAGTTTATCCACGGGTTATCCCATAAAAAGAGGTAGTTCAAGTATATGCCGATGAAGAACAACTGGACAATCATGCGTGCCGTACCTATCACAGTAGCGCGCAACAGTCCGGTCTTGAACTTCCAGATGTAAAACAGCGGTATTAATAATAGCAATAATCCGATGCCCAGGCTGAGGTATGATATATCTATGGTTCCCAATAGTGTGTATGTTATTTCATGATTATATGTCGGTCACATCCGTTGGCGAATCTTTTGTCATGGGATACGGTCAGTATGGCACTTCCATTTTCTGTCTGCCTGCGGAAGAAAGAGAGTACTTTTTCCGCGGAACCGGAGTCGAGAGCGGAAGTCGGTTCATCGACAATGGTCAGTGGTTTGCCAATCATTGAGGCTACGGCTATCATCATCCGTTGGCGTTGGCCTCCGGATATTTCGTTCACCCGTTTGTAATATAACTCTTGTTCCAGACCCAAATCCTCGAAACATGCAAATAAACGGGTTTCAGAAAAGGGTGTACCCCGGTTTGCCTTTAAACCGAAGGGCAATTGTACCATGTCCTTTACCCATTCCAGCGGCAATGCCAGTTCTTGTGGAATCCATGCAGTCTGCTTACGGACAACGTCGACGTTTCCTTTATCCAGCAGAATGCCGTTCAAGACGATGCGTCCTTCTTTTAACGGAGTAAATCCAAGTATGGCATTCAGCAGTGACGACTTTCCGCATCCCGAAGGGCCGGAGATACTGGCTATCTCTCCCCTTTCCAATTGCAGGTTGAAACCCGAGAAAAGTATATCGTTGCCGTAGGCGATACTGGCATTTTCTATTTGCAGCATGGTGTTCCTTTAATCTTTCTGTATCGCAAAGATAGTGCAAAAAAATATTTGTGCTATCTTTGACGCACTAATTAATTCAGGAAAGAAAGACTATGATACAGAATGAACGGGATTGCCGCCACGAACATGTGCTTGACGTGGCAAGGCAAATGCTGACTGCTGCGCGCACGGCACCGAAAGGAAAAGGTATTGATGTGATTGAAGCTGCGCTGGTTACGGGTGAAGACATTAAGAAGCTGTCTGAAAAGATGGTCGCTATGGTTGAAGAGCACGGTATGAAGTTCTTTCTCCGTGATGCGGACAACATTTTGCAGGCTGAATGTGTAATTATAATAGGTACGCGCGAGCAGACGCAAGGTTTGAATTGCGGACACTGCGGTTTTCCCACTTGTGCCGGTCGTCCGGAGGGAGTACCTTGTGCTTTGAATACGGTGGATGTAGGGATAGCTGTAGGTTCGGCTTGTGCCATGGCTGCCGATTTGAGGGTGGATACCCGTGTCATGTTTTCTGCCGGACTTGCCGCTCAGCGTTTGGATTGGCTGAAAGGATGCAAGACTGTCTTTGCCATTCCGGTGAGTGCATCCTCCAAGAATCCATTCTTCGACCGGAAACCGAAGGAAGATAAGTGATAATTGACGAGTAGAGGTTTACAATCATAGAGTAGAGGTTTAGAAGTCTGAAGTAGAGGTTTGGCAATTCTAAACCTAAGGTTTATTCTCCCTCTCTCTGCTAACTTAAAAAGTAACGAATTAGAAAAGATAAATAATATGGGATATTTTGTAGGACTGCCGCTGGGTGGTGCCGCAGAGAAGGACTGTCAGGTGCGTTTTGGCAAGAATATGACTTTTCAGGTAGAGACACGTGCTCCCCACTTGCCTGCCGAATGGGCTTTGCAAAGCGGCATACAGCTTACATGGCCCCATGCGGGTACAGACTGGACCTATATGTTGGACGAAGTGCAGGAATGTTTTGTAGCCATTGCCCACGAAATAGCCGCCCGGGAGACATTGCTGATTGTAACCCCAGAACCGGATGAGGTGAAGAAACAGATTCTCGGCAGGGTGAATATGGAAAATGTCCGTTTCCTGAAGTGTGAGACGAATGATACTTGGGCACGCGACCATGGAGCCATCACCCTACTGGATGCTGACGGTGTATCTCTGCTCGACTTTAAGTTCAACGGGTGGGGATTGAAGTTTGCATCCGATAAGGATAATTTGATTACGCGTCGTGCGGTGGAGTCGGAAGTGATGAAAGGAAAGTATGTAAATCGCTTGGGGTTTGTCCTTGAAGGCGGTTCCATCGAAAGTGACGGCATGGGTACGTTGCTCACCACCTCCGAATGCCTGCTTTCGCCTAACCGGAACGGACAGATGAACCGGGTGGAAATTGAGGAATATCTTCGTTCCGTTTTTCACCTGCAACGTGTTCTTTGGCTGGACCACGGTTATTTGGCAGGTGACGATACGGACAGTCATATAGACACGCTGGCCCGTTTCTGCCCTGCCGACACGATAGCCTATGTACAATGCAAGGATGCGGATGATGAGCATTACGAAGAACTGCATCGCATGGAGGAGCAACTGAAGACTTTCCGTACGTTGAAGGGGGAACCTTACCGTTTGCTGGCTTTGCCCATGGCCGATAAGATAGAAGAGGAAGGGGAACGGCTTCCTGCCACTTACGCTAATTTCTTGATTCTGAATGATGCAGTGCTTTACCCCACCTATCGCCAGCCGGAGAATGATGCCCGCGCGGGGGAAGTGTTGCGGGAGGCTTTTCCCGGTTATGAAATTATCGGGATAGATTGCCGTGCTTTGATTAAGCAACACGGCTCTTTGCATTGTGTTACCATGCAATATCCCGTAGGGGTGTTGAAGTAATGTCGATTATACATAGTAAAACAATAAACCATAGAATAAGATGACAAGAAAAATAAAAGTAGGTATTATCCAGCAGGCCAATACCAAGGACCTCAGGACTAATTTAATGAATTTGGCCAAAAGTATAGAGGCATGTGCGGCGCATGGGGCTCAATTGGTTGTTTTGCAGGAGCTGCATAACTCTCTGTATTTCTGTCAGACGGAAAACACGCAGTTGTTCGACTTGGCGGAACCGGTTCCCGGTCCTTCTACGGGATTCTATTCAGAGTTGGCTGCTGCCAACGATATTGTGCTGGTCACTTCTCTGTTCGAGAAACGCGCTCCCGGATTGTATCATAACACAGCGGTTGTTTTTGAACGTGACGGCAGCATTGCCGGAAATACCGCAAAATGCATATTCCCGATGATCCCGCCTATTATGAGAAATTCTATTTTACTCCCGGTGACCTGGGATTTGAACCTATTCAGACATCTTTGGGCAAATTGGGAGTTTTGGTGTGCTGGGACCAATGGTATCCCGAAGGTGCACGGCTGATGGCACTGAAAGGGTGCTGAAATTCTTATATACCCTACAGCTATAGGTTGGGAAAGCAGTGATACGGATGATGAAAAGGCGCGTCAGCTCAATGCTTGGATTATCTCCCAGCGTGGACATGCCGTGGCAAACGGCCTGCCGGTTATCGCCGTGAACCGTGTAGGACATGAGCCCGATCCTTCCATGCAGACCAATGGTATCTTGTTTTGGGGAAATAGTTTTGTGGCCGGACCGCAAGGCGAGTTCCTGGCCCAAGCAGGAAACGAACGGCCGGAAAATATCGTTGTAGAGGTGGACTTGGAACGCTCGGAAAATGTACGCCGTTGGTGGCCTTTCCTGCGCGACCGCAGAATTGATGCCTATGCCGGATTGACAAAACGATTTCTTGACTGATAACGACGGGGATCTCTGGGGGAGAACTAACGGAATGTCACCCGTTTGTTCATCAGGAAATTGACACTTCCGTAGATGAATAATCCCAGGAACTGGGCAAGGTATTCATTGCAGTCCAGTCCCTCCACCAGCCCTATGAGGAAAAGGAATTGCGCTCCGTAAGCCATTCCGAAAGCTATGGAAAAGAGCAGCACTTGTCGCCAAGTGTTGCTCTTTTTTTCTGTAGGGAATATCCAGTACTTGCACCAGATGAAGTTGTGTATCTGTGCAAGTATATATGCGGTTACATTGGAGAGCATATAGTTGATGTCCAGTTCGTCCATCATTACCCAAACGGTAACAGCCATAATCAAGGCATTCAGCGTGCCGATTACCGCAAAACGAAAAATGCGTGCAGACTCTTTCACTCTCCTACTCTGTACCTGCTTTTACTCTTTCACTTCAACAATCAGATTCAGTTCGTCCAGCTGCTTCTGGTCAATAACTGAAGGTGCATCCAGCATTACATCGCGTCCACTGTTGTTTTTGGGGAATGCAATGCAGTCGCGGATACTGTCGAGACCTGCGAAGATGCTGACCCAACGATCAAGACCGTATGCCAAACCACCATGAGGAGGTGCTCCGTATTTGAATGCATTCATCAGGAAGCCGAACTGCTCCTGAGCCTTCTCCGGAGTGAATCCGAGAATCTCGAACATTTTGGCCTGCAACTGTGCATCGTGGATACGGATGGAACCTCCACCCACTTCAATACCGTTGCACACCATATCGTAAGCATCGGCACGAACAGCAGCCGGATCTGTATCCAACAAAGGAATATCTTCTTCTTTCGGATGAGTGAACGGATGGTGCATGGCCATCAGACGGCCTTCTTCTTCACTCCACTCAAACATCGGAAAATCAACAACCCAAAGGCAGACGAACTTGTTCTTGTCGCGTAATCCCAGTTGGTTACCCATTTCAAGGCGCAACTCGTTCAGTTGCTTGCGGGTCTTCATAGCATCAGGACCACTCAGAATCAGGATCAAGTCACCCGGCTTGGCACTGAAAGCTTCCTTCATCTGCTGAAGTACTTCCTGTGAATAGAATTTGTCTACACTGGATTTTACATTGCCGTCTGCCTCTACGCGCGCGTATACCATACCTTTGGCACCGATTTGCGGTCTTTTCACGAATTCGGTCAGTACATCCAGCTGTTTGCGGGTATAGTGTGCGGCGCCTTCTGCGCAGATACCGCCGATGTAGGCGGCATTGTCGAATACCGGGAATCCGTGTCCCTTCATGATGTCCATCAGTTCCACGAACTTCATGCCGAAACGGAGGTCGGGCTTGTCGCTGCCGTAATATTTCATGGCGTCTGCCCATGGCATGCGCATGAACGGCTCGTTCATCTCTACGCCACGGATTTCCTTGAACAGATATTTGGCCATGCCTTCGAAGAGGTTGATGACGTCATCCTGCTCCACAAAAGACATTTCGCAGTCAATCTGTGTGAATTCCGGCTGGCGGTCGGCACGCAGGTCTTCGTCACGGAAGCATTTGGCTATCTGGAAGTAACGGTCGAAACCGGAAACCATCAACAACTGTTTCAGTGTCTGCGGGCTTTGAGGTAAGGCATAGAATTGTCCCGGGTTCATGCGTGAAGGAACGACGAAATCGCGTGCACCTTCGGGTGTGGAGCCTACCAGAATCGGAGTTTCCACTTCGATGAATCCCTGGCTGTCCAGGTATTTGCGTACTTCAATTGTCATTTTATGGCGAAGCTCCAGATTGCTGCGTACATTGGCACGGCGCAGGTCTAGATAACGGTACTTCATGCGGATATCGTCGCCACCGTCCGTATTTTCCTCGATGGTGAAGGGAGGGGTCAGCGATGAGTTCAGAACATCCAGTTCCGATACGATGATTTCAATGTCTCCCGTCGGGATATGCTGGTTTTTACTGAAACGTTCGTTTACGGTACCTTTAACCTGGATTACGAATTCACGGCCCAAGCGGTTGGCACGCTCGCAAAGTTCGGCATTCACCTCTTCGTTGAACACTAATTGGGTAATTCCGTAACGGTCGCGGAGGTCAATGAAAGTCATGCCTCCCATCTTACGGCTGCGCTGTACCCAACCTGCCAGCGTCACTTGCTTGTTAACATCGGAGATACGGAGTTCTCCGCAGGTGTGTGATCTATACATCTTTTTATTTACTGTTTGACGATTTACTTATTTACTATTTTGGCTTTGCAAAAATACATAAAACATATTATATGGCGCATCAAAAGGGGAAAGTTATTTTCAGAAACTCCTTTAGTACCTTTTTTACAACATTACATTTTTGTCAGTTTCTTGAATTGCCTTTTGCCTTTATCCAGTATCATCTTGTTTTTATGGGCGATGTCTTCCACAAAAGCATCATTAATTTGTTTCAGTCCGTTGATATAGTCTTGTGCCCGCTGCAAGACATTCGAAGTGTCTTTTTCCGCATCCCGGGGAACAATGACCTGCAGTCCTTTCTTCATAATCTTTACATCTACATTCTCTCCCATCATCATCGGGTCGCCGTCAAAGTGGACTACCCCCGGTTTAGAACGGTGAATACGGAGTGTCTGGCAACGGAACGTCTTAATCCGGCTGTTCTGGTCAATGGTCTTGTTGAAGAGCTGGAAAGAGAGCGACGGTACATCGAGCACAGTGAACGGCTCGAGTATGGTGACGTCCAGCAGTCCGTCGTTCAAGGTGGCTTGTGGGGCAATATACGCATTGTTTCCATATTGCGATGCGTTTCCGCAGGCTATTAGGAACGCCTTGTATCGCAGGGTGCTGCCGTCCATTTCCAGTTCATAGGTTTCCGGACGGTACTTCAGGCTTTCGAGCAGAGTCTTTTCCAGATAAGTGAGTGGTCCTCTCCTTCCCGCCTTGGAGAATTGCAGGCTTACAAATGCGTCGAATCCCACGCCGCAGGTGCAGAAGAAAGGCACATCGTTGATTTTTCCGTAGTCAATGATGTCTATCAGTCCGTCATTGATGATGTCGATGGCCTTTTTCGGCTCCATCGGAATCTGCAGATGGCGGGCAAGTCCGTTGCCGGAACCGCAGGGAATGATGCCCAAAGCGGTTTTTGTATGTACCAGTGAGCGAGCTATCTCATTGATGGTGCCGTCTCCTCCTATGGCGATGACGGCATGTGCATCTTCTTGTGCCTTCTGTGCCGCTATCTCTACGGCATGGCCTGCCCGTTCGGTATAAATCACTTCTTGTGCATACCTTTCCTTATCCAGCTTTTCATCGAGCCACTTCAGTATCTGCTCCTTACTCTGAGTGCCGGATATGGGGTTTATGATGAATGCTATTTTCTTCTTGTTTTCGTTCATGCAAGGGTTGTTGCTATGCAGGTTTTCCAACTGGCAAAAGTAATATAAATATCTGAAAAATTAACCACATAATTCTTTTTAAAATAAGTATAAGTAGTTTTTTTAATGTAAATAGAACATATACCGACATATTTTGCTATCTTTGCCCCCTGTTTTTTAAGACTTGTATTTAATAGAATTAAATATTCATTATATAAAAGATATTTCATGGGTTTACTACAAGACAAATTTGCGAAATACGACCTGCCGCAGCAGTTTATGGCAAAAGGCGTATATCCTTATTTCCGCACAATTAACAGCCATCAGGATACAGAGGTAATGATGGATGGTAAAAAGGTTCTGATGTTCGGCTCTAATGCATATATGGGACTGACATATGACAAGCGTATCATTGATGCCTCGATAGCTGCCACAGAAAAATATGGCACCGGTTGTGCAGGTTCCCGCTTTCTGAACGGAACACTCGATATACATGTTGAACTGGAGAAGGAATTGGCTGAATTCGTAGGGAAAAGATGAAGCACTCTGTTTTTCTACCGGATTTACTGTAAACGAAGGTATTATTCCTGCCGTTGTAGGCCGTGGGGATTATATTATTTGTGATGACCGTGATCACGCTTCCATTGTAGATGGCCGCCGTCTTGCATTTGCCACTCAGTTGAAGTACAAGCATAACGATATGGAGGCTTTGGAAAAAGAACTCCAGAAATGCGAACTGGATGCTGTAAAGCTGATTGTTGTGGATGGAGTATTTTCCATGGAAGGTGACTTGGCCAATCTGCCCGAAATTGTCCGCCTGAAGAAGAAATACAACGCCAGCATTTACGTGGACGAAGCTCACGGCTTGGGTGTATTCGGAAAACAAGGCCGTGGTGTGTGCGACCATTTCGGTGTTACCGAAGATGTAGACCTGATTATGGGTACATTCTCAAAGTCACTGGCTTCTATCGGTGGTTTTGTTGCTGGAGACAAGGCGGTAATCAATTGGCTGCGCCACAATGCCCGTTCCTATATATTCCAGGCAAGTAGCACACCTGCTGCTACGGCTGCAGCCCGCGAGGCGCTTCACATCATCAAGTCCGAACCTGAACGCATCCAACGTCTGTGGGACATCACTAACTATGCCTTGAAGAAGTTCCGCGATGCAGGCTTCGAAATCGGTGAGACAGAATCTCCTATCATTCCTCTCTATGTGCGTGATACAGAGAAGACATTTATAGTAACGAAGCTGGCTTTTGACGAAGGTATCTTCATCAACCCCGTTATTCCACCGGCTTGTGCACCACAAGATACTTTGGTGCGTGTTGCTTTGATGGCTACTCATACGGTCGAACAAGTGGATTATGCTGTAGAAAAATTGACTAAATGTTTCAAGGAATTGGGTATCATCAAGTAAACTTGATTTAAACAGATATTCGGAAAACCGTTTAATAATGATTAGGCGGTTTTTTTTATAGACAAAGCGAAGTAGGATTAAAATTAAATCGTAAAGTACATGAAAAAGAACTTCTTCATCATTACTGCTGTAGTATGTGGAATGAGTTGTACCACCACTGCCTATGCGCAGTTCAAAATCGGTGGAAAGAAAATCAATGTGAACAAAGTTGTCCAAGCTGGTACAGATGCCGTCAAGGCCATTTCATTGTCCGATGCTGACATTGCAGCGATGAGCAAGGAATATATGGAATGGATGGATACGCACAATCCGCTGACAAAGCCCGATACGGATTACGGCAAGCGCCTGGAGAAGCTGACCGGAAATATCAAGGAAGTGGACGGCTTGAAGGTGAACTTCGGTGTTTATGAAGTAATAGATGTGAATGCCTTTGCGTGCGGTGATGGTAGTGTACGCATCTGTGCCGGACTGATGGACATCATGACGGATGATGAAGTGATGGCAGTTGTCGGCCACGAGATAGGTCACGTCATCCATACGGATTCCAAAGATGCGATGAAGAATGCTTACCTTCGTTCGGCTGTGAAGAATGCTGCCGGTGCGGCAAGTTCTACGGTATCCAAATTGAGTGATTCTGAACTGGGTGCCATGGCCGAGGCATTGGCAGGTGCTCAATACTCCCAGAAGCAGGAGACGGAAGCGGATGATTACGGCTTTGAATTCTGCATCAAGAATAATCTCGATCCGTATGCCATGTACAATGCTTTGAACAAATTGCTTGAACTTTCAGCGGAGGCACCGAAGGAATCCAAGTTCCAGAAGATGTTCTCTTCTCATCCGGATACAGCCAAGCGCGTGGCACGTGCCAAGGAGAAAGCGGATGAATATATGAAGGATAAGAAATAACTATCCGTTGCTTACTATGATGAAGTGGGATCAGAGGTTTCTCTGAATCCCACTTTTTTTGTGCCGAGACTATGATATGGGCTTCTGAGGAAGCTAATGGGATAGTTCGTTAGTTCACAGTGCTGAACACTTTGTTTTAGCTATAGAAAACAAAGTGTTTTCATTATCGAAACAAACTGTTCTTTTAAGGGAAACGAAGTGTTCTCTTTAATGAAACACACTGTTCGGTTAAGGGAAACACTTTGTTCTGTTTGGTAAAACTTCTTTTATTTACTTATTTGCTTTTAAATTAGAATAATTTTAGTATGTTTGCCACATTATTTATGAAAAACATGACTTTTGTATGAAAAAACAAGACTTCCTCTTTATTTTTGTTCTGGTGATAATATTCCTGCCATTCTTTGTGAGTGAATCCATCTACAATTGGTATAAGTCTTTCAACGCTGCACATGGCATGGTAATGAGTTTCGTTAAATTCGGAATTCTTGCTACACTGGGTGAGATGCTGGGACTTCGTATCAGTGCCGGAGTCTATAACCGAAAAGGATTTGGCGTACTGCCGCGTGCCGTAGTGTGGGGACTGCTGGGAATGGGTATCAATGCGGCCATGATAATCTTCTCCAAAGGTGTGCCGCAATTTATGGAATATATGGGAATGGCAAATGCCGCCGCCATTATAAACGGAGAATTCTGCCTGGACAAATTATGGATAGCCCTCGCCATTTCAGTTGCTATGAATACCATTTTCGCTCCGGTATTCATGACATTCCATAAGATTACGGATACGCATATCCTGGATTGTGGCGGTTCGCCTCGCAGCCTCCTCACTCCTATCCCGATGACCCGCATCATTACGCATCTGAATTGGGATGCACAATGGAATTTTGTCTTCAAGAAAACAATTCCTTTCTTCTGGTATCCGGCACACACCATCACATTCCTCCTGCCGGGAGAAATGCGGGTGCTGTTTGCAGCGATATTGGGTGTGGTGCTCGGGGTATTGCTGGCTATTGCGGCTCGGATGAAATAATCCGGCCTATATATTCTCGAATGATTTCAAGCAAGTCTTGCGGATAAGGTATAAAGAACTTCTCTATCATTTTCGGATACTGAGGTACAAAGGGGTTGGGTATCATTGTGACAAGGGTATCCAATTCTGCCTTCCGTTGCTCTTCAGTCTCTGAGACGGCGTAGCGGATAGTCCACCAGAACAAGAAAGTCTGGTTAAGATACCCTTTGGGGGTGATGACTTGCAGTTGCTTGTAGCGCTCGGACTGTAACATGATTTTAATTCTTTTCTCCTGCTCTTTCTCACTGATGGAACATAGAATGTCATACCATTCATCAAACTCCTGACGCAAGCAGGCGACAAATGCCCATTCGGCAATTCTATATTTGGCAAATTCTGGAATCTTCTTTAGAAGTACGAAGATATGTCCTATATTCAATTCGCCTTTATATAAACCTTTGACTTTTGTATAGTCTTCAATGGAAGTGATTGTGTGTAAAAGGGAGTAATATATTTCCGGACTCATCGGCACATGGTGTTCATCGATGAATTTCAGAGTATTCTGAAGCACCAGTTTTTTGTTTGTTCTGTTGTTGGCCATGCGGCTGATGACATTGTTCCAGTAGATTTGTGTGCGTGCAATGGAAATATGTAAATCATCTTCCATCTCTTTTATACGGCTTTCGGCTTCTTCGAAGGTCATGCCGCGTTCCCGCATTTGATAGCATATGTCCTTCATAATTGGATAATGTTCGACAAATAGGTAGGGTTTGGGAATGACGGCTCCTAACTTTTTCAACATACAATATGAATCGTAATTGATAAAAACCTTTTTATTGATTGCTTGCTCTTGCAGCCGTTGGGCGTTTTCCTTATCATTCTGACGGAGCAATGCCTTCATGCAACAGAAGATAATTCCTCCATCATATACGCCCACGTCCAGCAGACAATACACATATTCCAGAATAGTGCTTTCTTTAATTTTCCACCCTTCCGATGTATAAATGGGAAAAGGCTGCGGAACGTTGTCTTGTGCTCTTCCGGCATAGTATCGCTGGATAAGCATTTGCTTCAATACATCCTTTGGCGCATCCAGGCTTTTCATTATTTCCTCATTTATAATCAGTTGTATTTCTTCCGGAGGAAGTGAATCTTGGGTGTGGTTGGTCAGGTGATAGAGTAAATGTTTATGTGTATAACTGTTCTGTTGTACGGTGTATTTTTCGGACATCCGCTTTATCATGTCCACTTTTTGTTCATAATAGGGATATATGAACCGGTTATTGATAATGATATTCAAGATATTGGCATCAGGATGATTGAGCAGTGACTTGTCCAGCCGGTTCTCGAAGAAATCCCTTGCGACTCCTCCTTCTTCCGGAGTCTTTACCTTATTGAACATTTCGGAGACAACGTAGGGCGAATGATTCAAAATCTGTTGTTCTTCCGGAGTAATACAATCGGGAGTTTCTCCGAACAGTGCCTGATACGCCTCTTCATAATTTGATATTTTCAGAATGAATTGTACGATTGTTCTTATATTTCGAGATTCATCGCCGTTTTGGGGACGATGTCTCTTCATATGTGCCTTGATTTCCTTTAGGGTCATGCGTTGGTATAGGATACCTTGTGTGTGCTGGCTCGGGTAATCCAGTAAAGACTGGTCTGCTTCCAGTAAATGGTATTTATGGAACAGTTCCTCGCATTCCTTAATCCCGCTATAAGTGGAGGTCGTATCCAATAAGTCGTTCAGGTAGATTTCACCCACTTTCAGTTTGGTCTTGTTTTCTTCTTCTTGCTGCTCCAGCCTTTCCATAAAAGTGTTGAAGATTCCTTTGGCCTGCTCAAAATTTTTAGCCTTTTGGAGCATAAAGTTCAATGAGTAGCCATCACAGTTATTCCCCATACGGTTCCATAAATCATAGGCATAAGAGGACGGTATGTTTTCGAGTGCTCCATTCAACACTTCGGTCTTGTTCAGGAACATACTGGTATCCTCTTTTTTGTCGACAGACAGTTCTGTCAGTTCGTTGAAGAATGCAACCAGCTCTTCCGGCTGGCTGAATCTTTTGAAAACTTCCAGCCAGGTGTAGGGAGCAATAAAGTTGAAGAAAAAGACTGCATCGTCGTGGGGAACTACCCCTTTATCATTCTTCTGCAAGAAGTTCTTGATGTCGTGTATGTCAGCCAGAGTCTGTGCTTTATGCATAAGCTGCCTGGCGAAATTACGTATTCTTTTCTCTTTCAGTTCTGTCAGATAAGTCTCATTGTTGCTTTCCTGTCCATGGGCGCTCTCTGCAGAATCGGAGAAGAAATCATCTATGTCGTCATCATCGGCACTTGGGGAAGCTTCGTATATAAAGGAAGCGTTGAGGTATATTTCTTTGGCTTCGTCCATGTCGAGGAACCGTACCAATTCTGTCTGAAATTCAATATACGAGTTTTCTATATACTTGTCTTGCATTTGCCCTTGTTCATTGAGCAAATCCTTGTGTACAATGTCCTTATCTTGTTGTGTCTGCAGTCTGGGTAAGAGCCACCGCAGCACATTCAGTTCTCTCCTATTATATTTTTTTGTTAATTTCCAAATATGGATGGCCTCTGCATTGGTAGGAGCAAAATTGGCTATATTGCCAATATAGGCGTCCACCCAATCAATGGAAACGCCTTCCGGGTTTGTTCCCAGTTCCTTACTTGTATATAGCGTTTGTTCGTTTTTATAAATGCGGCTTACAACATCATTGATGATATACTGTTGGAGTTCGGGGGCATTTACCGAACAGTTTTTCACCCGATGCAGGATCTTGGTTGTATTTTTGAAAAAGTTCGGTCTGTCTTTGTAGTAGATATAGCGGAATATGCCCTTTATGGCTTTCTTTTCAGTTGCCAGTAGGTCATCGGACGGTTCACTGCTATAGTACTGGAAAACCTGGGTTACTATGATGTCTTCAACTTCAAATGTGTCCTTTTCAATGTCCTGATAATAAATCAAATCATCTACTTTGCCTGCCAATTCACAGATGGTGCTTCTGTCGGCCTTTTCGTAACTGTTCTCATAGGTGAATTTGAGGAAATCGAGCAATAGGTCTATTTTATTGCGGCTTCTCTTTTTCCACATCCACAAACATTTTATGGCGTGGCAGAGTTGTCGAAGCATGGATTTCTGCAGGTTGCTTAAATTGCTGTTCTGGAACTGGTTGTTATATCTGGTCTTGATTCTGTCTATGTCGAAAAACAAGGAACCGATAGTCATGCCGGCTTCGGGTCGGAGTTTAAGATAGCCGTATGTCCTGAGCTCGCGGGCATATTCATTTATTTTTTTGAAGGATAAAGGTTTGATGCCCACTTCGACTATGGCCGGAGGAACCATTTCATTGAAAGTAAGCATGGATTTCACTTCCTTGAAGCTATAGCTTGTAGTGGCAATAACCTTGAAGTCCGGATTGCCGATGTGAAGGATTTCCGATAACTTGCGAAGTAATTCTCTGTCAATGGGTATCGGCTTTTCATTCTCTTCTTTCCAAAACAACAGCTGCAAATCGTCCAGTAGAAGAATTTTTTTGCCATGCTGGAATTGGGATACAGAAAGCCGTTCTAACTGTTCTTTGGTCGTATCGGCATTCAAAATGACCACATAATATTCCTGAGGGAGCTTTTTCAGCATTCGGCAAACGGCAATAGTCTTTCCCGAAGTGGATTGACCGGTGACGATGATTGTCTTGTTTGTGCTGTCAAACTCCTCTTTAAGTTTGTTGTCTACTTCCGGACGGATAAAATAGTAGTCCAGGTTGCCTCTGCGACGGTTGGCTTGGCTGTTGGGAATAATTTTATCATACTCCATCTTATGGCAAGAGATTGCGCAAAAGGGATTATTGAGAAAACTTTCACGATCCTTGACCAACGCGTCCCTTAGCTGCTCCAGCGTATTGCACTGCTTCTCATACCGCTCGATAACGGTATCGTCGTCCAGGTGCTTTTGCATGTATTCCGCATAGAAGTCTTTCCATAAAGTAGTGTTTGTCCAGTCTTCCTGGGTGTATTCCAATGTCGGATTCTGATAGAAATAGATATGTTTGTTGGATGCATTTTCGATGGCAACATTAAACTCTCCGATGGTCTTGGAGCGTATCCAGTTTCCGGCGAAGAAGATGATGACGTCACATTGCCTTATCTCTGAATTTATGATTTCCTGCGTATCGCCTTTAGCTAAATCGTTGTCTCCATTTTTTTCGTGCCGGTGCACTACAATATTGAGTTCGCTGTTGTTTCTTTCCGTCAGGACTTTTTCCATTAAATCCCTTTCTTTCTGAAAACTCAGCGAAGAGGCTCCTATAATAGTGAATTTATTCCCTTTTGTGTTTTTGAAAGTAGCGCCTATGGCATTCTTCCCTCCCAGCTTCTTCTTCCAAAAAGAACGGGTGATGACAACATCCCTCGGGCGGACTATTCTTCCGCTTCCGGCAATCACCCTATATGGAAAGATTTTGAAGAAGGTGCTGTCTACAGAAAAAGCGTTCGCTGCAATTTCTTGTTCACCGAACAGAGCGGGCATATCCGATATTTGATAAATCACCGTAAATTGTTCTACGGCAGGATCCTTTTCCAATCCCGACCGGTAGCCTCCCAAGAAGTTTTCACCACTGCTGGTAGAGGTTTTTATCAGGCAAATGCGTTTATATTCGGGAAAGCATTGGTTCACTGTATTTTCTTGGTGGATATATCGGGCTACGGTGAGTACGCAAGCCAAACTGCACGCCAGTCCCAATACATTGATAAGGGTGTATGCTTTGAATTTCAGCAATGCATTGATGGCTAAGATTATTTGTCTCATAGTGCGTAGTTTTATTTCATTATCAATTCTTCCGCCTCGCCAAAGGTATCATATCCCGTTGTAATTACCCAATCTCCGGGCTGCAAACCTTCCGTAATCTCGTATTGTTGCGGATTTTGGCGACCGATGCCAAGCGGCACGCGCACGGCTTTTGTCTTTGCGGCGTTCAGTTTGTAAATCCATTGTCCTCCGGTACTCTGGTAGAAGTTGCCGCGCGGAATGACGAGCGCCTCCTCCGGCTGGCCGAGTTCTATCTGTACCCGGAAGCTTTTGCCTACACGTACGTTGTCGGGCATGTCACCGGTGAAGACGAGGTCTACGTCGAACGTGCGGTCTTTGACTTCGGGAACCACTTTCGTGATGCGCAACGGGTATTTTCTTCCCTGATAATTGATGGTGGCAGGCAATCCGGTGATAATGCGGTCGATGTAGTATTCGCTCAGGGAAGTATGCACTTTATATTGGTCCAGCACCTTGATTTCCGCAATGCTTTCACCGGAAGCGACCTGCTGTCCCGGAGTCACCTTGACAAAACTGAGCTGGCCGGCGACGGGAGCTTTCACCACCAGGTTGCCGAGCCGTTCGCAGGCGCGTTCATACTTCTTCCGTTCCCGTTCGCGGTCGTTCCTGATGAGGTCTTTGCGGATGACGGTGACGGCAGAGTCATGACGGAGGCTTTCCCTTTGAAGATGGGCATTTTTCACTTTATAGTTGTATTCGTCCTCGGAAACTTCGAGCTGCGCCTTGCTCTTGATGCCCATGCGGTACTCCTCCTTGTCAAGGGCAAAACTCTTGCGCAGGCGGTTGAGGTCATAATCGGTCTGCAGGGCTTGTTGTTGCAGGTTCAGGCTTTTCTGCTCCATTTCAATTTCTTTTTCGCGGTAGGTGATAAGCTGCTTTTCCCAGTCGTCGCGCTGGTCTTCGATACTGCGCAGCAGGTCGGGGTTTTCCATGACGAGGATGGTATCTCCTTGCCGGAGCAGGCTCCCCTCCTCTCCTATGATGCGTTCCACGCTTCCGGCTTCACGTGCATTGACCTTGATGGTAAGGATGGGCTGAATCACTCCCTCCACATCTACATATTCCATAAATTTGCCGTTCTTGACTTCGGCTATCTGTATGTTGTCCTGCTCGATACGCAGTTTGCTGGGACCCAGCGAAAGGGTGACTACATAAATCAGGAAGGCAAGGAAGGCAACGCCTCCCGCCAGATAGTAGCGGTAACGGATGTACCAGGGTTTCTTTTCAAGTTTTATATCCATAATGCAATATTTTATATACTCTTTTTTTACTTTTCAGATACCCCCTTCAGAAGTACTTCTGAATAAGGGTTCCGAGTTTTACTAAAACTTTACCGGAGATTTAGTAAATCGTCACCGGAGTTTTAGTAAATCTCCGGCCAGTTTTTACTAAAACTATTCCACGATTCTATTACTGTATAGATTCTTCATTAGTAACCCTTTCCAAGTCTTCTGCCAGTGGCCTCTCTTTTTCAAAGTCATATAGCGTGATGCTTCTCAGTGCATAGTACAAACTCCAATAGTTGTACAAAGCCGTTATATAGCTTCTCCGGGCCGTATCTTTTTCCGTGATGGATGCATTGAGGTCGAGTACCGAGGACTTGCCGAGCAGATAGAGTTTTCGGGCTACTTCGGCGCGTCGTTGGGCTGTATGGTCCGTGCGGGCGGCTATGTTTACCCGTTGCGCCTGCAGGTTGAATTGCTTTACGAGTTTCCGTACGTTCAAGTCGAAATCCGTCTTGTCTTGCTCTACCTGCGTGTAGACAAGGTCTCGGTTAGAACGGGCCACGCGTACTTGTCCCCTTCCGCGCCCCCAGTCCAGGATTGGGAGGGTAATGCCCAAGCTGACGTACTGCTGGTCCAGTGGATTCCGGTAGGCATCTTTCAGCTTGTCGGCAGTTTGTGTCAAGCCGAAGCGCAGGTAGATGTCTGCCTTCAGTCCGGCATTGGCCTTGGCGCGCGACACGGCACTCTCGCTTTCCACCTTGCGGCGTAGCATGTTCTGTATCTCCGGACTGTTTTCGTTGGCAAGCATCAGCGCGGCATCCAGGTCGATGTGCAGGTCGGGCACGCGGTTGTCTATTCTCACCTTTATAAGGAGGTCTTCTTGGATGCCGAGGTAGGAACGGAGTTCCTGCATGCAGTTTTCCACTTCGATGCGGGCATTCATGCAGTTGGTTTCTTCGGTCAGTTTGTTGAGTTCGAGCTGCAACATTTCGTTTTCGCTGATGGTGCCGATGTTATATCGTCCTTGCGCATATATATATAAGGTGTCGGCATTGGCGTAGTTGGCGTTGGCTATTTCGTAGTTGCTTTGTGCTTTGGCCAGGTTGAAGAACTTCTCTGTGGCATTGGCGGCAACAAGCTCAAGGGTTTCTACGTAGGTTTTCTTGGCTTCGCGATAACGGATAGGTTCGATGCGCCGGTCCCACTTCAGGCTGTTGTAGCCAAACAAGGACTGGCTGTATCCGATGTTGACGGGTGAAGTCTGCCAGGAATAGGTGTCACTGCTGAAAAGGTCGAGGCGCTGCGCAGCCGTTTCAATGAAAAAGGTTCCTCCGGTCCACGGCACGTTTTGTGTCAGGCTCAGTGTTAGGTCAGTGCTCAGCAGGTTCTGCTCTATGAACTTGACGTTGCCATCGCTTTGGGTCACTTTGTTGATAGCACGGTCCAGATAGGGATTGGAAGTAAGCTTGAGCGTCGGCAGGTAGTTGGCACAGTAGTATTTGTAGTTCCAATAAGCGGAACGGAAGCTATGGCGGGCATTTTGGGCGTCGGGCGACTGCTGGCGGGCCTGCTCGATGGTTTCTTCCAAAGTCAGCTCCAACGTGTGCTCTTGGGCAACGGCACTCGACGTCAGACTGAATGTAATAAGCAATAAAAATATATTCCGGTGCATAGTTGTTTTCTTTACTCTATAAAGTTCAAATTCTATGCCATAAGTATAAGTTGTTGTATTATAAGTGTTTGTTGTGGTTCGAAGCTTTCCAAACGTGTGCAGTTGCGCACAAAAATAGTGCGATAATGCACGCACAACACATGGATATTATACTTATCTTTGCCCGTACAAGAGATGTGGGATTGTGTAGGCCTTGCCTGCACGAAAAGAAAACAGATATGGAGCAGTTTGGTAAAATATTGATTGTAGATGATAACGAGGATGTGCTTTTGCACTGAACCTTCTTCTCGAACCCTACGCCGAGAAGATAAAGGTGGCGGTGACCCCGACCGCATCGAGCATTTTATGACCACTTTCCGTCCGGACATTATTCTGCTGGATATGAATTTCAGCCGTGATGCCATCAGTGGTCAGGAAGGTTTCGACAGCTTGAAGCAGATTCTGAGTATCGACCCGCAAGCAGTGGTCATCTTCATGACTGCCTACGCGGATACGGACAAGGCAGTGCGTGCCATCAAAGCGGGGGCTACGGATTTCATTCCAGCCGTGGGAGAAGGAAAAATTGTTGGCGACCCTTTCTTCGGGCATGAAGTTGCGCCGTTCGCGCACCGAGATAAATCTGCTGAAAGAGCAGGTGGAAGTACTGAGCAATGCCACAACGGGAGGCTCCGAAGAGATTATTATCGGTGATTCTCCCGTCATGCAGCAAGTTTTCTCTACTGTGGAGAAGTTGCGCGATGCGGATGCCAACATTCTTATATTAGGTGAGAATGGAACTGGAAAGGATGTGATTGCCCGTATGCTTTACCGCAATTCTCCCCGCTATGGAAAGCCGTTTGTCACGATAGACCTCGGCAGTATCCCCGAACAGTTGTTCGAAAGCGAGTTGTTCGGCTACGAGAAAGGCGCCTTCACCGATGCACGGAAAGCGAAAGCTGGACGTATGGAAGTGGCAACCGGCGGTACGCTTTTTCTGGACGAGATAGGTAACCTTTCCCTGCCCATGCAGGCCAAATTGCTGACTGCCATCGAAAAGCGTTGTATCAGTCGTTTGGGAAGTACGCAGGCTACGCCCATTGATGTGCGGCTCATCTGCGCCACCAATGCAGACATCCGTCGGCTGGTGGACGAAGGAGACTTCCGCCAAGACCTGCTGTATCGCATCAACACCATCGAGTTGCATATTCCACCTCTGCGGGAACGCGGAAACGACATCCTCCTGCTGGCAGAGTATTTCCTGCAACGGTATGCCCGCAAATATCAGAAAGAGATGCGCGGGCTGACCCGGGAGGCGAAAAACAAGTTGTTGAAATATGCCTGGCCGGGTAATGTACGTGAGTTGCAGCATACAGTGGAACGTGCTGTCATATTGGGAGACGGTTCTCTGCTTCGTCCGGAGAACTTTATGTTCCAAGCTTCTGTTTCCCGTCAGAAGAAGGAAGAAGAAGTCCTCAACTTGGAGCAATTGGAACGGCAGGCTGTGGAACGTGCCATGCGGCTCAGTGAAGGAAATGTGACCCGTGCCGCCGAATACTTGGGCATTACTCGCTTCGCCTTGTACCGGAAACTTGAAAAACTGGGCTTATGAAACGATATTCATTGATTGTGGCACTGCACATCATCGGCATAGCCTTCCTTTCGGTCGGCGTTTATCTGCTGGTGGATGCCGGACTGTGGTTCAGTGCACTGATGGCTTTTTTGATATTGCTGGCGATTGCCGTTCATCTGTACCGCCTGCAGATGATGCAGGTGCGCATGATGCGCCATCTGGCAGAGAGCCTGCGCTATGACGACATGATGCTGTCGTTCCGTTCTCCCTACAAGAACCGGTCTATGGAGGATATGGTGGACGAGCTTTCCGAAGCGATGAGGAATTTCCGTACCCGCGTGCTGGAACGCAATGAGATGGAAGCGTGGCAAAAGCTGATACGTGTGCTGACGCACGAAATAATGAATTCAATCACTCCCATCATCTCCCTCTCCGAAACCTTGAGCGAGCGGGAAATGTCGGAAAAGAACTATCCCGTCATGCGGCAGGGAATGCAGACTATCCACCGCCGTAGTAAGGGGTTGTTGGAGTTTGTGGAGAATTACCGGAAGCTGACAAGACTTCCCGCCCCCGTCCGTCGTCCGGTTGCCGTCCGCGAGCTGTTGCAGGATTTGCAGAAGCTGTTTTCGGAAGAGTATATCCGGATAGAGCTTCCGGAGACCGACCGCATACTCCAGATAGACCGGACACAGATAGAACAAGTACTGATTAATCTGATTAAAAATGCCAAAGAGGCATGTAGCAGGAAAGAGCATCCCCGGATAGAAGTGAAGATGCTACCCGCCCTCTCGTGGCAATGCCTAATCACTGTCAATGACAATGGTGAAGGCATTCTGCCGGAAGTGCAAGATAAGATTTTTGTACCGTTCTTCACCACCAAGCCTTCCGGTTCGGGCATCGGGCTCAGTTTATGTAAACAAGTGATGAACCGGCATGGAGGGAATATCACGGTGCAGTCTACTGTGGGAAAAGGGAGTTGCTTTACGCTGCTATTTGGATAAGTGGGAAAGAGGGTATATACAAAAATAAGCTACTGAAAAATCAGTAGCTTATTAATTTCTGTCGGGGTAGCGGGATTCGAACCCACGACCCCCTGCTCCCAAAGCAGGTGCGCTAACCGGACTGCGCTACACCCCGAATACTTTACTTCTGAAAAGCGAGTGCAAAGGTAAAAACAATTCTGATACCAACCAAACATTTAGGCAAGTTTTATGCAATTAAAATTACATTTTCAGATAGAAATCTTTCGTTAAAGCTACATATTCAGGGGTAAACTCATTGTGATTCACCTCAATACAGAGTTTCTCTTCTCTACACTCTTTTGCTTCAAAACCAAAGTTCAGCAATACCCGTCTGCACGGTTTTCCGGGCTTGGTGAAGACTTGCACACGATGCAATGGAAACAACTTATGGTTCCAAGCTGTATCCACAACCGTTTTTTCAGCTTCCGCTGGAATAATGATGCTTACGACTCCTTGCTCTTCAAGCAAAGATGCCGAACGACGAAACAGTAAATCGTAATTCAAATTGCCCGCATGCCGTGCTGTGCACCTTTGTTCGTCAGGACATTTCAACGCATCTATAAAATAGGGAGGATTGGAAACGATGAGGTCAAATCTGTTTTCCGGCTGATAATCTCGGAAATCATGACATATGATCTCTACTCTATCGGCCCATGGAGAGTGAGATACATTTTCTGTGGCTTGTCCGGCTGCAGCCGCATCTATCTCGATTGCAGTAATCCGGGCATGCGGATTCCTTTGCGCTAACTGTAAGGCTATTAATCCGGTACCGGTTCCAACGTCCAGTATACGCTTTGCTTTGTCTGCCGGGGCCCATGCCCCAAGTAGTACACCATCTGTGCCGACCTTCATGGCGCATTTATCATGAAATATGGTAAATTGTTTAAACTTAAAAGATGATTTTGGCATGTTTATCTTCTTTAATTGGGCTCAAAAATAATCAAAGCCTGCATATTTGTCATAAAATTGGCACTGTTTTTGTCTTTTTAAAGGGTGAAGAACGTTTATTTATGAAGAAATAGCTTAACTTTGCAGGCGCTTTATTGGCCTGCCAATATGACATAAACTAAAAAGAAAGAAATGAAGAAAAGAAATTACCTGAGTGATGTCGAAGATAGAAGCGGAAACGCTTTCTCTGTAATTGCTGATTTTGAGGGGAATGAAGAACAATTGATGGACATTGAGGTAGAAGAGGTTTTACCGATATTGCCTCTCCGAAATATGGTATTGTTCCCTGGGGTGTTTATGCCGGTATCTGTAGGAAGAAAATCTTCCCTCAAATTGGTGCGTGAAGCAGAAAAGAAAAATTCTTATATAGCTGTTGTATGCCAAAAGGTGGCTGAAACAGAGACACCTCTGTTTGAGGATTTACATACCATCGGTACAGTTGCCAAGATAGTACGTGTGCTTGAAATGCCAGACCAGACAACTACAGTCATTCTGCAAGGCTCCAAACGTATGGAACTGAAGGAGATTACGGATACGACTCCTTATCTGAAGGGACGGATAGCTACGCTGAATGAAGAACTTCCGGAGAAGAATGACAAGGAATTCCATGCATTGGTAGAGGCGTGTAAAGACTTGACAGTACGCTACATCAAGTCATCCGATATGTTTCCGCAGGATTCGGCATTTGCCATCAAGAACATTACCAATCCAATGTTTTTGGTAGACTTTATCTGTACGAACCTGCCACTCAAGAAAGACGAAAAGATAGAACTGCTCCGTATCGACTCTTTGCGGGCGCGTACCTACCGCCTGCTTGAGATTCTGAATCGTGAAGTGCAGCTTGCCGAAATCAAAGAGTCTATCCAGATGCGTGCACGTGAGGATATAGACCAGCAGCAGCGTGAGTATTTCCTGCAGCAGCAGATTAAAACCATTCAGGATGAGCTGGGTGGCGGCGGTCAAGAGCAGGAAATAGAGGAGATGCGTAAGAAGGCGGAGACCATCAAATGGAATGATGAGGTGAAGGCTACGTTCCTGAAAGAGGTGGATAAGTTGGAACGTACCCATCCCCAGTCTCCCGACTATAGCGTGCAGCTGAACTATCTGCAGACGATGCTTAGTTTGCCGTGGGGCATTTATACGACGGATAATCTGAGCCTTGTCAATGCCGAAAAGACATTGAACAAAGACCATTATGGTTTGGAGAAGGTGAAGGAACGCATTCTGGAACATCTTGCTGTATTAAAGCTGAAAGGTGATATGAAATCACCCATCATCTGCCTTTATGGTCCTCCGGGTGTGGGAAAAACCTCTTTGGGGCGTTCCATTGCTGCCGCCTTGAAGCGTAAGTATATCCGTATGTCGCTGGGAGGCGTGCATGACGAAGCCGAGATCCGTGGCCATCGTAAAACTTATATCGGTGCCATGCCGGGACGGATTATCAAGAATCTGATAAAGGCAGGCTCCTCCAATCCGGTATTTATTCTGGATGAAATAGACAAGGTGAGTGCCGACCGCCAGGGAGACCCCTCCTCTGCCCTCCTCGAAGTGCTCGACCCGGAACAGAATACTACATTCCATGATAACTTTCTGGATGTGGACTATGATTTGTCCAAAGTGATGTTCATCGCTACTGCCAATAATCTGAATACCATCCCCGGACCGTTGCTGGACCGTATGGAGTTGATAGAGGTCAGCGGATATATCACAGAAGAAAAGATTGAGATTGCCCGCCGCCATCTGGTTCCGAAGGAATTGGAGGCAAACGGTATGAAAAAGAATGATATCAAGATTCCGAAGAACACACTGGAAGCCATTATAGAGAATTATACCCGTGAGAGCGGCGTGCGCGAACTGGAAAAGAAAATCGGTAAGATACTCCGTAAATCTGCACGCCAATATGCTACGGACGGTTATTTTGCGAAGACCGAAATAAAACCGGGAGACTTGTATGAATTCCTGGGTGCACCCGAATATACCCGGGACAAGTATCAGGGTAATGAGTATGCAGGGGTGGTGACCGGTCTGGCGTGGACTGCCGTAGGTGGTGAAATACTTTTCGTGGAAACCAGCTTGAGCCGTGGCAAGGGTGGACGTTTGACATTGACCGGGAACTTGGGTGACGTAATGAAAGAGTCGGCCATGCTGGCTTTGGAATACATCAAGGCGCATGCCTCCCTGCTGAATCTTGACGAAGAGATTTTTGATAACTGGAACATCCATGTCCATGTGCCCGAAGGCGCCATTCCGAAAGACGGTCCGTCTGCCGGTATCACGATGGCTACCTCCCTCGCTTCTGCCCTCACCCAGAAAAAGGTGAAGGCCAATCTTGCCATGACGGGAGAGATAACACTTCGCGGTAAGGTACTTCCGGTAGGAGGCATCAAGGAGAAGATACTGGCTGCCAAGCGTGCCGGTATCAAGGAGATTATCTTGAGCGACGAGAACCGCAAGAATATAGAAGAGATACAGGATATATATCTGAAAGGACTGACTTTCCACTATGTGAAAGATATTAAGGAAGTGTTTGCCATTGCGCTGACTGATGAAAAAGTAGCCGATGCCATCGACTTGTCCGTAAAGAAAGAAAAGACCGAAAAGAAAGAGGAATGACATTCGAGTTACAATATACAGACAGCAAGACCAATGCCCGTGCCGGATTGATAACAACTGACCACGGGCAAATAGAAACCCCCATCTTTATGCCTGTAGGCACATTGGGAACGGTGAAGGGCGTGCATCTGCCTGAGCTGAGAGAGGATATAAAGGCGCAGATTATATTGGGTAATACCTATCATCTTTATCTGCGTCCGGGACTGGAAGTGATAGAAAAAGCCGGTGGACTGCATAAATTCAACGGCTTTGACCGTCCTATGCTGACTGACAGTGGTGGTTTTCAGGTATTCTCCTTATCAGGTATCCGCAAGTTGCGCGAAGAAGGTGCGGAATTCCGTTCGCACATCGATGGTAGCAAGCATATCTTTACGCCGGAGAAGGTGATGGACATAGAACGGACTATCGGTGCAGATATCATGATGGCTTTTGACGAATGTACTCCGGGGATTCGGACTACGAATATGCCAAAAAATCACTGGGATTGACACATCGCTGGCTGGACCGCTGTATCAAGCGTTTCAATGAAACGGAACCTAAGTACGGTTATCAGCAATCCTTATTCCCCATTGTGCAGGGTTGCGTCTATCGCGACCTCCGCGAGCAGTCGGCAGAGTTTGTCGCCTCTAAAGGTGCTGACGGTAATGCCATTGGCGGTCTGGCTGTGGGCGAGCCTGTAGACAAGATGTACGAGATGATTGAGCTGGTGAACGGTATTCTTCCCAAAGACAAGCCCCGCTATCTGATGGGAGTCGGTACACCGGTAAATATACTGGAGGGTATAGAACGCGGTGTAGATATGTTTGATTGTGTAATGCCGACCCGGAACGGACGCAACGGCATGTTGTTTACCAAGGACGGCATAATGAACATGCGCAACAAAGAAATGGGAAATGGATTTCTCTCCCATTGAAGCAGACGGTGCCTCCTACGTAGATACCATGTACAGCCGTGCTTACTTGCGCCATCTGTTCCACGCACAAGAACTGCTGGCCATGCAAATCGCTTCTATCCACAACTTGGCATTCTATCTGTGGCTAGCAGGCGAGGCCCGTAAACACATCATTGCAGGAGATTTCTCTACGTGGAAACCAATGATGGTAAAACGCTTATCTACAAGATTATGAGAAAAATGAACTGGAGGATATGGAAGAATATAAAGCTGCCGAGAGGTAAATTCCTGAAGCGGCTGGACTGGTACATTATTAAGAAGTTCCTGGGTACATATGTCTTTGCCATTGCATTGATTATCTCCATTGCGGTGGTGTTCGACTTCAACGAGAAGATGGACCGCTTCATGTCTCATGAAGCGCCGTGGAATGCTATTGTATTTGATTATTACATGAACTTCATCCCCTACTTCTCCAATCTGTTCAGCCCCTTGTTTGTCTTTATCGCTGTTATCTTCTTTACTTCCAAGCTGGCAGAAAACTCGGAAATCATTGCCATGTTCTCTACGGGAATGAGCTTCAAGCGTATGTTGCGTCCTTATATGGTATCTGCGGCAATCATTGCGGTAGTGACGTTCTGCCTCGGGTCTTATGTCATTCCCAAAGGCAGTGTGACACGTATCAATTTTGAGGACAAGTACTACAAACCCCGTAAGGCGAATACGGCACGGAACATCCAGCTGGAAGTGGATTCGGGGGTAATTGCCTATATCGAACGTTTTGAAGACTACAGTAAGACCGGTTATCGCTTTTCTTTGGACAAGTTCAATGACAAGCAATTGGTCTCCCACCTTACGGCCCGTTCCATTACCTACGACACGACGGCCGTGCATAAGTGGAAAATCAAGGATTATATGATTCGCCAGATGGATGGCATGAAGGAGAGTATCACGAAGGGTGACCGCATAGACACTACCCTTTTTATGGAGCCTGCCGACTTCCTGATTATGAAGAACCAGCAGGAGATGTTGACCAGCCCTCAGCTAAGCGAGTACATCAACAGGCAGCGGCAACGCGGCTTTGCCAACATTAAGGAATTTGAGATAGAGTACCACAAACGCATTGCCATGTCGTTTGCCTCCTTTATCCTGACGCTGATTGGAGTGTCTTTGTCTTCCAAGAAAACGAAAGGTGGAATGGGATTGCATTTAGGTATAGGCTTGGCATTGAGTTTCTCTTATATTCTGTTTCAGACCATTGCTTCCACATTTGCCGTGAACGGCAACATGCCTCCGGTCATCGCTGTGTGGATACCGAATATAATGTATGCCTTCATTGCATTCTATCTATATAGGAAAGCGCCGAAATAAGCATTCTAAACCTCTACTTCAGCTTGCTCAAGTTGAGGTTTGGCGTACTAAAGCAGAGGTTTAGGATGTTTGTCTCTGGAAGCCCATTAAAATAAGAAGCCCCTCCCACTCTTGCGTTGTACAAGTGCGGGAGGGGCTTTTTGTTGTATTCATTTTCCTCTTTTGTTCTGTTCCCTTTTTTGCCGGAAAGAGACGTCGGTTTCCGGGGAACACCCTCACTTTCGTCTTACAGGTTCTTTAAGTTGCTGTTGTATGCACCGGGCATCAGCAAGCTTAATTCAAGTAAGCGGAAAGTTCTGCAGCAGAGATGTTTTTGGCAATAATTACACCATTATCATCCAGTAAATAGTTAGTGAATCCGCGGCCCAAGCGATACTTCTTAAAGAGGCCGGAATATTCGCCTTTAGTTTCCACGAAACAAGTGGGCGTAACTATTTGGTCCTTACGGATGGTTTCTTCAAAGATTGACTGATACTCATCGAATGAAACTGAAACCATCTTCACATTGTTGCGGGCAGTAGAGCGAAGCGCATTGCTCAAACTTGCGTTTTGCATCCGGGACTGCGCGTCGTAACTTGCCCAAAAACTGAGCAATACATACTTTCCTTTCAAGTCTGAAAGTTCGGTTTGGGATTGCTCTGCCGACATGGTTTGGATTTTGAAATCCGGGGCCATGTCACCCACATTCAAACCTCCGGTAGGTTTGTCTTTTTCTACAAAAGAAGTCAAGGAACTTATTAGTAATACAACAAAAATCCATTTTGCATATTTCATGCGGCACGGTTTTGGTTAATACTATCCGGGACTGTCCTTCAACAGTGATTTCTTCCCGGAACATCGTCTTGTCAAAGCCTTGAATAGTGATAAAGACACTGATAATCAAAGCTTTTAATTCTGAAATCGGGTGCAAAGGTAAGTAATTCCTAAACAAACTTCCAAATAAACAAGCATTTTTCTCACTTTTTAGAGGCATATTTTTATGTTATTTAGCATAAATAGCGGGAATTTTCCTTACTTTTGTAGCCTATTATTCTATCAAAAAGATGACTTATGCAACCATTGAACACTGAACTCATCCTAATACGTATTACGGGTGAAGACCGTCCGGGACTGACAGCTTCCGTGACGGAAATTCTGGCGAAATATGATGCTACCATTCTGGATATTGGCCAGGCAGATATTCACAATACTCTTTCGTTGGGCATTTTGTGCAAGACGGAAGAACAACACTCGGGGTTCATTATGAAGGAACTGCTTTTCAAGGCTTCCTCCCTGGGCGTGACTGTCCGTTTCTACCCCATTACTACCAAAGAGTACGAGGATTGGGTGAATATGCAGGGAAAGAACCGCTATATTCTTACTTTATTGGGGCGTAAGTTGTCTGCCCGTCAAATATCTGCCGTTACCCGTATTCTTGCAGAGCAAGGCATGAATATCGATGCCATCAAGCGCCTTACAGGACGTATCCCGCTGGACGAATGCGAATCGCGTACACGCGCCTGCATCGAATTTTCCGTTCGTGGCACTCCGAAAGACCGTATTGCCATGCAAGAACAGTTGATGAAACTGGCAACCGAACTGGAAATGGATTTCTCTTTCCAGTTGGACAATATGTACCGCCGGATGCGCCGCCTCATTTGCTTCGATATGGACTCTACGCTGATTGAAACAGAAGTGATTGATGAATTGGCCATACGTGCGGGTGTGGGCGACCAGGTAAAGGCCATTACCGAACGCGCCATGCGTGGTGAGATAGATTTCATTGAGAGCTTTCGCGAACGAGTGGCTTTATTGAAAGGATTGGATGAGTCCGTGATGCAGGAGATTGCAGAAAATCTTCCCATTACGGAAGGTGTGGATCGCCTGATGTATGTTTTGAAGAAATACGGTTACAAGATAGCTATTCTTTCGGGAGGGTTTACCTACTTCGGGCAGTACCTCCAGAAGAAGTACGGTATAGACTATGTGTATGCCAACGAGTTGGAAATAGAGGATGGCAAACTGACCGGCCGCTATCTCGGTGATGTAGTCGACGGTAAGCGTAAGGCAGAGTTGCTGCGTTTGATAGCTCAGGTGGAGAAAGTGGATATTGCGCAGACTATTGCTGTCGGCGACGGTGCCAACGACCTGCCCATGCTGGGAATTGCCGGCCTTGGAATCGCTTTCCATGCAAAGCCCAAAGTAGTTGCCAATGCCAAGCAATCCATCAATACCATCGGCTTAGATGGCGTACTTTACTTTCTGGGATTTAAGGATTCATACATTGATATTCCCCGTTGAAGGCAGATGCTTGAAACAAATTTGCAAGCCCTTGAGATAATTATTGTCCCAAGGGCTTATTTTTTTACTGTAAGAGTCTATTTTATAAGTCTTTTTCCTATCTTTGTACGCAAATTTAAAAGAGATACATGAAGTTTTCAGAACTACATTTAAATGGCAATGTACTGGAGGCACTGGATGCCATGCGCTTTGAAGAGTGCACCCCATACAAGAAAAATCAATTCCCGTCATACTCGAAGGTCGAGATTTAATAGCAGTGGCACAAACCGGAACGGGAAAACAGCCGCATATTTGTTGCCTATATTGAACAAGCTTTCAGAGGGCGGACACCCTGCCGATGCTATCAATTGCATTGTCATGGCCCCTACCCGTGAGTTGGCACAACAGATAGACCAGCAGATGGAGGGCTTCTCCTACTTCATGCCGGTTTCCAGTGTGGCAGTGTATGGCGGTAATGACGGAGTTCTGTTCGAACAGCAGAAAAGAGGTTTGACATTGGGCAGATGTTGTCATTGCCACTCCGGGACGTCTGATAGCCCACCTCAGTCTTGGCTATGTAGACCTTTCGCGTGTCTCTTATTTTATTTTGGATGAAGCAGACCGGATGCTGGATATGGGATTCTATGATGACATTATGCAGATTGTCAAGTTTCTCCCTAAAGAGCGGCAGACCATTATGTTCTCTGCTACCATGCCTGCCAAGATACAACAGTTGGCTGGCAACATTCTGAACAATCCCGCCGAAGTGAAGTTGGCGGTTTCCAAACCAGCGGAAAGATTGTGCAGGCAGCCTATGTCTGCTACGAGAATCAGAAGCTGGGCATCATCCGTAGCCTCTTTGCAGAGGAGACGCCGGAACGCGTCATCATCTTTGCTTCTTCCAAACTGAAAGTGAAGGAAGTGACCAAAGCCTTGAAGCAGATGAAACTGAACGTTGGTGAAATGCACTCCGATTTAGAGCAGGCACAGCGCGAAGAAGTGATGTACGAATTCAAGGCAGGACGTATCAATATCCTGGTAGCTACAGATATCGTTGCGAGAGGTATTGATATCGATGACATCCGTCTGGTGATAAACTATGACGTTCCCCACGACAGTGAAGATTATGTGCACCGTATCGGACGTACGGCGCGTGCCAATAATGACGGCGTAGCCATCACCTTCGTTTCCGAAAAGGAGCAAGGTAACTTTAAGAATATCGAAAAATTCCTGGATAGGGACATCTATAAAATACCGGTTCCCGAGGAGCTGGGCGAAGCCCCCGAATACAAGCCGAGAGCATTTGACGGAGGAGGAAGACGGGCGGCCGTGGAAACGGACGTAAGCCAGGAGGAAACAAGAACGGCCGTAACAACAGTAAAGGTGGAAAGCCCAGAGCCAAACGTCCACAGAATGGCGGCGAGAAGAAATAAACATTGTGGTGAAGAAAGAAATAGAAAAGCGGATTTATTCCGCTTTTTCTATGTTCATTGTATTGTCAAAACCAATAATCATATTTACCAAATTGTATACGGAACTTTCGGGTATGCCGAGGGTTGCCTGATAATGGTACCCCTTACTATCCACACCCATGAAATTCATATCGGCAAGAATGGCCTGGTCCAGCATTTCGGCAGGGAATATATCCGCAAACATCTTTTTAGTGATGTCCTGGCCGTAAAGCATCTTCTTCCCTTCGTATACACAGATATGGATTACATTATCATAATACACATTGTCCACACTGATTCCATTTTCAGAATAGGAAGTCTTGAAAACCTTCATCTTTGAGGGGTTGATATATACATATCCCCTATATCTTGTATTCTTGTATGTTACGATACTGTCTTTCTTTATTACTTCCGGAGTAGTAGAAATGACCTCCACTTCCCGGCTGGTGAAAACCAAAGAATCTTCCGCATTCTCTGATTTATGCAGTTTGATTACTTCGTCGGCCAGCGAGTGGAACCAGAAGCTGTATTCCGTTTGACGGTCTATCTTATAGGCCACCGGTTCATTGCTGTATATGTAGATTGTATCGTGAACAACCTTGAAAGGTACGGGAGCGCTTTGCGGGTTGGCATAATATACCGTATCCCCTTCGATGCGCATCAACGGCATTTCTGTTTCATCGTTCACCCAGATGCCTTGCAACAGTTGTTTTGCAGTAAGGTCTTCCTTGACGGAAACCTCCCCGTTTTGTCTGTTGCTGCATGATGCCAATGAGACAACAAGTACAATGAGAATCGCACTTCTTTTATTGTCATAACGTCCCTATTTATTTCTTTTCTTTTTTCTGCAACTTTATTTTCCGATGCAATGATATGTGAAACCTTGTTCTTCCATATCTTTCTTGTCGTAAATGTTACGTCCGTCCAATACCAACGGCTGTTCCATAGTTTTCTTGATGACTGCCCATGAAGGCAGGCGGAATTCTTTCCATTCGGTCACCAGCATCAGTGCATCTGCATCCAGCGCAGCATCATACATATCTGTCGCATAATAAATACTTTCTCCTATGCGGCGTCGGCATTCGTTCATGGCAGCCGGGTCGTAGGCACGTACTTTACAACCGGCCTTCAGCAACTCGTCAATCAATACCAGAGCCGGGGCTTCACGCATGTCATCTGTTTCGGGTTTAAAGGCCAGCCCCCAAATGGCAATGGTCTTTCCCTCCAAATCATTATTGAAATGCTTCTGCAACTTTTCGAATAAGATACTCTTCTGTTTCTCGTTCACCTCCTCTACTGCATGGAGTACACGCATCTTGTAGCCGCTCAGTTCAGCCGTTTTAATCAGTGCCTTTACATCCTTAGGGAAGCATGAACCGCCGTAACCTATCCCCGGATAGAGGAACTTGCGTCCGATACGGGTATCCGAACCGATACCACTGCGCACCATGTTTACATCCGCTCCCACTAATTCGCACAAATTGGCAATGTCGTTCATGAAGCTGATGCGGGTGGCAAGCATGGAGTTAGCTGCATACTTTGTCATTTCTGCAGAAGGGATGTCCATAAAGATGACACGGAAGTTGTTCAGCAGGAATGGTTTGTAGAGCTTGCTCATTATCTTCTTGGCTCGTTCGGACTCTACTCCCACCACTACACGGTCGGGACTCATAAAATCGTTGATAGCATTACCTTCTTTCAGAAACTCGGGATTCGAAGCGACATCGAAGTCAATGTTCATCCCTCTCTTATCAAGTTCTTCTTGAATGGTAGCCCGCACTTTTCTGGCAGTACCTACGGGAACGGTACTTTTGGTTACCACCAACACATATTTCTGCATATTGCGTCCAATGGTGCGGGCAACTTCCAGCACATAGCTCAAGTCGGCACTTCCATCCTCATCGGGTGGTGTACCTACGGCACTGAATACCACTTCCACCTCATTCAGACAACTCTCCAGAGACGTGGTGAATTGCAGGCGTCCTGCTTTCACATTCCGGCTAACCATTTCTTCCAGTCCATTTTCATAGATAGGAATAACACCCTTTTTCAGTGACTCTATCTTTTCACTGTTCGTGTCTACGCAAATAACGTTGACACCGATTTCCGCAAAGCAGGTTCCGGTTACCAAACCGACGTATCCTGTACCGACAATGGCTATTTTCATATTTTATTCATAATAGACCGCATTCTTGAACGATACGGCATGTCCGTCTTTATCTGATAATAGAAGCTGTTCCGTAGCAACAGGCCATTCAATACCGATGGTTTCGTCGTCAAAACGGATGGATGCCTCGGATTGTGGTGCGTATACGTTGTCTACCTTGTATGTAAAGACAGCTTCATCGCTCAGCACCAGAAAACCGTGGGCAAAACCACGCGGAATGAAGAATTGTCTTTTGTTCTCCTCACTTAGCTCCACACTGACATACTTTCCGAAAGTGGGAGAAGATTTTCTTAAGTCGACAGCCACGTCCAGCACTTTTCCCTTAATGACACGTACCAGTTTGGCCTGGCTGCAATCACCCTTCTGGTAATGAAGACCACGTAATACACCGAAAGAGGATTTGGACTCATTGTCCTGGATGAAGTGAACGTTTCCGACATGTGCACGGAACTCTTCTTCCTTAAATGCTTCCATAAAGTATCCGCGGGCATCATGGAATACTTTCGGCTCAATCAGCCATACGCCGTCAATCTCTGTTTGTATGTAGTTCATTTTCTTAAAATGTTTTATGTACTTTCAGTTGGAATCCAAAATTGTCTCCATATATCTCTCCCATATCCAATGCAAGGGACGCGTTGAAGCACCAGCCCTTCCATTTACGGGGAATATAGTAAAACGATGCAAAAGTAGAAAAATTTTCTAATATATCGGGTATTGGACGATGAGGAGTTCCCCAAGTTCTGTTGTGGGACAATTTTGCCACATATCTCCACTCACTGCTGATGTCGCCGCTCCATCCCAGATGCAGGGCCTTAACGCGATTGTACTTGAAACTCATATCGCCATCCTTATTATAGATAGGCGATGCTATCAACGGATTGGCTATCGCCATACCCCAATGTGCCCATCCTGGGTAGTAACCGTTGTTGTAGTAGTTGTCGGCTCCTCCGGTCTTACCTACTACAGAATTTTGCAAACCGTGCAGTGGACCGCTCATATTGGTAGTCTGGAGATATTCGATAACGATTCCGTTGATGGCTTGTCTATGGTTGGATTTATATTCCACACCCCATAAGCCATCCCAACCGTTGAGTTTGGCCATGGCGGAGAAGTCATCAAAATGATTGTCCAGATAGGCGCTGATGGAGAAATCTTCCTTAGGACGATAAGTCATTTTGATATATTCGCTACCCAGAAAATTGCCTTGGAAAGCCAGATGTTCACCTACCGGTCCGTCCTCACGCCCGTGGCCGGGGAAGAATACGCGTACGTAATCCTTCCATCCGTTGCCCAAGTCTCCCGATTCGGAACCTCCAATCTTGTATCCTCCGAATTGGGTGTCGAGGGTCATTCCGAGTTCCAGTTGCCATTTTCCTTTGGGTATACCGATACGCAGGAACCCTTCTTTATGATGGTATTTGATACTCTTGGTGTACCAGTATTTTTCTCCGACTTGCTCCCGCTGGTATTTGTTATCTGTAAACCATCCGTACGAGATTTCTCCTTTCAGGCCTAAACGGGGTAGCAACTGTACATACTCGGGTATGCCTATCTGTACTTGTGGGATGGGACGCGCATTACCCGACCAGGTCATGCCGCCACTGCTCAGCTCTTGATTCAGCAATGGAGAATTCTGTTCCCGGCTTCCGGCAAAGAATCCAAACCACTTGTAACGGATGTCTACGTAAGCCTGCTGTACAATGAAGGAGGTCGTGCTGAATCCGGCTGCTGCAACCAAATCCAGTGCTTCTTCAAACTTCCATTTTCCAAGTTGGTGTTTGTAGGATATTCCTCCACGTATGTAAGTATTGTTGTCGAGCGAAGTGAGTCCTTGCTGGTTGCTGACCTGCCAAAGAGGAGTATTGTCACCGGTATGCAGGGCTGCTCCATATTCTACGAATGAGGACAGCTGCTGTGCCAGCATCGTGTTCTTTCCTATGAACAAGAAAACCATCAGACAGAAAATAATACGCATAATAGTCTTTTGTTAAGTGTTTAGGTTTGTATACTCTTGCGAGGACAATTGTCTTTCTATTCTTGACGAGTATAGTTAAACGGTACAAAAGTAGAAATTTTTCCGGTAAAAATTCCTTCTCTTGCCAAAAAACCTTTTTCAAATACATTTTCAATGTGCAATGTTCATAATTTGTTGATAAGAAAAAAGCTCTGAAACTAGCGTATATCCGATATTTCCGCTACTTTTGTAGCATGATTGAATTAGCACAGCACATAGAAGTATTGTTATTGGAGAACGATTGTGTCATTGTTCCCGGTTTGGGAGGATTTGTAGCTCATTATACTCCGGCAATGAGAGTAGCGGAAGAGAATGTTTTTCTGCCCCCTACCCGTATTATCGGTTTCAATCCTCAACTGAAGATGAATGACGGCTTACTTGTACAATCCTATATGGCTGTCTATGATACTGATTTTTCTGATGCTACGCGGATTGTAGAAAAAGAAGTGGCGCATATATTCACTGCTCTCCATGAAGAAGGTAAGGTGGATTTGCCCAACATTGGCGAATTGCGTTACTCCATTCATGGTATTTATGACTTTGTTCCCTATGACCACAAGATAACCACTCCTTACTTATATGGGTTGGATAGTTTTGAAATGCAGGAACTGGCGGAACTGAAGAAACCGTACATGGAAAAGACCATCCGTTATTCTGTTCCAGTTGTGCCGGAAGACAAAAAGCGAAGGTTTGAGATTAAATTCAACCGTTCCTATTTGTCGAATGCGGTTGCCATGATTGCAGTGGTTGCCTTGTTTTTCTTTTTGTCTACACCGATAGAGAATACGGAAGTGGTTGAAGGAAATTATGCGCAATTACTTCCGAATGAACTTTTTGAGATGATAGAAAAGGAATCCCTTGCCATTAATCCGATTGTTGTTAGCCGGAAGGCCGACACTCCGAAAGCGTCGGCTCAAAAAAACACGGGGCAGAAGGCAAAGAAAAAGGTGGTTCCGGTTGCCGTAAGAGAGGTTAAGGTGGGCCAAGCTAACGCGCAGAATGCTCCGGTTGTTTCTCAGCCTAAGCAGCAGGCGGCAGAAGTGTCCTCTTCAACATCTGTAACAACAAAGAGTGAAATTCAAAAGACCACAGCAGGGACTGTCGCCCCGTCACTTGTCTCTGCACAGAAATACCACGTCATCATTGCCAGTGTAGGTACTGAGAAGGATGCCGAAGCAATGGCAAAGCAACTGATTGAAAAAGGTTACCCTCATGCAAAAGCAATTGTTGGAGATGGTAAAATGCGTGTCAGCATTGAGTCTTGTGGCACAGAAACAGAAGCATATCAGGCATTGAACAGAGTTCGCCAGAATGAAACGTATAAGAACGCTTGGGTATTAAAGAAGTAGAAAGTAATCTACCCTTGCTTTATTTTTTAATTCTTTAATTTTTAACTATCATGAAGCGTATCCGTTGTCCCAAATGTGAGAATTACTTAACATTCGATGAAACCAAGTATACCGAAGGCCAATCACTGGTCTTTGTATGTGACCAGTGTAAGAAGCAGTTCAGTATCCGTTTAGGTAAATCAAAGATGAAAGCCCCTCAAAAGGAAGAACGTCCGGATGAAGCGGAGTTTAAAGAGGCTTTTGGCAGCATCACGGTCATTGAGAACGTGTTTGGTTTTAAGCAGGTACTTCCATTGCAAGAAGGTGACAATATCATAGGCCGGCGTTGCGTGGGGAATGTTATCGATGTGCCGATTGAGACTTCGGATATGAGTATGGACCGGCGTCACTGTATCATTAATGTAAAGCGTAATAAGCAGGGAGTGTTGATTTATACCTTACGCGATGCTCCCAGCCTGACGGGAACTTTCCTTAATAATGAAATTTTGGGTGACAAAGACCGTATTCGCATTGAGGATGGAGCCATTGTAACTATTGGTGCCACTACTTTTATATTGCGGGCAGCAGAGCAGGAAAGCCTTTAGACAAAAAAGAAAACTGTGGCTTAATTATTTCCCATCAAATGTGGTATAAATAAAGCAGACCGTATAAAAACTCCTTTTGTACGGTCTGCTTGTTTAAAATCATAGGAATTAAAGAATACCTTTTACTGTTTCCTGCATGCCTTTTTCTTGGATGGATTTTAAGAAGCAGGTAATCATGTCTGTCAATCCTGGAACGGTATTCAAGTCTCCGTGTTCCCCCCAGATAAGGTCTTTGGCTGCCAATACGCCTTCTGCCACTTTGCGGGTATCCCCCGTTGCCCAAAGGTCTTTCAATAACTGCATGATTTCGGGAGCATCATTCGGGATGATTTCTGTGCCGTCTGCGCGGGTACCTCCTTTGTAGTACGTGATGATGGCAGCCAGTCCCAATACCAGACCTTTCGGCAGTTCTCCTTTACGTTTCAAGTAGGTTTTCAGGCCAGGAAGGTCACGGGTTTGGTATTTAGGGAAAGAGTTCAGCATAATACTGGTTACGGCATGGTCAACAAACGGATTGTTGAAACGCTCCAAAACATCTTCCGCAAACTTCTTCAATTCTTCTTTCGGCAGGTTCAGGGTTTCCATCAACTCATCGAACATAACTTTATGAATGTATTGTCCGATTATAGGATGCTGGCAGGCATCGCGTACAATATTTACCTCCGACAGATAGGCTACTGGAGACAATACGGTATGAGGTCCATTCAGCAAAGTAACTTTTCTTTCGTGATAAGGAGCTTCAGACGGAACGAACAATACATTCAAACCGGCTTTGTCGGCAGGGAATTCCTTGGCGACTTCCTGCGGAGCTTCAATTACCCACAAATGGAAGATTTCTGCCTGTACCACCAGATTGTCATCATACTGTATCTTTTCTTTTATAGCGGCAATGTCTTTGTGGGGGAATCCTGGAACGATACGGTCCACCAGTGTTGCATACACACCGCAGGCTTCCTCAAACCAAGCTCTGAACTCATCACCCAATTGCCATAATTCAATGTATTGATAGATTGTCTCCTTCAACTTGTGGCCATTCAGGAAGATGAGTTCGCAGGGGAAGATAATCAGCCCTTTGCTCTTGTCGCCGTTGAATGTCTTGAAGCGGTGATACAGCAACTGGGTCAGTTTGCCCGGATAAGAAGACGCCGGTGTATCTGTCAGCTTACAAGCAGGGTCAAAGGCTATACCTGCTTCCGTCGTGTTGGAAATGACAAAACGCATTTCCGGTTGTTCGGCCAATTTCATGAACTCATCGTTTTGAGTATAGGGGTTTAAGGCACGGCTGATTACATCTATCATAGTCAGACTGTTGATGGTTTCTCCTTTATCCAGACCTTGCAGATTTACATGATAAAGGTCATCCTGGGCATTCAGCATGTTAACCATACCTTTATCGATGGGTTGGACTACTACCACATTGCTGTTGAAATCGGTCTTTTGATTCATGTTATAAATAATCCAATCCACAAATGCGCGAAGGAAATTACCTTCGCCAAACTGGATAATGCGTTCCGGGCGTTGTGCTTTGGGAGCAGTTTCTTTGTTTAATGCTTTCATTTAAAAAATGATTTAAATGGTTGATATGTAATTTTTTAATTATTCAAACTCAAAGTAAAAGTCTATGTTTTCCTTCATCAATATGTCGATGGGCATGTATTTCACTGCAGTGACCGGTCTTTTAAATACCACGTGGTTGCATAAAGTCTTTACGCCACAATAGCCTTGCAGGCCTGGACGTTGACCGATGAGAAAGGTTACTTTACCGGTTTTCAGGAACTCTGTATTTTTGTGTAAAAGGTCATATCCCACAAGTCCTGCCAGCTTCCACCCCTTTTCGTGCAGATAACTTGCCACTTGATAAACACGGGAATTAAAAACAGCTCCCAGTACGGCTTGGGGATGTTCTTTAAAAAAAGCATCCAATATCCGTCTGTTGCCGTCAGTATCTTCCTTGTGCAACACAATGTCATGGATAGTCAAATCCTTATGTTCCTCGGAAAGGTATTGCATGAACCCCTCGAGGCGGCGTTGCATCTGGATTTCTGCCGGATTGTTTTTCTGATTGCTCAGGAATAACACAAGCTCCTGCCCTTTTTCATAGCTACGCATCAGAATCTTGGCAGCAATGTATCCGCTGGTTTTGGAATCTTGTCCGATATAACACAAGGCATGCGTCTGTTCAATATTGAAGTCTATGAATGCATAGGGAATATCCGCTCCCTCCAAATAAGCAGTGAGTTTTATGGTCTCCTCTCGGAAATTCGGGGCAACAAGTACGGCGTCGGTATTTTCCTCCCGGAGCACAGCACATGCTTCTTTATAGGAGGATTTGTCCGCATGCCGATAGTACAGATAGCTAACTCCAACATTGAACGGCCGTAATTCTTGTGCGGCACGGTCAATTCCCGCTACTACAGCATGCCAATAATCATGTTCTATATAATAAGGTATAATGCAGACAATATGATAGCGCTTTTTAGCCGCCAGCCCGATGGCAAACATATTGGGATGATAATCTATCTCATCGAGTACTTTCTGGACTTTTTCCCTACTGGAAACGGATACGTCTCCGCGGTTGTGCAGTACGCGGTCTACAGTGCCGGCAGAGACGCCGGACATGCGTGCTATGTCTTTAATGGTATAGTTCTTGTTTTCCATCTTGAGGTATGCTGCCTAAGGCAGTAAAGGTGAGACGTCTGAAGCTTAAATATTATAAATCTTCGCCGCAAAGATACAAATAATTTTGTTATTCCAAATAAAATTTCTACTTTCGTGTTCGATAACGGTTAATAAATCTAAAAACAATTATACGACCTATTAGCTTTACAATCAATACTATATAGGTGTAATAAATAGAAAGTAATATTTTTAGATACTTAAAACACAAGAAGATGAAAAACTTTATGGACGGAAACTTTCTGTTGCAAACGGAAACATCACAGAAGTTGTATCATGAACATGCGGCTAAAATGCCTATTATCGATTACCACTGCCACCTGATTCCCCAGATGGTTGCTGATGACTATCAGTTTAAGTCACTGACAGAAATCTGGTTGGGTGGAGACCACTATAAATGGCGTGCCATGCGTACCAACGGTGTGGACGAACGTTATTGTACCGGTAAAGACACCACGGACTGGGAAAAATTTGAAAAATGGGCGGAAACAGTTCCTTATACCTTCCGTAATCCGTTGTACCACTGGACCCACCTTGAATTGAAGACCGCTTTTGGAATCGATAAAATTCTCAATCCTCATACGGCCCGTGAAATTTATGATGAATGTAATGAGAAGCTGAAACAGCCTGAATATTCCGCCCGTGGCATGATGCGCCGTTATCACGTGGAAGTGGTTTGTACTACAGATGATCCTATTGATTCCTTGGAATATCATATCAAGACACGCGAGAGCGGTTTTGAAATCAAGATGTTGCCTACTTGGCGTCCGGATAAGGCAATGGCGGTGGAAGTTCCTGCCGATTTTCGCGCATATGTAGAAAAGTTGGCCGAAGTGAGCGATGTGGCTATTTCCTGCTTTGACGATATGGTTGCTGCCTTGCGTAAGCGTCACGATTTTTTCGCGGAACAAGGTTGTAAATTGTCTGACCACGGAATTGAAGAATTCTATGCCGAGGATTATACAGAAGTGGAAGTTAAGGCTATCTTTAACAAGGTATATGGCGGTACTGGATTGACGAAGGAAGAAATTCTGAAATTCAAATCAGCCATGCTGATCGTATTTGGGGAAATGGATTGGGAAAAAGGCTGGACCCAGCAGTTCCACTATGGAGCAATCCGCAACAACAACACCAAGATGTTCAAACTTCTGGGACCTGATACCGGTTTTGATTCCATTGGCGAATTTACTACAGCAAAAGCTATGGCTAAATTTCTCGACCGCTTAAACTCCAATGGTAAGCTGACCAAGACTATTCTTTACAACTTGAATCCTTGCGCCAATGAAGTAATTGCCACCATGTTAGGCAACTTCCAGGATGGCACAATTCCAGGCAAGATTCAATTCGGTTCCGGATGGTGGTTCCTCGATCAGAAAGACGGTATGGAAAAGCAGATGAATGCCCTTTCTGTACTGGGCTTATTGAGCCGATTTGTTGGTATGCTGACCGATTCCCGTTCCTTCCTCTCCTATCCGCGCCATGAATATTTCCGCCGTACATTGTGTAATCTTGTAGGCCGTGATGTAGAAAATGGTGAAATTCCTATTTCCGAGATGGAACGCGTCAATCAGATGGTGGAAGATATCTGCTATAATAATGCCAAGAAGTTCTTCCAATTCTAAAAAGCAATAGTAAGCTATAAGTTATGCAGTTTCACCCATAACTTATAGCTTATCTAATATTCCTTTGATACTATCCAATCGTATAAAATTGGGATGTCGTATTTCCCCTTCATGTTGCTCGTATGCCCAAGTCACGTGGTATGGTACATGGGCAGCGTATCCCCCAAGTTCCAATACCGGAAGTATGTCTGATTTTACAGAATTACCTATCATCAGGAGTTTTTCAGGCGGACAGCCCAATGTATCAATCAGCCTCTGGTAATCATCGATTTTCTTGTCACTCATAATTTCGATATGATGGAAATATTCTCGCAGTCCGGAAGCTTCTATTTTTCTTTTCTGGTCGAACAAGTCCCCCTTAGTGGCCAACACCAATTTATATTTCCCATGAAGTGACGATATGGTCTCCTTCACGCCTTCCAGTAGTGTAACCGGTTTCTGCAGAAGCTCTTGTCCCCATCCTATTACTTCTTCTATAAGATGCATATTCCCGTTTCCGTCTGTCACTTTGCAGATGGTTTCAGTCATACTGAGCATTATGCTCTTCAGCCCATAGCCATACATATGCAGATTCTTCATTTCTGTTTCAAAAAACCTTTGTGATATGGATGAAGCAGGCAGATATTGCCTTAAAAGGTTACAGAATTTGTGCTCGAACTCCTGAATATAAAGTTCGCTTTCCCACAGTGTGTCATCAGCGTCAAAAGCTATAAATTCGATTTTATCTTTCATGAATGGTCGTTTTATAAAAGCGTCCAAAGATACGGAGTATTCTATATAAATGAAAAGATAAATAGTGATAAATGGGAAGTTAATATCTTGTCTGCAACTTATTAATATTGTGTTTGCAGAAAATTAATATCTTGCAAACACGATATTAATTTCCTATTTTTGCACTTATTTTTTCATTTAATACATAAATTTTAATCGTACAAAAGGATGATGACATCACCCCAACCCGCTTCCAAAGGCTTCAGCAGAGCTTTTTGGGTAAGCAGTACAGTAGAACTGTTCGAACGCATGGCATATTATGCTGTATTTATTGTTCTTACCATTTATCTTTCCAATATTTTAGGTTTCAATGATTTTGAGTCAAGCATGATTTCCGGTCTGTTTTCGGGAGGGCTCTATTTGTTGCCTATCTTTACGGGCGCATATGCCGATAAGATAGGTTTCCGAAAGTCGATGATTATTGCTTTCTCACTGCTTTCCATCGGGTATTTGGGCTTGGGATTGCTTCCCACCCTACTGGAAGCAGCCGGTCTGGTGGAGTATGGCGAGACAACCCGTTTTTCAGGATTGCCGGATAGTAATGACCGCTGGATGATTGTCCCCGTATTGTTTGTTATCATGGTAGGAGGTTCGTTCATCAAGTCTATCATATCGGGATCGGTGGCTAAGGAAACAACAGAGGCTACCCGTGCTCGCGGCTATTCCATCTTCTATATGATGGTGAATATAGGAGCTTTTACCGGAAAAACGGTGGTCGACCCTCTACGGAATGTTATCGGTGAGCAAGCTTATATTTATATCAATTACTTCTCGGCTGCCATGACGGTGCTGGCATTATTGGCTGTCATCTTATTGTATAAATCGGCACATACAGCAGGTGAAGGGAAAAGCATGCGTGAAATTGGGCAAGGTTTTCTGCGTATTATCACTAATTGGCGTTTGTTGATTCTTATCCTCATCGTAACCGGCTTTTGGATGGTGCAGCAACAGCTCTATGCAACTATGCCCAAATATGTCATCCGTATGGCGGGTGAAACAGCCAAACCGGGGTGGATAGCCAATGTAAACCCGTTTGTAGTGGTTTGCTGCGTAAGTTTTATCACCCGGTGGATGGCAAAGCGCACAGCTATTACTTCTATGAATATAGGCATGTTTCTTATTCCGGTATCGGCATTGCTGATGGCATGCGGTAATTTGCTGGGCAACGATATTATTTCCGGCATGAGCAATATTACTTTGATGATGGTGTTTGGTATTGTTGTGCAAGCTTTGGCAGAATGTTTTATCTCACCGCGTTATCTGGAATACTTCTCTTTGCAGGCCCCCAAGGGCGAAGAAGGTATGTACCTCGGTTTCAGTCATCTTCATTCATTCCTCTCTTCTATTTTCGGATTCGGTATTGCGGGGGTGCTTCTGACAAAATATTGTCCTGATCCAGTCTTGTTTGAAACCCGCGAAGCGTGGGAAGCAGCTAGTGTCAATGCACATTATATCTGGTATTATTTCGCTGTTATAGGATTGGTTGCGGCAATAGCATTATTCGTTTTTGCCAAAACTACCGAATTCATCGACAAAAAGAAGAAGGCATAAGGTTTATATATTGCATACTTTTTGTATATTTGCCGTCACTTTTTTTAAAAGCGACGGCTTTTTTGTAATTAAGGAGATTAGGATGAAAGTAAAATTTATAAGCCTTGCCAGTGGAAGCAGCGGCAACTGTTATTATATAGGCACAGAAAAATATGGAATACTCATCGACGCCGGCATTGCAGTACGGACGATAAAAAAAGGACTGAAAGAAGCAGGTATTAGCATGGAAATGATACGTGCGGTATTTGTTACGCACGACCATGCAGATCATATTAAAGCGGTAGGTGGATTGGGTGAGAAACAGAATATTCCTATTTATACAACTGCCCGGATTCATGAGGGTATCAACCGGAGCTATTGCATGACAGAAAAGTTATATTCGTCTGTCCGTTACCTGGAAAAGCAGCAACCCATGCAGTTGGAAGATTTTCATATCGAATCTTTCGAGGTACCTCATGATGGCACGGACAATGTGGGCTATTGCATTGAGATAGACGGAAAAGTGTTTGCTTTTCTTACAGACCTTGGTGAAATTACTCCTACGGCCGCAGAATATATCAGAAAGGCCAATTATCTGATATTGGAAGCCAACTACGATGAGGAAATGTTACGCATGGGTACCTACCCCCAATACCTGAAAGAACGGATTACCAGCCGCACCGGACACATGAGTAATATTGCTACTGCTGAATTTCTTTCGGAAAATATGACGGAACATTTACAGTATATTTGGCTTTGTCATTTGAGCAAGGACAACAATCATCCTGAATTGGCATATAAAACAGTGGAATGGAAATTAAGGGAAAAAGGAATTATCGTAGGAAAGGATGTACAGTTGTGTGCTTTGAAGCGTACTACTCCTTCTGATTTATACGAGTTTGAATAAAAAATCCCATTTCATCGCAAAAAATACACCGTTTTGTTTGCACGAATAAAATAAAAGGACTACTTTTGCACCCGCAAATCAGAAATGAATGCACTCTTAGCTCAGTTGGTAGAGCAACTGACTCTTAATCAGTGGGTCCAGGGTTCGAATCCCTGAGGGTGTACTTAAAAAAGGAACAACAGTAGTTGTTCCTTTTTTAATTTGTTTTAACAAGAACATGCTTTGTTGGGTATAAGCTCCTCATACGGAATCACTAGTAAATCTATATGGGGATGATACATTATTTTTCGTTAGTCCGCATCATAAATTCTTCAGAAGTTTGTTTTTATACCTTTGCCCTCACCCGCTTTCCGCCTCTTTCGTCACATTCGAAAATATATGTCAGAAAATGAAAGTAGGAAGAAAACTTTTATTTCCTCCTACTCGTATATCTATATTTTGTATATTTGTACACACATCAATGATTTTAAACTAAAAGAAAAACAATATGGATAAAGATTCAAAGCAAGTAGTGGTTCTTCTGACACATCCCAATATAAAAGAGTCGCGAGCTAACAAGGCATTGATGGATGCTATTAGTGACATGGGAGAGGTAGCCATATACAATTTATATGAGATGCGTATGGAAGATGCTTTTAATGCAGAGATATGGAGCACTATCATATCGCATGCATCTGCGCTTGTATTTCAGTTTCCGTTCTATTGGATGTCGGCTCCTTCTTTATTGAAGAGATGGTTGGATGAAGTATTTACTTATCTGGCAAAAACTCCTGCTGTGGCTGGTAAGACATTGATGGTGGTCACTACTGCCGGCTCTGAACATGATGCTTATAGAAGCGGAGGAAGAAATCGTTTTACGGTGGATGAGTTGTTAAGACCTTATCAAGCAAGTGCTGTACATGCTGGAATGATATGGCAAACTCCTCTTGTAGTCTATGGAATGGGGACTTCGGAAGCTAGTAAAAATATAGCAGAAGGGATAAATTGCTATAAGCAAAGAATTGAAGCATTGGTGAAGAAAGACATTTTCAGTGATAATTGGTAATAGTAGGACCATATCGAAATGGAACATTCTTTTTCATTTTTGAATGTTTGTTTTTCTCTTTATCTTTTTCTAAAATACTGATTTTAAGCAATAAATAAAATATTGTATGAATTGGCATATTTCTTGTGTTAACTCATACATGAAACTTTATATTATATCAAACAGATTACCCGTTAAGGTTACCAAAGAGGATGAAACGTTCGTGTTTTCACGAAGTGAAGGTGGACTGGCTACCGGTTTGGACTCACTTCAGATTTCCTACGAAAAACATTGGATTGGATGGCCTGGAATATGCGTTGACAACGAAGAAAGTAAAGAGGAAATCACTTCTAGATTGGAAGGAATAAATTTCCACCCAGTATTCTTGTCCGAAATACAGATAAAGAATTATTATGAAGGCTATAGTAATAGTACTATTTGGCCATTATGTCACTACTTTTTTGTTTATACGCTGTATCGGAACTCTTTCTGGCAATCGTATCAGGAAGTGAACCAGTTGTTCTGCGATGCCATTTGCCGCGTGATACGTCCAGGTGACAAGGTGTGGATTCAAGACTATCAGCTAATGCTGCTTCCCGGAATGCTTCGGAAGGTTTACCCGGATTTGAATATCGGATATTTCCATCATATCCCTTTCCCTTCCTATGAACTTTTCCGGATATTACCGGAGCGTGCAGAAATCCTGAAAGGATTATTGGGTGCTGACTTTATAGCTTTCCATACTCATGACTATATGCGGCATTTTATCAGTGCTGTCGAACGGGTATTGCGTATTGACTTTAAACTGGACGAAGCACAACTCGGGAATAGAGTAGTTAGGACCGATGCTCTTCCTATGGGAATCAACTACGGACTGTATCACAATGCTTCTTCCAGACCGGAAGTACGGCGGGCGATAGACCGTACACGGAAATTTTTCGGGAATCATAAGTTGATTCTTTCTGTAGACCGCTTGGATTATAGCAAAGGCATTCTGCACCGTTTATGGGGATTTGCTGCTTTTTTAGAATGTCATCCTGAATATTGTGGAAAAGTTACATTGGCAATGGTCATTGTTCCATCACGTGACCATGTAGATAGTTATGCTGAGCTAAAAACCAAGATTGACGAAGAAATAGGTTCTATAAACGGACAGTATTCTACGATGGACTGGACTCCGGTTTGCTATTTCTATCACGGTTTTTCATTTGAAGAACTGGTGGCAATGTACTATATAGCTGATGTAGCTTTGGTAACTCCACTTCGTGATGGCATGAATTTGGTTGCCAAGGAATATGTAGCCTCGAAAAATAATAATCCGGGTGTTTTGATTTTGAGTGAAATGGCAGGTGCAGCTATTGAGATGACGGATGCATTGTTGATTAACCCCAATGACACTGAGGAGATAAAGCAGGCCATTTGTCGGGCTTTGGAGATGCCCGAACAGGAACAACTGAAACGCTTGCAACACATGCAGAAAATTATTTCCGTACAAACGGTTAATAAGTGGGCGGCAGACTTTGTAAGTGAATGGAGCGATACGTGCCGTAAGAATGAACAGCTTCGTAAGAAAAGGATATCCGCCGGTATTATTGGTGCCATCAAAATGAAATATAACCAGGCTAAGCAACGGCTTATCTTGCTGGATTATGACGGAACGTTGGCGTCGCTCAATACACGACCGGAAAATGCTAAGCCCACCCCTGAACTCATTGCCACATTGCAGAAGCTGGTTTCCGACCCGGCCAACCATGTTGTTGTGAATAGTGGTCGCGACCATTTTACTTTAGAAAAATGGTTGGGAAATTTACCTATTGCAATGGCTGCGGAACATGGTGCTTTCTATAAGGAAAATGGCATCTGGCACAAAAACATAAACAAAGCGGAATGGAGTTCCGGATTGGTGTCCATCTTGAAGCTTTTTGTCGAAAAGACGCCTCGTTCCCACCTTGAAGTCAAGGAAACGACTTTGGCATGGCATTACCGGGAAAGTGATGCATGGTTAGGAGCTTTGCGGGCACAGCAACTTATCAATGTGCTGGTTAACATCTGTATACAGCAAAAGCTGCAAATCATACAAGGAGATAAAGTGGTGGAGATTAAGTCTCCCGATTATAATAAAGGTTCCGAAGTGAGACGCCAGTTGGAAAAGAAACATTATGACTTTATCATAGCTATGGGAGATGATACTACGGATGAAGATATGTTCAAAGCTTTGCCGGTGAATGCAGTGACAATCAAGGTGGGATATGTGTCGGAGGCAGCAAGCTATAATATGCCATCACAAACGGAAGTCCTGCCTTTTCTTCAAATTCTGGCGAACAAGAAAGACATGAAACAACCCATTGGCGAGAATGTCAAAACGAGCTTGAAAGGGGTATTCGATTTTTTCAGAGACTTGTTAAAAACAAAATAGTAAAAATGAGTAATTTAAATTATGGGGTAGTAGGCAATTGTCGGACTGCCGCACTTATATCCGAAAAAGGCAGCATAGACTGGTTGTGTTTTCCCGATTTTGATTCTCCGTCTATCTTTGCATCACTACTTGATCGGGAAAGAGGAGGAAGTTTTGGATTTGACGTTACAGAAGACTATCATATCTCACAATCTTACGTTCCTCACACTAACATATTGTCTACTTCTTTTTCTTCGAAAGAGGGAGAATTTGTCGTACTTGATTACATGCCTTATTACCGTTCCTGCGAAAATGCCCATTATCTTCCGGCAGAATTGTATCGATATGTGAGGTGGATAAAAGGTAAGCCCCGTTTCAAAGTAAACTATGTCCCTGCTCCCAATTATGCGCAAGGTAAAGTGATTCATAATGTCACTTCTGAATTTATAGAAAGCTATTGTTCTTCTGATAATAAAGATAGACAATATTTGTATTCTTCCCTTCCTTTGCAGAACATCGAACAGAAAAAAGAAATTATATTGGAAAAAGATGAGTTCTTTCTTTTGTCATACAATGAAAAGGTCATTCCGGTGGACATTGAACGGGAAAAAATTGAATATTGCCGTACTTTGGTTTATTGGCTTAATTGGACCAACCGTACTAAGAAATATTCTCTCTATAATGATGTGATAGAAAGAAGCATGCTGGTTTTGAAACTGATGTCTTACTATAACGGAGCCGTACTGGCCGCCCTTACTACCAGTTTGCCCGAATCCGTCGGCGAAGTACGTAATTGGGATTATCGGTTCTGTTGGTTGAGGGATGCCTCCATGTCTATCGAAACTTTGTTCCAGATAGGCCATATAGGGGCAGCAAGACGTTTTATGAAGTTCATACAGTCCACTTTCGTATCCAAGCACGAATCCTATCAGATAATGTACGGCATTCGGGGAGAAAGGCAGCTGACCGAGATTATTCTGGAGCATTTGTCCGGATATAAGAATTCCAAACCAGTACGGATAGGTAATGATGCTTACCATCAAAAGCAGAATGACTCGTTCGGTTATCTGATGGATTTGATTTACCAGTACTATCGGCTGATGCCCGGTACATTAGACGAAATAGAGGATATGTGGGAAATGGTAAAGAGCATTCTTTCCACGGTAATGGAAGATTGGAAGAAACCAGATAAGGGGATATGGGAAATCAGAGGAGAAAGCCGCCATTTTGTTTCATCCAAAGTGATGTGTTGGGTGGCTTTGGACCGTGGTGCAAAGATAGCTTCCATGCTCAATAAATACGGTTATAGTGAACGTTGGCAAAAGGAAGCTGACAAGGTATGGCAGGATGTAATGACATATGGATGGAAGGAAGAACTTCAAAGTTTCTCGCAGACTTATGATAATATGGCAATGGATTCCTCTTTGCTGTTGATGGAACCTTACGGTTTTATTGCAGCAGACGATATCCGATACCATAAGACAGTGAAGGCTGTGAAAAAAGCTCTTTTGCATAAGGGATTGATGTACCGGTATAACAGCGAAGATGATTTCGGGCTTCCTTCTTCGGCTTTTACCATTTGCACTTTTTGGCTGATACGTGCGCTTTTTGTTATCGGAGAAAAGGAAGAAGCCCGTTGTTTGTTTGATGATGTTCTGACATATTCCAATCATTTGGGGTTATTCAGTGAGGATATTGATTTTAATACGAAGGAACAACTGGGGAATTTTCCACAAGCTTATTCGCATTTGGCATTAGTCAATACGGCTATTCTGTTTGCAGAAGAAAATAAGAGATTGGCTTTTATCCGGCCGTAACGAGGAGGGGAACTTAATTAATACTGCAAATGGGAGCATTTTGTATTTGTCCTTCTTTCTTTCGTTTTTAATTCCATTGAATGATGATACCTTTCTTTTTTTATGTATTTTTGCATAAATAAAATTTCACTATTTCGGCAGTTGTTTTGTACTCATATCGCTGATATAGTTTAGGAACTCAAAATAAAGGATTATCATGTTACGGAAGATTAGACTGACTTTTGCAATGATTTGCTTTGTACTCATCACCTTGTTGTTCCTTGATTTTACGGGAACGTTGCATGGGTGGTTCGGCTGGTTGGCCAAAATCCAGTTTTTGCCGGCTGTATTGGCGCTAAATGTGGGAGTGATATTGTTTCTTGTAATTCTCACTTTGGTATGCGGGCGTATCTATTGTTCTGTGATTTGCCCCTTAGGGGTATTTCAGGATATACTGGCATGGCTGGGCCGGCAACCTAAAAAACGCAGGAAGCTTCCTTACTCTTATTCTCCGGCCTTATCTTGGCTGCGCTATGGCGTATTGGGTGTGTTTATCATTGCTTTGATTGCCGGAATTGGTTCATTGGCTGCTCTACTTGCACCCTATAGTGCATACGGACGTATTGCCAATAATCTTTTTCAACCTATATGGCAATGGGGCAACAATCTGCTTGCTTATCTGGCTGAACGGGCAGACAGTTATGCCTTTTATGAAACGGATGTATGGTTGAAGAGCCTGCCGACTTTTATTATTGCTGCCGCTACTTTGGCTGTGCTTGTTGTTCTGGCCGGACGCAACGGACGAACCTATTGTAATACGATTTGCCCGGTAGGAACGGTCTTGGGCTTCCTTTCACGTTATTCGCTTTTCCGCATCACAATAGATTCGGAAAAGTGCAACCAATGCAGTCTTTGTTCACGCAACTGCAAGGCAGCCTGCATCAACTTTAAGGAGCATCAGATTGATGCAAGCCGGTGTGTGGTTTGCATGAACTGCATTGAGAAGTGCAAGCATGGAGCCATTTCCTACAAGTATCATCCTTTCGGTAAACCTGCTGCGGGCAAGGCAGATTCGGAACAGATAAACGAAACCCGCCGCAGTTTTTTCACAGCAACGGCTCTGGTTGCAGCCACTTCTGTTTTAAAAGCGCAGGAAAAGAAAGTAGACGGAGGACTGGCAGCCATTGAAGATAAGAAGATTCCTGAGCGAAGCACTCCCCTCACTCCTCCCGGCTCATTGAGTGCCTGCAATATGGCGCAACACTGCACGGCCTGCCAGCTCTGTGTGTCGGCATGTCCCAATCAGGTTCTTCGTCCTTCTGCAGACTTAAGGAAATTGATGCAACCGGAAATGTCATACGAACGCGGCTATTGTAGACCGGAATGTACAAAATGTTCGGAGGTATGTCCTGCAGGGGCTATCCGTCCGATAACCAAAGCTGATAAATCATCCGTTCAGATAGGGCATGCCGTGTGGGTAAAGAAAAATTGCATACCACTGACGGATGGTGTGCAGTGTGGCAACTGTGCACGCCATTGTCCGACGGGAGCCATACAAATGGTGCCGAGTATACCTGAAGACAAGGATTCTCCAAAGATTCCGGTAATCAATGTGGAGCGTTGTATCGGCTGCGGGGCATGTGAGAATCTTTGTCCGGCCCGTCCGTTCAGTGCCATCTATGTGGAAGGACATGAAAGACATCGAATTATATAACAAAGTAGAATTTCTATAAGTATGGAAGAACATCATAAAAACAATATGAACCGTCGTGATTTCTTGAAGATAGTGGGAATTACAGCCGCCACATCTACTGCTGCCCTCTATGGATGTGGTTCTAAGGAAGGAAGCAGTGAAGGCAGTAAAGTATTGGGCCCCATTCCGACGGATAAAATGACCTATCGTAGTTTTCCTGGTTTGGGGAGTGACAAAGTTTCTATTTTAGGATATGGCTGTATGCGCTGGCCTACCGTTCCTGCTCCGGATGGAAAAGGGGAAATGATAGACCAGGATGCTGTAAACGAACTGGTGGATTATGCCATTGCCCATGGCGTGAATTATTTCGATACGTCTCCGATGTATGTACAAGGATGGAGTGAGAAGTCTACGGGAATAGCTCTGAAACGCCATCCACGCGAATCGTTCTATCTTGCCACCAAACTATCCAATTTTCATCCTGATACCTGGACTCGCGAGGGTTCCATCGCCATGTACCGTAAGTCGTTCGAGGATATGCAGGTGGACTATATAGACTACTATCTGCTACACATGATTGGTGGCGGTGGCATGGAGCAATTCCGCAAACGCTACATAGACAACGGTATGATTGATTTTCTTGTCAAGGAGCGTGAAGCAGGACGCATCCGCCGTTTGGGATGGTCGTTCCACGGAGATATCGAAGTCTATGACTATGCCTTGCAGATGCATGACCGTGGTGAAGTTCATTGGGACTTTGTACAAATACAGTTGAATTATGTGGACTGGAAACATGCTTCGGGCAGCAACTTCAAGGCAGAGTATCTGTATGACGAGCTGGCCAAGCGTAAGATCCCTGCTGTCATTATGGAGCCTCTGCTGGGTGGGCGGCTCTCCAATGTCCCCGACCATATTGTGGCACGGCTGAAGCAGCGCGAACCCGAACGCAGTGTGGCGTCTTGGGCATTCCGTTATGCCGGTTCTCCCCAGGATGTACTGACAGTGCTGAGTGGCATGACTTATATGGAACATTTGCAGGATAACATCCGTACTTACTCTCCATTGGTACCACTCACAGAAGAAGAAACTCAGTATCTGTATGATACGGCAGATTTGATGATGGAGTACCCCACCATACCTTGCAACGACTGCAAGTACTGCATGCCTTGCCCGTATGGAATTGACATTCCTGCCATCTTGATACATTACAATAAATGTGTCAATGAAGGAAATGTGCCGGAAAGCAGCCAGGATGAGAATTATCGGAAAGCACGCCGTGCTTTTCTCGTAGGATATGACCGAAGTGTACCCAAACTGAGGCAGGCCGACCATTGTACCGGGTGCAACCAGTGTTCTCCGCATTGCCCGCAAACGATTGATATTCCCAAAGAACTGCATCGTATTGACAAATTTGTAGAACAGTTGAAACAAGAGACTTTATAAAATGGAGAGTATCATTGACATACTGCACAAGGGAGGATACTCTTGTGTTATGAAGAACCGGGAGGAAGTCCGTACTTTCACCCAACGGGGAGTAGCGGATTTGTATGATTTGTACCAGGCAGATTCTGCATTTATGAAGGGGGCTGCCATTGCCGATAAGGTTATAGGGAAAGGTGCCGCTGCTTTGATGGTACTGGGAGGCTTTAAAACGGTCTATGCCGATATAATCAGCACTCCTGCGCTGGCATTGCTGTGCGAAGCAGGAATTGAAACGACTTTTGCCCAAGAGGTTCCCCATATCATTAACCGTGACAAGACCGGCTGGTGCCCGTTGGAGACGGCTTGCATGGAGCTGAATACGGTAGAGGAGATGTATCCGGTGATTCAGAATTTTATATCAAGAATCAGGGCAAAATAGCAACAGCCTGCTCTCTTTCCCTGATTACCTAATGCCTTTCTCTTCCAGCATCTTGAAGTCTTCCTTGAGCATACCGACATCATCCAGTGTGCGGGCTTCATTGTGGTCGTTCAGATAGACTCTGGGTCTTTCGATAAACAGAGCGCTGGTGACAGATAAAGAGTCATTCCGGTATGGGGTCTCCACTCCACCTATTTCCAGCATTGTCTGGAAGAATGAGGCACTGGAAGATACATTCTTCTGCCTATTGGCTTGTGCGGCCTCCAATAACGATGGGTATCTCTGCCGGTAGTTTTCGGACATCCAAATAAAGAATGGCACATGTATCTGATAATAGGAAGGTACCGGTGAAGCATGCAGAAAGAGATGCCGGTTGTCATCGAAAATATCTTCTCCATGGTCTGAAGTGTATATCAGGGCAGAATTGACATGTTGTTCTCGAAGCATATCTATCAGACGAACCAGAAAATTATCCGTGTAGCGGATAGAATTGTCATAGGCATTAATCAGGTTGTCTTTGTATTTCACTTCCGCATCAACGGGCATGTCCGGCAGGAAGAAAGCCTGCTCTGCCGGATAGCGCTCTTTATAATTAAAATGAGAACCGTAAGTGTGGAGAACTATAAATTGCCTGGAAACTCCTTTGCCCAGTTCTTTTGCTACCAGTTTCAACAGTTCGTTATCAGAGGGGTTGTAATTGGAATCCCCCACATCTTCTTTAATGAAATCATACGTGTCGGCTTCTTTGCCGAAGAAGTCTATAAATGAGTGGTTATAACGCTGGTTCGAGAAAAAGGCGGTCTGGTAACCGGCTTCCTTGAATGCTGTGATAATCCCTTTCTGATAATAGATGGAATCAAAACTGGAAGCACTGACCGGCGACAGCAACATCGGAACACTCTTGTGGGTGGTGTTTGATTCTGTCAGCACATGGCTGAAAGCTGTCAGTCCGCCAATGCCCGACAGTCCCGGGTTAGTCTCCCGTTCGTAGCCGTACAAAGCCCAGTTGCATGCCCGTGAGGTTTCTCCCACCACCATTACATATACTTCCCTTTCATCAGCCTGATGAGTACTTCTAGCATGAAAGGTAAAATCTTTAGAGGTCTTGTGATAATTCCGCGTCTGGGCCGTCCGTTGAAAAGCAAGTGCTATGTTGTAGCATACGTTGGCAGGATACAGTTCGGATTTCGGCTCATACCGGTTATCTGTCAAATAAGCAGTGCCTAAGGATAATATTCCGGCAGACAACACATATAGAGTGCGACGGCGAGCTTGCCGGATGAATGCTTCGGACAGTCTGCGTTTGTGTACAATGGATATGGTTGCCAGAATTAATGCAGGTATATAGAGCACTACCACAATAACGATGGCAGGTATCAGATTGTCCAGCAGTTCCAGCGCCTCGCTCGAATTGGTTGTCACCAGATTCAGAAACATATCCACTGCGATAATGGACTGACCGAAAAGATACAGCAATACAAGCTGGAAGGCTCCGAAGAAGATGAACGGAAATAGCAGCCAGAATGTCCTGCCACAGTTTCTCGACCAAGCCATTACAGCATAATATATAGAAAGGGGTAGCAGGATATTACATATCTTTGCCGTCCATGATATGGGTTCTGTAAAGCATAGCACTACATTGGGCACTATCAGAATGACCAGAAACAGATAGAACAAATGTTCCTGATTGTCGAACCATTTTTTTATGTCTCTAAAAAGCTTCATTGATATTGAATATAAATCCGGTCTGGTGTTTGCCAAAACCTAAATCCAAACGTACGTTTACTCTCTTTTTGAACTCCCAGCGGTAGCCGAAACCATAATTAGGAAGAATATGCCTGGCCTCCAATTCCGAGAAATTCGGGAATATGGTTCCCGCCCCTACCCATACGGCAACTCCATTTCGCTTCCATACATGTTGGCGTAGTTCCAGCTGGGCATCCATTGCACACTTGTCACGGTAGCGCCCCTCATAATAGCCACGCATAGAATAGGAACTTCCCAATGTTGCCATCAGTCCCCAGGGCGGATTTCCGTAGTTCAGCAGAGTATGGAACTGGCCTGCCAACACCCCACCCTTCCACACGGACTGGTAATAGCTGGTCGTCAGTTCCGTATTGCTGAATGCATATTTATTTCCCAAAAAGGCCGGACTGAAGCGCTGGTCTATCCGTAGGTAATATCCTTTATAGGCATTTGTCAGAAAATCGCGTGAATCATACAACAAGGAAAACCCCAAGCTCACGTTGGTGCTACGCGCTTTCATTCCTTTCCATAATTCCGGTTTTTCAAAGTCATGTCCATACACGTAATCAAATGCTGTCATCGGACCGATATAAAAGTTACGTGCCATCCGGAACATAAAGTCCACCTTAACCTGCGCCTGAAAGCGATCGTATTCACTCTCATTGTCATCATTGGCTCCATTGTCATATCCTTGTCCCCAGTAAAGGCTTGGGAAAGAATAGAAATACAGATTGTAGTTCAACCGGTATTTGTCTTGGGGAAACAGATGGTTTCCACGTACTCCCAGCAAATAGAATCCCACTGTGGAGACATCCCCATACAGAGAGACATTGGACGGAGGGAGAATACTATCGTTCCGGTCGGTACGGTAGAGTCCTGCCGCCACCAGTCCGATTCCAAATTTGGTGTCACTGGAATAATGAGGCCCGCCTATAATGCTGAAATCAAATTTCTTGTTTTTCTTTTCTTTGTTGGCATCGTTGAAGTAATTCAAAATTTTTCCGAAAAAACTGCGTTTCTTGGGAAGCGAGTCTATCGGATGCGTGGAAATTGAATCCACAGAGTTTTTTGCTTCTGCAGGGTGTGTTTGTGCATGAACAGCCGTTTCTGTAATCAGCATCAATATTGGTAATATCCATTTTGTCAATTTAGTGTCCATTTACTTGTAGAAAACTTCCGTGGCAAAGTTAGTTTTTATGTTCTTCATTACAACAATGTTACTGTTCTTTTTGTTTCCAATTTTTCTCTTTTAATGTTCATTTCTACATTGCATGTGGGGTTCACTCTTTTTAACTACATCATTTATAGAACTTTCCTCGATTTATACTGTTATTTTAATATTACAAAGAACAACATGATATTGAATTATGAAAACAGCAATGGACATTCCCGATAAAGAGGGACAGAAACGACTGGTAATCGTAGGCGGCGGCTTTGGTGGATTAAAGCTGGCACGAAAATTGAAAAGCAACAAGTTTCAGATAGTTTTACTGGATAAGAATAACCATCACATCTTCCAACCGTTACTCTATCAAGTGGCCACAGCAGGTATTGAACCGAGTGCCATATCATTCCCATACCGAAAAATCTTCAAAAAAAGAGAGCATTTCCATATACGTATTTGTGAAGCACAGCAAGTCTTCCCGGAACACAATCTGCTGGAGACTTCCATCGGCACGCTGGCATACGACTATTTGGTCATTGCCACCGGCTGCAACACAAATTATTTTGGAAACGACGGGCTGGAGAAACAGACCATGGCACTAAAGAATACTTCGGAAGCCTTGTTCAACCGAAACCAGATATTGGATAGTTTTGAACAAGCCCAGAACACCGGTAATAAAGAAGAGCGCAGGCGTCTGATGACCTTTGCCATTGTAGGCGGTGGAGCTACGGGAATAGAGTTGGCTGGTGCTTTGGCCGAGATGAGGAAGTTTGTCCTTCCTCAAGACTATCCGGACTTGAATATCAATGAGATGCGTATCATCTTGTTGGATGGCTCTTCCCGGCTCTTGTCTGCTTTTTCAGAAGAGTCTTCCAAAGAAGTGGCCGATTATCTGAAGAAGCGTGATGTGGAAATCAAATTGAACCAACGGGTGATGGGATACGAGAATTATCAGTTGGCATTGAATGACGGGACTGCCATCGATACCAAAAATGTATTCTGGGTGGCCGGTGTCAAGGCAAACAGCCTTCAAGGATTGCCTGCCGATGCCTATGGACCGGGAAACCGCTTGAAGGTGGACACTTATAACCGTCTTTCTCAATATCCCAATATTTTCGCTATCGGGGATACGGCCCTTATGATTTCTGAGGAGTATCCCAAAGGACACCCGCAAGTGGTGCAACCAGCCATCCAGCAGGCCCGCAACTTGATAAGGAACTTGCAGCGTGCAGAAACAGGCCTGCCGTTGCAGCCGTTTATATATCAAAACAAAGGCTCCATGGCGACCATTGGCCGCAATCATGCCGTAGTCGAGCTTAAGAAACTGCGTTTTGGCGGTTTTCCGGCATGGGCTGTGTGGCTATTCATCCATTTGATGAGTATTGTGGGTGTAAAGAACCGTCTTTTCATCTTCGTAGACTGGATGTGGAGTTACTTTACCTATGACCCGTCTTTACGGATTATCATCAAACCGTTGAAACGGGAGTAAACTTTTATTGAGTAATATTTGTTATAGTTCATATACGAACTTAAAAACGAATGAATATGTTAAAACGACTTTTATTTCCTGTCAAACCGGACGGAACGGCAACATCTGCTATGCTATTGATTGCAAGAATTGTATTCGGTATATTATTAATGAACCACGGTATCCAGAAGTGGACTAACTTTCAAGAGCTGTCGGCCGTTTTCCCTGACCCGCTGGGTGTAGGCAGTCCGCTGTCTTTAGGACTGGCTATCTTTGGTGAATTGGCATGTTCCATGGCATTCATTATAGGCTTTCTCTATCGTTTGGCTATGATACCAATGGTGTTTACAATGGCTGTTGCCTTTTTTGTAATTCATGGTAATGACCCGTTTGCCACGAAAGAGTTGGCTTTTGTATATCTGGTAGTGTTCATATTGATGTATATCATAGGTCCGGGCAAGTTTGCCGTTGACCGCTGGATAAGAAAAGCTCTTTTCCAAAAGGCTCGTAAATAGATACTTCCGTTTTACTGAAAACAGATTTTAAGCTCAAATAGGATGTATTTTCGTAAAAAATCCTATATTTGCGGATGCTTAAAATAACTCGATGAGCTATAAAGCTAATTAAACACAGTAAAATAAAAAAGAGTGATTATGAAAAAGTTCAATTTGAAGATGGCTGCGACCGTAATGATTTGCGGCTCGTTTCTTTTCAGTTCTTGTATCGGTTCTTTTGGACTGCATAGTAAACTGGTCAGCTGGAATCAAGGTATTGGTACCAAGTTTGTAAACGAACTGGTTTATCTGGCATTCAATATTATCCCGGTATATGGCGTTTGCTATCTGGCCGATGCATTGGTCATCAACTCCATCGAATTCTGGAGTGGTTCAAACCCTATGGCCAGCATTGGTGATGTAAAGAAAGTGAAAGGCGAAAACGGTGACTACCTGGTAGAGACACTTGAAAACGGCTATTCTATCACCAAAGAAGGTGAGACTGCTTCTATGGAACTCATTTACAACAAAGAGTTGAATACTTGGAATGTTGTTGCCGATGGTGTCAGCACAGAATTGCTGCAAATGAACAATGACGGCACTGCACAAATGACCCTTCCGAACGGTGAGGAAATGACAGTGACGCTGGATGCCCAAGGTGTGGCAGCAGCACGTCAGGCGACGATGATTGACAGCTATTACGCTTTTAATTAAAAGTTGAAAATGGAAAGGTGAAAGTTGAAAATGGAAAGGTGAAAGTTGAAAATGGCTGGGTGCATAGATGCCCAATAACCATTTTCACCTTTCCACTTCCCATTAGAACGGATATCCCACAGCAAAGTGGAAGGCAAAATCGCGGCTGAATTTAGGATGGATAATGGGATAACGGTCTTTTTTCTTCTCATACGCCGGATTGACGGCCTTCATACCCCCGTCGAAACGCAATACAAAGAAATCCAAGTCAAGACGCAATCCTAAACCATATGCCACGGCAATCTGTTTATAGAACTTGTCAAATTCAAACTGACCTCCCGGCTGGTCTTTATAATCCCGTATTGTCCAGATATTCCCGGCATCTACAAAGAGGGCTCCTCTGAATTTCCAGAACAACCGTGTGCGGTATTCAATGCTGGCATCCAGCTTGATGTCTCCCGACTGGTTCATGAAGTTATTATCGCCGGGGAAAGAACCGGGCCCCAAATCACGTACAGACCATCCGCGCACACTGTTGGCGCCGCCGGAGAAGTAGCGCTTCTCAAATGGAAGCATTGTTGCATTGCCGTATGGAATGGCAATACCGGCACCAAAATGAAATGCCAATGAATTGCGGTTGTCAATGACCAGATTCTTGGCAAAGTCAAAATCGCCTTTCAGGTATTGGGCAAAAGGAATGTTCAACAAAGTGTATTCCCCCGATGCATTCTTTTTCATTCCTCCGAGCTTTGCCACAGCATACAACAAGTTACCCGCCGATTCAAAATTGAGGCGGATGGTATAGGAATTTCCGATACCGGAGTTATTCATCAATGCTCTTCCGGCACTGTTGTAGATATAGCTATAGCCGGTGCGGACAATAAAGCGGTCTTCATAATTGTATTTGAGGATGTAGTTCTCGTCTTTCTCCAGATAATCCTCTTTGAATGTCTGGTCTATGCTGGGCATATACAGATAGTTGATGTCCAGCAAATCAATGCGATGCTGCGAACGCTGTTGTTGTACCCCCCATTTGTAGCTCCATCCGGCAGATGCTACAATGCGCGTGAATTCGGGTCTCATCTGGTAGTTATATTGCAATCCGAATTCTGTAGTAGCCCTTATCCTCCGCTTGAAATCGCTGGATACAAAGGGAAACATAAACCGTGGGAAGTTGATGGTTGCTTCCGCACCTAATTCTATGTAGTCTTGATTCAAGGAGCTCTGCAAACCGGACACAGCCTCGTATGCCCCACGTAGTTTGAACATGAATGTTTCGGAACCTTTGAACATGTTGCGGTGCTGAAAAGCCACCGAAGCGGCAGCTCCCAGGTCGCCGGCAGAGTTTGTGCCTTCCACTTCAAAGGATACGGACTGATGCTTGCCTCTGGTCAGCATCACATAGGCGTTGAGCTTTGCACTGTCACTCTGCTGCACTTCGAAAAAACGGATATTGGTATATTTCAGGGCTTGCAGGCGTCCGTAGTTGGAGTAGGTACGCTGCACGTTCTGCTCGTTATAGAGAGTTCCCGGAATGATGCGCAGATTGTTGGTCAGCACTTTGGGACGCAGATAAAGCTTGTCTTTGTAGTAGATGGGGAATCCTTTGTAGTGCAATGAATCATTCACCTCAATGCTGTTCAAGGCAGATGCCTGCAACACATTATAGTCGGTAATGAAACTCACTTTATTGATAGTGTATTGCCGGTGATTCTGCGGTGTATCCTCGTTGTGCTGCCTGTATGGAGCCAAGTGCAGCGTCAAATCTACCAGATAAGAATTACGGACGGTATCTGCGGTATAGGATATGTACTCTTTGTTGAACTTGTAATATCCATTCTGAAGCAGTTTGTTTGTGATACGCTGGCGTTCTGCATCCAGTACATTGACATCAAAATACATGCCTTCGGACAATAGGGTTACTGCGGAATCCTGCCGCATGTATTCCTTTATTTTACTGTCCCGGATATCATATTTCAAGGTACGCACTTTATAGGGCTTGCCGGTCGTCACCTTATAGACCAACTTCATCTTTTTCTTCTTGACTTGGCGTACCGGTTCCACCAGAGCACCCATATAGCCCATATTCTGCACAGCCTTAGTAATCTCTTCCCTGGTCCGGTTGGTTTCCTCCTCACTGTATATGACCGGGGCATCCCCTAATTTCCTCAATGTACGGTTTATCCAGCGTGTGGAGTCCCGTCCGGACCAGTTGTAGACATACAACTGGGTCTTTATCAGGCTGAACCACTTCGCATTGGGATTCTGGCGGATGTACATGGAGAGATTGGATGGTTTTACTTCCTTATTGTCGGTATGTATGCGCACTTCATCCAGCAAATACGAACCGTCAGGCACATATTTGGTAGAAGAACAGGAAGCCAACAAAAGTACGATAGTAGTAAGTATCGCGTAGCGGAAACCTTTATCCATACCGAATCATTAATTGCGCATAAACAGCTACAAATATACTTGTATTTTTTTGTTCCCGAAATAAAAAACGCCGGAAGAGTGCGGAGTTTTTGATTATATTGAAATAATCACGTATTTTTGTCAAATGATAACATGTGTATTCTATGGCATTAAGTAAAAACCGCATTAAATATATCCACTCGTTGGAGCAGAAAAAGAACCGGAAGGCAGACAAGGTATTTCTGGCAGAAGGGCCTAAACTCGTAGGGGATTTGTTGGGACATTTTCCTTGTCAGTTCTTGCTGGCAACTTCAGAATGGCTTTCCCGGAACCGCCCTCTCCCCACCGTAACGGATGTCACGGAAGTATCGGAGGAGGAACTTTCGCGTGCCAGCCTGCTGAAAACTCCCCAACAAGTGCTGGCTGTGTTCCGGCAGCCGGATGAGAAGACGGATATTTCCGTCATCAGCCACTCCCTCTGTCTGGCTTTGGATGATGTGCAAGACCCCGGTAACCTGGGAACGATTGTCCGCCTTGCTGATTGGTTTGGGATAGAGCATATTTTCTGTTCGCCCAACACGGTGGATATCTATAATCCCAAAACTGTGCAGGCCACGATGGGAGGTATCGCACGCGTCAGACTGCATTATACTCCCCTACCCGAGTTCATCCGCTCACTGAAGGATATTCCCGTTTACGGCACTTTCCTGGACGGAGAGAATATGTACGGACAACCGCTCTCGAAAAATGGGCTGATTGTGATGGGTAATGAAGGAAATGGCATCGGAAAAGAAGTGGAGGCACTCATCAACCGCAAACTATACATACCGAATTATCCCGCCAGCCGTGAGACCTCGGAGTCATTGAACGTGGCTATTGCCACAGCAGTAGTTTGCGCTGAGTTCCGGCGCCAGGCTGCATTGTAGTAAAATCAAAAGGAAAAAACAACCAAGGAATCAAATAAGGCAATTCTTCCTCGATAACCGGAGGGATTGCCGTCAGTATATTGCAGCACGTATCAAAATGAGGATAGTCTGTTTCCGCCTCCGTAAGCAAAGCTATGACTCCCGGTAGCCATTCCGTATTCTCCACCTCTTCTGTCAATGGGAAAATACGTGATACACATTGTCCTTCACCTATCTCCACCACATATTGTTTCAGATAGCCATGCCCGGGAAGAAACAGAAAATGGGAAGCGTAGCGTTTCATGCTTTCGGGCGGGGACGTATGGTTCTGGGAGTCGTGGTATTTTCCTGCTCCTGAATTTCCAGAGGTTTCAATTTCTCAGGTTTTCCGATACTGTCTTTGCGAAGGGAGTCTGTCGCCTGCTGAAGGCTGTCCTTTGGGGCAATGACCAAGCTGTCCGTGGCGTGATAGCGCATCAGTGAGATACGGTCTGCCAGCAAAGGCTGTGGAGTCTCCTGCTGCGGATAATAGATGAACCCGCGTATTTCCTTGATTTCTCCTAAAGTATCGGCAAACAAGGTGAGCGTTTCCACACCTGTGTCTTGTACTTTCCGAATGGCACTGATGACACTGTCATTCTTTTCGTAAAGAATCTGCATCGCCATCAACGGAGCATGTATGCTGTCCGGTGCACCGTTGTGGAAACGGAAGCGCACGCTCCAGCGCAGCGTGTCACGGTCGTGGAAATTGGTGTCTGATGGCAACGTAAACGTTATCTTGTTGTCCAGGGGCATACCCGTCAACTGATAGATGTGCTGCCATATCCACACGTCGATACTGTCTCCGGGAAGTGATTCTTTCGGCTTGTTGTCACGCAGGGCAATCAAGTGGTTGATACCGTCTCTCTCGGCTTTCAACCGTACATTCACTTTCTCGTAGATTTTGGTAAGTACTTCCGGATTACGGGCAAACCAGACCATGGAAGAGTCAAAATCGGCCTGAGTGATGCCATATTTCTTGAAAACCGACTCAATGTATAGCACCCGCTTATAACTTTCGTTATACGGCACTTCTTCACCCATAGCTTTGGCTATGTGATAATCATAAAGCACGTTTTCCATCTTGGCATCCGGAAGGACGGTCTCAGGTCTTTTCACCTTACAAGCCGTCAGACTGAACGCCAGAAGGACTACGCTACACCATTGAATTCGATTTATTCCTTTCATTTATAATTTATTCCTCTAACATTAGTTAAGGATATAACTATTTCTTATTTTTCTTTATTTTGCCAATAATATATACAGTAATCCCTATCAAAATTAGAATGCAACCTTGCATTAACATGTCTACAAATAACTTGATATCATTAAATATATAACCAATGAGCCAACCTAATGCGATACAAGTAATGCCAATTTTTATTCCGTTCTTTCCGATTTTCGTTAAATTAGGAGTTACAGTATGAAAAACTTCATTCAAATATTTGCTATAGAATAACAATAGTGAGATAATACCACAACTTATTGCTGCATCAGCAAAGTTAAAAATCGGACTAAAGAAAATAAAATGCTGTCCACCGATAAATGGTAGCCACTGGGGCCAGTTAGTATCAATGATAGGGAAATAAAACATATCTACTACCTTACCATAAAATAAGGAAGCATACCCTCCTCCTTCAGGTAGAAAAGAGGCTATCTGGGAATGAGTACTTTCATTAAACAGTACACCATAAAATACACTATCAATTATATTTCCTAATGCTCCAGTAAGGATAAGTGATATACAGATTATAAATCCAGTTTTAACACCTTGTTTTACAAATTTATATAAGAACCATCCTATGATTGTTACAGCAACAATACGAAATGACGTCAAAAACAGCTTTCCGAATATTTCCATACCGAAAGCCATGCCGTTATTTTCTGTAAAGTATATATAAAACCAATCTGTGACACGTATACTTTCGTGCCAATACATATGTGTTTTTATCCATACTTTTATTATCTGGTCGATAATTAATACCGAAAAAATAACAAGTAACGCAATTCGACTTTTGGTGAAAAAATTACCCATTTCTATTTCTTGCCGTTATTTTTAGCTTCTATGCTTAAGGTAGCATGGGGCACAGCACGTAAGCGTTCTGCCGGAATCAACTTGCCGGTTTCACGGCAAATACCATAAGTTTTGTTTTCGATACGTACTAAAGCAGCTTGTAATCCTTGGATGAACTTTAGTTGACGCTGTGCTAAACGTGTTGTTTCTTCTTTAGACAATGTATTAGCACCTTCTTCCAAAACTTTATAAGTAGGAGATGTATCGTCGGTATCGTTACCATCTGCACCTGTTAGGCTGGCCTTTAATAGTTCATAGTCACGTTGTGCCAATTCCAACTTTTCTAAAATGATAGCACGGAATTCTTCCAATTCTGCATCTGAGTATCTTGTCTTTTCTGCCATAACTTTACATGTTTAATTAATTATTCTTTAACAATGCTCACATGGAGTTTGAAGTTTTCAAACTCTATTTCGGTACCATTTTCAATAAAATCCTTAAGTTCTAGAGAAGTCCCCAAAACTTGGTTACAAATATAGTCTTTATTATTAATTACTGCACTATCTGTTTGTGGATTTTTAGATAGTGTTATTTTTATTTTATCAGTAATTTCAAGACCACTTGATTTACGTATATTTTGGATACGATTTACTAATTCACGAGCAATACCTTCAAATCGAAGTTCTTCCGTTATCTCAATATCTAAACCTACTGTTAGATTACCATTCGTCATTGTCAACATGCCAGGAGCGTCTTCTGTTAATATTTCCACATCACTAAGTTCTATAACAGCAACTGTATCATTTATTTTCAAAGAGTATTTCCTTTCTGATTCGAATTTTAATATTTCTTCTTGAGAAAGTTCTTCTACAGCTATAGCTATGGACTTCATCAGTTTGCCAAACTTGGGCCCCATCTTTTTATAATCACATTTGACGCGTTTTATAATCATCCCAATAGTATTACTACTCATTAATGTTAAGGATTTAACATTAACTTCAGCCTCTATTAAATGCTTTACTGCGTTAAGACGTCTTTCCATATCCTCATTTGTGATAGGTATCCATGCTGTGTATAATGGCTGACGAACCTTAATATCTGCTTTGCGGCGCAATGCCAATACCATAGAAGTAACATCCTGAGCCATCTGCATACGCGCTTCCAGTTCCTTGTCTATCATTTCCTCCTTATACTCGGGGAACTTGGCAAGGTGTACGGAAACGACGTTGTCGCGTCCGGTAACTTCGGTCAGGTCGGAATAGAGCATATCAGCATAGAACGGAGCGATGGGTGCCATCAGCTTAGCCACGGTTTCGAGGCATGTATAGAGTGTCTGGAATGCAGAGAGCTTGTCCTGCGTCATACCACCGCCCCAGAAACGTTTGCGGTTCAGGCGGACATACCAGTTGGAGAGGTTGTCATTCACGAATTCGGAAATGAGACGTCCCGCCTTGGTCGGTTCGTAATCGTTGTAGCAAGCGTCCACGTTCTTCACCAATGAATTCAGCACGGACAGAATCCAACGGTCTATCTCCGGACGTTCCGTCATGGGCACGTCGGCTTCCTTGTATTCAAATTCGTCCACATTGGCATAGAGGGCGAAGAATGAATAGGTGTTATAGAGTGTTCCGAAGAACTTGCGGCGCACCTCTTCCACGCCATCCACGTCGAACTTGAGGTTGTCCCACGGAGAGGAGTTGGTAATCATGTACCAGCGCAACGGGTCGGAACCGTATTTCTCGATGGTCGAGAAGGGGTCTACGGCATTGCCCAAGCGCTTGGACATCTTGTTTCCGTTCTTGTCGAGCACCAGACCATTGGAGATGACGGCTTTGTAGGCGGTGCTGTCGAACACCATCGTGGCGATGGCGTGCAACGTGAAGAACCAACCGCGTGTCTGATCCACCCCTTCGGCGATGAAATCGGCAGGATATACCTGGTGGCTATCCAGCAGTTCCTTATTCTCGAACGGATAGTGTATTTGTGCATAAGGCATCGCACCGGAGTCGAACCATACATCAATCAAGTCCGCCTCACGTTTCATCGGCTTGCCGTCTTTGGAAACAAGGATGACATCGTCCACGTAAGGACGGTGAAGGTCTATCTTGTCATAATTCTCTTTGGTATATACACCCGGCTGGAAGCCTTTGTCCTTGTAGGGGTTGGACTGCATCAGGCCGGCAGCCACGGATTTCTCTATTTCGTTGTAGAGCTCTTCTACAGACTCGATACATTTTTCCTCGCTATTGTCCTCCGTGCGCCAGATAGGCAGCGGAGTTCCCCAATAACGAGAACGGCTCAAGTTCCAGTCATTCAAGTTTTCCAGCCACTTGCCGAAACGGCCTGTTCCGGTAGATTCCGGCTTCCAGTTGATAGTCTTGTTCAACTCTATCATACGTTCCTTGCAAGCAGTGCTGCGGATGAACCAACTGTCCAGCGGATAGTAGAGCACCGGTTTGTCAGTACGCCAGCAGTGCGGATAATTGTGTACATGCTTTTCTATCTTGAACGCCTTGTTGGCGGCTTTCATCATCATACAGATTTCAATATCCAGCGATTCGGCAGCTTGTGCGGCTTGTTCGTCGTACTTGCCGTCTACAGTGAATTGGGGGTCGTAGGCATTCTTCACCCACTTGCCCTGATAGTCCTTATAGAGGTCCACGTTGACACATTCCTTTACGAAAGCCTCGTCCAGTTCGTCCAACAGATAGAATTTACCAGTCAGATCCACCATAGGACGGGTTTCCCCCTTCTTGTTTATCATGAACAGAGAAGGAATACCTGCCGCACGTGCCACAAAAGCATCGTCTGCCCCGAATGTCGGAGCGATATGTACGATACCCGTACCATCTTCGGTCGTCACATAATCACCCGCGATTACGCGGAAACCTTTGTCGCTGGCAGTCCAACTGCCGTCTTCGGCCACGTCTATCGGCTTCACCCACGGGATGAGCTGTTCGTATTCCATGCCTACCAGATCCGGTCCTTTATATTCACCCACTACTTTGAACGGAATCAGTTTGTCACCCGGCTTATAGTCCTCTAATGCAATGCCTTCCGCTTTTTTGTTGAAGTGGGTATAGAGCAGCGCCTTTGCCAGGACGACGGTCATTTTCTCGCCGCTATAGCCGTTGTAGGTCTGCACGGCAACGTAGTCTATCTTAGGCCCTACACAGAGCGCGGTATTGCTGGGCAATGTCCACGGAGTAGTGGTCCATGCCAGGAAGTAGGGAGTCCCCCACTCTGCCATTTCGGGTTTCGGATTCTTCATCTTGAACTGTCCTACCACAGTGGTGTCTTTCACATCACGGTAACAGCCCGGCTGGTTCAGCTCGTGCGAGCTCAATCCTGTTCCGGCAGCCGGAGAGTAAGGCTGGATGGTGTAGCCTTTATAAAGCAGTCCTTTCTTGTAGAGTTGCTTCAAGAGCCACCACAGCGTTTCAATATAGCGGTTGTCATAAGTGATATAGGGATTCTCCAAATCCACCCAGTAACCCATCTTATGAGTAAGGTCTGTCCACTCTTTGGTAAACTTCATCACGTCCTTACGGCAAGCTGCATTGTACTCGGCAACAGAAATGGTCTTTCCGATATCCTCTTTGGTGATATGCAATGCCTTTTCCACACCCAGTTCCACAGGCAGTCCGTGAGTATCCCATCCGGCCTTACGCTTTACCTGAAATCCCTTCATTGTCTTGTAACGACAGAAAATGTCCTTAATGGAGCGCGCCATCACGTGGTGAATACCCGGCATACCATTGGCCGAGGGAGGTCCTTCATAAAACACGAAAGAAGGACATCCTTCACGTTCTGTCATACTCTTGGCGAAAACATCGTTTTCGTCCCATTTCTCCAACACTTTCCCGTTCACATCGGAAAGGTCAAGCTTCGAATATTCGGCAAACTTCTTACCCATCTTGATATTTACTATTTGACAATTTACAATTTACGATTGAAGATACTCTTGATAGGCATTTGGTACGTCAAAAGCTACCTTCTCCATTTTAAGGGTGCAAATTTACAAAAAACTTAAATACAAGAGACTTTTTAGGTAGAAAAAGCTGGATAAGTGCAGTAAAATGTTTTATTTAAGGATGAAAAGAGGGATAATAAGAGTGATTAATATCCTTTTAGACATAGAATTCAAAAAATAAAAAGAAAGACTCCTAATATATTCGCACAACTTGAAGAGATTCACTATCTTTGCCATTAGAAGAATGATATTTAGACCAAATATGCAACATAGAATATATAGAACTGCAAAACCTTTTGTAAAATGGGTAGGTGGAAAGACGCAGCTTTTAGGAGATATAGAGCGTACCTTACCATCTGACTTCTCACAGAAAAAAAACGTTATTTATGTAGAACCTTTCGTTGGAGGTGGGGCTGTTTTATTTTGGATATTACAGCAATTTCCCAATATTCAAAAAGCTGTGATTAATGATATAAATCCCCATTTGATAACTACATATAAAGTTATTAAGGAACAACCATATAAATTGATTGAACAATTAAAAGAACTTCAAGAAAAGTATATCCCCTTGGGAGAAGAAGACAGAAAAGAGTATTATTTAAATAAGCGCGACATATATAACGCTTCATCCTTGTCTGAAATAGAGACCGCCGCTTTATTCATTTTTTTAAATAGAACATGCTTCAATGGGTTGTATAGAGTAAATTCTAAAGGAAAATTCAATGTTCCCCATGGAAAATATGCCAATCCTAGAATTTGTGATGAAGATACAATTCTTGCAGATTCTAAGATTTTGCAAAAGGTAGATATTTTGTGTGGGGATTTCGAGAAAACAATAGCTTACGCTTCTCCTGATGCTTTATTCTACTTTGATCCTCCATATAAACCTTTAAGCAAAACTTCTTCTTTCAACTCGTATGCCAAAGATGAGTTTGACGATAATGAACAAATACGGCTACGCGATTTTTGTCACAAGATAGTTCAATATAAAACTAATTTCATCTTAAGTAATTCGGATGTGAAAGGCAAAGACGAAAATGATAATTTCTTTGATGAGATTTATAACGAATACCATATTCAGCGAGTAATGGCTACGCGAATGGTTAATGCCAATCCTGAAAAAAGAGGGAAACTGTCCGAACTTATGATTTCTAATATTAGCATGAATTATAGATAAATTTGTATGGAAAGAGATTTTAAACAATGGCTTGCACTGTTTCGTACAAGTATTGCGAACTACCAATATTATACATACTTTGACAAAGTTTTCTCTAATGTTGATGCTATTAAAGTGGAATTGAATATTATGAATTCTCTTATTGGCAGCAAAAATATAGAAAACGATTTTGATAATTTATTATGTAAATACCCTAGTATTCTAAAGTGTATTCCTATTCTGATAGCAAAGCGTGAAATGGATATAGAAGCTATAGATGAAGAAGGCAGCTTCTGTTATAATTTCAAAAAAATGAACTATAGTGTAGAGCAATATAAAATATTTATGCGCAAAACTGGTATTTTCAACTTGATTGAGAATCGCATTATCGGAAGTCTTGTAGATTATGTTACAGGAATAGAAACTGGGCTTGATTCTAATGGAAGAAAAAATAGAGGTGGACACCTGATGGAGAACCTCGTCGAATCATATATACAGAAGGCTGGGTTTGTAAAAGGTATCACCTACTTCAAAGAAATGTATATTCATGCTATCGAAAAGAAATGGGGTATTGATTTATCTTCAATATCTAACCAAGGTAAGGCAGAGAAACGATTTGATTTTGTCGTAAAAACACCTACCATGGTATATGGTATAGAAACCAATTTTTATGGAAGTAGTGGCTCTAAGCTTAACGAAACAGCAAGAAGTTACAAAACGATAACCTTGGAAACCAAAGACCTAACAGATTTTACATTTGTCTGGTTTACGGATGGAAAAGGATGGAATAGTGCGCGTCGAAATTTGGAAGAAACTTTTGATGTACTTGAACATATATACAATATTAATGATATGGAGAACGGCATTATAAGTAAAATCATGAAATAAATAGAACGATGAAAAACATCTATCAACATAATATAGAACTAGAGCCTATTCGTATAAACAATGCGGATAAAGCTACTTTCTCACAAAAACTTATAGATTTACCATATCGAGGTTATGAAGTCGAAGAACTCTCTGATGGTAGGAAAATCGTTATCACGAAGCCTGGTGGTAAATCTGTATATGGAAGACCTAAAAAAGAAGATTTTTTAGTATTCATCTATAATCCCAATGATAATACACTATGGCAAATATCTCACAAACAAATCTTAGAAGATGTAATAAATAAAGTTCAGGAAAACAAAGATAAAGCAAAAGTATTTCTGACTTTAATGGAAAAAACATATAATGGAGAAGAACCTTCCGATTTTATAAATGAAATAAGAGCTTTAAATTTCGCTTCCGGTGAAACTCCTGAGGCTTTAATAAAAGTATATAAATGGATATGGGGGCAGGAAGATGTCAATTATCCCACTGGAGAAGGTCGGTTAATGTCCTGGAAGGAATATCAAGAGATTATTGCTAAATTATGATTCCTTATTTCAAATCCTCCGACCGTGCCTTTACCCTCCTGCATGGTGACTGCATCGAATTATTAAAGCAATTCAGTTTCAAGTTCGATATGATATTTGCCGATCCTCCTTACTTTCTCAGTAATGGAGGGATAAGTGTGCAAAGTGGGAAGATGGTATGCGTGGATAAAGGGGAATGGGATAAAGGAGGTACTCCTGAATACATAGATTCGTTCAATCGAGCATGGATAAGCGAATGCCAAAATAAACTGAAGGAAAATGGAACAATATGGATTAGCGGTACATATCATAATATTTTTTCAATAGCCAATATCCTGACTGAATTAGGATTTAAGATTTTGAATGTAGTGACATGGGCAAAGACCAATCCGCCACCTAATATTTCATGTCGTTATTTTACACACTCAACAGAGTTCATTATTTGGGCACGCAAGTCTGCTAAAATAACACACTACTATAATTATAGTATCATGAAGCAAATCAACAGCAACAAGCAGATGACGGACGTATGGCAATTACCGGCCATAGCTCGTTGGGAAAAATCATGTGGCAAACATCCTACTCAGAAACCCTTATCTGTATTGTCGCGTATTATTTTGGCATCAACTCGTGGTGGTGCGTGGATTCTCGACCCATTTACAGGCAGCAGCACTACAGGAATTGCAGCCAATCTTTTGGGACGCCGTTTTTTAGGAATTGATAGAGAAGAAGAATATCTAATCCTTAGTAAAAACCGTAAAAAAGAAATAGAACAAATTGCAAAATTTTCTCTATATCATAAAAAGATTAAAGATATTTCTCTTTTGAATAATGCAGAGAGAATGTCAGTACACGAAAAAGAAGTCTCCATTTATGATTTGCCGTTTTAGTTTGAGCGAATCACGTTTCTCAAAATAAGCCAAAATCCACGGGTTCCCTAAGCAAAAACGGCAAAAAACGTAAATTTAGCTCAAACAAGCGACCTGAAAACTACGTTGAAAACAACAAATGAGAGGGCTATTTTGCTGAGTTCAACAAATGGTATGTAGAATTCTGCGAATGCTATTGCCGCAATCAGCAATAAGCGTGCAGAGAACAGCATGGGAAAGAATAATAAAGTATTATATTAAAAGAAATAATAACAGCATCATCAGCGGATAGACTTCAACTGTTGCTGCTGTAACTATAATGCAAGGTGAAATAATTAAGGTAATGATTCACCACTCCGAAACAATCCGATGTCTCATCGAAAGAGAGAAAGTAATACATCAGGTTTTCGGGTTCTTTCTTTTGGGTCAGGATTTCGTCCACATAGGCAAGAAAGGCGTTTTTGATGCTGTTATCGTTGTAGTAGTCTGCCAACTTTGCCAGTTTACGTTCTATGGGTTTGTTATGCTGCAATTGCATGGCAGATTTCGAGCGTTCAGGCTTCACATCTCCGGTCAGTCCCCCATCATTATAGTATTGGCGGCGCTCGTCATAGACTTGGCTCAGCAGTTGATAGATTCGGGCGGCAGCCTCGTGATTTATGGCGGAGGCAGGCTTCAGTTGTTCTTCCTTGCTCTTCTTCTGCATAGTGGCGTGGTAGGCAAAGTAGAGGATGAAGTCACGGAAGAGCGTGGTTTGGGGCATGATGATTTCTACCAGGACATCCACGTCGGCAAGTACACTGAAGTCCACGGAGTAATAGCGGACACGTCCACGGGTGACGGAATTGACCTTTATGTCGGTTTTCAAGAAGCCCAAGGCCGAGAATTGCTTAATGATGACTTCCTGCCGGGTACGGCGGATACGGGTTTCTTCCTCTACACGCGCCTGGGAGTAATGGAAAGGCTTGTATTTAAAAGAAATCTGTTTTACTGTAAGCCAGTCGAACAGAATCAGCTCGTCGGGAGCCAGACGGTAGTTAAGTAATCGCAACACATTGATGCAGAGAGGTATTTCGGGAGCAGAGAGAGCTTTCTTGGCCATTGTTTCTGTTTTTTAGAATAAAAGTTTTGTAAAGATACGGATAAACTATGGAATTACCATCCGAAATGCCATACTTCATCGTCCCGGATGCCACACTTCAGCAGCTGAAATGCCACACTCCGTTGTCCGAAACCTATGGCATTCCGGACGATGAAGTGTGGCATTTCGGAGAATAAGGTGTGGCATTGGAGGCAACCGAGTGTGGCATTCGGGAAAGTCATCTTTTCATCTTCACCTCGTACAAATCGCCTCTCCGGTCTTTCAGGTTGCGTACACTGCCGTAGGTATGCAGTTCATTCAGCAAGTCCAGATCCACATCCGACACAAGAATCATTTCGGTATTCGGAGTGGCTTCCGCACGCTTGCCGTCTGTGGGGAAAGCGAAGTCGCAGGGAGTGAACACGCCGGACTGGGCATACTGGATGTCCATGTTGTGCACGCGGGGAAGATTGCCTACACTGCCGGCTATCACTACAAAGCACTCGTTTTCGATGGCACGAGCATGGGCGCACACCTTTACGCGGCTGTAAGCATTCTGCGTATCGGTAAGGAAAGGAACAAAGAGTATCTGCATGCCTTGGTCTGCCATGATGCGGCTCAGTTCGGGGAACTCTACATCGTAGCATATCAGCACGCCTATCTTAGCACAGTCCGTATCGAAAGTTTGGATGGACTTGCCTCCGCTCAGTCCCCAGGACTTTATCTCGTCGGGAGTGACATGTATCTTTTCGTACATTTCATAACTTCCGTCACGTCGGCAGAGGAATCCTACGTTGTATAGCAGCCCGTCTTCCTTGATAAGCGGCATACTGCCCGTAATAATGTTGATGTTATAGCTGATGGCGAGCTTGACGAAACGCTCCTTGATTTCCTCGGTATAGGCCGCCAGCCCGCGGATAGCCTGCGACTCGCCCTCGTTGTTGAATTTTGCCATCAACGGTGCGTTGAAGTATTCGGGAAAAGGACAAAGTCACTCTTGTAGTCGCTCACGGCATCCACAAAAATTCCACTTGCTCAAAAGGTCATCCAGTGTCTTGTAGGTACGCATCTGCCATTGTACCAAGCCTACGCGGACAGTGGTTTTGGGGTTTACATAGTCTTGTGTGGGAGCCTGATAGTAGATATTGTCCCATTGCAGCAGGCAGGCGTAGTGCTTGACTCCTCATCATTGGGAAGGTAGTTGCGCATCACCTTCGCACGTGGAAGTCGTTAGAGAGCTGAAAGGTCAGCACCGGGTCGAAGATCTCCTTTGCTTCACCTTATCTATGTACTCCTTGGGGCGGATTTGATCGGCATATTTGTAGTAGTTGGGGATACGTCCGCCAAACATGATTGCCTTCAGGTTCAATGTCTCGCAAAGTTCCTTGCGGTATTCATACATACGGCGTGCCAGACGCAGGCCACGGTATTGGGGATGGATAAAGACTTCGATGCCATAAAGTATGTTGCCTTTCGGATTGTGGGTGTTGAAAGTCTCCTTGCCCGTAACCTGGGCGTAAGTGTGGTCGTTCTTCACATCATCGTAGTTCACTATGATGGAAAGCGCACAGCCCACGATTTTCTCGTCAACCACCGTCACAATCTGCCCCTCGGGAAGATGCGTATCAGTTTTTCTATTTGTTTGTGCGTCCAGAACACATCGCTTCCGTCTGAATAAACGCGCGTAAACGATTGTGCCAACTGGTCATAATCTTCAATCTGCAGATTGCGTATCTGCACCTTATTGATTTTCATTGAATCCATAACTTTCTTGCTATTCCTGATTAAAACAGTGCAAAGGTACGGTTTATCCTTACATGTTATCTTCCCCTCCGAAGATTTTTCTTTCCCATCTTGAACGGATAAGGGAAAAGATACGGAATTGATAACAAAAAGAGGAGGCATTCATCAGGCCTCCTCTTTCCCGTCTTATATGGACAGTTTCAATGACGGTCTTATCTATTGTTTCTTCTATTCTTCCACAGCTTGGTCATGTCTTCCAGTGTCTTGCCTTTCGTTTCGGGAACAAGCTTCCAGACAAACAGAGCAGCCACCACACAGATGATTCCGTATAAGCCATAAGCAAACATGTGCCCGAACTTGTCTCCCATATCTCCCAAACTCATATTGTACATAGGTACGAAGGTGGAAGATACAATGAAATTGAATATCCATTGGAAGGCTACGGCAATGGCTACTGCAGCGCCACGGATGGTATTCGGGAAGATTTCAGCAATCAGTACCCAGCAGATGGGGCCCCAGCTGAACATGAACGAAGCACTGTAGACCATGATGCTGACAACAGCCAACATGGGAGGAAGCCCTGCCACAACGTTGCAAAGAGCTACTCCGAAAGCACCTATCGCCATGCCGATAGACCCCGAGATGAGCAGCGGTTTACGTCCCCATTTCTCGACTGTAAAGACAGCCAGCAACGTGAACAGAATATTGATGATACCCATGATGACGGTTTGAACCATCGGGTTGCCCATTCCCATCGTTTCGAAGATACGCGGTGCGAAATAGAGTACGGCGTTGATACCTACCGCTTGCTGGAATACACTCAGCATGATACCGATAAAGATAACCATCCAGCCATAAGTGAAAAGCTTTTCCGTCTTTTCCTCTGCCGTGGCTTTGATTTGAGACAGAATAACCTTTGCCTGAGCCAAGCCGTTGATACGGCTTAACACCTGGAGTGCCTTATCATCCTTGCCACTCATGGCAAGATAGCGTGGCGTTTCGGGAACAAACAGTACGAGCAACGCAAAGACTCCTGCAGGAACAGCCTCACTGACAAACATCAGACGCCATCCTATCTCTGTGGTCCATGCTGCCGCTTCGGGATTCAGAATCTGGTTGACTCCTTCAATGGCCTTTATCACCGGATTTGAATTCTCGCCCAGAATAAGGAAATTCACGAAGTAAACCACCAACTGGCCGAAGATAATGGCAAACTGATTCCATGATACCAGAGTCCCGCGAATGTTGCTCGGCGCAATTTCCGCAATATACATCGGGCAGATGGCCGATGCCAAACCTACGCCGATTCCTCCCAATACACGGTAGAAATTGAATGCCACGAGCAAGGAATAGGAAGGAACACCATAGTCGAAGAAAAGGAATTCCGGGTAGTAGGAGCCCAATGCCGACAGAAAGAACAAGACGCCGGCTATGAAAAGAGAATTCTTACGTCCCAGATTGGATGCGAAGAATCCCGAAAGAGCACTACCGATGATACATCCGATAAGTGCACTGGAAGAGGTAATGCCGTGAATCGTATCTGTGTAGACAAAATCGGAGGCACCCATAAAAATGCCTGAAGCCCTTTATCGGCACCGGATATGACTGCTGTATCGTAGCCGAAAAGCAAGCCCCGATGACGGCTACCAGCACAATAGAGAAGAGGTAGAGTTTACTGCCTTTTCTGTATAATTCATGATATTAATGATTAATGGTTAATGATTAGCGATTAATGATTAGCGATTAATGATTAATATTGAAACACCTCATGCGCAACTTATTAACCACTAATCACTAAACATTGATCATTATTAGCAGTACATATTCACGATTGCCTCATACAATTCCTGCTTGCCGCTGGTCTGTTTCGGCTCACCGTTGGCTTTTGCGTAAGCTACCAAATCCTCCAGTGTCAGCTTGCCTTCTTCAAATTCCTTGCCTTTGCCACTGTCGAATGAAGCATAGCGGTCGGCCAGCATCTTCTTGTAAGGAGACTCTTCACAATTTGGCTGCACGTGCCATCACGTCCATACCGGCGATGTGGGCAATGAAAATGTCTTCCAGGTCGGTGGAGTTACGACGTGTCTTGGCATCAAAGTTGGTACCGCCATTACCCAAGCCGCCGTTGCGGATAATCTGCATCATGGCCTGGGTCAGTTCGTAATTGTCGATAGGGAACTGGTCTGTATCCCATCCGTTCTGATAATCGCCACGGTTAGCGTCGATGGAGCCGAGCATACCGTTGTCTACGGCTACTGCGAGTTCGTGCTCGAAGGTGTGGCCCGCCAAAGTAGCGTGGTTCACTTCAATGTTCACCTTGAAATCCTTGTCCAGATTGTGAGCCTTCAAGAAGCCGATAACGGTTTCGGTGTCTACATCATACTGGTGTTTTGTAGGTTCCATCGGTTTCGGTTCAATCAAGAAGGTACCTTTGAAGCCGCGGGCACGTGCATAATCGCGGGCGATGGTCAACATCTGAGCCAGATGTTCTTTCTCACGCTTCTGATCTGTATTCAATAAAGACATATACCCTTCACGTCCACCCCAGAATACGTAATTGGAGCCACCCAGTTCGATGGTAGCGTCGATGGCGTTTTTGATTTGGATGGCGGCACGTGCCACAACATCGAAATCGGGATTGGTGGCTGCACCATTCATGTAGCGGGCATGGCCAAATACGTTGGCAGTACCCACAACAGTTTGATGCCTGTTTCAGCTTGTTTCTGTTTTGCGTATGCTACGATTGCTTTCAAGTTGGCTTCGTATTCTTCAATGGTCTCGGCTTCTTCGCAGAGGTCTACATCGTGGAAACAATAATATTCGATTCCCATTTTCTGCATGAATTCAAAGCCGGCATCCATCTTATTCTTGGCAGCCTGCACCTTATCGGCATCGCCGTTCCAAGGGAATTTCTTTGTTCCGCCGCCAAACTGGTCGCCACCTTCAGCACACAGAGTATGCCACCATGCCATGGCGAACTTCAGCCATTCGCTCATTTTCTTACCCATGATTACTTTATCGGCATCATAATAACGGAACGCCATCGGGTTCTTACTCTTTTACCTTCAAATTTAATCTTTCCTATACCGGGAAAATACTCTTTTGTAGCCATAAGAATTTAATGTTTTAATGTGAGAATGTGCCAATGACAGACACATTCATCACGGGGTTAATTATTAATTTATTGTTTTAACGTGCTAACGTTTTAATGTGCACATTAGCACATTACCCAGTGTTTCCAGCGCGCATATGCGTCGGCATAAGCCTGGCGGTCTGCCACTTTCGGCTCTATCACCTCGAGCTTCTCAAGCGTGGCAAATGCTTCGTTGTTGTCCTTGTATATGCCCACACCGATTCCGGCGCCTTTGGCGGCACCTACAGAGCCGTCGGTATCATACAGTTCGATTACAGCCCCTGTCACTCCCGCCAATGTTTCGCGGAACAGCGGGCTGAGGAACATATTAGCCTTGCCTGCATGAATTTTCTGCACGGGAATGCCCATTTGTTCCATGATGTCGATTCCATATTTAAAGGAAAAACGATGCCTTCCTGTGCTGCACGGATGATATGCTGTTTGCCGTGCTGGTTGAAGTTGATGCCATGAATGGAGCAGCCTATTTCCTTGTTCTCCAGCATACGCTCCGCCCCGTTGCCAAAGGGCAGGATACTGATACCGGCACTGCCGATGGGAGCTTGCGCCGCCAGCAGATTCATATCGCTGTAGGAGATGCCTTCGGGAGCAACGGTGCGTTTTACCCATGAATTGAGAATGCCCGTACCATTGATGCACAGCAGAACACCCAGACGGGTTTGCCCGGCAGCATGGTTGACGTGCAAAGGTGTTGACACGTGACTTGGGGTCGTAGTTCACCTCACCGTTCACGCCATATACCACTCCGGACGTTCCGGCGGTAGCAATTTCACCCGGATTGAATACATTCAGGAAAGGGCATTGTTGGGCTGGTCGCCGGCACGGTAAGTGATAGGCGTACCTTCTTTCAGACCCAGCTCTGCGGCTGCAGCAGCATTGACACGTCCCTGCTCGCCAAAAGTCGGTTTGATATCAGCTATCAGCGAACGGTCGAATCCATAATAATCCATCAGAAAGTCGGCAACCCGGTTGTTCTTGAAATCCCAGAACATCCCTTCGGACAAACCGGACACCGTGGTACAGATGGTACCGCTCAACTTCATAGCGATATAATCGCCGGGCAGCATTATTTTATAAATACGTTCGTACACAGCAGGCTCATTCTCTTTAATCCATGCCAGTTTGAGGCCGTGAAGTTGCCCGGAGAATTCAGCAGATGTGAAGGCAAGTCTCCTCTCCCAATGTTTCGAAAGCCTTTTGTCCGTAGGGCACGGCTCTGGAGTCGCACCAGATAATGGCAGGACGCAACACCTGCTGGTTTTATCTACACATACCAAGCCATGCATCTGATAAGAGATACCGATCGCCTTGATGTCTTCTGCGTTTACTCCGGATTCTGCCAATACCGCTTGTGTGGCCAGTTTCAAGTTTTCCCACCAGTTTCCGGGGTCTTGCTCTGCCCAGCCGGGCTTCACTGCGATAATTTCCGCTTCAGTCTTGGGGAAGAATGCAGAAGAAACACACTTTCCGGTCTCTGCATTTACCAAACTCGCCTTTACCGACGAACTGCCAATATCATAACCTAATAAATACATTTCTATCAATATTAAAATGAAAGTGATATGAAGAATTTACAATCCGGCTACCGGAATTGGTTTTATTAAACGGTAGTAGCGTGCCGGCCCTGCTGTTTTCTTCCAGGGGACGACATACTCCATCAAGGCAATTTTTAAATTGCGTCTTTTGTCATTTCGTATTTGCAAGCTGGGATGCGGAACTGCGGCAACAAGTCGAACAGTGAAGACGGGTTGAACTCGACGTACGACGGACATGGTAATGGCTTCCGATAATCAGGTTGTGGCGAATGCCAGAGCCAACTGGCTTGATAATTGTCCAAATCACGGTTCAATGCGCGGTCTATCTTCACCAGGGAAAGATAGGCTATGGTGACAATACGCTCTACCTTGGACTGCATGGCACGTTCCAGCCAATGTACATCTCTGGGGTCCTTCGTACGGTTTTGAGCCGAATGCCTTGAATTGCATCAGATTGACGTTCTTCAGCCCCGTCAATTCATTCCAACACCGTTTGGCAGCTTCATCCAAATCCTCATCCATGTAAATCAAACTTCCGGGGAAGCTTCATATCATGAAAGATTTCTCCTTCTTCCTCTCCTGCACGCTTAATCAGCAGAACCTTTAGCTGTTCTCCGTCAAAACCAATCACTACACAGTCCACAGAGATATGATTGTTTGCCAACGGCGTTTTTGTTCTATGTTTTGCATAATATATCTCGTTAAGCGCTGCAAATATAAATAGGTTTTCTAATTTGCAATAAAGGAAAAGAATATTTTTATAATATTATAAAGCATTATTTTTCAACTGAATACATATCTTACTTTATACAATATCATTTTCAGTTGTTATCGTATGGAATACAATATGTAATTTACAAGAATATACAAGAGGTCTAATTGTAGGAAGTACAATAAGGAGAAAGTGTTTCATTTATAAGTATTTCAGCCTCCGGATACCACAGAAGGCCCAAGCATACATATTGTATTTTAGCTTCCCTCCTTAAAGTAAGGGCATTGCACAAAACATCCGTTTGTGCGGTGAATATCAGAAAACCTCTACCTTTGCAGCACTTTTATTTAAACACTAAAAACGAGTAAATATGAAAGCATTTGTATTTCCGGGTCAAGGTGCCCAATTCGTTGGCATGGGAAAGGACCTGTACGAAAATTCGGCATTAGCCAAGGAACTTTTGAGAAAGCAAAATGATATCCTCGGGTATCGTATTACTGATATTATGTTCAACGGAACAGATGAAGACCTGCGCCAGACTAAAGTTACCCAACCTGCCGTGTTCCTTCATTCCGTTATTTCCGCCCTCTGCATGGGCGATGACTTTAAGCCGGAGATGACCGCCGGTCACTCATTGGGCGAGTTCTCTGCCTTGGTTGCTGCCGGTGCACTGAGCTTTGAAGATGGTCTGAAACTGGTGTATGCCCGTGCCATGGCTATGCAAAAGGCTTGCGAGGCACAGCCCTCCACTATGGCAGCCATTATTGCCCTGCCGGATGAAAAGGTTGAGGAAATCTGCGCTCAAGTAAGTGCTGAAGGTGAAGTTTGCGTGGCAGCCAACTATAACTGCCCGGGACAGATTGTAATTTCCGGTTCCATAGAAGGTATCAACAAGGCTTGCGAACTGATGAAGGCTGCAGGTGCAAAGCGTGCTCTGCCGTTGAAGGTAGGCGGTGCGTTCCACTCTCCGCTGATGAACCCTGCCAAAGTTGAACTGGAAGCAGCCATCAATGCAACAGAAATCCATGCTCCGAAGTGCCCCGTATATCAGAATGTAGACGCTATGCCTCATACTGACCCGGTAGAAATCAAGAAGAACCTGGTGGCTCAGCTGACAGCATCGGTACGTTGGACGCAAACAGTGAAGAACATGGTTGCCGATGGTGCTACGGACTTCACAGAGTGCGGTCCTGGTGCAGTGCTGCAAGGTCTTATCAAGAAGATTGCACCGGAAGCTACGGCTCACGGATTGCATAATTCCTTAAATAGAATATTTTCAAGGCTGTCTTTCTTCAAATAGACAGCCTTTCTTGTTTTAGTAGGCCATTTCCTTTATATTTGCCACTCACAACAAAATGGGATATATGGAAAAGATTACGGGTTCAGAAATACCTTGGCAGTACCTATTCATAAGTTATCGATAGACTCTCTGGTACAAGAGGTATGCCTCTGCCCCGAGTATTTTGAAGATATATACCGATTGACATACGATGAAAACAGACGGTGTCATGGCGAGCAATATGGGTATGCGAGAAATTGAGCGAAATCCATCCCGACTGGTTCATCCTACTGTACGATGAAATCATTCAACGGCTGATAGACTGCACGCACGACGGTTCCAAACGTCTCTTATTATCTATACTGTATAATATTCCCATCCCTACTCAATCTCCGTCGATTTGCTGAATTACTGCCTGGACCACATGCTATCTCCGCAAGAAAGCATAGGAGTGCAAGCCCTTTCCATCAGAATAGCCTATCTGCTTTGCAGGAAGGAGCCGGAACTGCTACAGGAATTGCAACTGATACTAGAAAATACAGAGCTTGATTTTTTATTCAACTGGAGTCAGAACCACTGTTCGGAATACGCTGAAAAGATACGTGCCACAAAGGGGCGCAAGTAAACAAAAAGTAATCACTGAAATAAAAAGTACGTTCTTTTGTTTTTATTTCCGATTTTCCCTTACCTTTGTTGCCGTAAAGACAAGGGTGCCCCGACGGGCTGAGATTATACCCTCGAACCTGATGCAGTTAGTACTGCCGTAGGAATTGGATATTTCTTTCTTCACTGAACTTGCCGTAAAGAGCTTCTTTGTATTTACTTCCATTGTTTTATTTCTTAATGAACAGAAAATGAAAGTATTGGTCAACAACAAGGAAGTGAAAACCGGCGCCACTACCCTTTCACAACTTATCGAGGAACTTGCCCTACCGATGCAAGGCATTGCCGTGGCCGTAGACAACCGTATTGTACTTCGCACGGAATGGACAAAATGCATCCTGAGGGAATACATGCCCATCATCATTATCAAAGCAGCTTGCGGAGGGTGAGGAAGATGAAGGACGAGAGACTGAAAACGGAGGAATGCAGTTCATCACGCACTATACGGAACGATATTCGTATCTGGATGCTGCACGCATGGCTCTTGAGGGCGGTTGCCGCTGGGTGCAACTGCGCATGAAAGACACCCCGGTGGAAACGATAGAACCCGTAGCTTTGGAAGTGCAGGCCCTTTGCCGGCAATACGGTGCCACCTTCATCATTGACGACCATGTGGAACTGGCGCGAAACTGCATGCCGACGGCGTACATCTTGAAAGAAAGACATGCCCATAGCCGACGCACGCCGGATTCTGGGCGCGGAGTACATTATAGGCGGTACCGCCAATACTTTTGAGGATGTACTGCAACACTACAAAGCCGGTGCCGACTACATAGGCTGCGGCCCCTTCCGCTACACCACTACCAAGAAGAATCTGAGTCCGATATTGGGACTGGAAGGATATACAGCTATCATCCACCGGATGCAGGAGAAGGATATACACCTTCCGATAGTAGCCATCGGTGGAATAACCATAGCGGATATTCCAGCCGTTATGCAGACGGGGTAAGCGGGATTGCCCTTCGGGCACGGTACTGCATGCCGATAGTCCGGCAGATGAAATGAAAAGAATCATTTCTTTAATGGAGAATGAAAAATAAAGAATTAATATATGACGACTGATATGGAAAAATTAGTGATTGCGGAACGTGAGTTCAACTCCCGTCTGTTTTAGGAACCGGAAAGTTCAATTCCGATGAAGTGATGGAGCAGTCTATCCTGGCATCCGGCACAGAAATGGTGACGGTAGCCATGAAACGCATTGAACTGGACAACAAGGAAGACAATATGCTGGTACACATACAGCATCCCGGTATCCAGCTTCTGCCCAACACCTCCGGCGTGCGCAATGCCGAAGAAGCTGTTTTGCTGCACAGATGGCGCGTGAAGCTTTCGGCACGAACTGGCTGAAACTGGAGATACACCCCGACCCCGCTATCTGTTGCCCGATTCTGTAGAGACGCTGAAAGCCACGGAAGAACTGGTCAAGTTAGGATTTGTGGTACTGCCCTATTGCCAGCCGACCCCACACTGTGCAAGAGGCTGGAAGAAGCCGGTGCCGCCACCGTCATGCCGCTGGGTGCTCCTATCGGTACAAACAAAGGACTACAGACAAGGGATTTCCTGAGAATAATCATTGAACAAGCCAATATCCCGTAGTGGTGGATGCCGGTATCGGTGCCCCGAGCCATGCGGCAGAGGCTATGGAAATGGGCGCTTCGGCTTGCCTGGTGAATACAGCCATTGCAGTGGCGGGCGACCCCGTGACCATGGCGGTAGCGTTCAAGCAGGCTGTAGAGGCGGGACGCATGGCATACGAAGCAGGTCTGGGCATACAGGCAGATAATTTTGTTGCGGAAGCCAGCTCACCGCTGACGGCTTTGAATGAAAAATGACAAAACAGGAGATTTACGATTAGACAATTTACGATTTACGATTGAAGTTACTCATGCAATCATAAACCTACCGGTTGAGAGAGGTTGTTTAACAATACAAACTCCAATCGTAAATTGTCTAATCGTAAATCTACATAACAAAACCTAAAGAAAAATGAACCAGAAGATAAAATTCCCCGTTCCGAGAAAGTATATTTGCCGGGCACCTTGTTTCCCGAATTGCGCGTAGCTATGCGCAAGGTGGAGCAAGTGCCCAGTACGAACTTCATTGATGGAGAAAAGGTACTTACTCGAATCCGGAAGTGTATGTATGATACCAGCGGACCGTTCAGCGACCCTGCCGTCGAAGTGGATTTGAAGAAGGGCTGCCCGTCTGCGCGAGCCGTGGATACTGAAACGCGGCGATGTGGAGCAGCTTTCCGAAATAACGTCGGAGTACGGACGCATGCGCCGCGACGACCAGTCGCTCGACTCTCTGCGCTTTGAGCATATCACCCTGCCCTACCGCGCCCTTCAAGGAAAATGCTGCACACAGATGTACTATGCCAAACAAGGTATCATCACGCCTGAAATGGAGTATGTGGCGATTCGCGAGAACATGAACTGCGCGGAGCTGGGAATAGAGACGCACATCACACCGGAATTTGTACGCCAGGAGATTGCTGCCGGACGCGCCCTGCTTCCTGCCAACATCAACCATCCGAAGCAGAGCCGATGATTATAGGCCGTAACTTCCTGGTGAAGATAAATACCAATATCGGAAACTCCGCCACCACCTCGGGCATCGAAGAAGAGGTAGAGAAAGCATTGTGGAGCTGCAAATGGGGCGGCGACACGCTGATGGACCTCTCCACGGGCGAGAACATACACGAAACGCGCGAATGGATTATCCGCAACTGTCCGTTCCCGTGGGCACTGTCCCCATCTACCAGGCATTGGAGAAAGTGAACGGCAAGGTGGAAGACCTCACCTGGGAAATCTACCGCGACACCTTGATTGAACAATGCGAGCAGGAGTGGACTACTTCACCATCCATGCCGGCATACGCCGCCACAATGTGCATCTGGCCGAGAAAGGTTGTGCGGCATCGTGAGCCGTGGCGGCAGCATCATGAGCAAATGGTGCCTGGTGCACGACCGCGAAAGTTTCCTTTACGAACACTTTGATGACATTTGCGACATTCTGGCACAGTATGACGTTGCCATCTCTTTGGGAGACGGGCTGCGTCCGGGTCTACGCACGATGCCAACGATGAAGCGCAGTTTGCAGAACTCGACACGATGGGCGAGCTTGTGCTGCGCCTGGGACAAGAATGTGCAGGCTTTCATCGAAGGTCCCGGCCACGTGCCCATGCACAAGATTAAGGAGAATATGGAGCGCCAGATAGAAAAATGCCACGATGCGCCTTTCTATACGCTCGGCCCCATCGTGACGGACATCGCACCGGGATACGACCATATCACGTCCGCCATCGGTGCGGCGCAGATAGGCTGGCTGGGTACGGCGATGCTCTGCTATGTCACTCCCAAAGAGCATCTGGCACTGCCCGATAAGGAGGATGCGTGTAGGTGTCATCACCTATAAGATAGCCGCCCATGCCGCCGACCTGGCAAAAGGGCATCCGGAGCACAAGTGCGTGACAATGCACTGAGCAAAGCACGTTATGAATTCCGCTGGAAAGACCAGTTTGACTTGTCGCTCGACCCGGAACGTGCGTTCAGCTATTTTCATGCAGGGAAGCATGTGGATGGGGAGTATTGCACGATGTGCGGACCGAACTTCTGTGCAATGCGGTTGTCGAGAGAATTAAAAAGAAATAAATGGGAATTGATAGAACACTATGTTTTCAGACGAATTAGAACATATATCCTGGGAGGAAACCACGGCACGCATCCATGCCAAGACAGATGCGGATGTACGCCGTGCCCTCTCAAAGAACATTGTAATGTAGAGGACTTCATGGCCCTCATCTCACCCGCCGCTGCCCCTATCTGGAGACGATGGCACGATTGAGCAAGAAATACACCGAGGCACGATTCGGGAAGACCATCTCCATGTTCGTGCCTCTTTACATCACGAATTCCTGCACCAACTCTTGCGTGTATTGCGGTTTCCACATCAGCAACCCCATGCCGCGTACCATACTGACGGAAGAAGAAATCGTGAACGAGTACAAGGCCATCAAGAAGCTGGCACCTTTCGAGAATTTGCTGTTGGTGACGGAGAAAATCCGGCCAAAGCAGGCGTGCCCTACATAGCCCGCGCACTGGACCTGGCAAAACCCTACTTCAGCAATCTGAAAATAGAAGTGATGCCCTTAAAACGGAAGAGTATGCAGAGCTGAAAGAGCACGGCATGAACGGTGTGATTTGTTTCCAGGAAACCTATCACAAAGCGAATTACAACATCTACCACCCCGCGGCATGAAGTCCAAGTTTGAATGGCGTGTCAACGGTTTTGACCGTATGGGTCAGGCAGGAGTCCACTCCATTGGCATGGGAGTACTCATCGGACTGGAGAAAGAATGGCGCACCGATGTGACCATGATGGCTTATCACCTGCGCTATCTCCAGAAACATTATTGGCAGACGAAATACAGCGTCAACTTCCCCGTATGCGTCCTTCGGAGAATGGCGGCTTCCACAATGTCATCATGAGCGACTGCGAACTGGCACAAGTCACTTTTGCCATGCGTATTTTCGATCACGATGTAGATATCTCCTACTCCACCCGCGAGCCTGCCGATATACGCGACCATATGGCAACACTTGGTGTGACAACCATGAGCGCCGAAAGCAAGACCGAGCCGGAGGATATTACAGCTATCCGCAAACGCTGGAACAGTTTCATGTCAGCGACGAGCGCAAGGCTGTGGAAGTGGACAAAGCGTTGAAACGCCTGGGGCGCGAACCGGTGTGGAAAGATTGGGATGCGAGTTTTGATTTGAAGGCTTTCAAGAGATGAGTGACCGAATACAGAACCTTAATAACAATGAACAAATGAACCGATATGCCAGACAAACGTCCCTTCCCGAAATAGGCGAAGCCGGACAAGAGAAACTGCGTAATGCCAAGGTGTTGATAGTCGGTGTGGAGGATTGGGTTCTCCCATTGCCCTCTATCTGGCGGGAGCAGGAGTCGGAACGCTGGGATTGGTGGACGATGACCAGGTCAGCATCAGTAATCTTCAACGTCAGGTTCTGTATGCTGAAGCTGACCTTGGACAGCCTAAACCTCTATGTGGCGCCCGTAGAGTGCAGGGTTTGAACAGCGATGTAAACGTGGAAGTATACCTTCCGTCTGGACAAGAAGAATGCCGGAGAACTGATAAGGAACTACGATATAGTGGTAGACGGATGCGATAACTTCGCTACCCGCTACTTGCTGAATGACGTATGCAACGCTTGGGGCAAGCCCTACGTTTATGGTGCCATTCAAGGCTTTGAAGGCCAAGTGTCCGTCTTCTGCTACGGTGAGGGTGCAAAACTATCGTGACCTCTATCCGGATGAAGAAGGGACACTGCTCATGCCATCTCCGGACAAATCGGTTATCGGCGTAACCCTGCCATTGTGGGTAGCGTAGAAGCCAATGAAGTGTTGAAACTGATTTGCGGCTACGGTGAACCCTTGGCAGGAAAGCTATGGACGATTGATTTAAGAACCATGCAGTCGTATATTCTCTCATTATAGACAAACATCCATAAAGATATGAAACTGATAGTCATTACCACGCCGCAATTCTTTGAAGGAGAAGCAGCGGCAGTTACCTCCTTATTCCAAACGGTTTGGAAATACTCCATCTGCGCAAGCCGGAGCTTCGGCAGAAGAGATGGAGTATTTCCTGCGGCAGTTGCCGATGGAATATATGCCGCGCATTGTCACGCATGAGCAATTCCAGCTGGCATCCGTTTTCGGTCTGAAAGGAATTCATCTGAACGGGCGCAATCCGCAGATACCGTTCGGATATAAGGGACATCAGTTGTTCCTGCCACTCTCTTGAAGAAGTGTTGAAACATAAATCAGATTGTAGCTATGTGTTCCTCAGTCCCATTTATGACAGTATATCCAAAGAAGGCTACTCTTCCGCTTACTCCTGCGATACCTTGAAGAAAGCACAGCAAGCAGGTATCATCGATTCCAACGTCATGGCATTGGGTGGCATCAGCCTGGAGCATCTTCCGGAAATAGCCGTTTTAGGTTTCGGAGGTGCCGTCCTGCTAGGAGACATCTGGCAGCAAGCGAAGGAAGATTTCATCCCCACTTCCTCCACCTGAAACAGCTCTCCTCCCCTTTAATTTTTAATTTCTAATTTTTAATTATTTCATGCTTCCCTATTATCCTTTCCATTGCCGGTTCCGACTGTTCGGGCGGTGCAGGCATACAAGCAGACATAAAGACCATTTCCGCTTTGGGAGGTTATGCCGCTTCCGTCATCACGGCTGTTACTGCACAAAACACACTGGGAGTACAATCGGTTTATCCGATACCTGCGGATATGGTTAAGGCACAAATCACCTCTGTTATGGATGATTTAAGGCCGGATGCCGTCAAGATAGGTATGGTACATGATGCCGGTATTGTGACCACCATTGTCGATTGTCTTCAGACTTATACTCCGGAGTGTATAGTCTATGACCCCGTCATGATATCGACCAGCGGACGGCGACTGATGACCGAAGAAACCATACAAGTCATTAAGACGGAACTGTTTCCGCTATGCACCCTCATTACTCCCAACCTGAATGAAGCAAGCCTGCTTTGGGGCAAACCATTACCGGTACTGTGGAGATGCGACAAGCGGCACAGGAATTATCCTGCAGATACAACACCGCTATTCTCGTCAAAGGCGGACATCTAGAGGATAATGACATGTGCGACGTGCTTTATTGCCGGCAACCTTCTGCCGGGGCTGACATCCTGCCATCCGGATGCATCCTCTATTCCAACCCCAAAATAGAGAGCCGTAACCTGCACGGCACAGGGTGTACCCTTTCCTCTGCCATAGCTACATTTCTGCCGGTGGCAACAAACTCGATGAAGCGGTCTGCAAGGCTAAAGAGTATATCGGTACTGCGATAAACCGGGGGAAAGACATGAATATAGGGCACGGGAACGGTCCGTTATGGCACTTTCCTTTATCGGAATAAGAGCTCGTCGAAACGCATTATCTGTTTACCTTAAACGCATTATCTGTCAGCCTCCGATACATCATGTGTTTGGCACCAACGGACAATGCGTTTCGACATGTCTGCTTCTTAATAGCGTATGCCCAGAATTTTCTTGGCATCGTCTTTCTTAAACAGTGAATCAATGACGTCTAAAAATCGCTTCGTAGTTTTCCGATCTACGATATTGGGAGCGAATATGTTGAGGACTTTCATCTTGTCGTCATCAAAGTATATAGTGCCATCAAACTGGCACATTGCACACAGTTCAGACTGTTGTTTCGGGCAACAGTTCTCATCATTTCGATTTGATCATCCTTGAAAGGGCGGGACTTCACTTTTTCATAAAATGCCGGAAGTCTTCGGGGTGCATCCCCGACATAAACCGGAGCTGGAGAATCTATCACTACTTCACTGGGAACAACCGGCAACGTACGTGGCTCTCCGGAGAATGAGTCCATTGCAACGACTCTCCCACCTTCAAAAGTCACGACAATCTGAGTTCGGCTGATATTACTTTTACCGGACAGCACTCTGGAATATTCCCATTCTTCTATATCCCGGTCGAAGCGGCGATACTCTGGAGTTCCCAATATCTTGGTGACCTCCTGCCTGCTCATCCCCTTCTGGATACTGTTCAACACATCTACCTTAGCATCATAAAACAAACTGGAACAACTGCTGAATCCCATCGTCATTACCAGTCCCGCAATAATTAGTCTGATTGTTTTCATCTTATCGAGTTTTTAGTTGCCACAAAGGTAGGCAGAAACATGGATAGACCTCTTATTATCCCCCTATTTGTCAAAAGGGATTTCCTACTTTTTAGCCATATACCTATTAATATGGAAATAATCCGTTATTTTTGCAGATACTATCACTATAAATAGGTAAAACACATGGAAAAAGCAAAAGTATACTACTCTGATTTGCGTACCTCCCCTACATCCAATCTTTTGATAAAATGGAACGCTTGCTGAAAAGGGCAGGCATCGAGCAACTTCCTTTGAAAGATAGCTTTGCTGCCATTAAAATCCATTTCGGCGAACCCGAAACCTGGCATACTTGCGTCCCAATTATGCAGCTCGAATGGCAACCCTGCTCCGCAGCCTGGGAGCCAAACCTTTCTTGACGGACTGCAACACGCTGTATTCCGGTCGTCGTGCCAATGCTGTAGACCACTTGCAAAGTGCGATGGAGAATGGCTTTAACCCTATCTCGGCCCAGTGCCAGGTCATTATCGGCGACGGACTGAAGGGAACGGACTACCGCGAAATCCCTCTGAACGGGGAATATTGTCCGGCACTCCAAAATCGGCACAGCGATAGCCGATGCCGATATTGTAATCAGTATGAACCACTTCAAGGGGCACGAACAAGCCGGTTTTGGCGGCGCCTTGAAGAATCTGGGCATGGGATGTGCCAGTGTAGGCGGAAAGCTGGAACTGCACTGCGCCTCGCAACCCAAGATTGACGTAGAAAGCTGCATAGGCTGCAACATCTGCGTGAAGCACTGCGCACACGACGCTGTGCACCTCAATACCAGCCGCAAGGCAGAAATAGACTACGCCAAATGCGTAGGTTGCGGACAGTGCGTAGCCCTCTGCCAGCACGACGGTGCCGTGATGGGAGCCGAAGATACCTCCGAGCGCCTGAACTACAAGATTGCGGAATATGCCCTCGCTGTCGTTATGGGCAAGCCCCATTTCCACATCAGCTTCATCATGAACGTATCTCCCGAATGCGACTGCTGGAACCACAACGATGCCGCCATCGTGCCCGACCTCGGCATTCTGGCTTCGGCAGACCCGGTTGCACTGGACAAGGCATGTGCAGATATGGTCATCCAAGCCCCGATACTGCACGGTAACAATTGCCTTGCCACGGCACACGAGCACGACGACTTGTGTGGATGCGACAAGTTCCACTTGATGCACCCCGACACAGACTGGCTTGCCGGATTGCGCCATGCCGAGAAAATAGGATTGGGAACCATGGAATATGAATTGGTGAAGATTTGATTAAACCTTTTCAGTTTTAAACAGTCATAATAAAAATAGATTTATCAACTATAATATTATACAAATGGAAACATCTGCAAAACTTTATTCTTTGCCTTTCGGCAACGTAAAGACCTATCTATTCGTCCTGCTGTTCGTGGCAGGAAACATCGCCTTGCCGCAACTCTGCCATCTGGTCCCAGCAGGCGGTCCGACGTTGCTTCCCATCTATTTCTTTACACTGATAGCTGCTTATAAATATGGTTTCAAGGTAGTCTGCTGACGGCTCTCTTGTCTCCGGTCATCAATCATCTGCTTTTGCCATGCCTGCAGCAGCCGTGTTGCCGGCCATACTTATAAAGTCCGGTCTGCTGGCCGGAACCGCCGTCTTGCTGCACGCTATGCCAAGAATATCTCTTTATTGGCATTGCTGGGTGTAGTCCTCTCCTATCAAATTATCGGTACGGTCTTTGAATGGGCGTTGTGCGGTAATTTCTTTCTGGCTGTGCAAGATTTCCGTATGGGCATTCCGGGCATGCTGATTCAGTGGTTCGGAGGATATGCACTGCTGAAAGCAATCGCAAAGAAATAAACGTATATTCTCAAACAGTATCCCTTAATCCTAAAACTTTGTTCGCACACTGCGGATACATATTCCAGTTTGCGGATGTCTATCCCAAGCCTTGGGATAGACATCCGCAAACCATAAACAAAGTTTTTCTTAACTGATAAAACTTTCTCCTTAATAGAGAAGACTTTTCTCTTAATACTTTGAACTTTTTCCGCTATTTTCCTTTCTCCCTACAATAAAATCATTAATTTCGTGCCGAACAATATATCATATTTTCAACATGGAAGTAGTAACGAACAACTGGTTCACTAAAAATATCCAATAGGTTTTGCCTTAAGCGGCGGTTTCATCAAAGGCTTTGCCCATTTGGGTGCCATGCAATCCTTATTGGAACATGACATAAAGCCCAATATACTTTCCGGAGTCAGCGCCGGAGCCTTGGCCGGGGTATTCTACGCCGACGGCAATGAACCGCATAAAGTTCTTGACTACTTTGCCGGGCACAAGTTTCAGGACCTGACCAAACTGGTGATTCCCAAAGTCGGATTGTTTGAATTGGGAGAATTCATCGATTTCCTGAAAAGCAATTTGAAATCCAAAAACTGGAAGAACTGCAAATTCCTCTGATTATTACAGCTACTGACCTGGACCACGGACGTCTGGTACATTTCCATAAGGGTGACATCGCCGAACGCGTAGCAGCTTCGTGTTGCATGCCGGTATTGTTTGCCCCGGTCAATATAGACGGCACCCATTACGTGGACGGAGGCCTGCTGATGAACCTGCCTGTCTCTACCCTCCGCCGTATATGCGAAAAAGTGATTGCCGTGAATGTCAGCCCTCTGATGGCTAACCAAGTATAAAATGAACATTGTGAGCATTGCCTTACGTTCCTATAATTTTATGTTCCGCTCCAACTCTTTTCCTGAACGCGAGAAGGCTGATTTGCTGATAGAACCTTATAACTTGGAGGGATACAGCAATACAGAGTTGGAAAAGGCGGAGGAGATATTCATGCAGGGATATAATACGACCAATGATATATTGGAACGTCTGCTCATAGACAAAGGCAGCATTTGGAAAGAATAAAACAACCATTCTATAACATAGAAAACAAAGAAATGAACGACGAAAACAAATTGATTATTTATCAAGTGTTCACCCGACTATTCGAAACAACAATAACCACTGCATCAATAATGGCAGTATCACCGAAAATGGATGCGGCAAGATGGCTGACTTTACAGCCAAGGCGTTGGGAGAAATCAAGAAGCTTGGCGCTACACATATATGGTACACGGGCATCATCGAGCATGCTACGCAAACTGACTACCGCCGTCACAATATCCAACCCGACCATCCGGCCATTGTGAAAGGTAAAGCCGGATCTCCCTATGCCATCAAGGACTACTATGATGTCGATCCGATCTCGCCAAGGACGTACCGGAGCGTATGAGAGAGTTTGAGAATCTGGTGCAGCGCACTCACCGTAGCGGTCTGAAGGTTATCATAGATTTTGTTCCCAACCACGTAGCCCGTCAATATCACTCGGATGCCCAGCCGGATGGCACTTCACAACTGGGTTCAAACGATGATACCAATTATGCGTTCAGCCCATATAATAACTTCTATTATATCCCGAAATCGGAACTGCATGGCCAATTTGACATGAAAGGTGCAGCCGCCGAACCTACAGGAGTTTCCGGCAAAGCTACCGGAAACAACCGTTTTGACGCTTATCCAAACATCACCGATTGGTACGAAACTATAAAGTTGAATTATGGAGTGGATTATCAGAACGGCGGAACTTGCCATTTCGACCCCATTCCCGATACATGGACCAAGATGCTGGATATCATGCTGTTCTGGGCTGGAAAGAATATAGACGGTTTCCGTTGCGATATGGCCGAAATGGTTCCCGTAGAGTTCTGGGAATGGGCAATCCCGCAGGTAAAGGAGCAATATCCCTCCCTGCTGTTTATAGCCGAAGTCTATAACCCGAGAATACAAGAATTACTTGTTCCGTGGCAAGTTTGATTATTTATACGACAAAGTAGGACTTTATGATACCTTGCGGGCTGTTACTTGCGGGTATGAATCGGCAACTGCCATCACCCGCTCTTGGCAAAGTCTGGGAGGTATAGAAAACGCATGCTGAACTTTCTGGAAAACCATGACGAGCAACGTATCGCTTCCGACTTTTGCCAGTAACCCACGCAAGGCGATTCCGGCACTCATTGTGTCAGCTTGCATGAACACCAATCCGATGATGATTTATTTCGGTCAGGAGTTTGGTGAGCTGGGCATGGATAGTGAAGGTTTCAGCGGCCGGGACGGACGTACAACCATCTTTGACTATTGGAGTGTAGATACTATCCGCCGTTGGCGCAATGGCGGCAAGTTCGACGGCAAGATGCTGACGGAGGACCAGAAACACCTATACAGCATTTATAAACGGCTACTGACTCTTTGCAATGAAGAAAGGCCATCTCTCAGGGGCTTTCTTCGATTTGATGTATGCCAATGTCAACGGATGGCGCTTTAATGAACATAAGCAATATACATTCCTGCGCAAATTTGAGAGAGACCTGCTGCTGTTCGTCGTGAACTTCGACCATATCTCGGCAGACCTTGCCATAAATATTCCTTCTCATGCTTTTGACTTCCTGCAAATACCGCAGATGGACCAGTACAAAGCTACGGAGCTGCTCAGCGGAAAAGAAGAAAACATAAGTCTGCTTCCCTATAAGGCTACTAATGTGGCCGTCGAAGGATATGGAGGAAAGATACTTAAGATAAAGCTATAACGGAATCACAACTCTGGTGATTTATTATTTGGCACTGATTATGCAGAACAACACGGATTTCTTAATCGCTTCGTGGTTTTCCGCATAATCAGTGCCAAGTCTTTATTTGTTCTCTTCCATATATTCCTTCAGCCGATATAGCCGCGTGATGGCAGGATTATAAAAATCATCAGGATAATGTGCATCTATGTCACTCAGGTTAGCTTGCACAAAACGTTTCACATCCACTATGTTCTCAGCATCAGACAATGTTACACTTTGAGGGAAAGATGTGCTCTTTGCCCAAGCTATCAGCGCTTTAACGCTATCTTCATCAAATTTATATTCGGCCATATTCTACATATTTTCTTGCAAAGATAGTGCAAACCGGATGCAGAATAAAATGACCCACCCATTTTTTATGCTAAAGTTATCCTCATCTGCATGAACAAAATTCCAATTTGTTGTGTTATATAAATGTGTTTTTCATAGTATTAGATATAAGATTAATTAAAAGAGACGTACCCGCTTGTGATAAGTAAGTACATCAAAAACAGAAGCGTCTGTTTGATTGATAAATGTAAGGAGCATCGGTTTACCAGAGCCGATGCTTTTTACCCTTCTTTGTAGCATGTTAGAAATATTATCCGTAAATTTGGCAGATAATAAGGAAAGAATATGATATGAATATCCCTGTTATATTTCAATTTTGAAAGAACTGTCTGCAAACAACAATCGTGAATGGTTCAATTCTCACCGGGAACAGTATGAAGTCGCCCGCAGCGAGTTTGAAAACTTGCTTACAGTAATTATCTCCCGTATCTCTTTATTTGATGAAAGCATCCGTGGTATAGAAGCAAAGGACTGTACATACCGTATTTATCGTGATACACGCTTTTCCGAAGATAAAACTCCCTACAAGACACATCTGGGAGGATATATCAATGCGAAAGGAAAGAAATCCGACCATTGTGGCTATTACGTGCATCTGGAACCGGGAAACTGCTTGTTGGCCGGTGGAAGTTATTGTCCTCCCCGCCCTTGTTAAGAGCTCTGCGACAAGCGGTACACGACAATATAGATGAATTTCGCAGTATAGTGGAAGATCCTGCTTTCAAGCAATACTTTCCCGTCATCGGAGAGAATTTTCTAAAACAGCTCCAAAAGGATTTCCAAAGGACTATCCCTATCTGAAATACCTTCAGTGTAAAGAGTATACGGTTGCCTGCTGCCAGCCGGACAGCTTCTTTCTTGCTCCAGACTTTTGATCGTACAGACGACATCTTCAAGCAGATGAAGCGTTTTTCTGATTTTGTGAATTACACCATAGACGACTTTGAATAATTTACCTATATAACTAACTTAAAACATTTGAATTATGGTTATAGACAGACTTGAAAACATAGAAAAATATACTTTGCTGCATCCTCTGTTTGAGCAGGCCATTGATTTTTAAAATCACATGACTTGCACTCTTTGGAAATCGGCAAGACCGAACTGAAAGGAAAGGACTTGCTGGTCAACGTGGCGCAGACAAACCCAAAAGAAAAAGAAAATGCCAAACTGGAAACCCATAAAGACTATATTGACATTCAAATACCCTTGTCCGGTACGGAGATAATGGGTTATACCGCCGCCCAAGACTGCCTTCCGGTTGATGCTCCTTACAATGCGGAAAAAGACATCACTTTTTGAAGGACTGGCGGAGGACTATATTGCAGTGAAGCCCGGAATGTTTGCTATCTTTTCCCTCAGGACGGGCATGCCCGGGTATTACCCCTGACGGTGTAAAAAATAATTGTGAAAGTTAAAGCGTAAATTTATCAAATATCCAAAACTCATCCTCTTTATGGAAACATTGAATTTAATCAAGAATGACCCATGGCTGGAACCTTTTGCCGATGCCATCAACGGACGTCATCAACATGCCATAGACAAAGAATCGGAATTGACCAACAAAGGAAAACTAACCTTGTCTGATTTTGCATCCGGATACCTCTATTTCGGCCTGCATCGTACTGACGATGGTTGGGTTTTCCGTGAATGGGCGCCTAACGCAACCCAAATCTTTATGGTCGGAACTTTTAACGATTGGAAAGAAGAAAAAATATAGCTTGAAGCGTAAAGCAAACGGTAATTGGGAAATCAAGCTTCCTGCTGATGCCGTGAAACACGGTGACTTGTACAAGCTGATGGTACATTGGGACGGTGGTTGCGGTGAACGCATTCCTGCATGGGCTACACGTGTCGTACAAGACGAACAGACTAAAATATTCAGTGCCCAGGTTTGGGCTCCGGAGAAACCCTATAAAATGAAAAGCGGGTTTTCAAGCCATCTACAGATCCTTTATTGATATATGAATGCCATATCGGTATGTCTCAGCAGGAGGAAAAGGTCGGTAGCTATAAGGAATTTCAGGAAAAGATTCTTCCACGTATCGCCAAAGAAGGCTACAACTGCATACAGATTATGGCTATCCAGGAACATCCCTATTATGGTAGCTTCGGATACCATGTTTCCAGTTTCTTTGCCGCTTCTTCCCGTTTTGGTACTCCGGAAGAACTGAAGGAGTTGATTGATACAGCCCATAGTATGGGGATTGCCGTTATCATGGATATTGTCCATTCACACGCTGTGAAGAATGAAGTGGAAGGCTTGGGTAACTTTGCCGGTGATCCTAATCAATATTTCTATCCCGGTGGACGTCGGGAACATCCAGCTTGGGATTCACTTTGCTTTGATTACGGCAAGAACGAAGTTATTCACTTCCTGCTGTCTAACTGTAAATTCTGGCTGGAAGAATATCATTTCGACGGCTTCCGCTTTGACGGAGTAACCTCCATGTTATATTATAGTCATGGTTTGGGAGAAGCATTCTGTAATTATGGAGATTACTTCAACGGACATCAAGACGACAATGCCATTTGTTATCTGACACTTGCCAACCGGCTTATCCATCAGGTCAATGCCAAAGCCATCACCATTGCCGAAGAAGTATCGGGAATGCCCGGACTGGCGGCAAAATATGAAGATGGCGGCTACGGATTTGATTACCGTATGGCCATGAATATTCCCGATTATTGGATTAAGACAATCAAGGAGAAAATAGATGAAGACTGGAAGCCATCCAGCATGTTCTGGGAAGTGACCAACCGCCGCAAAGATGAAAAGACCATCTCCTATGCGGAAAGCCATGACCAAGCTTTGGTGGGCGATAAAACCATCATTTTCCGCTTGATTGATGCGGATATGTACTGGCACATGCAGAAAGGAGACGAGAACTATACCGTAAATCGAGGCATTTCTCTCCATAAAATGATACGTTTACTGACTGCGACTACTATCAATGGCGGTTATCTTAACTTTATGGGCAATGAATTCGGACATCCGGAATGGATTGACTTCCCCGTGAAGGTAACGGTTGGTCTTGTAAATATGCCCGCCGCCAATGGAATTTGGTGGACAACAAGAATCTGGCATATCATTATATGGGTGACTTTGATGCTGCCATGTTGGGAGTTGTAAAAGCATAAAGAACTTCCAGGCTACTCCGGTCCAAGAAATATGGCATAATGACGGTGACCAGGTATTGGCCTATATGCGCAAGGACTTGATTTTTGTATTCAACTTCAACCCTAAGCAGTCTTTTACTGATTACGGTTTCTTGGTTCCTGCCGGAACTTATGAAGTTATTTTGAATACAGATAATCCAGATTATGGCGGTAATGGTTTGACGGATGATACCATCAAACATTTTACCATCCACGACCCGCTTTACAAAAAGACAAGAAGGAGTGGCTGAAGCTTTACATACCGGCACGTACAGCTGTTGTACTGAGAAGAACTAAATAGTCATTTCATAACGAAAAAGAGGCAGATATCAATTCAGATATCTGCCTCTTTTATATATGAGTCTTTATTTCACTTGACTGTCGATGAAGTTCAACATCGTTTTGCATTATCCATCATTTTCTTTTGAGCTGGTTTGTCCGCAGAGAGCAATGGAATAAGTTTATCCAAATATTCTTTGGCTTCCTTGAATTCAACTTTTGCTTTTTCTACATCTGTTTTCATGGTATTGGCACCCTTACTATAATACAAAGAACCCAGACTGTTAAGTGCATTTACATTATCTGCTTGGATAGCTATGGCTTGTTTAAATGCTTCTTCGGCTGCATCCATCTTTTGGCTTTCTGCGCCATGATACCTTGATTTACGTAATAAGTGGCATACAATTTAGTCAATGTCTTATTACCGGGATTTGCTTCCAGCCCTTCCTTTAAAGTGGCAACATACTCATCATTTTTCTTCAAATCTTCAAAGCACCGGCTTTACCTATATAAGCATTTGCCAGGTTATACTTTTTCTGTACAGCAATATCAAAATACTTCAAAGCTTCGGCAGGTTTCTTTATCTTATCGGCACAAACGCCACAGTTATATGCAATTACGGAATCTTGGTTGTTTGTTTGTGTCAGATAAGTACTAAATTTTGTGTAAGCTTCCTGGTAATTTTAGCTTCAAGAGCAGCCTTACCATCGTTGACCAACTGGGCAGGGTCAGCATTCTGCGCAAAGAAATTCGTAGCTGCACAACATAGTGCAATAGATAAGATTAATTTTTTCATATGCTTTAATTCATTTAAAAGTTGATTCCCAAAGTTAGTTTACAATGGTATAGAAGCAAAACCTTTTTACTTTTTGAGGTTTTAGCATAGTCGTAACAAGTGTTATTTTACGTAAAAGCAAATATCCGGATATGTGTGTTGGGCTTTGTCACATATGTTACACTTATACTTAGAATATCATATTATCTTTGCCACAAAAAGATTATGGAACAATTACATGCACATGAAGTCCTTCACATGATGGAAGGTAATAGTTATACTGAGTTATCATTGAGAGAAGCCATTATCCAAAATTCGGCGAGCAGCAGCGTTTTCACCTGCTCTGCCAACAATATGGATGTAGATACCCTGATAGAATTTCTTAAAAGAAAAGGAAAATTTATACCCGCCAATGGTGGTTTTACAGTGGACATGACTAAAGTTTGCAATCACTGATGAGGAATATTAATTCCTTCTTCTGTTAAATTGAATATTATTTACGTTAATGGTTAACAGAAATAATATTCTACTAAACCATGTTATAATATCTGCTGATTACCCGCTAAAATTTGGATATCTCCTGCAAGTACGTATCTTTGTACTGTGTTTTCATAGTATTAGATTTAAGGTTAATAAAAAGATTGGCTGTCTGGGATAGATAGCCTTTTTGTCTAAATGTCATCCTTCCCTTTTTAGTTATAGTTTTATTCTATCTTTGTAGGTCAGATAATCCACGCAGCATTATAGAATAAACTGAATATGGGAAAACGCTTTATTTTTATCTTAATGACATGCTCATTATTGAGTATAGCTACTGTTGTGCATGCACAGTATATTGACAAGCAAACCTATACTTTTGCCATCAAAAGGCTGATACTCTGAAACTGGACAAGTATGTAATGATTGATCAAATACAAGGGACACAATCAAAGCCCGTCATTCTTTTGCATTTGGGGAGGTTTCAAAGGCGGGAGAAGAGATAATCCCGATTACATTTCTTATTTTCATTTTTTGGCACGAGCCGGCTATGTGGTAGTATCAACAGATTACCGTACCCAATTAAAGGATATAGATAAATCGGAGTATTCGGACTTGCAAGGATTCTCTTCTGCCCTGCAACAAGCAATCACTTGTGCTGTAGAAGATTTTGGTGATGCTACAAATTATATAATTGAGCATAGTGTAGAATGGCAAATAAATCCTGCACAAATTATAGCTTGCGGTTCAAGTGCAGGTGCGATAACTGCCCTTCAAGCAGAGTATGAGATTTGCAATCAAACGGCTTTTGCGGACAGATTACCTGCCAATTTCAATTATGCAGGGGTCATTTCCTTTTCTGGAGCAATCTGTGCCAATGGTATTCCAAAATGGATAATGTCCCCTTGTCCTCTTATGTTGTTCCATGGTGATGCCGACAGCACGGTTCCTTTTACTAAGGCAGTAGTAGAGAAATGGGGCTATGGGGCTCAAACTTTATCTGTATGCAACTGAAAGAAAAGAGACAGCATACTATTTCTATATAGCGGAAGGTATAGGACATTCCCTATCCTATTCTCCTATGAAGGATAATCGTCATGACATCCTGAGCTTCCTAAATCGGTTGGTACTTGGTAAAGAAAAACGTTGCATTACGACTGTAGAGAAGAATCCGGAAATATCTAGATATAAGAGTGATTTTACAATAGAAGATTATATCCGTGAAAATATGCGTTAATTCCTATCTTTATATCCTTTCCAGAGTTTTTGTTTCTCCACCAATCAATTATCTTTGCACATTATTATTCTATAAAAACAAATCTTTAATTCTATAAATTATGTTGGTACGTATTATCAGTATGGTCATAGCCGGAGTTATTATAGTATATCTAGTCCGTTGGATTGATAATTTTTTCTCCAGGTATCGCAAATAAATCTTGCCTGCAATGTAAACCAAATACTCCAATTTGTTTCCCATTACAACCTATGCTGACAAAATGCGGACATTTTCTAATTCTAAAACAAGAAAACCGCAAAAGCTTTTATTAGCCATTTGCGGTTTTTCCTTGTGATTCCGTTGCGATTCGGAATATAAAATACTATAAAACCAATACATATAACATTATATTAAAAATCAGAGTTATATAAAAATATTATATTGCATACCATTGCATTATGTTGTGCAATATTTGAACTGAGTTGTGCAATTTATGTATATTTGCACAACCGATATAACAGAGAATATATGACTACAGTAAAAGCATTTATAAGAACTGGGAAGAAAGATAAAGAGGTAAATGTCAGATTTCGATTATCTGATGGACGCAATGTACAGTTATTCCACAAATCAGATATTATGGTCTCTCCTACTCTTTGGGATGCCAAGACTGAAAAATATAAGGCTAAAAGTATTATAAAGTTAGACATAAGAACATCATTTAACACATCTATTGAAGAACGGAAGAATCTAATTTTATCCATTTATGGGAGCAACAAAGAATTAACCAGTGAAAAACTGGAAATCTTAATAGACCAGCACTTACATCCTGAAAAATATAACATCAGCAGTGAAGAGGAATCCATGTGTAGTATGTTCCAACGCTATGTTGACGGATGGCTAAATGCAGGTGTAATAGGTCCCGGCAGAAAGAAACATTACGATGTAGTGATAAGGGAACTGATTCGATTCCTCATTATCAATGGCATTGACGGGTTGCCGGTCAATGAATTCAATAAGGAACATATTCTAAATTTTCGTGATTTTCTACGCAAAGAATACACTCTGGTTGAAAAATTTCCAGAACTGTACGCAGAAATGAATAAGCGGAATATACCATCAAAGGAAAGAAGCCAGAATACAATTGCTGAGAAACTATTATTATTACAAGCATTTATGGTGGAGCTTGAAAGTAATGATGTTATTCGTATCTCCTTTCCGCAAGATAGGAAAAGAAAAAGAGTCCATTATGAAGCAACAATATGACGAGCCTTTCTTTCTCACCAAAACAGAATTCAATGAAGTTGTCCACAAAGAATGTCCCGAAACATTGCAGCGAGTAAAAGATGTATTCGTTGTTCAATGTTGTTTCGGTTGCCGTATAGGTGATTTCAGACGATTCACTTTTGATAATATCAGCATTGAAGAAGGAATACCTTACATTCATTATTTACCTCAGAAAACACACAAGGATGGATTTATACGCACTGAGATAAAAACTCCCATCATTCGTATTGCTTATGATATTATTATGAAGTATAAAGGTAGGCTACCAAGCAATGCTTTGTTACCCTATTATCCTGATGGCAATGGTGAAACCGGGTACAATTATCAAATAAAAAAACTACTTGAATACTGTGAGATTAGCCGGAAAGTGGCAATGTTTAGTGCGGCATTGGAAACAAATGAGTACAAATCCATATATGAGATTGCAAGCAGTAAACTTGCCCGTAAAACTCATGTAGATTTAATGAATAAAGTTCAGATAGATAAATACGCAGCAGGACTTCATGCAAAAGGCAGTGGAGCCGTAGACAGATATACTGGATTAGGTATAAAAGAACGTTTTATTTTAATGTGTGCGGCTTTTGGCTGTAACCAGTATGAAGTTGACAATGATTTATCTGTAATGGAATAGGCTCACTTAGTATCTCATATTGATACTCTGTTATTTGACACCATCCCCGTAGTTGAGCAGCTACGGGGATTTTTTACTGAAAAAGAAGCGATTCATTCAACTGTCCTTTCCACAATCTCCATCACTACATGGCTTGACTCCAACCAGAGCCAATACCACAGCCAAAGCATAATCCCACCCAACCAAACAAAAGCCACATCAATATAGTACAAATTTAATATCCTGCTAACCAATACACATAAGAGTTCTCCGCAAAGCACATAGGCAGCAACCATAGTAACAAGCTGGTCATTGGCAACAGTTATCAAAACCAGAATGCCTATAACGGGAAGAAGGGAAATACAATCAATTAGAAGTTGTTGTTTGTCATTCATAATACAATAGGGATTAGAATACAAATATAAACATTATTTTGTATAAAACAACCCTCTATAATAGGAATTTCTGACAAAAAAGAAACGAACTATTATTACAATATAAACAAAAAGAGCGACTATTCAGCCGCCCCTTTCGCATTAACGAGATAGACATAAAAGTATCTCAAATCATCTCTGTAGATGGATGCCGAACCACTACAGAGTTTCCATTCATTCTACAGTTTCTCCTTTTTCATTCAGAAGTACCGTCACTTCTTCAGTGGATTGATTTTCCTTGGTGATGGTCAACACAACCTTATAAATCTTACCGGTTTCTTTCTCGGAAATGAAAGCCTCCTTTATTACAGCCCCCTCATAGTCCTTAGCCAAGACATTCATAACTGCCTGAGGCAAGTCTTTTACTTCCACTTTTGTGAACTCATCCTGAGGATTTTGCTGAGTTTGCTCTACAGACTGTGTTCCAGAAACCACGTAAGCAAATGCTACTGAACTGCCTAATCCCATAACCATTGCTAATGCTACCAATACTTTTTTCATAATCGTAAGTTTTAAGTAAATAAATATAGTTTTTGTATTAACTATAGGACAAACGATATGCCATGATGTACATCAGTACATAATACATTATACATCAGCATATTATAAAAACAAGAAGGAATAATTATGTGTGGAAATATGTGGAACTGAGTACCACACATGGGGAATAATTACACAATATGGATTACTTAATTCCTGGGAAATGGAACAAGGCAGCTGAATAAGCTGCCCCTTCTATAAAACAGTCAACAAACAGACATTCACTAATCAAATGACATAAACATAAGCATAAATAACCCGGCTAAAGCCATAGCAAATGCAATTACCATATAAATTACTTTTTTCATAACTAATAATTTGGTTAAACACATATTTCCATCGCACGTTCAACAACGTACTCTTATCTCCGACAAAACCTCAGCCGCATAAAAGCTGAGGTCCAGCATGTTCCTTTCAATATATACAATCAATTAGAGCACACAATGTTGGAACATTCTGCAAATCCAGTATAAAGAAACTGCAATGGCTGAAAGAAGGACTATACTAACACTATATACCGGATTCTACAATAAAGACAACTGCTTTTCTGAAATTCCCTACGTGACTTGAGGGAATTTTTATAAAAGGAAGGGCCCAAATGAAAAAAATCCCGACGAAAGCCGGGATATGTCACACACAATAGATATGAATTGTTGCTTATGAATATAAAGGCAGCTTATTCAGCCGCCCCTTCTATTACTTCCTTCAACCGATACAATCTATCAATGGCCGGGTTGTAAAAAGAATCAGGATGGTTCATTTCTTCTTTTTTCATCTAATTTTTTAACAATTATATCTGCAATACTTTTTATTTGCTCACTCTGCTCTTTTTCTGGATCAAATGAAAGATAGCCAATGTTAGCCAACTTGTCGAACTGAGTAGGCTCACATCCTTTAAAAATTACCTCAAATCCGCAACTAAGCTCTTCAGCGTCCTTCTTGCGTCTAAACGTCCTCTCATCACTGAATTAGCAGATAAATTGAGGCTGAAATACCCACTTCTGCCCACAATATCCCCTTGCCCCACTATGCGACTTGAGGCAATACGCAGTATCATACCCATAAGTTGTAGGCGTTATCCAAAATCAGTCTGAAAAATATCTGCGTAAGCATTATTACAGGTATAGATATTCAGCACATACCGCCTTGATGTTCTGATCCACTTGGCTGGTACAGAGACAAACCTGAAGACAAACGCTTTTATGCGACTTGTTGCATTGAGTCCGAACCTCTTTACGTCAAGTCTGTGGATAATGGCCTTGTAGAAATTACGGATAAGTGCCGTAAGAAGAAGGAACACAGTGTTCTCTGCCATGAAGGATTTGGGCAATCTGTCCCACCCGAAACCATTGTTCATATCATCGAAGATACGTTCCTTTCCTCCACGAAGGTTATAGAACTCGACAATTTCTCTTGTGGAAGATTCATAGTCGTTAGTCAGGATACAACGGTATGTGTATTCTCCTTCCCAAAGATCCAGCACACCGTCCATCCGTTTCTGTCTTTGAATCACAAGTCGGTATGCTTTACCCTTCCACTTCTCAACAAGAATAGAGTTCAATTCGAACTCAATGCCATTGATTTCCTCAGTCTTCCAGCCTCTAAGAGCAAAGATGTCATTGTAGAGCGAACTGCAGCGGTTTGCGCGGATATAGAAGGATTTGCTGTGTTTCTCTATTTCCTCCACGATTTCCTCGGAACATGATCCACAATCAGCTCTGAAACGATTGATTGTAAGTCCGTTCTGCTCAAATCTCTCAAAGAATCTCTTCAGCGTGTCCTTCTGATGAAAACGAACGTTGGTGTTACCATCGCTATTCTCAATGCCAACAATCAAGTCGTCAATAACCGCCACGCCAGGGCGATAACCAAGGAACTTCTTGTATGTAGGCTTTGCATCATACTTCTCAGTCTCTATGAACTGATGGTCGAAATCAACATCATACATCTCGCCCTCTTTCAGTTGGCCGGATGCAAACATACAATTGAGCAGTAAGGTATTGAGTGTGTCAGCCGTGTTGAAATCGTAGTTCTTACCCGTATCTGATGTGTATGAGATGTTTCCTTGCGTCAGTTCCTTTATCGCTCTGAGGATAGTATCAGAACTACAAGTACGAAGTGTCGGATGGAGCGAGAGATGGTTCATCAAATGAGTAGTGACATCCTCAATGCATGAGCCACCACAGAAGTAGATACTCATGAGGGAACGGACGATTTCACTGTACTGATAACCGAACGAGCTACACCTTAGACCGAGTGTCGAGTCGATTACAGATGACAATGTGGAGTCAAATTGCTCCATGATTGAAAATATTCCTCCAAAAGGAGTGAGCTTCTCGGATTTTATTTGTATTTTTGCCATGCCTGATGAGGTTTTGTTTGATTATTTTTTTGCAACACTAAGTTAAGTGAATCCTCTGACATGGCAAAATCCTGAGCAACTTTTTGTTGCTCAGGTACTTAAAAAAAATATTTTATAATAGTGTTGCGGAATTAAGGAATTATAGGAATCACAGCATGCTCACCGAACCTTTCCTTGAACTTGTCCGATTCAAAATTAGTCCATAGTTTCCGAGGATAATTCCTATCTAGAAAAACAATAATAAACTCAGCATCAGACTTATATATTGGTTCAAAATAATCAGTTAAATCTTCTCCAATAATTTTGTGCTGCTCATTAAAATCATAAAAAACAGAACACTCATGTTCCTCAAATAATAATATAGCCAATTCAGCTACAATACTTCGTACTTCTCCAGCAAAAGATAAAGCAAAATCGTATTTTTTATCAAAATTGATTTTACTAAAGCCTATTCGTTTAACAAAATCTGTCCAGTCCAGATTTTGCAAATAAAACATGAATTTAGGGTCTTCAACAGTTAATACTTTTGAATATTCATCATAATGAATAACGGACTTTATGTTCTCACTGTTATTGATTAGCTTATACAAAAAGCCCTTATCTGCTACTTGAGAAATACTAGCTTTATGAGTAGGATATTTTAAATAAATATCAGCCATTCTAATTGTCCAATCTTTAGACTCAGAAAGCCAATAAAGGAGATGAAAATAAGGTGCCCGACCACTACTTCGTAATCTAGAACCAATTGCAAACTCTCTAGCCTTTACTTCAAAAACTCGAGATAAATCAGTCATTATCTTATCAACAACATAATTTATATCAGTATTTAGCTCCTTTTTATTATCCTGCGTCATTATAACTCTTTCGATAATACAAAGTTCCTTACAGATAAGTTGAGCTATATGAAAACTTCCATTCGACCTTCTTACAATTTGTTCTCTATATTTTATTCTAGCATTAAGAGCCACTTCTCCCTTTTCAATTAGTTCTAATATTTTAGAATCTGGATTCACTTCAAACTTAACAGTTGTAATTCTATTATTTAAATCGGGAGCCAAACTAACCAAACTATCGCCTGCTCTATTGATTCCAATTAAGACAAGTTTTACATCTTCTCTATCTTCATCTGCAATAGTTTTCATTAAGTCTGATAATCTATTCTTATTTTCTATGGATAACAAATGAAAATCATCAATTATGACAGTTCCAATATTCTCATTATTATCCAATATTTTTTCTATTGATAATATATCTTTCTTTTTCCGAGGAGTTAACAATTGGATTGAATCTCCCATACCTAAGTATTCAAGCGCTTTTAAAACACAAGTAGTCTTACCGATACCAGAAGGACCTTCTACAACTAAACATCTACCTTTAGTACTCAAAGTCACAACAATTTTAATATATTCATTGGGTTCGACAAAAGTATATGTTGGAACTCCAGAATCCTTAAATACATCTTGTAAAAAAGCCATGTGATATCTATTTATAATGAAACAACTACAAAGTAATACAAAATTAATTGAATACACAACACTAGTGTCCACTAAAAATTTTTTGGTCACTAGTCGGTTAAAAATTAAATAAATTCGATTCACTTGAATCATTTAGCTCTTTGATATTTTTGAAATTCGATTTGTCGAACAAATCTCTAAGATGAGTTTTATCGGTTAGCGAGATGCCGAGTATTTGCAAGGTTTCGTAGATGCTTCGCTCTAACTTCATATCGTGTTGTACTATCGCCACAAGGCAGTAAGTAATTATGGCACAATATATTTGTATGCGTACAGCATTCTCCGAAGTTCCCCAAAACCTCTTTATCTTAAGGTGTTGTTTAATCCATTTGAAAAACAGCTCCACACTCCATCTATTTCGGTATAACCGAGAAATCAGCTCAGCCGAAGCGTCAAGATTGTTCGTCAGGAAAATGTATCGTGTGCCACTTTCGGGGTCTTCAACAATGAGCTTTCTAAGTTCATCGGGGTAATCCTTGGAACTTTTATAAACCGTAAAACATCCGATGACATCAGAAATGACACCTTCAGGCAATCTTCGCTTCCACGTTTTGGGCTTGATGCGTACATTGGTTTTGGCTCGTACAACGAAGAAAGCACCTATGCGGTCTATCGTATACAAGTTGCCAAAATCGTTGTAACCACGGTCAAATATATAATGCGCACCACGTTCATAAGGAATCACAGACATCGCTTTTGTATCGTGAATATTAGCAGGAGTAATATGCACAAATGCAGGAACTTCCGCTTCCACATCGTAGAGCGTATGCATCTTGATTCCGCCTTTATGCTTGCGGAATTTAGCCCACTCGAACACTGACAGACAAAGGTCAATCGTGGTGGAATCAAAGCATAGACATGACCGTCAAGCTCAAAGATTCTTTCGATTCTACGCTTGCGCGCTTCGGCTATCATGAAGGTTGCATATTCCTGGAAGATGCGATAGTCACGTTGCTCGTTAGCCTTGCTAAGATTGCTTCGTGTTACGGACTTGCCGATTCCCAGATGATAGAGTTTTCCGGTGTGAGCCTCCAGTGACACGATGAGGTCTCTTAAACTCTCACGGTTGGAAAGTTGACCGAACATCATCGTAAGCAACTGATTCCAACAGGTATAGCTTTTAATGTATTTGTTGCCTTCATACTTCTTGACGATACGCAAGAACTTGAACTCATCAAGAAATGTGACTAATTGAGAAAAAACATATTTGTCTTTATTCATAACAGTCTGATTCAGACTGCAAAAGTAATTTCAAATCGTTGCGCACCAAATACCATTACAACAAACTGAATTTCAACAATTTCAAAGAACGACTATGATTTTTTAGTGGACACTAATGAATACACAAACAAAAAGAAATGAATAAAATAGTCTTTTTTATATCATCTTACCATTGCCACAAATTATAACTCACTCCGGCACCGACATACCATCCACCCGGGCCATACCCAGCCTGCAAGCCAAATCCCCACCGCTTCTTCTTCGACTTGATGGCGACTGGATGGTATATATCATTCGTCACCGTCTGATACACCGTCTTAGGAAATACCTGTAAACTATCCAGCCGAGGGTCTACATATCCGCTCACCACAGCCCGATACGAGCTGTCTGAATACACTACTTGTCGGCGATGAAGCAAGGTATCACCTATCCGTGTCGTATCATCCGGCACGAAACGCCAGAACACAGCCATCGGCGCAGAGATAAGCATCGTATCTACCCTGACAACCGTCTTTATCTTCGTTTCTACACGAACTTCAGCCGGAGGCTGCTCATGCGGGCGAAGCCAAGCCGCCACACAAGCAACCGCCAGCAGCGCAACCAATATCCAAGGCAACCGTTTCATAACAGTTTCCATCCTTTCTCTACGTCCTCCATCACAGCCGGGATGCCGTTTTCTACCAACGAGATGGCAGCGGCAAAAGCGCACACCGTTGCCTTGTCCTCAATGTCCGGGATATAGGTGTTTGGCACCTCCATTTCACGGCATACTTTGCGGATATAAGCTCCGGTATCGTTTTCCTTATGCGGTGCCCATCGGGTTATAAAATCACTAATGGTTTTCATCCCGTGTTTCCACCGGTAGTTCTGCAACGTGCGCATCAACGCACGGTAGCCCCATTCAATGCTGACGAACTGGAAGAATTCTTTATCTTCCTGTCTCTCTCTCAATCCCTGCCATTTGTCCTTGCTCAGACGGATGTTGCCGGGATTGTTGTTTCTCAATCCTCTTGGTACACTCATTTCTTTTCCTCCTCTTCTAATCTTTAATTAATATCCGTTTTGCGGTTCTCTGTCACCGCACTTCTTTCTCTCACACCGTTTCAGTGCCAATTCCAGTTTCAAGTCAGAATTAGTCTCCTTCAGTGTAAACAGCTCATCCTGTGCCTTACGGAGCCGGTCAGTCTGTTCCACAAACCGCTGTTCCTTCTCCGAAAGCTGCTTCTGCAGGAACTCGTTGTACTCCCGTAATGCCTTGAACTCCTCAACATCCGCATGGGCATCCTCAATACGCGCATTGGTCTTGCGCGACATCCACCACTTAACAAGCTGCTTGATGCCCTCAATGCCACCGAGTGCGGTCACCAACATAATCCAATCATTCATTTCCATTTCTCCCGGTTTAACAATCGATACAAATTATAAGCACCCCCACATAAGCACAAGCAAACGCTGCCATCTCTGCTCAGAACAGCCATTTCCGGTATCTCAACATGATAACAACGGCTATCGGGAAAGCAACCGCAGGCAAGTACCACATACCGGAGAGACAAACCCAAAGAATTGTAGCTAATCCGGCTATTACTGTCCCTGCATAATGTACTTTGCTCTGAAATTCCTCCTTGAACAGCGGGGCTGTCCCGACGAACATCAGCCCACCGCAAGCAAGAAATGCCAAACATTGCAGGTTCTCCGATGAGCATTCAATCCACACCGGCATAAGCAGCATGGCAGGAACAATCATAGCTATCTGGAACAGCCATGCCGGACGATTCCGCTTCTTCAACTGATAGTAGGTATCAGACAAGCTCCAAGGCACTCCGCACACTCTCACCGCATACATTATGTACATAGTGAGCAAAAACAGCGACATAAAATATAAGTAAATCATAAGCCATCAATTTAAAGGTTGAACACTAATTTTTCAGGATAACCAGAAGTGTAATCATATGCTCCGACCTCCTCTTTCGTAGCAAGTCCCATAACCACGGCCAGATGTTCCTGCGTGACATTATAGCATTCCAAGGCATACAGTTCCAGTGCGGCCAGCATCTGCAAGGCAAGAGGAATGGGGATTACATACTTCACGGTATCATACCACAGCACGGTTGTCTCCTTACCCACAGCCTGCTCGATAGTAATTGAGTTCACCAGTCCTACCCGCGTATCCTTGTCAAGCCACATCCGCTTACCACCAAGCGTAAAGGAATTCACGGCATCGGACCCGTCGTAAACAGCAATTTCATTGACCTTCGCGCTCTTCACACCCTCCAAAGTCGGCTCATAGGGAGGGATTAATTCACATTCAAGAATTTCCTTTGCAGACGCTGCCGGATGGGTTTCATAAAATGCTTTTTGTTCCGCATTCAACGGTACCCAGGCTCCATTCAGGTAATCCTCATAGGTTGTACCCACTTCATAGTTTCCGTCCAGTTCAAAATCAAGACGGACAACTTTCTCCTCTGAATAAATATGTATATATTGCATTATTGTTAAAGCCTATTTTTATTCATTATGATAAATCGGTAATTCGCTCTAATACCTGATGTAAGCGGTGCCGTATTTATTTCAGTAAATGAGCCCAGATAATCCGAAGATTTGAACATACGATACGGAGAAGAACTTTCCTGTGCTATCGCATACTTTCCGTCAGACGAAAGCCCCAAAGCAAAGCTATTTCCAATAACGGAATGTTTCAATGCCCAGGTTTTTCCGTAATCAGCGGATATACGTGCACCGGAATAAGAGTACCCCCCCTCTATAACCATATATTTCCCGTCATAGGATATGGCCAATGTACGGGCGGAGAAACTCGAATCGGTAATTTTAGTCCATGTCTTCCCATAATCCCCGGAATAATAGGCATAGTATAACTTTGATGAACTCTCCCTATTGCAGCAACACAACATGTATTTGCCGTCACCGGAAATGGCAATCTTTGTGATAGGTCCCCTGAATATTTCACTGCTAAAAGTTTCTCCATAATCGGAAGATACATATAGTTCATGGACAGTATAATTAGGGGATGATGCATATGCCACTATGTATCTACCAGAATGAGACATTTCTACACCCATGAGATGCACAGTACTGTCTTTTAATCCATTGGAGACCCACCATGTCTTCCCATAATCCCCGGAAAGCATCAAATCATATTTGTTATTGTTATTCTTGCATACAATAGCGACCAGATTCCCCCTGCCGTTGCAGGCTATCGAGTACACGGAATAGCAATTATCAGGCTTGAAAGGTTCTGCCGTCTCCAGAAAATCCGTAGAACGCAATAATCCCACATTTGCCATATAGCATGAGCAATAGATATGTCTACCGTCTCCGGACATGGCTATCCTCGTTTTATCGTTGCTGAAAAAGTATTCGTTTACATTAGTAAGGTCGGAAGGCTGTTTTCTGGTCCATGTCATTCCACAATCCTTGGAAATATCTATTAAGGCTCTACTGTCGGAGAATGCAATCACATACTGACCGTCCTTTATATTATTGCTTCGTCTTTTTAATACACTCATCACTAGTGTCCACTAAAAATTTTTTGGTCACTAGTCGGTTAAAAATTAAATAAATTCGATTCACTTGAATCATTTAGCTCTTTGATATTTTTGAAATTCGATTTGTCGAACAAATCTCTAAGATGAGTTTTATCGGTTAGCGAGATGCCGAGTATTTGCAAGGTTTCGTAGATGCTTCGCTCTAACTTCATATCGTGTTGTACTATCGCCACAAGGCAGTAAGTAATTATGGCACAATATATTTGTATGCGTACAGCATTCTCCGAAGTTCCCCAAAACCTCTTTATCTTAAGGTGTTGTTTAATCCATTTGAAAAACAGCTCCACACTCCATCTATTTCGGTATAACCGAGAAATCAGCTCAGCCGAAGCGTCAAGATTGTTCGTCAGGAAAATGTATCGTGTGCCACTTTCGGGGTCTTCAACAATGAGCTTTCTAAGTTCATCGGGGTAATCCTTGGAACTTTTATAAACCGTAAAACATCCGATGACATCAGAAATGACACCTTCAGGCAATCTTCGCTTCCACGTTTTGGGCTTGATGCGTACATTGGTTTTGGCTCGTACAACGAAGAAAGCACCTATGCGGTCTATCGTATACAAGTTGCCAAAATCGTTGTAACCACGGTCAAATATATAATGCGCACCACGTTCATAAGGAATCACAGACATCGCTTTTGTATCGTGAATATTAGCAGGAGTAATATGCACAAATGCAGGAACTTCCGCTTCCACATCGTAGAGCGTATGCATCTTGATTCCGCCTTTATGCTTGCGGAATTTAGCCCACTCGAACACTGACAGACAAAGGTCAATCGTGGTGGAATCAAAAGCATAGACATGACCGTCAAGCTCAAAGATTCTTTCGATTCTACGCTTGCGTGCCTCGGCTATCATGAATGTTGCATACTCCTCGAAGATGCGGCAGTCACGCTGCTCATTAGCCTTGCTAAGATTGCTTCGCGTTACAGACTTCCCGATTCCCAGATGATAGAGTTTTCCGGTGTGAGCCTCCAGTGACACGATGAGGTCTCTTAAACTCTCACGGTTGGAAAGTTGACCGAACATCATCGTAAGCAACTGATTCCAACAGGTATAGCTTTTAATGTATTTGTTGCCTTCATACTTCTTGACGATACGCAAGAACTTGAACTCATCAAGAAATGTGACTAATTGAGAAAAAACATATTTGTCTTTATTCATAACAGTCTGATTCAGACTGCAAAAGTAATTTCAAATCGTTGCGCACCAAATACCATTACAACAAACTGAATTTCAACAATTTCAAAGAACGACTATGATTTTTTAGTGGACACTAATGTACACTCATAAACTTTAGTCCCTTGTTTTTACGGATATTGAATAGGCACCAGCGGCATAGCACCAGATACTAATCTCAAAGATATCTCCAGCGGAAACACTGATTGAAGTACCGGACATCGAAGTGAACGCCCCGGTATTGGGTATCGGCTGTGTGAATGCTGCCGATGCGACGCAACGGATATACAAATCATTACCCACTGACATTCCGGAAGCAAGGCTGATGTTCGTGGCAGAGCCCAAACTTGCAGTGATACTTCTCTTGGAAATCGGCAGGGAGGTCAATGTCGTGACCGTATTCACACCGGTAACTGTCGGGTCACCGACACCTTGCGGCCCTTGTGGCCCTTGCGCACCAGTCGCCCTTTAGGTCCAGTAGCTCCGGTAGCACCCGTAGCGCCTTTTGCTCGGTAGCACCCTTCAGGTTCTTGAAAGCAAAGGAAAAGGTTCTGGCCAATGCGGTACCACCGAGAGAAACGGTCACGGAGGGCGTACCGATGTTGGCGTCAACCGTAGCAGTAGCACCGGTAATACTGGCACTTGCACCTGCTGCACCCGTGGCACCAGTAGCACCGGTAGCGCCTTTGCACCCGTATCACCTTTGTCTCCTTTATCGCCCTTTGGACCTTGTATTCCTTGTGCACCAGTGGCGCCTTTTGCACCAGCAGGACCGGTAGCACCAGTATCACCTTTACTCCTTGCGGTCCTGTGGCACCGGTATCACCTTTCATGCCCTGTGGACCTTGTACGCCTTGAGGGACCTTGCGCTCCCGTATCCCCTTCTCTCCTTTATCGCCCTTTGGACCTTGCAATTGTCCTTGACTTTGCCAATCACCGTTATACCAGGCATAATATGTATAAGGCAATGCAGTTCCAACGGAATAGAAACCAGTGATGTTTGACCCGTCAGGTACAGCAGTCTTTAAGGCATCAAGCGTATCGTAACGTCCAAGAAGGGTGAATGTATCTCCCGGCTTGCCTTTCACATAGATATCCGTCTTAACGTATTCTTTAGCGTTCTTATCCCATTGGTATACATAGTGGTCTGCACCGATGTAGGTAGGATGTTCTGCCGTATCAGTAGCATTCGCAGTAGCCGTCTCCGATTCCTGCTTGAGGGCAGCAAATTCAGTGACACGGGTACTTTCAGCATTTACACGGCCACTTTCAGCATTTACACGGCCACTTTCAGCATTTACGCGTCCGGTTTCGGCTGTTTGGCGGTTAGTTTCCGCACTATTACGTGTATCCTCAGCAGTACTTCGGGCATTCTCAGCAGTAACGCGCTTACCTTCTGCTGTAGCACGACCGGTTTCAGCATTGACACGACCCGTTTCGGCTGTCTGTCGGGTTGACTCTGCGTTGGCCCGCACTGTCTCAGCATTTTTACGTTCCTCCTCGGCGCTGACACGTTTACCTTCGGCAGTAACACGGCCGGTTTCGGCAGTTGCCCGTCCGGTCTCAGACGTCTGTCGGACCGCTTCAGCTTTGCCTCGCTCTGTCTCTGCCGTTTTCCTGAGACCTTCGGCTGTCACACGTTCCTTTTCGGCATTGATACGCGTAGTTTCAGCAGATGCGCGGGTACTTTCAGATGAAGCACGCTTTGTCTCAGCCGTTTCACGGGATTTCTCAGCTTCCTTGCGTGCGTTCTCCACTATGACACGCTCCGCTTCGGCTTTGCGCACTTCCTCAGCAGCTTCCTCAGCAGGGGCAGACAGCAACTCAAGCGGTGCCTCGACCACCGATTCTTCCATACCGGCAAGACGGAGGGCGGGCAGGCTCACGATATCGGCCAGCGAATCGACAATCTCCACATCGCCCACACCTTGGGAGCCGACAAGAAGGGCTTTCTTCACCTCCTCTACAAGCTGGTTGAACTGATTTGATTCCAATACCATAATTTTCAGAATTGATTTAAGATGGCTGGATGACGTTCAGTTGGTTAATTACCGCACGTTTCACGGCAGCTATGAGCCGCGAGTTCTTCACCACAAGTTCAAGAGCCTTGCAATACTGTTCCGGGATTTCCACCGCATCTTTCGAGTAGTAGATTTCCCGTGCCAGGTCTTCAAAGCCTATATCCAGAAGGATACTTCCGTTGTACATCATTTCATTGCCGACCGTTTCGGCTACGTCGAAGGTCTGCTTGGCGCCTTCGAATGAGGTCTGGGCCTCGATTTTCTTAAAGTTGATTTTCATACTTTCTATTTTAATTATTCTATATACTCATCCATGACAGATACCAATTCCCCAAAACCCGTTTTATCACATGCCATTCACGCCCGTTGATATTCGTCCTGGAAGAGTTCGCGAACGTACCGGAAGGAAAACTGATGGTATTCCCGTTCGGCATTATCCATATCTCATGCCCGTCAGAAGAGGACGGAAGGGATATAGTACAGTTGCCGTAAAAAAGCAGTGTGTGGTCGGTCGCCTTAATGCTGTACCTTGTAACCGAAGAGAGTATCACGTCAGTATTCCGGTATACACCTTGCGTCTTCAGCGGCCCGGCAATTTCCAGAGTCCCGGAGGACGGAGCATACATCTTCCCCACCATCACATCACCACCGAAATAGCTCTCGCCGGAAGATACGTGTATGGCCCTATTGCGCCCCGGAATGGTTGCAGAGATGGTTACCACCCCTTTGACTGTGCCCGCTTCCATAGTCTGGTAGGGCCTTATCAGGATGCTATTGGCTCCTCCGTCCGACGCTATCGCATGCAGATAGTAGCTCTTGCTGAGTTCGAATTGCGTAGTGCTATCTGTAAGGTCGGTCACGAACGCTCTCGAGTTGGTGGATATACCGTTACCATGCAGATACAGATAGTCACCTATCCGGCCGCTGGAGGCGTTTATCTTTCCGTTTACGGTGATGCCGTTCAATATGGCGTTGGCACCGGAAATATTTCCTTTCAACGTAAGATTATTGGCTGTGATATCGTTAAGCGTGGCATTGGCACCGGATATGGTACCTTTCAGGGTAAGGTTGTTCGCGGTGATATCGTTCAAGACAGCATCCCTGCCCGTTATACTCCCTTTCAAGGTAAGATTATTGGCGGTGATATCATTCAGTGTAGCCCCCGCCCCGGTAATGTTGCCCTTCAACGTAAGGTTATTGGCAGTAATGTCGTTCAGGATGGCGTCAATACCTGAGATATTGCCTTTTAATGTCAGATTATTAGCTGTGATGCCGTTCAGCGTAGCATCCGTGCCCGTTATGCTGCCCTTTAGAGTCAGGTTGTTTGCCGTGATGTCGTTCATCGTCACACGCCCGTTTGTATCGACCACGAAACTGCCGTTGATGATGGTCTTTCCCGTAAAGTTTATCCGGTCAGCCTCGATTGTAGCATTGGATATCAGCCTGCCCGCTTCGCCTTCGGTGATGAACGCGCTGATTTGAGCACGCCTGACGATATCACCGTTTGGGTCGACCTTTTCCGCAAACATGGTGGCGATATTGCTCTCCGTCACTAAACCGGCTTTGTCGATATTGGTAATGTTACCTTTGGAATCGAAGGTTATCTTCTGCACGAACTGGTCTATACGGCTGGCCGTCTGGCTGATGGCTGAGGTATGCTGTTCCACGGTACCCTTCAGGCTGTTTGTGGCGGTCACCATACTTTCTATCTTCTCGGCAGTCACATGAAAGCTGCCTGCATGGGCGAACAGCTTGCCGTCCAGGTCAGAGACGGACGCACTGAAGTCTGCACGAAGACCGCGGGCCGATATGTCAATAGCAGACTTATATGCTTCGGTGATTCCAGTCTCAAGGCCTACAAGACCGGACGTGAATTCAGCTTTCAGACCACGGGCGGAGATGTCGATAGCAGAGGTGTATTCTTGCGTTATACGACTCTCAGTATTCGTCAGGTCCTCCGTGAACTTCGCTTCAAGGTTGCGCGCGGTAAGCAGGAATTCACTGTGATACTCTTCAAGCTTGCCTGCCGTGCTTCTGATTTCGTCAGGGTTCGCCTGAATCTTCTTGTCTGTAAGTTCAAAACGCATATTGAATTCCTCGCGCAAGTCAGCAAGAGCATCATCGGTTAGCGTAAGTGCATACAAGTACATGTCACCGGTAAAAGACATGTGGAAATCACCGGTTCCGTTCCACTTACCGGTTATCTCCATCTGTTTGAATTCAGTACTGGGATATAGGTCCTTAGAAAAGGAAATCGGGATGTATTCCTCAAAACCTTCTTTGTTCTCGTTCTTGAAATGGAAGGCAAGAGTGCCGGGGCGCTTCACCAGATACTTGAAAGAGATAGTGAACTGCCGGGGGCGCTTGAGTTCGTCGAAGGTCTCAAAATCCGGATGGCGGTAAAAGTCTGAGTTGACCTGCTCGATATAGCTGTTCTTAAGGCGTAGCACATTCTTTGCGCGTTCGCTTACTATATCGGCGAAAGATTCCTTGTTCGCATAGAAGTTACTGTTGAAGTACAGCAGCCGACCGTCAACTCGGAAGATGCGTATGTTGCTGCTACCGGTCCAGTACTGCATGTCAGCGGCAAAAGACGCATTGTTAAGGTAATTGTTCAGGGCATTGATTTCATCACGCACGGATGAGATTTCAGACTTGATAAGTCCTTCAATGACAGTGAACATTGTCAGGATGTCCTCACCGGCCATCGTAAGGAATCGCCCTTTGATTTCTACGCCACCTTCCGGTGTGTACTTGATGTAAGTGCTCTCATCACGGGCGCCGATATAGGAAGTACCGTACACTTTCATGTAGGCATGCCCGGTGGATTTGTCAACACCGAAGGAGATTACATCTTTCCCCGTTAGGTTGAAGTCGTCAATGCCGGTGTAGAAAGTTATAGACGGGGATGTCTCGTTGGTAGACGATAGCACGATTGCGCTTTGAAGGTCTACATCTGTACGGTGGCCCAATCCTATAATATCGTCACCTGCTTGGGGAACATCGCTGTCCTCACCGCAAATGGTCTTGGACAAGTCGATGTAGTCACGTCCCACGGCCACGACCTCACGCCAATAGTAGCGGTTGGAGGCATTAAGAGTGGTTCCTTCGACGATGTTGCACTCCTTTGCCTGCGCCAGCGAGCCTACACTGAACTCGTTGGCTATCGCCTCACCGTCCTGCTCGGCAAGGAAACTGCAGCGGTAGACGTCTTCCAGTTCCTCCACGCGGATGCACTTCATACCGGCATGGGTGATTATTTGTTCACCGCCTACATGGGTAGCTCTCTTGACTTGCAATTCATCAAAGACGGCCTTTATCTTCACATATAGACGGTCAACGACAGCCTGCGAGGTGCCGTCCTTGCGTACCGTGATACCGCTGCCGTTCTTGCCTATCAGCAATCCCTTCAAAAAGTTTATGATTTCTTCCGCTACGTCGCTTGCGTCCTTGCGGAGGAACATTCTCAAGGTACGCAAGGCTGAGAACACATTGAAGTTGCTTGCGGCCGTAGCGTCGTTGGTCTTGATGACATAGATGTTGCTGCCACCGGTACCGGTGAAGGTCTGACCTTTGAAAGTCAACTCCTCGACCTTACCTTCTATGTCGGAAATGCGGGAATAGGCGGTGCTCTCGCCGATAGTGTACTGTGGGGAGTCGTAAGGCAAGTCCAGCTTGATTTCAAAGCCGATGACACGGGACAAGCGCCCACCATTGCAATAGGTGGGATTGACAAGGTTGATGCGCTGGCCGATGTCAAAGCTGTGATTTATTTGGTCTTTGTGTACCCAGATGGAGTTGAGCGTAGCCGTATAGGTGCCGTCGTCGATGCAGGTCTTTGCCACGTACTTCTTTGCAGTGGCAAGCAGTTCCTCTTCGGCAGCAGCCACCAGCCCAAGTTCGGTTATCTTCTCGGCATTCCAACCAGACAGTACATACTTGTCACCTTTTGAAGGGAACAACACTTCATCCGGCAAGGAACGGCCGTAGTCTTCATTCTGTACAATCTCCCAAAGCTGGGCATCAGGATTCCATGTGCCGTCGTCGTTCTTTTCGGTCAAACCAAGAGGATTAAAAGCTACGCCGAACTCCATGCCGTTGAGCTTACCGGACTCGAACTTGATTTTGAGTTCTTGACCCTCAAGAATGTATTCCTTCGAGAAGCTTATTCCGGTATCAGTAAAACGGTAGAAGGTAGCTTTAGTATTCGTGCCATCCTCGTTGTTCACCTCACTTTCATAAGAGCTTACATCGGTAATCTCCCCTACCCGCTTCGGATATATGTCGTCGAATACAACAACTGCTTCGATAGCTTCCAAATCGCTCAACCCCTCGCGGGCGTCTACGTATGGAGTACCTGCCGGAAGCATAAGGCGCTTCTGAACGATGCCATTAACGACGGCACTCTGGTCTATCGGGCGATAGTTGGTAGGGATGTTGCGCGTTGAACCGAACGCATAGATTCTTGTGGCATAAGTACCTTTGCTGTCGCTTCTACTGATGTCTTTAGCCTCCTTCCCAAGCTCAATCGTGACGGCATCCGAGAACTCACAGCGTCCGAAGTTGATTACATGGTCCGTTACCCAACAGTCACAGCCCCATTTCTCTGCCATGCTAAACATGGCGTCAATGAGGTTCATGTTCTCATAAGTCATCAGCTTTGATGAGTTCTCTACACTGCTGTCAATGGAAAACGTGAAATCCTTTCCTCCATAAGTATAACCAAGAGCTTTCAAATTGCGAAGGAATACACCCATCTGGACATCCAGTGAAGCGGTAAGGGACCAGGACGCTTCCAGTCCTCCGTACTCCGGGGTGTACTTGAATATCTTTGTTTTCCACTTGAAATAGTAAGCGTCAAAACGAAGTTCATAGGAGTAGCCTCCGTTCTTGTAGGTCGGATAGGGAATATCTACAATCTGATAGATTTTTGCCAATTTACCGCCCATGGAGGCATCGAGTACCCCACGCAGGTCAACGTAATCACCTACTTGGAAATCGACTGGGGACAGAGTATTAAAAGGTAGTACGACATAGTCCTCTTTCATTAAAGAGAACTTGCCTTTTGCACCGGGATTGATACCAGTTGAAAAGCGGGTATTGCCTTGTATGTCCTTAATATCTATCATGTAAACAAAGGTCGGACATAAAAAAAAGAAGCCCTAAAAATTAGAGCTTCCATACACGACAATGAATTTAATGTCGTAAATTTCTAGCCTACAACACGGTTAGATGGATTATACTCACAGAATTTGGCTGATATTTTCCCAAATGTCCGGTCTAAGCTTTGGGCATGGAAAATCCAGTGTAAGCTGCCCCCTAAAACCAAGCGATTCTGCCCCCTTGTGCTAAAATAATCCTACCCCTTGATTCCAATATAAAATACCCCTGCTTGGCAATGCCCGGCAGGGATTTTCGTAGATTTGATTCCGTCTTGACCGGTGGGATAAAATCATTTCTACTATGACAACAAAGATAGCAAACATCCTCCAATGTTACGCATTGGGGATGGGGATAAAGCAGATAAGCAGGAGCTTTGAGCTTTCCCGCAACACGGTGCGCAGTTTCGCAGAGTGTGGTATACCGATAAAGGAGTTGGCCGCCATGCCTTCCGCTCGCATCCAGGAAATGTTCTCTGAAGGTGTTGGCCGTAACAGGGAACCGTCACAACGCCAGCAGGCTTGAGGCACTCCTTCCTGAGTATGCTGCCCGGCTTAGCCGCCGAGGCGTAACAGTGAAAACCCTGTACGAAGAGTACCGCGAGACCCATCCTGACGGATACAGACATGCCAGTTTCGGCAACTATCTCATGCGTTACCGTACGGTGACACATGTCGTACCATGTCGAGCATTATGCCGGAGACCAGATGTATATCGACTTCGCCGGTGACAAACTGGAAGTCGTTGACAGTGAAAGCGGTGAATGTCGCAGCGTTGAAGTGTTCGTGGCCATACTTCCGTGCAGCCACTATACCTATTGTGAGGCGGTCTGGTCCCAGTCAAGGCAGGACTTGATTAAGGCGTGTGAGAACGCGCTTCATTTTTACGGCGGGGTTCCGATGGCGATCGTACCAGACAACCTCAAATCGGCGGTAACCCGCAGCGACCGTAACGAGCCGGTAATCAACGAGGAGTTTGCGGCATTTGCCGAACACTACGGATGTACCGTATACCCACACGGGTACGTCATCAAAGGACAAGGCCTTGGTGGAGAATGCCGTGAAGCTGCTTTACCGATCCGTCTACGCTGACATCGAGGGTCTTGTATTCCACTCGCTGGAGTCTCTGAATGCGGCCATATCCGAATCGCTCTCGGCCTTCAACGGACGCAGGATGAGCGGGCGTCCCCAGTCCAGACGGGAACAGTTCGAGCAGATTGAGTCCGACTGCCTCCGCCCGCTTCCCGCCATACGCCATCAGATGAAAGAGCGACGCTCCGCAACAGTAATGCGTAACGGCTATGTCACCTTCAGGCTTCACCATTACAGCGTACCGAAAGAGTATATAGGCAAACGTGTCGAGATTGTCTATGATGCGGACACGCTGGAAATATATCATGGCCTGCGTCTGGTGACCACACACCAGCGCGATGACACGCCATACTCCTATACGACCAAGGATGCCCACGGACTGCCCGGACGTCATGGAAGTTATGAAAAGGATCTGGAACAGATTTACGAACGGGCCGGCCAGACAGATAACGTCCTGCTGCTGTATCTGCGCAAGGTGGCGGAACTCAAGAAGTATCCTCCCGCGGCGTTCCGTTCATGCAGAGGCATCATGGCGTTGGAAGACCTTCGGGCTGGAACGGTTGGTGGCGGCAAGCGCATGCGCCACGCAACTGCGCCTATACGGATATCAGGAGATAAGGCGGATCCTTGAACGCGGGGATGATGCAGACTTCCTGTCAAAAGACGACATTGACGATGAGGTCCCCGTAACATCTATCCACAAAAACATCCGCGGAGCAGCCTACTTCGCACAATTAAAACATTTAAATAGAGACAACAATGGAAACAAATAATCTTACCGCACCGATAGCTGTCGAAAAAGACCGCAACACGTTGACAATCGAACTGATGAACCGTATGAAGCTGCACGGCATGGCCGCCGCCTTCACTGAAAGCCTGACCTCCACTATGGCAGAAACAATGACAATCGACTCTTTCCTGCACATGTTACTTGCCAGGGAATGGGACTACCGTGCCAATGCAGCCATCCAACGCCTTATACGCGGGGCGGCGTTCCGCTACAAGGCCTGCCTCGAGCAGATAGACTATGCAATCCCGCGTGGCCTTGACCGCAATCAGATGGAGCGGCTTGCATCGCTGGAGTTCATCCGCAAGGGACAGAACCTCTTCATCACAGGGTCATCCGGTACCGGGAAGAGCTTCCTTGCCACAGCAATGGGGTATGAAGCCTGCAAGAAGGGCATACGGACATATTATGCGAATGCTCCGAAACTTATGGGTACGCTTAAGGTGGCAAAAGTAAAAGGCACACTGGAATCGGAACTCAAGAGAATCGAACGGAGCACGCTGCTCATATTGGATGACCTCTTCCTTGTGAACCTTGATGCCAAGGAACGACCCATCCTGCTCGATATAATAGAGGACCGACATGGGCGCAAGTCCATCATCATCACCTCGCAACTGCCAACGGACAATTGGTATGATGCAATCGGAGACCCTACAGTAGCAGATGCCATTATGGATCGTATTATACATACGGCGCACCGGATTGAGCTGACAGGAGAAAGTGTCCGTAAAATGGCTGCATACAGAGGGAAATAAACTAAAATAATAATAACCCCATCGGTCAAGACTTTTTAAGGGGGCATTGTTGAATGTTTTAAGGGGGCAGAATCGCTTGGTTTTAGGGGGCAGCTTACACTGGATTTTCCAATTTGTATCATCAATCATTTAGTTTATCTTTGCTACGTGATTGAATGATGATGTAAATATACTAGAAGTTCTATATCTAGCATAGAATTTCTAGTTAATTATTGTAAATATGCTAGATTTTCTATAATCAAACCTAGAATATCTATATGACTTTAAAAGAAAGAATGTTCTATCTAATTGAAAAAGAAGGACTTAATCCAAATCAATTTTATACCATCTCTGGATTAGGAAATGGGTACTTAAATAATGTAGGTGAAAGTTTCAGAAAGCCAACGATAGAAAAGATAAAAAAAAGCTTCCCGCATTGGAATATGGACTGGATTCTTTATGAAAAAGGAGAGCCTATTTCCAATATATCTAAAGAAAATATAGAAATTCTAGAAGCCATACCATTAAACCAAAACTATATTATAAACGTACCATTAGTAAATCAATACGCACAAGCAGGTTATTTATGCGGATTTCAAGATGCTGCATATATAGCTACACTACCTACTATACCTTTTATAATAGACCATGAAGCTAAAGGAAACTATGTAGCATTTGAAGTAAGAGGTGACAGTATGAATGATGGAACTGAAGAGAGTTACCTTGAAGGAGACAGACTTCTTTGTAGAGAAATAGCTCCATATCTGTGGGCAGAGTCTAAATTGCATATCCGGAAATGGGATTTCGTTATTGTACATGAAGACGGAATTTTGGTAAAACGAATAATAGACCATAATGTAGAAAATCATACTATTACAATACACTCTTTGAACGATATGTATCCTGACAGAGTTATTGATTTGGCAGAAGTTAGGCAAATCTTCAATGTGATAGAATTGCAAAGGCCAAGAAGAAGATAGTTTAAAAGTTTAATATACAAACTATTAAAACTAATACTATGAAATTCAATCAATACACATGGAACCTATATAAGCAATCTTCTGACGGACAAAAAGCTATTAAGGAGTTTGAGGAACCATCCAACAATGATACGATGATGGATTTGGTTTTCAAATACAATCCAAGAATGAAGTTATGGTTTAATGATGACAAATCCAGACTATCCATATCAAACATCAGTGAAAGCTTATGGTGTTACAATATCTGCGAATTTCCAGATGAGGAAAGACCTAATACACTGGAAGAAGCGAAAGAAAAGTATGAAGATGTTCTTTTTCGTGGGTTAACAGACAATGATGAAGTACTAATACCAGTCAACGACTATGAAATGATGTTGAATAGCATAACATGGACATCATTCTTATTATATTATTTTGCACCAGAGTTTTTCTTCCCTAATATATTTATTTACCGTTTCTTTGATTTACATAAGATAGCAGATATGTTTGAGATAGATTTACCGTCTATCCCAAAGAAATCAAACTATAAGGCGAGATGTATGTACTACTGGAGTTTATGCGAAGTGTTTTATCGATTTAGGGCAGAGAATGAGCTTTCTCCAGCAGAATTATGCGCTTTCCTATATGACTTTGCACCCAACTTCATGCCCCAAAAAGAAGCAGACGTTCCACAGCCAACACAAGCATGGTGTATCGGTGGATTGATTGATAAAAATGAATTATTTAGAACTACTTTTTGGCAAGCGAATCCAGAAACAAAGAAAGGCGATATTCTCATTCATTACGAAACCGCTCCAATTAGTGCAATTACCCGAGTATGGATAGCTCAAACAGATGGAGTGATAGACCCATTCTTTCATTACTATGGAAACACCTACATAGGGAATAAAATTGATATTCCACATATCAGCCTGAAAGAACTCCGAGAAGATAAATACTTCTCCAATCATCCGCTTGTTCGCAAGAACTTTCAAGGGGTAAGCGGATGGTCAATGAGTGGCGCGGATTATTCGGAACTCCTGCGAATGATAAAGGCAAAAGGATTTGACACTGATGTTCTGCCCAAACTATACGTTCCGACATTACCTAAAGGAATAGTTATAGAGTATGAACATGATGTGGAGCAACTGTTATTAGAGCCGTTATTAAACTCTATGGGATGGTATGAAAAGAAAGACTTCATCCGGCAGTTACCTATTCAAGCAGGGAGAGGACATCGGGTGTTCCCGGATTACGCCTTGCACTATGACAACAAACCGGACGAAGAAAAAGCGAAAGTTCTGATTGAAGCCAAACTTCACATGAAGAACAACCAAGACATAGAAGCAGCCTTCTTGCAAGCACGTTCATACGCTCGGCTATTAGGTTCTTCTGCTATTGTCTTATGTGACAAGGACTATTTACTTGTATATGAGAAGAAAGATAACTTCGACCGAGACAGTTATAAGAAATACTACTGGGGAGAACTTGAAAATCCCGATGTGTTCAACGAATTAAAGAACAAACTAAATATCTAAGATTATGATAATCACAACTACTAATAATATAGAAAATTATTCAATAAAACGATACTTAGGTGTAGTAAATGCGAATATAGTTATTGGAGCAAATTTTTTCTCTGATTTTGCAGCATCACTAACAGATGTTTTTGGCGGACGCTCTAATACCTATCAAAACAAGCTAAACACCATATACAAGGAAGTAATGGCTGAATTAAAAGCAAAAGCCAAATCTTTTCAGGCTGATGCTATTGTTGGATTACATATAGACTTTGACGAAGTTTCCGGTGGAGGAAAATCCATGTTTATGGTATCTGCATCTGGAACTGCTGTTATGATAGAAAATAACTTTGAAGATAGATACTTCATGTACAAAGCTCTCAGTGACATTCATGACTATTGGAAAAAAGGATTTCTATCAGAAGAAGAATACAATTATGAAAAAGCAAGGATTATAGAAAAGTATAATAGCGCAATTTCGGCAGAGGTTACAGTAGTCAAAGAAACTAAAGAATACGAAGCAAAAAAGTTAAGAGAGCAAGAAGAACAAGAAGCTTATACTAAGAAAGTTCTTGAAGAAAAGCTAATCATAGCAAAGAAGGAATTAGAAAACAGATGCCCATGTTCTGAAGATACCATAAAAGAAACTACACATCTTCAAATACAAGCATCAGACTACAATAATATTCCATATAATACTGACGATTCTATGGAAAGTATAATCGCAAAGTTTATTCGGTTAAACAGAATACCTGAAGCTTGCAAATATTACATGGATGAAACCGGATTGAACGATACAGATGCTATTGAGTTTGTAGTTGATACTTATAAGAAAATAGACCAGATAGACAAAGATGCTTTTGAGAGGCTTCTTAATAAATTGAGGGTATTAAAAAATAAAGGGTTTATTGAGCAAGCAATTAATGAATATCAAAAATTTACCCTATCAGAAAAAAATGCGGCAGAAACATTTATTAATGATTTATAAAATAGACTGATTATGGTTGACTTTCTAACCATCATACTCCTAATATTCGGAGTACTGCAAATCATCCTCTTCTTCAAGGTATGGGGAATGACGAATGACATCAAAGAGATAAGGAACAAGTACCTTAAAGACGAGGACGAGAAACGAAGACAAAAAGCAGAATACGACCCAACTCCCAAAATCAGCGGTGGGGTTAAAACAACAATATAGCCGGAATTATTCCCCGGCTTTTTCTTTCCCTATTCGCAAGTTGTGCAAATGTTGTGCAGATAGCATAAAAAGAAAATGCTAACAAGTTGTCAATGAACCTATTAGCATTTTTCCTTGTGATTCCGTTGCCACTACTTTTCATACTGGCTGATAGTCAATTATATATCTTTTGTTACCTAAATTACTTTTAGGAAAGGAGGTTTTAATCAACACCTGGCATTGAACAATACACATAGTAATCTTCCTCAATACAAGTTATTTTAACGTCAAATCCATCAGGGTCAATTCCGTCTGTGCTGATGCAAATAGTATCTCCTACTTTCCCTAATAATTCTTTTATTTCCACCTCAAAACTGAACTGCCCAGCTTCAACAATATAGAGATACGCTTTTTTATCCATATTACTTCTGCTTTTGGATTAATATTTGAATTGTTCTTTCTTTCTCAGTTATCACTCTTTCTTTTTCCTCCAATAGAGCGTTGAGATGCTCTATCTCTTTGCGACACTCGCTTAAAGTTATATCTCCAGAGATTTTATTACCATTGCCCTTAACTTGATGACCTATATTAATTCCAGAAGAGTTTATATCTCTATCAAAAAAATAATCTATTGGTACATTAAAATAATCTGCTATAATTTCCAGGTTGTCGGCACCAGGAATCGAAGTGTTATTAAGCCAAACATATAAGTTTGATTTAGATATACTTGTGTCTTTCAAAAACTGTGCTTGACTGATCTTTCTATCTTCAAATAATCTTCTTATTTTATCAGGATTAAACATGTTATACTATTTATACTAGATTTAAATAATAATATAAGATTAAAATAATAGGATTAATATTTTGATATTAGACTATTATTTTAAACCTTTGCGTTATAAATATAATAATAACAATCGTAATATTTAAGATTATGGAAGAGAAAAAGCAAAAAATGGTACCCAAGTACCATTACGACCAGATGGAGAAAAGCACGAGACTGAGGCTCCGTGATGAGTTCCTAAGAAGAAGCGGTATGTCATTGATTACATTCTACGACAAGTTAAGAAAAGACTCCTTCAAACCTTTGGAAAGAGAACTATATGAGAACATTTTCATAATTCAACAAAATTAAGAACCAATCAAATTATGGAGGAATTTAAAAGAATACCCTTCGGTGGTAATCCCTATGCGGATTTTGAGTTTTTCAAGGTAGAATTAAAAGTCTGCGATGTGAAATACACTCCAGAGCAGATTTATGCACACTTTGAATTCACAAGTGGGTACAAAGTAGATGTACAAGGTACATTTTATCCCTCACTAATTCGCAAAGCTATAGTTCAAGTTCGCGAAATGGAGCAAGCACATATTACAAACTCATCACGTTGTGAAATTCATGCCGATAACTAACATCGAGTTCTACAACACCCCCGAAGGTGATGTGATGATTAAAGAACTTGGGCATGCGGCAGTTGTGCTTTGTGAGGACAACCGCCCGACCATCGAGTACATGCTTGCTGTCATCAGGGACAGATACCCGAAAGCACATGCCAGGTTAATGCAACTTTACTCCAGTAGTACAATGAATAGGTGGCATTATGAATTCCGGGTAGTTCACCGCTTCATCCGCTGCAACTTCGGCGAGTATGACCAATACAACCTTGACATCAATAAGGATGGACAATTCGTATTCGAGGAGGTAAAGTGCCCACTACGAGGTGAGTGCGAACATGAGGGAGTGATTTGTCGCCCGGAACTTGACACGGCACTAACCGCCCGTGAGATGAATGTTTTCAGACTCATCGCTTCCAATTGCCAGACGGATGATATTGCAGCGGAACTGCACATATCACCTTATACGGTGAACCGCCATCGGGAGAATATCAAAGCGAAAATCAAGGTTCATAATGTGAGTGAGATGATTTCTTACTGGCATCAGAACCAGATGAAATGAATACCAATAAAAAAGAAATATCAATGAAGAAAGGTCAGAAAGTACGCATTCTGCGTACCAATCAGGTAGCGACAATCGTCGAAGTGGAGTTAATCAGAAAAAGTGGCAAGGTACACCGCTACTGTCATCTGAAGGTAGATAAAAAGCCGGACTTGTGGTTAGACTCTTCAGAACTGGGGGGATTGGTGGAAAGGTGCCGGATTACTTTCCATGATGACAGAGGGCAGGAATTATACTTCGATGTGGAGCGTGATTATGATAAGGAGAATTTGAGCATGACATTGACCGGACGTCCAGAAAACCTCAAGGAGCATCACGGAATCAATATAGTGATGGCCGAAATGTTCCTCGATGGTTTTAAGGCACACCAATCTCATTCTTGATAATCACCACAACATATGACGGAAGAAAATCTTACACCATATATCCCTATCGGAACTTTATTCAAATACCTGCTCAAGGATTACCGTAGGGAGCGGCAGCGCACTATTCATATGGAGGCCCAAGTCAGAAGTCTGTTAAAGCGGAACGCCTATCTTGAGCAGGAAATAGGCAAAGTAAAGCAAAGACTGCTGAAGAAGGTGGAAAAGAGTGAGAAACAGATTGATTACTCGCAGGAAATCAGCCGGCTGCACCAGGCTGTTTCCTGCCGGAACAACACGATGGAGCAGCTCAGGAATGAGAATGCCCGACTGAAAAATGAACTCGATACGTATTTGCTGTTTCTCGGCAAGATTTAAGTCCTACCATCCGAACCCGGAAACAGTGTAATTCGTAGCGGCAATATACAGAACTATGTACTTTACTCAAGACGATATAAAACGAATCAAGGAGGCTTCCAAAGGCAGGCTCCTTGATGTTATCGGTGACTTCCACGAACTACGCAAACGGGGGGCCGAATATAAATGCGAATGCCCTAAATGCCATGGACAAGAGAAGTTACATATCTCTCCGGCCAAACAGATTTTCAAATGCTTCAGTTGCCCGGATATAAAAGGCAAAGAACCGCTGGACTATCTGCAGAGGGCAGAAGACATGCAATTCCTGGAGGCATGCGATTACCTGGCGCGCAAATTCAATGTATTGCTGGACCCCAAACCGGAGAAGAAACCTTCCAAACCCACAAAAATGAAGAAACGGAGCAAGGAGGCCAAGGGAGAAAGTGTCGATACATTCTGCGCCCGTATGCTTGCTGACAGCGGTCTGACCTATCAGGACGTGACGGCACATATCTTCAAGAAGGGAGATACACAGAGCATTTTCGAGGCGAAGACTTTCCGTCCGGGAACCGTTGACGAATACGGCAATATCGTTGACGGGGATGATGTCATCATCGAATATTACGACCTGGACGGCATGCCGGTCACTTATACCCGTAAGCTGCCGGGGCGTGGCAAGCAGGAACTCAAAGTGTATTACCGCGTCCGCTGGCAATTCCCGGAAGAACACCGGGACAAGGAAGGGAAACCGTTCAAGTACAAGTCTCCTGCCGGCAGCGGTACGCCCATATACATCCCGGAACGCATGAGGCAGATGTACAAGAGGAAAGAGCAGTTCCCAAGACTCTACATCCAGGAAGGAGAAAAGAAAGCGGAAAAGGCATGCAAGCACGGTATCCCCTCCATAGCGGTCAGCGGCATCCAGAACCTGGGACAGAAAGGGGCGTTGCCGGAGGATCTTGTCAAGATAATCACTGTCTGCGGAGTCAAGGAAGTGGCTTTCATTTTTGATGCGGACTGGAATGACCTCTCCCGTAACATTAAGTTCAATGCTCCAGTTGATTTTCGACCACGCAGTTTCTTCTCCGCTGCCCGAAACTTCAAGGAATATATGCGTATGCTGAAGAACCGCGGTATCATGGTGGAAATATTCATTGGCCACATCAACAAGAACGATGAAGGCGACAAGGGAGTGGACGACCTCTTGGCCGATAAGCTGGCCGGTCATGAAGAGGAACTGGCCGAAGACCTGGAATTTGCCTGCAACGAGAAGTCCGGAATGGGAAAGTATGTGGAAGTGTTCAAAATCACCACATGGAATGACCAGAAACTACGGGAATTATGGAACCTGCACAGCCATGAAAAATTTGCCGAGCAGCACCGCGAGGTCCTGCAGGAGCTTCCGGAATTTATCTTTGGTCGCTATGCCTGGAAGTTTGACGAGAACGGCAAATTGGTATCTGCCCTACCCTATGATGAGGATGAGAAGTTCTGGAATGAGGACTACAAGGAAACGAACGGTAACAGGGTGCCGGTGTTTGAATATGATTATGTGGCCGCCAAGACCTTTTTCCAGAACCGGGGTATCGGCCGTTACCGCCTGCTCGATACCAAACTCTGGACATATATCCATCTGGAGCCGCCGGTAGTCCGCACCATTGACGTGGAAGACGCACGCGATTTCATGTTCGCCTTTGCCGAACAGAACTGCAGCCGTTTCGTCAACAACCAGCTACTCAAGGGAGGCTCGCAATACGTCGGACCGTTCCAGATGTCAAGGCTCGCCTTCATCCAACCGAACTTCATCTCCCCGTCCCGTGACGAGCAATATTTCTATTTCCGTGACCGTTGCTGGCACATCACCCAGCATGAGGTCAAGGAAGTGGGATATGAAAGCATCACCCACCAGATATGGGATGAACAACGGAAGAACACCGATGCCAGGTACCTCGGCCACCCCTCATTATATTCAGGGAGAAGGACGGCAGGTATGACTACGAACTCTCCCGGAAGGCAGGAAATGCCACTATCTCCAGTTCCTTATCAATACCAGCAATTTCACCTGGAGAAAGAGGCCGGAAGAGATTGAGGAGAGTGAAATCTTTGAAAACAATCTTCATCTGCTTTCTAAGATGTGCGCCATCGGCTACATGCTGATGGAATGCAAGGACGCGAACGTGACACGTGCCGTTATCGGCATGGACGGCAAGCAGTCGGAAGTCGGTGACAGCAACGGACGCAGCGGCAAGTCACTTGTCGGTGAGCTGATGCGCCAGGTTGTCGATACAGTCTATATATCCGGGAAACGGACGGACATCTTCAACGACAGCTTTATCTGGAATGACATCGACGAACGGACACGCCTGGTATTCATCGACGATGTCATGCTGAACTTCAACTTCGAGTTTCTGTTCCCCAATCTCACCGGAGACTGGACTGTGAACAAAAGGGGGCGCACGTATCACTTATCCGTTCGCCAAATCACCCAAAGTATATATCCCCACCAATCATGCCATCCGCGGTACCGGTTCCAGCTATACCGACAGGCAATGGCTGATAGCCTTCTCCGATTTTTATAATGACAAGCACAAGCCCATGGATGATTTCGGGTACTGTTCTTTTCCGAATGGGACTTCACCCAGTGGAACCTGACCTGGAACATGCTGGCCAACTGCATACAGCTCTATCTTAAATTCGGGGTCGTGCAGGCACCGGGCGAACGCCTGCAGCAGCGTAAGCTAAGGCAGGAGATTGGCGAGACCATCATATCCTGGGCGGACGAATACTTCAGCAGCGAGGAGCACTGTCGCCGTACCCACGCAAGGAGATTTATGACAATTTCTGCAACTATGATCCGCAGCAACGCAAGTACATCACTTCCACCGCCTTCAAGGACAAGATAAAAATACTGCGAATGGAAGGGCTGGGTGTTCAACCCACACAAGTATGACGCCAAAAGCGGTCTGCCTCTCTCCTGGACAAGGACGGAAACCGGTTATAGATGACAAGTCCGGAGGAGTGGAGTATTTCACCATAGGCAAGACAGCCGGAGAGCAGACACCCCAGAGTGACCCGCATGAACTACCGGTTGGCAATCCGGACAACAAACTTGCATTCTGATGAGCGAGACACATTCCAGTATCATGGCCAGACTTATGCCGCTCTACGAGATGGCGCCCGAACGTTTCATGGCGTTCTATGATGCGGTGTATCTGATGTGTGTCGATCTGCCGGAAGGCTGCCGGTTCCGTATCTCAGACCGTTGCCGGAAAAAGACCTGGAACTGTTCCGGGACATCGTGAAGACTCTCATTGCGGAACAGCCTTACGACAAGTATGCAGGACAATTGGAACTGTCGGATGATATGGAGTATGTGCGGCGGACAACCGGCTTTAAACCTTCCGGGAACCGCTTCATCCCGAAATGGAGAAAGGGATAGAATATGTCAATTTATTATGATGTAAAGATACATATTTTCAACGAATTACGCAAACAATCATGCTGAAAAGAGCACAAAATATTGGTGGTCGTTTCTCCGGAACCGGCTGAACGCAGAGACTGTTGAGCCGCCTGGCAGTACGGCTCGGTTTCGCACTCATCCTTCGGATGCAGCGAAAATCATATCGAACGACATCTACGGCATAGACCTGGCGACGGCCTATTTCGTTTTCTGCAGCAGCTACAATTTCCGTGGAGCCGTACTCACCAACCAGCGCTTGTATGAAATGGCGGCGCGAGGCTTGTGTGTGGCTGTAGGAGTCCGTTCCATTCCCCGTGAATATGAATTCATCTGCAAGGTGTTCTATCCGGAAGATTTTCCGTGATGACATTCCGGAAAACACAATGCGGAGTATTCTTGAAAGTGCATATTAGGTATTTGTCTGCATCCGGCTGTGCGTGAGTACAGCCGGATGCATTTTTCTTCTGCCCCTCCCCAACCCGTCATAATAACGATTCGGACAAACGTGCATGGAAGTGGCAACAGACATGAGAATTCCCGGAGGGTATATTATTCTTTTATTCTTCTTTTAAAATTGGACTACCTTAAAAACAGAGAAAAATCGTGCATTCGTACGGATGTGCGGAATTAAGTACATATTATTCTGATATACAAATATTTATAAGCGTACAAATTCCGCACGAATCGTGCACGAATAGCGCACGAATTGTACTTTTCTTCAAAAACGGCAAAAGTACGCAAACGAAAGAATTAGTACGGTTTTGTACGCTTTTGTACACTTATAACAGCCTGACATTCAACAATATAAAGATAAACCATGTACAAAAGCACTGTCGCACGATTTTTATACTATATCCGTATAAGGCCTTGGCTATATTATCGGTATTTTGTATATTTGTATAAAATCAATGCTTTAAATGACAAAGAAAGACCGATTTGTGTGTTGGCTCCCTTGCAAGCCTTATGTCAAGCAATTCCTGCTGTACAATTTCAATGCCCCGGACGACACCTGGACCGAAATAGTCAATCTGTCCCCAGACAAGGAGCTACAGAACGACTTCCTTTCCAGGCTTGCAAAACCCGGACGATACGAGAACAGATACCGGAACCTGGCACGATATACCGCCAACGTGGCGGTGGAGATACGCCGTGATGACTTCTACCGATACGGATGGGCGATGTCGAATACCGAAGTGGTGGCGTTCGGCAGCAAAGGTGGAAAGACGGATCAAGCAGATGCTTTTCCTCTATCCTCGACACCCATGTCAGTATCGGAATCCCACTCTCGACCGCCATCCGCAACTTTCAGAACAGCTTCGGCTTTGTGACGACGGTCTTATGAGACTATCCGCAGGGGAGTATAACCGGCATGGATATAGGAAAACGGTGGAGAATACCACGATTTTAGACTTTATTAACCGTATAATTTTGGGAAGTTGTCCGAATTCGGGACAATTTCCCAGCAGAAAAATGACTTATGAAAGCAATGCATTATGATTTTGAAAACGTCGGAGGATTGTTGCAGGTGATTGCCGTGCCTCCGGCCTCGTTCGTGCAAATCCGTAAGGACTATGCCGCCGGTCTGAACTATCTGGAACTCCGCAACCGGGAGGATATTGTTTCCATACCGGTATATGCCAATGACACTATTCCTATAATGAGGACAAGGAGGTGAATGATGCGGGATTGCTGGAATGTGTCGGTCGAAGGGTGATTCAAAACTTTCCTCAGTGAATCATCATTTAATGGAGACGCTGGAGCGTGGCTTGTGGTATGTACTGGCAGTGGACGGCAACGGGGTGGTCCATTGGTGCGGGCAGGAGGACGCACTCATGCTGTTCAACACGAACAAGACAAGCGGACGTTCCGTGTCGGAACGGAACGGTACCTCATTCACGTTCACCTGCATCCAGGATGAACCGACCTCCTATATTGAAAACATGGAGGAAATATAGCCGTACGGCTTCCTCTGCCGACACACAACACGCTTTCGTTCAAACGTTTATCTGCTTACCGTCGGTACCCGATGTCCTTGGGTACCGTTTTTTGCGTTTTTCTTTGCGCAAAAATAAGTTTTATGAACGAGACAGTTATCACATTATTCGGAACGATTGATCGGTATTGGTACAATAAAAATTATCTGAAATACTTTCTTGACAAGGCCAAAGGCCAGCCCGTACGCCTGAAGGTTTCCAGTTATGGCGGTGATGTGGCCGAAGCGGTTGCCATGTCCGCCCTGATGGCCGAGCACGGCAATGTGACGGTGGAGTTCATCAGCTTCAACGCTTCGGCAGCCACTGTACTGGCATTCGGTGCCAAGTCCATCGAGATGCACGAGGACGGCATGTGGCTGGCGCATAAATGCAGCCTGGGAGTGGACATCTGGGGCCAGCTCAATGCGGACCAGTTGGAGGACACCATCAAGGAACTGCAGAACAAGAAGAAGAGCGCGGAAGCCATTGACCTGATGATTGCACAGAAGTACATCAACCGTAGCGGCAAAAGCCTGAAGGACATTATCACCTTGATGGAAGAGGAACGCTGGATGCCTGCCGCCGAAGCCAAGGAATGGGGATTCATAGACAAGATCATTCCCGGTACCCATAAAAGCCGCAGGTGACCAATGAAATGACCGACTGCTTCACCGCGCTTGGTCTACCGTTGCCGGCTATCGATTCGGAGGGAAGCCGGAACCGGAAGGCCGTGACAAAAACTTGGTCTCCCAGATTATCGACGGTATCAAAGGGCTGTTCCCTACCGGCAACAAGACTGACATTTCTAATTCTTCAAATACAGTTATGCGTAAAGAATTTACTTTCATCAACCAGATCCTCAACAGCGAAGGCATTGAGGAAAAAGACGGCAAGATGTTGCTTACCGTAGAGAATCTGCAGGCCATCAATGACGCCGTCAAGACCGCCAACGAAGCGAAAGCCAAAGCGGAGAATGACCTGGCTGTCGCCAACACTGCCAAGGAGACCGCCGAAACAGTCTGACGGCAGTCGTGAATGACCTTGAGCCTGAGTGACAGCATCAAGAATGCCGCCGACAACAAGGCCAAGGTACAAGTTATCCGTGACATTGTCGCCAAGATACCCGGAACGGGTACCGACAGCCACCGGGAAGCGAACGAAGACAACAAGTTTGCGGACATCGCCACAGACCCGATCAACAGTTTGAGAATGAGTAACACTAAACTATTCTATTATGGATTTTAAAGCACCTATTGACATTACCGCCGTTCTGACCGCGGTAAAAAGCACAAGGACATCCTGAAGGCGGTCGACAAGCTCGACGCCTCAGGGTGGAGACATTTCACTCCGGTACCGGGCATAACCGACTCCCTTGAACTGGGCAAGGTGGAGGCGGAAGCATCTCCGGCAAGTACACCGGAAAGTTCACTGCCGGAAAGTATCTGGGCAAGATTGTTCCCGACGTCTGGTAGTGCGTCCCGTTGTAATGGAGATGTCCGACGAGCCTGAGCGCTACCGACGCACCTACATTGCCGAGGTTCCCGGTACCTCCGCAAAGGAACACCCGTTCGAGCTGTGGCTGATCAACCACGGGCACGAACTGGCATCAATGACCTGCTGTTTGCCATTTTCACGGCAAAATACAGTGCGGATGAAGAAAGACGGACATTCAAGACTCTTTCGACGGTATCGGTACCATTATCACTGAAGGCGAAGCTGTCGGGGACATCTCCAGTGCCGAGGGAAACGTTTATGCGACCGGTGAACTGTCCCGCGCCAATATCGGGGAGAAGCTGGGAAATGTGGCGCCACATGCCGCGCACTTTCAAGCGCAAGAAGAACATCAAGATGTTCATTTCCGACGATCTGGGCGACATGTACGATGACTGGCGGGACGAAGAGCACCATTGTCATCGGACTCAAGGAGGACACTTCCGACACGCAGCACCTGCTTGGTTCCAACAACCGTTGTGAGCTGGTGCGCGTTCCGAACCTTCCGACGGCAGCCAGTTCGTCATGCTGACCACCAAGGAGAACGTATGCTACGGCTTTGACAAGGAGAGCGACTTCAAGTCCATCAAGCCGTTCATGTCCGGCAATCCCTATACGTTCGATGCTGCGGGCAAGTATGTGATCGGTTTCCAGTTCGTGTCTGTGCACAAGTCCGAGTTCTGCGTCAACGACCGTCCGGTGGACCCGGAAGGGACCAATCCGTTCGGATACATTGAAGAGTGACCATTACGCCGGATGAAGCGGTCAACAACGGCGGTAAATGGCGCATCCAGGGCGAGGAAGCCTGGCGTGAGTCCGGTACATATGCGGCAGTTCCCGGTGGCAAGGAATACACCGTCGAGTTCCTGGAGGCTGCCGGATACACCACTCCTGCCGTGCAGAAGAAGACGCCCGCTGCAGGCAAAGTGGAAGAAGGTGACGGGCACCTATGTTGTTAAATCCGAATAAACCCTACGACTATGGCAGAAGTAGACCCTAAATTATGTATTGCCCTTGATGACATCAACGAGGCAATGGACTGCGAGAACCAGGACAACATGGGCGGTATCATACCGTCCGTCATCTTCGGTTATCATGCGGATGTGGCCACATGGCGGACTACCCGAAAAGACGGAATCCCCTCTTTCTTGAAGAAGCCGGTACATTGGTCGGTGACCTGGTCATGAAGGAAAGTTGCAGAGCATACAAGATGGATTTCACCGACGAACTGGCCGAGTTCAAGATTACCGACCAGGGAGAAAGCGGGGAATCGTTCTAATGGACCTGAATATCATTTCGGCCAAGATGCGGAAGAAGATATTCGGTTTTGAGAATGCGACCAAAGGGCGCAAGATGTTCTTTATCGTGACCGACAACAACGGCACGAACTACCTGATGGGTGACAAGCGGCGCGGCGCTCCGTGCGTCGGGTGACGGTGCCACTACCGGAGCAAGCTCCACCGCCCGCAACCAGAACACCCTCCACTACACCTTTACCGCACCGCGCAAATGTGTGTATGAGGGAGATACGGAGGACATCCTGACTGTAAAGCCGCATCAGAAGAGCCATAAGCCTTTTGTTCATGATTGGTTGTTCATGTCCGTCTCGCTCTCAGGCAGGGGCGGACATTTTGTTTTGTCCTATTCCGGCAACAAAACCGCAATAGCTTTGCGTATCATCAAAACAACGTACATACAATGTCAAAGATTACACAGAACTATATCGAGGCGCGCAGGGACGGCATCAAGTGGCTGAACTCGCAGAAACGTGACTACAGCACCGGTGTGAATATCCTGACCTGTTCTGGATATAAGGGGTTTGTCGCCGCACGTCTGGCACGCCAGGGCGAAAAGCCGCATACCCGCGAAGCTGGAGTATGAAATCCGGCAGATGATCAAGGTGTGGTACCATCCGGATGACCCGCGCTTTGAGGATGTGGACCTGGCAGATGATGCAATGCCGGGCAATGACGGGCGTTCCGAGACGGTTCCCGAAGAGACGGCTGCCGCCATTGTCGCCGTTGCGGAGAGGAACTGGCGCGTGAGGCGGACGAACAGCCCGCCTATCCTCCGGTGATGGCCAAAATCATCTATGACTTCCGGGAATGCTACAACGAACGTTCACGCCAGCACCGGATGCTTGCCGGACTGGGTGAGACAAACACGCAGGCTGTATGCACGCAGCGCAAGGATATTGTCGCCCGTATAGCCTTTCTCTCCAACCGCATGACACTGCTGGCTGCCATCAAAAGGCAGTTCGAGCAGGACAGGAACTGCCGACTGAAGAGCAGCTGGACGAACTCTACAAAAAGCGGATACCCCGAAGAAATCCGGAAAGGAAGAGGACGAGGCCGACATCAGTTCCCTATCCGTGGAAGAGCTGAGGAAAGCGAAATCCAATGCCAAGAGCAAGATTACCAAGGCAAGGAACATGCTGCTGTACTCTTCGGAAGCAAGCCCAAGGACGGCAGGAGAATCCCTTCCCGACTGCCCCAAACGCGTGAAATACGAGAAGAAGGTGGCTGCCCAGGAAGCACTGGTGGAAAGGATAGAATATCGTTTGGCAGAACTGCAATAGGTTAGGTTATGTTGGTCTGTTGCAGCGAGATTGAGAATAAGATGATGCCGGCGGATGATGCAGTAAGTCCTATGCAGGAGACCGATACCCGACAGGCTACATCCGCCGAACGGATGCGGCAGCCTCCGGCCACGACCTGGCTGCGGAGAAGCTGCTGCATCCGGACGCCATGGGGGTGCTGGTACCCGGCAGGGACAAGCATTTCTACTCTTCAGGGGCGTTCAACCTGATCCAGTTGATTTTCTATATTCTCAGACAGACGGGACCGGCACACCTGCTGCTTACCACCTATTCCATCTCCATGGACAGCATTGCGGCGATTCATCGGAAGGTGGAAACGGGCGAGCTGTTGTCAGTGCGGTTCCTGATAGACAACCGGGTGCGCAGCATATCACCCAAACCGTTCGATTATCTGGTGACCACGTTCCCGGACTGCTACCGTTGCCTCGCGCTTCATGCGAAGGTGGCGCTGCTGTATAACGAGGACTGGAAGATTACCGTAGTGGGCAGCCAGAACGCCACGCACAACCCGAAGCTGGAACGTGGAATCATCCATACCGGCAGAGATATTTTTGATTTTGACTTTAAAATGCTGAATGATGAATTTGACTCAGGAACAACGTGAGGAGATAGAGAAGATGGCCTATCGTTTGATCCCTCCGGGGCTGATAGCCATCAATATAGGTGCCGATGAGACGGACTTTCTCGCGGAACTCCGCACACCGGGCACCGAAGTCCGGACCGCCTTCTACCGGGGCATCTTCGCCAGACGGTTGAACTCCGGGAGTCACTCATCAAGTCGGCCGTCAATGGCAGCAACCCGGCACAGCAGGAGCTTATCAAGTTCATCAAATCGCAACAGCAGTATCTTGAGTATGAATAACAACCGTCTGACGGCATCCAAAAGCAAGGCCGCACTGGAGGAGCAATCCTACGACCTTATACAGCAGCACATCATCGACCCGGAGAACAGTCCGCTGCCGGAGCATCTGCGTGTGCAGTGCAACCGGGTGCTGCAGATAGCACGTCTTTTGGATGACTATCCGAACGAGAGCCACATCATCAACATCATGCTGGCAAAATACCGTATCTCGCGTACCCAGATAAGGAAGGACATCGCCCTGGCAAAGAGCTGTTCAAGACACAGCACCAGTTCGACTGGGACTTCTGGTATGCCTGGATGATCAAGGACCAGATTCAGCTTATCCGGGATTGCAAGCTCAAAGGTGATCTCAAGCAATGGAACAACGCCAAGAAGTGCTGCATCAGATGATTGGTGAGAAGCCGGCTTCCGTCGAGGACCCGCGACGCATGGAGAAGAACGTATTCTACATCCAGATCAACAGTATGGGGCAAAGGTGGATATTCCCCTAAATGCCGTCCGCAACCTTTCCCGGAAGAGCAGAAGGTTCTGGTGGATTCGATGTACACGCCTATCGACGACGCACAAGCTGAAGAAATAATGAACTCATAACAGATTACCCATGAAAAATTGACAAACAAACGACTCATCTCTTACCTGGTTGACCATAAGCACATTGATATGGTATCGGTCAGCAAGACACAGATTGTCTGTACCGTATCCGCCAGGTTCAGGCCGGAAGAGGTGCCGCAGCTGCTGGCTGACACCGGGCAGGACATGCCCCGCATGACTTCCTCCGAAGGTGTGAACTACATTGTTTTCCCACGATATTGATACGGCAGGACAATGGACGAAAATGTCTGGGAAGAGGTCATACAGGTCAATCCGGCGCAGGCGGCATTTCTCGTGATGCCGTACAAGAACGGATATGTCATCTACTCGCGTGCCACGGGTAAATCATTCATTACCGGTGCCGTGATAGATGACAACATCCGGCTCATGCCGCGAGGATTACTACGCTCACAGGCCACCATTGGGCAGGCGTTGACTAAAACCCTGCCTTCAGCGTTCAAGATGCTGGAGATGCTCGGTTATAAGCAGTGGGATCCGGTCAGCAAGACCGGTGACTATAGTGGTTTGTCGCAAACCTATTGAGGGATGGTATAAACCTTACGAGCACATCATGTCGTTTGAGTATGGTATCAGCTTCAGTAACGGGCATATGCTCTACATACTTACCCAGGGCGGCAACAGCCGCGGTCGAATGCGGACTACAACATCACCGATGAAGCGCTGACACTCGACAAGGAGAAGTTCGACCAGGAGGCGGCGCCGACCAACCGTGGCAATGAGCATATCTTCGGGCGCAAGTCGGAGCATCCGGTGCTGAAGCACCACGGCAACACCTTCCTCTCCTCCATGCCGTACACGCCTGAACAGAAATGGTTGCTTGAACCGGCCAAATTATGAAGAAGAACGCGGCATCCGGCTGTTTGATGTCTGGAACAGGATTGTGCGGTTACAGATGCAGCTCATTGATGCAAGGATTGCGAATGACGCCGGACTGTTCAAGGACGATCTGGAACGAGACCGTCCGTCTCAGGCAAAGTATCACGCCGTTCGTTTCACGTGACGGCACGCTCTTATCCTTGGCTCCATCTTCGACAACATCGCCAATGTGGGCATGAACTATATCCTAAACCAGTACAAGGTGATGGATAAACTTTCCTTCATGATAGAGATCCTAAACTTCATGGTGGATAAGATTGACAGCTGCTACTACCAGTTGGATGAACGCCATATCTATTACAATGCGACCAATGACGACTATATCCGTGACTTTGCCGAAGATCATAACTACAACTGGCAGCAGCTTGCCAATAACGATGACAGCCGGCGTGACCTGGACTGCAATCCCAACCAGCCGATAGAGCTGACACCCGACTGGGGTAGTGCCGCTTCATTCCTGGAAGTGGCGCAGGAGCGCAACTATGACTTCGTGACGAAGATGCTGACACGTGAGCCGGTGGACAACAACATCAACGAGTTCTTCGTCAAGCGTGATGAAGAGGATGACACCATGGTGAACGCGCTGATGGACAAGTTCTGCCACTACTACCGTAACCATATCAACAAACACCTGCATTATTACCGTGACCGTTACGGGGATGCACGCCGTGCCAACAACAAGAAGTCCTACAACGAGCTTGCCATCGAGCGTCTGGAGAAACACGGGTGGACGGTGGAACAACACACCCATGCGGGCATGGAGCCGCCGCAGCATGACAAGTACCTGCTCTGGGCTTCCATCCTGGCAGAGAAAGACGAACGGTTCCCGAAGAAGCGTTTCAACGGCTCGAAATGCAAATATACACTCATCTCCATGAACAATACGCGTGTCATCGAGGACCGCGAGGGGCGTTTTGCCAAGGATAAGCGCAGCGAGCGTAACCAGTCCATCCTTCCGGAAGAAGCCACCCACTTCGGTGATGCGGTGGATAAGCGTGTATGGACGAAGTACGGGCACCTACTCAGGCAGGCATACGGATTCGTGGACGCACGTATCTGATTCACCTCATACACATACATCCGCAATCACAATCGCAATGCTTATGGCAGGACTCGCAACGTCCGCAATGGGAATCGCTGCACTTTAGGACAGAACGCCGTGTGCAGGACTGGCCGAGGGGCATCCTCCTTGTCATATTTCCTTGTTTCTTGCGCTTTTGGTTGCGTTTTTGGATAGGGCGCGGTCGGCAGAAACTTCCGTTTCTGTTTCCATTCGGATGGAAAGCGGGGTATTCTGTATTCATTATCAAAGAAGTATATTTATTATAACATTCATTAACAAAGAGCACGGCGCGCGCAAAATCCGTACTGAAGGAACAGGCAGGCAAATCTATTTCCTCCAGTACGGATTTTGCGCGTCTCAGCGGTAAGTAGCGGCAGCTACTTGCGTTTGTCCGCATCCATGCAGGTAGACCCGGTCTTTTCTGTTTCAATAGCTAAGGTAGAGACCGTAGAGCGGTAAGCGTTCCGCTTGGCGTGCCTCCGTTTCTTTTCCGCAACTCCTTTTCATTTCCTGCATCTCTGTATGCGGTCAGGTAGTCTTTTGAGTCCGCAAATGTAGGGCACCGGTCTGACAAACAAGGTCGGGCGTTGTCCGCTAAAAAATCTCCAGCCCTACGGGTAGTATTCAAGCCTTCGGTTTTAGTCGGAACCTTGCGGAATGTCATCCTCGGCACCTCAATTATTGCGGCATCAAAAGGCAACCATACCGCACGTCATACAGACACGCCGGAATAAAAAAAAAGTCGTTCTGGGAAACGGAGAAAATTAAAAAAGGCTCCACCCGACGACTCCAGAAATCCAGAATAAATTAAAAACTTACAGTTATGGCAGCAAAAAGAAACATCCCCGAAGCATGGAAAAATCAATGGTCTAAATTCATGTTTAACTTCTTTGATTACTTGCCTACCAAGTACGAGGCTAACAAACGGGAGTGGTCTATCCGCAGGATGATATGGGATTTTAAGGACGGGAAGCGCAGTGCGTCTGTGGCAGAACTTGTAGCGAAGAAGATGCGCGAGCAGTTCGGTGCGGAGGTTTGCAACGTGACGTTGGTCTGCATACCAGCCAGTAGCGGAGAGAAGAACGAAATCAGATACAAGGCTTTTGCCGAAGAGGTGGCACGGCTGACGGGGTGCAGGAATGCGTACAAAGCAATTACCATTGAGGGTGGACGGCTTGCCATCCATGAGACGAAAGCGGCCAAGACGGTGCAGACGGTGGAGGTCATCAAGTTTGACAAGCGTTTTTTCAAGGGTAAGAAATGCCTTGTATTCGATGATATACTGACGCAGGGGCATAGTTACGCACGGTTTGCGTGTGCACTTGAAACGCTTGGGGCAGAGGTTTTGGGAGGCTATTTCTTAGGCAAGACAATTCTTTTATAACAATTTAATCCATACAATTATGAATACTCTTTTTGATAACGATTGCCGCTACATGAGCGACAGCGAACTGATTTACGAAATCAGCAACAACAGACAGATTGTTTCGGACATCGAACGCAGCAACGAAGTGATAGACCTTGAAAAATTGTTTTCCTCTTTGACTCCTGGACGCAGGAGGGTAGCCGTGGCAGCCGTGGAGATGTACAAGAGACAACTGTCGCAGCAGGTGGAACGTAGGCAAATAAGGATGAGCAAAGACGTATACGAACTGATGGAGCCGTTGATAGGAGATTTGCCGAATGAGGAATTTTGGGTAGTGTCGATAAACCAAGCCGGACGGATTATCAAGAAAGTACGCATATCGGTAGGCGGTATTGACCAGACTTCAGCGGATATAAGACTGATTATGCGCGTGCTGATTGATACGGGGGCGGTGCAGTTCGCAGCGGTGCACAACCATCCGAGTGGCAACAGCCGACCGAGCAATGAGGACAAGAGGCTGACGGAGCAACTTAAAAAGGCGGCAGGGTTATTCAATATTAGGATGATAGACCATGTGATTATAACGAATGGTGGATATTACAGTTTTGGCGATGAGGGGCTGATTTGACGGAGGGGTGCAGGGCGCACCCATTCCGTTTGCTCGCATGCTCGCAAACGAAATGGGGCCCGAAAAGCGGAATGACTGGTCGTGTTACCGTTCCTTCAACCACGGAGGGGATTTTTACTTATGGTAATAAAATAATTACCCTATTCTTTGTGGGTAATAAAATAATTACCTATCTTTGCAGAGTAATCAAAAACAGATAACGATATGCCAACAATTTTAATTTTATTCGGTTTGAAGTTTAGAATTTATGTACGTGACCACGAACCGGTGCATGTACATGTACTCAGTCAAGACGGTGAAGCCAAGTTCCAGGTAGGTGATGAAATCCGGTTGATGGTCAATAAAGGAATGAAGCCCAAAGACATAAAACTGGCTGAGTCTATTATTGAAGAGAACAAAGAGTTGATTATTACAGAATGGGTTAAGATATACGGCAAATAAGCCGTATATCTCTATACATAGAAAGGAGTGATTATGGTAGCGAAAAAAGTTTGGTTCGAAGGTGAACGAATCTACATCGAAACTGATGACGGTCGTACGTTGTGGCAGTCAATCTTGTATTATCAAAGATTGAGGAATGCCACCAAAGAGCAGCGCGAGGATTATGAGCTGGGAGCTTTCGGCATTCACTGGGAAGAGATTGACGAGGATGTTTCTTACGAGAGCTTTGAATATGATGATCCAGAACCGGCAGGTATCTCCCGCTTGTTCCTTACACACCCGGAGATAAACGCTTCGGCTGTTGCCCGACGGATGGGGATGCAGCAGAGTTTGTTGGCACAGTATATACGGGGAATTAAACGTCCCTCAAAAGAACGGGAGCAGGCGATATTGAATACGGTGCGTGAAATCGGAAAGGAATTGAGCGGTATTTCAATTTAAAAAGAGAAGCGGAGCAAAAAACTCCGCTTTTCTTTTGTTGTTTCAAAAGAAACTCTCATCTTTGCAGTGCTAAACAGTTACGGTCACACCGTATCGCAGAGCGCGGTCAATGCTCAATGAATTTCAGTGGGCTTTTTTTATGCCCATACATTAACCATTTTACTGACGTCAGTAAAATGATACATACGAAATAGGCGGCTGCCTTTCCCATTACACTTTTGCTCTACGAGCGGAATCTGTAACTGTTTAGCGACACGGGAAATGGCAGCCGTTCTTCTTTTAAGAAAATTGCCTAAAATGCTAAACAGTTACAGTATGAAAAATCAAACATCCGGTGCGCTTATCGCACCAGAACCCGCAGGGATTCGTGTATCCGAGAACTTGAAAGCTCTGAATGAGCAAGTATCCAACATCCAATGCCGCTACTACCGCGTCCTGGCTCCCGATTGCGAAATAAAGACCGAAGCCGATTGCTGGTACTTCCGTGCCATTGTCTGGGCATGTGCCGCGATGGTGTTCCCTCCCCTACTGGCGGCAGCCGCGTTGTGTGTTTATAAGGCAAAGAAGTGCCGGAAAGGGGGTGAGGCATGAGCAAACATAAAAAAATCAGCGAAGATGGCATATTTGTAACGAGCCAACGCAGTCATTCAGCTACCAACACCGATGAATATAGTTATATGTTGTCGTATGGTGGTAATTATATAGCTTGCGATATGTCTGCCGATGAGTTACGTGAAATCATTTCCTGCATGCAAAATGCCCTAAAGGCTAATGGGGAAGGAGGTGAGAAATGAATACCGAAATCAATAACATCGTATTGACCTCCTCCATCAGCGAAACCATCTCGATTTTACAAAATGGCGTTGCCAGTGCTTGTTGCAATACCATAGATAGAGCTACCGGATTAATCCTGGACTTGAAAGTCGACAATGAAGTTAGTGCTGATGACATTATATCCGTAATAAGTGATTTACGCATTGTGTCATCCATGATAAGAAGCTTGACTCCGGAAGAAGAGAAAGGAGGCGCACAATGAGCAAGAAGATAGGATTCCGTTCTTATCAAAACGACGAAGAACCGGACAAACAAGACGAATTGGAGAAGCAACAAGCCGAGCGGCAGAAAGCCATAGCAAACTTCATCGGCCAGAACTATTCACCCATCGGTACCACTTCACAGAAATGTTACAAGACCACCGCTGAACTGGTATATGAGCTGTCGAACATTGTCGATGTCGCTCCGATGGCGCTGGCCAAACAACTGGCTGATGCCGGGTACCATGTAGAATATTTGGCAGGACAACCCTACTGGGTGATGTACGAGAAGCCATAAAAATACTAACCGGAGATTTTTTTATTTTTGAAGTCCTTGCTCGTGAGAGTAAGGGCTTTTTTTGTCCTATGAGAGCGGATGGTTGGGCTCTATCTTTGTGACAAAAAAAGAGATATGATACGTTTTTTCACAAGATTCGTCGCCACCTATGGGTATGATTCACCGAAGGAGTTCTTTCTTTCGGTGGCTCCGAGCTTCAAGTACAACCTGCAATTTCCGGCCATCTCCTTCAGCGCCGTCACTGCCGTAGTCAGCGAATGGATAGGCATTACACCGTTCCTGGCCATGGCCATGCTCGTCGCCATTGTCTCAGAGATGTGGACGGGCATCCGGGCAAGCAAGGTCCAGGGAATAGGATTTGAAAGCTTCCGTTTCTCACGCTGCATCATCAAGCTGTGTATCTGGCTGACCATCATCTATATCACCCACTCGTTCTATCTGGAGAGCAAGGCCGGAGCGGAAGAAAGCTTTGTCATGCTGCTGGCCACCCTGTTCTTTTCCATTGTCAAGGTGTTCGTCATGACCTGGTTCTGCGTCGAGCACGTGACAAGCATACTGGAGAACCTGGCAGTCATCGACGGCAAGCCGAAAGATGCGCTGATCAAGCAGGTGGGAATATTGTGGGTGACAGTCACGGATAAATTCAGAAGAAAGGCCGATGAGACGGAAGGTTAGCCATATGTTGCTTTGTGCGGTTATCGCATTTCTTTCCGGCTGGGCCGGCCACTGGCTGGGTTCCCGGAAACGGAGCATTGTCCATGTACCGGAAACGGTGGTCAGGCATGATACGATACGCTCTGCCATTCCGGAACCGGAGGTGATTGTCCGTGAGGTACCCACAGAAGTGGATACGGCGGCTATACTGGCCGACTATTTCTCGGAGAAGCATTATCTTGATACAATTATTGAACGCCCTTACCTGAAAGTGGAGCTGACCGACGTCATATCCCGCAATTCATTGCTTGACCGCACGGTAGTGGTGGACTACCGGCAACCGGTCGTCTGCAACAATGCTCTTGCCTTAGGTCTGGAAATTGGACGTTCCTGGCAAGTCTTGTCGGCAGAATATCGCCATAAGCAATGGGAGTTCAGAGCAGGATATGACTTGTACAACAGGTCACTGGTGTTGGGCATTTCTAAAACCCTTTGGCAATGGTAGTGGACGGCATACATGATGGAGTGGACTGCTTCATCTCGGAAATCGGGGAAATAAAAATCTCAGGAATCACAGATGAACAGTTGAATGTCCGTATTGAAACCGGAGGTACGGAGATTTTCAATGAGAGCTATTACGCTTTGAAAGGCAACGTGGTAATCCATGAGATAGGGGAAATGCTCCGCAGTCACTTCTCCCTGCATGACCCGAAAGGGATGTCAAACAATGTAGTCTCTTATTATCAGGCTCCATTGTCCATAACCGCTGTGTTTTCAGGCAAGCAGGACACAGTCCGGAGGAGTTTCAATGCTTATTACAGCCGTTGTCGCACATCGGTATCCCCGTCAGACGTACTTTTTCTGACACACGAGAGCACAATCCGTACAGCCCATGATAGAATGGAATATCTAACCTTTACTGCCCATAAAGGCATGTCGGTGGACATGAGCATAGCCTACATGGATGCGGGAAAGGAAAAGTACAAGACAGTCAGTGAGCAAGTGGATGCCACTGCCGGTATGCTCGCTGTTTCTTTTTCACTTGATAAGATTGTACGTCGGTCCGGTATTGCCGTATCATCCATCACATATTATGATGTCCTATTGAAAAAAGATGGCACTGTAAAGGATAAGGTGAGATTTGTCAATGATGACCGACAGTATAGGAATGTCACCAATTTCATTTACCGAAACGCATTCGGTATGCCGGAGACAATGGCATTCACCGGACTGGTGGAATATTCCCCCGAACTTGAGGGTGATCCGGTAGAACTGTTACAGAGAACCGTCCGCACTTCATCCAAATACATTGACAGCCGTACGGTAAACAGCGGCTATCTGGACACCAGACAATACGGAAAGGTACTGAATCTGATAACAACTGATTCTTTGCAGCTGTATAATACGGAAACATCGACGGAAGTGGTGACCACTGACATTGATTTCTCTCACAAGCGTACCGGCAACGAGAAAATCAATGTCTCACTTACATTCCGTCAGGCATCACGCCTGCATCTGGCTTTCGAGCGTACCGGTGACAATGGTATTTATGGGCGGATATTCGACAGAACATTTGACAATACATTTGAATGATATAACGATATGGAGACAATACGCAGAAACCTGGCTCTGGCCGACATGGACATCCGCACGGACGAACGCGGACGCCGGCGCATCTTTTCGATAAAGTTCGTCAGCAAGGAAGGCAAGGTCTATTTCATGCCCCAGGCCTACGCCTGCGGTGCAGGACGCATGAACATGAAGGAATACCAGCTCCGGGGCGTGCAGCCCTGCGACTGCAAGGGAAATCCGGAAGGACACCCCTACCCTGTGGATATTGACCTGATACTGGAGTATAACAAAAAGAAAATAATATTCTGATGAACATATTGTTTAATTCAAGCGGCATTCCCCTGCTGATGCAGTCCACGTACATATTCGGCGAAACGACGGGGACACCCCAGAACGAAATGAAGGAGCGTACCCGAATCCTGGCGCCATATGACTTGTCGAATGTTTCCTATATAGACATCGACGGAGTGAAGGTGCGTCCATGGGGAGATGAGAATGATTTCCCCCAGAAGGCGGCTGAAGAGATAGGAAACACCAGCGTGCTCAATACGGGCCTGAAGTTTCTTCGTAACCTGACACTTGGGCAAGGCATATATCCTTGTACGGTGAAAGGTTACGACAATGATGGCAACGAGATACTGAAGCCCGTTACCGATAGCCGAGTACAAGCTTTTATTGCTTCCCGGAATGTGAGGCGCTACATGGAGAAGGTGCTTCGGGATTACTTGAAATTCGGCAACGGTGCCGTCCAGTTTGTGCCGTCGGCTGCCGGCAATTCTTTTGCAGGGGTCAATCCGGTCAATGCGCTTTACCGCCGTTATTCCGAAGTGGACGAATACGGCGCCTGCAAGTGCATCATTTCCGGATATTGGCCGCAACGTCCGGACAAGGGACAATACACCAGGCTGGATGTGCTCTCCGAATACGACCCGCAGATGCACGCCGAGGTGTTGAAGTTTGCCGGAAAGGTGAGGGACGGTTTCATCATGCCGGTACGCGACAGCTGGAGCAACGACGACCTTTACGGCATGCCCATCTGGTGGCCCGCCTACGTTTGTGGATGGGTGGAGATAGCCCATCTTATCCCCCATTTCCTCAAGAAAGCCTACAAGAACCAGATAACCTGGAAGTGGCATGTACAGATACCGTATTCCTACTGGGAGAAGAAATACCCGTCCAAGGACTATTCTGCCAAGGAGCGTGAGGCGGCCATACAGAAGTATATGGATTCTGTGGAGCAGAACCTTTGCGGACCGGACAATGCGGAGAAGCCCATCTTCTCTCATTATGCCGTGAACGAGATGAACGGCAGGATTGAGGAGGAGTGGAAAATCAAGCCGCTGGAGAACAAATACCAGGGTAGTGACAATCTTCCGGTGTCGGCAGCCGCCAACTCGGAAATTCTGTTTGCATTGATGGTGAATCCGAATGTGCTCGGTGCAGGTATGCCCGGTGGCACCTATGCCGGCAACCAGGGCGGTTCCAATATCCGTGAGGCTTTCCTTGTGAACATTGCCAACGCGTGGATTGACCGGCAGAATATCCTGGACCCTATAGAACTCTATATCAAAATGAACGGCATGCCGGAATGCGAGCTGCGTTTCCGCAATACCGTATTAGTAACCCTCGATACCGGCAGCGGTACCAAAAAAACATTGAGCTAATGATATTCAGTGCAAAAAAATGGAACAACGGCAAGGAGCTGAAAGCGGTGATGAAGGTGAACACCGCCATCTCCTTTGACATGATGGAGGCACCGCTCCGGAATGCTTTCCGGCAATACCTCGTACCGTTATTGGGCGATGCGATGGTGGGAGAAGTGGTCGAGATATATGAATTCGGTCCAAATCCGGATGTATTGGAACAGAATACCGAAGGGGCAACCGAACGGGAGAAACTGGACAGCCGCCTGCTGGAGATCTGCAAACGCGCGAACGCGAACCTGGCGTTCTGGAACGATTTCGATGAAATCAGCATGCGTATCACCGATGCGGGCTTCCAACGTCAGAAATCCGACAACGGCGAATCATTCCAGCAGGTGTACAAGTACCAGGAAGATAACCTGCGGGCATCGTTACGCAACAAGGGGTTCAATGCGCTCGACGAGCTGCTTGAGTTTCTGTATGCCCATATAGCCGAATATCCGGAGTTCGCGTCCTCCCAGGCCTATCAGGACCGTAAATCAGCCATTGTCCGCAGTACCGCGGATGTCAATGACGTCTGTTTTATCAATGGCAGCCGGATTGTTTTCCTCCGTCTGCAGCCGCACCTGAAGTTTGCCGAGGAGATGCTCCTTCAGCCGGCCATCGGTGACAAGCTGTATGAGCATCTGATTGACGGACTGGTAAATCCCCCAGAAGACGAAGAAGCCCGGAAGAGCATGGAGCGGTTGCGCCTTGCCTGCTCCCGCTACATTGTGGCAATGGCGGTCAGACGGCTGCTGATGGAGACGGGTAGCGTCACGGACCGGGGGCTGTACTTCACCGCTGTACAGCCGGGTGAGAAGGGCAATGAGGAGAAGAGACCCGTCGATACGGAGCGCATAGCCGTACAGATCCAGAATCTGAAAACGGATGCGGACATGTACATGACCGTGCTGCTGCGTACGGTACGGAGCTGTTTTGAGAATTTCTATGAGGGTGATCCCAGGCAGATATACGACCGGGACAATGACCATAAACGCACATTCTGGACATGAGGGAGCTTCGCATTGCATACCGTAGATTCGGAATCCGCCATGAGATAATCCGCCGGGTACCTCAGAAATGGGAGGAGCTGACACCGGCACAGTTCCTGCTCGTGTCGCGGCTTTATCTTCAGGAAATAGACGAACCATCCTTCCTGAAGGAGTTCTATTCCCTGCCGTACGGGGTCGGTTCCGACACCTATTACAGTTATAAGCTGAGCGAACTGGTGGAGTTCATCAGCGACTGCCGTGTCCGGATGGACCGCTTTATCCTTCCTGCCGTCTCCGGGCTGAAAGCGCCGGGTGACCGCCTGAAGGGGATGTGTTTCGAACACTTCATGCACGTGGACACTGCTTTCAACCGATATGTCCGTGACGGCAAGGATGCCTCACTGGACACTTTCGTAGCAATGCTCTATTTGAAGGACAACGAATATATTGTCCTACCATCAGGTGGGAAAAACGGCTTATTTAGCAGGCAGAAACCGCTGATACTGCAAAAACGGATAATGAAGGTGACAAAGATTGACAGGCACGTCAAGTATGCCATATTCCTGAATTACGTTTTTGTCAAGAGGTGGCTTTCAAAGGCTTTTCCTTTCCTCTTTCCGTTGGATGATGAACCGGAGGAAAAGCGGAATAGTCCCGCCGCACCGTCAGTCAACTGGCTCGACATCTTCGACGCCTTTGTCGGTGACGATGTGGCGGTGATGGAGAAATACCAGGCGATGCCGGTGGCAACGGCATTCCGCCTGCTCAACAAAAGGATACGTGACGCCCAAAAACAGAAGAAATGACTTTTTCGGAATACATAGAGAATCTGGCTGAAAGGCATGTCGATATACGACACAAGGAGAATGATGAAGTACACTTCCTCTCATCAGAACGAGAGAAGCATACGGCACTGGACAGCGTGCTCCACTATCCGGCAGTGATTGTGGACCGTGGCTCAGGATTCGGTTACGGCGGTAATCCGGGTGCATACCGAAAAGACCGCGATTACCTGCTCTTCATTGTGGAGCATGTGTCCGACACCTCCGACTATGAGCAGATAGAGGCTGCCCTTGACAAGTGCGAGCGCATTCTTGATGAGCTGCTCAACCAAATTTTGGAAGACAAAAGGAAGAAAAGGCTGTGGCTCGCTTTTTCCTTGGAGGATGTGGAAGCGGATTATGTGGTAAACAATGATAACCAGCTTTATGGCGTGGTTGCGGCAATACATCTGTCCGAACTTTACAAGGTTTTGAATTGCCGCAATGCATTTTTATGATACAGTATGTCTGATACACTTACAACATTGAAGGAGCTGGCGGCACAAGTGCGTGGTGCCACCCGAAAAGGTGAGAATACGGCTGAACGTGTCGGGCGTCTCTTTGTGGGCATCCTTGCCCTCATGGAAGAATCCGAAATTTCATTCGAGCCTTCCGAGGGATACGATACGCTTGGGACATTGAAGGAACTGGCGGCACAGGTACGCAGTGCTACCGAGGACAGTGAGAATACCGCCGAACGTGTCGGACGTGTTTTTGCCGGCATCCTGGATCTGCTGGAGCAGTCCGGTATCGAGTTCGATACTGCCGAAGGAGATGATTCCATAGAGATTCTGCAGTCCCTTTCCGACCAGGTACGTGGTGCCACCCGAAAAGGTGAGAATACGTCCGAACGTGTGGGGCGTCTCTTTGCGGGTATCTTGAATCTTTGGGCAATGAGAGCGGAGGACTGGAACAAGGTCATACCGCCCGTCTATGTCCGCAGCGACAACGGACGGCAATATCTCGGCATCTACAACGCGACCAAATCGGTCATGGAGGACTATCCCGACGGTCTGACGCAGGATGTGACGATAACATGCACCCAGACCAACATAGACTACAAGGGCAACAGATACCAGGATGAGGACAGCATGTGGAGCGTGGAGATGAAAGGCTGGAACCAGGATACCGCACATATACTTACCATTGACGGGGCCGGCAAATGCACACTCGACGGCCGCGGTTTCGGTGGCATACATATCGAGGATTGCAGTAACATCATCATCCGGGACATCACCTTCCTGAACTTCAATACCTACGAGGGTGTTTATGCACCGGAGGAGCCCGCCTGCATCTATGCCACAAACATCTCCAAACGCAAGCCTTGCCGCAACCTGTACTTTGAGAACCTGACCGTCAAAGGGCAGAGCACCAAGAGTCCGAACTCCAATTACCGCACCCGCTACGGCATTACGGTCAAAGGATACGAGAATGTGTGTCTCCATAATATCCGTATGTCGCAGGTCGTTGTCCAGCCGATTTCCATTACAGACGCGAATACCGTCTATATATCAAAGATAAGATTCTCCGAATCAGTGATGCAGGCCGAAGTGGTCGGGCACCCGTCAATCATGAGCCTTTCGGCAACGGATGTCTATATCATGGATTGTGACATAGACGGCAGCCATTACAATGAGGTAGCCATTTCCGTAGGCAAGGTCAAACAACTGTTCTTAGAGCGTAACCATATCTACAAGACCTGCGGACCGGTCATCGGAATAAGCAATGAACTCGGCGCGGACAAGATATTCATATCCGGCAATTACATGCATGATAACATGGAGCTTCCGAAATACCAATGGGACTGCACGTGGTTCACGTTCCCCGGCATGTCCAAGGAAATAATAATCGCGAACAATACCTTCGTGTTCAGCAGCGGCTATTTCCAGGAGTTTTTCGCGCGTTCGAGCACTTCCGCTATCGAAAGGCTGGTCAATGTGAACAATATATTTGTCCGGCACAATGAGCAGAATCATGGCATCTTCATCCTTTCGAGCGTCCATAGCCTCATAAGTGGCAGTAATATTTATAATAAGGAGACCGTATTGTACTCCATGGCCGACAATACTTCACCGGTGTATTTTGCCGGAAACAACCAGGGAAACCTTGCGTACATACAAGCACAGGGATATGAGGCTGGCACGGCACAGATTACCGACGGGAGCGCCATCCTGATGGATGACCGCCCGTGTCTGACAGCGGAACTGGCAGCCATTCACAAGAGCGTCGCGGAATATGTACGTGAATTCGATTACAAGTACCAGACGAATGACCGGGACAATACCAGCATCGGCTGTGACAACTACTACAGCGTCGAGTTTGACGAGACAGCCGACACCACCGATGGCTACGACGGTATAAACCGTTACAGCAATGAAGTCTTCAGCAGCGCTGCCCAATACAGTATGCCGTCAGACCAGACCCTGGTGTTGCTTGCACGGTCCAAGAACCGGGACAGGATGGTTGTGTTCAACATAACCAAATCGGACGATGTCGGTAACCGGATTGTATCTGTCGGCCGCCTGGCATCGTTCTCCATCCGTCCGAAGCTTGACGGGAACGGAGAATATACAGCAGACCAGTTATATGATGTAACCATTGAATAATGATGAATATATGAAATACCACGAGATTCTGAAAGCCCTGATCGGCATTCCCTCCTTGTCCGCAAGACTTGACAACCCTTTCCCTCTGGTCGGGGACAAAGTTACCATATCAAGTACAAGCGAATGGGTGAGGCAACACGAGTATCTGCTTGATGGTGGAGCCGGGCCTGAACGGTCTGTCCTGGATTGTGTACTGGGAAAATCCTCAGAGACTGTAGATATGTCTGCCGCAGGTGAGTTCATACAGAGCGTCAGTGTATCCAACGATAGCGGCAACGCTTCTGTCAGGAAAATCGCATATCCGATGCTTCCCGCCACCGAGCCCTATTTTATGGTTACCGCCACTGAGATAGTGCGTGTCGGGGAAAGGGGCTATCTTTCGATATATGCCGAAAACGGTTATGCCACTTCCCGCAACAATACCATCGTTGCGCGTATATACAAGGAGAATGAACCGGAACCAGTGAAAACCGTCGGCTTTGACACGAGCCGTCCAGGACCGACTGTCTGGGCGGCATCCCCCTATACCTTCGATGCTGTGTCCGACCGTGGAATATACGATGTGGAGGTGGACGTGACAGATGTCCTGACCGGTGTGACTTTTACCAAACGTATCAACAAGCTCATAACCGTTACCCCCGCGCTTGCCCCCCGTGATGAAGCGGTTGAGTATCTCGTCCCCGACGCCAAGATTGTGGGTGGAGCCGAGAGCTGGATTATAGACGGTAAGGATTATCCGGCAGGCTGTACGGTTATCCTAAAATATGACCCGCAGTTCGGTGAGAGATACCCCATGCGTCTGCGTCTTGACAATTTCAAGGGCACGCGGGAGAATCCGATCATTTTCACGATAGATACTGAGGAGCCGTTTGAATTCAACTGGTTCTATTGGTTCGGCATACTCTTCAATGACTGCGCCCATATCGTCTTTGACGGTAGGGGCTATCATAATCTAGATAAGGGGTTCAGAATGATTGCCATGCCGGAATTTGCGAATATCGCCATACAAGTCACCAACTATTCGAACGAGCTTGAATTCTTTGGTATCGAGATCGACAAGGCGGATTTTGCCGGATTCATGATCAAGACAGACCCCACGGCCGATAACCCCCAGGGGTGGTGGCCTGCCTATAGGCTGGAAAATCTCAGGCTCCATCATAACCATATTCATGACACGGTCGGAGAAGGGAGCTATCTGGGACACTACAGTCCTAATTATTATACCGGTACCAACAGCAACGGGGAGGAGGTCAGATACCGTGCGCACCACTTGTACAACACCCGCATATACCGTAATATCTATGAGAATCAGGGTTATGACAACTTCCAGCTCAATAATGCCGAAGATGCCGAGATATGCTATAATGAATTCATCAATGGCGGTAACCGTATGGAGAAGGACCAGACATCGGCTCTTGCCCTCGGTCTCAGTGGCAAAATATACAACAATGTCATACGCGGGCATTTCGGCCCTGCCATCCAGTGCCTGTGCATGGGTGATGTGGAGATTTTCAACAATATCATCGCTCCCGGCACGGAAGTCTCAAGCGCTTTCTATCTGGGGGGCTTCCAGGAACCCCCGCAGTCCGATTATGATACCGGGTTGACAATAGGGCATCTGATTAATATACATAACAACATCCTCTTCTCGTATGGCGTGCCATATCTGTTCAGTCAGGCGAACAAATGCAAGAATGTCCGTATTCTGGACAACTTCTGTGTACATAAGGGAGCCTGGGGAGGTCAGGCGGCGGATATAATGTCCGGTTGGAAAGTAGAGGGGAACATGGAACTGGAATACCCGCGTTACCCTTTCGATTTCCAGGCTATTGACGAGCGGTACAAGATTGCCGATTCCATCAATCTGGACTATCGCATTGCCGCCTCCTCGCCTCTGGTTGAAGGAGGATGCGGCGACAGTTTCCGTTTTGATTTCAACGGCTATAAAAATTGGTACGACAAGGTGTTCCCTATAGGCCCTTTCCTTGGGAAATATAGGAGTCCGGACATCGTGGATGCCCTTTTCGGACTGTCATCCATTGTGATAGACGGAGGTGCCGCCAGTACCTTGAGCAATAAGGTCAGCGTGCGGATGAATTGCAAGGGTGAGGTGACACATTACCGTATAAGTGAGAAAAGGGACTTTTCCGACACGGTGTGGTCGGAGTGGAGCGGTGATACCGTAGAATTCACATTCCTTTCCACAGGACCGAAGACATTGTACTGCCAGATAAAGTCGTCTACGGAAGAGAGCGCTGTTAAATCCGCATCCATCATCTATCAGGAAAGCCCGTTGGTACTGTCCTCTGTCGTGATAGAGGACGGTGTTCCTGAAAAGAACGGAAAGACTGTGAGTGTTGAAATATCATACAGCGGTTCTGTCATGCCCCGATACTACCGTGCAGGTGAAACGGAGGATTTGACCTCTGCCGGTTGGACTGCGTTTACGGAACGTTTCTCCTATACGTTTGATACAACGGGCGCGAAGACCTTGTATGTACAACTGATGGACGGATTCGGGCAGATGACTGAAACCCGGTCCGCAAGCATCACCATCAATCCGCCGCGTAAGGCAGTGGTCAGTATAGGATGGGCCTATGATGATGTTGCCCCCGGATGTGTGTTTGACAGTGGGCTTGGCATCAATAGGATGAATTACTCGGCGACAGCCCGGACCTTTGTATGGGATTCCGGGGAAGATGCCGGAACTGTCGTCAAAGGGGACTCCGTCAATTTCAATGAGGATATCAGGGTCGGTGGTGCAACTACAGGTGACGATAGTGGCATGTATCCGGACAGTGTGTTGGAGAAATATGTCAGGTATAACGGTTTCCCGCAGAATACATACGGACACAGGACAGCCTCGATACATCTCTCTCCAGGGACATACCGTCTGCGGCTGTTCTGTTCCCTGAACTCCACTTATAAGAACTCCACGGAATTCATGAAGGTACAGACCGTCGTGGACGGTGTTGCCAATGTGTTTGAACTGCCGGACGGTTATGATGTCATAGGCAATCTCACCCGATGGCTTGAACAGGAAATCACCGTACCGGAATCGGGAATGTTCGAATTGCAATGGGGGATGGAGAATGCGACAAAAGGATGGATGGAGGTTCCGCTGAATATTATAGAAATAGAAGAAACGTAAGATAATGAAATATATAAAAGTAGTATGGCTAAAGCAGAAATCTTATTCAAGGTCATCCGCAAATGGGAAGGCGGATGGAGTGACCACAAAAATGACAAAGGTGGCAAAACCAATATGGGGATAACCTTGTCTACGTGGAAATCATGTGGTTATGACAAGGATGGTGACGGAGATATTGATGCGGATGATTTACGCATGATTACTCCGGATGACGTTTTTCATGTTTTCAAGAAGTATTATTGGGACCGTTACCAAGCGGACTTCATACACAACCAGTCCATTGCGAACATCTGTGTGGATTGGGTGTGGGCCTCCGGACGTCCCGGTATCACAAGGGTACAACAACTACTGCAAATCAATGTAGACGGCATCGTAGGTCCTCAGACGGTTGCAAGTATCAATCTGGCCAACCAACGGCAGCTGTTCGAAGCTATCAAGACAGACAGAATCCGGTTTATTGAAGAAATCTGTAAAAGGGACCCGTCGCAGCTTGTATTCCGGAAAGGATGGCTGAACCGGGTCAATGATTTCAAGTTCTCTGTCCGCTGAATTCTTGTCCTTTTTTCCACTCTTTTCAGCCTTTAGTTTTGTGTCCGGAACTAAAGGCTTTTTTATGGCAATAACTGAAGAAAAGAGTTTAATGACCTCCGAGAAATTCAATCGAGGAGTTGAGAACTGGACGTGGAAAGTCAGGAATACCTCCGTAAATATTCTACAACGGACACACGCAACCGGCAGATTGCGTAGGGAACTGCAATCCCGTTGGCTGAAAGACCGTGAAGGTGGACCGGCTTATGTCGGTCTGGGTTTCCGCTTTGCCCGGTATGGTGCGTACCGGGAGTATGGCGCCGGGCGTGGATATATCGTCAAGAACGGAATTATAATGAAGGGACATTCGGCATGGAGCGATAAGAAGAAACGTCAGGAACTGCGTTCTTTACGTGTTTCTGAATATCGTATCCGGCGCATGCGTACCGTTGATGAACACTATGCCGTTATCCGGCGAAGTCCCCTACCCTGGTTAGACCCTCCCATTGTGGATAACATCGAATCACTGGCAGATTTATCCGGAGAGTATTACGGTGACCAGGCACTCAAGAATGTGCTTCAGAAGTTTGATAAAATAACAATTGAAAAACGTTATGGCAAAAAGTGACAAGACTGTCAAAAGAGGTGTCTACTTGTACATCGATGGCAAGGAAATTAAGAATGACATCAATTCCATTGATTTGGAGATGAAACGCCTACAGCGTGACATTAAGGAAATGACACGCGGCTCTGAGGAATACAACCGCACCATGGCGAAGATACAGCATCTTCAGGGGATTTTAAAACAGCATCGCCAGGAGATAAAAGGCATCACCACCGAAACCAAGAAAGCGACTGTCAGTATTGGCAGTATGGTAGACTGGTTCAACCGTTTCGGTGGAGTTATCTTGTCCGTAATAGGTTTCCTTACCGGTTTTACCCTTGCCTTGCGCGCCATCAGAGACGAACGCAACAAGTTGGAGGAGTCCCAGGCCGGGCTGAAAGCCTTGACCGGACTTGATGATGACAGCATTGCCTGGTTGACCGGGCAGGCCAAGACGCTTTCCACCACCATGACAAAAGAGGGCTTGCGTGTCCGCCAGTCGGCAGCCGAAATCCTGGATGCGTTCATGCTGGTCGGTTCGGCCAAGCCGGAACTGCTTGGTGACAAGGAAGCGCTCAAGGCTGTTACGGAGGAAGCCATGCGGTTGCAGGCGGCAGCCAAGGACATTACCCTGAACGAAGCGGTTGATTCACTTACCTTATCACTCAACCAATATGGGGCGGCAGCAGACCAGGCAGGACGGTTTACCAACGTATTGGCTGCCGGCTCCCAGGCAGGTTCCGCCAATATCGCAAGCCAGGCAAAGGCTATCCGGAATGCAGGTACCGCAGCGGCTTCGGCCAATGTTCCCATTGAACAGACGGTCGCATTGATTGAAACGCTTGCCTATCGGGGTATAAAGGATGAAGTGGCCGGAACGGGATTGAAGAAATTCTTTCTGGTTCTTCAGACCGGAGCGGACGAGACCAACCCTAAAATCGTCGGGTTGGATAAGGCACTGGAGAATCTGAAGAACAAGAATATGGATGCAGGCGCCATCAAGAAGATGTTCGGGGAGGAAGGCTACAATACCGCATCCGTAATCCTTCAGAACACGGAGATGGTGAAAGACTTCACCGCTGCCGTCACCGGTACCAATGTGGCGTATGAGCAGGCGGCCATAAACAGTGATACTGCACAGGCCAAACTGGAGCAGGCACGCAATAAGATGAAGCTGGCAGCCATTGATTTGGGAGAGAAACTGAATCCGGCTCTGACGGTGAGTACGAATATGCTGACCAATGTGCTCAAGTATTTGCCGGGATTGATTGACTGGTGCAAAAAATGGGGTGGTACTGTATTGTGGCTTAGTACGATATTGCTTGTATATGCTACCCGGCTGAAGATAATTACAGCATGGTATTCTATTTGGAATTCACTTACCAAAATTGCGACAGTTCTCAATTTGGCTTATGCCGCATCAATGAATACATTGTCTGGTTATACAGTGACATCATTTGGAAACTTGCGTAAATTATCAATGCTCATGCAAGGACATTCTGTTTTACTTAAATCACTACGTACCGCCACTTATTTATATGCCGCTGCCGTGCAGGTTTTACACGGGCGCGTTGATTTGGCTGCCAAATCGCTGAAAGCAGCTTGGACTATTATGTCCAGCAATCCGATTGGCTTACTGGTTACATTAGTTCTTGCAGCAGCTACCGCATCCTACAAACTGACACAACGCACCAAAGCTTATTACGACCTAAATAAAGTCAATGAGAAAATTACAGAAAAATCAAATGATGAATATGCGCGTCAATCATCACTGATTGAACAGTTGACCACCAAAATACACAATAATAATCTTTCCAATTTTGAACGTAAAAAGGCAATTGTACAATTGCAGGCTATTATTCCGGATTATAATGCAGAGATTGATAAAGAGGGCAAAATCATCAATGAAAACACAGAGGCACTTGACCGATATAATGCCGTATTAGCAACCAATATCGAATTAAAAGAGGCTGCCGACGAACTGGATAAGCACCGGATCAACCTGATGCGCCTTCAAAAATCCCCGGCATTGAGTGACAATTCACCGATGGGGTCGATGGCTCGCGAGGATGTTCGCAACAAGATTTCCCAAGAAGAAGAGATTGTTGAATCTTTAACTGCACGTTATAAGAAACTGGTACAAGAAAAATGGAAAGCATTGAATCCGAACACTCCTAAAAACAATCCCACCGGAGGCAATGACGGTGGAAAATGTCCGATATGTGGAAACAAACCTTGTACCTGCGATAAAAACAACACTTCCAAAGACAAGTTCGCCCAAGCTGAAGCCGACTACTACCGACGTATCGCTGACATCAAACGGAAGTACCTCGCTGACGATAAGATGACCCAGGAAGAATACAACAAGCAGATGCGGGATGCAGAAATACAACTGCTCAACGATAAGCTGAAGGTCAAGGGGCTTGAGCCTTCAGAGATTCAACGTATCAATGACCAAATACTTGATGCGGAAATAAAGGCGCGTGATGAATTGCGCAGGCTTGATGAACAGTCTGCCAAGGATGAAGAGAAACGCCGTAAGGAGCAGGCAGAAGAGACGTTTTCCCGTTTGGACAAAGAGTACCAAATGCAGGTGGAAGCTGCCGCCATGTATCATTATGAAAACAGGACTTCCGAGGAGGAGTATTTCAATGAGCTGCGCAGACTGCAAGATGTATATTACCATAAGGTTCTCAATGACGCGGCAATCAGTGAGGAGAAGAAAAACCAGGTACGTGAACAGATGCGTAAACGTAATCTGAAGGATGCCCAAAAAGATGCTGAAGAAGAAAAACGGATTGAACGTGAGAAGTTTGACATACTGTCTGACCTGGCGAAAGGCTTCGGAGAGACCATGGCGCAATTCTTCACGGACTCCGAGGTGTCTCTCAAGGACTTCCTGAAGAATATTCTTACTATGTCGCTTGATGCGTTGGAACGTATGATGATTATGGCCGTTACCGAACGCACCATCAAGAATATAGGTTCACTCGGCTTCGTAGGTGTAGCTAAAGCTGCCGGAGAGATTGCTCTGATAACTGCCGCATTTGAGACAGCCAAAGGGCTTATCTCCAATTTCTACACCGGCGGCTTTACTCCGTCCGGTGACTGGAATCAGCCGCAAGGTATTGTACATTCCAATGAATTTGTCGCCAACCGTTTTGCTGTGGCCAACCCGAATCTGCGACCGATATTCGACGCCATTGACGTGGCACAGCGTAGCGGTAATGTTGGTAATCTGACAGCTGAAGACATAGCGGCTGTAGCAGGTTCCGGAAAGAGTACACGTACCGTACCAGCCAAGGCACCTGCTGCCAGCGCCACAACGACGACCAATGACCCGGCTATGGTGGCGATGCTGATAGAATGTACCCGCGTATTGCGGAAGCTTAAAAACAGGCTGGATGCCCCTTTGGTAGCGGAAACTTATGTTACCGGCAAACGGGGTATCAACCAGGCACAAAAAGAATATCAGAAGTTGAACAACAATAAATCACGCAACAAGCAATGACAGAATTATACATTGACGGGCAATTGGCCGCCCTTCCTGAAGGGTTCAACATTACGTTCACCTCCGAGAATCCGTATTTCACCCGCAGTTCCAATTACTCCTTGGACATAGAACTCCCCATGCCTGCCAATCATGCCATATTCAAGCACGTGAACAGACTGGATGTGACGAAAAAAAAGACTATCCTTCCGGCCACACTCATCGTTGACGCCAGATGCCTGCTTTACGGCAGTGCGGTTTTACTCTCAGTAGAAGATGCACTGGTTAAGGTACAGCTCGTATCGGGTAATGCGGAATTTAATCTGCTGACGAATGATGATCTGTATATTGACGAACTTGATTTAGGTACAATCAGTTGGCCGAACAACAATCAGAACCGTTTCCAGCCACCTGCCAATATGGTGAACTACTACGGTTCGGTGGACGACATTGAAGCTGTATGGTTGCCGGTGTTCTATCAGGAAGCCAAATGGGAGAATCTTCAGAACGATGCAATCTATGAGTTCGGCACGAACAATTTTACCCTTTGCCCCTATTATGGCCGTCGATGTGTACAACCATACCTTTTGACAGTCATCAAGAGAATAGTGGAGTATTTTGGCTATACGTTCGATACCTCCTTCTTTGATAACAATTTCTTGCGGAACGTTTATGTATGCAGCGCGGTAAGCAGCAACCGGGTGGCCGCCGCATTGCCGCACTGGACTGTTTCCGAATTCTTTGATGAACTGGAGAAATTCCTTTGTGCGGTTACGGTGGTCAACGAACGCACCAAAGTGGTGAGTCTCGTAGGGCTTAACGATTATTTTACAGAATCCGGAAAGGAGATAATTCCTGCATCTTCCCTGCTACGGGAGTTCACTGTGGATATTGAAGATGAAAAGAATGAGAAAGACTTGAGCACTGGCAATGTGGGCTACAATCTGCCTTCCCATACGGATGACGGCTATCTGCGAATTGAAAGGGACATCATAGAGGCTGCATACAAACAAGAATATGATTCTTACGATGCAATGCTGGCCGCATACAATGGAATGGGTGACAGTGACAAGAAAAGTACAATCTTTATTGTTGGCAAACGGTATTATATCAACTACAATGAAAATGATAAGAATACGCTGCGTGAAGTCAATTTGTATGCGGATTTAATCCGTGACCCGGAATCGTCCGATGTAGAGACCTCACTCGGAATCGTCCCGGCTAAAATTATTCAGTTCAATGTCGGCGTGTATGGCTCTGTAGCTGATTACGATTTGTCCCGTCCGTACACCTCCATGGTATTGAACATACCCGCGGTGGGCTACCAGGCTACTGTTGCCAAGCAGGAGCGCTTCAATGTCCAGGAAGCCATAAACGGTGACGTGGAGCTGAAGGAGAAGCAGGAAAAAAACGGGCACATGGAAGTGGCTGTCAATACCGGCAAGTTCAACCGGCAGAACGTAACTTACAGCGGTCAGACACATGCCTATGATTATGCCTATCCTTTTACGGACTACCAGCAGAAGACCGAAGCACAGCTCACGGACTTCCTTCCGTATTCCCTAAGCTTGAACGATGTTTGTCCGGACAGTGTCGGACATCGGTTGTCGACACTCAGTCTGTTTCACTCCAATATCCCTTACACAATCCAGTTCCAAGCCAATAAGCTGCCAGATGTGAATAAGGTGTTTCTTATAGGCAACAAGCAGCATTTGTGCGAGAAGATTGAGACGGAAATAGATGTTGATGGATTAAGCAAGGTACTGAAGGGGACTTTTTACCGGATAGAATAATAATGTTAAAAAGACATCTGCCTCTCAAAAATAACTCCTTTTTCCCTTGCGTAATTACCAAAAGGTTATTATATTTGCAGTGTCATAATGTATCGCGATCTTTTTATGACTGAAGAAGAAGAGCTAAAGGCTCGGATTGAAGCTGCGAAAAAAGACCTCAGCTTCTTTTCCCTCTATTGGGATGACATTCAGAATACTGATTGGATTTCCGATGAGGAGCTTGAGGAAGGCATCAATGATTGTCTCGATGACTTGAATGATGCACAAGACAAGCTGAATGAAAACGGTAGCCCTCCTTGAGGGGGCTACTTTTTCTCTAACATATAATTTTTAGGCTTATGGACGTACAGAAAGAATTGGGAAAATGGAAGTCGGAATATGTAAAATGCAATACTCCGGAGGAATTGGCCGACCATAAAAAACGTTTCAGGGCTTTTCTGCAGACGCTTTCACCGGAGGATAAAAAAGCGTTTGCGCAAGCATTCCAAGATGGTGCCAGGCAATCAATCAATGAAGCCCAAGCCATTGTGAAAACAGTAGAAATCAGGCAGACCTTAGAAAAAGTATTGCCTTTCGCTTCTATGTCGTATATTGCCCAGCACTATTTTGGCAGAACACGCCAATGGCTATATCAACGGATTAACGGAAGTGCGGTAAACGGCAAACCAGCCAACTTCACCGCTGATGAACTGAATACTCTATCTTTAGCTCTATCTGAGCTTGGCGACATAATGAAAGATACTTCTCGGTCTATCGCGAGGCCGTAAGGTTTTTAATGACAGAGGGGCTTCCACGGGTTGGAAGCCTTTTTTATTTCATTATTCAAATAATCATGAATTAAATTTAGAATAAAAAGTTTTTTTATTTTGTTAAGTTTGATAAAATCACTATTTTAGCAACGCCAAAAAATGAATTAAATGAATCCTTTTCCATAGTGTAACCCATAAGATTGGGTTCAGGTTTATTCATTCCTGTAGGCGCACTATAGTGAAGGATTCGCCATTTAATATTATGACAAACAAAAAATACAAATCTATCAGTATTTCTAATTTAATTATAAATCCAGATAATGATCGTTTTGAGTCTGTTGAGAATGAAAAGCAGGCTATAGACATAATGCTAACAAAATTAGGAGACAAAATTTATTATATTGCGATACATATTTTAGAGAATGGGTTGTCTCCCAAGCCATTTTATGTTATGCCATCAAAGAAATCTAACAAGAAATTTCTTGTAAAGGAAGGAAACAGAAGAACCACAGCATTAAAATTGATGGCTAACCCTAAGTTAATTGATTCTAAAAAACATGCTTCATTAAAGAATCGTTTTTTTAAGCTGCATGAAAGATTTATGGAAACTCCGATTAGAAAAATAATGTGCTATATCACTACTGTCCAAAGAAATTACCCCATAGGTTCAGTTGATCTGAATCGGAATCATTCATCGGACGTTTTGGTTTAATAAACAGTTCGCCTAAAGGCTTCCTCTCAAAGAGTACTTTGCCGACTACGGACGATAAAATATAAAGTTCCTGATCAATATGAAACATCTTTCTGGCAATGGCAAGCAGCAGGTAATCGCAGATGGCAATCCATATCTGCGAGTATACTGCATTCTGGCTGGTCCCGTAGAACGCCTTGATGTTCAGATGTTGCTTGATCCATTTGAAGAAACATTCCACTTGCCAACGTTCCCTATAAAGTTCAGCAATGGTCAGGTAGGAATGTGTGAAGTCATTGGTCAGGAACCGATAGACATTTCCCGTGGCATAATCCTCATACACAACCATACGGAGTGTATCCGGATACCATCGGGAGGTTTTCAGTCCCGTCAGCCTGATAGTGGAATCGCTAACAACTCCTGTACTTTTATCAACCGGATGCTCTTCTACCACCTCATACTTCATGTTGTCCTTGGCCCTGGTGACAAAGAAAGCCCGCTGGCGATGAAAGTGGAGGAACAACTGCTTGAAATCCACATATCCCTTGTCCATGAGGTAGTAATTACCAGGCTCCACGGGTACGAGGCTCATTGCTTTGGAGTCATGGACCGCGGCTTCCGTCAGATAAATAAATGTGGGAATCGTTCCCCGCAAATCCAGCAGAGTATGCATCTTTACACCACCTTTATCATGATGAAGTCTTGCCCATGGACAGAGTTGCAGGCAAAGTTTCATCGTACTGCTGTCGAAGGCATAGACGATTCCGTCCACGTCGAGTCTGGAAGGCTCATGGCGGTACAGGTATCTCGCTTGTGCAATCAATATCTGACCGAAGTCGTGATAGATGCGCCAGTCCTTGGTCCCGTTGATATGTGCCAAAGTCGAGCGTTGGATATATTTGATTCCGGACGAGTACAACTTGAAGGACAGGGCAACCAGCGTTGCATCAATGCTGCGCAGGCTATCCTGGCCGGTGAACTGGGCAAAACTCATCACCATGAACTGGTCTCTGCATTTGAACTCGATGGCATGTCGGTTGCCATTGTATCTCTTTACGCATTTGTCAAACTCATATCTCGGTATGAGCGACATTATCTGAGCGAATACGGTCTTTCCCTGATTCATGATTTCTATCTCTTGCAATACTATTTGCAAAAGTATAAAATCAAATCCCGGAAAAATTTTATTCGCGTAATGCATTAATATAAACTAATTTAAATCATGTCTGAGAAAATTTCTTTGGACAGTAGTGGTGCTATATTTATGATGATGTAGAAGAGGCAGATAAATGGGTTCGATTAGAACATACAGGAGAACAGAATGGAGTTGGTATAGTTGAGTGGAAACCAGAGCAAGTACAGAGATTTGATATAAAACATGGAAAAAATAAGTCTGTAGAAATACAAGCTATTGATTTCATACGAACATCTCCTTTCGTACAAGAAGAAGTAAAGAGGGCTTCCGAAAACATTAAACTCACAAATTTTGCTCGTTTATTAGGAGATAAAAGTGTTCGGGAAATTTTGGGTTTAAAGTATATAAATTCTAAATTAAGTTCTAATCTTGAAGAAGAAGAAATAGCTAAGGCCTTAGGGCAAATTATTTTAGATTTGTCTGATAAAGATTTTAAGGTTAGTTCTATATATAATGCCAAGCAAAGAAAAGATTATATTCAAGGCTTAGGAGAAAAACTGCCTGATAAAAATAAGACAATAGGAGAAGTTTGGAGGTTGGATAATCCATTAGAACAAATTCCTAATTTGGAAGAAGAAGATAATACAGCAAAGAATGAGGGAAGTGATTTGCATTCTAAGGGACATTTAAAGAAGTCTATTCCGACCCAACGTAAAACTCTTATACCCAATAATTGTATTATTAGGATTTCCAATCCAAAAGCAAATAAAATTTATGATGAATTGAAAAAAATAGATGTTCGAAGTTTTGTTAATTGTGCAGCTGTCACTTTGAGAGTTTTTTTAGAATTAAGTGTAGATACTTTCATTGAAAAAAAAGGATTACTTAAAGAAGGAGAAATTTCGGCTTCCAATTCTTCAAGAAGTTTGTATCAGAAGGTTAATGATGCTAGTCAATACTTATATAAAGAGAAAATTGCAGATGAAACAATATTAAAAGCTGTAAAATTATTAACCAAAGAACGTAATTCTATTTGGGGAGTGGATACAATGAATGCTTATGTACATAGTAACAAACTTTCCCCTGTGCCAATAGATATTCAAACAACTTGGGATAATATTCAGGATTTTATGGTAACTTTGTGGTCTCAAATAGAATCAGAATAATTATATGATGCGTTACTCGCCACTTAGATACCCTGGAGGAAAAGGAAAGATATCTTCTTTCTTTTCTGAATTATTTGTTGCAAATAATTTAATAGGGGGAACCTATATAGAACCCTATGTTGGCGGAGGTTCCATAGCTCTTTCTTTGTTAATTAACGGGGTTGCCAATCAAATTATTATAAATGATAAAGATCGCTCATTATTTGCTTTTTGGTATTCTATTTTAAATTATACAGATGAATTCTGCCAGCTAATAGAAAATACTCCTATCACGATTGATACTTGGTATGAACAAAGAGAAATTCAAAAAAACAAAACTAATGCCGAACTATTATCTTTAGGATTTTCGACTTTCTTTTTAAATAGGACAAATCGTTCCGGTATTATAAAAGGGGGAGTTATCGGTGGGCTTAATCAAACTGGGAATTATTTAATTGATGCTCGTTATAATTCTGATGATTTGAAAAAACGTATTAAATTAATAGCTTTATATAAAGACAAAATTGAATTGCATAATTTAGATGCAGTAGAGTTAATTCATAATCTACAGAGTAATCTACCAAATAATTCCTTGTTTTACTTTGATCCACCTTACTACAAAAAAGGTAAGGGTCTCTATATGAATTATTATGATGACCAAGACCATAGAGATATTTATAATGCAATCGCAGGATTAGAAAATATAAAGTGGGTGGTAACTTATGATAAAGAAGATTTTATTCTTGACCTTTATTTAAAATTCCGAATGTACGAATATTCTCTAAATTATAGTGCGGCTACAGTTGGAAAAGGGCAAGAGTATATGATATTCTCTGATAATTGTATTGTTCCAGAAAAAAGTTCCATAAATTTCAACAAGGTAATAACAATCTAAAACTTACTCTATTCACAAGCTGGAGTATCTTCATTATCTACTTCATTAAAGCAAATGATTGTAGAAGTATTAATAAAAAGTTTTCGATTATACAGCAAACAAAAAAATCTCCGTTTTTCTTTTGCCATTTCAAAATAAACCTGCATCTTTGCAGTGCTCTTCATTTTGACAAGGCGAGACTGTTCGCCAACTTTTGCCGTTGGCATTTTTTATGCCCAATGGTATTCTATAGTTCCGACCCCCGTGTGGAGTGTTAATGCACCCACTGCCTTGTCAAGGTGAAGAGCAACGGGAAAGCGGAACTTTCTTTGTTTATAAGTTTTCCAGTTTTTTGGAGAAAGTTCCCTTTCCCGTCTTTAATAACATATTGTTTTATTTTAAATGCTCTTCATTATGACAAAACAATCTCAAAGCGCTCGCGGACGCTATGTATCCGCAGAGAAGGTTCAAGAACTGTTTGCCCAGCTGGGTGTTGAACTGTGCGCAGGACGTAAACGTATCCGTGCAGCACGTAGCGACAAATCCATTTCCATCTATGTCAATGGTGGGACAGTCAACATCACCTTTAATGAGAAAGGAGGCAAAGCATGATGTTCTTTGTTTACCATCTGCAGACCTATTCCCCCAAGAACCGGGCATGGAAAAAGGTTATTGATTATGTAGAGAAGTATAAAAACGTTCTTATCAAGGATGAACTTTCCCTGGATGCACTCAAGCATGAAATAGGCGATACGGTCAACCGCATTAATGCTGAACACCCGAACTTGAAGCGCATGAAATGTACTGCTACCCCTTTGGGACGTGATTGTACCATACGTATCGAGGCCCATGTCATAAGTGGCGGATGCCCGGACACGGTATTCTTTCTCGATATTTGCAAGGTACGTTCCATTTTTCAATTTAGTGAGAAGGCGAATATGCTGGAACAGAAAGGAGGTGAGAATGGATAATACTACCGTTAATGGAATTGTACTTGACGATTCCATATCTAATTGCTTATTGAAATTGCAAAATAATCGAGCGGCATCTCTTGCAGAATTGTTGGATGACAGTATCGGCTTTCTCCTTGAATACAGTGGTTATTTCTATGACAATTCAAAAACATTTTTGGATATTTTAGCAACATTACATAATGCCCGTACCGAATTTTTAGGCCTTATTCCTAATCAGAAAGGAGGTGCCCAATGAAAAAGCCTATAGGATTCCGTTCTTATCAAAACGACGAAGAACCGGACAAACAAGACGAATTAGAGAAGCAACAAGCCGAGCGGCAGAAAGCCATAGCAAACTTCATCGGCCAGAACTATTCACCCATCGGTACCACTTCACAGAAATGTTACAAGACCACCGCTGAACTGGTATATGAGCTGTCGAACATTGTCGATGTCGCTCCGATGGCGCTGGCCAAACAACTGGCTGATGCCGGGTACCATGTAGAATATTTGGCAGGACAACCCTACTGGGTGATGTACGAGAGAGCATAAATTCGTGCGGCTGCACCTCATTTTGTACGAACTTGTACAAATCGGTGCAGCCGCATTTATTTGATAAATAAAACATTATGAATCATCCGCACGATTGTACGGCTTTTGGCCCCTATTATAGGGTGAAGCTATTGAAACATTGCATGCCTTCCCGCTTGCTCTCATCCATGACGTGCGCATAAATCATCGTTTCCCGGATATTGCTATGTCCAAGCAATTTTTGCAGGCTGGATAAGTCTTTTGTTTTCCGGAGATAAATAGTTGCAAACGTATGTCTTCCTGTCTTGGCCGATATTTTTTTGTTAATCCCCAGTTCCTTGGCAATGGCCTTCAACTGTCGGTTAACGACCTGGTCACATTGAACGTTCCTGAACAGACGTCCTTCTTCCCTACCCTCTGCCCATTCTTCCAGAAGTTTTTCCGCAGGTACCGGCATCGGAATCTTTATCGGTTCCGGTTTACAGTTCCGGTTCTTCACACGGTAGTAAGTCAGCACATCATTGTTTACCTGCTCGATACAGAACATACGTGCATCCGTAATGTGCATGCTCGTGAAACACATGAAAAGGAAGAAGGCCAAGGTCAGCTGAAGCTTTTCCGGCAATGTTCTTTGATAGTATAATTGCACAAACTGCATCAGCTCCTCCTCTGTCAGATAGTCCACATCGCTTTTTATTCTTTTGATATGGAATTCCTGGAAAGGATTTTCTTCTATATAGCCCTTTCTGTAGGCTGCGGTGACATATATCTTGATGGTGGACATATTACGTTGTGCGGTTATCTCCGTATTTCCAAGCTCCTTTTTCATGTAAATCAGGTAGTCAGTCAGATAATCCGGAGTAAGGTCCTGGAACTGTAACAGTTCATTATATGCCTTGAACTTTTTCATACAGCTCAGATGATGCTTGAACGTTCCCATCTCTATTCGCCGGCTGTAGGTTTTCATATGCTCCTTCACGAAGTCATGGAAAGTCTTATAATCACTTGGATTGTTATACTCCCGCATGAAAATATCTTTTGTCAAAGCCTGGTTCCTCAGCCGGAACTTCACCAATATATCGTTGACACGTGCTTTCAGGTTACTCACAATAAGATTTATATCCTTTGCTTCCTTACTGTTTCCTTTGAGAAGTCCGCTTTTCTCGTCAAATTTAGCAGCAGGCACAGACACTTTGCAAGGAAGCATTAACTTTTCCTTACCGAGATAAAAGGTTATATATAGCGGAGCATTGCCCTCTTTGGTCAATCTCTGCTTGTTCTGGATGACTCTTACCGTACTCATTTTTGTTTTCTAAATTATTTCTACCCACCGGAAAAGTGGAACTACGGAAAGCTGTGTTTCTGCTATGTTACCTACTTTTTGCACAAATTCTGTCGAAATTGGCAAGGTAGTAAATCGTTGATACCCAGCTAAACGACGAAAGGCAAGCAGCCTTTTTATCGACTACTTGCCTTATCGTTGTGATTCCGTTGCGATTCGAACGCAAGACCCACGCCTTAGAAGGGCGTTGCTCTATCCAGCTGAGCTACGGAACCAGCCTTAATTGCGGTGCAAAGGTACGCTTTTTTACGAATATTGCAAATTTTTGTATCACCTTTTTTCGTTACCTATGTATAAAAGGCTCATTTGCTACATAAAAAGTAATGATTAGTTACCTTTACAAATAAGATACACGGTATTTATATACAGATGTATTAAAACATTTTGCAAATTATCAATGTTACTAATTATAAAAAGTAAAAATATGGAGGAATATTCAAGTAGGAAAAGTAACATTGACCCGAAAAAGAATGAAAGAGTAATAACAACTAAATTTTAAAGAGATGGAATGGGAAAATCAGTTGATACAGGAATTGCAATGGTCAAATAAAATCAGCAATAAGGCGAGTAAGGAATTGGTAGCCCAGGAGATTGCCGGACTGGCCAAAGACGGTGATGTCATAGGAGCAGGCTCCGGCTCTACCGTTTATCTCACTTTGTTTGCATTAGCTCAACGAGTTAAACAAGAATCTTTGCATATAGAAATCATTCCGGCATCTGCCGAAATTTCGATGACATGTATACAGCTTGGCCTGCCGCAAACTACTCTGTGGAATAAGCGTCCGGATTGGACATTCGACGGTGCAGACGAAGTGGATCCGCATAATAACCTCATCAAAGGACGTGGTGGAGCCATGTTTAAGGAGAAACTTCTCATTAAAAGCAGTGGTAAGACTTACATCATTGTCGATGAGAGCAAGCTTGTCAGCAAACTGGGGAGCAAATACCCATACCGGTGGAAGTGTTTCCACATGCTCTCTCCCATGTGGAAAACGAGATACGCTTATTGGGAGCTTCAAAAATCAGCCTACGTCTTGCAGAAGGAAAAGACGGTCCGGTATTTACCGAAAGCGGTAATTTCATTCTTGACATTCATCTCAGCAACATTGTTCCTGATTTGGAACAGAAACTGAAAGCCATTACCGGGGTTATCGAAAGCGGGCTGTTCATTGGTTATGACATTACAGTCCTAATGGCAAACCGCTGATGTACCAAAGTACAAATAAGGCAGTCCATGCCAATAGAATGACTAAAGAATATCTCCAAGTATACTTCAGTAGTGAACCATAAGTGGATTGCCTATCATATTGCTGCATATAGGTCAAGACAAGTGGCATGTAGAACATAAAAGGTGTTATGGCATTTGTTGCACTGTCACCTATACGGAACGCACATTGGGTCATATCCGGCGAAATGCCCATACTTGCCAATACCGGAACAAAAATGAAAGACATAAAAGCCCATTTAGCTGTGGCAGATACCATAAAGAGATTGACCAGTGCCGTAAAAAGAATGAAGAGAATCAATATCCATAAACTACTCAAAGAGGCGGAGGACAGCAGATTAGCGCCTAAAATGGCAATGCACTTGTCCAAGTGGGAATATTCAAAACAAGCAAACATCTGTGAGGCAAAGAAAGCTATCACAAAATAAACGCCCAGCAGTTTCATCGGCTGCGTAAGTCCTTCTATCACATCACCGTCCGTACGGTATCGGCCGGAGGCAAAACCATAGACCATCCCCATCAAACCTATTCCAAACGAAAGCAAAAACAGAATACCAACTATAAACGGAGAACGAATCAACCCACCATTGACACTCCGCAATATCCCCCATGAAGAGAATGTAGCCCACAGAATAATGGCAATATACAGCAAGCCTGCAAATACAGCTCCCAACATAGCTCTCCGTTCCTTGCGGGACAGTTGTTTGTAGCCATTAAAATGAATATCCCCTGCATACATTCCCAAGTGCGGCAACAAGCTCCTGCGGGTAATATGATTAATGATGAATGCAAGCAGGAACGTGGAAACAAAGAGAAAATAATAATTGCACAGCGGTCCAGTCTGCCCCGGAGCAATATTCATCCTATCAGCCGCTTCTTGCGTTACAGAGGCAATCATGGGGTCTAATGTACTCAAAAACACATTAGCGCTATAGCCACAAGAGACTGAAACATAAGCTGTAATTATACCTCCAATGGGGTGCAGACCGACGGACTGGAACAAAGTTGCAGCTATCGGCAACAGAATGATATATCCTGCATCTCCCACTATATTGGACAACAGTCCTAAGACAATAACCAGCAGAATAATGCGCCAAGGATCACGTGGACGTCGTACCCCCCTGCGAATACATGCATCGATGAAACCCGAATGCTGTGCCACCCCTATTCCGAACATAGCCACAATCACCAGCCCTAACGGAGCGAATCCCGTAAAATTGGTTATGACATGGCGCAGCAGCCAGCGTATGCCCTCCGGACTCAGCAGGCTCTGCACCCGTATTACTTCTCCAGTCTGCGGTTGCAGCACGCTCAGGCCATAGACATCGAATATCCATGAAAGGAGGATGACTGCCAGCGTCAGCAGGAAGAACATCGTAGCGGGATGTGGCATTCGGAGTTTACTCATCGTCGGCTTCCAGATTGTCTATATTCAGGATTCGAAGTTCCAATGCACGCACCACCAGACGAGTGGCATTCACCCCCACCCGTTCACTAGGCGGGAAAAGACGGCCGACCAAGTCATTCTGCCGTTTCTCCAGCGACTTGACTCCAAAAGGCATTCCCCTAAGATTGGCAATCATTTCTTTGGTATAGCCCAGTGCCAAATGACGGAGGAAACGCTCGTCATACTCATCAATATCATAGCTTATGATTGCTTCCTGACGTTTTGCATCATTTAGGACAGATTTCTTGAAGCGTTCCACTATCTTCTCCAGTATCGGATAGTTAAAGACCAGCTTCTTGCCGTCCATCACTGCCTGCACATCGGTTTTGGTCAGCAACTCTCCGGTTTTCAGGATAATGCCGTCGGCACCGGCTTCAAGTACGTCCACCCATAACTTCTCATTCAATATTTCTCCCGTGAATATCAGCACATGTACTCCCGGATAACGCTTGAAGATATTCCGGCAGATGTCCACCCCGATTGTGGTCGAACCTCCCAGTCCCAAGTCCAGCAGAACAAGATCCGGCACGCCGGCTTCAATCAATGTCCAGAACTCCTGCTCAGTCATAGCAGTACCTATTACCTCCGCATTGGGAATTTCATGGCGGAAAATCTCTTCCGTCCCTTTCAGCTCCAACTTGACATCTTCAACGATGATTACTTTAAATTTTTTGTCTTCCATATTTCATTTTTTCGGTAGCGTAAAATATATTGTAAAACCTCCTTCCTTTCCCGGTTCGGCATTGATACGGCATCCCCGGCGTCCGGCAAACTCGTCATGGTCGCGGATAATCTGCTTGCACACCAGATATTCCGTACCATACAGTTCTCCTTTCTCACCGGCCGTCATGCGGGACAAGTCGGGATAGAACAATTGGTTCAATTCTTCACGGGTCTTTTCCCTGCGCATATCTGTAAACAGAAAACGTATAAATTCCCCATCTTCCCGGGCCGACAGACAGACAGCTCCATCCAGAGTTACGGAGCAAGCCTCGTCTATCAGGTTTTCAAGCAGGAAACGCAACTGGTTCCAGTCACCGGTAATCCGTCCTTCCAACAGTTGTATCTTAAAATCAATATGCGCCTTGTTTCCCTTATACACTTTGCGGAAATATTTCCCGGCAGTAGCCATAAGTTCCGGCACAGATATTGTCGCACGCCTGAAAGTCACCTCTTCCAACTGGCGGGAAGCGCATGAACTGAGTGTCGTAAAGATACCTTTGTAATACTCTATCAATTCGCTGATGGCAACCACCGTTTCCCGCTCCTCCGCTTCTGTCTGTTTGCCGGACCGCAGTTTCCCTATCAGCTGCTTTATCTTGTTCGGATAATAAATCGTTTCATGCTTGATGGTCGAGAGACAATTATCCAGCACCATGTTCTGTACATGCAGCAAACTGTCTTCCCAGGAAGCTCGCCGGGCTTCATCTTGAGCCACTTCGATGTCCCGGTATTTCGTAGCCAACTTAACCACTGCATTGAAGATTACAATGGAGACATAACGGGCTATCAGTTCCAAAAGCAAATGGTCGGTCTCCTGCTCCGTACCTTCCCTGCGTTCCAGACACAGCACACCTATGCAACGACACATATTTCCCGCATCCACAACAAGCGGCAATGTTTGTATACCCTTTTCCGATATGTACTCTTGCTGCTCAAAGCAATTCTCCATATATTTCCTCCAGATAGGCAACTCGTCCACGGCGGTATCTTCCACTGGATTGGAAGTGTATTCCAGCTTATGTGTAGTCTCGTTGTATACAGCTATGCTTAACCGGTCGATACTCAAAAGTTCGTTCACTGCATCAAAAGCGGAACCTACAATCTGCCGCGGGATTTCCTTCAATGTATCCTCCTCACGCTGCAACATTTCCTCCGTATCCGAAACCGGCAACAAGGAGGCATTGAACACCTTTCCATTAATTTCCAGTACTTGCTCCAGATTCCAGCGGTTCACCAGACGTTTACGGAAGTAGAGTATGTAATATCCCAACAGCAATACGAACAGCAAAATCACCGCCAGCAAAATGCCCACCATCTTGTTGTTGGTGGAACGCTCCAGCTGCCGGCAATATTCTTCCAAGGATTGGTCTTCTCCCAACAGTTTGTACAAGGTGGTGTAGGCAGCATTATTATAACTATAGTCATCCCATTGCTTCAATGCAAGAAATGAGACTGCCGCTTCATTCCTGATATCCAGAATTACATGGAAATCCGAATTGAACATCTGGTTCCACCAATCCAGTTCCGCAGGCGTCCCGTCTCCGGTCAGCGTCATATAGCGATGTATAGGATGGGCGTATTGCTTGTAATGTTCGTTCAGGCAATACATTGCCGAATCTATGTATTGTAAAGCCAGTTCGTATTCTCCGTCCACATTGCAGTAATAAGCTTCATTGGCATAATCGGAGGCTTCGTCCAGCAAAGCTTCGTATTCATTCTGTGCAAGCAGTGCCAAAGAATCCGGCAACACCTCTCCGGAAGCAGTCTGTTCCACAGCATGCCGGCAGGATGACATGCACAAAAACAACACGACGAGCAACACCGACACAGACTTACGGATACCGGCAGGCAGACGGAAATAAAAACGGCTGCCTTTTCCCAGCCCGCTCTCCACATTGAACAGACAGACCTTGAACAAATCATTCGTCTTGCGATATTTTTCAATGATGCCCTTACAGTTCATCAGTCCAAAGCCACTTCCTTTGTTCTTCCTCAATTCCTCCTTGTCGGGAGCGTCACTCATACCGATGGCTTTTGAGTCATATACTTTTTCTCCCACGATGCGAGCTACATCTTCCGGTGACAATCCACAACCATTATCCTCTACCGAGATTTCCACGTAATCCTCCTCCTGCCGTGCATATACTTTCACCATACCGCCCTGAGGGGTATATTTACGGGCATTCTCTGCCAGTGTATTTATCATAAACAATGTAAGGGCTTTGTCTGCCTTCACCCGGATATCCGTAGGCTGCACCTCCAACGACTGTCTCTTCATCTCGAATGTACGGCTTCCTTTCCTGAGCAGCTCGAAAAGTTCATTCAATTCGAACGTCTCTATGTTCAGGCTAAGGCTTCCTTGCTTCATCTTTATCCAAAGGGCAAGAATATCATTGTATTCGTTGATGGTAGTAACCAACTCGTCGATATACTGGTATTTCTCCTCCTTTATCCGTTCCTCTTTGATGAATCCTTTTTGAGTCAGTTTCTGCACTTCGTTGATGATACGGTCTATGTACGGATGAATCCCGTTGACAATAGCCATACATGCTTTCTTTATCAGATTTTGCCGTTTGTTCCCCGCGATGTGCTGCTCGTAAATGTAGCGTTGCTTTTCCAGTCTGCGGCGCTCATCCCCAAGGGAGATGGACGTCATGCCGTTGTCGATTGCCCATTGGATATAGGGGGTTATCACCCGTACCATCGCCTGCTCATCCTTGCTCATCCGACGCGGGAACACTAATTGCCCGTTGTCTATGCGGATGTCCTTCACTCCAAACAGCTTTTCCAATTCCGGGCAGACAGCCGTCCGGATAGAGTCGATGATTTCCTCCTCAGTCTGTGCATCTGCCGGAATGGATGCCGTTATCTTCTGACAGATATCCAGCATCAGCTGCAGACGGCGGAGATGCACTCTGTTCCGGTCTTTGGAACGCTTGTTGAAAAACCAGAAAAAGAGGGATACAAGCACGAAGCCCACAATGACCAGTGACAACACGACGTTGAGCTGCCCCGCCTCCTTTTCCAATGCTTGATAGCGGCTTTCCAGCTCTTTATCCTGGCGTGTATCTTCAAGGATATCCAGGTAAATATTGCGGTTATAGTCTGATTTTTCTTTCATCCCGAGTCCTGCATACGAAACGCTCAACTGTTCACGAATACGTGAAATCCACTCGGGCACGGTTTTCAGTTTCTGCTCCATCCATGCCTTCTCCGCACAAATCGTATCTCGACGGTCAAATGCTTTCAGCCAGTCCAAACTATCGTGGCAGTCATAGAAAAGGCGGTGATGGTCATTTACACATTCCAGAGCAAGTTTTAGCGTGTCAAGAGCTTCTGTATAGTGACTGTGGGCATTCAGGTATTTGCCGATAGATACATATGCACCTGCTATCTGATACAAATCCTTGTATTGGCTGAATTTTTGCAATGCCAACTGCCCCAGACGCATGGGAAGCAGCGAATCTACCGGTACTCCAAAACGTGTCAAGGCATGGGAGCGGCGGTCTTGAAAAAATGCGTAATTATCCGGTGAAGCCATCAAGTTGGCAAGTCCCTGCACTCCATTGCCCTCAAAGTAAAGATAGCCCTTGCGCGAAGCCAACTGCCATGCGGTATAGAGCTCATCAAATTCTCTCAGTCTTCGCTCATCCGGTGTCTCACCCTCGCATAAGGCAGCAGAACCTTTGATGTAGTGATAATACAACAGCTGATTGGTATCTGCCAGCAACTCTTGTTTTTTAGTAACTTCATTAATAGAGGCTACAGCTTCCGGACGCTGTTGCAAATAATAATAATACACAGCAGATACAATATAAAATTCCGAACGGGCATAATTCAAACGCATTTGCTCGTGTTGGTCCACAAACAGATTGTCATCCTCCGCTATTCTTTTCATACGGTGCAAGGCACTATTGCGATAATCGTAGAACTCCTTGTTCAACGCCGTCCGCTGATAAATCTTCATCAAACCGATGTCGGCAATAAGGAGTTCCAGTTCATTCTTGGTCAGATTATAGACATCCATATGAAACTTTTCGGCCTGCTCAAAATCCATGCGCATAAAAGCACAAAAGCCCAGATTATTGGATGCTTCCGCTTTTCCTTGTTTATAGAGGCTGACTTCACGGTAGGCCCTTGATGCCGCATGGCAGGATGAATCCAGGTTTTTATAACGAAAAGCATAAGCCACCTGGTTTAGAGAGTCGATAAGGCGTACTTCCTTCATGGGTGCCGTTCCCACACACGAAACCATTGTTGTACAAAGGCACAACAACCCCGCAAACCATATAAAAGAAAGTCGTTTCATAAAGCAAAGCTACGAATAAATCCGGGAAAGAAAAATAATTTTTATACAATAACTCTTGTTTTATGTAACGGGAAATTCCTACCTTTGCACGCAAATTAACAAATAGGTAATATCTATTACAAAAATGAGCAAAACATCACCTTTTAGGGTATTCTCAGGAACAAATTCGAGATACCTTGCAGAGAAAATCTGCGCTAGCCTTGATTGCCCTCTGGGAAACATGAACATCATGCATTTTGCTGATGGTGAGTTCGCTGTTTCTTATGAAGAATCTATCCGTGGCTCGCATGTATTCCTGGTTCAATCTACCTTTCCTAACTCTGACAACTTAATGGAACTGCTGCTAATGATTGATGCAGCTAAAAGAGCCTCTGCAAAAAGCATTGTAGCCGTTATTCCCTACTTTGGATGGGCACGTCAGGACAGAAAAGACAAACCTCGTGTTTCTATCGGTGCTAAACTGGTGGCCGACCTGCTCTCTGTTGCAGGTATCGACCGTCTGATTACGATGGACCTTCATGCAGACCAGATTCAAGGTTTCTTCAATATTCCGGTGGATCATTTGTATGCATCAGCAGTATTCCTCCCCTATATTGAATCATTGCAACTGGAAGACTTGGTAATCGCAACTCCGGACGTGGGTGGTTCAAAACGCGCCAGCACTTATTCCAAATATTTGGGTGTACCCTTGGTACTGTGCAACAAGACACGCGAAAAAGCAAACGTGGTTGCCACCATGCAAATTATCGGTGATGTAAAAGACAAGAATGTAGTATTGGTAGACGATATGGTAGATACAGCAGGTACTATTACCAAAGCTGCCAACATCATGCTGGAAGCAGGAGCCAAATCTGTCCGTGCCATTGCCAGCCACTGCGTAATGTCCGACCCTGCTTCTTTCCGTGTACAAGAATCCGCACTAACGGAAATGGTATTTACTGATAGTATCCCCTACTCTAAAAAATGTGACAAGGTTAAACAGTTGAGCATTGCCGATATGTTCGCCGAAACCATCAAGCGGGTGATGAACAATGAATCAATCAGTTCACAATACATTATCTAACCGCGGAGCGGTTAGAAATTAAAAATTAAAGGCTGCGCGGTTCTGAAGTGAACATTGCGCAGCCTTTAATTTTTAATTTCTAATTTTTAATTCTAATTCTCCAGCCTTCCCATCTTGTAGGTTCCTTTTCGTATCACCTTTCCGTTCTTGTCTGTTTCTACAAACGGACCGTGTTTCTTGCCTTGTTTGAAGAAGCCTTCATAACGGTTTCCGTTCTTGTCCTCCTGGATACCGCTACCTTCTTCCATACCGTTCACAAAACCGCCTTTATATTTGGTTCCATCGGTCTGAATCAGGGTACCTTGGCCGTTGAACTTATTGTCTTTCCATTCACCTTCGTAAGAGTCACCTACATTCCATTTGTAAGTACCGTATCCGTCACGTTGGTTATCTTTCCAATTACCTTCGTAAACGGCGCCGCTTGCCCACGTAAATGTGCCGTGGCCTTCCTGCTTTCCATCCTTGAAGCTGCCCACATACTTGTTGCCGCTGGCATGGTAATAAATGCCCTCTCCGGTACGTTCACCTTGAACATAAGAACCTTCGTAACGGTCGCCGGTATGGAAAAAGTAAATACCTTTGCCATGCTGCATGTCGTCCTTCCAGTCACCTACATATTTGTCGCCGTTGGCATATTCAAAAGTTCCTTTACCGTCCCGGACATCATTTTTCCACTCCCCGTCATATTTGGAACCGTCATTCCAGGTCAGTGTTCCTTTGCCGTCTTTCTTGTCATTCTTCCACGAGCCTACATACTTGGAACCGTTCTTCCAGGTATACGTTCCTTGGCCTTCGCGTTTATCATTCACCCAGTCGCCCTCATAAATATCACCATTGTAATAGTACATGGTTCCTTTACCGTGCTGGTAATCCTGAAACCACATGCCGTCATAACGGTTGTTATTCATAAAATAGTAGATACCCCTACCATGCTGCTGGTCTTGAAACCATTGCCCCTCATACTTTTCACCGTCGGGAAACATATATGTACCGTAGCCTTCACGCTTGCCCTTCACATACTCACCCTCGTAGACGTCGCCGTTCTTGAAAACGGTCTTCCCCTTTCCATTGGGCTTGCGGCCTTTTATTTCACCGGTATAGACGGCCCCGTTATCTTTGAACGTATAGGTACCTATCTTTATCTCCGAAGAGAATGTACTTTTCACTTTATCGAAAAAGCCGCTTTTTTTTTCCTGGGCAGTGGCTCCACCTTGGCATAAGAAAGCCAGAATGAGTGCAGTATATAGATATTTCATTAATTGATAATTGATAGTTGATAATTGACAAAGGTAGGATTTATCCGGTAAAATGATGCGATAACTCCCGCTTTTTATGACATTTTTTTGCCGCACACTATTTCTTTTAATTTCTCTTTGCATAAATGCCGCCCTGCAAGTTCACGGATTTCTTGTGGAGTAACCTCCTTGACAGCATCCAGTGCTTCGGCAAAGTAGGTATCCTGCAAGCCCGATACCTGCACAAAAATCCAGGCATCTGCCAACGAGAATGCAGATTCATAACTACGGCACATGTCTCCCAACATATAGTTCTTCACCATGGAAAGCTCTCCATCGGAAGCCAGCTCGTTCTGAAGGCGGTCTATTTCATGATAAACCTCACCGATAAGAGGCTCCACAAATTCGTTGGCGGCTTCGGCACTGACCGCCAACACTCCCTGCCCCGGATAGGGCATGATGGCTGCGGAGATACCGTATGTGTATCCTTTATCTTCCCGGATATTGGACATCAGGCGACTGCCAAAATAACCCCCGAACAGTGTGACCAGTACGCGGGCCTTCAAGTAGTCCGGATGATTACGGTCCAGGGAAAGCATGCCCATACGGACGGCACTTTGCAGGGCGTCCGGACGTTCGATGAAGATACGTTTTCCGGAGGTGGTAACCGGATGGAATTCAGTCTTCTCCGGTTTGCGGAAATCCGTACCGAAAGCCTCGCAGCCAAACAAGGACTCTATCCTGTGGATGCAATCACCGGTTACCTTACCCGAGAGATAGATGCTGCAATTATTGGAATGATAGTAACGGTCATAAAACTCGCGTAGCACCGCAGGAGTGATGCGCCGATAATCCTCTTCCTGCACCAGACGTCCACCGGGATGCTGCCCGCCGTACAGAGCCTTCACCAATCCGCGGTGCGCCAGAAAGTCCACCTTGGAAGAGTTGACAAGAAACTGCTGGATATTGTTGTCTACAATCACTCCCAGCTCTTTCTCAGGAAATACCGGCTCTTTGACGATAGACTCCAATATGTCAAGCGTTTGGGGAAGGTATTTATTCAGAGAATAAAGGGTGACATAGGCATACTCGGATGCACTGGACAATTCCAGCCAGGCTCCGTAATAGTCCAGCTTTTCCGCTATCTGGGCGGCATCGTAGCGTCGGGTTCCCTCGCGAAGCATGCGGTTCGTAAACAACGCCTGCAAGGGCTGTTTCTGTTGCCATCGGCCGCCTGCCATGAGGAGATCGATACGTGTCACTTCATTGTCACCGGCATTGAGCACACTCAATGGCACGCCATTAGGCAACTTGATACGTTCCGGCCTTTGCACCACCAGTTGTTCCGGTTCAAGAATCCGGGGTTGGTCACTTCGGTTCAGCATGGGCTTTCTAGTTTACAGCCCATGGCTTTTAAGAAATTCTTCTGCCCGTTCCAAATCTTGAGGAGTATCTATGCCGATAGTTTCTACATCCGTGATACCTGCTTTGATAGTGTATCCGTTTTCCAACCAACGAAGCTGTTCCAATGATTCGGCAATCTCGAGGGATGACTGCGGAAGGGCGGTTATCTCTTTCAGTACCTCTACGCGATAGGCATAAAGGCCGATATGCTTATAATACGTATGGTTCTCCAGCCAGTCTTCCTTCGCCGCATTGCGCTGGTAGGGAATGATGGAACGGCTAAAATAGAGGGCATTCCTGTTTTTGTTGAGCACAACCTTCGGAGAGTTCACATTTTCCAGTGCCTCAAAACCATTATCTACCGTAAAGGGTTTCACCAGAGTGGCTATCTGGGTGGCCGGATCGTCGAAACATGCTTTGACGGCTTGTAACTGCGAAGGCTGGATGAAAGGCTCATCCCCCTGGATATTCACCACGACATCAAACTGTCCTCCTATTTTTGTACAAGCTTCCTGACAGCGGTCGGTGCCGCTTTTATGTTCGGTGGAAGTCATTACCACCTTTCCTCCGAATGCTTTTACTGCGGCTTCAATACGCTCATCGTCCGTAGCCACGTATGCATCGTCCAAGATTCCTGCCACTTGCTCGTATACTCGCTGTATCACGGTTTTTCCACCTAACACCGCCAATGGTTTGGCTGGAAAACGCGTAGATGCGTAACGGGCAGGTATGATTCCTAAAAATTTCATTTTCAATCTTCGTTTTTTAAAATGAGAGTGTGTCCGAAAGTGTTCATATACTATCGACCCATCTCCTTATATTCTTTATTAATTATAACAGTTGTTTCAATCCTCGCAGGATATAATCACGTTTCAAATCTTTTGGCTTATAGACAGTCCCGTCACAAGACAACAAGTCTATATCCAGCCGTACAATTTCCTGCTCCTTCTCCTCGGGCTTCCTTCCGGCTTCCCGTTCGATGGCTTTCAGGCAGGCGGTGACTTCCTCTACCGGATTATCGGAAGCAAAGCATGCCACCTGATTGGAGAACAGATTCGGACGGTGAAAGAACAAAGGTACCGTCTCCTCCTCTTCCGAGAAACGTATTCCCGAAAAAAGTTCCGTCAAGCGTCTGCGAGCCAGTTCCATGTTCTCCCTCCGCTGCTCGTTGCTCCCAATACTAATCGTATAATCCATTTTTTTAAGGTGAAAGGGGAAAAGGTGAAAATTGAAAGTTTACCTTTCCACTTTCAATTTTCACCTTTCAACTAATTAAACAGTTCGTCGAGTCCCTCTATCGGTTCTTCTATATGGGTGTCTCCTTCCAGATTCACATCATCCTTGCACGGGTCATAGCCTTCGGGCAACTGGAATGTTTCATTTTCATCATATCCCAGAGATTTGTCACCGAGCACTTTCACCATGTATTTGGTCCAGATAGGCAATGCCATGGAAGCACCTTGTCCGTGAAGCATCGTATCGAAGTGGATGTCGCGGTCCTCACCGCCCACCCAGCAACCGGACACAAGCGAAGGCGTGAAGCCCATAAACCAGCCGTCGGCATTGTAGTTCGTCGTTCCGGTCTTGCCGCCCATGTCGGCTTTCACACCTAGACGGCGCACACGGCCTCCGGTACCTTCGTTGACAACGGCACGCAGCATGACCAGCATCTTGTAAGCGCTGGATACACTGATGACTTCCTGCATTTCGGGAGCAAAGGTCGCCAGCACGTTTCCATCATTGTCCTCGATGCGGGTCACGAACAGCGGAGCTACCCGGATACCCTTGTTGGGGAATGCGGTATAGGCACTTACCATCTCGCCGACGGAAATCTCGCACGGGCCCAGACAGAGTGAAACGGAAGGTACTATATCACGGTTGCGGACACCGAAAGTATGTATAAGACGTTTCAGATTATAGGGGTTCAGCTTGCTCATGAGATAGGCCGTAATCCAGTTGTCCGAGTTTGCCAGCCCCCACTTCACGGTCACCATGTCACCAATCAGCTTTTTGTTGGCATTACGCGGCGTCCACGGTTTTCCGTTTTCATCAATCAGCGTGTATTCCACGTGGCGCACTTCGTCGCAGGGAGAAAAACCGTTCTCCATAGCCAATGTATAAAGGAAAGGCTTGATGGTAGAACCTACCTGGCGGCGTCCCACCATGGCCATATCGTACTGGAAGTAATGGTAGTTCGGTCCGCCTACGTATGCCTTGACATGTCCGCTGCGCGGGTCCATGGACATGAAACCGGCACGAAGGAAGAACTTGTAGTAACGGATGGAATCCATCGGGGTCATAATGGTGTCTTTCTCCCCTTCCCAACTGAATACGGACATCTCCTCCGGGGTATCGAAGGCTTTCTTTATTTCAGCTTCGGTGGCTCCGGCTTTCTTCATAATGCGGTAGCGGTCGGACAACCTCATGGCACGTCCCAGAATCTCGTCCACCTGCTCCTGGGTCAGACGGAAGGTGTAGGGAGCTTTCTTGGCCCCTTTCTTTTCCTTGAAGAAGTAACCTTGCAGTTCCTTCAGATGCTCTGTCACGGCATCCTCGGCATACTGCTGCATACGCGAGTCGAGCGTGGTATAGATTTTCAGCCCGTCGGTGTAGAGGTTGTATTTGGTACCGTCTTTCTTGGTGTTCTTTTCGCACCATCCAAAGAGCGGGTTGTTCTCCCAGTCGAGTGAATCCTCGTAGTATTTCTGCATCTGCCAACCGCGGTAGTTGGCCTTGTCGGGCTTCTTGGCGGTGAGCACGCCGCGCAGGTATTCGCGGAAATAAGTGGCCAACCCTTCCTTGTGGTCCACACGGTTGTACTTCAGTTTCAGAGGCAATGCCTGGAGGGAGTCGCGCTCGGCTTCCGTAATATATCCCGCCTTCCGCATCTGGCCAAGCACCACATTACGCCGTCCACGTGAACGTTCATTGTAGCGCACCGGATTATAGAGAGACGGATTCTTACACATACCAACCAAAGTAGCCGCTTCCTCAATGCTCAAATCTTTCGGTTCGCAACCGAAGTAGGTAAAGGCAGCAGTCTTGATGCCTACCGCATTGTTCAGGAAATCGAACTTGTTGAGATACATGGTGAGGATTTCCTCTTTTGTATAGTAACGCTCCAGCTTTACGGCAATCACCCATTCAATGGGCTTCTGCAACAGACGTTCCATCACATTGTCGGCACTGGGAGAATAAAGCTGTTTGGAAAGCTGCTGGGTTATGGTACTACCCCCACCGGCATTCTTCTGCATCAGGATACCGCGCTTCACTACGGCACGCGTCAGGGCGTAGGCGTCAATGCCGGAATGTTCGGCAAAACGTACATCTTCCGTAGCTATCAAGGCGTTGATGATATTGGGCGACAAATCATTGTATCCCACAAACACGCGGTTTTCCTTACTATAGGAATAAGTACCCAATACTTTTCCGTCCTCGGAAAAGACTTCTGTGGCAAATTTGTAATTCGGATTTTCCAGGTCTTCCACCGGAGGCATATAGCCTATCCAGCCCTTGGCTATGGAAAAGAATATAAAGACACACACCAGCGAAATCAGTGCGATGAAAATCCATAGGATTTTGACGACTTTCCTTATCATGTTTCAGTTGCTAAAATCAAAGTTCAATAATAGGGCAAAGGTACGGAAATATATTGGATGTGCCTATGCTTTTTATATCTTTTTCAGGATAAGATTTCCGGCATTCACAAAAAAAACGCCCGTTTATTTTAATGGAAACTGTCAGTGAAATGCAAAACGATTGCAAAATAATTAGAAAACTTGAAGAAAAAATCGGAAAGGAAAAACACATCGTAATGAGCTATAATACAGATTGAAACAATGAAAACTTGCCCTCGCGCGCGTAAGAGGAGATAAGATAAGAAGAGAAGAGAAAAAAACGACGTTGTCGTTAAAAAGAACGACGGCGACGGCGTAAAGAGATACCACACTTCACTGTCCGGAATGCCACACTTCGACAAGGCAAACGCCGCACTTGACTAAGGCAAATGCCACACTTGAACATTCGCGAAATGCGGCATTTACTTTGTCGAAGTGTGGCATTTCGGATGATGAAGTGTGGCATTCCGGACAACAAGCCACACGGTTAAAAAAACAGCCCATATTTCGCAAAAAACTTCCCCGCATATTTCCGTAGCCCGCATATTTTCCGTAACTTTACACTCTCGAAAAGTATAAATGAATTCAACGATATGGAAAACAGAAGTTTAGTCACCATTGCCGAGCATAGCCGGGAAAAAATCCTCTATATGCTCGAGATGGCGAAAGAGTTTGAAGCCCATCCCAATCGGCATATATTGGACGGGAAAGTAGTTGCCACCTTATTTTTCGAGCCTTCCACCCGTACACGCCTCAGTTTCGAGACTGCCGCCAACCGGCTTGGAGCACGTGTCATCGGGTTCAGCGACCCAAAGGCCACCAGCTCATCCAAGGGCGAGACGCTGAAAGACACCATCAAGATGGTGAGCAACTATGCCGACATCATCGTGATGCGCCACCACCTCGAAGGGGCCGCACGCTATGCCAGTGAAGTCACCACCGTGCCCATTGTGAATGCCGGAGACGGTGCCAACCAGCATCCCTCACAAACCATGCTCGACCTCTACTCCATCTACAAGACACAAGGCACACTGGAGAACCTGAACATTTTTCTGGTCGGCGACTTGAAGTACGGCCGTACCGTCCACTCCCTGCTGATGGCTATGCGTCACTTCAACCCCACTTTCCACTTCATCGCTCCCGACGAGTTGCGGATGCCCGAAGAATACAAAATCTACTGCCGCGAGCACAACATCAAGTACGTGGAACATACGGACTTTACGGAAGAAACCATTGCTGACGCCGACATTCTTTACATGACCCGTGTGCAACGCGAACGCTTCACCGACCTGATGGAGTACGAGCGGGTGAAGAATGTCTACATCCTGCGCAACAAGATGCTGGAGCATACCCGCCCCAATCTGCGTATCCTGCACCCTCTGCCCCGCGTCAACGAAATAGCTTACGATGTGGATGAGAATCCGAAAGCTTACTATTTCCAACAGGCACAAAACGGACTTTATGCCCGTGAAGCTATTCTGTGCGATGTACTGGGCATCACGCTGGATGAGGTGAAAAAGAGTAAAGGAGTAATTCAGTAGAATCGTCTAATAACTAATATTTCAAGATGTTAAGCGAAAAGAAACAGGAATTGCAGGTTGCTGCTCTGGAAAACGGCACTGTTATAGACCATATACCTTCCGAGAGACTGTTTACCGTAGTCTCCCTGCTCGGACTGGAACACATGAGCAACAATATCACTATCGGCTTCAACCTCAAGAGCAAGAAGCTGGGCACGAAAGGCATCATCAAGATTGCCGACAAGTTCTTCTGCGACGAAGAGATAAACCGTATCGCCGTGGTGGCTCCCAATGTAAAACTGAACATTATCCGTGACTATGAGGTGGTGGAGAAACGCGAAGTCCGCCTGCCCGAAGAGCTGCGCGGAATCGTGAAATGCGCCAACCCGAAGTGCATCACGAACAATGAGCCTATGCCTACGTTGTTTCATGTCGTGGATAAGGACAATTGCGTCATCAAATGTCACTACTGCGAAAAGGAGCAGACCAGAGAAGATATTGAGATTATATGAAAGAAGACTGGAAACCCGGAACCATGATTTATCCGCTGCCCGCCGTACTGGTGAGCTGCGGAAGCACTCCGGAGGAATATAACATTCTGACTATCGCATGGACGGGGACGATTTGTACGAACCCGCCCATGTGCTACATCTCCGTACGCCCCGAACGCCACTCCTACGACATCATCAAGCGGAATATGGAATTCGTCATCAACCTCACCACGAAAGATATGGCACGGGCCACGGACTGGTGTGGCGTACGCTCCGGAAAGGACTACAACAAATTCGAGGAAATGCATCTGACACCGGGGAAAAGCACCGTAGTCAGCGCGCCTCTTATCGAGGAATCACCGCTTTGCATAGAATGCCGGGTAAAGGAGATTATGGCTCTCGGTTCGCACGACATGTTTATAGCGGATGTGGTAAATGTACGTGCCGATACCCGTAATCTGAACCCTGAAACCGGCAAACTGGAACTGGCGGAAACGAATCCCTTGGTCTATGTGCACGGTGGATATTATGAGCTGGGAGAAAAGATAGGCAAATTCGGATGGTCAGTAGAGAAAAAGAAGTAATAATGCGATAAAGGTTTTAAGAGATGGAGTTGCGACGAATCTTGATGGGCTTATATCTGTTGGCCTTCCCCGCCATGATGTGGGGACAGACTCCGGTTGTGCCCGGTACTGCCGACGAAGAGCATTCCGGACACCGCAAGGAAACTCCGGTCAATTTCGGTTTCAAAGGCGGTTTCACCTCTTCCTTGTTCCTTGTATCCCAGTTCAGTGTCAACGGAGTACCCATTGACGAAGTGCAGAACAATTACAAGATAGGATATTTCGGTTCCCTTTTCATGCGGATAAACTTCGACCGCCACTTCCTGCAACCGGAAATATCCTACAACATCAACCGGTGCAACATCACCTTCGAGAAACCTCTGCCCGAAGACGCCGCATCAGGAGCCCGGCTGGAGGAAGCCTCCATTACATCGTCCATCCACAGTATAGACATCCCCGTCATCTACGGATACAACTTCATCAAGGAGGGGCCGTACAGCCTTGCCGTCTTTGGAGGACCCAAAGTGCGCTATATATGGGACAGGAAAAGTGACATCGACTTCGAGAATTTCGACCAGGTGAATATCCGTGAAAGGCTGCGTCCGCTCAATCTCAGTTTCACCGTCGGCGTATCCGTCACCATCTCACGCGTCTTTTTCGACTTCCGTTACGACATGGGGCTGCACAACATCTCCAAGAGCGTGACATACGATATTCCGGCCGACAACAACGCTGCTGACGAAAACACGAAAAACGAAATCCGTTTTCACCGCAGGGACAATGTGCTGAGTTTTTCTTTCGGAGTGTTCTTTTGACAGTAAATTTCTTCCTTTTCTTTCAATTTATTCATTTATTTCCCGTAAATTTGTGCGCTTAATAAGAGAACACAGATTTATCAAACTTATCTAATAAGCAGAATGAAAAGAGACGATTTGATTTTCGACATTATCGAAAAAGAGCATCAACGCCAGCTCAAAGGTATCGAGCTGATCGCATCCGAAAACTTTGTTAGTGACCAAGTAATGCAAGCCATGGGTTCTTGCCTTACCAACAAGTATGCTGAAGGGTATCCCGGCAAGCGCTACTATGGCGGTTGTGAGGTAGTGGACCAGAGTGAGCAGATTGCCATCGACCGCTTGAAACAGATTTTCGGCGCAGAATGGGCCAACGTACAGCCGCACTCCGGTGCACAAGCCAATGCAGCCGTATTCCTCGCCGTGCTCAATCCGGGCGACAAATTCATGGGACTGAACCTTGCACACGGCGGTCACCTCTCCCATGGCTCACTGGTCAACACTTCCGGTATTATCTATACTCCCTGCGAATACAATCTGAACCAGGAAACCGGACGTGTGGACTATGACCAGATGGAAGAAGTTGCCCTGCGCGAGAAACCCAAAATGATTATCGGTGGCGGTTCTGCATATTCTCGCGAGTGGGACTACAAACGTATGCGTGAAATCGCGGACAAGATAGGTGCCATCCTAATGATTGATATGGCCCACCCTGCCGGACTGATTGCTGCCGGTGAACTGGATAACCCCGTGAAATATGCCCACATCGTGACCTCCACTACCCACAAGACTCTGCGTGGTCCTCGCGGTGGCGTTATCATGATGGGTAAAGACTTCCCTAACCCATGGGGCAAGAAAACTCCAAAAGGTGAAATCAAGATGATGTCACAACTTTTGGATTCTGCTGTATTCCCTGGTATACAAGGTGGCCCGTTGGAACATGTCATCGCAGCCAAAGCTGTTGCATTCGGCGAAATCCTGCAACCGGAATGGAAAGAATATGCCAAGCAGGTGAAGAAAAACGCCGCTGTCCTGGCACAAGCCTTGATTGACCGTGGCTTTACGATCGTTTCCGGTGGTACAGACAACCACTCCATGCTGGTAGACCTGCGCAGCAAATATCCCGATTTGACCGGTAAGGTTGCCGAGAAGGCGTTGGTATCTGCCGACATCACTGTAAACAAGAACATGGTCCCATTTGACAGCCGTTCTGCTTTCCAAACTTCAGGTATCCGTTTGGGAACTCCCGCTATCACAACCCGTGGTGCCAAGGAAGACCTGATGCTCGAAATTGCCGAGATGATTGAAACCGTTCTGTCCAACGTAGACAACGAACAAGTCATCGCAGAGGTACGTGCACGCGTCAATGCGAAGATGAAAGAATACCCGCTGTTTGCTTATTAATAAGCAAACAGAATTAAAAATTAAGAATTAAAAATTAAAGGCTGCGCAATGTTCGCTTTGAACTGCGCAGCCTTTAATTTTTAATTCTAAACGCGCTCCGCGCGTTTAGCTCAGCCCTTCTATATTTCCGTCCACAATATCAATGTGTTCGGCTTGTGGTTTCTTGGGTAATCCCGGCATACGGAGAATTTCACCGGCGATGGCTACAATCATTTCCGCACCGTTATTGACCACAATATCCTTGATGTGGAACTCAAAGTTGTTGACTGCACCGTATATCTTCGGGTCGGCAGAGAAGGAGTACTGCGTCTTGGCGATACAGACGGGGTAATGGCTGATACCCATCTGCTCTATCAGTTTGATAACCTTGCGGGAGTGGAGACTGTAAGTCACTACGCTTGCCCCGTAGAGGTTGCAGGCTACCTTTTCTATTTTACGTTCCACGCAATCGCTCTCTTCGTAGGTGAAGGTCAGCGGTTCGGATGGTTTGTTCTCGATAGTATCTACTACCAGATTGGCAAGGTCAACGGCTCCCTCTCCTCCTTTGGCAAAGGCGTTGTTCACGGCAAAACCTACCTCAAGCTTTTCTTCGCAATGGCGGCGGATAGCTTCCACCTCCTCGTCCGTATCACTGGCAAAACGGTTGAATGCCACGATGACCTGCTGGCCGAATGAACGCAAATTGCGTACATGTTTGTCCAGATTGCCGAAGCCCTCTTTCAGTCCTTCCATATTGGGTTCCTTGATGCGGTCCAGACTGACACCGCCATGCATCTTCAGTCCTTGTGCGGTAGCAACGATTATCGTCAGCTTGGGCTGTAGGCCGCTCTTGCGGCACTTGATGTTGTAGAACTTCTCCGCACCCAGGTCAGCTCCGAAACCGGCTTCCGTCACTACATAATCGCCGAATGTCATGGCCATTTTTGTGGCAAGAATGGAGTTGCAACCATGGGCAATATTTGCGAACGGTCCTCCATGAACAAAAGCAGCAGAGCCTTCGGTAGTCTGTACCAAGTTGGGGTTGATAGCATCTTTCAACAGTACGGTAATGGCACCGGCTACTCCTAACTCCTTCACTGTGAAAGGAGTACCATCGAAACGGAATCCCAGAATAATATTTTCAATACGGCGACGGAGGTCGTCGAGGTCTGTTGCCAGACAGAGAATAGCCATAATTTCGGAAGCCGGGGTAATATCGAAGCCCGACTCCTCGGTAATGCCGTTGGTGCTCGGTCCCAATCCGGTGACAATGCTCCGCAAGGAACGGTCATTCACATCAAGTACGCGCCGCCAGATGATTTCTTTCAGTCCGAAGCCGTCTGCCTGATGCTGGTACAAGTAATTGTCGAGCAAAGCGGAAATCATGTTGTGTGCGGAGGTAATGGCGTGAAAGTCGCCCGTAAAGTGCAGGTTTATCTTCTCCATGGGAAGCACCTGGGCATATCCTCCACCGGCAGCACCGCCTTTCATGCCGAAGCAAGGACCCAGCGAGGGTTCGCGTAAAGCCACAATCGCTTTCTTGCCAATCTTGTTCAGCCCCAATGCCAGCCCGATGGACACGGTTGTTTTACCGATACCCGTTTTCGTAGCCGTGATAGCCGTCACCAGTATCAGATTGCTCTTCTTCACTTTCTCTTCATCAATCAGATGCGTAGGAATCTTGGCTATGTAACGGCCATAGTTCTCTACTTCGTCACGCGGGATATCCACACTTTCAGCCACCTGCTTTATCTTCTTCAGCTCTATGCTGCGGGCTATTTCAATGTCCGATTTCATACAGAGTCTTTTCTTTAAATAACAACTTTAATGTTTTGAAAGTTGCAAAAGTACGAAAGATGTGGCAAAGTACAAAAGAATACCGTATTTTCACCTGACCACCTGCATCTTCTATCTATTTGAACCGCGACGTATCCACTGCCTCCCGTTGCTTCTCCTTATATCCACCGAATTTATAGGTGAACGATACGCCGAATTCGCGGAAGCATGAGTAATGATTCGTCACATTCTGCGTCTTGAAACGGATGCGGGGAGAAATCTGTCCCGTCTCAAAAATATCGTTGCAATAGAGGTTGAGAATGGCTTTGTTCTTGGCGAAGCCGTAGCGCAGGGCAATATTCACATTGCCCGACGTAGGCAGGTCGTAGATGCCCTGAATGGCTTTACTATGCACAAATCCGGTCACCGTCAGCTTCAAGTCGGGTTTGGTGGAGAGAGTAAAAGTATTGTTCATCTGGGCAATGCCATAGCATTGCTTTCTATCGAAAGGAATATCCCAGAAATCACCATCCTTTTCGCGATGCCACAAGCCGATGAGGGTAAGACGAGAATTCAACCAATTCTTCACCTTAAACGGTATAGAGGCTTGTATACCTGCTTGTTGCTGATAATCAAAATTGAGTGTCTTGTAGATTTCAACCAGACGTTCGGAAGATTGGTAGAGCGTCTGTACGGAGTAGTCCTTGGTATGGTTGAACCAAGCGCTGAAGATGTATTTGCTCTTCAAAATATAGGTCATTTTAAGCTCATACTCTTGCGCCGGTTTCAGCAACGGATTACCATGCAGCTCAGAGTATCCGCCACCGATGTAAGAGACGGCATCCTGCACCGCCCAGTAGTCGGGATAGTCCTTGTCGCTGCTCAGAGAGAGCTGAAGGATATGTCCCGGTGACGGCATATAGTTCAAGTTGACGATGGGATACCAGTCCCACTGGTTCCAGACGGGAGTCTTGTAATGCTCCACAGCCAGGGAAGCGTCCAAAGCGAGTTTGTCGCCGAAACTCTTGCTGAAACCTGCATAGATATTCCAGGTCTGTTCGCGGCGGCGGGACTTCATATTGCTTAAGGCATCTGAGGAGGTCAGTTGTTCGCCGGTTTCGGGGTCGTAATAATATTGGTAGCTGTTGTCGATGCTGGTAGTATAGATGGCTCCGTAATTCAAATCCCAACCTTTTCCCAGACTGTGCTCCTGGGCCAGAAAGAATTTCCATCGGTTGATGCGTTGGCAATCTTCGGTGTAGAAGTCAAGTTCCTCATCCTGCATGCGGCTATGCAGCAACTGGTCGGACGGGGAACGGTAGTAGGTCAGTTCGGCACCGGCTTTGAGGCCGAAAGGGGTACGATAGTCCAGACGGCCGTTGTGCAGCCAGTCGGTGCTATTGCCATGAGTTGTGGACACCTGCGTGCCCGTCACGCCCGTCCAGTTGTGGGAGGTGGAATAGCCACCGTTATAGACGAAACTCAGCTGATGGTCCTTGGCGATGTTATAGTCCGCCCCTACCCTGAAATTATGGGTATGGCTGCGGCCACGGCCCACCTCATATGTTGTCATGGGGTGAACCGAGCCGTCTGCCAGGGTGTGCACAGCCTCTTTGTCGGTAGTAGAGTAGCCCCGGCCATGGCTGTGCGAGTAAAGAAAATCTGCTGAGAATTTATTTTTGCTGAAGAGCAGGCTGGCGCGTTCCTCAAAGCCTTCGTTATGCTTCTGGCGATACTTGGCATAGAGTTCGCCTTGCCAGGAGTCTGGGCCGCCTGCCGATTGTTTCAAGGTGATATTGATCAGTGCGCCACGCACCTGGTAGCGTGCAGGGGCGTTGTACATCACTTCCGCCTTCTCTATGCGGCTGGCAGGGATGCTGCGCAGCAAGGAATAGAGCTGCTCGGTGCTGAGGGTGGTTACTTTGCCGTCCAGGATAACGGTGACTCCCTGGCCTGCCAACTGCAGCCCGCCATTCATCTCGATGACGCCGGGAAGCTCTTTCACGGCATCGTAGGCATTGTCTACGGGGAGGTTCCGGATAAGGCGGGGCAGGTCGTACACCAGCTTGCCTTGCGCTGCCTTTACGATGGGGCGTTCGCCGGTAATCATCACTTCCGGCAAGGTCTGATAAAGACTGTCCAGACGGGCATCGGTCGTGATAAGGCTGTCGGCGCTGAGGATGCGGTTGTCGTCTGCACCGGAGGTGGTTGCAGTGCCGTTGTTCTCTTGTGCCGAAAGACTGATGCTCAAAGCACAGCATACAATAGGGAGTAAATAGAATCGTTTCATGTTCTTCTTTTTATTTATGTTTATATTCTTCTTCTGCAAATCTTCGTCTGCAAAGTACGGCAGAATCAGCAGAAACTTGTGTTATCAGCGGCTTACCAAGTGTTATCCAGTGTTATCGGGAGTGTTATTTAGTCTTATCGGATGATAGGGTTCACAATATTAATCTTACCTTTGTATGTATAAAAGTAACCGGAAACAAACATGAAACTGCCATTCAAATATATTGCCATACTTGTCATCGTCTCCCTGGCCGGCATCTTCGCCTACCAAGCCTACTGGCTGACGGGGCTCTACCATACCATGCACAGTGAAATGGAAAGGGACATCACCGAAGCCATGCGCATGAGCGACTATAACGAAATGATGATACGCGTGGATAAAATGAAGCAGGACGACATAAACCACGGTGAAGTCAGCGTATCAGCCGGATACAGCGATGACGGAAAATCATTTGTCCGTAGCAGTACCACCATCTCCCGTGAAGATTCTTTGGACAACACCACCCTGCACGAAACCTTCATGCCCAAAGGAGACAGTGTTTACGTGACCCACCCGAACGATTCAACCCGCGTGGAAGTCAGTGTCAGGAAGAACGTTCCTTTGCTCACCAAAGAGGACAGTGTGCTTTTCATCGACCAGCATAGAGAAACGGATAAAGTCCGTTGGATGTCTGCCGATTCTGCCCGAGAGCGTCTGGAAGAAGCAGTCAAGGACTCAGACAGCTCTCCCCAATCCGCATTGAGTGCCAAAGGGGGACTGGATGTGATTTTGCGCGACCAAAACAGTATGCTGGAACTCGCCACCTACTTCCAGCGCGGACTGCATTCGGGACTGGACATCATTTCCGACCCCGACGTACTGCTTTATGACAGCCTGCTGACTTCATTCCTGCATGACCGTAACATCAATCTTCCCCATAGGCTGCTACATCTTCACAAAGGCAGCAAATGGGACTCTACCATTCTCTATATAGATACATTGGTAAACATCGGTACCCCGGCTATGCCTACCTCAAAAGCCGTGGAATATAATTATTCTTTCGACATCAATACAAGTCAAAGCTACCGTCTCATCATGGAACCGGCCGGCACGTTGGTCTTGCGACAGATGTCGGGCATTCTCACCACATCATTCGTTATTCTGATCGTACTCGCTTTCTCCTTCTGGTTCCTGATACGCACCATCCTGGAAACAGAAGACACTGGAAGAGATGAAGAGCGATTTCACCAACAACATCACCCACGAACTGAAAACCCCCATCGCCGTAGCATATGCCGCCAACGACGCTCTGCTCAACTTCAACCAAGCGGAGGAAAAGGCCCAACGCGACAAATACCTGCGTATCTGCCAGGAACAGCTTCAGCGCCTCAGTGGACTGGTTGAACAGATACTTTCCATGAGTATGGAACGCCGCAGGACTTTCCGCCTGCACCCGGAGGAGTTTGCAATACGTGATATTCTGGAAACGCTCATCGAACAACACAAGCTGAAAGCGGAAAGCTCCGTCCACATATCGGTGGACATCGAACCGGAAGATTTGAGCGTACTTGCCGACCGTACGCATTTCAGCAACATCATCAGCAACCTGATAGACAACGCCATCAAATATTCGCACGGAGAAGCCGAAGTGGCCATCCATTGCCGCAAGGTAACCGTCGAAGGGCAGAATGAACAGACCGAAATCTCCGTCAGCGACCACGGTATCGGTATTGCTCCCGAGAAGCAGAAGCACATCTTCGACAAATTCTACCGCGTACCCACGGGTAATCTGCACGATGTGAAAGGCTATGGGCTGGGATTGTTCTATGTGAAGACCATGATAGAGAAGCATGGTGGCAGCGTATCGGTAAAGAGTGAGTTGGGAAAAGGAAGTACCTTTACGATAAGGATATGATAACATTATTTGTTAGGGTACTTTACATTACTTGTTAAGGAGCTTTACATTACTTGTAACAAAAGCGACAATTATGGAAAAGATAACCGTACTTCTGGTTGAGGACGAACAGACCCTCGCCATGATTATCAAGGACACATTGGAAGGGCAGAACTTCATCATCCACACCGCAGCAGACGGTGAAGAGGGATTGCGCAAGTTCTTCGACCTCCGTCCCGACGTGCTGGTGGCAGACGTGATGATGCCCCGCATGGACGGCTTTGAAATGGTGCGCCGCATCCGGCAGACCGACAAACAGACCCCGGTACTGTTCCTTACCGCCCGCTCCACCATCAACGATGTGGTGGAAGGGTTTGAGCTGGGTGCCAACGACTACCTGAAAAAGCCTTTCGGAATGCAGGAACTCATTATCCGCATAAAGGCCCTGGTAGGCAAAGCTTTCTCCTTTACAGAGGAAAAGCCCAAAGAAACTACCGTTTTTGAAATCGGTGACTACCGTTTCAATTCCGTCACTCAACGACTTGCTTTTGCAGGCACCCCGACTTCACCTAACGCGGATACGGAAGTGGAACTCTCCCACCGCGAGTCCGAGATACTGAAACGTCTTTGCGAGAACCGTAACCAGGTGGTCAACACCCAGAATGTATTGCTCGACCTCTGGGGAGACGACAGCTTCTTCAACTCCCGCAGCCTGCATGTGTTCATCACCAAACTGCGGCATAAACTGGCCGGAGACGAGCGCATCCGTATCGTCAATGTGCGGGGAATAGGATATAAACTAATAGTGAACTAAACTAAAACTAAACTACTATTTATGAAAAAGTTATTATTCATTACTTTTATCTGTTCCTCACTCTGCGCCTATGCACAGAGCGAGATTCCGGAAGACACAATAAAGAACCGGCCTCCCGTAAAGAAAGAGCAGATTCCCTTTTCTCCAAAAGAGAACAAGCGTACGGGCCTTGATGAAAGCCAGCCCCAACAAAGTCTGCAAGGCGAACAGCAGGAAGAGATAAATCTCCATCTCCCTCCCTCCGACTATGTGGAGCCCCTGCCCTGGACGGACATGAAGAAGATACACTTTCAGAAAAACATCTTTGAATGGGACTTCCAGCGTTTCGCCGATTTCCTGCTCTCGCCGGAAGTCGTACTGACGATGTACGGCAGCCATAACACCTATCCTGCAATGGGCTCCATCATGCAGGCTGGCGCAGGAGTCACTTATTACAGTCCCGACGGACATTGGGAATTGAGCGGAGGGGTATATGCCGCCCACTATTCCATCTCCCAACCTTCATCCATTACCGGTGCCCAGTATGCCAAAAGGGATGCCCCCCGAGGTACTCAATGGGACATAGGCTACAATGCCTCCGTATCCTACCGCATCAATCCCTACATGCGCCTGCATGCCTTCGGCCAGTATTCGGGCTACGGGAGAAGTAACTCCTTTCATGGATATATGAACCCGATGTATCCGCAAAGCGGTTATGGCATGGTACTGGAACTGAAAGTGACGGACTGGCTCGACCTCAACGGAGGGATGGAACGAAGATACGACCCCACCAAAATGAAATGGGTAAATTCGCCCATTTTCGCCCCTACCATTCGTATAAAGAAATAGAAATAATACAAAGATATTTCCGGAAATAGAGGGAAACGAGTATCTTTGTTCAGTCTGCCCCTATGCGGCAGACAGCAACTGAAATTGTGAACAAAGAACTATGAAACGAATCTTCTTCTGCATCATCATTTTACTTGCAGGCATGTCATCCGTCAGCGCACAGAGCGAGATGCCTGCCGATACGGTACGTACTGCAGTACGTGGCGAAGCGTCTCCCGAAGGCATGTCTCCGTCTGAAAAGGAGCTTCTGCCGGGCGTGAAGAATTACGACGGCTTCCTGCTGGATATGGGGCTGATGAATCTGTCCACCCCCACTCTTCCCAAATTCACTTTGGAGATACCGGATGCCAGCAAAGACTATAGCCGCATCTTCCAGTTGAACCCGAACGTGACTTATTCACAAGGTCTTTCGAACATATTCTCACTCAGCAACTCCCGGTATTTCAGTTCGAATCCCTTCGGACTGACGGGCTTCTGGGGCTCTACCGACAACCTGCAAATGGGAAGTTTCACTTTGAAGAACGGCATGCGCATCCATACGTACGGCGAATATGACAAGGACGGCTGGAAAGTACCCAACCCTTCCGCACTGCCTTGGGAAAAGAACAATTTCAAAAGGGCGTTCGAGCTGAAATCAGCCAACGGAGCCTTTGGCATACGCATCGAGGTACAGCAGGGCAGACACGTGCCCTATTGATGCCCATCACTTAACAACAGAATCAATGACAAGAAAGAAAATACTGGTAATAGGCGCCAACGGTTTTACCGGCAGACGCATCCTGGATGATTTGTCCCACAACGTGTTTTATCAGACAACGGGCTGTTCCCTGCACGACGACATCTGTCCCCATTCGGGCGACTATCGCTTTATCCGTACGGATATATGCAACCGCCAGGCGGTGAAAAAGCTTTTCCAGGAAGTACAGCCGGATGTTGTAATCAATACCTCCGCCCTCTCCGTCCCCGATTATTGCGAAACGCACCATGCAGAAGCGGATGCCGTCAACATTACTGCCGTGGAGCATCTGGCAGAATGCTGTGAGGCGGGAGGCAGCCGTTTTATCCATCTTTCCACCGACTTCGTTTTCGGTGGTGATACGGACCGACCCTATACGGAGGAGGATATTCCCGCTCCCGTTAATTATTACGGCTACACCAAACTGGAAGGTGAGAAACGTATCGCTGCCGTTTGCAGGGATTATGCCATCGTGCGCGTAGTGGTGGTGTACGGTGCCGCCCTGCCCGGACAGCATGGAAATGTGCTCCAACAGGTGGCAAACAGATTAAGGAACAATGAGGAAGTGTTCGTCGTATCCGACCAATGGCGTACGCCCACCTTCGTGGGAGACGTGTCGCAAGGAGTGGAGAAGCTGATAAGTCATCCGCAAAACGGTATCTATCATCTCTGTGGCAGCGAGTGCCTGACCATTGCAGACATCGCTTATCGGGTAGCGGACGTATTGGGGCTGAATCGCTCGCTCATCCGTCCCGTCACCACGAAGGAAATGAACGAAAAGACACCACGTCCCCGTTTCAGCGGGCTGAGTATAGAAAAGGCACACCGGGAACTGGGGTATCAACCGTATACGCTGGAGGAAGGAATAAAGCTGATGTTCGGATGGTAAATAATGCAGGTGCGGATGGCAGGAGATTCGACTACAGCAACTCCGGCTCTGCCAGTCCTTTCTCTTTGCGATACACACGTACCATCTCCAGAATCACATCTCCATATTTCTCCACCCCTTTTTTTCCGAAATACGGAATGCGTACAAGCATGGCCTTATCCGAAGGAAGCAGATTGCTGATGCCTAGAATTGCCTTCTGCTGAATGACGGTGTATACGGGCAGCCCTAATGCGGAAGCTTCTGCATTGCGCCATGCTACCAAGCGGTTGTAAAGTTCCGGATGCAGCACATCCGTGGGTACTTCAACAGCCGCAGCATCGCGTTTCCGCTCACGCGGACGTTTCTCTTTATCAGCCTGCTTACTGCTTCCCTGCCCTTCTTTGGCAGAAGCACTTCTCCCTTTGCCTTTACCCTTCTGCGAAGCCGAATCATCAATGGAAAGCAGTGCTTTCTGCTTCAAGTATCCTGCCATATGGAAACCATTCTCCAGCACATAATCCAGCAAATCAGTCTTCATGTCAAACACTTCCTCCAGTTCCTCCATGGCATCCCGGAGCTTCTTCTTCAACTCTTTATTATCAGAAGTTACCGTACTCGCCATCACCGCATCCAGCGGTTGCAACTGCTCTTGAAAATAAGTGGCGGCAGAGTGTATGCGCCCCTGCAAAGTCGGGTCGGCTGCATAGTCCTGCGCAGTATCAATCAGGCGGGTATACTGGATACTGAACTTCTGGGCTACTTTCGTCACTTTGTCGTGAAAACGTTCCATTTCCTCCTTGCAGGCTGCGAGTTGCTTGGGAAAGAGCTTGTACAAGTGTTCGTCTATCAGCCGCACATACCGCCGCAAAGCCTGCTCCATGGGCTGGAAATCGAACAAGCCCGACAGCAGTTCCAGGAAATAGGTCTGCTGCAAGGAACGGAAGCGTTTCTCGTCCGGCTCGTTTCTCCGTGCCTCCATCGTGAAGGTATCTACTGCATGGTCACTGATAACGGCCTTTGCAGAAAGCGGGGCACTGAGCACCACTCCCTCCAATGTCTTGCAGCGGCTCAGAGCCACATAGGTCTGCCCATGCGCAAAGGAGGCACCGGCATCAATCACGGCACGTTCAAACGTCAGTCCCTGGCTTTTGTGAATGGTAATCGCCCACGCCAGCTTCAGCGGATATTGCCGGAATGTTCCTTCAATATCTTCTGTAATCTCCTTGGTTTCCTCATCAAGCACGTATTTGGCATTCGTCCACTCTTCCTCCTGAAGTAAGAAGGTAGCGTCGCTTCCCTTACTGCGCACTTCAATTCCATCTGCCGACACGGCTGTCACCTCTCCAATCATGCCATTGTAGTAACGGTGCTCACCGGAGGTGTCGTTCTTCACAAACATTACCTGGGCACCGCGTTTCAGTTCCAGTACTTCATCCGTGGGATAGGAATATTCGGGAAACTTTCCGTCAATCTTGGCACGAAAGGCATACGAGCGTCCCGGAAGTTGTTCCAGCTCATGGTCATTAATCCGTTGGGCCTGATAATTGTGGGTCACCAGGCGGATGTATCCTTCTTCTTTATCTGGTACGAAATTGGGAATATACCGGCGGTTCAAGGCTTCCAGCACTTGCCCGTCACAACGGTTTTCGCGAATGCGGTTCAGTAATTCAAGAAAAGTCCCATCGTTCTGCCGATAGACTTTCTTTAGTTCTATGGTGCAATATTCCGTCTGCTTCAAGGCCTGGCTGGAGAAGAAATAAGGCGTGTCATAGTATTTGCGCAGCATCTGCCACTCATCGTCTTTCACTACGGGAGACAGCTGCTGTAAGTCGCCAATCATCAGCAGTTGCACGCCGCCAAAGGGTTTGTTCCGGTCGCGGAACCGCCTCAAGACGGCATCCACCGAATCGAGCAAGTCGGCACGGACCATACTGATTTCATCGATGACCAATAAATCTATGCTGCGTATAATGTTGATTTTCTCTTTCCCGTAACGAAAACGGTAGGTTGCCTTGCCATCTGCGCTGAATGAGCTTTCGGGCACATAAGGAGCGAAAGGTACTTGGAAAAAGGAGTGGATGGTGACACCGCCTGCATTGATAGCGGCAATTCCCGTCGGTGCAAGTACAATCATCCGTTTCGGACTCTCCGCCCTCAGTTTTCGCAGGAAAGTTGTCTTACCGGTACCTGCCTTGCCGGTCAAAAAAAGATGAGTGCCTGTGTTTTCAATGAATTGCCATGCAAGCGCTATTTCGGGATTATTCTCCATTGATATGTTTATTATTCAACCAATCCGCTCTCTCTCAGAATGATACGGATTTCATCAGTAGCCATATATGATAATAGGACAAAGATAACGCTTATTTCGTTATCCTTGTCCTATTATTCCATTTATTTGTACCCAGCCTGAACAAGCCCTTTACGGGGCGATCCGGGCTATTTCAAGCTACCGCCGATAATATCGAGCAGCTCATTCGTAATGGCCTGCTGACGGCTCTTGTTATACTGTTTCGTCAAATCTTGAATCAACTCGTTGGCATTATCTGTCGCCGTCTGCATGGCAAGCATACGGGCAGCATGTTCCGAAGTATTGGAATCGAGAAGCACGGTAAATATCTTCTGACTCAACACTTTTGGCAGAAGTTCCGCTATCAGTTCGCCGACGGAAGGTTCCACAATGTAATCATTATTAAAACTGCGGGCATCCTCCGGTACATCTTCTGCCGCCTCCTGCGCTACTTGCGTCAGGTCAATGGGCAGATAATTCTCGCGGAGCAGCACCTGCGAACCCATCGATTTGAAGTGATGGTAAATCAGCTCCACATGGTCAATCTGCTTTTCCACAAACTCATGCATCAACTTCTCTGCCAGCTCATACGCTTCAACGTACGAAGGCTTGTCTGCCATCACCTGGTAGCTGCCTTGCGGCACATATCCCATTTTCTTGACGGCTTCCTCCACCTTTCTCCCAACGGGATATATCAGAATATTCTCCTTGCCCAGCGACTGGTAATCTTCCAAAGCCCGTTCCAGCATCTTCGCCACATTCGAGTTGAATGCACCGCACAAGGAACTATTGGACGAAAACGCCACGACCGCTACCCTCGTCACGGGTCTTTTCTCGGTATAGGGCGACTCGAAGGAAGCATCCGTACGCAGAAAGTTCGTCAGAATCTCACTCAGCTTCCGTTGATAAGGCAGCATATTCTCAATCCGCCCCTGCGCCTTATGCAGTTTGGCAGAGGCTACCATCTTCATAGCCGATGTTATCTGGCGTGTACTCTTGACGGAGCTTATTCTATTTTTTACCTCTTTCAGTGAAGACATGATAATTAAGGATTAAGGATTAAGGATTAGGGATTAGGGATTATATTGCATATACGGTGTAGTTGGATTGCCGGATATATCAACAAAATCACTTATCACTAAACGCTAATCACTATTTACATGAATTGCCTTGCAACCGCCTCTGCCGTCTCCTCAATCTTCTTGCAGACATCGTCATTGATGGCACCCGTCTTTAAAACGTCGAGTACCTCCATGCGATAGTTCATCTCAAGAGACTCAAGGAAGTTGCGTTCAAACTCGCTGACCTTGTCCAAAGGAACATTCCTCAACAAGCCGTGCGTGCCGCAATAAAGAATGGCAATCTGCTTTTCTACCGGCATCGGGCTGTATTGGGGCTGTACCAGCAGGCGTGTATTCTTCTGTCCCTTGTCGATGGTCAATGCCGTCACGGGGTCCATATCGCCACTGAACTTGGTAAACGCTTCCAGCTCCCGGTACTGTGCCTGATCGATCTTCAATGTACCTGCCACCTTCTTCATAGCCTTGACTTGGGCATTACCACCCACACGGCTCACAGAGATACCCACGTCAATGGCCGGACGGTTACCCTGGTTGAAGAGGTTCGTATCAAGGAATATCTGACCGTCTGTAATGGAAATGACATTGGTTGGGATATACGCGGACACGTCTCCTGCCTGTGTTTCGATAATAGGCAATGCAGTCAGTGAACCGCCACCTTTCACCTTGCCTTTCAGACTGTCCGGCAGGTCGTTCATCTCGCGTGCCACTTCCTGCTGGTTGATAATCTTCGCCGCACGCTCCAACAATCGTGAATGCAGATAGAAGATATCACCGGGATATGCCTCACGACCGGAGGGACGACGCAGAATCAAGGATACTTCACGATAGGCTACGGCTTGCTTTGACAAGTCATCATACACTACCAAGGCATCCCGGCCGGTGTCACGGAAATACTCTCCGATGGCAGCCCCTGCAAAAGGGGGAGCGTAATACTGCAATGCAGCCGGATCGGCAGCAGTGGCAGCTACCACTATGGTATAATCCATCGCACCGTACTGGTGCAGGGTATTCACAATAGAAGCTACGGTAGAACCCTTCTGACCAATAGCTACATAAATGCAATATACCGGATCACCAGCATCAAAATTGGCACGCTGGTTGATGATGGTATCGATGGCAATGGCCGTCTTACCGGTCTGACGGTCCCCGATAATCAACTCACGTTGTCCACGCCCGATAGGAATCATGGCATCCACAGACTTCAGCCCTGTCTGCAAAGGCTGGTTCACAGGCTGACGGAAGATCACTCCCGGCGCCTTGCGTTCCAGCGGCATTTCATAAAGTTCTCCGCCTATCAGTCCTTTGCCATCGAGCGGCGCACCCAGAGGGTCTATTACACGGCCCAGCATACCCTCTCCCACCATGATGGAAGCAATACGCTTGGTACGCTTTACAATGAAGCCTTCCTTGATTTTATCCGTAGGGCCAAGCAACACAGCACCCACATTATCCTCTTCGAGGTTCATCACAATGGCCTTGATGCCGTTGTCGAACTCCAACAACTCGTTGGCTTCGGCATTGCGCAACCCATAGATACGGGCTACACCGTCACTGACTTGCAGTACCGTGCCAATCTCGTCCAACTGTACGCGGGTGTCAATCCCTTCCAGTTGCTTGCGGAGAATATCGGAGACTTCGCTTACTTTTATATTTTCAGACAACATCTTAGTATTTACTATTTTACAATTTACTATTTACTATTTGAAAGAACCCGAATCATATACTGTTTGACCTCTACAACTTACGCATCACAAGACTATTAAATAAGTAAATTGTAAATTGTCAAATCGTAAATCACACGATTCTTCTATTCTTATCAATGAACTGCTGTTTCACTTTCTTAAGCTGCGTAGCAATACTGGCATCCAGACGGAAGTCGTTGATGTCGAAGATAAAACCACCTTCAATGGAGGGATCCACTTCAGTCTGCAGCTCCATGCTGGCATGCAGCAGGGAGGAAGCACTGTCATGGATGCGCTCCCGCACTTCCTGGCTGACGGGAACGGCTGTTATCAGCTTTCCTACACCGATATGCTTGTCTTTCCGGTACAAATCCAGAAAACTCAGGCAGATGTACTGGAGAAAGTTTTCCCGCCGGTTCTTCAACACCAGGGTCATGAAACGCGCAAACTCACGGCCCGCAGGAGCATCCCCCACAGCAGCGGTACAGATAAGTGTTAACTTCTCACGTATCGTCAGGATGGGGTTTTCCAATGCCATGCGCAAATCCGGATGTTTCCTGAAGCTACGGTCGAGCATACAAAACTCCTTGTACAGAGTATCTTCTGCCCCCATGCTCTTGGCATATTCCATCAATGCTTTCGCATAACGCATCGAAACGATTCCTATATCCATTTCTTTGAGAATTAATTGTTTTTACTTGCGGCCAGCACTTCATCCAGCATCCGGTCTATCATCTCCATCTGCTCATGTTTCTCGTCCAGATTCTTGCGGATAATTTTCTCGGCTATATCTACGGACAAGACTGCCACCTGGCGGCGAATATCGCGGATGGCCTCTTCCTTCTCTTGCTGTATCTGCTTTTTAACTTCGTCCAGCTCCTTCTGCGCGGCGGCTTCCGCCTGCTTGCGTGCTTCGACGATAATCTTGTCACGCTCATGCATCGCCTCCCGCAGAATACGTCCTTGTTCTTTGTTGGCAGCAGCAATCAACGCTTCACTCTCCTCTTTCAGTTTGGAGAGCTGGGCATTTGCTTCGCGTGCCACTTCCAAAGACTGGTCGATGTAGGTCTTGCGACCTTCCACCATCTTGGTGATAACGGGAAAACCGTACTTGGCAAGCACCACAAACACCACACCGAATGAAAGGAGCATCCAGAACAGCAGACCACTATCGGGTAATAACAATGACATAATTTTATTTACTATTTGACAATTTACGATTTACAATTTGGCTGCGCGGTGATGCTGCACGGACAAATTGTAAATGGTAAATGGTAGATTGTACATTATAAAAAGAATACCAATAAACACACAACTACTGCCAACAAAGCAACACCTTCAATCAAGGCAGCGGCAATAATCATGTTCATACGGATATCTCCGGATGCTTCCGGCTGGCGGGCAATGGCCTCCATAGCAGAACCGCCGATTTTACCAATACCTACACCAGCACCAATAACAGCCAAACCAGCACCAATGGCTGCACCCAGTTTACTAACTCCCACACCTGCCGCAGCAGCTTGCAATAATACAGATAGTAACATAACTTTCAGTTTTTAAATGGTTATTTTTATTAATATTTATATTCCCAATAATCGTATCACTTCACCGCCTTCTCCTTATGCTCTTCCTGCGCCAGACCGATGAACACGGCTGACAGCATGGTGAACACATATGCCTGGATAAAGGCAACCAACAACTCAAGTGCATTCATAAAGATATTGAACAACACCGATGCCACGGTCAGCGTTCCGTTCAAAGCAGGTCCCATACTGGCCGAGATGAATATCAGGCAGGTAAGCACCAGCATTGCCATGTGCCCTGCCAGCATATTGGCAAAAAGACGTATCATCAAAGCAAACGGTTTGGTGAAAATACCGAAGAACTCGATAAACGGCATCATGGGGACCGGTACCTTCAGCCACCAGGGCACATCCGGCCAAAAGATATCTTTCCAATAAGTCTTGGTTCCAAAGATATTCACGGCCAAGAAAGTACAGATGGCCAATACCATCGTAATGGCTATATTTCCCGTCACGTTGGCCCCTCCGGGAAAGAAAGGAATCAGCCCCATAATGTTGTTGATGAAAATAAAGAAGAAGGCCGTCAGCAAGTAAGGTGCGAATTTACGGTACTTCGGACCGACACAGCTCTTTATAATATCATCGTTCACCATCATGATAAACATCTCCATAAACCCGATGAAACCACCGGGAGCGGCACTTCCCTGCGGGTGCTTGCGATACCAGTGCGCCACACTCAAAATGATAAGAAGCAGCAATGCGCTGTTGATGAGCAAAGCCAGTGTCACCTTCGTGATGGAGATGTCCAACGGGCGTATTTCGTTTCCGGTGGCATCATACTCCACCAGCTTGCCTTCGTACTTGCTTCCTGCGGGAGCGATGGAAAAGCCTTCATAACTTCCACCGTTCTCCTCCAGACGTGAGGATAGAAAGGCATGCCATCCGGTGGTAGAGCTATGCACTATTACCGGCAAAGGAATCGTAACGTGAGTTTCGCCCCACGTCGTGATGTGCCATTCGTAAGAATCGCCGATATGCCCGAAGACAATCTCCTTCACGTCCACCGTATTCTCGGCCCGCACCGTGGCGGGTAGCAACATGCCCAGTGCCAGCAGAATTACAGTCAGTATGTTACGCAATCTTTTCATTGTTACTTTTCTTTTTCAGTTTCCGATTCGCCTCAAAAGTGAAGAAGAACCAGGAATCATAAATCAAATATATCAGATAGTTGGCTATAAACGTCAACAAAAACGCCCTGGCTTCCTCACGTACTGCAACGCAATAAACCAGCATCACAATCATGGAGACCAGCATTCTCATCACACGCATCAGCAGATAAATCTGCAACATTCGTCCTGGCATCCGGTGACGGCAGCTTTCGGTCATATTAATCATGAATACTCCGAAAACAAAGAAGAAAAGCGGAATCAGCGGATAACCGCCGAAATAGTGATGCGGATTTATCGAAAAATACGCCCAACCGCCTACAATTCCTATCAATACCGTCAAGAGCGCTGTATGCAATAAGTAGTTTCTCTTAGTAATAGTCACGCCAACAACCTCTATTTTTTAATTTTTAATTTTTTAATAGCCTATTGCTGTTCTATACAGACGGCAACCCTTCCGTTACTCATCTCCACGAATCCGCTTTGAATATCCAACTCATGTTCCTCACCGTCCGTTGCGTAAATCAATTTCCCCGTTCCCAACGATGATACAATCGGTGCATGCTGCGGCAGGATAGAAAAAGAGCCCATAGTGCCCGGCAATGTAACACTTTCCACTTCCCCGTTGAAGAGTTCCTTCTCCGGTGAAACAATATTCAAATGCAACTTTTTCATCATCAAAGCTCCCAGACTTTTAATTTTTAATCGTTTTTCCCCCTGCCTGCTCCAGTAGTTTCTTACCCTTCTCAATGGCTTCTTCAATGGTTCCCACATTCAAGAAAGCAGGTTCGGGCAGGTAGTCCACCTCCCCGTCAAGAATCATCTTGAAGCCTTTGATAGTGTCCTCAATGGAAACCATTGTACCTGGGACACCCGTAAACTGCTCGGCAACGGCAAACGGCTGTGAAAGGAAACGCTGCACACGACGTGCACGGTTCACCAACGTACGGTCGGCATCAGAGAGTTCCTCCATACCAAGGATGGAGATAATGTCTTGCAATTCCTTGTTGCGCTGCAATATTTGTTTTACACGTTGTGCCACTTCGTAGTGTTCTACCCCCACAATGTGTGGGTCGAGAATGCGTGAAGTAGATTCCAACGGGTCCACAGCAGGATAAATACCAAGTTCAGTAATCTTACGACTCAACACCGTGGTGGCATCGAGGTGGGTAAACGTTGTGGCAGGTGCCGGGTCCGTCAAGTCATCGGCAGGCACATATACAGCCTGCACGGAAGTGATGGAGCCGTTTCTTGTAGAGGTAATACGCTCCTGCATGGCACCCATTTCCGTTGCCAGTGTCGGCTGATAGCCTACGGCAGAAGGCATACGGCCCAGCAAGGCCGAAACCTCGGAACCGGCTTGGGTGAAACGGAAGATATTATCAATGAAGAACAGAATGTCACGCGGACCGTCCGTCTCCGCTCCCATGTCACGGAAGGACTCGGCCACCGTCAACCCAGACAATGCCACGGACTGACGCGCACCGGGAGGTTCGTTCATCTGACCGAATATCAAAGACACTTGTGATTTGGCCACTTCGTCATAATCTACTTTGGACAAATCCCAATGGCCTTCCTCCATACCTTTCTTGAATTCTTCTCCGTAACGGATAACGCCGGATTCAATCATTTCTCTCAGCAGGTCGTTGCCTTCACGTGTACGTTCTCCTACACCGGCAAACACAGAGAAGCCGTGCTGCTTCTTCGCAATATTATTAATGAGCTCTTGGATAAGCACCGTCTTGCCTACACCGGCGCCACCAAACAGACCGATTTTACCGCCCTTGCTATATGGTTCCAGCAAGTCGATAACCTTGATGCCTGTATAAAGCACCTCTTGTACGGTAGTCAAATCTTCAAACTTAGGGGGGTCGCGATGGATGGGATAAGCACCGGTACGGTCCAACTCCTTCATGCCGTCGATAGAGTCGCCCACTACGTTCATCAGGCGGCCTTTGATTTGTGTACCTATCGGCATGGTGATGGGGCCTCCCAGCGGATGCACTGTCATTCCTCTCTGCAGGCCGTCCGTACTGTCCATAGCAACAGTACGCACCGTGTTTTCACCAATGTGCTGCTGTACCTCTACAATCAGTCTTTTGCCGTTCGACCTTTTTATTTCCAGTGCGTCGTGAATACTCGGCAACATCATTTCTGCCTCCGTTCCTTCGAAATAGACGTCTACTACAGGCCCGATTACCTGTGAGATATGTCCGACAATCTGTGACATAAGCAATCTTTTTATTCTATATTTCCTTAACCTTAATTCCGCAACACTATTATAAAATATTTTTTTTAAGTACCTGAGCAACAAAAAGTTGCTCAGGATTTTGCCATGTCAGAGGATTCACTTAACTTAGTGTTGCAAAAAAATAATCAAACAAAACCTCATCAGGCATGGCAAAAATACAAATAAAATCCGAGAAGCTCACTCCTTTTGGAGGAATATTTTCAATCATGGAGCAATTTGACTCCACATTGTCATCTGTAATCGACTCGACACTCGGTCTAAGGTGTAGCTCGTTCGGTTATCAGTACAGTGAAATCGTCCGTTCCCTCATGAGTATCTACTTCTGTGGTGGCTCATGCATTGAGGATGTCACTACTCATTTGATGAACCATCTCTCGCTCCATCCGACACTTCGTACTTGTAGTTCTGATACTATCCTCAGAGCGATAAAGGAACTGACGCAAGGAAACATCTCATACACATCAGATACGGGTAAGAACTACGATTTCAACACGGCTGACACACTCAATACCTTACTGCTCAATTGTATGTTTGCATCCGGCCAACTGAAAGAGGGCGAGATGTATGATGTTGATTTCGACCATCAGTTCATAGAGACTGAGAAGTATGCAAAGCCTACATACAAGAAGTTCCTTGGTTATCGCCCTGGCGTGGCGGTTATTGACGACTTGATTGTTGGCATTGAGAATAGCGATGGTAACACCAACGTTCGTTTTCATCAGAAGGACACGCTGAAGAGATTCTTTGAGAGATTTGAGCAGAACGGACTTACAATCAATCGTTTCAGAGCTGATTGTGGATCATGTTCCGAGGAAATCGTGGAGGAAATAGAGAAACACAGCAAATCCTTCTATATCCGCGCAAACCGCTGCAGTTCGCTCTACAATGACATCTTTGCTCTTAGAGGCTGGAAGACTGAGGAAATCAATGGCATTGAGTTCGAATTGAACTCTATTCTTGTTGAGAAGTGGAAGGGTAAAGCATACCGACTTGTGATTCAAAGACAGAAACGGATGGACGGTGTGCTGGATCTTTGGAAGGAGAATACACATACCGTTGTATCCTGACTAACGACTATGAATCTTCCACAAGAGAAATTGTCGAGTTCTATAACCTTCGTGGAGGAAAGGAACGTATCTTCGATGATATGAACAATGGTTTCGGGTGGGACAGATTGCCCAAATCCTTCATGGCAGAGAACACTGTGTTCCTTCTTCTTACGGCACTTATCCGTAATTTCTACAAGTCCATTATCCACAGACTTGACGTAAAGAGGTTCGGACTCAATGCAACAAGTCGCATAAAAGCGTTTGTCTTCAGGTTTGTCTCTGTACACCAGCCAAGTGGATCAGAACATCAAGGCGGTATGTGCTGAATATCTATACCTGTAATAATGCTTACGCAGATATTTTTCAGACTGATTTTGGATAACGCCTACAACTTATGGGTATGATACTGCGTATTGCCTCAAGTCGCATAGTGGGGCAAGGGGATATTGTGGGCAGAAGTGGGTATTTCAGCCTCAATTTATCTGCTAATTCAGTGATGAGAGGACGTTTAGACGCAAGAAGGACGCTGAAGAGCTTAGTTGCGGATTTGAGGCTTAATTATTTTTCCCAATACTAAGTTGTAAGTCGCGTGTATCCTCATTAACAAGTCAGCCAAGTCGCATCTTTCATCAGCTATGTACTCGTACCTATTAACGTTTGTCAGCTATGGTTTGTTCATCCCAATAGTTACATAAACAACAACGCAAATGTATAAACAATTTGCATGTAGTTGTTACCGTGTATAGCATTTTTTTAAACAAAAAAGACTATTTTGAACGATTAATACTACAATTGGAACAAATTGTTACAGACATGATAACGTCAGTTAACAATTAGTAAGAAAAAGGAATTGCCTACCCATCTTATGAAAAAACACTGAATTGACAACAGAGATTCTGTATATAATATACAAAAAATAAGCCTTGTCTCTCGACAAGGCTTATTCACAACACAAACACAAAATAAAACACGACAAAACTACTATGCAATCTTACCTGTCTATGCCGGGGAGGCATACGTACTAGTTACGGATATTCACATATACATAAACAGCTTCAGGCTGATTTGCACATTATAAACAAATGCGGGGAGGCATTTGTTTATTGCCTATTTGTTAAAAAACACAAATTCAAAGTTTGTCATTGAATACCTCTTTCACGAAGCTTCAACTGCCATTTCCATGCAGAAAGTAAAGTATCTTCAATACTTGTTTCTGCCTTCCAACCCAGTTCATTGTTTGCCAATTCCGGGTTTGCCCATACCTTCTCAATATCTCCGGCACGACGCCCCACGATCTGATAATTAAGTTTCACACCGGTAGCTTTTTCAAACGTATTGATCAGTTCCAATACGGAAAGTCCACGACCTGTACCGATATTGAATACTTCCACTTTTTCCTTCTGCTTGTTCTCCAAGATACGGCGGATAGCCACTACGTGTGCTTTGGCCAAATCGACTACATTGATGAAGTCGCGGATACAAGAACCGTCGGGAGTATCATAATCGTCACCAAACACGCTCAGTTTCTCACGGATGCCGATAGCGGTCTGGGTAAGATAAGGAATCAAGTTCTGCGGTACACCGTTAGGCAACTCTCCCAGCAATGCTGTGGGGTGTGCACCTATCGGGTTGAAGTAACGCAACAAGATGGCGTTTATCGGAGCACCGGAAGCAACTGTATCACGAATAATTTCTTCATTGATCTGTTTTGTATTACCGTACGGAGACTCAGCCTTCTTAATAGGTGCCTTTTCCGTTACCGGAAGTTCGTCCGGCTGGCCGTAAACTGTGCAGGAAGAAGAGAATACGATACCTTCCACTCCATGCTTCGGCATCAATTCCAGCAGGTTTATCAGTGAAACCAAGTTATTGCGATAATACAACAACGGTTTTTGTACCGATTCACCCACAGCCTTGCTAGCCGCAAAATGAATGATGGCTTTAATGCCTTTATATTTGGTAAACACAGCGTCAAGACCGGCATAATCCAAGCAATCCAATTCCTCGAATGCAGGGCGGATGCCCGATACCTTCTCTATGTTATCTACAACATCTGCGCTGGAGTTTGACAAATTATCAATAATAACAACTTCATAACCTGCGTTTTGAAGTTCCACCACCGTGTGAGAACCAATATAACCGGTTCCACCCGTAACTAAGATTTTCCCTTTCATATTAAATATAGATAATTTAGCTTTTAGGTTATCAATACGCCACAAATGTAAGGAAATAAATTAATAAAAACAGAAAAAGGGGGATAAATTTTAGTTTATCCCCCTTCCACTTTATTTCCGTTTTTTCTTCTTTAAATCTTCACAACCCCCGAAAAGCCCATGAATGCCATTGCCAGCAGACCGGCAGTAATCAAAGCTATCGGAGTACCCTGCATACCTTTCGGTACACTAACCAGGCTCATTTGCTCGCGCAGGCCTGCAAACAGTGTCAGTGCCAAGCCGAAACCAAGAGCTGTAGAGAAGGCATAAACCACCCCCGTCAACAAATCAAAGTCTTTTCTGGATTACCAAAATAGCCACACCCAGAATACAGCAGTTAGTAGTAATCAACGGCAGGAACACGCCCAAGGCCTGATACAGAGAAGGAGAAACTTTCTTCAGGATAATCTCTACCATCTGCACCAATGCGGCAATCACCAGAATAAAGGTAATAGTCTGCAAATAGCCCAAATCAAAAGCGTCGAGCACATACTTCTGAATAAGGAATGTCACGATAGTGGCGATGGTGAGCACGAATGCCACCGCTGCCGACATGCCCAATGCAGTCTCCACTTTCTTGGAAACTCCCAAGAACGGGCAAATTCCCAAGAATTGCGACAATACGATGTTGTTCACAAATATAGCGGTGATAAATATCAATATATATTCCATAATCATTAAATTAAGAATTAAAAACTAAAAATTAAAAGCCCGGCAGCCTACCGCCGATACGTTCTCAATTTTTTCATTTTTAATTTTTCATTATTAATTCTTCTTCATACTGTTGATTAAAGCAATGAGATAGCCCAATGCGATGAATGCACCCGGAGCAAGGACAAATACCAACATGCCGTATTCTTCGGGAAGGATACTCAGGTTGAATATCTTGCCGGTTCCCAGGAACTCACGCACGGCACCCAGCAATGTCAGTGCAATGGTAAAGCCCAAGCCCATGCCCAGACCGTCGAACAAGGAAGCCACCGGATTGTTTTTGGCAGCAAATGCCTCGGCACGTCCCAATACGATACAGTTTACAACAATCAGCGGAATGAACAAGCCCAGCGTGGCGTACAATGCAGGAACGTAGGCTTGCATAATCATCTGCAACAAGGTTACAAATGATGCAATAACCACAATGAATGCAGGAATACGCACCATATCAGGAATCAGATTCTTGATAGATGAAATTACCACATTCGAACAAATCAACACAAACATGGTTGCCAGTCCCATACCCATACCATTGATGGCAGAAGAAGTGGTTCCCAATGTAGGACACATACCCAAAAGGAGTACAAACGTAGGATTCTCTTTGACAATCCCGTTCATCAATACTTTAAAATTATTCATATCTTCTACTCCTTTCTCATTTAGCGCTGAGTGTATCCACAGCTTCGGGAGCTGCGGAATCAGCAGGTTGTTCAACATTCTTTTGAGTAGCGCCGGTAGTGCCGTCGGCAGTTTCCTGACCGGCATAGGCAGCATAAGCCGCATTCACTGCATTCAAAAAAGCACGTGAGGTGATGGTAGACGCTGTAATGGCATCTACTTTACCACCGTCCTTGCTCACTGTCAATGCAGCTTCACCCGGATTCATGCCGGTGATGTCACCTTTATTGCCTTTCTTGAACCAGTCGGCAGCCTTGGAACCCAACCCCGGAGTTTCCACATGCGACAACAAGGAGTAGTCGATGATTTTGCCTTCAGCATCGAAACCGACCAACACTTTCAGCTCACCGCCAAAACCCATGGCAACAGCTTCCACAGCAGCTCCGATATATTCTCCGCCTTTGGTGGCAGGATATACAGAATACTGTACTCCGTTTACTTCCTGCATCTTCTTCTCGGCGATGGGGTCATTGTCGAAGCCCGGAACCACCGCACTTACGGCATCGCTCAAGGTCTTTGCATTGGCCTGCGCAATGGGCTCCTTCGTCAATTCGTTTACATAAGCCAGCAACGCTACGGAGATTGCGGTAACGCCCGTAAGTACCAGCAACATATTCTTCAAGGATGATTCTAACTTTTTCATTTCTTCTTCGCTACCTCCCCAAAGCGTTTAGGTTTAACATAGGTGTTGATGAGCGGAGTGAACGCATTCATAATCAGAATGGCAAACGACATACCCTCCGGATATGCACCGAACAGACGGATGATGACAGTCAGTAGGCCGATGCAAACACCATAAATCAGCATACCTTTGTGGCTCATCGGAGAAGTCACGTAGTCCGTAGCCATAAAGACAGCACCCAGCATCAGACCACCGGACAACAACTGTACGACCGGGGATACATAAAGTTCCGGATTGACCAGATACATGATACCGGAGAACACGAATACCGTCACCAGAATAGATACCGGAATGTGCCAGGTGATGATTTTCTTCCACAACATGTAGAACAAACCAAGCAGCAGCGCCAAGGCACTCACCTCACCGAGACATCCTCCATTATTACCTATCAGAAGGTCGAAAGCTCCCGGAAGGTCGCTCAGGGACATGCCCGGAGCACCATTGATGACACCTTTCATAATAGCCAGCGGCGTAGCAGCCGTCGTGGCATCCGTATAGGCTGTCAACTGGCCTACAGCCGGCCATGTCGTCATCTGCACGGGGAATGAAAGCAACAGGAATACACGTCCTGCCAGTGCAGGGTTAAAGGGATTGCAACCCAAACCTCCGAAGGACATCTTGCCTACCCCGATGGCAAACAAGGCACCAAGGATGATAATCCAGATGGGCAGGTTGGAAGGCAGGTTAAAGGCCAGCAACACACCGGTAATGATGGCAGAGCCGTCGGTGATGGTTGTGGTCTCTTTTTTCATGAGGAATTTGCCGATGGCCCATTCAAAGAACAAGCAGGCTGCTACGGAAGTGGCCGTAACAATCAGCGCACCCAGTCCGAAAAAGTAAAGCGAAACGAGGAATGCCGGAATCAATGCGATAAGCACACCGTACATATTCTTCTTCACGCTGTCACCGCCGTGAACGTGGGGCGAAAGGGATACGATTAATTTATTCATACTTCGTTATTTTTTAGCTTGACGTGCACGGATCATCGCTCCTACCTTACCCTTACCCAAGCGGATATAATCCAGCATCGGACGGTTGGAAGGACAAGTGAACTGGCATGAACCGCATTCTATACACGACATAATGTCTTCTTTCTCTACTCTTTCAAAATCTCCGTGGGCCGAAACGGTAGCCAGCAGATACGGCTCCAACCCCATCGGGCAGGCTCCCACGCACTTGGCACAACGGATACAAGGCTGTACCTCGCCGCGCTTGGCTTCCTTCTCGTTCATAATCAGAATACCGGAGCTTCCTTTGGCTGTCGGTACATCCGTATTTACCAGAGCTTTACCCATCATCGGGCCACCGCCGATAATCTTGCCCGTATCTTCGGGCAGACCGCCGCAAGCTTCAATCAGCTGCTTCATCGGCGTACCGATACGTGCCAGGAAATTGGACGGCTTTGCCAACGACTTACCAGTCACGGTAATGACACGCTCAAACAGAGGTTTGTTCTTCTGTACGGCCTGGTAAACGGCAAATGCGGTACCCACATTCTGCACCACAGCTCCCGTGGAGATAGGCAGCGCACCGGCTGCAACCTGGCGACTGATGACAGCATCAATCAACTGCTTTTCACCACCCTGCGGATATTGTACCTTCAAGGGTACCACCTCGATACCTGCATAGCTGGAAGCAACCTTCGTCATCAGCTGGATGGCATCGGGCTTATTGTTCTCAATGCCGATGAATGCCTTGTTCACCTTTACCGCCTTCATCAGAATGGATACACCTACCATAATTTCTTCCGCATGTTCCAGCATCAGCTGATGGTCGGCAGTCAGATACGGTTCGCACTCTACGGCGTTGATGATGACACACTCTGCCTTGAATGCAGGAGGAGGACACAACTTGACCTGCGTAGGGAAGCATGCACCGCCCAGACCTACGATACCTGCATCAGCGATTTTCTTCACGATTTCCTCGGAGGTCAGACTGCATTCCTTCACCAACGTTTCGGAACGGTCAATGGATTCTTCCCATTCATCCCCTTCTACGTCAATGAATATAGCAGGCTTGGCGTAACCGCTGGCATCGACAATCGTGTCAATCTTAGCGACTTTCCCGCTGACAGACGAATGAATGGCTGCTGATACAAAACCGCCGGGCTCGGCAATCTTTGTACCCACTTTCACAACATCACCTTTGGCAACGATAGGCTTGGCAGGAGCACCGATGTGCTGTCCCAGCAAGATAGCGGCCTTGGCCGGAATCTCTGCCTTGATGATAGGCTGATGTGCTGAAAGTTTATTTTCGTGTGGATGGACTCCACCAATTGAAAATGTCTTCAACATACAATTCTGTATTTTTAGTCGTTTATTTACTTTATTAATTCATACCTCAACTTGGGAAGTCTAAACCTCTGCTTTGGGAGTCTCAACCTCAGCTTTAGGAGCTGCAACCTTTACTTGGGGAGCTGCATCGTCAGCCTTCGGTTTGCGCGGCGGGAAGTTGAGGGCAATGATTGTGTTTTGCGGACAAGCTTCCTCGCACTTGCGACAGGATTTGCACTTATTGGGGTCAATGTAAGCCAGATTGTTTTCCAGCGTGATAGCCTCGAACGGACAAACCTTCACACACTTGCCGCAACCGATACATGCCACGGTACAAGCCTTGCGTGCTACGGCCCCCTTGTCCTTGTTTACACACTGTACGTAAATACGACGTGATTTCTTGCCTTGAGGACGGATTTCAATAATAGATTTCGGACAAGCCTTGGCACAAGCTCCACAAGCTGTACATTTTTCTTCGTCCACTTCCGGAAGACCGGTTTCAGGATTCATGTGAATAGCATCAAACTGGCAGGCAGCCACACAGTCGCCGCATCCCAGACAGCCATAACTACAACCCGTTTCACCACCATAGAGAGAAGCCGCAATGGCACAACTCTTAGCGCCATCGTATTGGTTCACACGAGGACGGTTGGCACAAGTTCCATTACATCTCACCACCGCAACCATAGGTTCGGCAGCAGCGGCATCCAAGCCCAGAATCTCGGCAATCTTTGTCATGACGGGCTGTCCACCCACCGGACAAAGTTTACCATCCAGCGAACCTGCCTTTACGCAAGCATCTGCAAATCCGCTACAACCGGGATAACCACATCCGCCGCAATTCGCCTGAGGAAGCACTTCGCTCACCTTGGCAATCCGCGGATCTTCATACACGGCGAATTTCTTGGAAGCCACGTAAAGAATAGCGGCCGATACCAGCGCTATAACTCCCAATGAAATCACTGCAATCAGAATTACATTCATAAATTAGTTGTTTATTAATTATTTGTTTTATTATTAGTTAGTTCATCGGTCGTACGGAGAATGAGAACTTCTTACCCATCCGCGACTTGTTCAGCCACAATATATAATAATAAGGTATAAGAAGTGCCAGCGAACAAAGTGCAGAACGCAGCTCGTCATTCCAGATAGCCATAAAGACAAACAGTGAAATTATCAGAATAAGGAAAGGAAATATAAAGGCAAACAGAACTGCCATCACTCCCATTGAAAGTTCGCCCGTCACCCATACACGGTCGCCGGGCTGGTAGGATGCGGCATCGGCATCGGCCACATCGACAAGTTTCTCTTTCGTATCCGCAGAGGTACAATGTCCCTTGACACTACACGAAGCGCATGCTGAAGTCTGGATGATTCTCACTTGGAGATGAGAACCGTTTATGTTTTCCACAATACCTTGATGTTTTATAGTATTCGCCATTTTGCAAAGTGTGCATTACAAATCGTGGCAAATTTACGCATTATTTGTGAACTGCAAACCTTTCCTATGTATTTTCTGTGTTCGTAAACATGCTTTTTCTATGTTTTTATGTTTTTTCACCTGCCACAGACTACAAAAAGACAAAAAACAGACGGTCTGTCAAGGGAAAACAGACCGTCTGACTAACTAAAACAGATAATCTGTTCACTCCGAACAGACCATTTGTTTATTTACCATTTATAATTGATACCGAAACTGAGCAATTCTTTTACCTGAAAATAGCTGTCCCCTTCCGTCGGCTTGGCACTGTCGTCATAGCGGGCGTGCACATAGAGCTTGGTGGAAAGATAGCGGTTCAGCACAAAGTTCACCGTGTTTTCCCATTCAATACGTGTCCACTCATAACTGGTCTGGAAGTCCAAGCGGGAATCCAGCGTAATGGAAGGAATGATGGTCCATGAAAGTGTAGGCTGTATCTGCGAACCGAAGTTATGCTTCACGCATTTGCCCTCATCAAGACCGAAACTCACTTCATTCACCCCCTTATTTCCTACATAGCGCAGCATGTACGTCAGCGGAGCCATGAAAACGGACAAGCTGAATTTCTGCTTCTTCAACTTGTAGTCCATACCGATACTGCTCGACCAGTCCGCCGGAGCAAAGAAAGCCGAAACCAGCTCTTCACTGTTGGCCTTGTAGCCATTGCAGAACTGGGTCTTAAACTCAGTCGTGATGGTATAATACCACTTGGACGCAGCCTGAATACCCAGTTTACTGTACAGCCGGAGTTGGTCGGTACTTACCAGATAGTTATGAAACTCGTCGGAAGGTGCGGAGCTGAAGCCCAGCTTGGCATCGAGCAGATTTTCCCACTGCACCTTTTCACGGTCATTATAGTTGGCAAACAATTGCAGGTTGGCAAGCACGGCGTTAGTGCTCTCACCTCCCTTGTACCAGTTGTCGGAGATATAGTTCTGGGTAATCTGCAATGAACCGTTTCCACCCGTCACCCACCAGTTGGGCTTGTGGATAATCACGTCGGCTTCCTCCTTCACTCCCACCATATTCTCTTGTGCAAACAGTTTCACGACGGACGGCTTGGAAGAAACCTCCTTCTCTATATTATCCTTGAATATCTTCCCTTTCATCACCTCCTTCTCGGTCATTACAACCAGATTGGGACAATTCACATACGTGTTCAGCAGCGTACGGTCCACCAGTTTGTTGGCTCGGTCCTTTGAGGTGAAACTCAGTGTGTCGAACGGCAACATCTCGCGCGTCAGGGCAGGCACCGTATCAGGCACCTGGAAATGCCAGTCCACCTTGGAAAGGCGTCTCATGGGGGCATAATAATAGGTAAGGGGAAGGAACAACCTATAGTAGTTCGGATTGGAAGGTATATAACGCTCCGGAGTCGTGGGGTCATTCAAATAATCCAGCACTCCGATATACCTTTCATATAATATGGAAACAGTATCCAGCCTGTACCCCATACCTTCCGGTTTCAATTTCAGAATCATGTATTCTTTCATTATATCCGGCAAGGTGTCGGCTTTGGCAGTTGTTTCCTGTCCACTGTTCTTCGAGGCGGTATCCAGCGTATTCTGTGCCATCACCGACGAAGAAATCATCGTAGCAATTAACCAAAATGCAATGTGTCTATTCTTCATAATGCCCTAAAGTCTATGTTTCGAGCGCAAATTTAGCTTAAAATGTTTAGAAAACATAGAAAAGCCATAAGAAAAAGGCAAGAAGGACTTTCTTCGATGAAATCGTATTTTTTAATAATTGTTTCATCGAAACTTTCTCTACTTCCTCTTTTTTTTATAATTTTGCGCTTTTTAAGTTCTACGTGTACTGACGGGAGCAGTGCGCACCCTGAACGACAAGCCGTATAGGCTCTTGGCATTAGATTAAACAATTAATAAAATAATATAGTTGTGGGAGAAACTAAGTATATCTTCGTAACTGGTGGTGTTGCCTCCTCATTAGGTAAAGGTATTATTTCATCATCAATAGGTAAATTACTGCAAGCCAGAGGTTACAAGGTAACCATCCAGAAGTTTGACCCGTACATCAACATCGACCCGGGTACACTGAACCCTTATGAACACGGCGAATGCTACGTTACCGTGGATGGCCACGAAGCCGACCTCGATTTGGGACATTACGAACGTTTTTTGGGCATCCAGACCACCAAGGCCAACAATATCACGACCGGACGCATCTACAAAAGCGTCATCGACAAAGAACGCCGTGGTGACTATTTGGGAAAGACTATTCAGGTTATCCCCCATATTACAGACGAAATCAAGCGTAATGTAAAACTGCTGGGAAACAAATACAAATTCGACTTTGTTATTACCGAGATTGGCGGTACAGTGGGTGACATCGAGTCTCTGCCCTATCTGGAAAGCATCCGTCAGCTGAAGTGGGAACTGGGAAAAGACGCCTTGTGCGTACACCTTACTTATGTTCCTTATCTGGCAGCAGCAGGCGAATTGAAGACCAAACCTACCCAGCACTCCGTAAAGGAACTGCAAAGTGCCGGTATCCAACCCGATGTCCTCGTACTGCGTACGGAACACGAGTTGAGCACTACCCTGCGCAAGAAGGTGGCTCTGTTCTGCAATGTGGACGAGAATGCCGTGGTGCAGAGCATCGACGCGCCTACCATCTACGAGGTGCCCATCTTGATGCAGAGCCAAGGACTGGACGTTACCATTTTGAAGAAAATGGGACTTCCCGTCGGTGATACTCCGGGACTGGGACCGTGGCGCGCTTTCCTCGAACGCCGTCACAAAGCCGAAGAGACTGCCCCGCTGCACATCGCATTGGTGGGCAAATATGACTTGCAGGATGCCTACAAGTCCATCCGCGAGGCCCTTTCACAAGCAGGAACCTACAATGACCGCAAGGTGTCGGTAGACTTCGTGAACAGTGAAAAGCTGACGGACGAGAATGTGGCAGAAGCCTTGAAAGGTATGGCAGGCGTACTTATCGGTCCAGGCTTCGGCGAACGCGGCGTTGCCGGCAAGTTCGTAGCCATCAAATATGCGCGTACGCACGACATCCCCACCTTCGGTATCTGTCTGGGTATGCAGTGTATCGCCATCGAATTTGCCCGTAACGTACTGGGTTATGCCGATGCCAACTCACGCGAGATGGACGAAAAGACACCACACAATGTCATCGACATCATGGAAGAGCAGAAGTCCATCACCAATATGGGTGGAACCATGCGTCTGGGTGCCTACGAATGTGTTCTGCAGAAAGGCAGCAAGGCATACGAGGCATATGGTACCGAGCATATCCAGGAACGTCACCGTCACCGCTACGAGTTCAACAACAGCTTCAAGGATGCCTACGAAGCAGCAGGCATGAAGTGTGTGGGTATAAACCCCGAATCGGACCTGGTGGAAATTGTTGAGATTCCCGCATTGAAGTGGTTTGTCGGTACCCAGTTCCATCCCGAATATAGCAGTACGGTATTGCATCCGCACCCACTGTTCGTAGCATTCGTGAAGGCCGCCATCGAAAATGAAAACGAAAAGAAATAATTTGTAATAAGTAATTTGTAATCAACAAAGAATGGATAAAAATACCATCACAGGTCTTGTTCTGATAGCGATATTGTTAGTAGGTTTCAGCTTTCTGAGCCGTCCCAGCCAGGAGCAGTTGGAAGCACAGCAACGTTACTACGACTCCATAGCCCAGGTGCAACAGCGCGAAGCCGACTTGAAAGCCAAGGCAGAAGCAGCCCTGGCCAACGAAAGCGGAGCGGAAGCAAGCGTTGACTCCACTGCCCTCTTCTTCGACGCCCGTCAAGGAACCAACTCGCAGGTAACCATCCAGAACAACCTGGCAGAAATAACCGTAGATACAAAAGGCGGGCGCATAGCTTCGGCCACGCTGAAGGAATACATGGGACAAGACAAGACGACCCCCGTCACACTGTTCAGCGGCAATGACGCTTCCATGAATTTCCTCTTTTACAACAAGAAAGAGACTATCCAGACGGAAGACTATTATTTCACCGCAGTAAACCGTACGGACAGTACCGTCACCATGCGTTTGTCGGCAGACAGCAACAGCTATATCGACTTTACCTACAGCATGCACAATGACACATACCTGATAGACTTTACTATCCAGGCAGTCAATATGGAAGGCAAGCTGGCCGCCACCAACAATTATGTGGACATCGAGTGGTCTCAGCGTGCCCGTCAGATAGAGAAGGGTTACACCTACGAGAACCGTCTGGCTGAGCTGACTTACAAAATCGCCGGAGAGGGTACCGATTATCTGTCTGCCAACAAGAACGATGAAAAGGAAGTTCCGGAACGTCTGGACTGGATTGCCTTCAAGAACCAGTTCTTCTCTTCGGTATTCCTGGCAGATGCCGACTTTGAAAAGACCAAGCTGAGTTCCAAGATGGAGACTCAAGGCAGCGGCTACATTAAGGACTATTCTGCGGAGATGAGCACGAAGTTCGACCCTGCCGGCAAGGAACCTACCCAGCTGTTCTTCTACTTCGGCCCCAATCACTACAAGACCCTGACCGCACTCGACAAGGGGCGTGACGAGAAGTGGGAGCTGAACCGTCTGGTCTATCTGGGCTGGCCGCTCATCCGCTGGATAAACAAATGGTTCACCATCAACATCTTCGACTGGTTGTCCAGTTGGGGGTTGAGCATGGGTATCGTACTGTTGTTCATGACGTTAATCGTAAAAGCTGTAGTATTCCCCGCAACGTGGAAAACCTACATGTCCTCTGCCAAGATGCGCGTACTGAAACCGAAAATCGACGAGATAAACAAGAAGTACCCCAAGCAGGAAGATGCCATGAAGAAGCAGCAGGAAGTGATGGGCCTCTACAGCCAGTACGGAGTCAGTCCGATGGGCGGATGTCTGCCGATGCTGATACAGTTCCCTATCTTGATGGCCTTGTTCATGTTCGTGCCGAGTGCCATTGAACTCCGCCAGCAGAGCTTCTTGTGGGCAGACGACCTTTCCACTTACGATGCGTTCATCAACTTCCCGTTCCATATCCCGTTCCTGGGAAGCCACCTCAGCTTGTTCTGCCTGCTGATGACGGTTACCAACATATTGAACACGAAGTACATGATGCAGCAACAGGATACGGGTGCCAATCCGCAGATGGCTGCCATGAAGTGGATGTCATACCTGATGCCTATCATGTTCCTCTTCATATTGAACGACTATCCTTCGGGATTGAACTATTACTACTTCATCTCTACGTTAGTCAGTGTGGTAACAACGCTCATCATGCGCAAGACAACCAATGAGGAAGCCCTTCTTGCTCAGTTGGAAGCCAACAAGAAAGACCCGAAGAAGATGAAGAAAACCGGTTTCGCCGCTCGTCTGGAAGCCATGCAGAAACAGCAGGAACAGATGATGAAAGAAAAACAGAACAAAAAGTAGTAAGACTACCGTTCAAGATATTCTTTTGCAGAAAGCCGGACAATGACATTTGCCCGGCTTTCTTATCCTTACACCAACGAAAAAATTCACAGACTCTAAATTATGCAGACTAAATACACCTACAAACAAATCTGGCTCATAGCCTACCCTATCCTAATCAGCCTCCTTATGGAGCAGATGATAGGTATGACGGACACCGCCTTCCTCGGACGTGTAGGCGAAGTCGAGTTGGGAGCATCTGCCATCGCCGGTGTCTTCTATATGGTCATCTTCATGGTTGCCTTCGGTTTCAGCATCGGGGCACAGATACTCATTGCCCGGCGCAACGGCGAACGGCAGTATAAGGAAATCGGTGACTTGTTCTATCAGGGCATCTATTTCCAAGTCGGGATGGCGACAGTCATGTTCCTGCTGTCCTATTGCTTCTCGCCGATTATCCTGAAACGCATCGTAGCCTCGGAACATATCTACGAAGCAGCCACCAGCTACCTGCACTGGCGTGTATTCGGTGCCTTCTTCTCGTTCAGCGCAGTCATGTTCCGTGCCTTTTCTTGGGAACCACCCAGACCAAGACACTGACACTGAACTCTATCGTCATGGTGTTGAGCAATGTTGTATTCAACTATATCCTGATTTTCGGTAAATTCGGTTTTCCTGCACTCGGCATTGCCGGAGCCGCCATCGGCTCCTCATTGGCCGAGCTGGTTTCGCTGTTATTCTTCATCCTCTATACCCGTAGCCGTATCGACTGCTGCAAGTACGGGCTGGACCGTATTCCGAAGTTCCGGCTGGACGTATTGAAACGGATGCTGAACGTCTCTTTCTGGACCATGATACAGAATTTCTTCTCCTCTCCACCTGGTTCTTGTTCTTCCTTTATGTGGAGCATCTGGGAGAGCGCTCGCTGGCAGTGACCAACATTGTCCGCAACGTGTCCGGCATACTGTTCATGGTACTCATGGCGTTTGCCTCTACCTGCGGGTCACTGGTCAGCAACCTTATCGGTGCAGGCCACTCCGATTGCGTGGCAGGCACTATCCGGCAGCACGTACGCATAGCCTACGTTTTCGTACTTCCGCTGGCATTGCTTTTCGCGCTGTTCCAGCTGATTCTGGGAATTTATACCGACATACCCGACCTGCAGGACGCTGCCGTGCATTCGCTTTGGGTGATGTGCTCCACCTATCTGTTCCTGGTTCCTGCCAATGTCTATTTCCAGGCAGTTTCCGGAACCGGCAATACGCGTACTGCATTGGGCATGGAGCTGGCAACGCTGGTCATCTACACAGCCTATATCACCTACATTATTCTGATTCTGCAACTCGACGTGGCCATCTGCTGGACCTCGGAAATGGTTTATTCCAGCTTTATTCTCATTTTCTGCTGGCTATATATCAAACGTGGGAATTGGCAAGGAAGGAAAATTTAGTATCTTTGCATTGAAATAACTGAAACAAAAAGCATATATGAAACAAGTAAATCTACTACTTATGTCAGCAGCCATGACATTGGCCTCTTGCGGAGGCACAAAAGATGCCGGACAGCAGCAGGACGCAGCAACGCTCATCCAGCGGTCGGACATCAAGATTGAAGGAAAGCGTATGACACCCGAGGCACTCTGGGCGATGGGACGCATCGGCAGTGTGGCCGTATCCCCCGACGAAAAGCAAATTGCCTACACGGTATCCTATTACAGCGTGCCCCAGAACAAGAGTAACAGCGAAGTCTTCGTCATGAATGCCGACGGTAGTGACAATACCCAGATAACGCATGACGCCTGGCAAGAAGGACAGCCCACGTGGTTTAAGGACGGCAAGAAGCTTGCCTTCCTTTGCAACGAAAGCGGCAGCAGCCAGGTATGGGAAATGAATCCCGACGGCAGCGGACGCAAGCAGCTGACTCAATACGAGGGAGACATCGAAGGGTTCTCTTTCTCGCCCGACGGCAAGAAACTCCTTTTCATTGCCCAGGTAAAGACCGTGAAGAGTACGGCAGACAAACATCCGGACCTTCCTAAAGCCACCGGCATCATCGTTACCGACCTGATGTACAAGCATTGGGACGAATGGGTGACTACTGCTCCCCATCCGTTCGTTGCCGATTTCGACGGCAATGCCATCAGCAATGTCACTGATATTCTTGAGGGAGAGCCATACGAAAGCCCGATGAAGCCCTGGGGCGGTATCGAGCAGCTGGCATGGAGCCCGTCTTCTGATAAGGTGGCCTATACATGCCGTAAGAAAACCGGACTGGCGTATGCCATTTCCACCAACTCCGACATTTATATCTACGACCTTGCCTCCAAGGAAACCAAAAACATCACGGAAGAAAACAAGGGATATGATACGAATCCCCAATACTCTCCCGACGGCAAATACATCGCCTGGCAGAGCATGGAGCGTGACGGCTACGAAGCCGACTTGAACCGCTTGTTTATCATGAACCTCGAGACCGGCGAGAAACGTTTTGTAAGCAAAGCTTTCGAATCGAACGTGGACGCCTTCTTGTGGAACAAAGATTCCCGGAGCATCTACTTCATCGGTGTATGGCATGGCGAGACACAGATTTACAACATCGACCTTGTCGGAAACGACAAGCTTACCCAGCTCACCGACGGCATGCACGACTATGCTTCGCTTGCCCTTTGCGGAAACAAGATTATCGCCAAACGCCATTCCATGAGCATGGGCGACGAAATCTATGCCGTAAACAGTGCACGCAACGGCGACGCTTTTGCAGAAGCAGTGCAACTGACCACAGAGAACAAGCAGATTTACGACCAGCTGGAGATGGGTAAAGTGGAAGCCCGCTGGATGAAGACCACCGACGGCAAGCAGATGCTGACCTGGGTGATTTATCCTCCGCAGTTCGACCCTAACAAGAAGTACCCCACCCTCCTCTTCTGTGAAGGTGGTCCTCAGAGTCCCGTCAGCCAGTTCTGGAGCTACCGTTGGAATTTCCAGATTATGGCAGCAAACGATTATATCATTGTAGCTCCCAACCGTCGTGGTCTTCCGGGCTTCGGTGTAGAGTGGAACGAAGCCATCAGCGGTGATTATGGCGGCCAGTGCATGAAGGACTACTTCACTGCCATTGACGAAATGGCCCAGGAACCTTTCGTTGACAAAGACCGCCTGGGTTGCGTAGGTGCCAGCTTCGGAGGTTTTTCCGTATATTGGCTTGCCGGACACCATGACAAACGCTTCAAGGCATTCATCGCACACGACGGTATCTTCAACATGGAAATGCAATATCTGGAAACGGAAGAGAAATGGTTTGCCAACTGGGATATGGGCGGCGCTTATTGGGAAAAGAACAACGCTACGGCACAACGCACTTTTGCCAACTCCCCGCATCTCTTCGTCGACAAATGGGACACCCCTATCCTCTGCATCCACGGAGAGAAGGACTTCCGCATCCTTGCCAACCAGGCAATGGCCGCCTTCGATGCAGCCGTGATGCGTGGCGTTCCTGCCGAACTGCTTATCTATCCGGACGAAAACCACTGGGTGCTGAAGCCTCAAAACGGCGTGCTGTGGCAACGTACCTTCTTTGAATGGCTGGACAAATGGCTGAAGCCGGCTAAGTAAAGCCCCTCAAAAACAATAAAAACAAATAATCCCGGACTCTTTGTCAAGAATCCGGGATTATTTGTTTTTATCGTACACCGCCCGATTCATTTTTTATGACTATAATTTGGGCAGTTCAAATAAAGTCAATACATTTGCTTTATGCACACTCCAAAGAAGTGTAAACAATATGTCCTAATATAACCCGATAAAAGATGAATGAAAATTGGCCTGAGATTGTGGAAACACTGATACCGTATTTTGAAACAAATTCGGTAGAAGGTGACTACCAGCGGGAAATAGAGAACTGCTTGAAATTTCTTGGATGGAAGAAGACCAATGGAACAATGGTATCCCAATATACATTACCGATAGGCAATAGCAACTCCATACGCCCGGACATTGTACTTTGGCGAAAGAACGAGCATGACACACAATCCCCCGTACTCCCTATTGAAATAAAGCGTCCGTCTAATATACGAAATGAAAGACAAGAAAATCAACTGATGTCGTATATGCGCCAGTTGAAACTTAATGTCGGATTATATATAGGAGAAAAGATACAACTTTACTATGACATTCCCAATGATGGAGAGAATCCCATTTGTGTATTTACAGCGGAAATTAAAAAAGAAGATACAAATGGTTCCATCATCTGTGACTTATTGAGCTACGACAAATTCAATCTGGAAAAAATAGAAACATTCTGTAATGAGCAATATAAAAAAATCCAAGCGCGTAATAATCTGCATAGGAGGGTGTCAGAATTCTTATCCGAAGGCAATGGGGTAAAGAATATGATTTCGTTGCTCAAAGACAAGTTTACAGCTGAAGGATTTGAGGAATCCGCCATTAATGAAGAATTTGCCAATCTTACGCTTACAGTACATTACGAAAATAAGAGCATTCTCCCTTCATTACAACTTAAAACGAGGCAAACATCTAAAAACTCACAAAACGACTATAAAGAAAGTGACTCCAAAGACCATACAAAATTCTCATTGGATGGAATCAACTTCTATGTCAAAAGACGTTTTGTATTGGAAGTAATCAAGCACTATATCAAAGACCATCCCAACATAAACTATGTTGAACTGGAAAAAGTCTTTCCATCCAATTTACACAGTAAAGCATTGGGTGTAATACGTACCTTGATAGAAGTCCAAGAAAAAATCAAATCTCATCCCGATTTAAAGAAACGTTACTTTCTTAAGCCTGATGAAGTTATTTTATTGGCAGACGGAACAAAAATTGTTGTCAACAACCAGTGGGGAACATTATTTCCAAGATTTCTTGAAGCAGCAAAGAAACTGTACCAAGTAACCAATGATACGGAAAGCAATACTCCAATATCCCGATTAAAGATTACTTTTGGTAATGGGAAAGTAATTCAAGAAACACAAGCAGCCGAGACTTTCCGGCAATTTGTGATGACAGTAGGTGTGGAACAAGTGCAATCTTTAAATATCAAGGTATGCAAGATTCCTTTGATATCAAACACACTTCATGAGAAATACCAGCGCGCTCAAAAACCATTAGGCAACGGACGGTTTCTTATGACCTGCAGCAATACAAAAACAAAGAAGCGTGATATTGAGCGTATTGCCAAAGCTTTGGGTATTCAGGTGACTGCAGAAATTGTATAATGGAAGACAGTAATTCAAGAGATATGTCTTGAAAAATACTTTTTCATGAAGAGTACGTATATTACGCTCAATAGTAAGATACACCCTATCAAGAAGATATAGCCATACTGTTGGTAATAAATATATCCTACTATTATAAAAGTCTGTATTGTCATATAGGCCAGAGAGACTATGACATGAGGAATCTTCAGCTCATTCGCCATAATCTGATACAGATGTTTGCGATGCGGCAGCCCGATATTCTCATGAAGCATCAGGCGGTGAATGATAGTCAGTACACTATCCACACCATAAACGGATAAAAGGACTATCCAACTGAAATCTTCCGTTTCAATGATGAGCCTGCCTATCAGGAAAAGAAGGATAAAGGCAATGCTCACCGAACCCACATCACCGGCAAAGCATTTGGCACGCTTGCGGAAATTGAAGAAACAGAAAACTAGAACGGAACAGATAACGGTATAGATGAAATCCGCTTCCACAAAAGTAACCACCTCCTTATTGATATAGGCCAACGCAGCAAGAATAACCAGAGAATAACCACCGGTTATGCCGTTAATGCCATCCATAAAGTTGTAGGCATTGATGATACCCGTACAGACTATCAAGGCTATGACTATCCACCACCAGGACAAGGAGAACAGTCCCCACTGATAAAACATCATAGCCATAGCAGAGAAATGAAAAAGCAGCCTTGTCATCTGTCCGGTGGATTTTATATCGTCCACGAAGCTGATGAACGTCACCAGTGTCAAGGCAAGCAGGAAACAAAGATATTCAAAGCCACTCGTCAGGAAATAGGCCAACGCTCCGAAATAGAAAATAATCCCACCACCGCGTAAAGTCACTTTCGTATGGGAACTCCGCTCATTGGGCTTGTCGATGATATTACACCTATCAGCCACCTTAAAATAAAAAAGTTCTGCCAAAAACAGCAGAACCAATATTAACAGATAATACATAACAGTATTTTCCTCTTTAATTTTTAATTATCAATTTTTAATTCTTAACTTTTAATTTGAGAACGATTTTATCGTTCTCACTATCCCCTCCTCTGCCCTCACCGGCATTCTGTCAATTCCCAGGGCAGCCTTTATTTTCGCATTACTCACCACATAATTCTCTGTCAACTTGCGCAGACGCTCTGTATTCAAAGGCAAATGGAGCAGAGTCCCAAGCCGAGCACAGAACTCCATCAGTCCTCTGTTTATCTTCCAGATATGCGGCTTACGCTCCAAAGCCCGACACATCAAAGTTATCAGTTCATTTGTGGACAAGGCTTCGTCATCTCCCATGTGGTAGATACCACTCGCCACCTCCTTGGTCAAAAGACCTTCCACCACGTAGCAGAGATTGTCTATTGAAGTAAAAGACCTTCTGTTCTCAAAAGCCCCTAAAGGCCAGGGAACACCTTTCCTCACCACATTATAAAGAAGATTCAGATTGCCTTTATTGCCGGAACCATGAATCATGCAGGGACGCAGGATATAAACCTGCTTGTCATCATAAGGATTAGCTTTCAATTTCCCATTCTCAACCTTCAACTTGTCAAGGATGTAATTCTCGGCAGCTATCTTACTTTCCCCATAAGGCCCTACCGGAGCAGGCACCACATCTTCAGTCAGCATATCACCCACCACACTGTCTGCAGCGGCTTTCACAGAACTGAAGAATACGAACTTCTTCGCAGACGATTCCAGAAAGAAATCAAATATCTTTTGAGTCAATCCCATATTGATATCAAAATAGGCTTGGGCAGCAGACCGGTTCTTCGTGTCATGGGCTTTACCAGCCAGATGAATAATGGCATCGAATTCAGGAAGATTCCGCATCGGAAAAGAAGCTGGTTCAATATCCTTCCAGGAGAAAGTCTTTACCACCCCCTCCTTTTCAGGAGCAACAATATCCAGCCCGTAAAGGCTATGACGTTCCTTTAGGGCAACAACGAGATTGGAACCCACAAAGCCGTGGATTCCAGTGACGAGTATGTTCATTGAAATATGCTAAAAAATATACTGACCGGAAACGTGGTTATTGGTTATGTATTTGATAAAATAAGTATCTCCGATGACAGAGAAAAAAATATACCACGTTGTATTAGAATTACGTTGGTAAGTGATGTAATACATATCCTTACCATAACGTTCAAAAAAAGCGGGCGCTTTCTTTTTTAATTTAGAATGAATGTTCTGTTGAATATCAGCTATCAGTTCTTCTACATAAGAAATAGCAAAAGGATAAGTACCCAAATACTCCTTCTCAACAAGTATTTTTATAAGCCCATACAAATCCTCCTCTACTTCGGGAGCGAATACGACTCTCATCCAAACAAAGCCTTTATACGAGGGCAAAGCCTATCCAATAATTCTTCACCGGAAATAGCATGCCTAATGTCATCACGTCCTTCCGTAACGATATTCGGATTATTCTCATTACCCGTATATACAACTACCGGTTCACCAACATTCGGCACCATCGGTTCTTGTTCCTTATATGGCTTGTTCTTCTTCATGAATCCAATCTTTCTACAAAGATACCCGGGAATATCAAGATATCCTAATAATTGATTGATAAATATCGTATGTTCATAAAGCTTCAACTAAGTCTACATATTTTTGAGTTACCACATCCTTGGAATATAATCGCTTAATCACCTCTACACCATTTCGACCCAGTAAAGCCAGTTCGCTTTTTGAGACGGAATTCAGCCAGTCCGCCATTTCTCCCACCTTCTTTTCCAAACTCTTCTCTGTAATCAATTTTGCACAGCCATGTTCCTGCAGGAAGTTGATGATAGGCGTATCCTTTCCCGAGCAGACCAATAAAGGCCTACCACATGCCATGATTGTATAAACCTTGGAAGGGAATCCCTGCATCTCCATCTCAGGGTTCATGAAAATAAACTGGATGTCTGAATAGGCAAGAATGGACGGCATCAAACTTCTGGGCTGATAGGGCAAAATATGCACATTATCCAGCTCCAACTCACGTACTTTCTCCTCAAGAACGGGTTTCATGACTCCCTCACCGATTATAAAGTATTCAATGGAAACCCCTTTCGTCTTTTCTGCCAGACAAATTAAGGGCTCCCAATCTTGGGCATAACCAATATTCCCGGCATAAAGTAATTTCAAAGAATCTGTGGCAGGGAAAAAATGGGGATTCAGACATTCTACATTTCCACCTTGAGAATTATACAATTCTGTATCTACAAAATTAGGTATTATACAAAGCTTGGACTTATCCTTAAACCTTCCGGCTATTACATTATAAAAAACCTGGTCTATTGTCGTTACGGCCGTTGAGTTATTATAAACATACCGTTCCATCCTACGTAGCTGTTCTATAACAAGCCCGTCCTTTCGTTTCAAGATGTCAGGATATATTTCCTGCACATTATATATGGTTTTACATCCCTTGATTTTCGCCAGCCAAATGTTTATTACACCGATAGTCAAAGGAGGGGAAGGTGACAGTATGACATCTATATTTCTCTGGAACAAACCAATCAGGAAAGAGATAATATGCCAATAGACAAATCCCAGGACACGCAGAAATGTATTTCTGAATTTCTTCTGGGGTACATGAAGAACTCTGATTCCATGAAAACAGCTTTCTTTACAAATCCCCCAAACCTTCCATTTCAGAGGTTGTACTGCCAGTTGTGATTCCACAACATTGTAATGAGGCGTAGTTGTCAATACCAATACTTCATAACCGTTTTCTTGGAATTTCAGAGCAATATCATTATAAAGATAGGCTGTCGAAACTCCATCCGGACTGAAAATCAGGCTATGTATCAAGATTTTCTTAGGCATGTCTCACCATTATTTTCTCCAAACCATCTTGTTCACCACCCCCGTATAGCTCTGAATCAACTTCACAACCTTGGCCGATACATTCTCATCCGTATAATTGGGCACCGGCAGGCCATCGTCCTCATTCCTATTCATCTCCACGGCAGTATCTACAGCCTGAAGCAAGGATTTCCCATCAATGCCGGCAAGGACAAAGATACCCTTGTCAAGAGCCTCGGGACGCTCCGTACTGGTACGGATGCATACAGCAGGGAAAGGATGCCCCACAGAAGTGAAGAAACTGCTCTCCTCAGGCAGAGTACCGCTGTCACTCACAACGGCATAGGCGTTCATCTGCAGGCAGTTGTAGTCGTGGAAACCGAGAGGTTCATGCTGAATCACACGACTGTCAAGTGCAAAGCCGCTTGATTCCAGACGTTTCCTGCTACGGGGATGACAACTGTAAAGTATGGGCATGTCATATTTCTCGGCCATAGCGTTAACCGCGCTGAAAAGGGACAGGAAGTTCTTCTCCGTGTCAATGTTCTCTTCCCGGTGCGCGGAAAGCAGGATGTATTTACCTTTCTGGAGATGCAACCTCTGATGAATATCGCTAGACTCTATTTCGGACAAATTCTCATGCAGGACTTCCGCCATGGGCGAACCGGTTACGTATGTACGTTCTTTCGCCACGCCCGAAGCGTTCAGGTATCTGCGGGCATGCTCCGAATAGCAGAGGTTCACATCGGAAATGACGTCCACAATACGGCGGTTGGTCTCCTCAGGCAGGCACTCGTCAAAGCAGCGGTTGCCTGCCTCCATATGGAAGATGGGGATATGCAGACGTTTCGCGCCTATCACGCTCAGGCAGGAGTTCGTGTCTCCCAACACCAGCACAGCATCAGGTTTCACCTGCACCATCAGCTTGTAGCTGGCGTTGATAATATTCCCCATCGTGGCACCGAGGTCATCACCGACGGCATCCATATACACATCGGGGGCTTTCAGCTTCAGGTCACGGAAGAAGACACCGTTCAGGTTATAGTCGTAATTCTGGCCGGTGTGGGCCAGAAGACAGTCAAAATAACTGCGGCATTTGTTGATGACAGCCGCCAAGCGGATGATTTCCGGACGGGTGCCCACTATAATCAGAAGTTTCAGTCTGCCGTTCTCCTGAAACCTGACTTGCGAATAATCCAATTTTAGTTCCATCTGTTCCTATATTCTTTAACTCGTTTCAGACTTTTTCAGAATAAGTGTCCGGACGTGCCGGGTCGAAACACTCGTTGCACCACATGAAGGTCACCAGGTCTTCCGTTTCCGAAAGGTTGACGATATTGTGCGTATAGCCGGGAATCATCTCCACGACCTCCATCCTCCCGCCGCTTACCTCGAAGCTGACAACCTCCTCCGTACCTATCTTGCGGAGCTGTATCAGACCGTGTCCGCTCACCACCACAAACTTCTCGTTCTTGGTATGGTGCCAGTGCTGGCCTTTCGTAACGCCCGGCTTGGAGATGTTCACCGAGAACTGCCCGCGGTCGGAAGTACGGATAATCTCCGTAAAACTGCCGCGGTCGTCCACATTCATCTTCAGGGGATAGCTGAACCGTTCTTCAGGCAGGTATGAGAGGTATGTGGAATAGAGTTTCTTTGTAAAGGCATCGCTCAAATCCGGGACGGACAAGGTACCGGGCATTTGCCTGAAAGACCTTATCAGTTCCACAATGCCGCCCAAGGTAATGGTATGTACTACGGGTACTTCGCAATAATCCCCGTTGCGGTGTTCCATGCCGCTCAGGGCAGAGATAAGCTCGTCCACCACATCGTCTATGTAAACCAGGTGCATCACCACCGAAGGGTCGTTCACCCGGATGGGCTGGTCATGGGCGATGTTGTTGCAGAAAGTGGCCACCGCGCTGTTATAGTTGGGGCGGCACCATTTGCCGAAAACATTCGGGAAGCGGTACACCAGTACCTTTGCTCCCGTTTCCCTGGAGTACTCGAACAACAGTTGCTCCCCTGCCCGTTTCGATTCACCGTAAGGGTTGTCGAGTGCGGCCTGCGTGGAAGAGGAAATCATTACCGGACTGGTATTGCCGTGCTTCTTCAATGTATCAAGCAGCGTGGAGGTGAAGCCGAAGTTCCCTTTCATAAACTCAGACGCATCCTGGGGACGGTTCACGCCTGCCAGATTGAAGACAAAGTCAGCTTGTCTGCAATAGACATCCAGTTCGGCAGGGTCACTGTCCATGTCATACTCGTAAATAGTAAGTTCCTCACCTGCAATGCCGTAATTACGGGCTTTCCCGTCACGGATGTTGTGCAGCTGGGATACAAGGTTCCGGCCGACAAACCCTCGGGAGCCGGTCACTAAGATTTTCATAAACTAATGGGTTCTGTTTGTCACAGAAAAGAGAAGATATTCATAGTGAATGACAGAAATCATCCAAACCTATAAAACTTACTTTTGGGAAATTATATTGCTTCAATATATGAAAATGATGATCTTCCGTAACAATAAACTTGGCATTAGCCACAATTGCACAGTCCACAAACTTATTATCATCCGGATCTGATTTTATCAGATTGAAGTTATAATAAGGAGTAAAGAACAAAGTATAAGGATTATTGAGAATGACATCAATCACCAGCTTAGCTATTTCCACACCTGCCAAACGTTCTAATATTTCCTCATATTCATTAAGAATTTCATCAGAAACGCATAACTGATTCGTTCCATCCAAAAAGCAATCCCAAATCTTACGGTACCTGCTTTTGGGAGAAATGCACTGTATCAAGCTATTTGTATCTAATACAATTCTATTCATCTCTTCGGAAGTGTACGGACATCAATTTTTCTCAGTTCATCAAGTTTTTCTTGGTTTAAAACTCCCGAATCCCATAAGTCATTCAAGCGGTCATCTAACTTCTGAGAAAAATATTTGGTCAACACTTCTTTAACTTCATTCAATCGCTCCTCCGAACCATCAAAAGCAAACATCTTCAAAAGATGTTGTTGAACTGAATTTAATACTGTTGCTGCCATATTCTCAATTATTAGTTTCAATATGGCAAAGATAGTTTTTTTTTCTAAAGGAACAATACATTCCCTCTTTCTTTCCTGTTGTATTATTCAAATTAAAGACTTATTCACTCTTGATTTCCGCGCTCTTCGCCTTTTCCTCCATTCCGAGGTCTTCGCGGATGAAGCGGAGTTTCAAAAGAAGCTTTTTCATGCCCTCCACATCCAGGCGGGCAGTGTTATGGCTGTGATAGTCCTCTATACGGGCAATATCCTCATTGCCTTCCGTGAAGAACTTGTCATAGTTCAGATCACGGGTGTCGCAGGGGATGCGGTAGTAGTCGCCCATGTCGACAGCCTTTGCCATCTCTTCGCGGGTTACCAGTGTCTCATACAGTTTCTCGCCGTGGCGCGTGCCGATGGTCTTCACCTCCGTCTCACCGTATTTCGGATCAACCTGCGCGTATGTTTCCTTCAAGGCCTGCGCCAGTACATCCAAGGTGGCGGCAGGAGCCTTCTGCACGAACAGGTCACCGTTATGTCCGTGCTCAAACGCATAGATTACCAGATCCACGGCATCGTCCAGCGTCATCATGAAGCGGGTCATGTTAGGATCCGTTACCGTAATGGGCCTGCCGTTCTTTATCTGCTCCACCCACAAGGGAATTACAGAACCGCGGCTTGCCATCACATTGCCGTAACGGGTACAGCAGATGGTTGTGCCGGCTTCCTCACCCAACGCACGGCCCTTGGCTATGGCAACCTTCTCCATCATGGCCTTGCTGATGCCCATGGCATTGATGGGATAGGCAGCCTTGTCGGTAGAAAGCACTACTACATTCTTTACACCATGCGCTATGGCGGATTCCAGTACATTGTCGGTACCGATCACATTGGTCTGCACAGCCTGCAACGGAAAGAACTCGCAACTGGGAACCTGCTTCAAGGCGGCGGCGGAAAACACATAATCCACTCCCATCATGGCACCGTCCACAGACTGGCGGTCACGGACATTACCAATGTAAAATTTCACTTTCGGATTCTGCAGGTGATGACGCATGTCATCCTGCTTTTTCTCGTCACGGCTAAAGATGCGAATTTCCTTGATATCTGAATCGAGGAAACGACGCAATACGGCGTTACCGAAGGAACCGGTACCGCCAGTGATTAATAAAATTTTGTCTTTGAATATAGACATAACTATTTTAATTTATAATTGCTTTTCCCATTAACTATTATAGCTTCAAAATCATCTTTTCGCCTTTGAATATCATAATATTCTAGAAGATTATCATATGAAGTTATTGGAGTAAAACAAGCTAATTTATTAACCAATTTAAGCAATTCACTATCGAAATCATTATCTATGTCAAACAACAACTGTTCTTTATAAATAGGATTAGCCAAACCACCCTTTCCTGAATGAATTATGATATTATTAGCACATAATGCCTCCAATGCAGCTAAACCAAATCCCTCATACAATGAAAGTTGAAAATAATATTTAGATTGTTTCAAAGATTAATTTTATCCTCTTCAGACACTTCTCCTTTCAATTCAACTGAGCCTTTCAAATTATATTTATCTATTATTGACCGAACCAAGACTTCTCCTTCTCCTTTTCTGCCTATAATTACAAATCGATAATCAACAAACTCCGGTATTTTTCAATTCAGCAAAAATTTGTAAAGCCTTATCCACCCCTTTCTTACCACATTACCTTCATCTCCCATCCAAACTATAGAAGTAAATATCTTTTCTTTTGGAACATCAGCAATAAAAGTTTTGTGTTAATAACATGCTCGCTATAACTCAATTTTTTCTTTAATGATGATACCTTAAAGATGTTTTCAAATCTGATTGCGACACAATTATACAAGAATCAGCCACCCAATAACAAAGTTTAAAAACAATGCTTGTATTTTATAATTAAAAGCAGATGCATAATCCGAATCAAAGAGTCAATACCTCCTGTAAAATATGTTTTTACCAAAACATTTTGCTAACAATGCAGCAAAAATGAATATCGATAGAAATAAGAAAACAGAATATCATATTTCCAAAATAAAGGCTATCGAATATTCGATTAGATAGTAAAACGTCATATCCTAAATCTTTCAATATTGATATATCTATCTGATAGAATTTCTGAGTCTTAAATAACTCAAGTGAATTCACACTCGAATAAAATAAAATTCTTTTCACACCTTAGCTATGTTTTATAAAATTCATTAGTCGACTGGCCTGAATCTCAGAATTTTTATTCTCTAATATAAACCGTTTCGCCTTCTCTCCAAACTCATATAGTTCTGCTTGTGTTTTACTTCCCCATTGTTTTAAAATAGCAGTCAATGTTTCTTGTGAATTATCTGGTAATAGAACAAGGTATTCTTCATATTCTATAGGTAATCCTGGAAGTTTATACATTATAGTTGGATACCCGAAGCCATATACTCCATTGTTTTTGATGGAAATGAATATTTGGTATATTCTTCATGCCCTTTACGAGGGTTAACTAACAATGTAGCTTGTTGTTGCATTTCAAAAACATGCTTCTGTTCTACAACTCCCAATATATTATTCTCTTATCTTTTTTGCAGCTTCTTCAACAAAGATTCTATCAAGTCCAAATCCACATATCCACAAAACAAATTCTGAATCATCAATATCGTTAAAAGCTTTGATTAAATCTCTAATCCCGAAACGAATGTCTAGCTTGCCTGTATATAAAATAGTTTTTTTCCGCTTTTTCTGAGGAACTATACATACTGGATTATATATTCCTTCTAAGAGTAAGCTGGGACGTAAACCAACATTAAGTTTTTCTCATATACTTGGTAAGAAGAACAAAGGAATCAACAGAGGGTACTAATGAATATATTCGTTTAGTTTCCAAATTACCTAAAAACGGTACAATAAAGAGTGCTATCTCCAAAATATTCAGGCAAATCAATACGATACAACAAATTTGAACATTTGGGTACATTTTTTCAAATCAATAGCAGCTTTCAAATAAGGATAAATCAAAGAATAAACTAAAATTGTTACTTTTTCCTCCCTATTTTATTAAGCCACAATTTGGCTTCTCTCATAATGGTATGATATATACTGCATTTTTTAAATATGTGACATTAAAAAGATGCATTTACCCCTTTTATTGAAGCATATTCAAACTTAGATTTTGAAAAAAACAAATTGTTACAACGAAATGGGAAACTACCAATATCAGGTACATTCACTATATAATCAGGTCTTATACCACACTCGTTACATCCCGCTAAAAGAGCTTTCTGAAATGTAGTTGCGCTTACTGTAATAACCCCTTTTGTACATTCTTTTATAAATGTAGAAATTGTAGGTTCACAAAAGCAACCTAAATAAAGAACTTTCATCACTTTATATTTTGCAAATATTTATAAAATACTTTTATATGGTACATACGGGCTTCCTTTGGAAGATAAAGAAGCCAAGATGAAAACAAAATAAATCAAGTATAATAATAAAGCATTTCTAGTCGTCCAATAAGAATGTAAAGACTTAGCCAATAAAGGAATTACAAAAACCATAGAGACATAGGGATAATATGTAATTCTTTGTAAAGTTATATTAGCAGAAAGCACATTATACATTATCTGACCAAGAAAAAAAACATTCAAAATCAATTCTAAATTATTCGATACATAATAATTTCTCTTCGCATAAACAATAAGAGATAATACAAATATCACTTGATATACTACACCAAAATGAGCTGTTTGATTTTCATTTATAAGTGCTGATTCCAAATAATAGCCATAATACGTTTTTCCAATTATAGGCTCAAATATTGATATAAAGCCACTCATAAATCCTCCCCATAGTAAGATACAAACGGATCCTATATATATCATCAACACTACAATATTCACCTTTATCATTTTAGCTAATACAATCATCAATATCCCGAACAATGCAGAATAATGCACTAGAAAAGCCAAAACAAAAACTATGTAATGTTTCTTCCCACAAGAAATTAACATTAAGCCATACAAGAAAATGGCACAAGCTAATATCTGACGAACCAAATTGAATGATTGAAAAAACAACAATGATTGTAATATCATGATTACAACAATAAACCTAATATTTCGATCAGATAATAGCACTGCTTTTGCTAAATAAAAATAAGTCAAGAAAGCATATATATAAAAAAAGGCATATGAAGATATTCCAAATGAACGAATTATTGCAAAAACTAAAATCGTAAAAGGTTCTGATGGAACAACCCAAGGGCTCTCTATTTGAGCAATATAATTACTGTGATCTGTTCCTATACCATCTTGTGAACCAACAAAGAGTGTCATCAACAATACCCACACAAATGCTGTCACAAAATTGACCTTTTCATCTTTCACATATATGTGTGAAATAAATATTATGGTAGACAATATAATCAGTAATATATATATCAGCATCTTGTTTTAGTTAGTGAATTCCCCATCTCATTTACTTTCATTAGCAAAATACTTTTCAAAAGCATCTAGGTCATTTAGTAAACGCCAATTTATCTTGAACCACTTTTCATCTTTCTCCCACCATTTAGATTTCAGAAGCATTTGTATAGCGTCTTCATTATATCGAAACCGGAGGACTTTAGCGGGAACCCCTCCACTATTGCATAAGGGGTACATCATGAGTAACTAAAGCGCCAGCAAGTACCATGCCCCTATACCTATCGTAACTCCTTCAATGATTTTGCTCCTGCTCCTATCCAACAATCAGAACCAATAACCACTGGAACACATTCTCTTACAAATTTAAATTCATTATAAATTTGCCTATCAGCAAAAGTATATCCAGTTTGCTTCATCATAGAGAAAAACATAGGACTTGTGGCTACATAAGGATACTCGTAAGGATGACGTCCACGAACAACCATACAATCATCTGCAATAGAAGTAAAACGTCCAATTTCTCCACTTATTCTTGAATTGAATCCTATATAAGATCCATAACCTAATGTGCCATTAAATGTACTGTGCGCACAAACTCTATTACATCCTTCAAACTTAGATATACGGGTAACCTTAGCTCCATAACCTATTGTAACCGTACTAGAATATTTAATACTATAATAAAATCCTCTAGATAAACTATTAATAAAATCCATCTTAGAAAATGTTGTAATATAAATATCAAGTATTTAAATACACAAAAATGAACTCCTATTGTTTTTTATTCACCATATCAAAACAACCATATATCAATAGCACAAAGAGTATTAGTGGTCTTATATACTTTTATTTGAGAGAACTTGTTACATACTCACGAATAGCTTCAGCCCATCTATCATAAGCTTTGGTAAAAGATGAATGCCATCATTAGTTAGTTCATCAGGCAGCTGTCCATCTATACAATATAGAGAAAATAGGTCAATATATATCATTCCTTTTTCACCTGCTATACGAGTAATAATTTGATTAGCTTGAATAATTCTGTCACAGTTTCTATACATTCTATGACTACGATTGACTGGAAGTATAGATTCCAAATAGACTTCTGCATGAGGACAAGCGTTAGTTATAGAATCCACTAAAACATTATACCGCTCAGCAAACTCATCCATATCCATACTTTGATTTGCCAAGTCATTGATACCTGCCATCAAAAACACTTTTTCAGGACAAACAGCACGCAGCATATCCATACGTCGCATCATGCCAATCATGGTATCACCAGGATAGCCTAGTTCTACAATCTTCTTATCCGTGAAATAAGTTTGAAAATTACTCGCATACGTAATTGAATTACCCAAAAGCAAATATCCGCATCATAACTCATTTTTGCAATGTATTTGTCCAACCACGTATAGCCCAGTAATCGGGTGCGTCAGTCGGACTAACTTCAATCAAGGTTTAGCCTTTTACCTACTTTAGGCAAGAAATCAGATTTATACAAAACAACAAAATTCACCAATAATAAACTCATTATCAATAGCTTATCCCGCTAAAGGACCTGACAAATAAAACTTTAACTTCATTATTAGTTTTCTCGAATAAATATTATCCTATTCATAAAATTGCATCGTTTAGCCTTATTACTCCACATTAAATCGTTGCCATATTTATTCAATAAGAATTGTTTATATTCGGATATAGCTTTAATCCCTGGTTGAGCATATCCCCCAAAAGCATTTTTCCCAATAAGACTTTCCATCAAAGTTCATACTAAATATAAAATCCTTTGAAAATCAGCCACCTTACCACTTAGACCGAGATTATCAAGAGAATAAGTCATCACATCAATAGGAGTATAAGCCATTCTGTTTTCACGTAAAATTTCAAAGAGATTTTGCATCTTCATATCGACTCAATGTCTCATCAAACAAATGATTCTTCAATAATTCGGCATGAAAGACAGCAGCTCCTGCACGAGGTATCACCCTATTAAAACCACTCTTTAAAATTATCTTCCAATACGCCTTCTTTTACCATTCACTCCCGGAAATCTCTTTTTTAATTTCTATCAAAACGTCCTGCAGCCACCTTTACATTATATTTCTCTGCCAATTCAACCATTGTCTTCAATCCCTCCGGCAGAAAATAATCATCCGCATCAATATAGCATATCCACTCCCCTTTAGCCTCCTTGATACCCCGGTTTCTGGCTGATGACACCCCACCATTAGGCTTACGTATATACCGTATACGCTGATCACCAAGATACAGTCTCACCACTTCATCACTGCCATCGGTAGATCCATCATCCACGATAATCAGTTCCCAATTGATATAGGATTGGCTGAGTATCGACTCAATGGTGCGCGCTATTACAGCTTGCTTATTATAAAGGGAATAATTATTGAGAGCATAAAGACATATTTATTATTGTAAAGGAAGCTGTTGGTTTATCTTAGTATTTTATCAATTAATCCCAATGCAAAATACTTCTTTTTTTCTCGGATGGCATTGACCTTATTCCAATCAATAATCTTCAACTGCTTCAGATCATCAACTGAGTCTACTAAACGGTCTTTTAAACAGAACATGCTCAAAAGAGAATAAATACGCGCCAATCCACCTTGTTCATTTCTCAACACCACAAAAGGCACATTGAAGATAATAGAGAATATGCAGCCATGGAAACTGTCTGTAATCACGAACTTAGCATCCTGAAACCCCTTTAGCCACTTCTCTACCGGAATCTGTATACGTTCACTGAGTGGCAGACTTGTGTCATTGACCTTTGAGAATACATAGAAAGGTTTATGATGAAGCACTGCAGACACCTCCTTTACCGTAACAAGGTTTGATTCCATCGGATCGAGCAAGTAGACCAACATATCACCATCAGACTTTTCTTTAACTTCTGATGTCAGTGCTTCATAATCCTTTCGATCGAGAAGCATCGTTGGATCCAAGACATGCATAGGCTTTACGCCTAAATGCTTCTCGCAAAGCCCCACTGCAGACTCCTCACGTACTGTAACAAGATTGAACTTCTTCACCAACCCTGCACAATTTTTCGTTTCAACATCTGAATATCCCCAAGTATCCAGTCCGAAAGAAGGAGCATAGGCAATCCGTCTCACATTTTCCCAGTCCCAAGCAAAATCGAAAAATACATTCTCAATCTTTTGATTGAAGTTGCGCCGCCAGATTTGGTCACTACCCACCACGAGAGCATCCCAATCCGCTTCCCGTATATCTGTATAGCGTTTGTAATAACGACAATGGATATTCTTCTCTATGAATGCCTCAGTATGCTGACTGATGACAGTATATTCTTTATAATGCTTGAAGTCATAAAATAATGGTACAGTCTCACGACCAAGCATTTTCTTAAGCAATCTACAACAAGCCTTGGCTAGAACTTTCGCAACACTGGGCTTACTGCAAAATGGTCTGTTCAGAACTATTGCATCATGACCATTGCGAGATAAAACAGTCTGTAAGGCATAGGATTGTAATATTCCTCCTATATTGGTATGAAGAGGAAGAGAAATTATTAAGATATGCACTATTTCTTAAATAATGCGAATCAGTAGTTGAATATTTTCTACCTTTTCGCTTGTTAAACAGTTATTATTCATATAGATATATTCAAATTTCACAAGTTGCAAAGAAACGTGAAATCTACCTGCTCCAAGATATTCACCGTCCCACACCCGATGGCTTTGCAGCCGTAGTTGTAGCCTCACCTATTCCCACCAACAATACGTTTCCATCTTTTATTTTTCAAAATTTTTATAGCATTAATGCCTTTTCTCCTGCCACATTCCTTACCGCATCTTTCAGCTTACTACGTACCATGCCTTTGGCATCGCTTTGAATATGGCTCATCAGATACAAAGCCTCGCTTTCATCTTTCGAGTCAGTAAAGACTTCCAATATCATAGAATGATCACTTAACTGTGGATTGGTGAAATTAGACAATGCAGTCATAAATTCTTCTTTGGTAGTAGCAGACAAATAGTGGAAACCTAAATCCTCAGCATAATGCTTAACCAGCAGAGGAGATTTATTACCAAAATGCCCAGCTGCAGCCATATACTTGTCGGCATCATCGCCAAAAACATTGCAATGATGAATGCCCAAGCGAAATTCCGTACCCCCCGTTATTGACAAGCATAACACGTAAATTCGTCCCTATATGATGGTTGCCCAAGGAATTCAGGTCATAAAAGAAATCACCCACTACGACATAGCAAAGCCTATCGGGATTGACCAATGAAGCCCCGACCAATGTACTGACACAACCGTCAATACCACAACAACCTACATTACAAGCAGACTCAACACTTTCCGGCAACTGGAACATATTCCAACAACGCCGGGTATTGGAAACGCCCATGTGGAACAACGCTCCTTTGGGAAGTCTCGAAGATAGCTGCATGGCAGTCCAAATATTGCAGAAAGGCAATTCAGGAATTTGCTCATAGATTTCACCAAATAGTTCTCGGCATTCATCTATCAAAACGTGCCGATTGCAACCATCTTTCCCATAATGCAGAAAAAATTTCTTCGGACATTTGAAATACCGTTGTCAGTTTTTAAACGGATCACGCAATTCCCCATCTTCGCTTACTCGCCAAACCTCCTTTGCTGGGATTGTATCGTTGAAAGAAGCTGCTGATATTTCCCCGATGTGAACCATCAAATCCAATGGAGGGAATGGTGAAGTGATATCGGATTGCAACTGGACCAGCGTCGGAAGTAACTTGTATTTACCGTAATAGCCGCTCGTATGGTCACAAATCACTATAGCGTCATAAGTGGCACAAAAGCGATCAATAGCCCTATTTTGTTTTTCAGAAAAATGTGTATGAGAGCCCACATAAATACCTATTCTTCCCTCAGGCAGCACAGGCAGTTCATCCCAGGCCTGGAAGCGGCGTATGACTTTCACATGAGGCAATTCTTTCACCGAAAATCACGACTGTAGGTTGTTATCAAATTTATATGAACCGGTCCTCCTCCATTCCTACGCAACTCAAGCATGGCTTTGTTTACTTCCATCACGACATAGTCTTCGTCCCTGCAATCTTTGACCACAGGCAGTTCTACCGAAAGCCGTGCTATGTCATTCGGAAGAATACGCCTGTCTATGTTCTGAGGAATAAGTTGTCCTATCCTATCTGTCCCTTGGTGCGAAGTGATGGCAAGCACCGGCAATTTGCGGTAAAAGCCTCTGTTAATCCTGGATAGTAATTACGCGAGGCGGTCGCACCCGTACAGCTCAAAGCCACAGCTTCTCCACTTTCAGCCGCCATGCCACAAGCCATATATGCTGCCGAACGTTCGTCCACAGCAGAATAGACCTCAAAGAATGGATCATTTTGCACACTACCTACAAATGTGAAGTTAGTAGCACCCGGTGAAGCTATAATCTTTCTAATACCATTGGCTTTCAACAACGACAACACGATTTGTACATTCCTCTCTGATGTATAAAATTTTTCCTTAGCCATATTTTTTATTTTATATTTTTCTTAACCTGCTTTCATATCTTGATTGTAATTTGATGTATAAGAATCAGCTCTACGAGTTTATTGCCGTTTTCATCTTCCTATCATTTTGTGCCAAGCAACACAAATATAATGCGGATATTTACTGAACTTAAAAATTATGTTCAACATCAGTTTGCGCATCCATCGGGAACGGTTGAAATACCGTTTATAACCTACTCGCTTAAGCCAATGCAGCAGTTCGTTACTATAAGGATAAGTACGGGAGTCGTCTATGGAGTCAATAATACCCCATACATCATCAATACTATTTTCAAACCAACAGTAAGAACGCACCAGTTGCGAGAACTTTTTTTCATCAAAGCGGGCGAATCCCCAATCCTTCGGGTTTTCTCCGGTACAAAGGATATTGAGTTGCGTCCTAACGCACTTGGCACATTCACCGCACTGTTCGCTGTTGTCTACAAAACATGCCCAAATCCTAACATGTTTGCCTTGGTTCTTAAAAGTAGAAACTATATTTTTCACTTTTTGGGAACGCCGGGTATAAAGCCCGTCTTGTTCCGCAAAAGAAATGCCTACGAACTTGAACCCATTGGTTAACAATGGGTTGGTTCCATCCAAAGCTGGTTCAAGTTTATCTTCTATCAAAGAAGACCCCATGATGAGTTCTTTTATTCCCATAGCGTATGCAAAAGGAGCCACTGAGCACAAATTGGGAATATACCTCATTCCCCAAAAGCCTGAATGATTAAATGCTACCGTATTCAGCTGGAGAGTGTTCCTAAGGTACCTCGTAATTTTACCATTTCTTCCTATTTCATCATCGAAAACAACTTGGTTGAAATCATTGGCAACCAAAAGCCAATCGCTTCCTATAACACGGGAGAACTCTTTTATCATAACAAACTTTTCATTCCGTAAGGCACCTTCGTTTCTGGAATGTACCTCTATGCTTGGCACACTGACTAAAACATTCCGTTTACCAGGGTTGTTTATTCCTGCATGGATGGCATCAACACCACCGGAGAAGAATACAATACGGTCATATCTTGCATCGGGCATCTGGTTTGCAACAATCTCTTTTGCAACGATTTTTCCACGCCATTCCTCCTTAAAAGGACCATACATCTGAGAATAAGCTGCATATAGTGTCGGTATATTATGATAAAGAGTATTGTCTATGGATGACAATATGAGTTCTATATGGTAGAAAAATGTTACTGGAAGCAGATAAAGCGTAATGGGTAAAGCTAGTACAGACTCCGGCAATTTATCCGGCTCAAAACCGAAAGCATCAGCATTATGGAACTGTATCTGAGCCTCCACTTTTCTTTCCGAAGCAGACCAAGTCCTGTGTTATCGTGAATCTCATACTTGACAGTGTCTCCATCGACCGCGATACGGGTCAACTCAATGGTTCTTTTCATACTAATTGTGTGTTTAGATGAGAATTTATATTTTACGATATAATTTCACTGTAATCTTATCCCGCAAGTTTTTTTAGGAAGAGCCGCTCTCCTTTCGTCATGCCTATAGCAAGTGCCATCAACGAGGTACAGATTATTATCGCCAGTGTGTGCAGAAGAAATTCCCAAAAGCTATTTGGTGTTTCCCACGGCATGAAATAAGTAAAAGCTCCTGATAAGACGAAACCACCGCTGAAGGTAGCAGACATTGCTTCAAAAAAGCATGAACAGGAAAAGCATACTTCGCCTTGGAATGCACCAGCAAATCTGCCAACACGCATGCTTTAAAAGCAATATTGAGCACAAAGACCGTCTCTGGAGCCATACCCAGTTTAAGACACACGTATGAAGCAATGAAATTAACTGCATAAATGATACATAAAGCTATCTCGTATGCCTTGATTTCACCCTGAGCGAAAACTCCTATTGCAATCGGAGTTAAAATACCGTCCAACAAGGAATACAACAACACCAGCACGACAAAGTTTGCCGTATGTGCTGGCACATCCACCAGCCATAGTCCAAGCACATAATCAATATTACCGCAAAGCGGCAGCAGGATGAGCAGCATTATGAAAAAACCGAATTTCCCGCTTTTATAATCTGGAAATGCATGGCCTGAAAGTTTCCGGAAGCATGGTTCTTGATGATTTGCGGCCTTATCGCTATCATAAAATTAGATACAAAACTGTACACTGCAGCATTGATTTGCATTGCGATGCCCTGCGCCGCATTCACTACCGGACCACAAAACAAGTTGAGCAGCACGTTCACTCCCTGGTCTTTGAGTAAGATAACCGAATTTCCCAAAAAGCCCAGCCTGTGAATCCCAGCATATCGCACAATAATCCCTTGTCGAAAGTGAACTTAAAACGGGACTCCTCAAAATGGCGCTTACAATAAACGGCATACACCGTACGAATGATAAGTGCCACCAACGTGGTGAGGCATGCATAAGTAATCAGCTTGTCAAAGAGTATCCACTTAAGTACGAAAACCACAGCAAGTTTAAGAGTAACTTCCAAAATGGAAATCAAAGCAAAAACCGACATCCGCTCGTGGGCGATAATTACAGCGTTGTAGGGCACACTCATCAAGTTGATAACAAAGGCTAAAAGCGAAAGCTGCAAAGCCCAATTGGCTGCTATAGTACGCCCGTCTGGTATGTCCATTTGAGCATTTAGGAACCATACGCCAAAAGTTTCTAAGCCGATACAAACCAGAATTGAGAAAAGCAAAAGGATAATCACGGAGGTTGAGAATATCCGGGTTGCCTGCAAGACATTATCCTTTCCGATTTCAATCGTAATAAAACGGTTGACCGCCAAAGTCATACTTCCAGATATAATGGAAAACATAGCTACGAAACCACCTACCACATTGTATATACCATAATCCTCGGCACCCAGTTCTGCCAATACTACCCTTACAGTATAAAGGCTAACCGCCATCACTAGTAATTGCCGGAAATAAAGGAAGAGAGTATTCTTAGCTATACGCTTGTTATTTTCAGAAACAGTAGGCATCGGTAGTTAGCATCAAATTTTGACTATCGCATAGAGAATACCACCCAGAGGCGGTTTTCTTTTAAACAAATTATGCAAGTACAGTTAATACCCAATTTAGAGCATTTCCTTTTTATAAGGCACCAAAATGAGTACCCCACAAAAAATGTTATCAAATTTGATTGATTTTTAACTATTGGCATACAACCGAGTCTATATTTGGCGATGTCAGACTCAAAAAATCTCTGCAACCGTTAAAAATTCCGGTAAAAAATTTGCCAAGATAATCCCATGCGGACCTACCTTGCAGCTTCACCATGCTGATTATATATGATATACGGCAGCAATCTCCACTCCCTCATCGCTTTCAAAATGCAGGGAGTTCTTTCGTTGGGTTGTAAAAGGGACGGACTACCCTCTCTGCCTGGATTGTTCGAGATTGGATAACAGCCGTCCTTTATATAAGAAGGCCTCATTCCAGAACTTGTGAGAATAATTCAGGGCTTCACGCTGTCTGTCACACTTGAACCCTAATTTGAATACTTATCTCCTATCTCCTCCACCAGCGACGCATGCACAAACGTCGTCGCCACCGCCATCACCCCCTCGATGTTCACCACCACCCTCCTGTCATGGCGCACACGCACAAACACCCCTTCCACTCCTTCGAAGATGCCGCCGGTGATACGTACCCGGGTTCCTTGGGAGAGGTTCAGCTCGGTGGGTTCAAGATAGAGCACGGCCTGGTCGTAGGTGCCAGACACGGCGATGAAGCTGCGCATTTGTGAGTCCGGGATGACGATGGGCTGGCGGGTTTCGCGGTCCATGATATAGCGGATGGGGATGTTCATGCCCGGTTCGTTCTTTATTTCATCCATACGCTCGCGGGTGGAGCGGACGAAGACCAGGTTATGGACCGCAGGAACAAGCTTGCGCAGGCGGCGCTCTTTCCTCACGACATACTCATAGCGCATGGGAATATAGTTTTCAATGCCCGCTGCATCCAGGTAATCCTTGAAAAAAAGCTCTCGGCTATAGGTGACACGCACTGCATACCAGTGCATTTCTGCATTCTCGTTCACGAAAAAATATGATTGGGGGACACCGGAGTAGCGAAGTACCTCCCGGTCAAGTAATGTAATGCGGTTACTTTAAATAGGCTATATGCATTCATTTTATTTCAAAACCCTCCACCATCTCGGAAGGAAGGCGACGAAATAGTTATATTCAAGCTATCTTGCGATAAGCCGTTATCAACGAAACGTTTATGATGAAAGAAATGTTTTATAACACGTTCCGTTTAATGAACGCAAAGGTAACGTCAAGAAATGAAAGTACAAAATATTCTGATTGATAAAATGATAATCTTTTTTAATGCAGACATCATCACACTATATATCAAAGAATTACGCCTATTAGGTAAGATACACGCGCACGCGCGTCATTTCTTATCTTTTTAAAGAAAGGGTGTGTTACATATATAACCATAGGTTCCGGTACCTCACCCTATACATACAGATTACACACACGCTTCACTAGTTCACGGAGAGGGGCACCACAGATTACACAGATTGGCACAGAGGAGCACAGAGAAAAATTCTTCGCTACGTTCTGAGTGACGGATACTCACGGAAACAAAAGGATGATACGCACGGACATACACAAAAGTGATACGCACAGAAACTACAAAAATCCGTGCCAATCCGTGTAATACATAGTGCACAGACTTCTCTTTTTTATTAATTTTGCACCCAATTCGTTAACTTAATATAAAATTAGATTTTCAAATTGTAATTATGAGAACAAAAAAACGCCAATTAGCGTGATGCAAATCAAAGGGAGAGATTACCAAGTGCTGTACACCAAAGAGAGCAAAGAGGTGCAAGTGGCCATCGACCTGCTTTCTATGGTAGAACACAAGTCGTTAACCGTGGAATACAAGGAGCGGAAGGCTTTCCTGACACCCTTCATCCCACTGCTGATAAATCCCCAAAAGGAACACGGACTGAAGGGTGTAAGCCCCTTCGCCAAGCTGCTGCATCTGCTTGTAAACTTTATGGACGCGGACGGAAGCGGCAATACGCTGAACCCCGATTGCATTGAGGATGAGATATATAAGCTCTTCAATGAGCTATATCCCAAGGAGTAAAACGGACCAAGGAATTCAAATTGTAAAAAAACGGCTGTCCCACTGCGGATGGCCGTTTTTGCTTCCTAAGGAAATAAACGGCATCTTTGCGCCGCCAATAAGGCAAACTTAATACAAGTAGAATGGAAAACATTCCAGTGACCACCTACCGTGGTTTCAGCGCCGTCAGCGGGGAGACAACCTTCACGCAGGACATGGCTGACATAAAAAACGGCAAGCATGCCAAGTTAATCATCAAAATCGCCAGCCTCGTGGCGCAGGGAAAGGTGGAGGAAGCCAACCACGTCAAGAAGCAGCTTCCCTTCAGGACCCTCACGGCCAACTACCGGGAAAGAAGGCTCGCACCGAGCATCACCCGCTACAACCCCGTCATCACGCTCGACATCGACGACCTGGAAGAAGGACAGTTGGAGCAGACCCGGACCCTCATCAACGAAGACCCGCACACCCTGGGCAGTTTCCTCTCCCCCAAAAGGCACGGCTACAAGCTGTTCGTCTTCATGCAGACGGAATACACCCGGCGTCTGTATGACCGTCTCCGGCAGGGCGAGGTGACCTACGCCACGCTCGAGGAGATACACCTGAAGCTGTACAGCGCCGCCAAAGAGCACTACGAGGCCCTTCTCGGAGTAGAGGTGGACGGAAGCGGAAAGGACATCTCGCGAGGATACTTCATGTCCTTCGACCCGCATGCCTATATCAATGCCGCACTGCTGGAACAGATTTCCCCGTTGCCGGCACGCATCATCCCGCCTGCGAAGAAGGAGAACAGCCCAAAGAAGACGCCCGTCGAAACGGTACACCCCCTCCCCGCCTCCTCTGCCGCCACGCCGCAGGACGCAAAGCCTTGGGAGAAGCTGATATTCTCCCAAGCCGTGACCGCCGTGAAGCGCACCACCAGGTTCCGGGCAGGCAACCGCGACAACTTCCTCTTCGCCCTGGGCAACAAATGCTACAGCAAGGGCCTGGACGAGCAGACAGCCATCAGACTGGCGAAAAACGAGTTCGGACAAGAGTATCCCGACGTGGAATCTCCCCTGCACAATGCCTACATCTATACCGACAAGACCAGCGAAGCCGCTACAAAGAAGGAAGAGAAAAAGCCCGTCATCAACCAAGTGATGAGCTTTCTGGAAGAGCACTACGGCATCCGCAGGAACCTCATCCTGGACCGCCTCGAATTCATGCCCTATGCCCTGTCGGCAGATGCCGGAAAAGGTTACCGCCCCATGCGCGGAAAGGACTACAACACCATATTCGTAGACCTGCAGATGGCCGGCATCTCCTGCTACCAGAATTTCCTCAGAGCCGTGATAGACTCCAACTACGCCAAGGAGTTCAACCCCTACACCGACTATCTGTACGCGCTTCCCCCCTGGGACGGGACGGACTACATCGCCCAACTTGCCGACACCCTGACGACCGAGAACCGGGAACTGTGGCAGGAGGGCTTCAAACGGTGGATAGTGGGCCTGGTGGACTGCGCGCTGAGCGACGAGGACATGAACCAGCTCGTCATCATCCTCTACAGCGAGCAGGGAAAGGGAAAGAGCAGCTGGATTCGGCGCCTGCTGCCGCCCGAGTGGAAAGAGTACTTCTACAACGGCATAATAGACCCGAGCAACAAGGACGATGCCCGCCTGCTCGCCACGCGAATCATCATCAACATGGAGGAGTTCGAAGGCGTGAAGCCCGGCGAGCTGGCAGCATTGAAGCGAATCATCGCGCAGGACAACGTGACGCAGCGCAAGGCCTACGACATCGAAGCCTTCACCCTGCCCCGCCACTGCTCCTTCATCGCGAGCACCAACAACCGGCAGTGCCTGCAGGACATCGGTGGAAACCGAACATACATCACTCAAATAGACTACCACACCCCGGTGAACCATCCCGGCATCTACGCCCAGGCGCTCGCCTTGCTGAAAGACGGTTTCAGATACTGGTACGAGGGCGAGGAGATAGAACAGCTGAACAAGCACAACGAACGGCACCGCATGAAAGACCCCGTGGAGGAGAACCTCTTCGTCTTCTTCCGCAAACCGCTGCCCGAGGACCTGCAGGTAAAATGGCTCCCTGCCAGCGTCATACTGACCAAGCTCAGCATATTCGGGAAGGTGCAGGTGAACCCGCACACCCAGCTGGTACTGGTGCAGGCACTGGAAAAGTACGGATTCGGCACACGGACCAACGAGCAGGAGACGACCGAATATGAGGTAGTGGACATCCAGCTATATCAGTAACCGGTATTCGAGGAGAAGAGAGAAGCCCCGTAACATATATTGTTGTGCATGACAACATATATTGTTACGGGGCTTTACATATATTGGCGTTTTCTTTACACGGCTTCCCTATTTCCGGCCGGCATCCTGTCAGGGTTCTCCCAGATACTTCACCAGCACTTTCACTTCCAGCGGAGTGAAGGTGCGCCGGTATTTGTTGTAGCCCACCTTCTCCAGCTCACCCTTCAGCGCCTTGTTGTGGCGTATCCATGCCGCCAGGGTATAGATGGCATTGCTGATGCAGTAAGTCGGGTTGTAGAGCATGGCAAGCTCCTCCTTCGAATAGGCGTGGATGCGGAACGGACGAAGGTCTTCCTCCTCCTCTTCCCTCTTTTCTTTTTCTGTTTTCATTCCTTATGTTATTGGTTGATTATTACACCATAAAGATACTGAATATCAGCGGTATGACCAAGCGTATACAGACATAAACGGGCATCGGACGAAGAACTTTTCCTGAACAGAAAGGAAACGGGAAAGAGACGGCGTAACCCGAAGAAAGCCATGAGCAGAAAAAGCCGGAGAAGTACTTTTGCAGCACCCCTCTTCCCCCCCTAAAGGAGAAAGAGAAGAGTATTGCAATACGGGACTTTAATTTCTAATTGTTAATTTTTAATTATTTAATTGTTTATGGGAGTACCATTCAAGAAGATTGCGAGGAAAGATCCTCGAAAGGCAGATGCGGTGGCAAAGTTCTACCCGCAGCTGGTGACACTGGGCGACAATGCGACGCTGGACGACATTGCGTATGTGATGAAAGAGAAGAGTTCGCTGACACTGGGAGACATCCAGAGTGTATTGACCAATTTTGTGGAGGCCATGATAACAACCCTCTACAGCGGCCAGTCAGTGAATATCAAGAACTTCGGCGTATTCAGCCTGTCGGCGCGTACGGCAGGCGTACTGGATGTAAAGGAGTGCACCGCCAAGAACATCAAAGCGGTGAAAATCAATTTCCGGCCTTCCAGCACCGTAAGACCGGACATCGCCGCCACGCGTGCCGGGCAGAAGATTGACTTCTACGACCTGGAGGCATTGGTGAACAAGGGAGACGGTGAAGGAGGAAGCTCCGGCGGCGGTTCCGGCTCGGGAGACGGAGGCGGTTCGGACGGAGACCAGGGCGAAAATCCGTTGGGATAAGTATGACTGATTTTACTACCGATTCGTATGTTCAACTTTTAAAACGTATATAGCATGAAAAAAAGTATCTGGGATAAAATTCTGAAAGTCGTAATTGCAGTAGCCTCTGCCATCTTAGGGGCATTGGGAGCCAATGCGATGAACGTGAACATTTAAGTCGCCGGAAAGAAAGGACGGCAGGAAGAGGAAACCCCGAAAAAGGTTTCCTCTTTCTCTTCCCTCTCTATACAGCGCAGGATACGCCAGTCGCAGCTACGCACCCAATAGCGGAAAGCCATGTTCGGGTGGAAATGCTCCGAGAAGTCCAGCAGACGTTCCAAATCAAACTCCTCGGAGATGACACCGGCACCGCTACGGAATGCATCGTAGGCGTTACAGTCCTGCTCGATATGCGCCGGAACCATCAGCAAAGGCTTGCCCAGATACATCGCCTCGCAGACCGACTCGAAGCCGGCAGTGGTGGCATAGGCCTTGCAGCCTGCCATGTAGCGCAGGAACTTGACGTCATCGAGCTGATGGAAACTCAAGGTGTCGTCCACACGGCACACCTCGGCTTCGTCCTGCTTGTCCCAGAAGAAGTGGAGGGGTATTTCCGGATGGGCACTGTGCCAGTGGAGGATATTCTCGCCAAAACCGGAGTTTACCATGTATCCGTGGAGATAATCCCCTTCCGTACCTTCGCACGACAGCACCTCCCTCCGCAGCAATGGCGGAACCACGCGGACATACGCTTCTTCGTCATCCTCCATCTCGCGGAAGGAAAGGGCGAGCTTTTCGCGGGCACCTATGCACGTGAGGCGGGTGAAAAGGCGGAGCAGCCACAGATGGAAGCCGTTCTTACCGGGAAACTCGAAATCGCGGTGCAGGAACAGGTACTGGTGCCCGACGCTTATTTGAGGAACGGAAGGACGGAAGAAGAGATAGGTCATCCCCGTGAGCAGTTCGTAGAAGTTGATGACCAGTTCGGCACCACTCTCCTCGATGCGGCGGTGTATATAGTGCATGCTTTTCAGATAGACGGGCAGACGGGTGAGATTATAGGCCACACTACGCGCAAGACTTGCCCGCTTGTTGGCAGGCGTAGGCAGGAAATTGGGACTGAGAAAACGTTTCACCGGAGCTTGGATGCTGCGGTTGAAGAAACCGGGCAGACAGCGCGAATTGCTTTTGCCCACCAACACTTCCACTACCTCGTGACCGTTGCGGCGCAGCAGCTCTTCCATTGTTATGGCTTGGGTCAGATGCCCGCGGCCTTCTCCTTGAACGATAAAAAGGACTTTCATTGGGACGACTTGATGATTTACAAATTAATGTTGAAACACATGCAGCACATGACGTTGCATTTAGTTGATGCAAATATCGCACCTCCGTGTTACGGCAGAATGTGAAGAATGTGACAATTCGGTTATAAATGACAAAAGTCACACCGGCATCGCGCAGACATGACTTCAAGAGAATTTATGGAATAAATACGTAAAAAGGATAATTCGGTCGGCATATGATGCCGGAATATCAGACAAATTCCTCGACCATATACATATCACTGACAAAGTCGTCAACAATCTGTTCCAGGTTTTCGCAGGCTTCGTCAGGCGTTTCACCGTAGGCGCTGCACAACACATTATTCATAAAATAAGCGTAAAAACCACCGCCGGCTGCCGCCTCTACGGTATAGTCATTTCTGTTCAGTTTCATATTCGGGCCTCCTTCTTTTTTTACGCTGCAAAAATGAGGGAAAGTTGTTACGAGGAGATGTGAAGGAGGTTACAATAGTATGTAGATTGGTTGGCTTTGATGCAGTAGAAAATAAATGGATTGAATATTAGGAGTTTTCATTTATTCAGTTTACCTTTGATTAAAAATAAAAGCAATGGGTAAAATTAAACCATATAAAGAGCAGGACTCTCCCAAACAAACGGCACAAGAACCGATGATGGCAACTTATCATCAATCAGCCATACCGATGGACGACTTTATCAACAGTATTCCCCGAGATGCTTTGGCTGAAGCCCTTCTATTTGCCTTAGAAGAGAATAAAGCAGGACACTGTATATCAAACTCCCAAATAGAGAGTATGATAAATGAACGCATGGGATGGAAATAGTCTGGTCTAAGTTGGCTTATGAGCACTTTTTAGAGATACTTATTTATGTAGAGAATAATTTTGGCATGTTGACGGCACAGAAAACACGTCAAAAGATACAAGACAAAGTAAATCTTTAAGCAAAACATCCGTATATAGGAATTATAGACAGTGATTTTTCTACTCTATTTAACAACATTACTGTCCGTCATTTAAAACTTTCCCCTAACGTGATATATTATTTGATTGATGAGAATAGGATTGTCATTGCAGCAATGCTTCATTCAAAACAATCTCCGGAAACTGTACGTAAAACAATCTCAGAATTTCTGAAGCAATATAAATAGCTGTTCATCAATTCATGATGAGAGATAACTCTATAAATTTAAAACCGAGAGGACGTATCAAGATATACAATCACCCCGGATTACGCGGATTAACGCAGATAAAAGTTTCTGATTATCAGAACTCCTAAAATCATCTGTGTTAATCCGCGTAATCCGGGGTGGGTATTATTAATAGGAACGTGCGAAAATCACGCGGCAGGCAGAAGGCTTGCCGGTAACCATACACTTGCCCGGTTCCTTGTCACCCGGAACAAATGAATCGAAAGGAATACAACGGATGGTTGCTTTGGTCTCTTCCTTGATTTTCTCTTCGGTTTCGGTAGTCCCGTCCCAATGAGCCAGAATGAAGCCGCCTTCTTCAATCTTTTCCTTGAATTCCTCGTAGCTGTCCACGCTGGTGATGCGGCTGTTACGGTAATCGAGCGCTTTCTTGTAGACATTTGCCTGAATGTCCTCGAGCAAATCCTTCACGTACTCTTCGATACCCTCGCAGGAACGCGTCTCCTTCTCCAGTGTATCGCGACGCATGATTTCCATTGTATTGTTCTCCAGGTCGCGGCCACCCATCACCAGACGAACGGGAACACCCTTCACCTCATAGTCGGCAAACTTGAAGCCCGGACGTTTGTTGTCGGCATTGTCGTACTTCACGGAAATGCCCATCGATTTCAGCTTGGCAACAATGCCTGCCACTTTCTCGTCAATCTTAGCCAGCATCTCCGCATTCTTGTAGATAGGTACGATGACTACTTGTATCGGAGCCAGGTGCGGAGGAAGTACCAGACCGTTGTCATCGGAATGCGTCATGATAAGCGCTCCCATCAGACGGGTGGAAACACCCCAGGAGGTAGCCCAAACATACTCCAGCTTGTTCTCCTTATTGACGAACTGTACATCGAACGCCTTGGCGAAGTTCTGTCCCAAGAAGTGGGAAGTACCGCTCTGCAAAGCCTTTCCGTCCTGCATCATCGCTTCGATGGTGTAGGTGTTGAGGGCACCGGCAAAACGCTCGTTGGCAGACTTCACGCCCTTTACCACGGGCACCGCCATGTATTTTTCGGCAAACTCGGCATATACATTCAGCATCTTTACCGCTTCTTCTTCGGCTTCCTCGCGGGTCGCATGAGCCGTATGTCCTTCCTGCCACAAGAACTCCGCAGTACGCAGGAACAAACGGGTACGCATCTCCCACCGCATAACATTTGCCCATTGGTTACACAAGATAGGCAAGTCACGATAGGAATTAATCCAGTTCTTGTAGGTGTTCCAGATGATGGTTTCGGAAGTGGGGCGGATAATCAATTCTTCTTCCAGTTTGGCAGCAGGGTCCACCACCACACCGCCGCCATTCGGATCGTTCTTCAAACGATAGTGCGTCACGACGGCACACTCTTTGGCAAATCCTTCTACGTGCTCAGCTTCACGGCTAAGGTAAGATTTCGGGATAAGCAACGGGAAATAAGCGTTCACGTGGCCGGTTTCCTTAAACATATCGTCCAACTGACGCTGCATTTTCTCCCAAATGGCGTATCCGTAAGGCTTGATAACCATACATCCACGCACAGGTGATTGTTCAGCCAAATCGGCCTTCACCACCAAGTCATTATACCACTGAGAATAATTCTCGCTTCTTTTGGTAAGTTCTTTCAATTCTACTGCCATTGCTATTTCGTTTTTTAAAGTTTTCGTTGATTTCTCTAAACAGTCGGCAAAAGTACAAATTTTAAAGGAAATTTATTTGAAAAACAAATAGTATTTTTAATAGAACCGAAAACACACTATAAAAAGAGATAAAATCCGTAGGGAAAAACTCGCAGGATATTTCTTTTATATGACTACCAAAATCCGAATGTCCTGCATATTCGTCTTTTTTTGAATTATGCCATATAGAAAAGCTTGTTTTTTGCATTATAATGCACTATCTTTGTAATACAATATAATACAGATAATGATATGGAAGCAGTAGTAAGAAAACAAACCTCATTCCGTCTGCGTGAAGACCTGTTGCAGATCTTGCAGGAACATGCCAAGAAAGCAAACAGAAGCCTGAACAACTTTGTAGAGAGCACTTTGATGAATGCGATGTATTCAGAGCCTAATGAAGAAACGACCGCAGCCATCAATGAAGCACGCTCCGGGAAATATGCCGGGACAATAGACACTACGGACTTTGATTCATTCATGAAATCCGTCAACGAAATAGAATGAAAAAAATCCGTTACAGTACAAAGGCTAAGAAAGATTTGAAGAAATACCGCAACGACCTTCAGCTAATGAAAGCCTTATATGATGTATTGGAAAAGTTGGCGAACGGCACCATCCTTCCCAAAGAATACAAAGCGCATGTACTTATAGGGAAGTATAAGGATTGCATGGAATGCCATATAAAAAGTAACTTCCTTTTGATATGGATAGACACGGAACACGATGTGATAGAAATTGTCAGAATCGGGAGTCATTCTGAATTGTTTTGAAAAACGACAAAGGAGCTACGATAAAAAGTAGCTCCTTTTTTCAGATGGAGCGGCAAGCGAGACTCGAACTCGTGACCCTCAGCTTGGGAAGCTGATGCTCTACCAACTGAGCTACTGCCGCATAAACATTTCCAAGGTCATGCCTTAAAAACGGTGGCAAAGTTAATAAATTACTTCCTAAAAAAACAAACGTTTCGTCAAATATTTCTTATTTTTGCTCGGGAAAACAAAGATATTCTTTCAAAATACAGACTAAATACCAATGAAACGAATCATACTCATCACCGGAGGAGCACGTTCCGGCAAAAGCACCTATGCGGAAAAGCTGGCACTCGAGCTCTCTCCCACTCCCGTTTATCTTGCCACAGCACGCATCTGGGACGAAGAATTCCGCCAGAGGGTAATCCGGCATCAGGAACGCCGAGGGCCGGAATGGACAAACATCGAAGAGGAGAAAGAACTCAGCCGCCACCGGCTGGAGGGGCGGGTCGTCCTGATAGACTGCATCACCCTGTGGTGTACCAACTTTTTCTTCGACCTGCATTCAGATACCGACCGGGCACTTGCCGCTGCCAAGGCGGAATTCGACTGCTTCACGGCACAAGACGCAACCTTCATCTTTGTAACCAATGAAATAGGTATGGGAGGAACTTCCGAGAACGAACTGCAACGAAAGTTCACGGACATGCAAGGCTGGATGAACCAATATGTAGCCGCCCGTGCCGACGAAGTGATACTGATGGTATCCGGCATCCCACTTACCGTAAAAAACACTCATTCATAAAACAACAAACAACTAAAATTCAACAGACTGATGAAAACATTTCATATCACCCGCCCGGACGAGTCAATCCGTCCTGCATTGATTGACAAAATCAACAACCTGACCAAACCCAAAGGCTCATTGGGCATTTTAGAAGAACTGGCACTCCAAATCGGACTCATACAACAGACATTATCCCCGCCTTGAAACATCCGCAAAACATTATCTTCGCCGCCGACCACGGCATTGTGAAGAAGGTGTCAGTCTCTCTCCGAAGGAAATCACCTGGCAGCAAATCAGTAACTTCCTTCATGGAGGGGCAGGTGTCAACTTCCTCTGCCGGCAGCACGGCTTTACCCTGAAAATAGTAGATGCAGGAGTAGACTACGACCTCCCCTACAAGAAAGGCATCATCAATATGAAAGTACGTAAAAGCACCCGGAGTTATCTGCACGAGGCAGCCATGACGGAGGAGGAAATGGAGATGTGCCTGGAACGGGGTGCCGAGGTGGTGCACCAATGCCATGAAGAAGGCAGCAATGTCCTCAGTTTCGGTGAAATGGGTATCGGAAACACCTCTTCATCCTCCTTGTGGATGACCTGCTTTACCGGTATTCCTCTGGAACAATGTGTCGGCGCAGGCAGCGGACTCGACAGCGCGGGCATCCGCCACAAATACGAAGTGTTGAAGCAGTCTATGGAGAACTACAAGGGCGACGGCTCTCCCGGGACATCATCCGCTACTTTGGCGGACTGGAAATGGTAATGGCCATAGGCGCCATGCTGCAAGCTGCCGAGCTGAGGATGATTATCCTTGTTGACGGATTCATCATGACCAACTGCCTGCTTGCCGCCGCCAGGCTCTACCCGGAAGTGACGGATTACGCCATCTTCGGACACTGCGGAGACGAGTCGGGCCACAAACTGGTGCTCGACGCCCTGCATGCCCGTCCGCTGCTGAATCTGGGGCTGCGTTTGGGAGAAGGAACAGGGGCCATCTGTGCATATCCCATTGTCGACTCGGCCGTGCGGATGCTCAATGAAATGGATAACTTTGCACATGCCTCCATCACTAAATACTTTTAACATGAACAATGTCTTGGCTGCATTCATAATGCTCACCCGACTGCCCTTCTGGAAAATCAAGGAAGTGCCGGCAGAGTGTTTCAAGCATGTGGTTCCCTATTGGCCGCTTGTAGGCTGGCTGACGGGAGGCGTGATGGCAGCAGTGCTGTGGCTTGCCGGACAGATTATGCCGGTGTCATTGGCATGGATTCTTGCCCTCATCGCACGCCTGCTTGTCACCGGTTGCCTGCACGAAGACGGGCTGGCGGACTTCCTTGACGGCTTTGGCGGCGGCACCACCCGCGAACGGACTCTTGCCATCATGAAGGATTCCCACATCGGAAGCTACGGTGTCATCGGATTGATATGCTATTTCCTGCTGTTGCTCCAACTTCATCACCTGCCACTGGGACTTCTCTGCATCCTTGTGCTCAGCGGTGACTGCTGGTCCAAGTTCTGTGCCTCCCAGATTGTCAACTACCTGCCCTATGCCCGGAAAGAGGAAGACAGCAAAAGCAAAACCGTCTACAACCGCATGAGCCGGCACGAGTTACTGGCCGGATTTCTTTGTGGCCTGCTTCCTTTCGTACTGCTGCTGCCTATAAAGCTGTGGATTGCCACCCTCTTCCCACTGCTCACCTTCTTCCTGCTGTACCGATTGATGAAGCGGCGCCTACAAGGATATACGGGGGACTGCTGCGGGGCCACTTTCCTGCTATGCGAACTGTCCTTCTACTTGGGAAGCCTTATTCTAATTATAAATTAACAACTGAAAATTAAAGATGGAAGTAATACTCATTCGACACACTTCGGTAGATGTCCCTCCGGGCGTATGCTACGGACAGACCGATGTTCCCCTGAAACCTACGTTTGAAGCGGAAGCCGCCGTAACAGCAGAAAACCTGAAGACATACCTTCCGTTCGATCACGTCTACACCAGTCCCCTAACCCGCTGCGTGCGCCTCGCCACCTATTGCGGCTATCCCGATGCAGAACGGGACAAACGGATTATGGAAATCAATTTTGGCGACTGGGAGATGAAGCCGTTCGAGCAGAATGAGGACCCACGCCTGCAGGAATGGTATGTCGACTACATGAACGTGGCAGCTACCGGTGGAGAGTCCTTTGCCATGCAATACCGACGTGTCGGCCAGTTTCTGGACGAGTTGAGGAAGAAGCCCTATACACGCGTTGCCATCTTCGCACATGGCGGCGTACTCATCTGCGCGCAACTCTATGCCGGAATCCTCAAAGCCGAAGAAGCCTTCGACGCATTGACGCCCTACGGCGGCATCGTCCGCATCAATCTCGACAAGGAATAGTGAACGAAATAGTAGGGCCTTCCTCCGCTTCGGTTTGCACCTTGTAGATACCTCCAAAATAATGAATAAAATGGGCATTGATTTCATGGCGAATCAAGCTCGTTTTATTCTCAAAATGTACCTTTGCAAACGGGGCGTTGACCACATCGAAATAGAGGGCCGACCTAGTGCGGTCCCGTCTGATGCGGATAATCGCCTCATAACGGGAAGTGTCATTCTCTGACGGAGTCAGCAGGCTGAAAAGCAATGTATCGAACCACTTCCGGTCCGTCCTTGCAAGCTGTTCCTTGAGGTCGGTCTGCAGGCTGACAGACACGGTGCTCTCCTCACGGCCGTTCACTTTATCCAGCACCTCACTGCACAACCGAATAATGTCACACTCCTCGTCCTCATACTGAATCTTGCCGGACTCCAGGCGGGACAACTCCAGAATGCTGTTGACATAATTCAGCAGGCTCTCCGCATTGGTCTGAATCATCTGTCCGTACTCCCTCTTAGTCTCCTTATCCAGCTCCTCTTTCCCGGTCAGCAATTCGGCAAAGCCCACCACCACACTCAGCGGGGTACGTATATCATGGCTGATTTCCGATTTCAGACGTTCCTTCGCGATGTTGTCCGTCTCTGCCTGCAAAGCGGCTTCAGCCGTCTTCTTCTCTACGACAGCAATCTTTCCGGAGACATAGCGCGTATACAGATAGAAAAGCAGCATCAGCAGCAGACAGACGCCCAGGAGTATAAATCCTATACGGTAATTCATGTCCTGAATCTTCTGCTTCTCCAACAACAGCTCGTCAATGTGGTAAATCTCCTTCACCTGCTTCAACTGGTTGGCCGAGAAGGCATTGTTCAGCGAATCCTGCTTGCGTATGAGGTAGCGCCGGGTCTCGATGGCCCCGTCAATGTCCCCCTTGTCATATTGCGTACTCGCCTTGTAGTTTATCAAAGTGGCAAAGGTGGAGACGTAGTTGTTCAGTACCGTAGGGGTCACCTCGTCTATCAATGCGATGCTTTTGTCATACTCATCGGTCTTGGCATAATATTGAAGCTGTATCAACTGGACATTCAGCCAGAAGACGGGATCTACATGCGGTTCAAGCAGTTTCTTTACTTTCTCGATATGCTCGTGCGCCACTGTAAAGTTCTTCCGGTTCATGTAGTGCAGGATATACTTCACTTCGCAGTCAATCTCGAAATTGCTCCAGTTCTTCCTTGTCTCGGGTTCTTTGGAAATAACCGTCTGCAACGTCATGTCCATTTCATGCAAATAGGGCAGCTTCAGGCTGTCTTTACCGCCATTGCCGTATACCTGGGCAATACGCGACAGTATATCCACTTTCAGGCTGGTCTTTGTCTGGGGAGAGAAATTCCGGTAAGCCTCCAAGAAAGCGTCCAGTGCCTCATTCGGGCGGCTGGACACTCCGTAGGCACACCCCAGACTGTTATACGCCGCTATCATCCCGTTATTGCTATGGCGGAGTTTTGATTCCTCCAACGTCTCCTTAGCCACATACACCGCTTTCTCTATCTGTCTCTTGGAAGCCAGGGCGCGGCTGATGGCAGCCTTCTGCTCCAGATAATAATCGTAAGTGCCTACCTGGGAGACAAAATCCTTCAGCACATCCACCCAATACGACAGACTGTCCGGGTCGTGTTTCTTGTCATAACATGCCGCCAGATAGTAAGCGCCCATATTCTCATAGAAAGCGTTCTTCTGCCGCCGCGCCTCCTCGTACAGACGGGTGGAAAAAGTCATGTTATAGGGAGCATACTGGTGCTTGTAGGCCATGTCACGGAGATACGTCAGCCGGACAAGGGTGGCCGGCAGGGCATCGGCAACCTTCAGGATGCTGTCCTGATACCGGACAGCCCCCGTGTCTTCTGCCAGCAGCGGACAGATATATCCGCAAAACAAAACATGGATGAGAATCAGTATTCGTTTCATTGCGCCGTTCCTCCGTGTAATGCGGGATTATACTTCAAAGGATGCGTAAAACAGAAACGCGCGCCACGGGTGTACCCACTGTCCACCCACAGCTTGCCGTTCATATATTTCACAATCAGTTGGCAGATGGAAAGACCCAGTCCGCTTCCCTGCACAAAATCATTCAGCTTTTCAAAGCGTTCAAAAATCAAGTGCTGCTTTTCCGGTGGAATGCCGCATCCGGTATCCGTCACGGAGAAAAGTGCCGTACCGGCATCAACCATCTTCAGTTCCAGCACGATGGAGCCTTGTTCCGTAAACTTGGCGGCATTCACCAGCAGGTTTATCAAGACTTGGCGGAGGCGCGCATCGTCCGTATCCAGCATCAAGACGGACAAATCCGTGTCAAAACGCATTTCAACCTCCAGCTTGCGCGAGGCCATCACGGTCTCCACGACCTCATTACACAACTTCACGGCATCATGCGTGCGGATGTTGAAGGTTATATTGTCATTCTCGAAATCCGAGAAATCCAGAATGTCATTGATAAGTTTCAGCAACTGAAAGGAATTCACCTTGATAATTTCGGAGAATTCCCGGCGCGATTCGTCATCGAACGACTCGTCCTCATCCGTCAGTACCGCCGAGAATCCGACAATGGCATTCAGCGGCGTACGTACCTCATGGCTCATGTTCGAAAGAAACATATTCTTCCGTTGTATGGCTTGCACCGCTTTCTCCTTCATCGCCTCCTGCCGCATCTGGGAACGCTTCAAACGGAATATCTTCTTCCAGCCCAGCACCAGGAGGAATATCAGAAACAGTACGGACACAATGATGCCTGCCAGATAGAAACGCATGGATACAATGCGGTCGCGTTCGTTCTGGTAGGCCAGTTGGTCGGCCTGGAAACGGGTACAGAGCCGGTCTATCTCCTTGGGATAGTTCTTCTCGAACGAAGTCTTGATATACGAAAAGACCTTGCCGTACTGTCCGTAGGCTTCTTCCTTGTTCCCCATCTTCACCAGTAAATCCGCCTTTTCGAGCAGAGCTTCCTTGTAGATATTATGGTTTATCCGGGCATATTCGGTTTGAAGGAAATCATTGTAGGCGGTCAAGGCTGCCTCATGCGCTCCGGTGGCCACCAGATAACGGGCATCTATAATCAGAAGGTATTGCCGTATCTCCGGAATCAGTTGCGCTTCAAGCTGGCCTATCTGTGCCAAACAATGGCTGGCGGCCTTCAAGTCACCCTTGAATAATTGGCAGGAAGCATTGGAGATGTGACGCATGGCCAGCTCCAGCGGAGAAAGCCGGTCTTCCGGATAGAGGTTCAGACGTGCAAGATAACGCGAGGCACCGTTTACATTCCGTATGCGCAGGTTATAATCTATCAGTTCCACCAGTAGCATGCGGATATGCACATCCTCCCCGTCCATCCCATCCAGCAGTCTCAAAGACTCTTCGTAAGCGGCACCGGCTTCCCGAAGCCTGCCGGTATAGCTGTACACCTCTCCCATGGCATTCAGCGCCAGGGCATTGCCGAAGGGGTAGGCAAGCGCGCGGGCTTTGGAGTACATCTGGTCGCTCTGGGCAATGGCCATACGGATTTCTCCACGGAAAAGGGAGGATTTTATAAGTATCCTTTCCAGTTCGAAATAGGTGTAATAGCGCTGGGATTCATCCAATTGGGACAAAAGGCCGTCGGCATTCAGCGAGTCACACTCCTCCCGGGTCAGATAGTCGAAACCGAGGCTGTTGTGAAAAGTGGAGATGACCTCATGGACTATACTTTCCTTTTCTTTAGTCCAAGAATCCGCTTTATCTGTTGTCGATGCAATTATTGTGCTCCCGAACCAAATAAAGAAAAGGAATATATATAGTTGCTTTATCCTCATTTATAAGACTTTGTCTGCTTTAAAAGTTACATTTTTTAATGCAACGCGGTCTTGCAAAGATATTATATCTTTTTGGAACGGACAAAGAATCAGTTAAAATAACAACATTTTAAAAACAAAAGGAAGCCAAGGTCGATGTCACTATTACGGCAACCACCATCCACCACTCCACACGCCGGTTGATGCGGACAGCCACACGCATATCTTCCGTCTTCAGAGGCCGTTCATTAGAACCGATATAAGGTTTCCATACCTCCTCGCCGAAATAGTTGTGCGGACCTCCGAAACGGCAGTCCAGAATACCGGCAAGGGCGGCTTCCGGATAACCGGAATTGGGACTGGCATGCTGGCTGCCATATCTGCCCACAAAAGCAAACAAGGAAAGGCGACCGGAAACCAGTACCATCAGAAAGGCTGTCAGACGGGCGGGAATATAATTGGCAACATCATCCAAACGGGCAGCAAAACAGCCGAACCGACGATAGCGTTCATTCTTGTAGCCGACCATGGAATCCAGCGTGTTCACCATCTTATAGGCAAGCATGCCCGGAACTCCCAACAGCAGATACCAGAACAAGGGGGCAACTACCCCGTCACTCAAATTCTCTGCCAAAGTCTCCAATGCCGCGGTTCTCACCTCCTGCGCCGAGAGTGCAGACGTATCACGCCCTACGATACGTGCCACTTGCATCCTCCCTTCCTCCAAGGAACGGTCCACCGCCTTGAACACCATACGCACCTCGCGAACCAGCGTAGTGCCCGCCAAGCAATAGAATATCAGCAATATTTGCACCGTCAGAAGCATGCCCGGAGAAAAGAGTGCCGCCAAGCGGAGCAACAAAAGCGTAATGACATATACCCCCAAGACAAGAGACACCGCCACAAACGCACCTTTCAGGAACACGAATCGCCCCGGTTCAACCGGTGCTCACAGAAAGAAATGGCTTTGCCGAAAGCCACAACCGGATGGGGCAGCCACGCCGGGTCGCCCAGCCAATGGTCGAGCAGCCAGGCAGTGAGAAGCGGCAGGTTCAAGTTGAAGGCGACACCCAAAAGTATAAGTACATCTTCTTCCATCGGTTATTCCTCCTCAAGCCATTGTCCTATTGCTTTTACAAGCCTGTCATTCTCCTCCCGGCTCTGGGCGGCTATACGGAAGAAATGCTCATTCAGTCCGTCGAAGTTGGAGGCGTCCCGAATCAAGATACCATGCTCCCCTGCCAGATAGTCTTTCAAAGCGGAAGCCCTACCCATACGGAGGCACACCAGCATGAAATGGGTTTCGGTGGCCCATACCTCCAGTCCTCCCAATGCCTCGAGCGCACTGCGCAGGCGGGCAGCCTCTTGCAAGTAAGACGCCACATCCAGCGGATTGGGAACATCATGTTCCAGCAGATGGAGCCCTGCCTCAATGGCAAGCTGGTTGACCGACCAGGGCATACGGTTGGTACGCAGACGGTGCAGCAGGTGGGGGCGCCGGTGACATATCCCAGTCGCAGACCGGGAACGGCATAACGCTTGGTCATGGAGTGCAGCAGCAAGACGTTGGGAAACTCCGCAGCCTCGGCAGCAGAGAAAAGCGGACGCAAGGTGAAAAACTCGTAGGACTGGTCGATGACGAAACAGACCTGCGGATTATGACTGATAAGTGTTGCCAGATATTCCTTCTCCACAACCGTTCCGGTAGGGTTATTGGGATTGCACAGCCACAGCATGCGCACCTCTTCCGGCAAGCGATACCCCTCGCTCTCCGCAGGAAGCCGGTAGAGGAAGTGACCCGATGGCCGTGCATGCGGCAGGCATCGGCATATTCACTGAAAGTGGGCTGCACAATGGCGGTGTTTGTCCCGCGGAAAGTCTGTGCGGTAAGATAGATGGCTTCGGTAGCTCCGTTCGTCACGCACACCTCGGCAGGAAGACGGTGGCGGCGGGCAAGGCAGGCCTCAAGCGTGTAAGGCTCCGGTTCGGGATAGTTGCCGATGCCGTCAATCCGGGCACACAGATGCGCCTTCAAGGCAGAGAGGTCTACCCTGTTGTAAACGTTCGAGCTGAAGTTTGCCGTAATGGGACGGCTGTATTTATAGGAATCGTCTCCGTGTCCTTCAATCATGGTTCTTTGTCAATATTTGGTAGATAAGCGGCAGGTTGACGTGGCGGCGCACGTGCTCGGCAAGCCTATCGTATTGTTCTTCTTTGAATGTATGGTAATCGAAAGCGCCGGCATTCCCGGACAGTTTGTCTGCAAAGGCGCAAGCAGAAATCTATGAATTCCGGATTGTCGAGAATGCCATGAATATAGGTCCCCATGCAGGTGGAGTCCACGTAGTAACCGTCGGTAGAGCCGTTCTCCAAAGATTTAGGGAGAATCGGGGCGCCTTCCACGGGGTAGTCACTCCCATATGGATTTCATAGCCCTGCATTAATGGAGAACGGAGAGTGGAAGATGGAGAATGGGGATTGCACAGACCAAACTTCACCTGGCGGGTCACCTTCTCTCCCGACATGCGGGTACTGATGGGCAACAGTCCCAGTCCGGGCAGGCGTTCGATGTCTCCTTCCACATGCTCAGGGTCGAGCACCTCCTGCCCCATCATTTGATAGCCACCGCAGATGCCCATCACGGTGGCACCTTCACGGTGGGCACGGGTGATGGCAGCCGCCACACCGTTACGGCGCAATTCGTAAAGGTCATCAAGTGTGCTCTTGGAGCCGGGCAGCAGGATGACGTCGGCCTTTGCCAGCTCATCCACATTGTTAGTATAGAAGAGATGTACGCGTGGGTCACGTTCCAGGACATTAAAATCGGTGAAGTTACTGAGGTGGCGCAGCAGAATGACGGCGATGTTCACCTTTCCTTCTCGGCACGGACAGACTTTGCGGCAAGCGCCACGGAGTCTTCTTCTTCAATGTAGATATCACGGTAGTAAGGCACCACCCCGACAACGGAATGCCGCAAAGCTCCTCCAGCATCGTAATGCCCGACTCGAAGAGACGTATATCCCCGGAACTTGTTGATAAGAATTCCTTTAATGCGTTCCCGCTCATGGGGACGAAGCAACATCAGCGAACCATAGACACTGGCAAACACACCGCCACGGTCAATGTCGCCCACAAGAATTACATCGGCTCCGGCATACAGGGCCATCGGCAGATTGACAAGGTCGGTATCCCGCAGATTGATTTCGGAGATGCTTCCCGCGCCTTCCAGCACAACGGGATTATAGCGAGCGGCAAGGCGGTCGTAGGCAGCACAAACCTCCGGCGCAGCTCGTCGCGTCCTTCCTTGCGGAAATACTCATAAGCATTGCGGTTGCCGATAGGACGCCCGTTGAGGACAACCTGCGAGGTATGGTCCGACTGTGGTTTCAGCAGTAGCGGATTCATGTCCGTGTGGCAAGGCACTCCGGCGGCTTCTGCTTGCACAGCCTGGGCACGCCCTATTTCCAACCCTTCCGGAGTGGCATATGAATTCAGTGCCATATTCTGTGCCTTGAACGGTGCGGGCTGATAGCCGTCCTGCTTGAAGATGCGGCAGAAGGCGGCAGCAATGATGCTCTTTCCACATCACTGCCCGTCCCGGCAAACATAATCGGATGAAGTTTCTCCATAAATTCCATTTTAGCGAATGCAAAGATAGTGCAAATCCGAATATCTCTCCCATTCATAAGCCATATCTTCGGAAACTATTCGTTATATTTGTAACGTTCTATTCAAAAGATGACTACTGAACAATTCCCACCTCCTCTTGTTTAGAGAAACAAGAACCCTAAACCGAACGAACTTATGAATAATCTATTATGCCGGAGATTTTTCCGGCTGCTGCCTGCGTGCTGCTTGCCATCGGTGGAGTGGCCGCACAAACCTCCCTTCCCTTAGCTTCGGTGATGCCCTAAGGCAGATGCAAAACGGCAACCGCAGCCTGAAAATAGCCGACAAGGGAATTGAAGCCGCCCGTGCGGAACGTGACAAACTGAATGCCCTCTGGTACCCCTCCTGCAAGGTGCCGGTACGTTCGTGCATCTTTCCGAAAAGATAGAGGTAAAACAGCCCCTTTCCCAGTTCACCGACCCGGCAAAGGACTTTGTGCACAACATCGTGCCGGACGACCAATTCATCAGCAGCATACTCGACCAGATAGGCTCCCATACCCTTGCCTTTCCACTGGCTCCACGCAACCTGACTTCCGTCGGCCTGACCGCCGAATGGGTCGTATTCTCCGGCGGCAAGCGCATCCGGGCCTCGAAGATAGGCAACACCATGATAGACATTGCCCGCGAAAACCGGGGACAGACCGATGCCACGCAACGCACCCTGCTGGCAGAAAGCTACTTCGGGCTGAAACTTGCGCAAGAGGTAGTACGCGTGCGGCAGGAGACTTACAACAGCCTGCAACGCCATTACCAGAATGCCCTTAAACTGGAAGCTGCCGGCATGATAGACAAGGCAGGCCGGCTCTTTGCCCAAGTGAATATGGATGAAGCTGCCCGTTCACTGGAGGCTGCCCGGAAGGAGGCCTCCGTCGTGCAAAGTGCCCTGCGCACCCTGCTCAACCTGCAAGACACATGCAGCATCCATCCTACTTCGGAGCTTTTCATCAACAACCAACTGCCCGCCAAAGAGGAGTTCCTGCAAGCCATGCGGGTGGAGAACTACACCGTGAACCAACTGCAACTGCAGTCACAGATTGCCCGCCAGCAGCTCCGCATCGACCAGAGCGGCTACCTGCCGGACATCGCCGTATTCGGCAAGCAGACCCTCTATGCCCACGGCATACAAAGCAATCTTGTCCCCCGCACCATCGTAGGTGTGGGCTTCACCTGGAACCTGTTCGACGGACTGGCGCGTGAGAAGCGCATCCGCCAGTCGAAGATAGCCCAGCAGACCCTTGCCCTGGGACAAGAAAAAGCCAAAGAAGACCTGAGCGTAGGCATCGACAAGCTCTACACCCAACTGCAAAAGGCACAAGACAACGTACGCGCCTTGAATACCACCATCGAGCTGAGCGAAGAGCTGGTGCGAATCCGCAAGAAATCCTTTGCCGAAGGCATGGCAACCAGTACCGAGGTCGTAGATGCGGAAACGATGCTGGCAACCGTCCGCGTGGCGCGTCTGGCAGCCTATTACGAATATGATGTGGCACTGATGAACCTGCTGGCTATCTGCGGAACGCCGGAACGGTTCGAGAAATATTTCGAGACAACTTATTAAAACCTACCCTTTATGAAAATCAATAATAAAAGCATCAGCATTGCATTCGTCATTATCCTGGCCGCAACGGTCATCATTTCGCTTGCCGGCATGTTACTCATGAACCGGCAGCCCCTGGTCCTGCAAGGACAAGTGGAAGCAACGGAAATACGTATCAGCGGAAAGCTGCCCGGACGTGTGGACTCCTTCCTCGTACAAGAGGGCGACTGGGTGAAGGCAGGCGATACGCTTGTCGTCATCAACAGCCCCACCATCGAAGCCAAATACCGCCAGGTGAATGCCCTGGAGCAGGTGGCCCAGGAGCAGAACAAGAAGATAGACGCCGGTACCCGCCGCCAGATTGTGGCCACCGCCAGGCAACTCTGGAACAAGACGCAGAGCGACCTTGCCCTCGCCAAGACCACTTACCAACGCATTGTAACGCTTTATAAGGACAGTGTCGTCACCTCCCAGCGGCGTGACGAGGTGGAAGCCATGTACAAAGCCGCCCAAGCCGCCGAACGTGCCGCCTACGAGCAATACCAGATGGCCGTGGACGGAGCGCAGAGCGAGGACCGCGCCTCGGCCCGCAGCCTGGTGGAAGCGGCGCGAAGCACTGTCGATGAAGTCTCCTCCCTCCTCGTCGACTCCCGCCTGACTGCTCCCGAAGATGGCCAGATAGCCACCATCTTCCCCAAACGCGGAGAGCTGGTGGCCCCCGGTACTCCCATCATGAGCCTTGTCGTGATGGACGATGCACACGTGGTACTGAACATACGCGAGGACCTGATGCCGCAATTCAAGATGGGAGGCACTTTCCGTGCCGATGTCCCCGCCATCGACGGCAAGGACATTGAATTCCGCATCTACTACATCAGTCCGCTGGGCAGCTTCGCCACCTGGAAATCCACCAAACAGACGGGCAGCTATGACATGCAGACGTTCGAGATACACGCACGTCCCACACAGCAGGTAGAGGGATTGAGACCGGGGATGTCCGTACTCTTAAAAATGAAGAATAAAAAATGAAAGATAAAGAATTTGGCTACGCAATGAAAGCGCTCCGCATGGTTATCCGTCGCGAATGGCACCGCATGACCTCCCGCCGTCTATACCTCGGCGTCTGCGTCGTGCTACCCTTGCTCTGTCTGTTCTTCATGGCCACCATCTTTGGAAACGGACAGATGGAGAACATTCCCGTGGGTATCGTCGACCTGGACAACACTGCCACTTCGCGCAATATCTCCCGGCGCATCTCTGCCGCCCCCACCTTCCGTGTGACGGAGCACTTCACCGACGAAGCCGACGCCCGCCGGGCATTGCAACAGAAGGACATATACGGCTACCTCGTCATCCCGCCCCGCTTCGAACAGAAGGCGGTGACGGGAACTGGCGCAACGCTCACCTATTATTACCACTATGCCCTTCTTTCGGTAGGCAGCGAGCTGATGGCGGCGTTCGAGAATACGCTTGCCCCCGTGGCGCTCTCGCCCATCGTGATGCAGGCCGAAGCTCTGGGAGTCAGCGGAGAACAGATACAGACCTTTCTGCTCCCCGTAGAAGCCAGTACCCATCCCCTCTACAATCCGGACATGGACTACTCCATCTACCTGAGCCAGCCTTTCTTTTTCGTACTGTTCCAGATACTCATCCTGCTCACCACCGTCTACTCCATAGGCAGCGAACTGAAATTCGGCAGCGTCGGCGAATGGCTGGAGACGGCACGAGGCAATATCCTCACTGCCGTAGCAGGGAAACTGCTGCCCTATACCCTCATCTTCTCGTCCATCGGTATCCTGGCAAACTATGTACTGTTCGGCCCGCTACATATCCCCTTCGCTGGCAGTCTGTGGCTGATGAATGCAGTGACCGTGCTCTTCATCATCGCTACCCAGGCATTGGCGGTCTTTATCTATTCTGTCTTTCCCAAGATTGCCTATATCATCAGTGTAGTATCCATGGTGGGGTCGTTGGGGGCTACGCTGTCCGGAGTCACGTTTCCCGTTACAGCCATGTATGCGCCCGTGCATGCGGCCTCCTACCTCTTCCCCGTGCGGCACTTCACGGAGGCGGCACAAGCCATGATTTACTTCGATGCAGGGTTTGCCTACTTCTGGCAGTCGGTAGCTACACTCTTCATCTTCCTATTGGCAGCACTGCTGATACTGCCATTGCTGAAATGGTGGATAAAAAAAGAGATAAGGGAAGAAGCAATCTCCGCCTCCCCATCACCTTGCCCACCTACCGCATTGTCAACAGCTTCCGTCATCCGCCACGAGTGGCATGCCATCGCCACCAATCCCGCCATCCTGCTCGTGCTGGCAGGCGGTATCTTCCTCTACGGACTGCTCTACAACTACATGTACGCCCCCAACCTGGTGCGCAAGGCTCCCGTCGCAGTGGTAGACCTCTCCCACTCCACCCTCAGCCGCGAATACATCCGACTGCTCGACGCCACTCCCCAGACCGCCGTCTACGGCCAGACACCCAACATCCTCGAAGCCCGCCAATGGATGAAGCAGGGCGACGTGGCAGGCATCCTTTACCTGCCTGCCGACTTCGAGGCACGTGTGGCACGGGGCGAGACTTCGGTCTTCGTACTCTATGCCGCCACGGACGCTTTCCTCAACTTCAAAGGACTGCAAGAATCCAGTGCGCGCGTCATGCTTGCCGTGAACGATGCCCACCGCATGGAGGGCACCGTATTCCTACCTCCGCAAGGACTGCTGGCAGTGGCTTCGTCCGCTCCCGTCAGCGTGTCCGGCACGGCGCTCTACAACTATACAGAGGGCTACGGTTCCTATCTGATTCCCGCCGTCCTAATTGTCATCATCTTCCAGACGATGCTGATGGTGATTGCCATGCTGACGGGCGAGGAAGCGGAAGCCCGAAGAAAAGGAATACGGCTGATGCGTGCCGACTCATTGAAGGATACATTACGGATTGTCGGAGGCAGGACCTTCGTATACTTCATGCTCTACGTGGTGTTTTCCCTATTCCTGCTGGGACTGTTGCCGCACCTGTTCAGCATCCCACACATCGGCAGCGGAGGAGACATCGTCACAATGATGATACCCTTCCTGCTGGGCACGAGTTTCCTTGCCCTGGCCGTCTCCCGCTGGTTTACAGACTCCGAAGCGCCGTTGCTGATGATAGCCTTCTTCTCTGTGGGCTATATCTTCCTTTCGGGCGTGTCCTATCCGCTGGAGCTGATGCCGTGGTATTGGCAGACAGCCCACTATCTGTTTCCGGCAGGTCCTGCCGTACTTGCTTTTGTAAAACTGAATTCAATGGGTGGAACGCTGGCCGACGTATGGCCGCAGATGTTGACGATGTGGATACAAGTATTGGTCTATGGAACTTTGGCGCTCTGCACTACACGCCACCTCTACGGAAAAGGAAAAGTGAAGGCATAAAAAAGGCTATCTATCCCAGACAGCCAATCTTTTGTTAACCTTAAATCTAATACTATGAAAAACACATTGCAAATATACGGACTCCTCCGAATTCTCCAAAATTTCAGCTCATAACGGTCTTATTTATAACATGGTTTAATAGGAATATGCCGTTGTTAACAGATAGAGGCTGGTCAAATAAGAAATTTTCACTATCTTCATCCCCAAAATCGAACATCATAACTAAAGAATATTTTGCCATGATTCATACCATACTCGATACAGACCTTTACAAATTCACCACCTCGTATGCCTACATCAAATTGTTTCCCTATGCCATGGGCACTTTCAGCTTCAAGGACAGAGACGACACCGCCTATACGGACACGTTTCTGAAGGAACTGCAAAAGGCGGTGGACAGCCTGGCACAGACCGTACTTACTGCCGAAGAGCTGGAATACATGACCCGCCACTGCCGTTTCCTGCCGAGGGTCTATTGGGAGTGGCTCTCCTCCTTCCGCTTCCAGCCGGAGAAGGTAAGCATCCATCTGGACGAGGACCGGCACTTGAACATTGAAATCACGGACTATCTGTACAAGGCCACCCTTTACGAAGTCCCCCTGCTTTCCATCGTATCCGAAATAAAGAACCGTTCTTTGGGAAACGTGGCCGACATGGACGGCATACTCTGCAAACTGTCCGAAAAGGTGGCACTCTCCAACCGACACCAGCTGTATTTTTCAGAGTTCGGCACCCGGAGACGCTTCTCGTTCGAGGTACAGGACAAAGTCATAGACCGTCTGAAGGAAGCCGCCGAATACTGTACCGGGACTTCCAACTGCCACTTCGCCATGAAATACGGCATGAAGCCTATGGGGACGCATCCGCATGAATGGTTCATGTTCCACGGCGCACAGTTCGGCTACAAACACGCCAACTACATGGCCTTGGAAAACTGGGTGAACGTGTACGACGGTGACTTGGGCATCGCACTGTCCGATACCTATACCTCCGGCATTTTCTTAAGTAACCTGAGCCGCAAGCAGGCCAAACTATTCGACGGTGTACGCTGCGACTCCGGCGATGAATTCGATTTCACCGACAAGCTCGTTGCCCGCTACCGCGAACTGGGCATCGACCCTACCACTAAAACCATCGTCTTCAGCAATGCGCTCGATTTTGGCAAGGCACTCGACATCCAGGAGCATTGCAGGGGCAAAATCCGCTGTTCCTTCGGCATCGGCACCAATCTGACGAATGATACCGGATTCAAGCCCTCCAACATCGTAATGAAACTGACGCAATGCAAGATGAACGTCAACCAGGAATGGCGCGAATGCGTGAAGCTGTCCGACGATGCAGGAAAGCATATCGGCAGCGAAGCGGAAGTACGGGCATGTCTGTATGATTTAAGGCTCGGACAGCAAATAGAACCCCTATGCTGAAAACAGCTTCCCGGCGGTTAGCGATAAGTGCTTACAGTCTTTTCCTTTTGTAGGCAAACTCTTGCCATTTCTCCTCCGGCCAGTCCTGCCGCTGCATCTCCATGCGGGCCATGACGAAGAACAAGTCCGAAAGGCGGTTGATGAAGCGCAGAATATCCTCGTTCACAGGGTCTTGGCGATGGAGTGTCCACAAACGGCGTTCGGCACGGCGGGCCACGGTACGGGCAAACTGCAGTTGGGCTGATATGGGAGTGCCACCAGGCAAAAGGAAGTAGCCGTTGTCCGTCATCAGCAGGACGGTCATGGCATCCATCTCCTGCTCACAGCGCAGCGTGAGCTCTGCGGCAGAAAGCGGATTAGGGTTCACCACTCCCGAGGGAGTGGCCACATGGCTCATCACCACCATCAGTTCCCGCTGGACAGCATGCAGCAACTCCTGCCATCCATCTTCTGCCGCCAGCATGGAGCGCACGATACCAATCACGGCATTCAATTCATCAAGGCATCCGTTTGCCTCGATACGGATGTCATCTTTCGGCACACGCGCGCCACCATGAATACCCGTTGTTCCTTTGTCTCCAGTTTTGGTATAGACTCTTTTCATTCTCTATTTGATAAGGAACTGTGCCCACTGCGGGATTTCCTCTACATATTGTTTGAAGAGGGTCCCGTTTACAGTGCGGAACAATAATCGAGGAATTTGATTTTCTATTGAATTATCGTAGACATATACCCTATCAACCAAGGATATTGCTTTGCCTATATTCAATAACGATTTATAATAACGGGAAATAATTTTGGAAATGGGAACTTCATGCCCTCCATTCAAATAGCGCTGTGTAATACGCCGTACATTTATCTCAGGATTATTTGTACAGACAAAAATGCGAATAAAAATCCTGCTTTTTTTGCTTCTTCAACAAATGCAAGTTTTTCGTCTGAGGAAAAGACTGTTTCAAATACAAAATCTTGCCTTTTCCTTAAACACTCATAACGCATTTTAGTCGCCAATTCTGCTGCCTTCAATACTGCAACGGGAGAATTCCAATCACCATATTGTTCTTGCGCTATATTATCAGGATTAATGTAAAGGCTATTTTCTGCCCATTCATTATGAAGCAGTTGCACTGTCGTAGAAGTTTTACCCGAACCATTCGGACCAGCTACTATACAAAGTGTCGGATTTTTTTCGTTCATCACATGGATATATCACTTACATTTTTAGCTCTATATGCTTTCAATTTTTCTCTCACCTCTTGCATTCTCCGCTCCAATTCTCTTTTTGCCTTGCGAGAACTTTCACGGGCCGCAACAGCCACTTGTTCCATCAAAGCATGCAGTTGTTCATCAGTAGGGTCTTCCAAAGAAGACAAGCGATAAGTATTCAGTTTCATAATCATAATATATTTAAATGAAAACAAAGATACTCCACTATTTCGAGAACACAAACGAAATTACATAAAATATCAATGCGCTATCCGGACTTTTTCATAATGAATTCAAACTTAGATTAGGACTATTTTTAATCAAGGAATGATTAAAATGCAAAAAACGGCCGGACATGCCATGCAGAAGTCTTATTATATCCTTGTAAGCAAACCCTTTCCCACTTATATAAGGGATCATCAATATGCCAGAGAAGCATCCAGCTTCTATCTTTATCATATTGAGAACTGCAACTGAAACCAAGTCTGTAGTTCACGTTAAACTGCGGTAACGATTTACCAACTTTGGATAACTGTCCTTCTAATTTATCTAACGTTTCCTGTCCCCACTTTTCATCTTGTAAACCATTACCGGTATTGTGCTGGAAGTTTTCCGGAGATCTTCCACAAATATTCACCAATACATCAAACCATTGCCCTATGCTTGGCAGAAACCACGGACTACGTTCGATCCCATCCGGCACCTTATTGCTGTTATTGTAAGTTTTCACCAGATAAAAAGCACGACAGTCGCTTACAAAAGATGCATCACCCTCATGATTTGCCAGCATTTGTAAAGTTTCAGAGTACCCGTTCATGTTATTCTTAATTCTGCTAAAATCATGCTTTGACTTCACATCAGCTATTGATATTGTATCAATATCCGCTTCGATTAAATCCATCGGTCCCCAATTCCCTTCTTTCAAACTATCCAACATCATCACATAGGCATGATTCCATCCTTTTTTATTACACCTCTCGTCTGTCATCCTTTCCGGATCGCAAGTAATTACCATTCCGATAGCATTTTCATAATCATAGATTTTCCCATCTTCTTCCAACTTCCCGTTTCCGGGATGTACTTCTATTCTTTTATCGATTTCGTTCTGAAAGACAAAATCCCCGGGATAAAGCTTTCTTTCTATACTTCCTTTACCGGGTACGGGACTAATAACCTTCAAGGTATAGCATTTTCCAGAAGTAAAACTGATGGAGCTGCCCGAATAATTTATCTTTACATTCGTATCATCTCTGCCATCGGTAGTCATATAGTTTCCGGTAACCCGTGCATTTGCTTGCGGCGGAACAATGGCACAATATTTCAAAGAATCTATCTGATATGGAGTAATACCGTTCAGACTCACATTAATAGCCGCCGAGTCTGTTCCTAAAACCCTCGATTCCCTATGGTAAACAAAGCCTGCTTTTTCTGGTGCAAAACAACCTACGTATACTTGCGGTTGCAATACAAGCAATGCAAACTGGTGTTGAAACAGCAAGTTCAGGATTATTCCGGAAGAATTGTCAATAGCAGGTACGCCGGTGGCAACCAACAAATCGCTGGCAATATGCTTTTCTGTTGTGGACTGGTCCTTCGCAGGTTGCAGTTTTTCATTCCCGGTCAGTGAAGCAATGGCTCCGTCCATACCTTTTGAGAGATCTATTGTGATATTCTTCCTATATGGATAGTAAGCGACATAACTCACTCCATCATACCAATAAAGTGTACCATTTCCCACCGGATTCCAACTGCCGCTTGACATATTGTAAACCAATTTGGCATTATCAATATTATCCATTATAGCACCGTCCTTTATGGCAAAAACACCAATCGAATCACCATCGACAAACTCCATTTTAAAATGTTCGTCCCTTACAGAGGTACGTGTAGAGGACTTTCCTGCATTGGAGAGCTCTTCAAAATCAGCGACTATAGCCCGAACTGTAAAGGGTACTCCCTCACAGCACTCCTTCATACCTCCATTGTTTGCTTCGTATTCGTCAGTGCATGCACTACACACTAAAAGGATGCCCCCAAATACTATTCCAGTGAAAAATTTCATATATCTTTTCATATTATCTTACTTTAAACAGATTGGCATCTTTTTGCGAAGTCCAGAATTACCCCGTCAGGTCAATCAGTTTCTTGTTTTGCTTCCGTTCCAATAACGGTCTCGGTTTCAGTATTCTCTTCCCATGATACGGGGCCGTTCTCCGGCATCACAGTAATTGCCTTTCTTGCTATACCTATAGTATAGCTGACAGCCCTTCCCAAAGCCCAATTGTCAGTCAGAGGTAAAAACAGGTTTTCCATACTGACAGTTTGAACAACAAGAGCATTATTACTATCTTTGGCCGTATATTGATAAGAAATATTGAACTTACTTCCTGCCCCGGCAGGAAGCAGAAAGAAGGTTGCAAGCAGTTTCTTTTCTTCTATAATTGTATCCGGTACCGGAAAACTTATTATACCGGTGGTAAAGTTTTCCTTTTCATCAGCCGATGGATATGTCCACTTCCAGCCTATGTCACTATCTGCTGTAGGATTATAATAGGTAAGCAATCCACTCTTCATTCCCGTAATCGAGAAGGAAGTTACTGACTTTCCCTCCGTATTATCATTACTTTTTATATAGACATTGACCTTGGTCAGTGTATGGTGCAGTTTGAAAGTTACATTACCATTGCTTTGATTCATTACCGGAGTTGCGGCAAGAAAATCTATCTGATTATTTACAGCTATCGGAACGGTATACCCCAACACCGGAAATCCGCTTGCCGTTCCTTCATTCTGAAAAGAGAGGTAACCATTTTCCACTTCATTCACGTAAGGGGCATAAGCAAAGAAACTGATTTTATCCGTGGTGGAATTGTCCGGCCAGAACTTGACCGGACTATAAGACCATGTTCCCTCATCCAGTTGTTTTTCCACAAGCTGGTTATACATAAAATTCGGTATGGCAGTATTCTCGTTGAATTTTCCATGTGTAAAATATGCAAACACTCCCACATTCTTAAGTTCACCGGCAGTGGCAAATTTCCCGGTTCCCCTCGTCATTGTAATAACTCCAGAAAAGCCGATAGGAAGATTCTCCTGCGGAAGTCCGTTCTTACTTTCTTCCCCACTGCATGCTCCCAACAACAAAAGTAATGCAAGGAGGATGCTACACAACCGCTTCATCCCTATATCTTCTGCTTTTCCTTTCATACTCCTTCTACCTAAATGTTACTTTCCCCATTACTGGTCCATCCCGTCATATTGTCATCAACAGCAATACTGATAGCATTCATCTTGATGGTCAACACGTAAGTATGCTGTGTCCCTTTTTTAAAAGTTCCTTGCGGCAATTTGACTTCTTTATCCGTCACAGTACTTGTCAGATTACTACTATCATTCACCTTTGTCACAACATCATAACTAATCTTTAGGCTCAAATCCCCTTCCTTGGCTGTACCGTTTTGGTTATTCACAGGAATGAAATAAAGAGCTTCCTTTTCTGAGAACAAAGCTGTTGCATCGGTATTACTACTCACGTCGACAGCACTCTTCTTATACCCCCATTGGTCAATGCCTGTTCTATTCACAAACTCACTAAGGTCTTGCTCAGCCGAAAAATAGGATGCGGAAGGTGAGATGGCATTCCAAGCATCAGTACCGAAATCATAAACCGCTTTGTTGTAAAGTATTCCACTTCCCGGAGACAGTTTTAATCCTGTTACAAAGATTCTTGTTTCAGCGCCCAGATTCACGTCCGGCTTCACCTTGACATTGGCTATTTGGGTAAGCACATGGCTGAATTTAAACTGGACTGTTCCTTTGTTACCGACATTGCTCTCAGAAGTCAAGTCTTTTATGGCAGTACGGCAATCCGTTACTAAATCCACCATATCTTTCCAATTATTTGAAGTTTTTACTTCAAAGGTGATTTTAGGAGCCTCTTTATCACTTTGTGCCGATAAAATTATTTTTTGGTCTGTTCCCTCTCCCGGATTGGATTCATAAGGTGCATAAGCGAAGAAAGTTATTTTATCATCATTCGTCGGCCAAAAACGCAGAGAAGCATACCCCCAACTACCGGAAGTCCATGTAGCATGTTCATTATACATAAAATCGGGTGTTGTACTCGCTTTCTCACTATCCCATCCTTCCTTGCTTGTTTTATAGGCAAAAATACCGAAACCGGCATCCGCTTCTTTCAGCGTGGACGTAGTGGTTTCCGTTCCTCTGGTCTGTACTCCCGTATATACATCCAAACCGATTGTCCGGTCTGCATCCGGATTTATCTCCGTAACTTCATTTTGCGAGCAACCGGCTATCGTCAGCGCTGCCATTGCCATCAATAAACTTTTCGTTCCCATCTTCTATTCATTTTTTCAATTAATATTAATTATGTCCTCAAATATCTATATCACTGTTCACTTCATCCTCCCAGTCATCCACGTTGGCGTCAAAACCCGAACTTCCTTCAACTTTCACATTCGGTACTTTTTTTTCGCACGTCATGTCGATGAAAATGCTCATTCTTCCATCTCCTTCTTCCAACTGGCTTATTTTCAGATCATCAAAACTTTCTTCAAATGTGGTTTTCCCGTCCACCAATTCTGCTCTCAAATGCAGGTTATGTGAAATCTCCGTATCAAAACCAAACACGCTGATAGAGGCGCTTAGTGTTCCGTCCGTCGCCGATCCGGAATTATAAACGGGATTACCGAGACAAAACTCCTGCGCCACAGTCTTTTCTGAAATCTGTCCCGAAGCGAGAAACACAGATTCTGCAATACCATCCAATTTACAAGTGGCATTACGTATATTGTTCATTCCTTTAATACGGATTTTAACTGTTATCTTTTGAGTCAGTTTTTGGGGAAGGAAACAGAGCTGGCAACCATTTTTACTACCGTCAATCTTTTTGCTCCCCCAGTTAGTCATGCCCGATGAATAGTTTCCCGACATGCCCGGAGTCACTTCAAAACTTTCCATACAATCGGCTGCAAGTTCGTCGGGACTATCCATAATGATTATCTCCGTGGAAGGGACATTCTTTGTCACCACATTTGTGGCATGTGCCTCCAACGTCCGGTAGGCATCTTCTCCCCTAAAGCCCAGGTTACCAAAATCGTCAAATGAACGGTTAAAGAGAACAACGTCATAACGTCCTTCTTTCAGATACACAGTCTTATACGTTCGGTCGCCCATCAGTACCATAATGGGACTACTGCCGTCTGTAGGATAGAATACAGTGGTGGCACCATAATCCTGTTCCTTCTCATTCAATCCCGACCGACTCCAATCGGCACTGATCATGATTTCAGTTTCAAGGGAGTAAACCTGCTCACGGTGACTACAAGCGACCAACATGAAGAAGGTGAAGTTGTAAAACACCCACAATAGCAGCATGTTTCCCGATGCAAAAAGCAAGTGTTTTATTTTTATAAGTATCATTATAATTTGCTTTGTCAAGCCGTTACTTACCAAGTAACGGATAGTCTTCTCTATCCGCAATAAAAAAGCTGTTTTGGGAGTCATATAATGATGTAAAGAAATATATTCCGTTTTTGAGGCATCAGAAATGGAGGAGCACTTTGTGTGTTTTTCAGAATACACACCGGAACAATATGTATTTTTTCGTGTGTTGTGTCGGTAAACAAATAAAATGATAAGATTTTTATAGAAAACTAAACTATTATTTGGATTTATGAGGAAGAATTCCAATCTTTGTGAATCAAACTATCCGTTACTTGGTAAGTAACACTTCCCTTACCAGAGCCATTGTCAGACGGCATTTTTCATGCAACTTTCTTTTCATTGTATCCTGCGACCGAGATTATCAGTTCTTCATTGGCCGCATCCACCTTTTCATTCTCAAAAGGTTTCAGGTATGTTTCCGTCACCTTGATAGAGAAATGGCCCAATGCCTTGCTGATGATGCCGATACTCATTCCTGCATGAAATGCTAATGTCGCCCATGTATGGCGCGCGCCGGATAAGTAATATTTAGAAATGCAATAAAAAACAGAATGACGATAATTAAACGTAAAACGTTTATAATTAAGCATTTTGCAAGATTTGCAGAACAGACAGACCTGCAAAAGAAAACAAAATATTGCGACGTTTCAGTTACCAGACTGTTAGCCGCCTGTTTCGAAAACAACGGCAGGTAACCGAATTTTTACCGATAGGAACAAAGCAGATTTGTATTCACTGTTTATCAATGTTTTGCATGCCAAAGGACGCTTTTCAAAGGAGTATTTTTACAACCTAAAAAAGAGCGTTATGAAAGTGGAAAAATTCAAGGTGCTGCTCTACCTGAAAAAGAGCGAGCCGGACAAGACCGGCAAGGCCCCGATCATGGGACGGATCACCCTCAACCGCACGATGGCGCAGTTCAGCTGCAAGCTCTCCTGTACCCCCGGGCTATGGAACGCGCGTGAGAGCCGATTGAATGGCAAGAGCCGGGAAGCGGTGGAGACCAATGAAAAAATAGAGAGGCTGCTGCTTGCCGTACACTCGGCCTTCAATTCCCTCATGGAAAGGAAAAAGGATTTCGATGCCGCCGCGGTCAGGGACATGTTCCAGGGTAACGCGGGCATGCAGATGACCCTGCTCAAACTTCTCGACCGGCACAATGAGGAGATGAAGGCCCGTGTCGGCGTGGACCGTGCACCGACGACAATCTCGACCTACCTCTTCACCTACCGCACGCTTTCCGAATTCATCAAAACGGAATTCAAGGTCTCGGACCTCGCCTTCGGACAGCTCAACGAGCAGTTCATCCGTGACTATCAGGATTTCATCCTTCTGGAAAAGGGATATGCCGTGGACACGCTTCGCGGCTACCTGGCCATCTTGAAAAAGATCTGCCGCATCGCCTACAAGGAGGGGCACTCGGAGAAATACCATTTCTGCCACTTCAAGCTGCCCAAGCAGAAGGAGACAACACCGAAAGCACTCAGCCGGGAGAATTTCGAGAAGCTACGCGATCTGGAGATACCGGAAAAACGCAGGTCACATGTCATCACCCGGGACCTCTTCCTCTTCGCCTGTTACACCGGCACCGCCTATGCCGATGCGGTAAGCATCACCCGGGAGAACCTCTTCCAGGATGACGAGGGCAGCCTCTGGCTGAAATACCGGCGGAAGAAGACCGACTACCTCGGACGCGTCAAGTTGCTGCCGGAAGCACTCGCGTTGATCGGGAAGTATCGTGACGATACCCGCATCACCCTCTTCCCGCCGCAGGACTACCATACGCTCAGGGCCAACATGAAATCCCTGCGCCTGATGGCGGGGCTGAGCCAGGACCTTGTCTACCACATGGGAAGGCATTCTTTCGCCTCATTGGTCACGCTCGAGGAGGGAGTGCCGATCGAGACCATCAGCAAAATGCTGGGACACTCCAACATAAAGACCACCCAGATATATGCCCGTGTAACTCCGAAGCGACTGTTCGAGGACATGGACAGGTTCGTCGAGGCAACCCGCGATTTGAAACTTATTCTTTAATCCTTAAACAATTAAACAATCATTATCATGCGCAGTACATTTAAGCTTTTATTCTACATCAACCGTAACAAGGTAAAATCGGACGGCACGACCGCCGTCCTCTGCCGGATCAGCATCGACGGAAAGAAATCGGCTGTCACGACAGGCATCTATTGCAAACCCGGAGACTGGGACAGCAAGAAGTGTGAAATCAAAACAGCCAGGGAGAACAACCGCCTTACCGCCTTCCGAGGCCGGCTGGAAGAGGCGTACGGGAACCTGCTGAGGAACCAGGGAGTGGTCACGGCAGAGCTGCTCAAGACCACCGTATCCGGTGCCAATTCCGTGCCGGAATACCTCCTGCAGGCCGGAGAGGTGGAACGCGAACGGCTCAGGGTCCGCTCCAAGGAGATCAATTCCACCTCCACCTACCGCCAGTCGAAGACCACGCAGCTTAACCTCAGGCAGTTCATCGAATCCCGCGGGATGAAGGACATCGCCTTTTCGGACATCACCGAAGAGTTCGCCGAATCGTTCAAGGTCTTTCTCAAGAAAGAGCTGGGACACAGGAACGGACACGTGAACCACTGCCTGTGCTGGCTCAACCGGCTCATCTACATCGCCGTGGACCGGGAAATACTAAGAGCCAATCCGATAGAGGACGTGGCATACGAGAGGAAAGAAACACCTAAACTAAGGCATATCAGCCGCAGTGAACTGAAGCGGATGATGGAAACCCCGCTGCCCGACCCGATGATGGAGCTGGCGCGCAGGACGTTCATCTTCTCCTCGCTGACCGGTCTGGCCTACGCGGATACGAGGGCTCTCCATCCCCGTCACATCGGAACGACCTCGGAAGGAAGAAGGTATATCCGCATCCGCCGCGCCAAAACGGACGTGGAGGCGTTCATCCCGCTGCATCCCATAGCCGGACAGATACTGGATCTTTACAACACCACGGATGACGACAGGCCGGTATTCCCGCTGCCGGTCCGCGATGTCCTCTGGTACGAGGTACATGGAATGGGTGTGGCATTAGGCATGAAAGAGAACCTGTCCTACCACATGGCCCGGCATTCGTTCGGGACCCTGACACTGACCGCGGGCATTCCGATAGAGAGCATCGCCAGGATGATGGGCCATACGAATATCGACAGCACGCAGGTCTACGCCCAGGTCACCGACCGGAAGATATCCTCGGACATGGACCGGCTGATGGAAAGAAGAAAGCCTGCGGCCGGCAAGGAAGCCGCAGGCTAAATAAAAATTGCCGTCGGAATCGTAAATGCAATTCCGGCGGCAATCCTTAAACTTGAATACGATATTATACCAATGCAGCGTGATAGTTCTCCTCCAGCAGCTTCTCGATGTCCGATTGCCTGTACAGGATCTTCCCGCCAAGCTGGATATAGGGAATCCGTCCTTGGTCCCTGTAATCCTGCAGGCACCTGCGGCTGATCTTCAACGTCCCGGAAAGCTCCCTGTCGGTCAGGAACCGTTCCCCGTTGAAGGGAGGACGGTTGTCACGGGCAAGACGTTCCACTTTTTTCTCCATGTTGTCCAGCAGGGCAAAGAACCTGCGGGCACGTTCGTTCTCCTTGTCGATAATGCCTTCCATCTCTTCCGCTCTTTAAAGGTTTCCGTTCTTTCTTCCCTCTCTCACAGCCTTCTCCTTGCGTCTGATGCCGACGTAGGTTATCAGCCTCTCCACGTCTTCGGGCTTGTAATAGAACTTGCGCTGGAGGCGGGTGAACGCCAGCCGTCCGGTATCGCGGAGGGTCTGCAGGGTACGCGGCGAGATGTCAAGGCGCAGGCAGACATCCTGGCCGTCCAGTCACTCTCCGGGTTCCTTACGGCGGTTTCTCTCATACAATCTGTCCACATGTGCGGACAGGTTCTCGGCGCGTGCCAGCATCCTCTCAAGGACACCGGCCTCGATGTAGCATATTTCCATAATTTCAACTTGTTTAAATGTCAGTGCGAATATAAGGGAAGAAACCATGAGAGGCAAGCGCGACCGGTACACTGGCAGGAATAGTCATGGATAGTCGGTTTTTGTCATATGGGAAGGAAAAAGAAAGCCGAAGCAGGTCTGGATCCACTACCCCCTTTGGGTATGTGAAAGGAACGTTGTGGTGAAAGAAAAAACTCCTTTTCACACATGGATGAGGCAATGCCGGAAGTCCGGCAATAAAAAATGTGGCTTCTCTATCCGGGTAAATGCCATGATTACAGACTTCTTCCTGTTCCTATACCATCAGGTCGGTTACCTTCAGGTTAACAACTTATCCAACCTGTGATAGATCCGGATGTGAAAAGATTACTTTGGCTGGCTATTACAATATAATAAGTAGAATCATGTCAAATCTACTGCTGCTATTGTTTGTTGATAATGGCTGGCAGTAGAACAAACTTTCGTTAAACCAATACGTTCATTCTTTATTATCAAGTTTTTAGACTACCTTTGTATTTTATTAACTCATTTACCAAACATTATGGGACTACTCAAACCGAATCAAGTTTTGAACAAAGCATATAGACAGGTTGCGATTGAAACAACAGATTTTGACTTATTCAAAAATGCCCTTCGCACATTGAGAGACAATATTGTGGATGGGCAAAGAGAACACACGCAAAAAGAACATTTACGTAATTTTCTGAGTGAAACGTTCTACAAGCCATACTACATGGCTCCCGAAGAAGATATTGATTTGGCTATCCGATTGGATAAAACTATCAAGTCCAATATAGGGTTATTGATTGAAGTAAAGAGTACCACCAACAAAGGTGAGATGATTTCTAATGACAATCTTAATCGTAAGGCTTTGCAGGAATTATTGCTATACTATCTTAAAGAACGTGTCAATAAGAAGAACAATGATATTAAATATCTCATCGCTACTAATATTCATGAATTCTTTATTTTTGATGCCCATGAGTTTGAACGCAAATTCTATCAGAACAAACAATTACGTCGTGAGTTTCAAGACTTTGTGGATGGACGCAAAACCAGTAACAAAACCGATTTCTTCTATACTGAAATTGCAACAACCTATATTGAGGAGGTGAAAGATAGCCTTGAATACACTTACTTCAACTTACAAGACTATCAACACCTGCTTGATAGAACAGACAGTAGCGCTTCACGCAAACTTATCGAACTTTATAAGATATTCAGCGATACACATCTTTTGAAGCTATCGTTCCAAAATGACAGCAATTCGCTCAACCGTGGATTCTACACTGAGCTGCTACACATTATTGGTATTGAGGAACGCAAAGAGAATAATAAAACCGTGATTGTACGCAAAGCTGTGGAACGGCGTGACGAGGCTTCATTACTAGAGAATACTATTAACCAACTGGATGCAGAAGATTGTTTGCGTCACATAAATGGTCGTTTGTATGGGAATGATTATGAGGAACGGTTATTCAATGTTGCAATGGAATTGTGTATTACTTGGATGAATCGTATCCTTTTCTTGAAACTGTTGGAGGCTCAGATGTTGAAATACCACAATGGAGATGCAATCTATAAATTTCTTTCAATAACTAAGATTCATGACTATGATGATCTCAACACACTCTTTTTCCAAGTGCTTGCACGTGACATGGGCAGCCGCACACACTCCATTATGCGTGATTTTGCTTACGTTCCCTATCTTAACAGTTCTCTTTTCGAGGTGACAGATTTGGAAAGTAAAACAATTAAGATAAACAGCCTTTCACAACGTACGGTACTTCCTGTCTTGGCGAGTAGCGTATTACGAAATAAAAAACGCAATCTACAAGTCAACGCATTACCCACCCTGCAATATTTGTTTGCTTTTCTCGACGCTTATAACTTTGCGAGCGAAGGCAGTGAAGAAGTGCAAGAAGAGGCTAAAACACTCATCAATGCTTCTGTTTTAGGGCTTATATTCGAGAAAATAAATGGTCACAAGGATGGTTCAGTATTCACTCCAGGCTTTATCACTATGTTCATGTGCCGTGAAGCAATCACCAAGACCGTGTTGCAAAAGTTTAATGGTTATTATGGCTGGAATTGTACCACCCGTATAGAACTATACAACCATATTGACAATATAGTCGAAGCTAATGAACTAATTAACAGTTTGCGACTGTGTGATCCAGCTGTTGGTTCGGGTCACTTTCTTGTGTCTGCTCTCAATGAACTGATACTCTTGAAATACGAATTAGGTATTTTGGTAGATGCTACCGGTAAGCGTATCCGCAAAGCGGACTATCAACTTGCCATTGAAAATGACGAGCTGATTGTTACCGATACCGAAGGTAATTTATTTGCTTACAACCCACTCAATGCGGAAAGTCGCCGCATGCAGGAAACTCTTTTCAAGGAGAAGCGTCAAATCATTGAGAACTGTTTATTTGGCGTTGATATTAACCCCAACTCTGTGAAGATTTGCCGCCTACGACTGTGGATTGAATTGTTGAAGAATGCTTACTATACGGCTGAAAGTAATTACACTTATTTAGAAACCTTACCAAATATCGACATTAACATCAAATGTGGAAATTCTTTGCTTCACCGATTCGCTTTGACAGACAGTATTCAGACCGTACTGCGAGAGTCTAGTATCAGCATCAGCCAATATAAGGAGGCTGTAGCTAAATATAAAAATGCCCAAAGTAAAAGCGAAAAGCAGGATTTGGAAACGTTTATAACAGAAATCAAGTCGAAACTGAAAACAGAGATCAACCGCCGGGATGCACGATTGGTTAGATTGAACAAACGCCGCTCTGAGTTGGCAAACTTACAAGCGCCTCAACTGTTTGAACCGACAAAAAAGGAAAAGAAAGCGTCGGACAAGCGCATTGCCGATTTAAAGAAAGAAATTGCGACTTTAGAAAATATATTTGAGGAAATACGCTCCAACAAAATTTATCTTGGTGCATTCGAATGGCGTATAGAGTTTCCAGAAGTACTCGATGCCGAAGGCAACTTCTTGGGATTTGACTGTATCATTGGCAATCCACCTTACATTCAGTTACAATCTATGGGTAAGAGTGCCGATGTATTAGAATGCATGGGTTACATAACTTATGCACGCACTGGTGATATTTACTGCCTCTTCTATGAGTTGGGTATGAACCTGCTTACTCCCAATGGTTTTCTTTGCTATATCACGTCTAATAAATGGATGCGTGCAGGGTATGGTGAAGCCTTGCGAGGTTATTTCGCAAGCAAGACCAATCCTATTATGTTGGTAGATTTTGCAGGTATAAAAATATTCGATGCAATAACGGTAGAAGCAAATATTCTTTTATCTCAAAAAGCAGCAAATATTTTTAACACACAAGCTTGTTTGGTACAAGATTCGAATGGCTTGAATAATTTGAGCGATTTCGTGCAGCAACAAGGCGTGAAGTGTAACTTTGCAGATTCTATCCCATGGGTGATATTGTCTCCCATTGAACAGAGCATCAAGCAGAAGATTGAGTCTGTGGGAATACCCTTGAAGGATTGGAACATCCAAATCAACTATGGGATAAAAACTGGTTTCAATGATGCTTTTATCATTTCTACCGAAAAGCGTGATGAGATACTAGCGAATTGTCAAACAGAAGATGAACGTGTTCGGACGGCTGAACTTATACGACCGATTCTTCGTGGCAGGGATATCAAGAGATATGAATATGAATGGGCGGACTTGTGGATTATAGCCACATTTCCTTCGCGGCATTATGATATAGAAAGTTATCCTGCGGTGAAAAATTATCTTCTGTCAATTGGCATAGAGCGTTTAGAACAAACAGGAGAAACTCATATTGTTAATGGCAAAAAAATAAAAGCCCGAAAGAAAACTAGTAACGAGTGGTTTGAAACACAAGATAGCATCAGTTATTGGGAGGATTTTTCTAAGCCAAAAATTGTATGGAAAATAATCGGAAACCAAATGGCTTTTGCATATGATGCCAACAATTATGTAATGAACAATGCCTGTTATATTATGACAGGCGATCATTTGGATTATCTGTTGGCAGTATTGAATTTTCCAATAACTGAAGTAACCTTCGTGTAATCATACGAGTCTGTGATTTCCTGCGTTTACGCAGTTTGCTATAAGCAAGATAGGCACGGCGTACATCAAGATACTTGTTACGGGGACGTTGTATGTGCAAGGTCTGGCAATGTTTGCACAGATGACGATGAAGCCATACAATACCTTCCCATAAGAGTTTGGTATCAGTAGGAAAACGCAGATGACTTTCATAACAGGTGGCATCGGTCATACAGACATGAAGGTTCTCAAGATAAGGTTTCCAATGCTCGGCAAGAATGAGCTGGAGGGGCTCAACGTCAAGGCGATGCGCTAGTTCCTGACGAATTGCACTAACGATTTTAGGATTGGTTAGTGGATGAAGCGGATCAATCTGAACACCACAAAACAACTGGTAATGAATATTACCGTTTAAATGCTCAATCAGTTGTGCATCGGAAAAGTTGGTATAGGACTTCAAGACCATCAAGGCTATTTTACCTTCGGGAGAAAAATAACTTTTACGACCCAAAGCAGAGGACTTCAAATGCATTTGTCGGGCCAGTTCCGAGAAAGGAAACAGAGCATGGAGGCGACCTAATTCACTCGTTGCAAAACTTTGACGATATTTTTTTAGCATATCGAACTCGGTAAAACCTAAACGAGGTTCGATTTCTGAGATTTTTTGTATCTTTACCATGTGTTTTTATTTTAGATTACCCCCGTTTTGGCCGTCAAACCGTTTTTTGGGGGGAATGCTTAAAGATACAAAAAAGGCAACTAACTCGCAATGAATTAGTTGCCTTAAATTTTATTATTTTAGGAATATCCCTGTTTTAATGATTGGTGTCTGGAACTGGTTGAGGAGTTATACTATAGACATTTACTGAATGTCCCTGTATAGTGTCGATAATATTAAAGAAAAACTTGTTATCTCCCTATATGCCAAAGGAATGAGCGTGTCAGACATAGAAGAGGAGATGCGTGAAATCTATGAGATAGAACTGTCCACATCAGCTATTTCCATCATCACGAACAAAGTCAACCAGGCTGCTCAGGAATGGCAGAACCGCCCTTTGGATCCGGTCTATCTCATCGTTTGGATGATTCTACCTATTTTGACTTTTCAGCCTATTAATTGTTTTGGTAACTTCGTTCATTAGCTTTTGATTGGAAGTTCTAAATGTGTTAAGTTCTTTGATTATATCTGCTTTATTATAGTATAAATTATACCAGCCTAATGTTTCAGCAGCCAATATGCGAAGTTCTTCTTCTTGGCTTTCATTTTTTATAATGTTCAGTAATGGCTCAATAGCTTTAGCAATAGGTTTATTTCGGAACCTACTTATTTCGCTTTGTATCTGTTTGGTAGTACTTTCCGGACTGTCAATAAGTGCAAAATCTCTTTCAAGTCCTTTCTTTTGGCGAGGAAGGTATTCTAACAATTCATTCACATAGGAAGAATCGTAGAAAGACCAATCGGCAGCCTGTTTCTTCAATTCATTCAAAGCCATATCATGGTCGAACGTGTTGATAGCACTAAAAATTCTGAAACGATGGCGGTTTTCATGTCCGCGTAATAAATAGCTTTCTATCCATGCCGGCAACAATTCCGGATTGCAATTCTTTTCAACGTATTCCACCGCATAACGACGGATCAGTTCATAACTGTCGTTCATGGCTGTCTGCAATACATCGGCAACCTCTGTCGGATAGTTCAAAGCTAATAGGCGTAATGCTTCCAACCGCACAACGAAATAGTTCGATTCGTGGTAACTTTTCTTCAGCAACTCAACGAGACCACTATAATTTGCCATTGACAATTGACGGAGCGCCATTGCCTGCATGTCAGCCATAGGGGAATTCAGCTGTTTTTTCCAGAATGTAACATTTCCTTCCTGCGCAACTAAAGCTTGGTTGATGTCCATATCCAGCCCGGCATTATTGGTGAAGTGAAAAGTCGGGTCACCGATCAGATGATTTTCCAAGAAGCAGGTAAAACGAGTGAACTGCCCGATGCGCATACCGGCAGCTAACAAGCCGAGAAATTCATCCGGCCATTTATCTTGAATGGTGTTAACCGTACATCCCATAGTAGCAATGGTCTTACCCTTATTGAATATATAAGAGCCTACAATGTTGTCATCCAAATGGAAAGAACCGTTGAAACAAGCATCGAACAATATAAAACGCGCATTAGGAGTCAAAAGACGAATATCTTCAGTATAGATATCCATATTACGGTTTACAATGGAATCCGATTTTATTTTCTCCTCATCGAAAGCTTCCGCACACCAACTTTCAGGCACCCCATACTGCTTGGCATATTCTTTGATAGCAGCTTCACGCCCATGTTTCTTGGCGTATGAAGGCACTTTGCTTCGCAAGAATATTTTGGCATTCTCAATACTCAAATTAATACCGGAACCATTTTCATAGCCATTGATATACTGCATGGTGGGGCCACCGTGGTGATGGAATAGCATGACATCTAATCCTTCGCGCTGAATCTCGTTCAAGTATAATGGTTTCATCGGATAGCGCATGTTAAAATCATAGAACTTCACTGTATTACCCGATTTGAATATTTGCGGCAATTGCTCACGTAAGGCTATTTGCTCACCGCTCCATGCCAAAGGATCTTCAGAATTGTAACCATGGCCACGGGCCATAGTCAGTTGGTCAAATGCATTTTGCTTTGCTTTTTCGGCAACTGCCTTTTTTAAGTAATCGCGTAGCATCTGATAACGGTTCTCACCTTCTAAATGTAATGGACGGATACGGGCCGAATAAATATCCGGTGAAATATACTGTTTAGAATCAGCACGCAATGTCATATAATGATAGTCAGGTATCAAACTGTCTTGTTTAATATAATCAAATTTTAATCCGAAGTCATCATAATAACGGTCGGAAGGAACGCTTGATTTCTGCCAATTGGCTTTGGGAGACCTTTTGAAAGCCGAAGATAGATGATGTGCATCACGAATCATTGGAATAGGGATGTCACCTATAAATACGCAACCCTCCAAAGGCGTTTTCTCATTCTCATGCAATTTGACAAGTTGCTCACGAATAGGTTCGGGCCTTTTCCAATCATCAATTAGCAAGTAAGTACCTAAACCTTCTTTTTCTATACTGGTACGATAAGCATCAATTTCACTTTTCGCTTCATCATAACTTTTCTGATCGACTACAATTGCAAAAGTAGTCTTTGTTTTTATACTAGGATGTACAACTGTTTGCGCCTGCATATCCTGTAAGCACAAAGCGGTAATTGCCAAAAGGATGTATTTATTCATATTTATAAACTTAATCTTTTGATTGTCTGTTCAAGCTCTGCTTTTAAATCTTCCGGAAGATTGGCTGTTTGTTGCATCTTCTTTATTTCTTCAAGAATGTGTGGCCGTTGTACAGAATTAGTAAACCAACCTAATGCTTCGGCCATTACTACACGTACTTCCTGTGGATTACCGGCATCACGAATTACATTCAAATAATCATCCACGTGGAAATGGAATGTATAGTTACGCACATTGCGGATTGCACTGATACGTTTTGCTTCCGGTGCAGCTACATCCATCAAGGTCTGATGGACTTTTGCCTCTTGTACAAACATTCTTTCCAGGCTTCTTAGTAATCGTTTTTTCTCTTCGTTTTCATTCAAACGGTCAACTTTTGCATAAAAGTCTTCTATTGTCTTTTCTACTTTCTCTTTCGGATAAAGGCTTAAAGCCTTGTTGGCACTCATTTGTACGCGTAAGCGTTCATTATGTTCGACCAATGCTTCCACAATAGCGGGCAATAAGGAATCGTCACCTACAAATCCAGCATAAATGGCACTTTGGCGAGCTACCATTTCATAAGTATCGTTCAAACCTTCGCGTAATGCTTCGATGAAGTTGTCGTCCTGATAACGGCTCAACAACTTGATAGCTTCCATACGAACCGTATTGAAGCCACTTTCCCGGTACTTCTTCAGGAGCAACGGAGATAATTCCTTTTGGGTATCGGCGTCAGCCAGCATACGCATGGCCAAACTTTGTACATCAGCGTATGGGCTGTTTAACAAATTCTTCCAATAGGCTTTGTCATCTTTGTGTATTGTTATATCGGTACTTAAAGTATTGGCTTCGATAGGAGCAAAACGGAAAGTGGGATCACCAAACAAATGACCTTCAAGTGATACGATTAGCTTATTGTATTGCCCGGCTCGTACACCATGGGACAACAAACCAATCATTTCAATAGTCCAGCGGTCTTGCAATACGTTACGGGTATTTCCTTGTGCTACTAATGTCTGACCGTCATTAAAGATATATTGTCCTGCTATATAGTCGTTTTCGTGAAAAGAACCGTTGTAGCACGCATCAAACATTATCATCTTCGGATTAGTGGAAAGATTTCTCTTCATTAAATCTTCCGTTACGATACGTTCATCAGCGTAGTGAAGAGAGTCTGCTTCCCAGAACTTAGGATTGTCCAGGTCTTTAAAAAACACCTCATTCACTTGTCGTTTTTCCTGCATCTGAATACGTAAGGTGTCTTTGTCACGTTTTCCAACATGGGACATGACTGCATTATAAAGTGTACTCTTCAACATTTTATAACGATTATTGAAATCAGTGCATGCCAATTCATCATTAATAAGCTGCCCTGTTGGCATTCCATGTTCATGAAACATAAATAAGTCAAGGTCCTTTCGTTGCAATTCGCTGAATAACTTATATTTCATAGGGTGTTTCATTCGGAAGTTCCAATGTTTGAATCCCATTTGACGACCAAAAGCTAATGGAAAGTTCTCCATATAAGCTTTTCGTCATCCATCCATACAATCAGGCAATCGGAATTGTAAGAAGCACCATTGAATGAGAATACCCGATCTAATTGATTATGCTTATCTGCCTTGGCAGCAGCAGCTTTCTTCAGATATGAGGCAATGGCCGCATATTTATCCCCTTCCTTTTTTCCGGATACTTGATACGAGCTGAATAGAAAGTAGGATTTAGCCGCTGGGGACTGTCTTCTGTCAATTTGTAGTAGAAATGCTGATGATTTACTGAGTCTTGCCTGATGAACTCAAACTTTAAGTTCAGATCATCATAAAAGCGGTCGGTAGGTACGGAAGACTGATCCCAAGGAAAGGCTTTCTCATTCATTTTGAATGCAGTAGTCATGTGTTGCGCATTACGTACCAATGCGACAGGCACATCGCCGATTAAAACCAGACCTTCCAATGAAGGGCATTCTTGATATGTTTTGATGATTATCTGTTTGACTTGATCTGGATTTTGCCAGTCACCGCTGATCAGATAAGTTGCCAAACCATCATCTTCAACCGCAGTTTTGTACTGATGCATGGCATCTTTGGTATTTGCATAAGTTTGGTTATCTGTTATGATAGCAAAAGCGGTAGGTTGTTTGACCAATGGCTTTATGACTGTTGTTTGTGCATTTCCTGCCAATGGCAAAGAAATGCCAGATATATTATTTTTTAATCATGGCCAATTAATTTTTAAGTCTGTAATATGTACGGTCGGCTTCTTCACGAAGGTTCTCGGATAAGCTCTTATCTTTTCTCAGTTGATCGCATACCCGAAGGATGTCAGGCTTCCGATAAGAATGAGTGAACCAAGCAAAAGCCTCCAATAAACAGGTTTTAGCTTTTCACTTTCACTGGAGTCGGTAAGTAAAGCCAAGAGGCCGTCTACACAGGCATGTGCCATATGATTTTTCAGAGAATTGCAATAAAGGATGCGCCAACGTTCGGAAGTTTCTTTGCTTAATAACTCTTTTGCATGCTACGACTATTATTGGCATTCTCCAAAACCTTACGCATCTCCTCCTTGTCTTGCAACACATAGGTCTCAGCCATTACTTTATCAATTGCCGCCTGTACGGCTGCCTGATCAAAGACTTGAAGCCCCAAACTCACATTAAATGCCACACGCTCGGATAGGTTGTCTTCTACATAGGCTTTGATTTGCGGATAAACATACTCGTTCAGTCCCACATGTTGCATCATACGAACAGAGGTGCGACGAATAAATTCATAGGAATCCGTAATGGCCAAGTGTAAGACTTCCCGGAAGTTTTGTCACTAATCTTCTCAAGCAATGCCAAGCAGGTGAAACGTACCATCATGAACGAGGAAGTTTCAAAAGTTTTTCTTAATAAATCAGAAATACCCGGATAGTCATTGCGATAAAGGTTGTGCAAAGCAAAATTCTGTATGTCGGCATAGGGCGACTGTAATAACTCCAACATGCGGGACTCGCTATATGGTTCTTTGAACAAAGCATTGGCATCTACCTCATTGATAGATTGAAAACGTAGAGTAGGGTCACCGGTAATGTGCGATTCGAGAATATTCGTCAATTTAGCCCATTGCCCCACTCGTGCTCCCATACCTAACAGGCCGAGCATTTCGTTTGCCATTTTATCTTGCAGTACATTGACTGAATTGGCAAAAGTAGTTACGCATTTTCCTTCCGACATGATATAACGTCCGGCAATGTAATCTTTTTCCCGGAAATCACCATTATAGCATGCATCGAAAATTACCATACGGCTATTAGGCTTAAACTCTGTAACTTCCGACAGGATAATACCGGTGCGCAGGTCTAGTAAAGAATCTTCTGCAATTACTTTGGGATCATCATAGCCTGCAATCCAAGTAGTGTCCAAACCGTATGTGTTTTTCATCATATCCAGCATTTCGTCGAAAGACTTTTGTTGTTTTGCTTTCTACGCGCTAAACCACGATAATAGTACTTCATTGCATCTACATGAGCATTCCACCTATTAGTAGCGGGACTACCGGAAAGATATTGACGTTCGGGCATACCATGCTCATGAAAAATAGACAAGTCCAGATCTGTGCGTTTCAGCATATTAATGACATCGTCCTTGGGATAATCGCTGAAATTATAACGGATGAAACGGGCCCGTCCCTCTTTATCGAATACGCCCGGCATTTGTTCGCGAATAGTAAAGGTTTCCGGTGTCCATGCAGTCAATGAGTTAGAGTAAGAGCCATCACCTGTATAGGAGAAGAATTGGTCTAATTTATTGTTTATCTGGTGCTCAGCCACCACTTTTTAAAATAGCGGCTGATTTGCGCATGCGGTTCTTCGCCGTTATCAACAGCTTTGACACGTGCAGAATATATGTCACACCGAATTTGCTGTGGAGATTTTATAGCCAAATAATAATAGAAGAAATTATTTTCGACACTGTCCTGTTTCAAAAATCGAATTGTAGGTCGAAATCATCGTAGAAACGGTCGCTGGGCACTGAAGAATCTCTCCAGTCATTGTTTTCTCATCCATTTTAAAAGCGGAAGTCATATGCTGGGCTTTGCGGAGCATTGGAATAGGGATATCACCGACAAATACCACTCCTTCCAATTTATCCTTTTGTAGAGCTTAACAATAACTTTCTTTACATCTTCCGGTTTATTCCATTCATTGTATACGATGAACGTAGGCAACCCTTCCATTCCTAGAATCTCCTGATAGGCTTTAAGCTCGGCTTCACAAGCCTGAAATGTCCCTTTATCTGTAATTACAGCAAAGAGGTGTCCTTTACTTTCACAGCCGGTTTAACAAATGTCTGTGCCCGCAGAGATAATATGCTGCAGAGCATCAAACTTCCAGTTATTAATTTACGCATGTTTTGTAATATAGATTTCGTTATGTAGCATTAAAAATTACATCCTAAACTTATCGATAAATGAGTACGCCCATCATAATCATAGTCAGAGGTATTTACACGATCGAATACAACTTTTGCAAATAAGTTCATACGTCTGTTTTCTCTGACTTGTTGCGAATACGTTATCGACCCGCCAATACGATAGTAATCACAGGTATAATAATTAGTCAGCCCTTGTTGTAATTCGGTTACAGTTGGATAGTCTGCATGGCTGCCACCATATACATATTCACCTCCCAGATTATTGTTATACGCAACATGAACATCTATTAAAAGCCTGCGATTCAAACTATTGCCTAAAACAAAATTTTTTGCCACCTAAGCCTAAAGATAAATTTTCTGCATTCTGTACAGAATTAGGCATTAAATATTCATCGTCTTGCTTGGTATAATTCACATTTAATTCTGCTTTCCAACTATATTCATTCCCGCGGTTTCTGCTTAATGCATAATTAAGAGAAGCGGTTTGTGCCTTGTACGTAGAACGGATGTTATTATATAATTCCACCCAGCCACTTTGTGATTCAGAGTTATCGCGTTGAGAAATATACTGAATACCATCGATGTTACGATTTGTATATGTGGTTCTCATATAATTGGTATAGTCCTTTCCTTCCTGAATCATCGTTAAAGAAACATGAGCAGTTTTATCTTTTACACCGGCTATTTTTTAGGAGTCGTATAGCTCTGCTGAACAGTTTCCGCTTTTACATCGTAACTGCCCTCAAGCAGTAAATTGAAAGAGGGCATACTGAAGTTGTACTGGAGAGCTCCACCGAAACGGTCTCCAATATAATTGCTGGTTACACCGCTGCCTATTCCTTTTATGGCTGTTCCCAAACCGTATAATATATAATAGTCCTGATCCACATAAGAGTTGACATTACTCATTCTTGAGTCTTCCTTGATAGAACTATACTTGAAACTTGCACCAAACTTGTGTGAATTATTCAACTTGTAAGTAATCCCCGGCGTCAGTCCCAGCGTATAAAACGGGTATCCACACGCGGGTCGCGCTGTTTGGCAGCTAATGTAGCTACATAATTACCTTCCAACCCCAATGCCCAATGATTACTAAGTAAAGGAGTAGCTGCACGAAACTTCAGATCGTAATATTGATTTCTCCATTTGCTTAAGTGCTGGTCTGCGACATAGTAAGGCATTCCCCTGAATGGATCGGCAATGGAGGCGTTATATCCGGCATCTGTCAGATTTTTGTGCAAAATTAAATGCTCCCCACACATATGCATTTTTCAGATTGATAAAGCCTTCACTGGATACACCTACGATAGCCTCTTTCTGCCCTCTTGCGGACGGCAATAGTTTCCGTCCTGTAAGTCATATCCCAATATAACATTCGAATAATTCTGAATATCATCGAATGGCATACCGGCAGCATTCTGTGAATGAGACCATAGTCGTCTTGTTTTCAATTGTTCCATAGCGGCGGAGAGAAGCCCTGTGCCGCTCCCACCATACTTACAAGGCAGGCTATCATTACCAGCAGGCAGCTTTTCATATAGTTCATATATTGTTTTTCATTGTTCTGTCTTTTTTAATTATTACAATGTGTGATTCCATGAAGGCATTTTTGCTCCATTACGACGCATTACAGGAACAACGCCACGTTCAAAGTCATCCGTACTGTTGTTTGTATCCTGATATATATATGTACCTGTTTCTTCGCGAATAATAGGATTACCTTCTTCGTCTGTGGACAATTTGCGAGCAATACCTAAACCGCAATAAGTAGCTCCTACCCAAGTAATACCTGCATCAAGTACACCGGGGACACGTTTTGCATTCATCTTTGACTCATTGTTTACTGCTTCAACAGCATCCAATACATATTTAATAGGTATTTTTGCATAATAAACATTGCTGTTCGGTTTGCTAAGATCTGTTGTCTTCATATTTTCATCGTTGACCGGATCCCAAGCTTCTCCTTCAGGAACACGAAAAATCACATAAGCACCTCCGAATACGGATGTCAAATATTGTGGTATACTTCCCATCTCTGCTTTTCCTTGGTAGAAAACATGTTGCATATCATAAGCTGCCTGGTCAGGGAAGTTTGGATTATTCATATTAAACTCAAACTCAGAACTACTGCCGTCTATAGGACTTTGAGGGTTATAGATGTCCAACTGATGGTTAGCGGCAAATTGAGAAATGATGCAAGATTCACCTGGCGCTAACGGATATTCGGTTCCATTTCCTGGAAATTTCCACACACGTTCTCCATATGCATAATTATTACCGTCCGCTTCCGGCCAAATAGGTAATTTAGTGGTAGCTGTACCCGGAGTTAAATTTGCGAAATAAATACCGTCCAAATACAAAATGTCAGCAGAGTTATTGTATATCTCATAGAACTGGTCTCGAAATAGACTCCTCCTTTTTCCGGACGGCTACCGCAATAATAAATCTCCTTGAATATTAATGGGCTCACTTTAAGCCCTTGTACTTCAATATTCAATGCGCTACCATGCTTAAATAATGCCGCATTTACAGAATTGCCATTGATGTAGTATTCATTGTTTTCTGTATCGATCGCTGTACCGGATACTGTTACCGAATAAATTCCGGGGATAATTCCGTCAACTTTCACACTATTATCAGTTACTTCTTTTACATAATGTAAATCTTCATCGTAATTGTCGAACTTTACAGTCAGATCTTTCAGTGTGGATATATTTTCAACGGTAATATCCAAATATACATCCACTGTGATAGGATTCACTTCTGCTGTGCCAGACATGTCCCTGAACGAATCGCATCCTATCAAAGGGTACTTGCCAATGTAAACAAATATATTAAATATTTTTTCATAACTTCCTAAACATTATAAAGTGAGTGATAATTCCAGCCCAAAGAAAAATCGGTTATTCAATTGAATATATGAACCCGGATTACGTTTGGATTCTCTGCGCGGATAACTTCTGAACATATTGTTGGCAAAGAAAGAAACACGTAGCATATTGCTAATTTCTTTAGTTACATTCAAGTTAAAACAAAAATAAGGACTGTATGATTCTTTTATAGCATTATTATGACTTACATTATTCAACATATATCCATATCCTGCATCCTTTACTTGCTGGGTAGTGGTATATTTCCCCTTGGGAAACATATTTACAGACGCATCTTCCAATGCTAAATAGCCCACAGGTATAGAATCGTTTCCAAATGTATTCCAATTAGACTGCTGCCAAATAGCTTGTGCTGTCATCGTAACAACAAAACCGATACGCGGGATATTGTGAGTGGCACGTAAAGTCGTTACAAATTGTTGTTTGTAACTTGCATTGCCTTCTTGAGAATAAATGGCCACCGGTTTACGGGCTGAAGCAGCATCTTCGCTATTGTCATAGAAGCTATAACCCTGACGCCAACTCTTAGTACGCATCCATGAGCCATTTATTTGGAAGGCCGTACGGATAGCATCAATACGTCCGATATTCAAATCAAATTCTAAACCTTTAGTTTCTATATTTAAATTATTAGTTGGTTTTGCATAAGTAGACAATACCGGTAGGCTACTACTAAGCTCTATCCCGTTTTCTGTGCGCTGGTATTCATTGTAGATAAATGTATTGAAGGTGTTGAAGGTTTGGCTCATTACATAACCATCCTTCAGACGCTCCTTATAAGCTATTACATTCAGATTGGTTTTACCCACTCGTAAATTAAAACCGACTTCTGCTTTATGATTTTGGGCAATCTTCAAATCTGAGTTATCTACTTGCCGAACTTCTGTGGTAGTCATAAACAAGCGCTGGCTTTCCGGAATATTTTCATTGGTAAGCTCATTTATATTGATATATTCAAAATATGCATTTTCTGGATATAAATAGAGAAGAGAAGGCATCTTTGCAGCAATACCGTAACCTCCCTGAAGACTTAATAGATTCGGAATCAAATCAATGGATGCATTTACACGTGGCGAGAAAATGCCTCCTACTACTGAGGTATGATCATAACGCACACCAGCCTGAATGTTCAAATCATGCGTACCGCTTATGGACCATTTGAAATTATCTTCCACATATGCACCAAATTGGTTAATGAAAGGAATATCCTTATAGTTACGTGGACGGAAAGATGAATTATGACCGTATTGACTACGATAAGGAGGAGTACTTGGGTCATAAGTTTTCCTTTACCAACGTTACCGTCACTCCGGAAATCCGCACCAATCAAGATGCGGTTGTTTACATGACCGCTCGCCTTGAATAGAGAACTCGTCACTTTAGCAAACAAATTAACTTCACGACTATCGATCTCATAGTGTCCCAAATAGCTGCTTGGTAGATAAACAGCATAATGATTTATGTCTTCCGGTCCAAAATTAGTAATTTGATTACCATTGGCATCATAGATATGCTGACCTGCAAAGTTACTAAGTACCGCACCGTTTGTAGTGGTCATGGAATAAGGAGATGTAGCAGAACTGTATACGGTTTCATAATAACTGTCTTTATCCATATACGTACCTGACAATACATAGCGTAGTGTTTTTAACCAGCCCTTATTTATATTCCATGTACCATTGGTATTCAAAGTAAAACCTATATCGCGGCCTTCCGAAGCTGTTTTAGTTTGTTCATCATCAGGATTACGTTCACGTTGATCCTTACCATAAATAAAATCAAAGCTGGAATTGGTACGTAACTTATTATTAAAGAAAGTATTTGAATAGAGCAACTTTGTTGTGGCACGCTGATAGTGCTGGTAACTGGATATTGGATTATTCGTATTATAAGCATAATCTGCACTTACATTTAAAGCGCCTTTCTTTTTCCAAGTTCAAAACCGGTTCCCATAGACACCTGATAGATATTGGGATTGGCTTTTGCTTTGACACGTAGCGGCTCACGACCAGCTTTTGTATTAATAATTACTGCTCCTGAGGTCAGATCACCATATTCAACAGAAGGGATACCACGAACGATTTGTATAGACTCTATATTTTCAGTAGAAATACTACGAACATCGGTTCCACCAGCCGGCGAGGCACCTCCGGCCAATGAAGCGGGTGTTTCCGTACCACTTAATACCGTAGGGCTCATCGCAGATAGATTAGCATTATTTGAGATGGGGGCACCATCACGAATTATTGCGGTGCCCATAGCATTCATCGGAGCTTCCGGACCACTGGAACTGGAAACTTGACGGATGTTAATCTGTTGTGCCGAACTCATATCTTGATTCTGTGAAATTCCACCTGGCATCAATGACATTACATCATATAAACTGGTCGCTTGCATATGGTCCATAGCAGAGCGGGAAATGTGAGAAGATGTGGATTTGCCTGAACGGCTGTTGGTTGCAGTTACTGTAACTTCTTTCAACTTAAAATCCTCATTCCTCATTGTAAAATTAAGAACCAAATCCTTATTTACATTTATTAAGGTGTCAATGGAGACTTTGCCCAAATATTGAATTTGCATACGAATTTTACCAGTAGGTACGTTTTCCAGTATGTATCTACCATTTTCATCAGAGGTTGTCCCTAGTGCAATTTCAGGAATAGACACAGCTGCAAATTCTAAAGGCAAACGCTTGTTGTTGTGGTCGTACTCATAAACAGTGCCTGTAAGTTTTACTTTGTAATTGTTTTGCGATTTGATAGGGAGGGCAATTCCTATGCAAATAAGTATAAACAAGTATATAATATTACACCCCAAAATACCTTTTTTCATAAGTAACATCATATTTATTAATAATGCAAAATTATATGTAAATTTTAAATTAAAACAAACCATTGTGTGTAACAAAACTAAAATTATTAAAAATACATGTTGTTTTTGTTGGTGCCGTTGCATAATCTCACAGACCTCAACCGTCTGTTGTCTAACAATATAGCAACTGCATTATATTTAGGAAAATCCAATATATATTAGTACTTTATTTAAGTTCCATACATAGTAATACGGATCTTGAGTGATTAAAAGCAAACTGCAAATCTAAATAAAAAACGGGATGGTTGTAGTTCTGATATGCTATATCTTAATACAACGCAGATAAATACTTATATTTTCATTGATAGATCTAACTAAGTTAAAAACGGATTTTCTCCAAAATTCTTCTGATAGCTCCGTTCCAGCCTCATATTTATCGCACTTTACAGAAGCCCCAGTTCAAATATAAGGAAACTGTATCTCTCTTCGATAAAAGATCTATTTTAGGACGCAAAATTAGATATTACAAAAGATTATAAAATACCATTTTTGGGTATAAACGCATCTAATACCTATATATAGGTATTAAATATCATTGGCAATGTATGTTCCATTTCATTAAGCAAACAATTTTTGTATAAAATACAAATAGTACTTTTTACCCACTTAAAAGTGCAAGAATGTATAAAAGTCCATGTGTCAGCTATAATAGGGGCATGAATAGGCATCCGTTCCATACCTGTCCCTATTTGAATCGGTCACCCCACAGTGACCGGACATTACTCACCCAATTCGGATTCTCATTACAGTAGGCAACGAAAATCTGTATCAAGTTCCAAAGCCCGAGAATCATTCCATTAAACCTGGCAGGAATTGTGACAACATGTCTGCTTGAAACAGCTACTATTATGGTATCATGCTGTATTGTTATGCTATATACCATGTTCTAAGTCAAAACTCTTTTTTAGAATTGAAGGTTTAAGGCTCCATCCGAAAGTCAATATCACTTTCTCAAAATTCTTTTCTACAGCACCCTTTGTATAAGTTAGGATGTCTTTCTCTAGAAAATTTTTGAAATCAGATGAACTCATGTCTCTAAAAATGTTTATATATTCTTTTTAAGAAATTCATTTATGGCATGTGCCGATATCTTTTTTTGCGTGCACTTTTCTATAACATATAAGTTGCTTGGTACCGGTACCATCGTGTCCAGCCCCATGAAGATATTACAGTCTACCATAAGAGTATAAGCGCCGCTCTCGGCAAGAGGTGCGGAAATGCAGTAATTGGCTTGCTCAAGCAGAGAATCCGCCAGTTCTTTTGTGGAAGAACTGATACTATTGGCAATTGTTCATATCCTCTTAGATTCAGTTGGGATATGGTCTTTTCGATAGCCGGGATGAATTTCATTCCTGGACCCAGGTTCAAATCAAATCTTTTGTAATAGACAAGAAGCTCATTCCAATCTTTGTACCGTGAAGGTTTGATGATATTTACATTGTCTATACCATGTTGTTTAAGATACTCGCCGGAGGAAAATGCATCTTCTTTGAAGGTCTGTGTGTTTCCATCCGGGAAACTTAAATAGATGGTCTTATATGTGTCTCCAGTGTTGGTCCTTGCAAAAGCTTTACATTCCTCACCTTTGAGATAATATGCTGTGGTGATGTCAAAACCATTACCGCTGGCATCATTGTCATAGCAACAATTCCACTTTACCTTATCAGATGGGAATATACGGCTTATATTCTCTATTTGGGATTTGGTGACATATCCCCGTGCTTATGAATGCGCATGTGGTTTCTTTAGTATAATGGTTTATTTCGTAGAAACTCATTGCGTCAATAGCGGATTCAAAGAGATATATGTCTGTAACCTTGTCAAAAGGAACAAAATTGGCCATCCAACAGCTTTGCGCCTTGTCACCACCCGTGGCAAAGGCTTTATAATTGGTATTGGTCTCTGCAAAATAGTTCCTCATTTCAAAGTTAAGGATTTCCATCTGGGAGGGTTTGCGGAATGGAAAGCCGATATGATTGTTTTTCCTACCTGGTAGATGAACAGTCTATTGGCGAAATCCTCCACAGTCTGTGGAGAGAGCTTCCTTTGGACGGTCAAATATGGATTATCCTTTTGATAGGACGAGGATTCCAATAATTCAAATTGATTCAATATCATTTGGATTCAGTCCCAGCAGAGGATTGTTTACCGTTTCGGTATCTTCATTGGTGATCTGTTGAGTAGGCATTGGTACACCATCAATGACGAAGAGAGGCTGGGTTCCTCCTGTGACGGAGTTGACACCTCTGATTCTGAAAGTCATTCCGCTTGACAATGAACCGTCTGTGGGGATAATCTGTACTCCGCTGATTTTGCCTTGTAGTGCTTGCAACGTCTGCGTAGAACTACTGTTTACAATATCTTTTATATTCACAGAAGCAACGGCGGTTGCAATATCACTTTTCGCTGGCTACCATAGCCTACAACAACCACCTCATCCATCTCTGTGACTGAAGGGTCTAGAATGATATCAAATCTTCGGTTCTTTCCGATAGTGATAGTTTTGGGCTTATATCCCAGATAACTGATGACCAGTTTTTCAGAAGGAAGTACTTTTATCGTGAACTTTCCTTCTAAATCGGTGATTACTGCATTGGTGGTACCTTCGATATTTATCGTGGCACCGATAAGAGGTTCACTCTTCTCATCAACACTTGCCCTGAAATAGTTACTTGCTGTGCTAATGCTACAGTGAAATGTAGTATTAGAAACAATGTGCTTAATAGTACTTTTCTCTTCATAGTGCAGATATTAAAGTTTATAATAAGGATTAATACAATTAGATTTAAAATGGTAGTGCAAATAAAGCGAATTATAATATCCATGTTTTGACCTATTGTACTTTTCTCTTGACCAAATTACAGACTTTTCTTCAAAGGTAATCGCTTTCTATTAATTTCATTTATCACCGCGTAAAATTATTCGATTGGACTTTTATAGTGAGTATTATCATGGGGAGTATTAAAAGATTGGATATGAAAAATAGTATGTTAAATCATTCTGTTTTCTCAAATATGCAGTGGGGTGTGAGCGCAAGGAAAAATATCTGTAGAAATTGATAATAATGTATTTTATTCAAACTTTCCATTTATCCAAACTCTATCAGTTATCTGCACTTAAATCAGGCTTTGATATTTCAAGAGTTTGGATAAATGATTAAGGATTCAGTCTGCATTAATACCGAACATAGCAGTCAGTGAACGATTGATACCTTACGTTCGCATCGTGCGAAGTCTATTCCTTTCCACACGGTTTTGCGTCCGGCTGAAGATGCACACTCGGCTTGCGCCTTGTTCCTTTGCTGTTTCTTTATACTTGAAGTTCTACAATTCGTTTCACAAAGAATTACCCTGTGGAAGTCTGCCCGCTTTCGCGTAGGGTGACGTTGAAACCTTTATCCAGGGCATTACACCATGGCATTCGCTTTCTCCACAATCCTTTACCCGCACCTCATTCGGCCGCTCTTACAATTGGCCACCCATCGGTTATTGGCTGACGGGAGATACGGGCTTACCAAGTTTCGCACAAATAACTGACGACCGACTTAGACTCCGCCTATCCACCAGCAGTGCGACATCCGTGTAGCACGATGTAACAGCGTACTATCCTGACTGCTTGCCTTTTGGAATGGCCCATAAATATCCGTGAGCTAATTCATAGTCACGATGGTACGGCGATTCACTTAGGTTACTCATATCAGTCAGCTTTGACATTCTTCGCCTATGATGCTTAGGTTGGAACGTCGTTGTCAAGAGGGCTTCGCACCCGACCGTTGCCAGTCACGTACGCCTCTTCAGGCTACTATTGATGGAACAATAGGTTCAGACACGATGCTGAACAATTACTTGTGTGACCTCTTGGCGCACATTACACTACTAAGGTAATGCTTTTATAGGAGTCACATCTGTAAAAACTTATTATCATGCAATTATCTTACTTTATCTTAGGCTAAAGCCCTTATTCAAGGTGTCTGTATCCTATCATCCGCTACCGCTCGGTATCGGATTCCTCCAGACCGATGGCATGGCATATCTCCTCCACCAGTTCAGGAAGGCCGGAGTCTTTCTCCTGACGGGGATCGGGTGGAAACAGCGTGGAACGAAAGACACCCTTACAGACAGGGTCCGCCTCCTTGTTGTAGCGGAGGGTGTTCGGAATGTGTGAGGACAGCAGCCGCAGCCCCATCCTGTGGATGACCCGGTTCCAGGCATCATACAAATTCTTCCGTCCCTTCTATCCACCATGTTCCAGAACAGCCGGATTCCTTTCAAGTTGCAGTTCCCTTGGCGATCAGCTCCTCTTCCAGCACCTTGGTAAACTGCAGGGAACTCTGCATGACGATATTGTCCGCCTTGAGCGGGACAAAGATATAGTCCATCGCGGCAACGGTATGAACCACCCCTCGCTGCGGAGCGTTCCGGAAGGTCGAAGAGCACGATATCGAAAGTCTCCCCTTTTCGTCCATATAACGCCGCAGGTCCTCCACCCCTTTTCCGGGTCGCTTTTGATGACCGGATAGGCAGGCTTACGGATTCTTTCGTACTGCCGGTACAGGTTCACCTTCAGGTCATCATTTTCATGACATTCTCCATGTCCCTCTCACGCATCAGGGCGATGCTGTGCTGCGGGGAGTCACAGTCCACAACCGCCACACGTCTTTGCGGTAATGCAGGACACTGGCCAGCAGTACCGTAAAGACGGATTTTCCACGCCACCCTTCTGGCTGGCGATGGCAACAACAACTCTTTTTTTTTTCATCATACTTCTTTTCATTAAAGTTAAACACTATTGTTTCAGAAACAAAATAATGCTCCCATCGGGGAGATCCCCTCATGGGGACGAGCCTTTATGACCGGGCCGGGCAGGGACTCCTCCAGAATCATGTCCGTCGTTTCCTGTATTCTTCCAGATGCCGCGAGACAAGGTGGTTGATGAACCCTCCAGAGTGACCTTTCCGTTTCTCGAGGCTCCCGCCAGGATGGACAGTTTCCGGTGCAGGGCGGCGGGAATATGCAGCGACCGACGCTGCACGCCCGCAATGCCATGCAGGTATTCCTCCCGTAGACGGACGGTTGCATGGGGCCATTTTTCCTTGCGGGACGTATAATGTCGTTACCGGACGTTCCACGTCTCTTCCGGGACAGGCAGGCGCTTCCCCATGATCTCACGGATGCGGTCCGCGTCCATCCCGCCAAGACCAATCCGCTCTTTACGTTCTTTCCTGTCATGATATGCCTTCTTGACAATGACAACGTTTTATCGGCGAGGTGTTCCTCCCGGCTGTCCGTCCTCATCCCAGGGACGGTAGACCTCACCGAGCAGGGAGGCGATGTCCTCCTGTGTTCCTCCATATGGAGTTCCAACAACCGGATGATAAAACCGGAGATGCTGCGCAGCCGGCGGCCCTGACCAGCATGGCGATCCGGCGGTGCAGTCTCCCATCAATGTAGGCGGTCTTCCACTCAGCGGCTCTGGGAGCGGGAACCAGAAACCTCCTCTTGTATTCCTCCGACCTGTCACTTTCCCTGCCCGGACCTGACTTCCATGACTTGGTATCTCCACCACTGGTTCCAGGGATGGGGAAACGGAGCTGACAGAAGGTTCCCCGTGAGTCCGACCCTCTCGAGAACGATATCGGAAAGCCGGTTCTTTTCCTTTTCTGAATCCATATTTTAAAATCTTAAATTATTAAATTACACAACCGGTATTGTCTCAGAATACAAAATAAAGGAAGAAGAGAACAGGACGAAACCACCTGTCACTTATAGTCATCCAAAGTCAGTTATTGTCATGATACACATGACGGGGGACGGAGATGCCGTTCCGTTCGGACGGTTCTTCCTATGCGGAGGCGACATCAGAGGCCCGTAGTGGTGTGGAAAAGCGAGCGGGATTCCGTTTCCTTGTCCATCGGTCCTTTTAATCCTTATGGGCAGGTGTGAGCGCGCATCCACTCTGATAGGGATTCTTAAATTATCGGTCTATGGGAGTGTAAAAGTATTAATCCGTTAATGGAGAATTATGAAGGAAGACCATAAGGTGTACACGGCTACATTCTCCATTTGCAGAAGTGTAGAAGTAGTAATCCATTAATGAAGATAATGCAGAAAAACCATAAACCATATACGGCTCACTGCCGCTCCATTTGTAGATGTGTAGAAGTAACAATCCATTAATGGACAATAGGGCATGTAAAGGGCAGATTTCCCGTATATTCGCCTCCTTATTCCCGAATTATGGACGTAAGTCATATGATTATGGAGAGATATCCACCCTTTATGGGGAGAGCAGCCGGCAAACACCTGATGGAAATGCCTCGTAAATCACAGGAGAATAGCCATACAATGGGCTAATACACAATAATTATTGATAAATGTGGTCCGCTCCTGCGGACAGCAAGTTGTGTTTTCGTTTAACGAAAACAGGACGGTTTAACGGAGAATACACCGATAAACCGTTACTTATTTCAAGCTCCAGCGTCGCTTTTACATATCTAATTATAATTCATTTGAAATCACAAAACAGATTGAACCGAATGTGGTTAGTTTGTCTGTTTATTTCATGTCCGAATCATTAGTATGCTATGTTGCAAAGTTCGTATTCATTATGAAAAATCCGCTTACGAGAACAAGATATTCAGGTAATTTGCCATCCTTTCCCCAAAGAAGTTCGATGTTAAAAAGTTCAGAAAGCGTTTTGGCTATGTCAAATCCGAAGGCTTCGAGTGACGGACGCACTTTTCCGGGTGTCGGCATGGTGTGCCGCAGTTACGCGTACACTCGTTATCTGAGCAGTGAAGACATTTACCTATATAGGCAAATGAACGCCCTCCATATTTCCGTTCCATATCCAATAATTCGCTCTCGATTCGTATCCGTTCCGGTAAAATGAGTTTTTGTGTATATTCAATCGGAATATCTTTGTCTTCAGGGATTATCTTCGTTGCCATAAGATGTGCATACTTGTATTGTCGGAGAAACGATTCCGTATCAAAATCAAATGGAGGACACCCCAACTTTTACCGTAATTGGTACATTGTTTGCAAAGTTCAAGAAAATGTGGTTCGTCACGGAATTCGGCGATGTATCCTTCAACAGTGATGTCTGAAGTAAAATTTTCTACAGTGTATATACTCATTGTTTCAAAATCATTGTACCGCATAAGGAGTCGAAACGGATGTTTTCATTTTGGAAAAGTCTGTCAATGTATCCGCTTTTCTGCATTTCAGACGCGGTCAAGCAACTTAAATTCGGGGTATCTAACAATGCTATCGAATCGCACATGGACAACGCGATGTCAAGTTCATGTGTCGAGAACATGATACATTTTTTCTCGTCGTGGACAAGCCTACGAAGCAACGCCACAAGTTCGTAGCGATTAGGCATGTCAAGAAAGGAAGTCGGTTCATCAAGGAGAATGATAGAGTATCCTGTGCCAATGCACGAGCAATCATCACACGCTGGCATTCGCCATCCGACATTTTATCCATCGTGCGGTTTGCATAAGCCTCCATTCCCACCGAAATGAGCGATTGCATGACTATCTCCTTATCTGTTTCTTGCATCCTACCTATCCAGTTGGTATAAGGAGCACGGCCTATGGCTACGACATCCTTGCACCGCAGGTTGGCGATGCGCGTGCGCTCGGTCGTGACGACAGCCAGCGTTTTGCCATATCTTCGGTTTTCATGCAGGCGATGTCGTGCCCGTCGAGAATGATTTTTCCGGAATAACACCGGTTCAGACCGGCTATGGCGCGGAGCAACGTCGATTTTCCTGTCCCGTTTCTTCCGATAAGGGCTGTCAGTTGATTTTTTTATCGTGGCATTTACCTCGTGGAGCAACGAGTTTTCTTTGTAACCTATGGAAAAATGCTGTAATTCTATCATGCGGTGATGGATTTGTTGCGTAAAACCACCCATACGACGATTGGGATTCCCAATAGAGCTGTAATGGCGTTGATCGGCAAGGTGAATATTTTAGAAATGATGTCGCAAAGAAGCAATATCGATGCTCCCGAAAGAATTGTTCCGGGCAGAAGGACATGATGATCGCTATTTTGGAAAAGCATTCTTGTGACATGAGGCATAGCGAGACCTATGAAACCTATCGGACCGCAAAAGCGGTTATCGTTCCGGCGAGCAGCGTTGTCGAGAGAAACAACAGGCTGCGTGAACGCCGAATATTCAGTCCCATTGTTACGGCATATTCCTCTCCGAACAGCAGGAGGTTAAGCGGTTTGATGGTCAGTACAGCCAACAGCAGTCCGGCAAACACCGATGGAACAAGAATCAGAAGTTGTCCGGGTGACGTCACCCAAAGCCCCCATCGTCCAAATGACAAAGGCTTTCAGCGATTCCTCTTTGCTGAGGTACTGCAATATCTGCACGACAGCACCTACGCCCGATGAGAACATCATGCCCAGAATCAGGATTACCATGATGTCTTTTATTCGCTGTCCGACGGCAGTTATCACGAGCAACACGACAGCCGCACCCACCCACGCTGCTCCGGCAATGCCTATTGATGAACCGATCCCGGCAAGTACCACAAGTGCCACACCGAGACTTGCACCGGAACTGATGCCAAGGACATAGGGACCGGCAAGAGGATTACGGAAGAGGGTCTGCATCTGAAGACCGCTGACCGATAAGGCAGCCCCGGCCAACAGTGCCACTATAGCTTTTATGAGGCGTATGTTGAGTACGATTTTTCCGTGGCACGGGAACAATTTCCCCGGTCAGTGCTGCCCATACATCGCGGATCGGAATGTTGACAGCTCCACGGCCAAGTCCAGTAAAAAGACCGACCGTGAGCGTAATCAATATGGAGAATAATATAGTCGAACGGGAACGCATCTATTTCAGTTGCTTGTAATACACACACTCTTCCTGCACCAGTTCAGGATGGAATATCTTCACGAGGTCGCGGAGCACGATGTCAGGATTCACGACGGCAGACTCGTAATAGTCGTTACCCCCGGCTGTGTTGGTACGGGCGTTGTTGTTATACACCTCTCCATTTTGAAACATCGGGTATCGGTGAATTTCGGACATGATGCCTTCAAGTCGTCAAGGGAGTTCGCCATTCCCACGTTCAACCACATGTCCGCATCCGACGCGAGCAGATATGCTTCTTCTAAGTCAATGGGGATAGAAGCGTTTCCCGTGTTCTTCTGGTAGATATAGCGGCCTCCCGCATCAGTAATCAAGCGGGCTACATAACTTTGGGTTGAAGGCATGAACCACGAGTCGCCATAGGGAACATTAAGCATAACCGAAGGAGTGCCGAGGGTACTGTCGGCCACTTTCTTTTCAAGGCGTTGTATCTGACCGGGATTGCGGCAAAGGCTTTTCACCCTTCTCACGTTTTCCTGTGACTTCTGAAAGCACTACCATCCATTCGGCCTTGCCGAGAGGCGACTCTTCAAGATAATCGCCGACATACATGAACGGTATGTCGAGTTCTTCGAGTTTGCTTTCCATTGCGCTTGCGCCGTTCACCCCATAGAGCAGAACGAGGTCGGGATCGAGCGAGAGCAGCAACTCGTAGTTGATGTTCCCTTCATAGCCGACATCACCAATACTGTCGCGGCGGGCTTGGATGTCTGGGTTGGAAATGTAGTCGATTCCCGAAACGCCGGTTATACACCGGACTTCACCGATTGCGTCAAGCATGGCGATATGAGTGGAAGACATCGCCACGATACGTTTGGCGTCTCCTTTGAGTACCTGTCCTGCAAACCCTTCGGGAACCTCTTCACCGTTGCGGACGATAAACAGCCATGTGGTTACACTGTCCGCTCCCTGCCAGGGATTCCTGACGGTTATCAGTACGCTTTCCTTCCCGCCCGCCCCTTTGATGTCGAAGCCGGAGGCATATTCGGGAGCATAAAGCAGCAGGTTGAAATCATTGATTTTTGAGCTTTTGTTGTGGCAGCCTGTAAATGCCAGAGAAAGCAACAAAATCAGGCTTAAATTCTTTAATGCGTTCATATTGATGCAGATTATCGTTTACTATTTTTTTTTTCCGAACTTGGGTGTTATGCCGATGAATATCTCGAAATTGATGCCCGGCATGGGACGGGACAATACGGAAAGGTATTCTTCATCGAACAGGTTGTTGATGCTGCCCTTTAGCGACAGATCGGCCCATCGGAAGAGAGCTGTTTTCCAGTGTCACGTTATTCATGAAGTAAGGGGGCAGATAGCCCGTCAGGGTATAGTCATTACTCGACATGGTATAACGCTGGCTGTAATAACACCATTTGTAAAGCAGGCTCCATGTCCGCCATGACAGACGTCCGGTCACCGTTGCGGAAAACTCCGGCACGTATGGCAACTGTTTGCCGACGGATTGGTCTGCCGGACTCATCGGTTCGCTCTCGTTGATCGAGGGAGTCCACGAGAAAGTTCCGTTCATATCCAGTTTCCAGTCCTTTCCGAGCATTATATCAAGGTGGGCGTTGGTCTCTGCCCCGTAAGCATGTACCTTTTTGAGGTTTCTGGGGGAGAAGAATCCCTTGGTTGTGGGTAGCCAGATGATCCAGTCGTCGATGTGCGAATCGAACCAGTTGATACCACCGCTCAAAGCATATACATTTTCTTTCCCCACCGAGAACGACAACCCCACGTCGTATGTGAAGCCGTGCTCGCTTTTCAGGTCGGGATTACCGCCCGGCAGAAAATAGAGGTCGTTCAGCGTGGGAAAACGGTAGTTCCGGGAGATGGATGCTTTCGCCACGATATTGCCTTTTTTCGACAGTACCCCGTCGATGAAGAAAGCCGGGATAACCGGGGCCCATTCCGTACCGAACATATCCTCGCGAAGGACAAGCGAGGCGGCAAAACGATCGACAGGCCGCCATTTCGCAGAAACGGAACCGGAAAACTCGACACGTCCCTTGTCATACCCGACAACAGCCTTGTTACCTTCCTGCGAGATGATATTTTTGTCCGCGCTTTCCACCAAATGCTGGTGTACGGAAACACCGGCCGTGAACAGCCATTTCTCTGAAGGAGCATAATCCCCGTCCGCACTTCCGTAGAACGTGTTAATCTTACTGCGTGAGCGGGTCATCGAAGCCATTTCGCCGTTTCCCTTGTCCCGCTTGTAATCATAGGCCATCCATGTGTGTATATAGCCGCCTTTTACACCGACCTTCCATTTCTCCCGCACGCGATCCCACGAGAGGACGCCGCGAAACGTCTGCTCCCTTTGGCGGTTCTCGAAGTCCATGTCGTTCCCGTAATCCGTGCTGAGCATCGCCAGTTCCCGGTTGGAATTGATATACCAGGCGTTTAGCCCGAACTTGTCGCCTTCGCCCGTGTTATAATAAATTTCCTGCAAGACGTGCAGATCCTTATAAGCCCCGCTGCGGTTGCGTTCCGTCGGGTAATAGGAACCGATGATGTTCTTGTCCTCGTCATAGATGTTTTCCTTCTTGTCCCGGTTTCGGTATTTGTAGTCGTTGGGGGAAGAGGAATACACCACACGGGTGGAGGACTGCCAGTGTTTGTCACCGTAGGTCAGGCGGAGAAACTCGTCGAACGTGCTGAACGACCCCACTCCCTGCACGTACTGCAACCCGAACCCTTCATGGTTGGCCGGAGAAGTGGAGAGCCTGACCAGACCACCCAAGCCGCCGCCCGTTTCGTTTACCGATGACGTTCCGTGCAGCAGCGAGGCATCATCGATAAAGTAAGAAGGGATGGTGGAAAAATCCGTCATGCCCAGCATCGGGTTGTTAATGCGCATACCATTCCACGTCACTTGGGTATGCGAGGGAGAGGTACCCCGGAAAGCCACGGTGGATAACGTGGCGCGTCCGTAGTTCTTGACAAAAACGGATGAGTTGAATGTCAGCACATCGGCCATAGACAAGGCGATGTTCTCTTTCATGGCGATGGAATCGAAACGGGTTCGTTGCACGCCTATATCCTTCATAGGTCGTTTGCCCACCACCGTAACCTCCGGAATACGTAGTACCCTTTTGGTAATGCTGACGGAATTTTTCTGCTGGGCGGCAAGCAGAAAGGGCAGGCTTACCCCCACGAACAATAGAATAAGATGTCTTTTCATTTTTGTCCTCCTTCCTCGTTATTTCCAGCAGAAAGCTCCCGGAATGATTCCCACGTAAAATTCATCGATCAGCTTGCCTTGCGGCGAATAGCGATACACGATACCTTGTTGCTGGTAATCAATAGCGTCGGCCACATATACCTCCCCGTTGTTGGGATTGACCGTAAGGCCGTAGTATTTGGTGTCCCGAAACTCCAGAAAAGGCCGGACGGGAACACGGTCGGCTTCCACCGGCATTCGCCAAATATCGTTGTTGATCCAGTAAAGTGTATCCCGTGTACCGTTGAGCTGGACTTCCGAAGGCCAGTCGCCCAGCTTAAACTTGAACTGTTTCTCTACGGTGAAAGTCTCGGCGTCTATACGATAGAGAGACGGTGCCTCGTAACCGTATGGGCTGCCCTCGTAACCGCCATCCGTGATGGTCCACATCTTGTTGTATTTGTCCATGACCAGCGAAGTAGGTTGTATGCCGATGGTCAGTTCGTCCACGACCTTGTCCGTCTCCGTGTCGATTTTCAGGATGCGGTTCTGGTACGACCAGCAGTTCACATAGACGTACTTGCCGTATTGTACCATTTGTTCGGTGGAACCCGATTCCATGTCCATGTCTGGACATTCGATATAGCCGGTAATCTCGTATGTCTTGGGGTTGATGATGAAGATACGGTAGTCCCATATCTGCGTCACATAGGCTTTCTCATCCGACAGAAAATGGATATACCGGGGTGAGGTGAAACCTGTGATACGGCCCACTTCCTTGAAAGTATTGATGTCGATGGCGAAAATCACATGCGAGTTGTTCACCACGATCCAGCCTATACCGTCCCGGATAACCATAGACTGGGCCACATCGCCCAACTTGAACCCGTTGGCACGGTAAAACACTTCATTCTCCACTTCGCACGTGGCGGGATCGTAGTAGGAAAGCGTGGCATTGCTGTACTGGAAATTCCCCTCGTTGGTAATGAAAAGACCAGAGGCCGATACAGAGAAATCTTCCATCTCTCCGTAATCCCATTTCATGCAACTGCCGAAAACTGGCAGGCAGAAAAGAAAAAGGCAAATCCGTTGTATTGTTCTGCTCATTGTCATTCGGATAAAAAAGAGTACCCGAATCATTACGGGTACTCTGGTTAAGGTATAAGGTTTAATCCTGCTGCGTATATTGTTTGTCCTTCATATTTTGGAAGGTTGGGTTATACCCACATTTCGTCACGCTCCAACTTTCCCCCGTAATCATTCCGTTTTCTATAAACTTGCCGAAGAAAGTGTAGTCGGTAAATTTCGTCAAACCGTCAAAAACAACCCCATGCAAGGTCTCCAACTTCTCCATGGAAAGTGTTTCCTGAGAAAGAGAAGTCGCACTTTTTATCTGTAGCGTACCATCTATAGTCTGTAATTTATCACAAGTAATGCCTGTTGCTTTATTAACGAACAACCCTTCACCTCCTACGTGAAGCAATTCCGGAATATCCAGCGATTTACTTTGTAAAGATATTGCTAACGAACCCTCTCCCTCTTTATAATATACAGGAGAAGCTGAACAACAAACTTTGGATAGTAAGGGCAAGTTACAACTGGTAAAATTTCCAGATAAATAGAACTGTCCTCCCACTTCTTTCAAGACTGGCATTGTGATTGAAGCAAACATGGGTATTTGGATATATCCATATCCATCTATGATTTCCAAGTCGGGAAATTTGGCATTGCTTCGCATTTGGCCTGTCACATTTAGATTTCCATATACATGTTGAATTGTCGATATGGTATAATCGGTATTGTTGGTGGTTGGCTTACAAGTGAAGTCTTTGATATTCTTGAACGTGATTTCAGGGAACTTATTATTCGTGAGACTGGTGATGACAAAATTTACATTTGACAAATCTTCGGCTGTTTCAATTTTGGAGAGCTGCACCTTGTTTATAATTTCAATCTGGGGCGCTGTTTCTCCGAAGGTTTCAAATCGGGCGTTCGGCAACAGCAGTGTTCCGCTCACATCTTCAAGATAATCCAGCGTGATGCTTCCAAGTGTGGTGATCTTGCTCCAGTCGGGAAGTTGTTTGAGTGCCGTGAAATTCTTTATCTTTATCTGTCCCTTTATCGTTGTCAGTTTGTCCATTCCACCGAAAGCCTGAAGCACGTCATTTCGTTGGGGAACAAAACTACCGGTAGGAGGAGCTTCCATATTGGCTTCCATAATAATACTTCCGTTTACTGTTTCGATTTCCGGAAGGTTGATGGTTTCCAACATCACGGGGACGGTATGGAAATCAAGGCCACCGGTCTCTTTCAGCTTAAGGAAGCTCATGGAAGTCAGCTTGGCAAGATTGTTTACGGACAAGACCCCTCCGACACTTGTCAGTTCCGGTATTTCCAAAGACGCAATCGAACCGGCTGCTGTGTTCTCTTCATTGAGTCCTTGAAGATTCAGATCCTGACCTACAGTAGTCAGAACCGGAAACTCAAAACTCTGTAACGACGACGCATTGAACATCACGCTTCCTTCAATAGTTGCCAGTTTCTCGAATAGGACATACGTCACTTGGTCGTTATATACCGATATGTCTCCGGAGAGCGTTTCCAATGCTTTCATGGAAATCATGTGAAGTTCCGTAGCTTTCGAGGCGACATCGGTCGAACCTACCTGTAAACCTCCGGCAGAAACGATATTATCCAACCCTGTCAAGTCTGCACCGTTGTAACTGTTACGAATGACAATGTTGCCAGTAACCTCTTTCAAAGATGCCAATGCAGATATGTCAGTGATTTTTTCTGCCTCTTCCGCATCAGAGCCGATAATCAGGTTCCCTTTGACAACGGTTGTTTTGGTTGCGGCAAAAGAAGCTACCTCCTCGGTGGTCTTCAACTCCACATCTCCGTCAGATTCTATCTCGCTTTTCACGACCTTATAGGTATATTCGCGGGCATCTCCGTTATAGGATGTCACCCGGAAGGTTCGTTCGTTATCCCAGTCCGTTACCGTTTCAGGATCAGGTATGATTGTTGCAGAAGTTGTGTACTTGAATTCCACTTCGGCGTTGTTCAGCGATACCGTATAGGGAACGGTTATTGTTACTGTATTGTCCGTAATGTCGGCCGTGTACGATTTCCCGTCCACGGTCATCACGACCGATGTGATGAAATTTTCATCTGCATCTTCAGGTATAATTTCATCGTTTTTGTCACACGCTCCCAAAAAGAACAAGGATAGGAGCATGGGAAGAAAATAAATTTTCATACTTGTAATTTTTATTATTTGGTTAGATCCTCAAAAGAAAATACCTCCGTAGAAACTTCGCCCAGCCAGCCGCTTTTGGCCAAGACACCGCATTGTATTTTGATAAAGTCAATATATTGCAGATTGGCTTCCGTTCCATCGGCATGGATGGCATTGGAAATTTTGAAACCGTTCCTTTGTCCGCTTCCATCCACCGTACTGCCGCCTTCTATCTGGTCGTTTCCGAAATTATCCACGTACCCCCAGTCATAACTCTGATTATCCCAATAACCGGTTTGAGAATCTTGGGTGTTGCGGGCGGCCAGACAAGTGCCTGTCAGGGTGTAACTGTTTTCCGAAATCCAAGCCGGATAATAATAGTCTTGTGTATGATAAGCGGACAGATAGTCTACCCAGCCGTTTCTACCGTCGGAACTGATCCATTGGACATCCATTTTTTTGCCTTCCGGACGGTAATAGGTCACTTCAAAATTCTGTATTGTTTCTTCCTTGCCTGCTTCAGATCCTTTCAGTTCGTACCACTCGTCATCCGGCAATCCGTTTCCGTTTATATCTTGCATGACCCATACGATACCCGGTTCGGAACTGCCGTCAAAGGCGTTCCCCTGAACACAGAAATCATATTGGTTACCCGAATTGGGAATACTGTGGTCGAAGCCGACGATGATATAACCCCCGAAAGAACCTAAAGAGACGTGCAGTTTGTCTTTCAAACGCTGTGTTGCCCATGCGACAGCCGCTTCAGGGGATGTTTCGTTGCCGGTCATACCGCCTATCGTGCTCGTCTCGTTGATAAATTGGCCGGGAGCTGGGGTATATTCATAGACTTTATTCCAGAGCTTGGAACTTCCCGAAGCCCGGAAGCCGTCTTGTTCCTTTTTGTCCACACAAACGACTTTTACGGTGGCAGTGACAGCCGTTTTCCCTTTGTCGATATTCCTGCTTATTTTTTCCGTCGGTGTGTCTTCCGACACAGTACAGGAGACGGTGTATTCTCCGGGTGCGGACGGCGTGAACTTGAACATGCGTTCCACTTCTCCTTCCATGACCTGACCGTCCACACTCCACTCAAAACGGGGATTGTCGAAATACTCCAACAACGGACGCAGGAAAACAGGACGGTCGGCAAAAGTGTACCTGTCCGTGGATGTTTGCAGGTAAGACGGGGTCGGGAATTTGACAACGTAGGGCATCGTTTCCACGACCTCTACGCTTACGTCTTTCGTTGTTGTCCCATCTATATTGGAAGCGTTGATTGTCACCGTATAAACACCGAGTTCTTTTTCATTGAAAGTATAAGTATTCTCGGTGGAAACGATTTTTCCTTCCCGTACCCATTCGATTTTGAACCCTTCGACATCCGAATGCTGAATATCGGGAGTAAATGTGTAATCGGTATTCCGGACGACTTTTAGCCCCTGCGAAGGTAGTGCCAGTGAGATGACCGGAGGGGTGAGTTCTTTCACTTCTACTTTCAGTTCCTCTTCGGCATAGCCTTCCGCATTGTCTACTCTTAGTTTGACATAAAAATCCCCGCATTCATTCCATGTACGTTGAAGAGACGGACCCGAAGAAACCAGCGTACCGTCTATCGTCCAAGCAAAAAGAGCATCTTCAACATTCTGGTATGTCGGGGCGATAGTCAATTCGTGATCGACCTTGACCGTGTAAATACCGGTCTCGCTGTCAAGTTCTATTATAGGTTGTCCTCCTACTTCTTCGGTAATGACTTCATCCTTGTTGCAGGAGGTGAACAGCATACAGGCAGAAATAATAAAATAGTGAAAACGATGCATGATGTGTGGATTTTAGAAAAATAACAGGGATACCCCCGACAGAAGGGATATCCTTGTATTCTTTTTATTGTATGGTGATATCATCAATACAGATATAAGCCGGAGTATTCAAACCGTATGCTCCCGAATCCGAACCCTCGAAGTTGAATTTCACACTTTGCACCCCTTCGGCATTGATTTCCCAATAATCCCATGTCGTGATAGGATCAACCTGTTGTTGGCCGTTACGATAATCGGCTAAAAGACGTTTGTAAGTGCGGATCAGACCGCCATTCGCATCATAACATTCCAGATTCACTTGGAAATACCCTTTCATCTCTTTCAGAGGAGTCGCTACCCCCGTAGAACCGAACTGATTACCATAAGTAATGACACCATAAGTGTATGAGGTGTTGCAGATCCACAGGCCGACCAATTTCCGGGGAACATTGAAATAAAATTCTGGTTTAGCCATCCATGCCTGATTGTAAGCATCCACATATCCGTAAACGACACCGAAATTGGAACCGCTGTGCCCGGCTTCCTTATTCTGTCCTTCCGCTTCCACCGCAGTGTTATAGACAGAACATTGGTTTAGATAAGAATACCACCAGTCTCCGGTATTTCCCGACTGATTGGAGCGGATGTTCCAGTTGGAAAGTGCGATGCCGCCGCTGGAATACTCTGTGCTTCCACCTACAGTATTAAACATTGAAAGGAAGAGATATTCTTCCGGAGTATTGTCGTAAATGGTGGTTACTTGAGGATACCCTTGGTACGAATAAAGATTTTCTCCGGCCGAGGTAGGTCCTGCTAACATGCCGGGATCGAAATCATCGAAAGTGATAGTTAAAGTACCGTCCGAATTTGTCACAGCACGGGTTTGCGAAGTTCCGGAATCAACCGGGTCCATCAAAAAGTCATCGTCCGAGCTACAGCCAGAGAACAAGGCGGTTGCGGTAAATAGACAGGCACCTGCCAGAAAGCGTAATTTTCTTTTCATAGGTCACTCATTTTAATGTAAAACATATTATTAACAAACACAAAAAATTCCCGTTCGTGCGGACTTACACGAACGGGAATATGTCTGTCTTCAAATATTGAATGGCCGATGAGCTATTCCTTATTTGATTACGACCCGTATATCCCGCAGGTGTAAATCTCATTCCGGTCATGGCAGGTCTTCTGACTCGTCCCGGTCATCGTGCCTTCCCGGTATTACACCAGTGGCAAAAGTTCGATGTCCGTTTTTGTGGACTCACAGCAGCGGGTACTGTCCCGGATTTTCACCGGGTTCCCTTTTCATTCGGAAGGCGTAAACCTCCCGAAACCATTTCCCGACTGCAAAATTATCTATATTACATATCAATTCCAAATAATTCATAATATTTATAATAAAACACACAAAGCATGACAACCGTACTGTTTTAATTAGAGCATTCAAGTTTACGACAAACGAAGACGGTAATTATCATACACAATATCCATAAACCAACAAAACAGCTTGCCATTTTCCATAACAATGCGTTCTGGAATAGATAACTGTTAGCTGCAATTATGCAAGCAAAAAAAGCAGACAGAATAATGACTATTAATATCATGCACCAGAAATTAATCCTATAAATTTATGGAAAACAAGTAAGGGAATGGAAGTTCCGTTGCCGCATGGATGCAGGTGAAGGACCTTCTCTTTTAACGTTGGATACGCCAATGCACGCCAACGGAAGACTCTGATATTATCTGTTTGGAAAGGATATAGGATGTGCGTTACTTTGTCGCATATTCAGAATCTTAAAAAGAATTTTAGTATGGAACTGACAATTATTGAAACAAGCGCGTATTAGGAGTTGAGAAAGCTGGTCAGCACGCTGGTCGTACAGATGGGCGACTTCCAGAAAAAGATTGCCCCGCCTGCGCCGGACAAGTGAATGGATGCGCAGGACGTATGTGATGGACTTATGCCCAAACACTTTCTGAAGAGTTTCCAGCAGCATCCCCTTGAGTATGGCCAGAACGGCAAATGCGTGGCGTCCGATGTGCGGGGTGACCTCGCCCCGGAGTTGCATTTCCTGCCTATGATTCCAAGACTGAGCCGCATGGCATTGTATTCACCTACCGGAAAGACACATTCGGGGAGTCTTTCTTTTCATCCGTACCCCTATATTTTTCAATCAGTTCGATAGCAATGGGCAATAATTTTACGACATACGCCACTCCCGTTTTTATACGGTTGCCCATCAGCCATGTACCGCCGTCGGAGTCGGTATGGATATTATCGTATGTTATGGCTTTCAAGTCCACATAGAAAAGACCGGTGAAGCACATGAACAGGAACATGTCGCGCATGGCACGCTGGCGTTTGTATCTCGGTTCTATATGGATTATCCTTTGCAGTTCCTCTTCGGAAAGGAAAGAACGCCTCTTGTATTCGGGCATACACTCGAATGATGCGAACGGATGAACCCGTATCCAGCCTTTTTCCTGCGCGATATACATCAGCCACTTCAAGGTATTGACACGCCCGAAGACAGTGGAGTTTGCCAAAGCGCATGTACCGAGCATCCAGTTGTAGTAATCCTCGATGAATGATTTCTCAAGTTCTTCGATGACAATATCCTCTGCATTCTTCTTGCTTTTCATGAAAAGCAGGAGACTCTTGTAATCGGCAACCAGACCGCAGTAGGTGCTTTCGGCTTTCTCTATGCCGATTTTCTTTTTATACGGTTCCAGCTGTTCCCTGAAAAGGTTCATAAGGGTGTGGCATTCCTCTGAGAAGCCGACATAGCGGTTATAGACTTTCTTGGCTGTAACAAAACTGTCGTGGTCGCAGATGTACTGGTAGTGCCTGGTGATTTGCGCCTTGATATTGTCAAGCTCCTGATTGAGTGTACGGGCCTCCTCGGACTTGCCTTTGGCCCGGTTGGTTTTGACGTCCCACAAAGCGAGGGACACTTCTTTCTTACAACTGAAACCGGCTTGGGTTCCATTGATGGTGATACGGCCCATAATCGGTGTCTTTCCGTTTTTTACAGACTGTTTATTCTCAAAACACTTAGCTATACATGGTCTGCGATAAGCTAAGAGAGATTCCCCTTACACAAAAGCATGGCATCTCCTTGTCGTATCTCGCCTTTATACTTTTATGTATAGTAGTCTACCGGATCGAATGAACAAGACCTATCCCATACATAAACCAATTTAGACTGCTATGTTATTTTTGAGGAAGAAGATGGAATGAGACCAGATACCCTCTTTAAGGCTGACTGTAAGTCGATTAAATGTAGAAAAAGATTGCTTTTGTCACAAGTAAAGTGTATATTTGCATTGAAAGAATCGTTCTTTGACAGAGGCAAAAGAAAACAGAATATTGTAATTCGCTCGTTTCTAAATCGTTACCTGATATTAATTAAACAGAAATAACTGTTTAATTTTCAATTAGATAGAGATTGTATGATGTTTCGCCACATATGAGCTGAGCTTCACACCTGGCAGCAACAGAGACGCTATTTTTTCCAGTTTCAGATTGAAGCCACGAAGAGCCCGAAGATAATCCATATACAGTTCTTTATCCTTTTTCACCTTCCCGGCCCGTTTCTTCTTGCTCTCTTGTCTGTGTAGAATCGGAAAGAGATAGATGGAATCCGGATTCTTGCTTTTAAACTCTTTCATCAGTTCCATCGCTTCTTTGGGAATACGCACCGTCATCTGCCGTCCTGTTTTGTGGCGGCTATATACAATGCGGTTCCCTTTCACATCTTGTTTACGCAAATAAGCGAGGTCAATGAACGGCATTCCTCGGAATAGGAACATCAATAAAAAATAAGCCAGCACACACCGCAGATCCGAAGGCAATTTTCTTAAGTCTGTACACAGCAACGTATTCATCTGTTCCAGTTCCAACGCCCGTTTAGTCTGTGATTCCACTTTTGTGTACACGTCATCAAACAATTTCGGGTTATAGGGCAGCACCTTTTCGCCGACCATCCGGTGATATACCGCCTTCAAGTTCCGCATATAGGTGGAAATGGTATTCAAGCTCAACCCTTTAGGCTCTCTTTTCCGCTTCCTCATTCCTTCCCGTCTCATCCATTCTTCATACTCCTTCAACCTGCCTGGCGTAAAGACCTCATCCACCGGCATCGGCATTCCTGCCCCACCGTAAAACTCCGCGATAGATTTCAACGCATACGTATAGGTATGTGCCGCCGAGCGCTTCTTATCCGCTTCCAACTGCTCAATCACCGTCTGCATATAAGATGCCAAATCCGGCATCTTCATGGGGCTCCCCATTTCTACATTCTTTTCTTTTTTACTCATAATAAATCTGATTTTCAAATCCGCACCCTACGCATATCCTAAAAAGGCCACGTTGATGGGAAAAATTTATGAGTACAAAGTAAATTATATAAGAAAATTATAAAGAATATATAAGGATAAATAAATTTGTTCACTAAAACAAACCGGTTCAAAGGAGGTTCTGCAAGATTAGAGTTCACCGAACAAAGCCATCACATCCACCTCGCCCCAATACAGATGCGTATAACTGGCTATCAGGTTCTTATAGCGAAAGACGGGAGTGGTTACCTTCCCTCCTTTGGCATTGTAGACCTGCGCTATCGAAAGAGGAAGACTGCACGCACCACCTTCTTTTCCATCGGTTTCGGGCACGGCAAACTGCGTATAATGGAATTCGTGTCCTTTAAGCCGCCATCCGTTATAGTCGAACCGGCGGTATCCCAATGTCAATTTCCTGCGTTTACGCTCGTTCGTAATGCTGAAAGGCAATACTCCTACCATCTCATTTCCAATATTGCCTACACAGCTCCCGGCGCTTCCCCCGTCCGTATCCCCATCAGAAAGAACGGACTGCGAAAGATATATCATCCCCCCGCATTCTGCCAGCGTCCTGCCACCGGCCTCTATATAGCTGCGGATAGACTCCCTGGCAAGCCTTGCCCCGGCAAGTTCCTCCAGACGGTTCTCGGGATAGCCGCCGGGCAGATAGAGCAAATCCGTCTCTTGCGGAATAGGCCGGTCATGCTCCGGATTGAAGAAAGTGACCGTGCCCATACGGCGCAGAATATCCAGATGCTCCGCATAGAGGAAGGAAAAGGACTCTTCGTTGCGCGCTACCGAGACATGCAGCTTCCCCGGCTCTGATAGTACCGGCTTCTCCTTCACTGCCGCCGCAGGCAATGGAAGCCCGGTTGTCGAGAGCAGCAGTTCCCAGTCCACATGTTCCTCCAGCAAGCCTGCCAGCATATCCAGTCCCTCCGTCTCCTTAGAACGGCTGAAATCCAGCCCCAGATGGCGCGACTCCTGCTCCAGTTCCTTCTGCTTGGGCAGATAGCCCAGACAAGTCACGTTCAAGTCTTCACAGACCTCCTGCAGCATCCGGTAGTGGCGGGGCGAGCCGACACGATTGAAGATAACCCCCGCAATACGTATATCCGGACGGAAATTGATGAACCCCGACAACAAAGGAGCCATGGAATAGGCAGCCGACTTGGCATCGGCCACCAGCACCACAGGAATACCCAAGAGCCGAGCCACTTCTGCCGACGAGCCCCGGTCGCGGTCGTACCCGTCGTACATCCCCATCATCCCCTCGACCACGGCAACATCCGCATCCGCCGAATAGCGTGCATACAGACTGCTTACGTGCTCCTGAGATGCCATGAAAGTATCCAGATTGACGGAAGGACGGCCGCATACCGCCTCGTGATACTTAGTATCTATATAATCGGGACCGCACTTGAAAGGCTGCACCTTCAGACCTTTCTTCATAAACAATGCCATCAGTCCACGACTGACGGTGGTCTTTCCACTGCCCGATGTAGGGGCGGCTATGAGAAACTGAGGGATGGAACGCATAATTAATGTGCTAATGATTTAATGTACCAATGTGCTAATCGGCTGCGCTATACTTGCGCTACTTCCCCATGCCGCAGGTCATTGGCACATTGGCATATTGGCACATTAGCACATTTTCAACGTGCAAAGATAAGCATATCTCCGACAAAAGTTTTATCTTAGCTGCCAAAATAAAACATACCACCATGATAACCGAAGAACTTAAGAAACTCTACATCGCACATACCGGACACGAACCGGAACAGATTGACGAACTCCCCTCCTCCGGCTCCAACCGCCGCTACTTCCGCCTCACCGGAAACCCTACACTTATCGGCGTCAGCGGAGAGTCTGTGGAGGAGAACCGCGCCTTCCTCTACATGGCAGAACATTTCCGCCAGAAAGGACTGCCCGTACCGCAAGTGTTCATCCGCTCCGAAGATGATATCTATTATCTGCAAGAAGACCTGGGCGACTCGCTCCTATTCAATGCCATCGAGAAAGGCCGCAAGACCAGCGTATTCGGTGAGGAAGAGAAACAGTTGCTGCGCAAGACCATCCGTCTGCTGCCCGCCGTACAGTTTGCCGGAGCCGACGGCATGGACTTCTCCTACTGCTACCCGCAGGCAGAGTTCAATAGCCGCAGCATTCTGTGGGACTTGAACTACTTTAAATACTGCTTCCTCAAGGCTACGGGAATGGACTTCCAGGAAGACCGGCTAGAAGACGACTTCCAGAAGATGGCAGACGTGTTGCTCCGTAGCAGCTCCGCCACCTTCATGTACCGCGACTTCCAGAGCCGTAACGTTATGATAAAGGACGGCGAACCGTGGCTCATCGACTTCCAGGGCGGACGCAAAGGTCCGGTCTACTACGACGTTGCCTCCTTCTTGTGGCAGGCCAAAGCAAACTATCCCGACAGCCTGCGCCAAGAGTTGCTGAAGGAATACATCGACGCCCTGCGCAAGTACCAGCCCGTGGACGAGGCTTATTTCTATGCCCAGCTTCGCCACTTCGTATTGTTCCGCACCATGCAGGTGCTGGGTGCCTATGGTTTCCGCGGTTACTTCGAGAAGAAGCCCCACTTCATACAAAGTGTCCCCTTCGCCATCGAGAACCTTCGCCAACTGCTCCAAGAACCTTATCCAGAATATCCCTACCTCTGCCGGATTCTGCGCGAACTCACCGATCTGAAACAGTTTACAGACGACCTGCAAAAGCGTCGCCTCGTGGTGAAAGTCACCAGCTTTGCCTACAAAAAAGGTATCCCCGAAGATTCCACGGGCAACGGAGGAGGTTTCGTCTTTGACTGCCGCGCTGTGAACAACCCCGGCAAGTACGAGCGTTACAAACCCTTCACGGGACTGGACGAACCCGTTATCCGCTTCCTGGAAGACGACGGCGAGATAGCCGTATTCCTGGAGCATGCCTACGCCCTTGTCGACGCTTCCGTGAAGCGCTACATGGAACGCGGCTTCACCAATCTGTCTGTCTGCTTCGGCTGCACCGGCGGACAGCACCGCTCCGTGTACTCGGCACAACACCTGGCGGAACATCTGCACAAGAAGTTCGGCGTGCAAGTGAACCTGATACATAGAGAACAGAATATTGAACAGACGTTTAAGGCCAAAGTTTAATGTGCTAATGTGAGAATATGCCAATATGAAAGCCATGATTTTCGCCGCCGGCCTGGGCACCCGGTTGCGCCCCTTGACGGACAACATGCCCAAGGCCCTCGTTCCCGTAGCAGGAAAGCCCATGCTGGAACGGGTGATACTGCGGTTGAAGGAAGCAGGATTCAACGAGATAACGGTCAATATCCACCACTTCGGGGAGCAGATTATCGACTTCCTCCGTGCCCACGACAACTTCGGCACGGAGATTCACATCAGCGACGAACGCGGCATGCTGCTCGACACCGGAGGAGGCATCAAAAAGGCACGCCCCTTTCTGGACGGACAAGAACCTTTCCTGGTGCACAACGCGGATATTCTGATGGACATTGACCTTGCAGGTCTCTACCGCCACCATCTGGAGAGCGATGCGGAGTCTACCCTGCTTGTGAGCGAGCGCAAGACTTCCCGCTATCTCCTTTTTGACGACGACTACCACCTGCACGGCTGGATAAACAAGTCCACCGGAGAGGTGAAACCGGCAGGCTTCGACTACCGGGAAACGAAGTACCGGGAACTCGCCTTCGGAGGTATCCACATCATCTCCCCCTCCCTCTTCCACCTGATGGACGATGGGCAGTGGAACGGCAAGTTCTCCATCATTCCTTTCTACTTGTCCGCCTGCACAAAGGTGCACATACAAGGCTATCCGCTGCAAGGATTCCGCTGGTTCGACATCGGCAAACCGGAGACACTGGCACAAGCGGAGGAATACTACAAACAAAAATAACAAGTAATGTAAAGCAGCCTAACATTACTTGTTAGCTCCCTTTACATTACTTGTTATCAAATCAACCTATGTACCATAGATTATCTATGGTGAAACTACGCCAACGCCAGTATCAGCAACTGAGCCGTCAGCACCCGCAGGAACATAGCCAGCGGATAGACTGTGGCGTATCCCACCGCAGGGGCATCGCAGGATGTCAAGTCCGAGGAATAGGCCAATGCAGGCGGATTGGTGTTAGCTCCGGACAGCACACCTATCAGCGTATAGTAGTTCAGCTTCCAGAAATAGCGCCCCATGAATCCTGTCACCAGCAACGGAACGACCGTGATGATGGCACCGTATCCAATCCACACGTAGCCGCCTTCGTAGATAATGGTATCGATGAATCCCTTTCCTGCACCCAACCCCACGCAGGCCAGGAACAAGGCGATACCGATTTCGCGTATCATCAGATTGGCACTCATCGTCGTGTAGGTTATCAGCTTATATTGAGGCCCGAAACGGCTGATGAGGATGGAAACCACCAACGGTCCACCGGCCAGTCCCAGTTTCACGGGTTGGGGAATGCCGGGGAACATGAACGGCAGACTGCCCAAGATACATCCCAGGGCAATACCCAGGAAGATAGGAATCAAGTTTGGATGGTTGAGACGCTTCAGCGAGTTTCCCAATACCTTCTCCGCATGGCTCACGGCAAGCTCACTGCCTACAATCGTCACACGGTCTCCCATCTGCAACTGCAAGTGGGGAGTTGCCACCAGATCCACGCCCGAACGGTTGATACGGGTGATGCAGGCACCGAAGTTGTTACGTATCTTGAGCTGAGACAGAGACTTGCCGTTCAGTTCCGGCTTGGTGATGAGGATGCGGCGTGAAATCAAGTTCTTGTCCTCCCGTTCCCACTCCACCGAAATTTTTCTTCCGAAGAAGGCAACAATGGCCTCCACATCTTTCGGGTTGGCAATGAACAGAATTTCATCCTGCATGTGCAGCACCGTATCGGCATTCGCCAGTTCTGTTTCCTGACTGCCGGTGTGCCGGATGCGGGAGATGACAAACGCACGGTTCAACAATGGTTTCACATCTCTGATCCGCTTGCCGTCTATTGCCTCATTGCGTATCTCTACCGATATGGGACGCACGGTCAGCTCCTGCAGATGACCCAGCCCGTGCTCGGCATCCTCCTCTTCTTTTTGGGTATTAATCCGCATGAAAATCTTCAAGGCTAGCAGCGCCAGGATGCAGCCCACCACACCCAGCGGATAGGCAACGGCATATCCGAGTGCGATTTCCGGAGCATCCACCCCGTTGAGGTCACTGTTTGCCTGCTGGGCAGCACCCAGACCGGGGGTATTGGTCACGGCTCCGGACAAGATACCCACCATCGTAGTAATGGGGATTCCGGTGGCAAAGTGCAACACAATGGTGATAAGCACGCTGAGAAAGACGGAAAGCATTGCTACCATGTTCAGCGTAAGTCCGCCCTTCTTGAAAGCGGAGAAGAATCCCGGTCCCACTTGCAGACCGATGGAATAGACAAACAGTATCAAGCCAAACTCCTTCAGGAAGTGCAGCAGATGTTCGTCGAGGTTCATGTCGAAATGTCCGAAGACAATGCCCACAAACAAAATCCAGGTGACACCCAGCGAGATGCCTGCCACCTTCAACTTGCCCAGCATGATACCGAAGGTGATGACCAGGGACAGAATCAGGACAGAGTGTGCCACTCCTCCGCCCCAAAGATTGGGATAACCCTCAAAGAGGTTTCTTAATAGTTCCATAGTTTCTATCTTTAGTTTTTACTTTTCAGCCTTATTGTTTAATTCTTAATTCTCTATTTAAAAAGTGTATCCCCACAGAAATCACTTCTCCGGGGATACGCATTTCACACATAAAAAATAACTACTATTATAAAGGCATGTTGCCGTGCTTTTTCGGTGGATTGCTCTGATTCTTGTTGTGCGCCATCTCCAATGCCTGCACTAGCTTGTAGCGGGTATCGCGCGGCATGATGACCTCGTCTATGAGGCCACGCTCGGCAGCGCGGTAAGGGTTGGAGAACTTGCTTTCGTACTCCTTGATAATCTCCTGCTTCTCTTCGGCAGAGGACTTACGGTAGAGGATGTTCACCGCACCCTCGGCACCCATCACGGCGATTTCCGCCTGCGGATAAGCCAGGTTCACGTCGGCACCCGTCGGTTTGCTGGACATCACGATGTAGGCTCCGCCGTATGCCTTGCGGGTAATCAGCGTTATCTTGGGCACGGTGGCCTCGGCATAGGCATAGACAATCTTGGCGCCGTGGCGGATGATGCCGTTGTGCTCCTGCATCGTTCCGGGCAAGAAGCCGGGAACATCTTCGAAGGTTATCAGCGGGATGTTGAAGCAGTCGCAGAAACGAATGAAACGTGCCGCCTTGTCGCTGGCATCAATATCGAGCACACCTGCCAAATAGGCAGGTTGGTTTGCCACGATACCTACCGAACGCCCGTTCAGGCGACCGAAACCGATAACGACGTTCTTGGCAAAGTGAGGCATCACTTCGAAGAAGTACTGGTTGTCCAGCACCGGTTCTATAATATCCTTGATGTCATAGGGCATGTTCGGGTCCTCAGGAATGACGGTCTGAAGCGCCTCTACCCGGCGATGGATATCGTCGGAACAGGGAGTGAAGGGAGCATCTTCCATATTGTTGGACGGCAGGAAGCTCAGCAGCTCGCGGATGCTCATCAGTGTCTCCTCCTCCGTATTGCACATGAAGTGGGTAACGCCGCTCTTGCTGCTATGCGTATAGGCACCGCCCAGTTCCTCCTTGTCCACCTCCTCGTGGGTCACGGTCTTTACCACGTCCGGACCGGTGATGAACATGTGGCTCTGCTCCTTTACCATAAAGATAAAGTCGGTAAGCGCCGGAGAGTAGCATGCCCCACCGGCACACGGACCCAGAATGGCAGATATCTGCGGAATGACACCCGACGCAATGGTGTTCTGATAGAAGATGGAGGCATAGCCTGCCAAGCTGTTCACACCTTCCTGGATGCGTGCGCCGCCCGAATCGTTGAGGGCAATGACGGGAGCACCGTTCTTCAGGGCAAGCTGCTGCACCTTCACAATCTTTGCGGCATTCGTCTCGCTGAGCGAACCGCCATGCGCCGTGAAGTCGTAGGCATAGACAAATACAAGGCGGCCGTCTATCTTTCCGTAACCGGACACCATGCCGTCTCCGGCAATCTGCTTCTTCTCCATGCCGAAGTTGGTGCAGCGATGGTTCACGAACTTGTCCAGCTCATTGAACGAGCCTTTGTCCAGCAGCATGTCAATACGTTCGCGGGCAGTCATGCGGCCGGAGGCGTGTTGTTTCTCTATCTTGTCTACGCCCCCACCCAGCGAGGCACGTTTGTCCAGTTCCTCAAACTGGCGGTATATTTCTTCTCTGTTCATATTTGCATTTACAATTTAGTGATTTATAATATACGGACTGAATGCGACTCGGGATTATTCCTCCTTTATCAACTCCAATTCAATCAATACTTGGTTGGCATTCACCGGTTCGCCCTCGCTCACGAGAATGTTGCGGACGATGCAGTCGGCATTTACCTTATAGTTACTCTGCATCTTCATGGCTTCCAGCACCACGGCAATGTCTCCGGCAGCCAGTCGGTCGCCCACCTTGACGGGGATGCTCACTACCTTGCCCGGCATCGGTGCCAGAATCTTGTCGCCCTGCTTCTCGTCGGCTCCTTTCTTCATGTGCAGATACTTGGCTTGCGTGTCTACAATGTCTACGTGGAAGGAACGCTGGAGCATGCTGATGTCATAACTCTTGCCGCCCTCGCCGCGCACAAGGCCTGCGTTGAACGAGTTTCCGTTGTGCAGGATGGAGCAACTTCCGTTCTCTGCCATCACAATGTCCACTTCGTAGGGCTTTCCGTCAATGGTAAGTTGTACCTTATTCCCTTCCTTACCCACCAGGGTAATGTCTGCGATACGGTCTCCTATATGTATTTCCATTATTAATTATCCATTATCAATTATCCATTCCTTAAATCCTGAGCACTCCCTTCTGCAAGCCAAATTCCCTCCAACGGCTGATGGGGCGGGCATCGGGTAGCTGTGCCGAAACATTCTCCTCCAGATTAACCAGATAGTCCATATAGGCAGCTATCATGGCTATGTTCTCCAACTCTTCGTTGGCAGTGTTGGTGCGTACCAGCATGCGGGCGTTCTTCTCGATAAAGAGGGTGTTGTACTCTCCCTTCACAAAGTCGGGCACGTGCATGATGCGCTTCAGATAGGCAAGGTTGGTCTTTACGCCCGTAATTTTGTACTCGTAGAGCACACGGCGCATACGCTCGATGGCATACTGGCGGGTGGTTGCCCATACGATGAGCTTACCTATCATAGGGTCGTAGTAGATGGGAATCTCATAGCCGTCGTACACATAGCTGTCTATACGCACACCGATTCCGTTCGGCTCCGTCAGTTGCTTGATGACACCGGGAGACGGCATGAAGTTGTTTTCCGTATCTTCGGCACAGATGCGGCACTCTATAGCATGGCCGCGCTGGAACAGTTCCTCCTGCTTGAGGTGCAGCACCTCGTCGTTAGCAATGCGGATTTGCTCTTTCACCAGGTCCACGCCTACCACTTCTTCCGTGATGGGGTGCTCTACTTGCAAGCGCGTATTCATTTCGAGGAAGTAGAACCGACGGTTCTTGTCTACCAGAAACTCGATGGTACCTGCACCGGAGTAGTTTACTGCCTTGGCTGCGGCAACCGCCTTCTCTCCCATCTCCCGGCGCAATTCCGGCGTAAGGAAGGGTGACGGGCTTTCTTCTACCACCTTCTGATTGCGACGCTGCACGGAGCATTCGCGGTCGAAGAGGTGGATGACGTTGCCGTGGTTGTCGCCCAATATCTGGAACTCGATGTGGTGGGGTTCTTCCACGAACTTTTCCAGATAGACCGTGTCGTCTCCAAAGGAGGACATGGACTCGGAGCGTGCCGTGTTGTAGGCTTCCACCACTTCGCTCTCGTTATGGATAAGGCGCATACCTTTACCACCGCCACCCATAGACGCCTTCAGCATCACGGGATAACCTATCTCGTTGCAGATGCGCACGGCTTCTTCGGCACTCTGCAAAGGTTGTTCCGTTCCGGGAACCACGGGTACGCCTGCCGCAATCATTCGCTTGCGGGCAGCTATCTTGTCGCCCATCGCCTCCATCGTCTCGGCGGCGGGACCGATAAAGATAATCCCTTCCTCCTTGCAACGGCGTGCAAACTCCGAGTTCTCCGACAAAAAGCCGTAACCCGGATGGATGGCATCGGCACCGCATCGCTTTGCCGTGGCAATCACTTTTTCAATATTCAGATAACTCTCTTTTGCCACGGCCGGTCCTATCGGATAAGCCTCATCGGCATATGCCACATGATGAGAGGTGCGGTCGGCCTCGGAGAAGACCGCAACCGTAAGCAGTCCCATCTCCCGGCACGAACGCATGACGCGCAAGGCAATCTCACCTCTGTTTGCAATCAATACTTTCTTTATCATTTTACTTTTTCTTTAATATATAAAGGATATATATAGTCACACCACAATGCGGACATACCTTTAACAAAGGCATTCCATTTCTTGTTTAAATGTTCAACTAATATCTTCGTACTGTCTTCCTAATCCCACGAGTAAAAACAGCCTTTAATGAATGGCAGGTCTTCTGACTGACTCCTTATCTTGAAGCCTTCCCGATATTTCAATGCATATCAGTGGCAAGGGTGTTTTTCATGATATAAACGGAGCTTCACAGCAGCGGGACTGTCCGGGATTTGCACCCGATTCCCTTTTAATCCAGATGATGGAAACATGCATCCGGAACCAATTCGCGGGCAAAGATAACAAAAATTATCAGGAGTATTCGCAAACCTAATAGTTTTTGTTATCTTTGTCCCAGTTTTGGTTTCACCTCTCCCGGTTCTGTTGGAGATGAGTGATGAAAAAGGGAATCAGGTGCAAATCCTGAACAGACCCGCTGCTGTAAGTCCTTCCAAAATCTTTGAATATTCTACAAGCCACTGTCCGCCCGGCGGATGGGAAGGCATTCAAAGAGGGATAAGTCAGAAGACCTGCCAAGACAACATAGTTTTAGTGCTTTCGGGGAATAAAGCAACAAAACATTGAGTCGAGGCATTCTTTATCCATATAAAGGAATCTTTCTCTTTGTTCATTTTTCCTTGAGGGCAAGTTACGAACGCTTATAAGGAACTGAAATGAGATTCATCACAGGACTGCTATTTACATTTATCTGCCTACTGCCTGCAGGTAGTATGGCACAGAATAAGGTCACCTTATCCGGAAAAGTCATAGACCAGCACGGGACACCGATAGCCCAAGCCACCATCGCTGTGGAAAACACCACCTCCGGCACCTATACGGACGACCGGGGGAAGTATTCACTGCAAGTCGCTCCGGGCAAACACACCTTCGTCGTCTCCTTCCTGGGCTACCAAACCGTGAAACAATCCCTCGACATCCGGCAGGATAAAAAACAGAATTTCACATTGCAGGAAAGCGCCGTGGCATTGAATTCTGTCGAAGTATACGGAAAGACCCAAACGCAGAAAGTGAAGGAAGGGGCCTTTGCTGTCAATGCACTCGACATCAAGCCGATAGTAAACTCACTAAATAACCTCAACGACCTGGTGAACCGTACAACGGGCATCAAGGTGAGAGAGGAAGGCGGGGTTGGCTCGGACTTCGACCTCTCCATCAACGGCTTGTCCGGAAATTCAATCCGCTACTTTCTGGACGGAATGCCACTGGACACCAAAGGAAGCGGTGTTTCCCTCGCCAACTTACCCATTAACATCATAGACCGGATTGAGATATACAAAGGAGTAGTCCCTGCCAGCTTGGGAACAGATGCACTGGGCGGTGCCATCAATATCATTACAAAGCAGGAGAAGAAGAATTATCTGGATGTATCTTACGGCATCGGCTCCTTCCATACACACAAGACGGACCTGAACACCCAGTTCGTAGAAAAGGGAACCGGACTAATAGTCCGGCCAACCGTTGGCATCAACTACTCCAAAAACGATTATAGAATGAAGAATGTGCAGATGCGCGACGAAAGCGGAGACAATTTCATATATGGCAATCCCAAGCGTTTTCATGACGGCTACTTCTCGCTACTGGCACAGGTGGAAGCCGGATTTGTCAACAAATCCTGGGCTGATGCCTTCTTTGTTTCCGCCTCCTATTCAAAAACAGACAAGGAACTGCAGACGGGGTCTGTCCAAAACAAAGTATACGGAATGGCAGAAAGGAATTCCGATTCCTGGAACATCTCTGCCCGCTATCAGAAGTACAACTTCATCCTGAAGAACATGCAACTGAATGCCTCCCTCTCCCACACCTGGGACCATTCCTTGACCGTGGACACTGCCTATCGGAAGTACTATTGGGATGGAGGATACATCGTGAGCCAGCGCAACGAGATTATGGGCAAAGAACCATCCATGCGCCACTACAAGCGTCCGCTCACCATTATGCGCACCAACCTGGACTATCAGCTGAATACCCATCACAGCTTTAATCTGAACTACCATTTGAGCCGTACCGGAAACGACCGCTTCGATGACCTTGATACCAGCTTCGAGCCGTCAAAAGATGTGGTTACCAAACATATCCTGGGACTCTCCTACAACCAGTCTCTGTTGGATGGCAAGATGGAAAACGTATTCTTCATAAAAGACTACATCAACCATCCCAATATCCGGCAGACCGACCAATCCAGCGTGACCGGCTCGAAGGATGTGCAAGGTTCCACCACCAAGAACTACTTGGGCTACGGTGCTGGACTTCGATACACCATCGTAGAACCTTTATCCATCAAAGTATCCTACGAACATAGTGTGAGACTACCCATTGCCCGCGAGCTGTTGGGAAACGGTACCACCATCTATGCCAACGTGGCACTGAAACCGGAAAACAGTAACAACTTCAATGCTTCTCTATTCGGCACATGGCACCCGGGCAATGGACATACATTCTATTACGAGATGAGCGGATTTTTCCGCAAGGTAAACAACTACATTCAGACCAGCATTGCCGAGAAAGAAGGCACGATGCAATATACCAACGTCCCTGCCGTCCACGTGAAAGGTGTGGAAGGGGAAATACGCTACGACTGGCAAGGCAGACTGCAGCTCTCCACCAACGTCAGTTACCAAGACACCCGCGACCAGCAGAAGTACAAGGGCGACGGAAAACCCTCCGCCACCTACAACAACCGTGTGCCCAACCGTCCCTGGCTCTTTGGCAGTGTAGAAGCATACTATACCTTCCGCAACATCGCCCTGCCCGAAAGCAGACTGCGCCTGGGTTGTACCTATCAGTGGGTGCACTGGTACTTTTTGACCTGGGAAGCTTACGGCTCGTATGACAACAAGGCACGCATTCCCGCCCAGCACATCTGTAATGCCGACATCACTTACTCATGGAGACGCGGACGCTATAATCTGGCTTTGGAGTGTACCAACTTCCTCGACAAGACAGCCTATGACAACTACAAGCTGCAGAAGCCCGGACGTGCTTTTTTTGCTAAATTCAGACTATTCATTAACTAATCATTTAATAATTCATTCAAAATGAGAAAATTCAAATTTACACTGATTGCCTTTATGGCTGCCATGATGGCACTGTCATTCACAGCGTGTTCCGATGATGACCCGGAACCTAATCCTAATCCGGACCCGGAAGTCAATGAGGATAACTATCACTTCGACCTATTTGTAACCGTAGACAAGCACGGCGGGATGAGTAGCAAGAATACCACTATCGTCCATAGCGTCAACTCATTGGCCGCAGAGCAGGGTGTCATCACTGTGAAAAGAGAAGGTTCGGAACTGGGAGATTACTCCATGGAGACTATCTCTAAAGGAAAATATTACTACCAGATTCCCGCAACCAATGACCGTTTCGTAAAATATCAAATCAAGAACAATGCAGTTCAGGTTATTGCAGAACGTCCTTTCAAGGCCAACAGCTATAAGGTACGTTCCTACACACATGCCTGGATTGATGACAACACACTCGTCATCATGTCTACCAATGGTAAGAAGGACAAGATTCTTTATACGAAACTGAACGCAGAGGACTTGACTATCCTTGCTGAAGGTGAACTCAACATACCAGCCCCCACCAACTGGCTCAAACTGACAAGCTCCGGTATCCTCACCTACCGCAAATCAGACAACAGATTGTACTACTTCTACTATTGGAAAGAGACAGACGGTTTGACGAATATAGACCAGCAAGAGCCTAACTTCCATACAGCCATTATCAACCCCTCTACCATGGAAGTAGAAAAAGATGTACTCTCTCCCATCGAATGCGAAATGGCAGGAAGCGCTTACGGAGAACTGATGCAAAACTGCGTAATGTACGACGAAGCAGACAATCTCTACCTAGCTTGTTTCCACGAAGAAGATAACGCTTTTTTCAAAGGCATCCTGCTACGTATCAACAAAGGCGAAACAGAATTCGACGCTTCCTACAACGGCTATCCCAATGCCGACGGCAAATTGCTGACCATTCAATATCTGGAAGGGAACAAAGCCTTAGTGTATGCACGTAATGACAATGCCGATAGACCCGCTGCAGATAAGCAACCCGGCATCGACGCTTACTCTCACTACTACGCCATCCTCGATCTTACCACCGGAACCAAGACACGCTTAAGCTATGATGGCAAGGAAATCGGTTACAGCGGCGGTCGCTTCTCACAGCGTTCTGTCATCTTCAACAACAAAGCATACATTGGTGTAAACACTGAAGAAGATGCCAACGCCGTTATCTACATCTATGACATCAAGACCGGTAATGTAGAGAAAGGAGCCGAAGTGGACGGACGCTTCTACTTCGATATGATACGTGTCATAGAGAACGATTAAAACAAGCATCAGTATTTATGAAGAATTTGTTTGTCTTTTTATTCCTTTGTAATTTCCTCCTCCTCTGCCATGCGCACGGGGGAGGCAACTACGAGCACAGCGATATGCTTGCAAGTATGAAACCCGGCGACAAAGCCGCCCTGCTCATGGTGCACTTCGGCACTACGCACGACGATACCCGCGCCCTCACCATTGATGCCATCAACGCCAAGGCACAAGCCGCCTTCCCGGAGTTGAAGTTCCAAGAAGCCTATACGTCGCGCATCATCATCCGCCGCTTGAAAGAGCGCGGCATCACGAAGCTGACTCCACTGGATGCCATGCTGAAACTGCGCAGCGAAGGTTACACACACCTCATCGTACAGAGTACCAACATCATTGACGGAGTAGAAATGGAATCCCTCCGCCGGGATGTGGAAAACGCACTACCCTTCTTCAAGGAAATACGTGTAGGTACTCCCCTGCTCTACTCTATCGAAGATGCAGAGAAAGTGGCAAGTATTCTGGGGAACCGCTACAACGCCCCGGCACAAAGCAAAAAGGCTGCCAAAGAAAACTTCGTGCTTGTGGGCCACGGCACTTATACTCCTGCCACTGCCATCTACAGTCAGATGGACTATATGCTGAAAGCAGGCGGACTGACCAATTTCCATGTGGGCACCATCGAAGGTTATCCTACCTTTGACACCATGCTGGCACAACTGAAAGCCGGGAAAGCCAAACGTGTGACCCTCATACCCTTCATGTTTGTTGCCGGAGACCATGCCAAAAACGACATTGCCGGAGAGTGGAAGGAGATGCTCGAGAAAGAAGGCTTCACCGTCAGTGCACAACTGGAAGGACTGGGACAAATTCCGGAAATTCAAGAAATATTCATTGACCATATCCGTTTCGGACTGAAGCACCGCATGCTGGACATCATGACGAAGAAGGCGGCCTATGCTGCCGGAAAAGACACTGAATAATATACCCATTAGTGGGTATTTAGTGTTCTTGAATCATCTTGTACTTTTGCAGGAAAAACGCGAACGACAATGAATGTTATCACCAAACTGATGTACTCTATTCATAGGATACTGGGCACTTTGCTCTGTATCCTATTTCTTATGTGGTTCCTCTCCGCCTTCGTGATGATGTACCACCGTTTTCCCCGTGTCAGCGCCAAGGAGAAAATGCAAAAGCTGGAAATGCTCTCCCAAGCCGGAGACTCACTTCCGGACATCTCCTCCGTCACAGCCCGCCTGCCCCGTGGCGTAAAGGTCAGGTCTACGATACTGAACCTCAATGCCGGACACCCCGAGTTCAGCTTTAGTACCACAAAAGGCACGCTTCATTTCCTTGCCGATTCCACCATCTCACAACCCTCTCTGGACAGCGAGCACCTGCACCGGACAGCAGCTTTGTGGTGTTCTTCTCCCATTACCCGTATCGACACCCTCCACTCTCTGGACCAATGGATTCCCTTCGCTGAACTGAAAAAGGAAATGCCCATTTATAAAATATACTTTGCCGATGATGCCGGGACACAGCTCTATCTGAGTTCACAAAACGGTGAGGCCTTACAGTTCTCCAACAGAAGCGAACGCTTCTGGGCATGGCTGGGTGCCATTCCCCACTGGGTATACTTCACCTGGCTGCGGCAGGACACCGTCCTTTGGACTAAGACCGTCATCTGGCTCACAGCTCTGGGTTGTCTCATGGTCATTGCCGGCATTTGGGTAACTGTGGATGTATGGCGTAAGACGCACCGAAGCCGCCATCCCAAGTTCTCCCCCTACCGAAAAAGATGGTATCACTGGCACTACGTCAGCGGAATCTTTTTCGGCATCTTCGTACTGACCTTCACCTTCAGCGGCATGATGTCTTTGGCAGACATTCCCGAATGGATTCATAAACCGGCACTGAAGAAAGGCAGCGCCACACGCACGCTCCATGCCCGTGCCCCACAACCGGAGGATTACCCCTTGGACTACCGCCGTGTCATAGCCGCCTATCCCCAAGCTTTGCAGATAGAGTGGCGCAACTTCCGCGAACATCCCTACTACATCGTAAAAGATAGAAAAAACGAGTATTACATCGATGCCGCCGACAGCCTGCCGCGTCCGTTACAACTCTCCGAAGAAGAAATCCTGAAAGGCGTGGAAAGCATTTATACCTCCCAGCGTGATTCTTCACAACATATCCCCGGCATACATATCTCCCTGCTCGAACATTTCGAGACCTATTATCGCGACATGAGCAATATGTATCGCGGACGTCCCCAGCTTCCCGTCTGGAAGATTACGGTGGACGACCCGGATCGGAGCGTTTATTACATTCACCCGGAAACGGGAATCATCCACCATGTAGACACCTCCTCCCGCTGGAAATACTGGAGCTATACAGCCCTGCACCGCATGCGTCTGCCCGGTCTGAACTCCAATGCCACCCTGCGCAAGACTGTGCTTTGGGTATTGCTGCTTGGAGGTACAGCCGTTTGCATCACGGGTGTGGCGTTAAGTGTGAATTATATAAGAAGAAAATGTTGTAAAAGACAAAAACGCTATTAACGAGAATAAACTTGTATGAATAAGAAAAGACTTGGAATATTCCTCGGCAGCATAGCCCTATTGATTGTCTGCAGCTTTGCGGCCTATCAGTACTGGCTTGCTCCTACACGTATACTTATTATCAACGCAACCCTGGCACAAGCTGCCGACATTGCCCTGAACAATGACTGCGCCCGGATAGAAGTCACCTGCATAAAAAAAGAAGAGGTGAAGGACCTTTCCGGCTATGATGCCATCGTGATGTACAGCAGAGGGCTATACCTTGACGACGGCCAGATTGCCGAAGTGGAACGGGTGGGTGCCAGCGGAGTACCAGTCTTTACGAATACGTTACGAAATTTCACCCTCTCCCTCAATCACAATGTTACCAATGAACAACAGCATACGCTACGGGAGTATCTCAAGAACGGCAACAAGCACAACTACCGGAATGCCTTACTCTACCTGCGCCACATCGCCACTCCCCACCGGTGGGGACACCAGGATTACGAGCCTCCCATCCCATTGCTGGAGAACATGTTCTACCACCGCGAATACGGCCGCTACTTCAGTACTCCGCAAGAGGTGACCGCCTATCTGAAAGAAAAAAATCTCTACCATGAGGACGGACGCAACCTTGCCCTGATTTCCGGACTCAACTTTCCGATGGAAGGAAACCGTGCCCACGTAGATTCCCTCATCACGTGCTTGACACAAGCAGGCTTCAATGTCTATCCTTTCACAGCCGGAGGTCAACCGCGTGCCGATATGATACGTACCCTCCATCCCGATGCAGTAGTCTACCTGCCTATGGGACGGCTGGGCAATGACTCACTCATCAACTGGCTGCACCAGGAAAACATTCCTTTATTCATGCCCTTCCCGCTGATTCAGCCCCACGAGGAATGGCTGGACCCGGATACCCCCGTCAGCGGTGGCACACTGACCGCCCGTGTAGTGGTGCCTGAGATAGATGGAGGCATGCTACCCCTCTGCATCGCTACCCAAAACGAAAACAAACACGGATACTATCTGTACACCGCTGAAAATGAACGGATAGATGCCGTAGTGGACCATATTACCAAGTACATGTCCTTGAGAGACATGTCCAACAAAGAAAAGCGCGTTGCTATCTGTTACTTCAAGACTCCGGGAAAAGACGCCCTGCTGGCAAGCGGTATGGAAGTGATTCCTTCACTCTATAACTTCTTGAAACGCCTGCGTTCGGAAGGGTACGACGTCAGTGGACTGCCTGCTACTGTAGAGGAGTTCGGCAAGCGGATACATCGTGACGGTGCCGTCATGGGTTCGTATGCCAAAGGAGCACAAGAACAGTTTTTGAAAACGGCACACCCGATATGGCTTTCTACCGAGCAATACGAACAATGGGCACACGAAGTACTCCTTCCCGAGAAATATCAGGAAGTAACAGACAGATATGGAGATGCGCCCGGCAATCTGCTGGTAACAGAGGACAGTATTGCCATTGCCTGCTTGCAATTCGGCAATATCCTACTCTTCCCCCAGCCCCGCCCGGCATTGGGAGATGATGAGTTCAAACTGGTGCATGGAATGCCGGTAGCGCCGCCCCACAGCTACCTGGCTCCTTATCTGTATATGCAAAAAGGATTCAAGGCAGATGCAGTGATTCACTTCGGCACCCACGGCAACTTGGAATACACGCCCGGAAAGAATGTGGCACAGTCGCAGGCCGACTGGTCGGATGTACTGATTGGTAACCTCCCCCACTTCTATTTCTATACCACCGGAAACGTAGGCGAGGGTATCATTGCCAAACGCCGGACACATGCCGTACTGGTCACCCATCTCACTCCGCCCTACGTGGAGAGCGGTATGCGCCAACGCTATTCGGCCTTGCTCGAAGATATTCACAAAGTGCTGGACGAAGGTACCGAAAAACACCGAACCCTAGGAATAAGTATCAAAAAAGAAGCCATGCGTCTGGGACTGCATCGCGACCTCAACCTCGACTCCATCTCCAGTGACCCCTACACAACCAAGGAGTTGGAACGTCTGGATGCCTTCACCGAAGAGATAGCCAACGAAAAGATACTGGGTGCGTACTACACCATGAACGAGCCTTATTCTGACCGCGACCTGCTGACTACCACTCTCGCCGTCGCTGCCGACCCGCTGGCATACGAAACGGCCCGCAAGGACCGCGATAAAGGCAAAATCACCACAGAGCAGTTGCAAGACTTCACCTATATAGCCCACCACTACTTGCCTGCCGCCAGGAAAAGGCTGACCGCCTTACTCCAGAATCCACCCAAGGATACTGCATCTGTAGCACCGGAGCTTCGCCCCGCCCTACTCTATCGCGAACAGTTGCTTGCCTCCCCCGTCAACGAACAGAATGCCATGGTGCGTGCACTCAGCGGAGGAACCGTATTCCCTGCGCCGGGAGGTGACCCCGTACTGAACCCGAACGTTCTGCCCACCGGACGCAACATGTACAGCATCAACGCCGAGAATACTCCCAACCCAAGGGCTTGGGAAGATGGAAAGCGATTGGCAGAAGCGACTTTAAAACAGTACATCAGCAAGCACGGCGAATATCCCCGGAAAGTAAGCTATACCTTCTGGGCAGGCGAATTCATCAATACGGAAGGAGCTACGCTGGCCCAGGTATTCTGGATGCTGGGAGTAGAACCCGTACGCGACGCCCAAGGCAGAGTGGTTGACCTGAAACTGGTGCCCAGTGAAGAACTGGGGCGTCCGCGCATCAATGTGCTGGTACAAGTGTCCGGACAGCTACGCGACATAGCCGGTTCCCGCTTGAAGTTACTGACCGATGCTATACGTCTGACATCGGAAGCCGGAGATGAGACCTATCCCAACTATGTGGCATCGGGTACACTGTTGCAGGAAAAATTACTGGTAGAAAAGGGAACTTCCCCCAAACGTGCCCGTGAAATGTCTGTGATGCGTGTATTCGGACCGGTCAACAGCGGATACAGTACCGGTATGATGGCCTATACCGAGCACAGCGGCTCGTGGGAAAGCGAAAAGGAGATAGCCGAAGGATACCTCAACAATATGGGTGCCTCTTATGGGGACGACGAAAATTGGGGAGACGTCCAGGAAGGTTTGTTTGCCTCGGCACTGTCCGAAACGGATGTTGTCATCCAGCCCCGTCAAAGTAACACATGGGGCCCCATCTCCCTGGATCATGTATACGAATTTACGGGTGGACTCTCGCTCACCGTCAAAACCGTGACCGGCAAGGAACCGGATGCCTATATGGCAGACTACCGCAACCGGACCAACCGCCGCATGCAGGATGCCAAAGAGGCCATTGCCGTAGAGACACGTTCCACCGTCTTGAACCCTACCTTTATACAAGAGCGGATGAAAGGCGGGGAAGGTTCGGCACAGATGTTCGGCGAAATCTTCCGCAACATCTTCGGCTGGCACGTCATGCGTCCGTCGGCCATGGACAAAGAACTGTTCAATGACTTGTATAGAATGTATATAAAGGATGAGAATAAGCTGGGCATTCACGAGTACTTCCTCCGCGTCAATCCCGCCGCATTCCAGGCTATGACAGCCGTCATGCTGGAAAGCGCCCGCAAAGGTTACTGGAAAGCATCTGATGAGCAACTGAAAACCACTGCTTCCCTGCATGCACAAATCACACGCGAAAAAGGTGCCGCTTGTACCGAATTCGTTTGCGACAATGACAAGCTACAGTCGTTCGTTGCCGACCAGTTGGATAATAGCGAGAAGCAGACCTATACCCAGAACATGAAGGAGGTACACGAAGCATCCGCAACCGATGGCAAGGATGTCGTACTGAAAGAACACAAACTGACTTCCGAACAAACGGTACGTAAGAACAGGGTGAACGGAGTGATTGCAGGCAGTCTTGTCGTCATCACCTTCATCGGACTGGTCGTACTGTTGAAGAAAAGAAAAAAAGAATAAATAGAAACAGAGTATTATGGAATACGCCATTCATCTGTTAGCCCTATTCATCGCCCTCAATTTTCTATTAAAGGTGGGGTTCTATCCACGCTGGGGAATGTGGACGGTTGCCGCAGGCTATGCCTTTTTTGCGTGGCTGGTGACTCCATGGATGACGGAACAGTCCAAGACCGTGGTGGCAGCTTTCTTTGCCTCCCGTCCACAGATGTTGAACTTGTCGGTATGTGTCACTCTGGAAGCCGCCGTAATGATAACTTTCTGTTTCGACTGTTTCGCAGAAATGCGTACCCGCAACACGGCCTTCAAACAAGCGGTCACCCTCTTCCTGAAGTTATACCCCGGCATACTGATAGGCGGAGTAATATGCTATGTCCTGGCACTGCTGCTTTTCACTTTTCCCGGAATAGATTTCGGCAGTCTCTCATGGATAGCAGCCGGCGTTACTTTCCTTGCAGTTTGTGCTGGGAGCCTTCTGCTGCGGCATGCTATCGGTGATAAACCACTGCGCTTGGAAGTACTGTTCATTGTTAATATTTTCATTGTTATATTGAGCATCATTGCCACGGGCTATTGAAATAAATTAAAGAATTAAAAACTAAAAAGATATATGGAAACAATCTCAAACACACTGTTCTGGATTTCAAACGGGCTGCTGGTTCCCGTCGTAGTCCTGCTGCTGCTATTCTTTCTACGTGCCATTATCCTTGCGGGAGGTTTCTTCGGTGAGTTCTACCAGCGGATGAATTTACAGAAGCAATTCACTGAAACACTGGAGAACATCACCCCAGAGAATATAGACGGACTGCTGCAGCAACTCCCATCGGCAGGCAACTCCCCTCTCCTCCGCAACTTGTCCAAATTGTCCGCACACCGGGACGACGCTGCCTACTGCGAACACCTGCTTGCCAACTATGAAATGGAAGCCGAGAAGGAGTTGGGACGTTCGCGTACATTCATCAAACTGGGTCCCATGTTGGGACTGATGGGTACCCTCATCCCGATGGGTCCCGCACTGGTGGGGCTGGCACAAGGAGACATCTCCTCCATGGCCTACAATATGCAGGTGGCTTTTGCCACTACAGTGGTAGGGCTGGTCATTGCTGCTGTCGGCGTCATTACCCTGCAAGTGAAACAACGCTGGTATGCCCGCGAAATGAACGACTTGGAATATCTGTACAAAGTGATAAGCCGCCAAACGGCCGAAAAGGAATAACGGACTAACGATACGAAAACTATGAAGAGTAAGAGAAACAGATTACTGCACAGCGATTCGGACTCCGACCCCATGGGTACGGTAGCCAATCTTTTTGACGTAGCGATGGTCTTTGCCGTAGCCTTGATGGTGGCTCTCGTCTCCCGCTTCAATATGACGGAGATGTTTTCTAAAGAAGACTTCACCATGGTGAAGAATCCCGGAAAGGAAAATATGGAAATCATTACCAAAGAAGGGCAGGAAATCAAGAAATACACTCCCAGCGAAGACCAAAAGACCTCCGGTAAAAGAGGAAAGAAAGTGGGAGTTGCCTATCAGCTTGAAAATGGAGAGATTATCTATGTGCCGGAATAAGGGAATACAGTACCTATTAATAGCTATTTGGCCATCGCAGTATAACAACTATTAAGTATTTCACCCTCCGATAATGGTATGTACATTTGCAGCGTTATATAAAATAAAACAATATATGATAAAGAAAAGACTTCTCACAGCTCTCCTTATGGGAGGAATCATCGCCACCGGTGCCTATGCACAAGCAGAAAAAGGTGACAGCGACGATATGACCAAGAAAACTCACGAGTTGAACCCGGTGGTAGTAACGGGTACAGGTACACATCAGCGACTGAAGAATACCCCGTCTCCCGTATCGGTTATCACTGCCAACGAGATAAAGCGTGCCGGTATCACCGACTTCCAGCAGGCCTTGACCATGATGGTACCCTCGCTCTCCTTCCGTCCGAACGCGATGGGGTCCTATCTGATGATGAACGGACTCTCCAACAAACACGTACTGATATTGGTGAACGGACGCAAGGTCACGGGAGACATCACCGGTAACATCGACCTCAACCAAATAGATATGACCCGCGTCAAGCGCATCGAGGTGCTGAACGGAGCCGCTTCTTCCCTTTATGGTTCGGATGCCATCGGCGGTGTAATCAATATCATTACCAACGAACCTAAAGATGTGGTAGCCTTCAGCAGCAATAGCAGCTATACGAGAAAGAATCAATTCTCCCAAGGCTTGAATCTGGACATCGCCCAAGGAAAAATAGGGTCCTATACTTCCTATAAATACGACCACTCCGACGGTTGGCAAAACAGCCATCTGACAGAAGATGGAGAAGACATCATCGAAACGATTGCCCCGCTCTCCCTGGGCTACAGCTCGAATAACTTTTCGCAGAAGTTTACCTATGATGCTACGGACCAGCTTTCCTTCTATGCCAACGGCGGATACTATAACCGCGGACTCGAACGTCCGGTAGAACGCGAAGACATCACCGGCGGAAGCAAGTACAACACTACCTACGAAGGTTACAACTGGGGGGCAGGCGCCAAATACAAACTGAGTAAACGCAACGTTATCCAGTTCGACTATTCAGGAAACAATTACGCATCACGCTACAAATACCTGATAGAAAACAGCGGATACCTGCCCGGACAGTATGCGCTTACCAAGCTTCAGAAATTCCATGATGCCGAGTTGAAAGGTATCTTCGGTTTTACAACCAACAGCACTACGGTGTTCGGTGTAGACTATCGCCGTGAAGTGCTCCGCCGTCCCGACTCCGATTTGGACAAAAGTGTCTATACGACATCAGCCTACGGCCAGCATGAAGTGAAGCTATGGAACCATCTGACCGGTGTTGTGGGTGTACGCTACGACCATCACGAACAGACGGGCGGACGCTTCACCCCCAAAGTGGCAGCCATGTACAACATAGGCAACTTCAATGTACGTGCCACCTATGCTGCCGGATTCCGCGCTCCGGGAATTGACGAGCTCTACTACCACATGTTCAAGAAGACAATGGGTACACGAGCCACCATCTCATTGGGTGACGAGAACCTCGACCCCGAACGCAGCAACTATTACTCCATCAACATGGAATACCGCACCAACCGTTTCAGTGCTTCCGTCACCGGTTACCTGAACTATGTAAAGAACATGGTAACTTCCAAATCCACTAAATTCGATGACCTACCGGAAGCAGAGCAGAACCAGTTGCGTGAAGAGTTCCCCGAAATCGGTGACCTTTCATCCACGAAAAACCTAAGTGTCAAGAACTACTTCAATTTCGAGAAAGCTACCGTCAAAGGCTTTGAAGTGAACTTGAACGGCAATCTATTCCCGGGCTTCACCCTGACCGGAAACTATACCTACGCCTATGGACGCGGTCTGAACGAAGGAGGCGAATGGCAAAACATCGAGCGCAGCATACGCCATACAGCCACCATCACCGGAAACTATACACACAGCTGGAGCGACTATACCTTGAACCTCAACCTGAACGGTCGTCTGCAAAGCAAAGTCTATTATCCGGGTGACGCGGACGGCAATGCTCCGGGTTACGGCATCTGGAACCTCAATACCCGCCATACCTTCGACGGCTTCCGCAACTTTGTCATCGAACCGGGCATCGGCATAGACAATATCTTCAACAAGAAAGACAACCGCCCGCTGAACAAGAACTTCGCCTTGTATTCTCCGGGACGTTCGGTAGTAATCAGCCTGGCACTCAGACTAAAATAATCTCTCCATAACGCATTTAGAAACAACAACAATTATGAAACATTTTTTCATCACTCTCTATTTACTCGGCATCAGCCTCTTCTCCTCCGCACAACAAGAGGAGAAGGCGGCTCTGCTCATCACCCATTATGGCAGTTCGGACCCTCAGACACGTGCCTTGACGCTCGACGTCGTGACCCGTGAGGCACAAGAAGCCTTTCCGCAGTTTACAGTGCGCGAAGCATACATCTCGCCGATTGTACGAAAAAGACTTGCCAAGGAGGGTGTGTACAAAGACAGCCCTACGGATGCACTGCTGAAACTTCGCGCCGAAGGCTACCGGACCATCTACGTCCAGAGCACCACCTTGATAGAAGGCAGTGAGATGACCTCCGTCCGCAGGGATGCAGACAAGCTCCGTCCCTTCTTCAAGGAGATAAAAGTGGGAAATCCCCTGCTCTACTCCGTCGAAGACTGCGAGAAGGTAATCGGTATACTGACCGCCGAACAGCTGCGAAAGAAAGAAGACATTGTCTATGTGGGGCACGGCAACCAGCTACCCAGCACGGCTACTTACGCCATGCTCGACTTCATGATGAAAGCCCATGGACTGAAGAACTTCCACGTCAGCACCATTGAAGGATACCCCACCCTGGACGCAACCCTGCTGCAACTGAAAGAGACACGCCCCAAGAGCGTGACATTGGTTCCGTTGCTGTTGGTATGCGGCAACCATACCAAGGAAGATATTGCCGGCGTGTGGAAGACGGAACTTGAAAAGCAAGGCTATCAAGTGAATGTACGCATGCAGGGACTGGGCGAAAACAAAGCCATCCGCCAGCTCTATATGGAACACATCAAAGCCATGCTAAAAGATTGATAACCAGCAAGCGTAAAAGGGCTACACCTTTTACATACCAAGGCTACACCCTTTGCTCCGGATGGCTACACCATCCCGGACAAAGGGTGTAGCTCTTTTCAATGTACACAGATTACGGACATTTGTAACCATATTACGGATTCCTCCTCCTGCGATATGGTACTTTCCGGATTATTCTCTACATTTGTACAAAACTAACAGGAACGTTTATGGAAGAAGTAATCAAGCTCAATGCAGTAGACCAATACAACAAGATGTTCGGTCTCGAAACCCTGCACCCGCTGGTCAGCGTAGTCGACTTGTCCGAAGCCACCGGATACCCCAGACATTTCACGTTGAACTATGGCGTATACGCCCTTTTCCTCAAAAATACCAAATGCGGAGATATACGCTATGGAAAACAGTTTTACGATTACCAGGAAGGCACGGTAACCAGCTTCGCCCCGGGCCAGGTGACCGAGGTCAACATGCTGGAAGGTATGCAGCCCAGCGCCTCCGGCCTGCTGTTCCACCCCGACTTGATAAAAGGCACCTCGCTGGGACAGGGAATAAAGCAGTATTCCTTCTTTTCCTATTCCTCTACCGAGGCACTGCATTTGTCCGAAGACGAGAAAGAAATCTTCCTCGACTGTCTGAAGAAGATTAAGATGGAAATCCAACGCCCCATCGACAAGCACAGCAAGGGTCTGATTGCACGCAACATCGAACTGCTGCTGGACTACTGCATGCGTTTCTACGAACGCCAGTTCATCACCCGCTCGGCAGCCAACAAAGACATCCTGATGAAATTTGAAGCACTGATAGACGACTATTTCCAGAGCGACAAACCGCAGACCGAAGGACTGCCTTCCGTGAAATACTTCGCAGACAAAGTGTTCCTCTCTTCTAACTATTTCGGAGATTTGGTGAAGAAGGAAACCGGAAAGACGGCGCAAGAATATATCCAGAACAAAATCATCGACCTGGCCAAAGAAATGATTATAGGAAGCGGGAAGACAGTCAGCCAGATTGCCTATGAGCTGGGATACCAGTATTCGCAGCACTTCAACCGAGTATTCAAGAAAAACGTAGGCTATACTCCGAGCGAATACCGGCACTTGCAGGTTTAGACAATAAAGTTTCACCACAGATTACGCGGATTAGCACAGAGTTTTTTCGGTTTCGTCAAATATAAGTTCTATCTTTGTATGCCAATAGAACATATGGATATGAAACACCCCAAAATAATTGTTGCCGGCATCGGACCGGGCAATGAATCGGATATAACTCCCGCCGTAATTTCCGCTTTGCAAGAATCAGATGTAGTGGTGGGATATAAGTATTATTTCCAATTTGTAATCCCTTATCTCCACCCCTCAACAACATGCATAGATACCGGCATGAAGCGTGAGCGCGCCCGTGCCGAGCAGGCTTTCGAGCTGGCAGAGCAGGGAAAGACGGTCTGCGTCATCAGTTCCGGGGATGCGGGCATCTATGGTATGACGCCGCTTGTCTACGAGATGAAGCGGGAAAGGAACAGCAACGTGGAAATCGTTTCGCTGCCGGGCATCAGCGCTTTCCAAAAGGCAGCCTCACTGCTGGGAGCTCCCGTGGGACATGACTTCTGCGTCATCTCCCTTTCAGACCTGATGACTCCCTGGGAGCGTATTGAAAGGCGTATCATCGCAGCCGCTGCCGCCGACTTCGTGACGGCAGTCTACAACCCCAAAAGTGAAGGACGCTACTGGCAGCTTTACCGCTTGAAAGAACTCTTTCTGCAGGAAGGACGCTCACCGGAAACGCCCGTGGGATATGTGCGCCAGGCAGGACGCCCGGAACAAGCGGTACACATCACCACGCTGGGAGATTTCAATCCCGAACAGGTGGATATGTTTACAGTGGTATTGATTGGCAACTCCCAGTCCTACGAATGGAACGGAGCCTTCATCACTCCGCGCGGCTATTACCGGGACACGAATACCGAAGCCACGGGCATCGGGCAAGACATCATGATTCGTAGTTTCCGTACCATCGAAAAGGAACTGAAGAACAAGCATATTCCCCTCGACCATAAATGGGCATTACTGCATGCCATCCATACCACAGCCGATTTTGAAATGGAGCATCTGCTGCATACGGACGAAGGTGCCGTGGCTTCCTTGTATCAAGCCATCGAGAAAGGCGGAATCAAGACGATTGTCACAGACGTCACGATGGCAGCCAGCGGTATCCGCAAAGGAGCTTTGCAGCGGCTGGGCATAGAGGTGAAATGTTACCTCGGCGACCCGCGCACAGCGACGATGGCTGCAGAGAAAGGCATCACCCGTACCCAGGCAGGCATCCGCCTGGCTGTGGAGGAGCATCCCGATGCTTTCTTTGTATTCGGCAATGCACCTACGGCACTTATGGAACTCTGCGACCTGATACGTAAGGGCAAGGCACATCCGGCGGGCATTGTTGCTGCACCGGTAGGCTTCGTGCATGTGCAGGAGTCCAAACACATGGTGAAACCCTTTACGGAAATACCCAAGATTATCGTAGAAGGACGTAAGGGAGGCAGTAACTTAGCTGCCACGCTGGTGAACTCCGTGCTGTGCTACAACGATGCGGAGCAGTTGCGCCCGGGCAGGGATGTGTAAGTGAAAAGAGACATTCCATAACATTACTTGTTACGACCGATAACATTACTTGTTATGCCCCCTTACATTACTTGATATTTTCATAAGATTACTCATTGAATGAAACACAGATTTATAATCATAGGAATGGATGACAACCGTTCCCCCTTCTTTCCACCGGAAGCACTGGCACAGATACGGAAGGGGAAGGTCTTCTCCGGTGGCATACGGCATAAGGAGATTGTCGGTCCTCTGCTGCCTGCCGGGGCCGAATGGATTTCCATCACCGTACCGCTGGAGCGTGTCTTTTCCCGTTATGAAGAAATATTTACCCGCTTCGAAGAGACGGCTACGGACGACTCCATCATTGTATTCGCGTCCGGCGACCCGTTATTCTTCGGTTTTGCCAATACCATAAAGCGTAAGCTTCCCGAGGCAGACATTCTGCTCTATCCCGCTTTCAATTCCTTGCAGACATTGGCACACCGCCTCGTCATGCCGTATGACGACATACGCACCGTCTCCCTGACAGGACGCCCCTGGCAGGAGTTCGACCGTGCCCTCATAGAGCGTGCCCCCAAAATAGGCATCCTCACCGACCGCGAACATACCCCGGCCACCATTGCCGCCCGGATGCTGGAATACGGGTACTCCCACTACACACTATACATCGGCGAGCATCTCGGCAATCCCGAAAAGGAACGCATACGCCGGATGACACCCCAGGAAGCGGTTTCCGGTGACTTCGAACATCCCAACTGCCTGCTGCTGGACAGCCATCCCGGACAATGCCGCACAAACTCCCTGCACGGTAGCGAAGCCCCAGACTTTCCAGTCCGTCCCTTCGGCATCCCCGATGAAGAGTTTGCACATCTTGACGGACGCGCCCGCATGATAACCAAGGCTCCCATCCGCCTGCTCACCCTGCAGGCATTGGAACTGAACCGCCGCCGCGTCTTCTGGGACATCGGTTTCTGCACCGGTTCCGTCTCCATCGAAGCCCGCCTGCAATTTCCTCATCTCGCCGTCATCTCCTTCGAGATACGCCCCGAAGGAAAAGAGCTGATGGACACCAACTCCCGCCGCTTCGGCGCGCCGGGCATTACGGCGATAACCGGAGATTTCCTGCACACCGACCTCACTCCCTTTGCCCGCCCCGATGCCGTCTTCATCGGTGGACACGGCGGACATCTGGAGGAAATGATAGAGAAAGTGAAACAAGTGCTGCACCCCGAAGGCTGCATCGTCTTCAACTCCGTATCGGCAGAAAGCAAGGAGGCGTTCTGCCGAGGAATCGAGCGGAACGGAATGGTGCTCCACCCTTCCACCCATATCGCCTTGAACGAATATAACCCCATTGAAATTATGAAAGCCACGCTTTCTTAAACATACCCATTATGAAAACAGCTATTATTCTAATCTCCGAAGCCGGTTTGAGCATAGCCCAATCACTGCTCAACGAACTTCCCGACTCCGAAATCTTCACCCTCAGGCACGAAGAGGGATGCACACATATAGAATCCGCCGGCAAATTCACAGCGGAAAACTTCAACCGCTATGATGCCTTTGTCTTCATTGGCGCCATGGGAATCTGTGTCCGCACCATCGCTCCTTGCGTGAAGAACAAATATACCGACCCTGCCGTGATTTGCGTGGACAGTACCGGTAAATTTGCCATCTCCGTACTTTCCGGACACATCGGAGGAGCCAACGAACTGACCCACCAGGTAGCGAATATCCTCGGGGCCGAACCGGTAGTCACCACGCAAAGCGACTGCACCGGTCTATGGGGACTCGATACCCTGCCCCAACGTTTCGGGTGGTTTCCGGTCATCAACGCCGAACCCTCCACCCTCCTGCTGGCAGAACTTGCCAAGACGCCCGAAGAGAAAAAAAGAGTATGCATGAACGAGCATATCAGCCTCTTCGTTTCCGGCAAGCCCACCGCCCTGCTGCTCACGGTGCGCAATGAAGGCACGGACTGGATGGAGGCGCACCTGCCGCCTCATGTAGAAGTATTCTACCGGGTGCAGGACATTAAACCTTCACGCTTCAAACTGATTCTGTGCGTATCTCCCCAAGTCCCCAACTTCCCGGAAATGCCTATGATATGCTACGTGCCCTGTGTCGTACACCTCGGCATCGGCCTTGCCCGGCTGGCAGGTCCCGTGCGGAAAGTGGAGAAAGAGATTATGAACACACTGAAGGAATACGGCATCATGCCCCAAAGCATCGCCTCCATCTCCACGATTAAAGCTAAAAGTGACGAACCGGTAGTGAAAGCGCTCCAAAAGAAGTTCCCGGTCTACTTCTATACAGCCGAGGAACTGGCAGAGATAGAGGTGCCCCATCCCAGCAAAACCGTCATGAAGCACATGGGTACCCCCAGCGTCAGCGAAGCCGCCGCCTTACTGAGTGCAAACAACTCCCGGCTGCTGGTGCCCAAGAAGAAAGGAGAGAACTATACCGTGGCCGCCGCCCTTGACATAAGAACTGTGCGCCAGGGCCACATCGAAATAGTGGGTGCCGGCCCGGGCGACCCGGACCTGGTTTCCGTACGCGGACGCCAAATGCTGGAACGCGCCGACCTCATTCTGTATGCCGGCAGCCTCGTTCCCAAGGAGCTGACTCTCTGTGCCAAGGCCGGTGCTACCGTACTCAGCTCCGCTTCCATGGATTTGGAAGAACAATTTGAAGTGATGAAGAAGTTCTATGACAAGGGAAAATTCATCGTACGCCTGCATACGGGTGACCCATGTATCTATGGTGCCATTCAGGAACAGATGAACTACTTTGACCAGCACGGCATGAGCTACCACATCACCCCCGGCATATCCTCCTTCCAGGCGGCGGCAGCTGCCTTGAAGTCGCAGTTCACCATTCCGGAAAAAGTGCAAAGCATCATCCTAACACGCGGCGAAGGACGTACGCCCATGCCCGAACGCGAAAAGCTACATCTCATGGCACGCTCACAAAGTACCATGTGCATCTTCCTCAGTGCAAGCATTGCGGAGCAGGTGCAGGAAGAACTGTTGCAGGAATATCCGGAAACTACCCCCGTAGCTGTCTGCTACCACTTGACATGGAAAGACGAACAAATATTCAGGGGGGAACTCAAAGACCTTGCCAGAATAGTGAAGGAAAATAACCTCACCTTGACAACCATGATTGTCGTAGGCGAAGCCATCGGCAACCGTGAAGGTCTGTCACGGCTCTATGCACACGAGTTCAAGCATCTGTACCGGAAATAAATCAACGATTAATCACCCATAAACATTCAAACATGATATTAATATTTGGCGGAACCACCGAAGGACGCATAGCCATCCAAACCCTTGAAGAAGCCGGAAAAACTTTCTACTATTCTACCAAAGGGGATGAGCAGGACGTACTTCTGCATAATGGCATCCGCCTGCAAGGCGCGATGGATGCAATAGAAATAGAAACATTCTGTGCACAGCATCACATAAAGCTGCTGATAGACGCCGCGCACCCCTTTGCCACACAGCTGCATGAGACTCTGGAACAAGTCTCCGTGGAATCGAATATCCCCGTCATCCGTTTCGAGCGTATCTTCCCGGAACGCGATGAAGAACACATCACCTGGTGCAGGGATTATGACGATGCCATCGAGAAGATACAGAAAGAAAAGATTTTCATCTTACTTGCACTGACCGGCGTACAGACCATAGGTAAGCTGAAGCCTTTGTGGCAGAATGCCTGCTGTTACTTCCGCATCCTCGACCGTAACAGCTCGCGCAAGCTCGCCCGGGAACAGGGCTTCTCCGAGAAGAACCTCTACTACTACACACCCGGAGAAGACGAGCAAGTCCTGATGAAACAGCTTCATCCCGAAGCCATACTCCTCAAGGAAAGCGGGATATCCGGTGGATTCTGCGAGAAGGTGGAAGCTGCCCGGCAACTGGGTATACGCATCTTTGCCATCCGACGCCCCGAGACATCCGGCAAGTTTATCTGTGTAAACGGCGAGCATGGCCTGCGCCGCATAGTCGAGAAACATTTACCCGACTTCTTCCCCCTGCGCAGCGGACTGACTACCGGAACATGTGCCGCCGCTGCCGCCGTAGCCGCCACCTGGGATGTATTCAATATCTACTTCAAAAAGCGTCCTACGGAATTTCCGGTAGTTCTTCCCAACGGAGAAACCATACAGGTTCCCGTAGAGCCGCAGCACCATATTCCCCACTCCGACCTTCTGGAAAACGGTGACGGCATGTTCGAGACAAGCGCTACCGTCATCAAGGATGCCGGCGACGACCCGGACATCACCAACGGGATGAAAGTTGTGGCCAATATAGCCATACCTTTCCGCATAGACGACCCGCTGCCGGAAGACACTCCCCAGGACGACTACAACATCATCGTCTGCGGCGGCGAAGGCGTAGGTGTCATCACCATGCCCGGTCTGGGACTTGAGCTCGGTAGCTCTGCCATCAACGACACCCCACGCGAAATGATAAAGAAGAACGTCAAGCTATGGCTTGAACGCCTCCATATTGCCAAACAGCCCAATCCTATTCTCATTACCATCTCCATCCCCGGTGGAGAAGAAATAGCCAAACGCACCTTCAATCCCCGCCTCGGTATCGAAGGAGGCATTTCCATTATCGGGACCTCCGGCATCGTGAAGCCATTCTCCTCGGAAGCCTTCATCAATTCCATCCGGAAGTCCATGGAAGTGGCAAAGGCAACCCGGAACCCTCGTATCGTCATCAGCTCCGGCGCAAAGAGCGAACGTTTCATCAAGGCGTATTATCCCGACCTCCCCACCCAGGCTTTCGTGCATTACGGCAACTTTATCGGCGAAACCTTGAAAATAGCAGCCGAAGAGCAAGTACCGCACGTCACCCTCGGCGTGATGATGGGAAAGGCCGTGAAACTGGCCGAAGGCAATCTGGATACCCACAGCAAGAAAGTGACCATGAATAAGGAATTCATTCAAGACCTGGCACGCCAGACGGGATGCAGCGAAGAAACACTTGCCGCCATCGGACAGATGAACCTGGCGCGTGAACTCTGGGACATCATTCCCGAAGAGCTGCTGGAAAAGTTTGGCAAGGCACTGATTGAGCTCTGTCACCGGCACTGTGACCCCTTGCTGCCCAACAGCGAACTAACAGTATTACTCATAACCGAAAACGGAAAAATTTACTCATGAAGAAGAAGATAATCATTACCGTCTGTATGGCAATGACCGTACTGACCGGTCTGGCACAAAGCCCGCTGTCCTTTCATGCAAAAGCTGGAATCGGTACCTCCCATTTTCATGGAAAACACTCCAGTAGTGACACCCAAATAGCTTACAAAGCTGGTGTCGGTGCAGAATATGTCCTCAACAAGACCTGGGTGCTGCAATCCGCATTGGAATTCGTGTCCATCGGCGGTAAAGACGAGATAAGCCACATCGGCAAGGCCAAAATGCATGAACTGTATCTGCAAATCCCCCTCATGATAGCGGCCCGCCTCCATCTGGGCAAGGATTATCATGCCTCGCTGAGTGTCGGCCCTTATGCGGCCATAGGTGTGGCAGGCAAGACCTCCGGCGAAACCTACGAATATAGTAGCAGTATCCAGGGAGGATACCAGTTCAAGATAGACACTTTCGGCAGCATGGTAGACGGGAAAATGGGTAACAACCGTTTCGATGCAGGTATTGCCTTGGGACTTACTTTTGAATACAGAAGATTCATCATCGGTGCAGAGACACAAGTGGGACTGGTAAAAGTCAATGAGCAGATAAACCAGATGATAGGTCATTCGGAAGAAGGAGGATATTTTCCCAAGAACTTCGCCGCATTCTTCACGCTGGGGTACCGGTTCTGGTAAGGGAACATTTTGCCATACAGAGTTGTTTAGTATACAAACAGATACTCAACAATATAAACTGAATAATATGGCAAAAAGAATTCCTATCCTGCTGGCAGCAATGACAGCCCTCACCTTCGCCCCTCAAACAGCAGAGGCATGTACCGGTATCACCCTGACGGCCAAAGACAATGCGCACGTCGTAGCCCGCACCATCGAATGGGGAGGCAGTGAGCTGAACAGCCAGTACGTCATCGTACCGCGCGGTTATTCGCAACAATCACTGACACCCGGAGGCAGTCTGTCCGGCATGGAGTTCACCTCACGCTATGGCTACGTAGGCCTGGCAGTGGAGCAAAAGGAGTTCGTGGCCGAAGGTCTGAATGAAGCCGGGCTCTCCGCCGGGCTGTTCTACTTTCCCGGATATGGCAAATATGAGGAGTACGACCCCACACGAAAAGCGTCGAGCATAGCCGATTTACAATTGGTATCATGGCTGTTGGGAAGCTTTTCTACTGTGGACGAGGTAAAGGAGGCTATTGAAAATGTAACGGTCATAGCCATTGACCCACGCGCCTCCACCGTACATTGGCGGATTGCAGACAAGACCGGCCGCCAACTGGTATTGGAGTTCATCGACGGACAGCCCCGTTTCTATGAAAACAAACTGGGAGTATTGACAAACTCCCCCGGCTTTGACTGGCAGATGACCAACTTAAACAATTATGTGAACCTCTACCCGGGCAGTGCCGAAAGCAAATCGCTGGGCAATGTGACTATAGCCCCTTTCGGTTCGGGAAGCGGCTTTTTGGGAATTCCGGGAGATGTGACTCCCCCTTCCCGCTTTATCCGTGCCGCTTTCTACCAGACTTCTACACCACCACAGAATACCGCACAGGAAACCGTTCTCCAATGTTTTCAGATACTGAATAACTTTGATATACCCGTAGGCATCGAGTTTCCCCTCGGCCAGGTTCCTGCCAATATTCCAAGTGCCACCCAATGGACATCGGCCACAGATATGACAAACGGTATCATCTACTATCGCACCATGTACAACAGTACAATCAGAAGCATTGATTTGAGACAGATAGACTTCGGGCGCATCGAGTACCATGCAGCTCCCCTCGATAAAGTGAAGCGGCAACCGATAGCTCCCGTGAAAATTGAATAGGGACGCAGAAACTTCAAGATTGCCGCTGTTGCAGTTGTTCCGCCTCCTTCCTCTTCATCTCCGCCAGCACCCCGCAGGTCAATGGAATGGCGAGGAAGAAGGTCAGCATGTCCGACGCCGCCTGGCACATCTCCACCCCTTTCAGTCCTAAGAAATAAGGAAGAATGAAGATGAGGGGGATGAAGAACAGCCCTTGACGGGCAGAGGAAAGTATCGTAGCGCGTACGGGCTTGCGGATAGTCTGCAGCATCATGTTGCTGACCACAATCCATGCACCCAACGGATAGGTGATGAACTGCCAGCGCAATGCTGCCGCACCGGTAGCTACAACAGCAGGGTCTCCCTTGCGGAAGATGGAGACAATCTCCTCGGCATATCCCATACCTGCCACCGCACAAACCAGCAAAAAGAAAAAGCCTACCTTCACACAGAACCAGAATCCTTGGCGCACTCTGGCATACAGCCCGGCACCATAATTGAATCCGCATACCGGTTGGAAGCCTTGCCCGAAACCAATTAGGAAAGCATTGATAAACATAGAGATACGCGTCACAATGGACATCCCTGCAATAGCTGCGTCACCATATGCACCGGCCGCCACGTTCAGCAAAATGGTTGCCACGCTTGCCAGTCCCTGCCGGGTGAGTGACGGAGTTCCACCCCCAATAATTTCCTTGATGAAAGCCAGTGTAGGCGTAAAGTTTCTGTAACGTATACGTATATTTCCTCCTCTGCGCCCCATATATAGCAAAAGGATGAAACTACATATCTGGCTGACTACTGTGGCCAGTGCGGCACCGGATATGCCCATATCGCATACAAAAATCAGGATAGGGTCGAGCACCACGTTGATGACCGCCCACTCACAATCCCACCATGGCATACGCCGCATTACCTTGAAAACGTATTTGGTTATTCAGCACCAATGAGGCGGTCATAAAAGGAGTACCCAGCAGAATGATTCCCAAATAGCGCTCCGTATACGGAAGAATAGTAGGCGTCGACCCCAAAGCAAGGGAAAGCGGTGTAAGGAACAGCAATCCCAGCACAGCCAGAGCCGCTCCGATAAACAAGGCAAAAAAGAAGCCGGTGGATGCCATCTTCTCGGCACTCTCCGTTTCCTGCGCCCCCAACTTACGGGAGATGTAGTTCCCCGAACCATGACCGAAGAAGAATCCCACAGCCTGGATAATGGACATCACAGAAAACACGATACCTACGGCAGCCGTAGACTGGGTATTTATTTTACCCACAAAATAGGTATCTGCCATGTTGTAGAAGGACGTCACCAGCATGCTGATGATGGTCGGCACAGCCAATGACGTAATCAGCCGGGGGACCGGAGTCGTCGTTAAGTGGACATAATTATCCTTTGCAGAATGGTGCATCATAGGGAATGGAATGACAAGACTATTTGCAGCAATTTCTCAATGGAGTACACTGTTACCGGCTCCTTGCCCGGTCGATGGAATACGAAGCTGCCGTCTCCCTTCAAATCTCCGGTTTCGATATAAATCTCCGATTCAACATTCCGGTTTGCCAGAATCCCGTTTCTCTGGAGTGCCTTGCGCACCATGGCATACTTCTGCCCGTGGCCCGCCAAGCGTATCTGGGAGGTATATTCATTGGCTACCCTGAACAGTCCCGTTTCCAAATCAAAGGCAATACCCTTACGGGCAAAGAAATTGCTCAGGCTGCCGTTCAACGAAAGGTCCTCGGGAGTACCGATAGTTACGCCGTTCACCTTGTCCATCAGCCATATTTTGTCCGCTATCTGCAGGGCCAGTTCCAAGTCGTGAGTAGAAAGGAAAATCGTCTTGTCCGTTTGCCGGCTGAGCTGGTGAAGCAGTTGCATCATCTCTACTTTACTGGGAAAATCAAGGAAAGCTGTCGGTTCATCCAGATAGATGACGGGAGTTTCCTGGGCGAGCGCCTTGGCTATCATCACCTTCTGCCGTTCACCGTCACTCAGCGTATGCACCATGCGGTGCGCCAGGTGGGGAATGCCTACCAGGGCGATGGATTTGTCCACCACAGTCTTGTCCTCTTTCGAAAGAGTTCCCCAGAAACCGGTGTAGGGGCTACGCCCCAGACCTATCAGTTCTACGACGGACATATTGCGTATATCGCACTTCTCCGTCAGCACCACACTAATGACGCGCGAAAGCTGCTTGTCGGTATAGTCCCCAATCTCTTTTCCTTCAATAAATATGTTTCCTCCAAGTTTTGGCTGGAAGGCAGACAACGTACGAAGCAGCGTGGACTTCCCCACTCCATTAGCTCCCAACAAGCAAGTCAGCTCACCACTGTTGATTCCGGCGCAAATGCCGTCTGCCACCACTTTCACATCCCCCTTGCCGGGGTAACCGATGGAAAGATTCTCTATATGTATGGTTTCCTTATTCATTCAATTCTCCTTTCCGTTTTCTAAAAAGTACAGAAGCCACTACCGGAGCACCTACCAAAGCCGTCACCGAATTTACCGGCAATGCACCTTCGAAACCGGGCATACGGGCAATCAGATTACATACCAATGCCAGGGAAGCGCCTACCAGCAATGTGGCAGGCATCAACACCCGATGGTCCGAAGAGTGGAAGATGGCACGGCACAGATGGGGAACCGCCAATCCGATAAACATAATCGGACCGCAATAGGCCGTTACAATAGCCACCAGCACACCGGAGCATGAGATAACCAGCAGGCGTGCCCGCTTGATGTTCAGTCCCAGATTGCGTGCATAGCCATCGCCCAGCAGCAACAGATTCATCGTCTTTATCAGCAGGAAGGACAACGGAAGCAGCACAGCCATGATGCAGACAAACAGCACCATCTGGTCGCCCGATACACGGGCAAAACTTCCCAACCCCCAAATGACATATGCACGAATATCCTCCTCCACACTGAAAAATTTCAATACGCCGATGACGGCACTTGCCACATAGCCTATCATCACACCGATTATCAGCAGCGTCACGTTGCCCTTCACCTTCTGGGAGACATAGACAATGAGCGCCATCACAGCCAGCGCACCGATAATGGCGGCAACCGACAAGGCAACCTCGCCCATATACCCCAAACGGCTCAATGCCACACCGCCCATCGCCCCGGACAGCAATACCACACAAGCCACACCCAGGCTGGCACCTGAACTGATGCCCAGTACCGACGGACCGGCCAAAGGATTGCGGAAAACAGTTTGCATCTGTAAACCGCTGACAGAGAGCCCCGCCCCCGCCACCAATGCCGTCAACGCCTGGGGCACGCGGGACTTCCAGATGATATTCTGCCAAATAACGGATTCATCCGTATTTCCCCACAATATATTCCACACAGAGCGCAGAGGAATGTGAACCGACCCAAAAAGCAGGTTCAGCAGGAAAAAAAGAAAGATAGATGCCAGTGTCAGCAACATCAACGGAAGTATGGGTCTTTTTATCATTTCAGCAGTTCGTAGTAAGTCGGTTTATAGTCGGGCAACAAATCGGGATGGAAAGCATGTATCAGGTCTTCCAATACAATTTCGGGCTGCATGGGCATACTTTCGTAGAAGGGTTTCTCACGCATGTTGCAGTATACCACTCCCTTCTCACGGAACGCACGGAAGTCGGCATAACGCGGGTCGAGGGACTTCAAGGCATCATACGTGAACGTCCCGTCATAGCTGTTGACAATGCGCCAATAGTCGGCACTCTCCGCCTGGCTATATACGGTTTCAAAATCCAGCGTGACACCTCCCGAACGGGGATCGTCTTTCAAGAAATAATCCGCACCGGCATCACGGAACAGTTCGGCAAGAAAGCTCTTTCCTCCCACTGCATACCAGTTGCCACCCCGTATCTCGCCGCTGAATACCATCGGACGCTTCTTCACGTTGGCAGCCAGCTCCTTCAATTCGTTATAGCGCTTCTCTATCGCAGCAAACTTTTCATTCGCCTCCACTTCCTGGCCTATAAACATGCCGATGAATTTTATCCATTCAGCCTGCCCCAACGGGGTCATCTCCTTATATCCCAAATGGGGAACCAGTGGAATACCGATTTCCCGCATGGCATCATATCCGCCCCGCTTGAAAGGAGAGATAAAGATAACATCCGGATTCATGCTCATTATCACTTCATTATCAAAGTTCCCTTCGATACCAATCTTCACGGTCTCGCCGGACTTCAAACGGTCGTTCATCTCCTTGTTGAAGAGATGGCGCGTACTGGTGATGCCCACCACATAATCGCAGGCATCCAGACGGATGAAGTTGGAAAGTTGCAGGGATGTCATACACATAACGTGCTCTACCGGCGTTTCAATCACCGTATAGTCGCTCGGTATACCGACAGGCTTTATGCCTTTCGGTACCAGCGCATAGTGGAAAGTGCTGCTGCTTTCTTTTTGAGGGTCGTGTATATCCACCAGACGGACATGGTGCGGAAGATATTTCACCGTATAGCCTTTGGCATAGCACGGTACAATGGTAGCTGCCGTGTCTGTCGTAACCGGAGAATAGCCCGTTTCGGAAGAAGATTCGGTAGTAGTCTGTCTTGATTTTAAGCCGCAAGAGGTTACGCATAAAATGCACAGCAGTGCAATGCCTATGGCAGATATCCGGTCATGACTATTGGGGTTTATAGAATTCGGGCACAATATTCGTCATTTTTGGGGAAATACGCAAATGCTCTTCCCGCAAATTGGTGGATATTGTGCCTAAATAATCTTTAAAAGCCCATCAAGTCATTCAGCGCTTCGCTCATGCTGGGATGTGTAAAGACAAAATCACGGAGGAAGGTATATTCCTGCCCGGTCTTCATGGCCATTGCCACCAGGTTGATGACCTCGCTCGATTCCGGACCAAACAGCGTACATCCCACTATCTTGTCCGTATCGGCGTCCACCACCACCTTGAACAATCCGTTCGTATCGCCCAAAGTCCTGGCACGCGGAACAGCGGCTACCGGCAGTTTGTTGACCTTTATATTCAATCCTTTCTTGCGTGCTTCCGCTTCGCTCAGCCCGATGCGTGAAAGCGGCGGGTCGATGAATACCGAATAGCTCACCGGGTCACGGTCGGACACCTTGCGTTCTCCTGCCCCGAAAAGGTCTTCGCGCAGAATGCGGTAATCATCCAAAGAAATGTAGGTAAACTGCAAACCGCCCTTTACATCACCGATAGCATGTATCTTGGGGTTGGTAGTCTGCAAATAGTCGTCCACCACAATAGCACCGCGCTCATTCACCTCTACACCTGCCGCCGCCAGATTCAAGCCAGCCGTATTCGGACGCCGGCCGGTAGCCAGCAGGATGGCATCTGCGTGTAACTGATGTTCCTCTCCCGTGACCGCATCCCGGTAAATGACGTCAGAGTCTTTCACGGACTGCACGCGTGCATTCAGCCTGAAAACGATTCCTTTCTGTTCCAATACCTCCCGGACACTGTCCGCAATGTCCCGGTCCTCCGGGATATCAGTTCGAAGAGCCCTCGAGCACCGTGACTTGCGAACCGAATGAAGCATACATGGAAGCAAATTCTAGTCCGATGTATCCCCACCTACAATGACGAGCTGTGCCGGCAGCTCAGTCAGTTCCATAATGGAGGTGCTGGTATATACCCGTGGGTTACCTTGTATCCCTCTATCGGTGGAATGACGGTTTCGGCACCCGTATTGATGAATATCCGGGAGCTTGCAATTGTAATGTCCCTTCCACCATCCCAACTTCCACCACATCCGACCTGCAAAGGAGCCGATACCCGTATAGACCGTTATATGAGGATTGTCGGCCAGATTGTGATAGTTCTTCTGACGTAGGAAAGAGACGACCTCTTCCTTCCTTGCAATGGACTGACGATAGTATGCCTTCTTGACCTCCCAAGAAGCGTCTTTGTCCGCATGCTTTGCCGCATGCACCAATGTTTTGTGGGAATGCAACCGATATTGATACATGTCCCTCCGTACATCTTTTCCGAACGCTCCACTACGGCAACGTCCAGCTTCCGTTTTGCCAACTCGGCAGCCAATGTCTTTCCGCCTTTGCCGAATCCGATGATAATGACATCATACTGTTTCATACGTCTATTTCCTTAATTGGTTCAATACTCTTTTGCACTGTCAGACAGTACGACAATGGCACCGGCAAGAATGGCCGTATCCTGATGACCAAGCGCCCTGCCCCCGTCAGCAACGGAAAGCCGTGCTCCCCGCTTCCCAAGTCGGGCACCCACACCTCAGGGGTTGTCACCAGGAAAGAGAGGGTACCTATTGTCATGACAATGGCCAGTGCAGCTCCCGCCAGTCCGATTTTCGGAGAGAATATCCCCAGAAATGTCAGAATGCCGATGGTCATAATCAGAATGCCCAGACCGTGAGAGAAACCATACGTATTGTTCTCCACGTGCCACTGATGTTTCGCCTCATTGAACTCGCCCTCTTTCAGCTTATACTCCTTGTACTCCGGGGCACTCTTTGTATAAAGAAGCTCATGAACGGGCTGTTCGCCACAAAAGGGACAACCTTCAGCCTCATAATTCCAGAATTTCAACCCACCAATCCATACGAAAATAACCAGGATGGCTACACGAATCAAATTAACACCCAACTTTTGAGTGGAAGCGGCCAGCGTCAACGCAGCCATAAACAAGTTTTGCAATTTCGTTTTCATCTTTGTTCTACTTTTAAATGGTTTCAGTAATATGACTTGATTTTTTTTTGCAAAGTTCCTTGTTTTCCACCACGTACGAAATGGCAATTATTCCGCAACAGTTGGCAATTCTTCCCGTTTCACTCTTTCCGGTAGTCCGAGACACTCTCGCCGGTCATTTTCTTGAAAAACGGCTGAACGCGGACAAGTCTTCGAAGCCCAGAATGGAGCTGATTTCCTTAGCGCTTTTGTGGGTATACAGCAGCAATCTCATGGCTTCTGCCTCAATGCGGTCATGAATCACCCGTAAAGGGAAGGCAACCCGCAGGTCGAGAACAGATTGGAAAGTGTCTTGGGAGAACGGCAAAGAATATCGGCATAATCCTGCACTTGCTTCTTCTCCTTGAAATGCCGGTCCACTAATACGTAATACTGCCGGATGATGTCAAACGTCTTTTCCTTCTCCTGCCCCACCCCAAAACGCTGGCGCGCAATGCGTGTGCAGGTAATGATGAAACGTTTCAAGACAATCCGCAGCATCTCCTCCTGCAGGTTGTCATGGATGACCGATTCCTGCCGGAAAATGCGGACTATGTCATGCAAGTTGGAAGACTGCCCGGCAGAAAGCGCCAGTCTCATCACCCTGGAAGAGCCATAAAAAGGAGTCCGTTGCAAGAGACCTCGTTGTCATGTCCATAGATGCAATAAAATTGCTGTTGAATACAAACGTCAGGTATTCACCGTCCACCTCTTTTACCTCCAGGTGATGCAACGGGGTCAAGGTCACGATTTCATCCTTTCCAGGCGCATGGGGATATGGTCTATTTCCAGAGTGAGCGTACCGATCTGTACCCAAATGAATTTATACAGAGTCTTGTCACGTTGCAGCGACGCACGCTCATGGTAGCTGGAAGTCATGGCTATGTTGCCATTCAAGCGGGTGTTCAGTTGATAATCCATAAAAACAGATTGTTTTAGTAAATAACAAAGATAGCGAATATCTTGTTTGCTACTGATTATTTCCCACTTTTGTAGCCGTTTTGCTGTTCTTTAATTTTTAACTTTAATGTCTTCATGCAAATGTTCCCCGTCATATTTGTATCTCTCGGTCCCGGCGAACCGGAACTGATTACCGTAAAAGGCTTGAAAGCCCTGCAGACAGCCGACTGTATATTCTGTCCCGAGACACTGGCCAAAGATGGAAACAGAGTTTCACGCGCAGCCGACATCCTATTGCAACTCGACATTCCGGAAAACACGGTGCACCGCTTTCCACTCCCCATGAGCAAACAGCGCGAAAAGCCCTGAGCGCCTACGACGAGGTCTATATGGAGAGCTCCACCCTCCGGCAACAAGGAAAGAAGGTCTGTATCGTTGCCGAAGGAGATGCCGGATTCTACTCTTCCATACATTATGTATATGACAAACTGCAGGCAGACGGCATCCCCGTGAAGCACATCCCGGTATCCCCGCCTTCATTGCCGCCGGCGCACTGGGCAGGCTCCATGGCCAGCCAGGAAGAGCGGCTGACGGTGATACCCGGCATTACTACGACAGAAGAGATAGAGAAACTGACAAGCGAAAACAGTGCGGTTGTCATCATGAAGTTGTCCAGATGCACCGATGAGATTCACCGCTGCATCCGCCTGCATCCCGAATACCGGTATCACTATTTTGAGAATGTAGGCACTCCGGAAGAGAAGTATATCAATGACAGCAAGCGGATAGCGACCATCCGCTTCCCCTATTTTTCCCTGCTTATCATTCGTACAGAGACCTTTTGAGTCCGATTTAATACAATTTCGCACGCCATAGGCATTATTTTAATGAAAATGGGTTACCTTTGCGCCGTTGAAATATAAAAAAGATAAGAACATGAAGAAAGTCGTTTTTTATATGATGCTGCTGGTTATGAGCATCGGTTATGCCTATGCACAAGGAAAGGCAGACATCAAATTCGAACAGACCACCCACAACTTCGGCACATTCTCCGAAAACAGTCCTGTGGTCAGCTACACCTTTAAGTTTACGAACGTAGGCGATGCTCCGCTTGTCATCCATCAGGCTGTAGCTTCCTGCGGATGTACCGTTCCCGAATATTCACAAGAACCGATAGCACCGGGAAAGACTGGAACAGTGAAAGTAACTTATAATGGAACCGGAAGATACCCCGGACACTTCAAGAAATCCATTACCCTGCGCACCAATGCCAAAACGGAAATCATGCGATTGTTTATCGAAGGGGACATGACCGCTAAAGATGCCAAATAAGCATTTTACCATACAGAATTAAGGAGATTTTTTTAAATCTCCTTTTTTTTTGCTTTCTTTGAAGTCTATTAAAGAAAAACATAAAACTACAAAACCTATGAAACAAGAAGAAGAACCTATTACCGGACTACCGGAAAATGCGTTCCGTGAATTGAAACCGGGAGAAGTGTACAACCCTCTGATGAGCCCGGATAAGAAGTATTCAGAAGTAAATGCCTGGTCGGTGACATGGGGTATTCTGATGGCCATCCTCTTTTCGGCCGCAGCCGCCTATCTGGGGCTGAAGGTGGGACAAGTATTCGAAGCCGCCATCCCCATCGCCATCATTGCCGTCGGCGTATCGGGTGCCGCCAAACGCAAAAACGCATTGGGCGAAAACGTCATTATCCAGTCTATCGGTGCCAGCTCGGGCGTCATCGTGGCAGGTGCCATCTTCACCCTTCCGGCACTCTATATTCTCCAAGAGACCTATCCGAAAGAAATCACCGTCACCTTTGCACAAGTCTTTATCAGTTCCCTGCTGGGAGGTGTGCTGGGTATTCTTTTCCTTATCCCCTTCCGCAAATATTTCGTGAGCGACATGCACGGCAAGTATCCCTTCCCCGAGGCGACAGCCACCACACAAGTGCTCGTCTCCGGTGAAAAGGGCGGCAGCCAGGCAAAACCATTACTCATGGCTGGTATTATCGGAGGTCTATACGACTTCATCGTGGCAACCTTCGGCTGGTGGAACGAGAATTTCACTACCCGCGTATGCGGCTTCGGCGAAATGCTGGCCGAGAAAGCCAAGCTGGTATTCAAGGTTAATACGGGTGCTGCCGTGCTCGGTCTGGGTTATATTGTGGGACTGAAATACGCGTCCATCATCTGTGCCGGCTCACTGGCCGTATGGTGGATTATCATCCCCGGTATGTCCATGATTTGGGGAGATTCCGTACTGAACCAATGGAACCCCGAAATCACGGCAACCATAGGCGCTATGGCTCCGGAAGAAATCTTCAAATACTATGCCAAGAGCATCGGTATCGGTGGCATTGCCATGGCAGGTATCATCGGCATTATCAAGTCTTGGGGCATCATCAAGAGTGCCGTAGGACTGGCTGCCAAGGAAATGGGAGGTAAGTCCAACGTGGAAGCCAGTGTGAAACGCACACAGCGGGACATCTCCATGAAGATTATCGCCATCGGTTCCATCATCACGCTGCTGCTGGTTGTTCTCTTCTTCTACTTCGATGTGATGCAGGGCAACTTGACACATACCATTGTAGCTATCCTGCTTGTTGCAGGTATCGCTTTCCTGTTCACCACCGTGGCAGCCAATGCCATTGCGATTGTGGGCACAAACCCCGTATCCGGAATGACGCTGATGACATTAATCCTGGCATCCGTAGTCATGGTAGCCGTAGGGCTGAAAGGTCCCGAAGGGATGGTTGCGGCACTGGTGATGGGCGGTGTTGTATGTACGGCACTGTCCATGGCGGGAGGCTTCATCACAGACTTGAAAATCGGTTACTGGCTGGGTAGCACGCCTGCCAAGCAGGAGACCTGGAAGTTCCTCGGAACCATCGTTTCTGCCGCTACCGTAGGTGGTGTAATGATTATCCTAAACAAGACATACGGTTTCACCAGCGGACAGCTGGCCGCTCCGCAAGCCAATGCCATGGCGGCCGTTATCGAACCGTTGATGAACGGTGTGGGTGCGCCCTGGCTGCTCTACGGCATCGGTGCAGTGCTGGCCGTCATCCTCAACTTCTGCAAGATTCCCGCACTGGCATTTGCATTGGGTATGTTCATCCCATTGGAACTGAATGTTCCGTTGGTAGTGGGCGGTGCCATCAACTGGTACGTGACCAGCCGCAGCAAGGATGCCGCTCTCAATGCCGAACGCGGGGAGAAAGGTACCCTGCTTGCCTCCGGTTTCATTGCCGGCGGTGCATTGATGGGCGTGGCAAGTGCTGCCATGCGTTTCGGAGGAATCAACCTCGTAAACGATGCATGGTTGCAGAACACCTGGTCCGAAGTGCTGGCGCTGGGTGCTTATGCCATTCTGATATTCTACCTCATCAAAGCTTCCATGAAAACCAAATAACTTTTAAATACCAAGAACATGAAAAAGATTCTACTTTTATCTTTTCTATTTGCAGCGACCATGTTATCTGCACAAAAGCCCGTTGAGCTGCCCCTATGGCCCAACGGTGCCCCCAATAACAACGAACTGACCAATTCCGGACAGAACCATAACAACGAATGGGTGTCCGATGTCACCACCCCTACCCTTACGGTGTACCCTGCCTCCCACCCCAACGGCATGGCCATCATCATGTGTCCGGGAGGCGGCTACGGGGGGCTGGCCATGAAGCACGAGGGACACGACATGGCTCCCTGGTTCAACACACAAGGCATCACCTATGCAGTACTGAAATACCGTATGCCCAACGGGCACCATGAAGTGCCCCTTTCCGATGCCGAACAAGCCATCCGCATGGTACGCGAACATGCCGCCGAATGGGGTGTCAATCCTCAGCGTGTAGGCATCATGGGCGCTTCTGCCGGCGGCCATCTGGCAGCTTCGCTTGCCACACTATACAGCAGTGACAAGACCCGTCCCGACTTCCAGATCTTGTTCTATCCGGTGATTTCCATGCAGAAAGGCGTTACCCATGGAGGTTCCCGTAAGAACCTTATCGGAGAAAATCCATCTCAGGAACTGGAACAAAAATACTCCCTCGAAAGGCAAGTGTCCCCACGCACTCCGCAAGCTTTCATCATGCTTTCTTCGGACGATGACGCAGTGCCGCCCATCAACGGCATCGGTTACTTCCTTGCCCTGCGCGACCATAAAGTACCTGCCAGCCTGCATGCCTACCCCACCGGCGGACATGGCTGGGGATTCCGGGACAACTTCACCTACAAGCGTCAATGGACGGAAGAACTGGAGAAGTGGTTGCGTGAAGGGCTCGTATTCCCGGTCTCTGAACCTACCACAAAGAAATAAAAGCAATTATGAATAAAAAGTATTTTTTACTCACTTGCCTCGCAGCGTTTCCCTTTGGCCTGACTGCTCAGGAGAACAATCGCTACGAAGAGATTACCAACCCCAAGCTGACAAGCATCAACCGGGAGCCTGCCCGCAGCACGTTCACCTCCTACGTCACGGAGGCTGATGCCGTCATCAATGACCGCAAGAACGGAACATTCCGCTTGTCCCTTAACGGGAAATGGAAATTCCATTATGTGGAAACCTTCGCCGACCGCCCCACGGACTTCATGATGGACCGTGTGGACGCCAGCCGCTGGCCGGACATCAATGTACCCGGAAACTGGGAGTTGCAGGGATTCGGTACGCCCATCTATGTGAACCAGCCTTATGAATTCTGTTCTTCGGGCTATCCTCCTTATTGGGACAAGCCCAATCCTCCATACGTTCCCCAAGAATGGAATCCCACCGGCACCTACCGCCGCGAGTTCACTCTTCCGGGAGACTGGGACGATAAGGAAATTTTCCTGAGTGCCGACGGCGTACGCGGGGCAGCCTTCTACTACCTCAACGGCAAGTTTGTAGGCATGAGTAAAGATGCAAAGACTCCGGCGCGTTTCAACGTCAGCGCCATTGCCAAGAAAGGGAAGAATGTCATTGCCATTCAGATACACCGCTTTTCCGATGCCAACTATCTGGAATGCCAGGACTTCTGGCGCATCAGTGGTATCGAACGGGACATTTACTTATATGCCCAGCCTCAAATCCATCTCACAGACTTCAAGGTGGAAGCTCCTCTGGACGACAACTACCGGAACGGTATCCTCAAGGTAAAGGTGCAGTTTACCAATGAAAGCGGACAAAACGCCCCATTTGTCGTTGGTTACCGCCTGCTGGACAAGAACGACCAGCAGATAGCCCAGTCCTCTACTCAGGTCAGCGGTGACCAAACGGAAGTGGAATTCACCAAGAAGACCATCCAGGAACCCCTGCAATGGACAGCCGAAACGCCCAACCTCTATACCCTCGTCGTCAGCTTGAAGCGCCCGAACGGAGATGTGATTGAAGCGACAAGCTGCAAAGTAGGTTTCCGTACAGTGGAAATCAAGGACAAGCAACTGTTGGTAAACGGACAACCTATCCTCGTGAAAGGCGTGAACTATCACGAACACAACGAGAATACCGGTCACTATGTCTCCGAAGAACTGATGAAGAAAGATTTCGAGCTTTGGAAGAGATACAATGTCAATACCGTCCGCACCTGTCACTATCCCCAGCAGGAACGTTTCTACGAACTCTGTGACGAATATGGTATCTACGTCATCGACGAAGCCAATATCGAAAGCCACGGCATGGGTTACGACCTGCGTGTAGGCGGCACGCTGGGAAACAATCCGCTCTTCATGAATGCCCACCTCGACCGTACCATGAATATGTACGAACGGGACAAGAACCATCCGTCAGTCATCATCTGGTCGCTGGGCAACGAAGCCGGAAACGGATTGAATTTCTACGTTACCTACAACACCTTGAAGACGCTCGACAGCCGCCCCATCCAGTATGAACGCGCACTGCTGGAGTGGAATACGGACATCTACTGCCCGATGTACGCGTCCCCTTCCTATCTGGAGAAGTATGCCCGAAATAAGGAGATGACGCGTCCCCTCATTCTTTGCGAATATGCCCATGCCATGGGCAACAGTCTCGGCAACTTCCAGGAGTATTGGGACATCATCGAGAAATATCCTATCCTCCAGGGCGGCTGTATCTGGGACTGGGTAGACCAGGGCTTTGCCGCCAAGACAGACGACGACCGTAAATACTGGACCTATGGCGGCGATTATGGCGAGAACGGCACGCCCTCCGACGGCAATTTCTGCATCAACGGCGTGGTATACCCCGACCGCAGTGTCAAGCCGCAGACAGAAGAGATGGGAAAAGTATACCAGAACATCAAGTTCCTTGATTTCGACAAGCAGACTTCCACCGTGAAAATCCGCAATGATTTCTCCTTCACCAATCTCGACAAGTACGACTTCTACTACATCATACGCGACCACGGAAAGGAAGTCTACCGTGGCAAGATTGAAAATATCCATGCCGCACCGGGCAAGACGGTAACCACCGGCTTTCTGAACGGCATACCCAAAGAGAAACAGACAACGGGAGATGTGCGCATCGAGTTCTATGCAGCCATCAAGACGGCAGAGCCTTTCCTCCCGGCCGGCACGGTCATCGCACGCGAACAGACCTACGTCCACACCTTTTACAAGAAAGAGGCTACGGCACAGCAGCCCGCCACTTCTAAGGAAGAGGGAAATTTGGTGGCGTTCTCCGGTCCCGACTTCAAAGCCACCTTCGACAAGCAAAGCGGCCTGCTCACCTCCTATTTATACAAGAAGCAAGAGTACATACTGAACGGTCAGGGTCCCCGCCCATTCTTCTGGCGTGCACCGACGGACAATGATTATGGAGCCAACCTCCCCGTCCGCCTCAAAGCCTGGAAAGAGGCAAGCTACCAGGAACCGAAAGCCGAAAGTTTCCAAGTGACTCCGGGCAGCAATGCCACGACAGTAAAGGTGATCTACCGTTTTCCACAGACAGACGCCCGTTGGGACATCACCTATAAGATATATGCCAGCGGAGTCATCAAGGTAGACAACCGGTTCGTGGCCGAAGGAGACCAAGCTCCGATGATACCGCGTGTAGGCCTGCGGATGCAGTTGCCGGAAAGCTTTACAGACTTGACCTACTACGGTCGCGGTCCGAAAGAGAATTACCGAGACCGCCGTACCTCCCAGTTCATCGGAGAGTACGCCATCCCGGTCAAGGATATGTACGAGCCGTATGTCCGCCCGCAGGAGAACAACCATCGCACGGACATCTATTGGTGCGCTCTTACCGATAAGACGCAACGTGGTTTGCTGCTCATCGCCGACCGCACCTTTGAGCTGAACGCCTCCAACTATCCCCTGGAAAGTATGGACAGCGGCGACACGATTGACAACGGCGCTCCGCGTACCGAAAAGACCCATCACCGCCACCTCACCGACCCTCTGCCGGAAAAGATGGTCGATTTGTTCATTGATTACCGCATGATGGGTGTCGGTGGAGACGACAGTTGGGGCGCAACCGCCCATGAACCCTATCTGATTCGTCCGGGCAAAGAGAACGCCATTGAATACGGTTTCTCCCTTGTTCCGTTCGATAAAAAGGAGGATTATAAATATTTAATCCGGCAATATTGAATTTAATCCTTCCGGATTAAGCTTTTATAAAAAGGATGTAGTAAATTTGCTGCATCCTTTTTACGTTTAAGAACAATAATAATCAAAAGAGAGAAAAATGAAAACAATGACTAAATTTATGTTCAGCGCCCTCTGCGCCGCAGTCATGGTAACTTCCGTTTCTGCCCAGGGAGGGAAAGATATGTTGAGCAATGGAATAAAGTATCTGGATGTGCCATACGTAGCCCATACGCTGGAAGCAGATGGTCCCGAAGAACTCGTCATCAACTGCGATGAGGTAGACTGTACCACGCTGGTGGAATATGTACTGGCAGAGACACTTACCCCCAAACTGGCAGACGGGGACATCTCAGAAAGCGCTTTCGCCGATAATCTGCAAAAAATCCGTTACCGTGATGGTAAAATCGACGGGTACACTTCCCGCCTGCATTATATTGCCGACTGGATAAACAATGGCGTACGCAACGGCTTCCTTCAAGATGTAACGGGCGCCATGAGTCCCGACACCGAACGGTTGTCTATCTCCTACATGTCTTCCCATCCCCAACTTTACAAGCAGCTGGCCAATTCGCCGGAGAACGTAGCCAAAATGAAGAAGATTGAACAATCCTTGTCCGGCAAGGAAGTTCACTATCTTCCCAAAGCCAAACTTCCCGCCGATGGTCTCCCGTGGATTAAAGACGGCGATATCATAGCCATCACCACCAACACTCCGGGGCTGGATGTAGCCCACATGGGAATCGCTTTCTATGCGGATAACAAACTTCTGCTGGTACACGCTTCTTCTACCGACAAGAAAGTGGTTGTTTCCAAAGTCCCCTTGTCCCAAATGCTGAAAGACAATAATAAGTGGACGGGAATACGGGTGCTGAGGATGAAGAAATAAAATGAAATACTATAATATGGAAAGGCGATGAAGATTTGATTCTCCATCGCCTTTTCCGTATATAGATTATTCGTTCCTATTCCTCCACGACAATATATTCATCAATATTCCGTGTTTCTTTACTGAAGTTCACACCTACTTTCACTAATTTCCTGCCATCCAAGGTATAAGGAATCAGATACCCCTTCTCATCTATTTGTTTCAGAGCTGCGTCGGCTGTACCGTCCAGTTTGAACCCAAAAACATAAATGGCGGTAGGGGTATGAACTACTGCGTCCGCACGCCCACGGCTGCTGCGAACCTCGGACCGGATGAACTGTCCAAGCAAAGTAAACACTACATGAAAAATAACCTGATAATGACGTTCCGTATCATCACTCAACTCGTAAGGAATACCGGAGAAGAATATCTTCAGACGCTCCATAAACGCCTCTACATCACCACTCTTCAATTCACGCATGAATTTAGCAATGTGGAAACCAGTCTCATCATTGGATACATTGGTATAATAGGGTACCAGAAAATTCAGAAAGCCGTAACGGACCTCATCATTGGGAAAGCCTAAAGTGTATAGCTTCACATCATCATCATACCCTTTTATGGTCAAATAACCACTTTGACCTCAAATCCGCAACTAAGCTCTTCAGCGTCCTTCTTGCGTCTAAACGTCCTCTCATCACTGAATTAGCAGATAAATTGAGGCTGAAATACCCACTTCTGCCCACAATATCCCCTTGCCCCACTATGCGACTTGAGGCAATACGCAGTATCATACCCATAAGTTGTAGGCGTTATCCAAAATCAGTCTGAAAAATATCTGCGTAAGCATTATTACAGGTATAGATATTCAGCACATACCGCCTTGATGTTCTGATCCACTTGGCTGGTACAGAGACAAACCTGAAGACAAACGCTTTTATGCGACTTGTTGCATTGAGTCCGAACCTCTTTACGTCAAGTCTGTGGATAATGGCCTTGTAGAAATTACGGATAAGTGCCGTAAGAAGAAGGAACACAGTGTTCTCTGCCATGAAGGATTTGGGCAATCTGTCCCACCCGAAACCATTGTTCATATCATCGAAGATACGTTCCTTTCCTCCACGAAGGTTATAGAACTCGACAATTTCTCTTGTGGAAGATTCATAGTCGTTAGTCAGGATACAACGGTATGTGTATTCTCCTTCCCAAAGATCCAGCACACCGTCCATCCGTTTCTGTCTTTGAATCACAAGTCGGTATGCTTTACCCTTCCACTTCTCAACAAGAATAGAGTTCAATTCGAACTCAATGCCATTGATTTCCTCAGTCTTCCAGCCTCTAAGAGCAAAGATGTCATTGTAGAGCGAACTGCAGCGGTTTGCGCGGATATAGAAGGATTTGCTGTGTTTCTCTATTTCCTCCACGATTTCCTCGGAACATGATCCACAATCAGCTCTGAAACGATTGATTGTAAGTCCGTTCTGCTCAAATCTCTCAAAGAATCTCTTCAGCGTGTCCTTCTGATGAAAACGAACGTTGGTGTTACCATCGCTATTCTCAATGCCAACAATCAAGTCGTCAATAACCGCCACGCCAGGGCGATAACCAAGGAACTTCTTGTATGTAGGCTTTGCATCATACTTCTCAGTCTCTATGAACTGATGGTCGAAATCAACATCATACATCTCGCCCTCTTTCAGTTGGCCGGATGCAAACATACAATTGAGCAGTAAGGTATTGAGTGTGTCAGCCGTGTTGAAATCGTAGTTCTTACCCGTATCTGATGTGTATGAGATGTTTCCTTGCGTCAGTTCCTTTATCGCTCTGAGGATAGTATCAGAACTACAAGTACGAAGTGTCGGATGGAGCGAGAGATGGTTCATCAAATGAGTAGTGACATCCTCAATGCATGAGCCACCACAGAAGTAGATACTCATGAGGGAACGGACGATTTCACTGTACTGATAACCGAACGAGCTACACCTTAGACCGAGTGTCGAGTCGATTACAGATGACAATGTGGAGTCAAATTGCTCCATGATTGAAAATATTCCTCCAAAAGGAGTGAGCTTCTCGGATTTTATTTGTATTTTTGCCATGCCTGATGAGGTTTTGTTTGATTATTTTTTTGCAACACTAAGTTAAGTGAATCCTCTGACATAAAATCCTGAGCAACTTTTTGTTGCTCAGGTACTTAAAAAAAATATTTTATAATAGTGTTGCGGAATTAAGGTTTGATAAATCATCGGAAGAGGATTATTTGTTTCCGCACGATATTCAGAGAAAGCGGAAGCCAGCACTTCCACTCCATCTATCAATAGACGTATATCGTAATCACTCTGCTTCAGCAAGTCAACCAAGTAAGTAGGTGTGCCGGTCTGAAACCAATAGTACCCCATCTCTTCTGCATCAAAAGCATTCAATACACTGAACGGATTGAACATTCCTACACCTTCCGGATGAAAATGGTAACCATCATATTGACGTTCCATCAAATCAATCACTTCTTGTAAGGATATCCCTCTTCGTTTAGCCAGTCTCTCAAGTTCCGGCAGAAAGGTTTTCACCAACTCCTCTTTGGTAATACCACACAAAGCAGCGTAAGGAGACTTCATGCTGATATCATTCAGCTGGTTCAAGTCACTGAATACACTTACTTGCGCAAACTTGGTCACTCCGGTCAGGAAAACAAAACGAAGATAACGGTCAGCGCTCTTCAAGACACCGTAGAACGCTTTCAATATTTTCCGATACTCATCCAGCAAGTTCTCATCCAAGACCGCTTGAAGCAATGGCTTGTCATACTCATCAATCAGCACAACAACCTGCTTTCCCGTCAGCGTGCATGCCCGCTCTATCACGTAAGCAAAACGCTCCTCCGGACTACGGTCTTCCTTCTCCTGACCATAGAGCAGCTCCCATTTCTCCAGATACTGATTAAGCATAGCCGTCAGGTCAGCAGCAGTTTCATATTTCCGGGCATTCAAATCAAGATGTAGAACAGGATACTGTTCCCACTTCGTTTCCAACTGTTCGATGGCCAAGCCCTGAAACAAGTCTTTACGCCCTTGAAAGTAAGCTTCGAAAGTGGAAATGAGCAGACTCTTGCCAAACCGACGGGGACGGCTTAGGAAATAAGGAGTAGAAGTAGATGCTATTTGATAAATCATAGCAGTTTTATCTACATAAAGAAAATTCCCTTCACGTAGTTTATCAAAAGTCTGTATGCCTATCGGCAGTTTACGCATCTGTTCCATGTTATTATTATAACCTGATTGGTGTATGACAAAGGTACGATTTATATTTCAAAAATAAGACGAAAGGCGATGGAGATTTTAGTCTCCATCGCCTTTCATTATTCTACTAATCATCATTTCAGTATTACTCACGTAGACTGGTGCAATCCGAAATATTTCTTCATAAAACAGATATAAAGAAAACAAAGCAAAAGAATTATACCTGCCAAATACCAATAACCATAACCTAAACACATTATATATCCTACGATTATGATTGCCTGTACTGCCATGTAAATAGAAGAAACCATTATATGGGGAATCTTCAGCTCATTCGCCATAATCTGATACAGATGCTTGCGATGCGGTAGCCCGATATTCTCATGAAGCATCAGGCGGTGAATGATAGTCAATACACTGTCTACCCCATAAACGGACAAAAGAACTATCCAGCTGAAATCACCCGTTCTAATGATAAGTCTTCCTATCAAAAAAAGAAGGATGAAGGCAATGCTCACAGAACCCACATCACCCGCAAAGCATTTGGCACGCTTGCGGAAATTGAAGAAGCAGAAGACTAGAACGGAACAGATAACGGTATAGATGAAATCCGCTTCTACAAAAGTAACCACCTCCTTATTGATATAGGCCAACGCAGCAAGAATAACCAGAGAATAACCGCCGGTTATGCCGTTAATCCCATCCATAAAGTTGTAGGCATTGATGATACCCGTACAGACTATCAAGGCTATGACTATCCACCACCAGGACAAGGAGAACAGTCCCCACTGATAAAACATCATAGCCATGGCAGAGAAATGAAAAAGCAGTCTTGTCATCTGTCCGGTGGATTTTATATCGTCCACGAAGCTGATGAACGTCACCAGTGTCAAGGCAAGCAGGAACCAGGGATATTCAAAGCCACTCGTCAGGAAATAGGCAAACGCCCCGAAATAGAAAATAATCCCACCACCGCGTAAAGTCACTTTCGTATGGGAACTCCGCTCATTGGGCTTGTCGATGATATTGCACCTATCAGCTATTCTAAAATAAAAAAGTTCTGCTAAAAACAGCAGAACCAAGACCATCCAATAATACATCATCCGTTTTTGATTATCCAGTAAAACCAAAGCTAAATACATGTAAATCCCAAAGATACAATACCCAGCCCTATCAATATGACATCTAAATATACATTCATTCTATCTTGAAGTTTTCCAATACACGGGTCGGCTTCCATCCCAATTCACGCATCGCCTTTTCGTTACTGAAAGTAAGCGATTCTGTGATTTTCTTCAGTTTCAAAGAATTGATAGGCGCTTTCTTTCCTAAGCAATCTCCTACCAAAGCCATACATTTAGCTGCCCAATAAGGTATTGAGAATGGTATTTTTTTATTCAGCTGTTTGCAAATAACCGCTTCCAACTCTCTGAAAGAAGGATGGTAACTATCACATACATTATAGACACCTCCTTTTTCTGCCAACAAAGGAACCAGACTTGCTATATCCTGTACCATCAACACACTCTTCCGCGCACGACTTCCGGCAATACCTAAATATCTTCCATTGCGTATGCCTTGAATCATCGCTCCTAAATTTCCCGGAGGATTACACCCAGCAATTAAGGAAGGACGAATAATACCCAAAATAACGTTGTGTTTGTAGCACCATTTATGCAAAAACTCTTCGGCCAGACGTTTGCTCATGGCATACGGAGTTTTCCCACCCAAAGGATACTCTTCTGTTATCTCTTCTCCATACTCGCAACCATATACGGCTACTGTAGAAATAAAGATAAAAGCTCGGGGAACCCCTCTTCTTTCCAATGCTGCACAAAGATTCTTTGTACCTTGCAGATTTACATCAAAAAAAGCTTGTTTCTCTGCTTTCGTCTTGGGTGTCACATGTGCTTTTCCAGCTGCATGAAGAACGATATCATACCGTTCACGCAGCTCCGGTATCTCCTGTGCCATGTTCACGGTATAGTCATCCTGTGGCAACAGACCTACAGTAGTAACCTCATATATAGCTTCCAAAAGAGGATGCACGTTGTTACCCAAGAACCCGGAGGCCCCTGTAAATAAAAGTTTCATGAAAATTAAATAGAAAAAATTAACTCAAAAGAAAAGTAATATCAAAATGCTGTTCCGGAGTCATAACAAAATTCCTTCCCCATGTCAACTAATAACAACAAATCAATGTCGCTATCCGAACGTACATCACCACGTGCCTCGCTCCCATAAAGAATAACCTTCAAATCAAGAAAGTTACGATGTAATGTAAGCACTCAATTTAGGGCATCCCCCTTCGAAAGGGCACTTTTCAGTGCCCTAAACCGAGTTTTGTTAATTAATTAGTCTTGAATTTAACATTGGCTGGTAGCCAAAGTGATTTTGTCAGGAACCATGTTAACATAATCCCTGCATCCGTTAAAGATATTTTTGAAAAAAGTTCCGATGAAGTTCCAGACAGAACTGCCATGAAGCTTTACCGTTCCAATCACACTATGATATGTTGCTGCCATCTCTGCACCGGCATCACTACCATAATGAAGTGAATTATTACGTTGGGTAGTCAGCTTTCGAATGGTTCGCTCAGCCAGGTTGTTGTCTATCGGTAATTCACCATCATCCAAGTAAGCAAAGAGCTCTTTCCAGAACCGGTTCAGATAATTGAGAGCTTCCCTATAATACTGACTTCTAAATTCTGAATCCTTTAACAGTTCACTGTCCAACTGACTGCGCAATTCTATCAGGAGTTCCTTCGTTTCCAGACTTTGCCTTTCCCGAAACCTTTCTTTTGGAGTTAATCCGGCATCATCGTATTTACGCTCCCTCATAAAGAACTCCTTTAAAATTTCGGAAAAGCGTTCTGCAGTCGGTTCACCACCCTGATTGGAAGCCTTGACAAACTTGTTTTTGGCATGAGACATACAAACTTGGTGTACAGTATCTTTAAAACGGGCTGATTTCAGATCATTGCCGATAAACACATAAGCATTGTATCCGTCGGACATGATACTCTTCAATTCTGCATCACCCAAAAAGTCTGTAAGTACCTCACGACCGCGCGAGCCATTCTCATAGAAGAAAATGGCTGTTTTCCGAGCCTTGTTGACCAGAACCCAAATATAGCACTTCTTATAGTGATCGTATTTACGCACCTTACACCAGGTCTCATCGCAGTTCACTATCGAGTCTTTTTCCAAAGCTATGGACTTCAATACACAGACCAATTCATCCAGGTATTTCTTGCCTTTCTTAAGCCAGTTGCGCAATGTGTTTTTAGAAACGGTCATGCCCATATCTGTCAGCCATTGGTGAAGAAGACCGAAAGTCACATTCTTCACATAAACTTCATAGGCGATAGCCTGCAGAAATTCAGGAGTAGCTTTAGTACCCTCGAATCTGGTCACCACCTCCGGATGGCCTTCAGAAGGGAAATAACCCCACCTGGGCTTTTTACCAGGCTCTGCATAATGAACCATCTCAAAACATTCTTCCGTAAGGAAAGTACGGAAACTGAACACCCGTACCATTCTCCTTTCAATGATGCGACCGGGAACCTTTGTCAAGTCAGAAGGATGCTCTATTACTTCTCCGGATACTCCCGTCGTTTTATAACCGTCAGGACGATTGGACAAATCACGGCCTTTCCCGGAAGGCTCTTTAACCTCCGGTGATTGGACATGACCAACCGAATCCGTGCGAAGCGTATCATCGGTTCCATCATAATCATCCTTCTCCTTGTTCCGGTCTGAATCACCCGTCTTAGCTTTAGATTTGATCTTTTGACGTCGATCACCAAAACGTTCCTGATGGGCATAATCAAGTCTTTCCTGAAGTGATTTAATCTTACGTTCAGCCGATTTGCGAAGTTTATGCTCTTCTGACAACCGATTCTCAAGGTCAGCATGTTTCGATTCCATAGAGGACACCTGAGCCTTCAGATCTTTCATCTGAGCCATAAAATCCTCCAAAACAAGCTTCATGGCATCACTTGTCAACCTTAAATCCTGATTCTGTTCGGCAAGGTATTGTATGTACCGCTCTTTCTGATCCTCTGCCATACCTGCACTATAATTTATAGGGTTGCGTGAGTAGGTTTCCCTACTCAACAACTCTCGTTTTGTTGTAATTATATCTTGCAGATCGATCATACTTAAACCTTTGATTTACAGCATAAAGGTAATAAAATAATCACAAAACCGCAAGTGGATAAATAGATTGATTATCTGATTTGTAATGTTTTAACTATAGGATTCTCAAGAATCAAAACCACGTCCTTCCAGGCAATCCGATAAACAGTATCTGCCCCGTTCCGCTCCACCTTCATGAACTGATAGCCTGCCACAAACTTCTTTTCGAACAGACTATATGAACGATTATCAAATGAAAACATACGGACTATTCTGCGATTGCGAGACATGACTATAAAGACGTCTCCATCATTGGGCTCACGGTGAAGCCGTTCACGAATGACAGACAGCACACGGCTGTGCTTACAACGCATATCGGTAAAGTCACGGACATAATAAAAATGATTCAGACCGGTAACACTCAACATAACCCCTCCAGTTTCTCTACCATACGAACCAAATCCGGGTAGCTTAAATTCTTTTGGGACAAATGCAAGCCATTGCTGATACGAATCCCAACCCAAATACGAACCGGGTGATCATTTCTGCCTGGTGATACCGGTTGAGATTGATCAATGGCACTGGATTTTTCCTCATGACCGATTACTGGAACACCATCAACCTGGACTTCAACTACTTTTTTCCGGGTATCCCTGTACCATTTCTGAAAGATGTTATAAGGAACTTTGTTCTTAACACAAAACGATTGGAGAGATTCTACATGAGGCAAAGCCTCGGTCTGGTATTGAAAGTAAAACCTTTCAAGATCTTCACTGCTATACATAAATTCTAATATTTTTGTTCGCAGCGAAGATAGAGGTTGCAATCAATAGCCATTTTTTGACTGCTTACGGATAAACGCAGCCCATTGCTGATACGAATCTCAAGCCAAATACGATCAGAGGTGACATTACTGCTTTTTGATGCAGGGGTAGGTTGGTCACTAGTCCTGTTTTTTTCCTCATAGGTAATCACAGAGACACCATCAACCCGGACTGCAACCACTTTTTTGCGAGTATCCTTAAACCATTTCTGGAAAATGTTATAAGGTACTTTGTTCCTAACACAAAACGATTGGAGAGATTCTCCATGAGGCAAGCCTCGCTCTGGTACTGAAAGTAAAACCTTTCAAGATATTCACTGCTATACATAATTCTATAAATTTAGTTGGCAGCAAAATTATTACTTTCAATTAATAGCCATTTTTTGACTGCTTACTCATCTATTTGTTTAATCCACAATTCCATTATAAATCCTCAAATATCCATCTATCATATTATCAACAGTCAGCTTCTCTTGATAGCTTTTTAAAGCGTTTTTTGAGAAACGGGTATAAACATCTTTATTCTCTAAAATATAGCAGATTTTCTCACGGAAAGCTTTCGCTGAATTCTCTACTGTATAACCATTTTCATCATCTAATACAATCTCGCTAATACCTCCTACTTTTGAAGCAACCACCGGTTTTCCAAAAGCCATGGCTTCAATAATAGTCATCGGTAATCCTTCATAATTACTGGGAAGAATAAACAAATCAGCGTATTCATTATACGCGCCCGCATTGGGAAGACTTCCCATGAAAAACACATTTTCAGAATACTGTCCACGAAATTCATGCTGATTACCAATCCAAACAAAGGCATATTGAGGTAATAATTCAGAAACTTTAAGAAATAAGTCTACATTTTTTTGGGGAGATAATCTGGCAATACATAATATTATCTTTGAATAGCTTCGCATTTTATTAAAGGGACTCTCCGGTAAACGCAATGGTTGACTAATACCATTATATACAAAACAAACATTGTTATTTATACCCTCATTACACAAATTATCTTCATCATATTTACTTACACCAATAATAGTTCTACACCTGAATTGCAGCATCTTTTCGAGGAATAAATATTTTCGATGGGCTATACGTATAGAATCAAAGCCATGAACTGTATATACTATTTTTGCAGAAGGAAATGCTATTCGGCCTAATAATCCGGCTTTTGATGAATGCAAATGAATTATATCTGGGTGATACTTTTTATAAAGTTTCCGCATAGCTCGAATTGTCTTGATTTCATTGAGTAGAGACAAAGCTCTTCGTAACGATGGAATGTGTTCACATATCACAGACGGATGAAGTGACAACCACATTTTTCCGTCACCAGCTCCCGCCGCCACTATCACCTCATGTTCTTTAACTAAACTATTTGCCAGATTGACAACAACCGACTGTGCTCCTCCAAGATCACAGAGAGTTATTACTTGAAGTATTCGCATAAAAATAACGTTCAAAAATGACGTATAATATAATTTACAAAATTGTTAAAAAGTCTGAAACAATTTATTATAGAGGTATAGGAAAAAATAAAGGCGGTATCTTAAAGCATAAGTCATGCCTATTGCAATCAGATTTTTTCTATATACAGCATGCCGTATTGCATTATCATAGTAAGGGTTTTTCAGTTCTTTATTAATCTCGCGGCACACCTCTCTATATTTTTTATTTTCAAAGAATTGAGATGCAGCTACCGTAGCGACTTCATGCGTAACAAATCGATATAACTGCTCTTTAAAGTCATATTTAGACATATCAATTTGTTTTTCTAAATGTCTACCTATAACTTCCGGAGTATTCCAAGGGAAAGCTTTTCTGCATTTTGTCATAGACGACGGATTCATTCTATAATAATAACCGCAATAATCCATCACTACTGCGTTTCGAGCAAAGTTCATAAATGCTATCGTACAGGCTTTGTCCTCTCCAATCTTAAAAAATAAACCTACTTGCTGTTGTTGTCGTATGTAAATATCAGATTTAAATGCCTTACCCCACAATTGTCCCGGCAGACAAGCATCATCATTCCTTCTCATAAGTAGAGGATAGATTTCCTTCACCAATTGTTCTTCATTATAATAGCCTGTTCTTAACGAAATCCTTCGATACTTGTGATTGGTTTCCAAAGCAAAAACATGTCCCATCATAACAATATCCGGATTTTTATATTGCTTTATGCTATCAGATATCAATTCAAGATAACGGGAATCTATCCAATCGTCCGAATCCAGACAAATACAGTAATCTCCTCGCACTTCATCAGCTCCTGCTATTCTTGCACTCACCAATCCACCATTCGCTTTATTTACCAACCGGAAACGGCTATCCCTTACCAAATACTCCTGACAAATGGTCAAGCAGTCATCGGTTGACCCATCATTCACCATAATGGCTTCAAAATCCGAAAAAGATTGGTTCAGAACACTGTCAAGGCATTGTCTAAGATACCTACCTGTATTATAGATTGGAATTATAATACTAAATAAAATCATACTAAACTATTCATTACAATATTACCATCTTGAACTAACATGTAATCCGACCTTGATATAAAGCCTTAGCAATGCTATCATCTTTGTATCCAGCAGAAAAAGCAATAATCTGTCTTTCATTCCGATTTTAGTTTTATCACCCCCCGATATGTTTGGAAAAAGAGAGATAGAGTACCTGAAAGCTTCTTCATTGTAGAATGATGATTTCATAGAATGTACTTTTACATAAACCTTTGCCAGGGATAATACGGGTGCATAATACTCAAGATTTATCTTCAAAAAGAAATCCTCCAACAGCAAAGCGGCTCTTTCCAGACTTTTAATAGATTTTACACTCACAGATGCGGTATAAGACGTAGCTATATTTTTTTTTTTTAAGATAATAATAGCACGTTTTCTTCAGATATGCCACCTTATTGGAGTTATAAACCAGTCGTGGACTGGTAGCATAGTCTTCACTATAACAGATGCTTTCATCCAATTCAATGCCGTTATACACTTTTCTATTACAAAAGCGGAAGCAGAGTTCAAACCTCGTCTTTCTTATAATCATTTGATACAGATACTGCTCTTTTGTTTCAGGCATGGATAAAGTAATGTGTTTTGTGAAGTTGTCATATAATTCGTCTATGTCAAACACCACCATATCGGCATTTTCATCCAAAGCCTTGTTTACAAGACATTCTACTGCATCTGTCGAGATATAGTCATCGCTATCAATATGCCATATATACTCACCTTGGGCATGCGACAAGCCTGTTTTTCTGGCAGCAGTCAGCCCCTTGTTCACTTCATGATTTATTAATATCACTTGCTCCCTCCGATGTGGATAATCAGTCATTTTATCTTGGATATGCTTCATGCTATTGTCTATAGTACAATCATTTACAAAAATGTATTGCATATTTTCGTAAGATTGCGAAAATAATGAATCCAAACATTTATCAATGTAGCGTTCAACATTGTACACCGGAACGACAATAGAAACTAAAGGTTCTCTATTTCTTAACATAATCATTTAATATAAATATAAAGTTCACCGTTGGGATTAACATTATTCATCACCCAGTTATCGTCATAGTCCATGGAAAGAGCCACGGGATATGGACTGAATAAATAGTACCACCTTGTTATGGTATGTTTTCTCCATTCAAGCATGAATCCGAATAGAGTAAGGAATACATAGGTTTTAAAAAGAACTTTCAGCTTGGACATTCCCGCATATTTCATTAAGAAAAAGATGCCGTAATAATAGAAATATGCCATCACTCTACCATTTACGGCAAAAAATGAGGAAGTAAATGCCGTCAGCAGAAATAAATTATACACCAAAGATGTCTGTTTTGTTATAGGAACATTCTTGCAGAAAATAGCAAAAAACAATATATTGCAAGTGTAATGTCCTATCGTAGGAAGCCAAAAAAATATATTATGCCCCTCAAGATATTCGGTAGAAGCGTATTCTCCCTCTGTATAACTAACAAGATAATCATTTAATTCTCCTAAAGGAAGAACGGAAACCAATAATCCAAACGATTGCGAAACAAAAAAAAGAATTCCAAAAACCAAATAGAAAATGGGCTTATGCCTTACATACAATCCAACCTCTGCCAGCAGAATGAGTGGTATCACCATCATGACACCAAAATGAAAGAAAAAGGCAATTAATAACAGCCCTATGTCAATAAAACGTTTTTCGTTCAGCACATAGTGTCTGAAAATGTAATAACTTACTAAAGATGCTGCAAAAGAGCTTCTCAATCCTACTGCAACAGCAGCGTAGGGAATTATAAAAATCACGAACCATAAAAACACACAGCGGTCTCTATCGTTCGGCTTCATGCTTTTGCAATAGCTATTATAGGCATTTAAGAAGAGCATTGTAGTGCTCGCAACAAGCAAGAACCTCAAAAATCCAAAAGAGATACCATATTTTATAAAAATAAATTCCAACAATGGTAATAGGAAATCCACTTTTATGTTCACTCCCAAAAAGAACAAGAAATCGTTCCACTCAAACAGCTTTATGTCTTGAAAGTTTACCCAATGCCTATACAAATCTGCTACGGGAGGATAAAGCAACATGGCGCATAAACCCATAAACAATGAAAAAAGAAGATACATATTCTTCTTTTGCCGATAGCAGCCATTTATCACCATGGGCATGGCCAGTACAGGGCAGCAAAAAAAAGCCACCCACACAAACCAATCAGTTCGGATTAAGCTCCTCAATTTCAAATTGTCCATATACATTCAATAATTCCGGATGACATTTAAACCCAAGAAGATGTTTTTTACATTCCTTCGGGAATGAAAAGATAGAAGTACTATTAATTGTATATGCATCGGTAAAGTACAAACCTATCAAAGAAAACAACTCCGCCGGCATTTTTTTTGAATATACCATTACATCGGGAAACATTCCTCTGTAATCCATAGTATCTCTAGGATGTGTCTTGATTACTACATCTTCTGCATTGTATTGATTAATTATACCTTGATATATCTCTCTCATCACTTCGTCACCCACACCTTGATTGAAAGGTTGTGCCAGTATAATCACCTTCTTTTCGCGAAGTTTTTCTATTTCCTCCTTATTAAAGCTGAACATATCAAGAATATAATCTTTATAATCACACGTTTCCCATAACTTCCTGATATCGACAAGTATAGCTTTTTCTTTGAGACAAGCAGGAATAGATCCCATAGCACCGGTAAGAACAACTTGTGAAGCATATTTAGAATTACCATACTCACCATAACACATGCTGGAGCCAAACAGCAATCTGTATAACCACTTGTGCTTCATCGTTGACGGTCTTACTAAAGCGCTTTCTATATAGTTTGCCAGACCATCTTCAATAACCACCATAGAGCGTTTGCGCAACAGAGCCGGAGTGTACCACAGGTGATCTTGACCAAAAATCGGGAGCGTACACAGGAAAGGCCATTTCATATAGGCTGTACATTTTAACCAAAAGCGGCATAATACTCTCAACACAAACGGCTGTGAGGTCATTTTCACATAAGAGAGAAATTCCTTATACTTGAGTTTACTCTGAAATTCAGACGAGAATGCATCTGATATAAAAAAGAAAGTCTTGTCAAATTGTTCCTTTCCATATACCAGCATATAAATGAGCATGGTATACGTTGAATCAACAAAACATACAGCTTTCAAATCTTTATATTTCTTCATCTTTATTCTTGTTTAGATTTATTATTCTATTCATATTGTGACGTAATCACCTCACGTATTTATTAATTAATCCTTTAGCTCTAAAAACCACCATCACCACCATAAGGGCTTTAAGGAAAACATAGAGCAGACAGGTATAGTAAAGGCTGTATCTGGTAAACAGCATTGACAGTCCTAAATGGAGAACAGAGCAACTGAATGTTATGAACATCAAATCCTTGGTTCTATCATAGTAGAAAAGATAGTTGGTATAAAGAAAATATATACACTGAAAATATCCGGAAATGCCTAATAAATAAAAATAAGGCAAGGAAGATGAATACTTGGGCAACAAAATAGGGATAATGACTGAACAACCTACAAAAACGATGACAGCCCCAATTGTATAAATAACAAAGATATCCCTTGTTTGGCGTTTCAGCCGCAACCACCTGTCATTCGCTTCCGAAGACAATATTTGATAGATTGACACAGAATTTGTCTGATTAAATGCCGCCCCAATCATATCTATGATATTCGAAAGATTGAGTGCAAAACTGAAGATTCCAACTTCGGCAAGGGTATAATAGTAATTGATGATATATCTGTCACCGCCTTGCTTAATCCAACTCGTAGCCAAGTGTGGAATTAAAGGAATGCCCCACATCAAGATAGGCTTTACCTGAAGCCACGAAAGTCCCTTGAAAATAAATAGGCGATAGCGAAAACACACATAAAAAGCTACAAGTCCATAGAGTACTCCGCAAGCAAGCTGTGCATAGATACGTCCCACCCATCCCTGCTTCAAAGCAACAACAAACAGCATAGTTACAGCGAAATTTACAACGGCAAAGCTGCAACTCACCAAACCAAAAGAAGTCAGTTTCTCACGGATGCGATAATAGTCGAGTACAATTTGAAAATAGCAGCTCATCACAGAAATAACTAATGCAAACCAAAGATAATGTATCGGCAATTCTAACACTTCCGCAACAAAAGTATTACCCAACAGAAGCAAAAAAGCGAAAAACGTAGCTACCGCAAAAGTGATTAGGAAGATGAGAGTATAGTCTTGCTTAAATTTCTTTTCATCCTTTTTAAAGAAAGAAATAGTTATGTAACCATGCGTTGAGAGAGAAACAACAAACCCCAAAAAAGAAATGATGGTGTTGAATAAGCTCAAAGTACCATAATCTGAAGGAGCAATATAATTGGCCAGAATAATCAGTAACAAAAAGCTTGCACCCTGATTAAAAAAAGAGAAAAAAGAGAACAAAGCTCCTTTAAGCAGAAGCTTGTTGCCTAATAAACAATTTAAAAACATTATTTTTATTCAGCAGCAGTGCTACGCAATCCTCTACACCTTTTCCACACTATCACCGGCAATATGCTCAGTGATACGGTAAGTATTATCGTCAGTGTAGCGCAGATGTATTTATTGCCCACAAAATCCAGCAACATTCCATGTGGAAAGAATGCGAAAACAAACATCTGAAGGAGAAAAATCTCGAAGGAATATTTCCCCATCAGACCTATAAACTCTTTTAGTTTAGTACTCAAACGATTATAACAGAATTTCAGAAAGAAAAGGAACAAAGAGGCTACATAGAAGTAGCATATCCAATGATATATCTTCCAGTCTGTCTGAAAAAATAAAGGTTCGAAATTAATTGAGGTATAAGCGAACATCAAAATAAACGCTATACTGACCACAGAAAGCAGCAATCTAATATTATCCAAGAGAATACCTTTCTCCACCCACATATATCCCAAATAAATCAAAAAGAAATACCGGAAAAATAAAAGCCTGTAAAGCATCTCAGGTATGTGGATATATATGCATACCAACTCCCAAAGGCAGCTTAACGCAATCATCAGCAAGCATATTTTACCCCCCCCTACAACTTTATTTAACAATTTGATTATCAATGCAATAATAGGCAACAACAACGCAAACTGTATGTATATCCACACATAGTAGGAACCAGGACCTATACCGCCACCAATAATAACAGTCTTCATCACCTGCAAAGGATCTCTTTGCAATACCACTACCAGCAAAAATACCTCAAAAAGCAGTAAGAGAAGAAAAGGCTTGAAAATCCTATTAAACAGCTTAACCAAATTAGGCATTTTCACAGCCTCGTCCACTCCATGCTTATAGGCATGAAAGACCTGTATCAATAGGAACAAAGGCACTGCTTGGTCTCCCCAAAGAGGAAACAAGATATATTCTGTGTGTGGCAGACAGTGTGCCAACACTACCAAGAAGATACAGACTCCTTTGAGATAATCTATGAAAGGGTCATATCCCTCCTTTTGTAATGTAATGGGTAGCATTCGTTTTATATTTGTAAGCACTCAATTTAAGGTATCCCCCTTAATTAAGGCACTTTTCAGTGCCCTAAACCGGTAAGTTCTCTCCTGCTTCCCTGAAGGGACATCAGGCATATCGCCAGATGCTTATGGAATATTATCACCGGGAAGAGTACCGTCAAAAACTGATAACCTTCGACCTGAACGAAAAGACGCTCAAAATCACTGCTACTAATACATACTTCTATTTAGGTCGATGACAGCAGCAAAGGTCGAAATCTTTAGAATAGAAAACAAAACGGCATTTTTGGACGCTTACTTTTATATCCAATTTATTGGCAATCTATTCAACAACACACTCATGCCGTTCGCCAAAGTTCTTTTTTTCCTATACACATAGGAAAATACTTCACAAGTAGTAGAGTAAGGAAGTAACTTACCACTATAATCAAAGGAAACTCAAAACACAACACAGCCGCCCAACTATTGGGGACTATGTGTAATACTTTGACTACGGGTATCTGTGCAAAAGGGAACATTGCCAAATGGACACCGAATATTACAATGGAATTTCTTCCAAAAAACAAAAAAGGCCTATCAAAAACCAAATACCGCCTACTCCTAAAGGATTGGGTTCAAGAGCATCTATTGGTATAACAGTAAAGAGTTTGGCAAGTCCTATAAATTTATCCAAAATAGAAAATTCAAATAGGCCTTCAAACAGATAGCGTACACACTGCACCAAAAGTTGCAAAGTTATTCCGAATAACCAAAAGAACACAAAGGGTACTAAAAGTGTATTCACTTTCTTGATAAAAAAGTCCTTAAAACAACTCCGTTGTCTGAAAAACAATCCGGATACCAAGAAAAAAGAGGTAATCGTAAAGGAGCATTTATAGCAACTCCAGTCAAATCGAAATGATAAAGTACCACCCAAAGTACTGAAAAACCTTTTATCGCATCTATGTAATCTATACGTTTTGTTGCCATTGAATTTAATATAAATTATTCCTTACATAAGCACAATATCTATAAAAATATTACATTTGGACGCCAACAATTAGCATCCCCAGCTGATATGCAAATTAAACCTTCTCTTACTCCCTCTTTCTCACCTTCAGCCATTCCTCCAGCCACTCATTCACCATCTGCCTGATTTCATCATCCTCCAAATCCATGGAGTAGTAATAAAAAAGTGACTGATAAGCACTTAATCTCACATCCAGCCCTTTTTTATTTTTCCATACGTAGTTGTACAAATATGGGCTTCTTTGGCAAGAGTATTAATATTCAAGTCTTTCTCTTTACGCCATTTCTCAAATAAAGCACCCAGTATAGGGTGGTCACTGTTTACATTCATCGTCGTCTTGTATTATGTTATCAGAATTAAAAAAGTACATGTTATTAAACGTTATTTTAGGTTTCTCACATTTAAAATATTTTCCATATACAGAAAATATTTAATGAGAAAAGAGCCCTAACTTCGCACAAAATCTTTAAAACAACAAAATGGAAAATCTATTCAAAATGTCACTTTTCATGCCGCCCATATCACCGATAAAAGACGAAAACACCGGAAAAACCGTAAAAAGTGCCACACTCACCCCATTCAGGACAATGAGCATTGACGAAGTACACCGTCTTATCACCTCCGACCAGAGACTTGCCGAACTGACACTCGCCATAAGAAATGCCGCAGCACAAGGAGACGAAATTACCGCACGATTCCTCAAACAACAGACACTACCCTACGTCACTCCCTGCGGCGTATTCACCCGACGACGGAGCGACTGCCTCACGGAACCCTCCGGCCTGGTTGTAGTCGACATCGACCACCTTGAATCCGCAGAAGAAACGGAAAACTTACGGCAACAACTGTTTGATGACCCCTATCTATGCCCTGCGCTGGTGTTCATCAGCCCCACCGGACGGGGCGTAAAAGCGTTTGTTCCCTGTCTTCACGGACAGAATCCTGCAGAAGGAATACAATGGGCCATGAACTACGTCCACTGCATGTATGACGCCGAAAACACACAACCCGGAAAAGGAGTGGACACTTCGGGGAAAGACCTCGTACGCGCCTGTTTCCTCTGCCATGACCCGAAAGCACTGCTCAGAAAAGTTGTGAACTTCGAATGATGAGTCATTGCAAATCACCGACTACAAATTACTAATTATAAATTACCCAATCCGATGGAACCACTATCTTCATTGCACCTTCTGGCCGAAGCAGTCAGAAATGCAGGAGCAGACATTGCTCCAACCTATCAAGAATATATACAACTGGCATTTGCCATTGCCACCGACTGCGGAGAAGCAGGACGGCATGATTTTTTAAGTCTGTGCAGCCTGTCGTCCAAGTACGACCGACGGGCAGCCGACAAGCTCTTCAGCAATGCCCTGAAGACCGGCCGTAACGACGTGCATCTGGGAACCGCCTTTCATCTGGCCGAGCTTTGCGGCGTGAAGATTCAGCATGAAGCCGCACCCGCCATTGGTACACTTGGTACACAAAGTTCACCCCTCTCTTCTACCTCACACACACGCGCACGCGAGGAAGAGTCCGCATCGGGCATTGAACCACTGTCTCCATTACCCACTTTCGACGAACACCTCCACTGGCCTTATCCCCTGAATCGCATCATGAGCTGCGGAACCTCCCTCGCCCAATACGATGTACTGCTACTGGGTGCCATCACCGTATTGGGTGCCAGTATGGGAAAACACGTCCGATGTTCCTACGGAGGAAAAATGATGTCCCCCTGCCTGCAAACCTTTGTAGTAGCCCTACCTGCATCCGGCAAAGGAGTGCTCTCCTTGGTACGCCTGCTTGCCGAACCCATTCACGATGAAATACGTGAGCAGGTAGACGAAAGTATGGCATGTTACCGCCGCGAAAAAGCAAAATACGACACACTGGGCAAGGAACGCGGAAAAACGGAGACTCCCGTAATGCCTCTCAACAAGATGTTCCTCATCTCGGGCAACAACACCGGAACCGGCATCCTGCAAAACCTGATGGACTCCGACGGTACCGGACTGATATGCGAAAGCGAAGCCGACACCATCTCCACCGCCATCGGTTCGGAATACGGACACTGGAGCGACACCATGCGCAAAGCCTTCGACCACGACCGACTGTCCTACAACCGGCGCACCGACCACGAATACCGAGAGGTAAAGAAAACTTATCTTTCCGTACTTCTGTCAGGCACCCCCTCACAAGTGAAACCACTGATTCCCACTGCCGAGAACGGGCTCTTTTCCCGCCAGGTATTCTACTACATGCCTGCCATACATCATTGGCAAAACCAGTTCGACCGTAATGACGGCAATCTTGAAGATACCTTCAAGGCTCTGGGCATGGAATGGAAGGACAAACTGAAAACCATTGTCATGAACGGAATATTCACCCTTCACCTTACGGACGGACAGAAAGATGAATTCAACCGGCTCTTCTCCCGGCTTTTCGTACGCTCCGGACTGGCCAATGGAAACGAGATGTCAAGCAGCGTGGCACGTCTGGCCATCAACATCTGCCGCATCATGGAAGTGGTGGCCATGCTCCGCGCAATGGAACAAGGGGAAATCACCGCCTCGCCTTACGTGTCGCCCGACCCCCACACAGCCACAGACAATCTGAAAGACCACATTGTCAGCCGATGGAATCTCCTCATTGCTTCCGATGACTTTCATGCCGTACTCTCACTGGCCGAAAGCCTTTACCGGCATACCACCCATATCCTCTCCTTCCTGCCCAACACCGAAGTGGCAAGCCGCGGCAATGCCGACCGGGATGCGCTGGTAGACAGCATGGAAGAAGAATTCACACGGGCCTCTTTCCTGCAGAAAGCCGGAGAGATGGGCATCAAATCGGAAACCGCCTCCACCTGGCTCAAACGTATGCAGAAACACGGGCTGGTGGAAAATGTGGATGGCAAGGGAAACTACCGGAAACCCAAAGTCTGACATTCACTTCGCTTCACGCACGCGTATGTGTGTGAGGCGAAAGGATGGATGAACCTCTGTACCAAGTGTACCAACCTCAGGTTTACGCTTCCCAACCTGACCTTTACGCCGCCCAACCTCAAGTTTAAGGCTCTCCCAGTGCAGCCACTATCAGCCGCACCTGGGCAGGCGTATAAGAGCGGGAACGGGAAGAACCGCCCAAGGCGGAAAGTCCGTCACGCAAATCGGGACAAAGGTCTATCCAGTGTTTCAGTTTGCGGAAGGCAGCCTCCGGACAAAGATTGGGACAATAGATTTGGGCCAATTCAGTACGCCCGTATGTACGTATGACAAAAGAATCCATAGTTGACAGTTACGATTTATATTTCATCAAAAGTAACTATAAATCATGACATTATCAAACTTACAAGCGTAAATAACCGACTAAAACAGACCCAAACAGACGAGAACCTGCAAAAACCGGCAAACGCCCGTATCCACAGCCTTATCTTTGCATCGTTGAGTTCAACACAGCAAATGTTTTTATCCTTTAACTTCTAAATTTTAATTGTATGATTCGTTACAAAAAGTATCAAGTGACGGGCGAAGACAGCCCACTGAAAGGCCTCTGGTATGCACGCCCCGTAATCGAAGAAACCTTCGACATCGAAAAATTGGCCAAGCACATGTCCAATCACAACACCCCCTATTCGAGTGGTGTCATCAAGGGGGTACTGGCAGACATGGTTTCCTGCACCAAAGAATTGATTCTGGACGGCAAGAACGTGAAACTGGATGACCTTGCCATCTTCTCCGTAGGAATCGTCAGCAAGAAAGGGGCGCAATCCGCTGCCGACTTCTCGCTGGCCAACAACGTGAAGGGGCTGAAGCTCCGCGCCCGTGCCACCGGCGAACTGAGTAATGCCCAAATCAACCTGGATGGACAGCTGAAGGAATCTTCCCTGTACACCGTAGGCGGAAAAGCTCCCGATGGCAGTGGTTCCGACGGCGGTTCCGGAGGAAGTGACGGCAATCAGGGCGAGAATCCGTTAGGATGAGAATAATTACAAATTACTAATTATCAATTATCAATCATCATGAGTGAAGACAAAAAGTCAAAATCCGTGTGGGGCATTGTCCTCAAAGTAATCATCACCGTAGCTACCGCCATAGCGGGAGCTTTAGGTCTGGGCGCTTGCAAATAGCCATGCGTACGATTACCCTGCTCATTGTTCATTGCTCAGCCACGCCTCAAGGCGTGGCCCTGGGCTTTGAGGATTGCCGCCGCGACCACATCCACCACCGCGGCTTCCGCGACATCGGCTACCATTTCTATCTGACCCGCAACGGCGAAATACACCGCGGCCGCCCGTTGGAAAAAATAGGTGCGCATTGCCTCAATCACAACCGCCATTCTATCGGCATCTGTTATGAAGGAGGACTGGATGCTGCAAGTTTTCCTGCCGATACCCGCACACTGGAACAGAAGGCTTCGTTACTGGCACTGCTACGTGAGTTGAAGCGTATCTTTCCACGGGCGCTGATTGTGGGGCACCATAACTTGAATCCGACGAAAGCGTGTCCGTGCTTCGATGCGGAAAGGGAGTATAGGGGGCTGTAAAAGGCTCCCTTCTTCATTCTATACCCAATTTCATCAACCCCATGCGCACTTCTTTATTGGGGATATCCAGCGTATAAAGATGTGTAAGCGGAGAATAATTCTTTATCGTCACATACCCGCTTTGATAAAGCAACGGGGTGATATTTGTCATCCATTCCGTAGGGGCATTGTTTACTTGCAAAGGAACAAAATCTGTTCGTATTTTGCTAACGAAGGGGGATGAAAGATACTAAAAAAAGAGGGGAAGAAGGAAATCTATTTTTCTGTAATCAATCTATCAACTTCACTTATCAAGAATGAAATCTGAGGATACAAATTATCAATTTCATCTTTGGTAAACTCTTTGAAATCATCATAATCACTTGACTGCCTTTTATCGTAAATTTTAGAAAAGATACGCCCACATTCAGACGACAACAAATTCGTCTTTACAAAATGAAGTCCAAAAGCTTGTCGAACTCCCATGTGACTTTTCACTTCAATTCCATGCAAAATCAACAATGCTGAAACCATATGAAAACAAGCGTAATACATCCTATTTACAGCAGAATTCCATAGTTCATTATCTATCAAGACATCAACATCATGCATCAAGTCACATGCCTTTTGACGCCTATAATTGACAATATCACGCTTTATATCCTCTTCCATCACAGCAACACACCATCTTTCATCACATTATAATAAAATACAGTCTTTCTCTTTGCTGCCTCCCAAGCTTTACGAGTCATCACAATCGGGCTAATAATAGTACCTGTTTCTATTTCCAAATCATATATTGGAGCAGTAATGACATCCTCCTCCATAGGAGAAACTGTATCTTTATCCACTAAAATCAGAATATCAATGTCACTATTCTGTTTTGCCTCTCCACGTGCCTCAGAACCATAAAGAATAGTCTGAGAGTTGGGAGCAACACTCTTTATCATATATTTCAGACGTTTCACCAATTCCTTGCGATTCATATAGACTATGTTTTTAGTGTTTAGACTACCGCAAAGATAGTTTTATTTTTAAGAATTGCAGTAACAATATTCTCTTTTTTGATGACCTCTAACTATTCACGAACTCCCATGCAAATCTCGTTCCTTTCTCCAAATCCTGATTTACTTTCTTTCCCAATATATCTTTCAGATACTTAGGGTGCAAACCGAAGCCCGGACGAACGGAGCGAACGTTCTGCTCTGTAATCACTTCTCCGGCTTTCATATCCTCGGCTACATAGAGCGAACGGGAGAACTCCCTTCCCGACTTCATCTTATCAGTAAGTTCATACGATACTGAGCCGATAGCCGCTTCGGCCATGCGTATATCTTTCACCATTTGGGCAAACTCCTGCTCGTTCATTGAGAATGAGGCATCGGGGCCGCCAATACTACGGTCGATAATAAAATGCTTTTCAATCATGGTTGCACCTTGTGTCACAGCCACTACGGCAGACACACTGCCAATGGTATGATCGGACAAACCGGACTTCACTCCATAGCGCTCGGCTAAAGCCTTTATCATGCACAGATTGGCTTCCTCAATGGGAGCAGGATAAGAGGAGGTGCATTTCAACAGCGTAATATCATCATTACCCGCCGCACGGCAAGTATCTACAGCCAACTGAATGTCTTCTTCAGTGGCAATGCCGGTAGACATCACCATCGGTTTCATCTTCTTGGCGGCATACTCTATTAAAGGAATATCCGTAATTTCAAAAGAGGCAATTTTGTAAATGGGGTTGCCCAAGGATTCCAGGAAATCTACCGCAGTTTTATCAAACGGTGATGAAAAACAGATAAGTCCTTCCTCCTTGGCCACACGAAACAATTCTTCGTGCCACTCCCAAGGGGTATAGGCTTGCTTATAGAGATCGTACAAACGCATGCCGGCCCAAACACTTGTAGAATCAGCCATAAACTCCATTTTATCATTATCCAACGTTATGGTATCAGCTGTATATGTTTGGAGCTTAATAGCATCTGCACCTGCACGTTTGGCAGCACGAATTGTTTCTATGCCTATCTGCTTGCTGCCATTATGATTCGCCGACATCTCGGCTATGATAAATGTTTTTCCCATAATGGTTCTTATTGTAACTTGTTTGCAATAATATTTTTGATGTCAGAGAAAGATTTCATCAAACTGATTTCATTAGGCTCAAACTCTACTTCGAAAGTATCTTCCAATTCTATAACCAGATTCAAATGGTTCATACTATCCCACTTTTCGCAATTATTCTGAGAGGTACTCTCATCTACATCTGTTTTTAAAACAGCTCTCATCACATCCATTATTTCTTCATTCGTAATCATAACTTTATTGTTTAACTGTTATTGAATAATAATCAGGTATTGACAAATCTAATTTGTCAATATTCGCCATATAGTATTTAACACCCTCTTCTACTCGCATCACAGAAAAGCCAAGCCGGTCATAAAAATCAGCCACTTGTCTGTTTTTGAGAGTAGGAATAAATTTTGCTTCTAAAGCTGACACACCATCCTCAACCAACAATTTAAATACAAATTTAATGAAAGCCGTTTCAATACCTTTACCTAATATACGACAACTAAGCAATATATTCTCAATACTATTATCAGTGATGAAAACTGCTCCCGTGATACCATTATCACCAAATTTATCTGAAACTCTGATGCAATAGATTTTCCATTGATTATCCAGAAGTTGTCTGACATCAGCCTCAGAATAACGTTGGGTCGTTAAATTAAACTGATTTGTTTTTTGCGTCATCTGAGCAATTCGTGATATATTGAATGAGTCAACCTTCTGAAGCTCAATTTTAATTTCTAATGAACGAAGAAAATCTTCAAAGTTTAAGAATTTGGCTTGTTCGCGTGTACGTTCCGCATTTGCCTTATATTGTTCCGTTTTCTTTTTATCTTCACCGGTAATTTCGTAAACTTCAAAATATTCACGAACTAATTGCATGAAAAACTGCGGTAACATATATGCTTGTTTTGGAAAGTCCGGGACAGCCACCATAGGCAAGGTCTGTTTTACTAATTCACGCTCTGCCGGATTGTCATCAATGAACACCATACTATCAAGACCTATGTTCAGCTCTTTAGACAGCTCCACGATATTCGAAGCCTTGTCATTCCAATTTATACGAATAGCAACAAAATCTTTTTTCCTTAAAACCATAAACGGATTTTGCTCCCAAGCTTCGAATACATCTTCTTCGTTGTTCTTACTACAAACAGATAAAATAATACCCTCTTTACTTAGCGCAGACAGCGCTTCCTGAAAATACAAAAATGCCTTACCTGGATAATCCCCGCCAATTTGTATACCATTAATGCCTTCCTCGCCAAGGACTCCACCCCACAAAGTATTATCCAAATCAAGAATGAGACATTTCTTTCTCTTTAAAGCTATATTCTGTATTTTAGAGTCTACCCATGTAGCAAATTCACTAGTAATTTTAGAAGATATATACATTTGAGAAATAAAATAGAATTTCCATCCAATCAATTCCTCTGACCTATAACGGGAAGTAAACTCAGAAAAGTCAATCACCTTAAAATTTACATTCGTTCCAGCCATATTATACAGTTGGGTATTATACCGGACGATAGCCTCCCTTACAATAAAATTGGCATCAGTAAATCTCGTAGGAAAGATGTCTACCAATGTGAATGCTACAAATTCTTTCCCTTGTGGAACCTGCGAGAAAACAAGCTGCATTTTTCTAATATATGCATCAATTTCGTCAGCCAGTTGCTTCTGATTCCATCTTATGGGTATTTGATACATCCACAAATACAAAGATGTATTTTGAGGTATATATGATATATCTTCGTAACCAGAATACTCCACTTCGTCTGTGCCGAAGATATTTTCCAGCGTATTGTTTCTAAAAATAAAGAATTTCATTTTTGTTCTAATAATTCAATTAAACCGATATCTTTATTATAGAGAAAAGCTACCCGATGATTATTGAGAGCTACTGCTTCTGCCGGATAGCTTACCACCATGAACCTCATTTTACGAAGCCGTGCGATGGCATCTTCTATATTTTCTACACTATAACAGCAATGATACGGACAAACTCCATTCTTCTCAAGATTTTTATTGATTGGAGAATTCTCATCAACAGGTTCAAGAAGTTCAATCATAGGCTCTCCTTCTTTTGTAAGGAAACAGATATTTACATTCTGTATTGGATCAAATATCACAGATGAACAAGAATATCCCCCATCAATGTAATAATACATTGTTTTTTCAATACTGGTAACAGCGTATCCTATATGGTGAAAATGAAAATTTGATAACATGATTCTCTATTTGCGTTTATCTCTAATAAAGCGGACCAATTTACGTATATCATTTCTATATACTGTAATACTTCTATAATGAAGTTCTGAAAGCTCCCATTCAATGAATTTCCGGTTATGACAACATCCGTCGGACTCCACCGTATCACCCAAAACAAAGCCTAAAAACTCATCCAATAACAATGCATCGGTATTGTTTATATCAATTGAACCTACCAGTTTTGTACATTTTGCAACCTCAAAAGAAAAACAGATAATAGTATAAACAAAATCAAGTCCCCCTCCACTTTTCATTTGGGAAGGTGCCATATAATAGCCTAATTCAGCGATTCTTCTTTCATGGTCTATATTGGTCAGATTGAAGACACCATAGGGAACATTATCTTTTGTTACTAACCAATAGTAACAATCTTCTCGTTGAGCAAGGGTTTTCGTAAAATTCAAGTGATTTTCAAGAGATATTACATCTGTATTATACATAAACTGCCTTATCTCAAAAGTATTCCTCCAATCCAATATTTGCTTTAGGAGTTCTTCCGACAAAATAGAGAAGTGTTGGAAAACATAACCATGATATTTATAAACCGCTTGTTTGTCTATTTGTATCATTCAATTGCTAAATAATTAAAATTATCTGTTCTATTCCTGCATCAATTGTCCATTATGAGAATTTTTCCAAAAAGAATGCGATTATCGTCAATGCACACTTCTTCCCAATTCTTCAAACAGATTAATATAGCGTTCACGAATACCACCTTGTATCTGCAAGTTATCAACCCCAGCAATCTCTAAAGATGTCAGAGGTATGGGATTATCCTTAATATTTCCTAAAGGAAGAACTCCTCCAGTAGAGGTTAACAGTGAATAATAATCAGCCTGATTATCTACATACCAACCTACAGCCAACTTGGCACCACAAGCAATGGCTTCGAGACTCACAGTACTTGCTGAACAGATTACCCAATCGGAAGCACAAAAAAGTTCGGCCATCTGTTGCGCTGTTAAATTGGAGCAATAAGACACTCGCCTATCCCGTACCCTCGGCTTTTGAGGTTGATAAGCATCACCTACCACTGCAGTTATCTGGCTGACAGTAGGCAATTGCATAGCTTCACGAATGTAATGGCCAGTAAAGTCAAAGGAATCCACACCACCAAAAGTAATGGTTATACTTTCCGTACTACGTTTTGCACAAGAACAGAGTTTGTTTACAGCTTCTATAAACGGGCTACGCAGTAATGCCCAATCAAATCCCAAACAGAGCTTGGTGTAAGGTTCCACGTCGAAAAGTGCAGAATTGGTCTGACCATGGTTAATCACGACATCAGCCACATAGTGCTTGTCGTGCATATCGTCAATGCACACCAGGCGGCAGCCTTTTTGCTTGATGGCACGCTGATAATCGGTAGTGAAGAAATAATTGTCGAGCACCACAATTTCATCACCTTGCAAATGGGAAAGGAAATCAGCAGAATGCGTTTCCTCTTGCAAGGGGATGAAAGGACATACCTTCTCCATCTCACTTACCTGATATGAGGTAGGATGGCAAGTAAAGAAGGTACAATCGAAATCGTCCTTCAGCATATCGGCCAAAGCCAGAGTACGGATAAAGTGACCGTAGCCGATGGTAGCGCTTGCGTCGGCACGGAAATAGATTTTCTGCATTACATCATCTATGAAGTAACTCATACTTCATTTCCGCCAATGTCCAGTCGGTCAGCGTATCGAGGTCCTGCACTTCGAGTTCGGAAAGTACCAGTCCGGCTGTGTTCTTCCCCCAAAAAGTCCGGCTCTCCACAAAAGGAGCAGTACGAGAGAAATAGAATTGGCCGGCATCATGATAAATCGGCTCTAAATCTTGGGAACGTGCATTCATGTATTCGGGATAAACCATACCGATTCTCCCGTCTACAATATGAAGGCTACGCTGTATAGGATAGGAATAAGCCACACAAGTGAAAACGGAGTCAATCTCCGAATTCATTTTTCCGTATGCTTCCCGAAGCCTTTCAGGAGTGACAAAAGGAGCTGTTGAGTAAATGCAACAAACTGTATCAAATTCCCTGCCTCGCTCTTTATACATCTCTAAAACTTCAAGAATTACATCGGCCGTACCGGCATAATCATTCGAGGTCTCAGCACTGCGCATAAAAGGAACTTTGGCCCCGTATCCGCAAGCTATCTCCGCTATCTCTTCATCATCGGTTGAAACCATTACTTCGTCAAAAAGTCCGCTCTGCAAAGCTGCCTCTATGGAATATGCAATGATAGGTTTACCCATAAAGGGCTTGATATTCTTACGCGGAATACGTTTACTGCCGCCACGGGCAGGAATAATACAGATATTTTTCATCGTTTAGCCTTTATAATTAAATGGGGAGAATACCCGAAAACAATTGAATTGTCCGGCACATCCTCATCTTTCACACCAGAATTTGCCCCGATAATCACATTGTCACCTATCCGGCAGTTACCGATAATAGAAGAATTTGCACACATCCGCACATTTTCACCTAAAACCGGATAAATTCCTTTATTGTTTCCCACCGTACAATTTTGCCCAAAACTGAATCCTTCACCATATTCAGCCCGTCCCATAACGCTACCGACCGGATGATCCAACGTAAAATAATGAGGAAGATTTACCTCATGATACAAATCACACCCATTCATTATTTTATTCAAATAATACAACTTATCTGCCAATAAACGGTTATCAGTATCTTGAGAAATGGTGTTAGCAAAAAAATAGAGAAAAATTGTATATTGTGCACTTTGATAAGGGTTGAAGTATGTCTCTCCGTCGCATGAGTAATACTTATTTTTCGTACGGGAAAAACAATATTCACAACGAGAAATTACCCCCCCCATTTTTATATTTATTAACATCTCATCTTCTTCACTCAAGAAGAAAAAAGAGGAAAGTTGCTGCAAAAGCTGCTTTTCAATAGCTTCAATAGGAATGGAAGTAATCATTGTTTTATATATTCTATAACCTTTTTAATCACATACTCCTGTTCCTCGTCCGTCAGCGTGGGATACATCGGAAGACTCAGACAATGTTCGTAATACTCTTCTACTATAGGCAAATCGCCTTTCCTATTTCCCCACTGCTGATAGTAAGGCATCAGATGAAGCGGAGCATAATGAACCTGCGCATAAACATTGTTCTCGTGCAGATAATTATAAAGGCCCAAGCGGTCAGACACTTGAATGATATAAAGGTGATAAGCATGATAGACATCGGCAGCATTGAATGGAGTCTTGATACCATCTATTCTGGAAAATGCTTCATTATAGCGTCTTACGATTTCATGGCGACGTTCAAGACCTGCTTTCGCACGCTCCAGCTGAGAAATACCCAAGGCAGCCTGAAAATCAGTCAGACGGTAATTGTAGCCTAACTCCTGCATCTCGTAATACCAGCCACCATGATGCTCGTGCAATAAAGCAGGGTCTTTCGTAATGCCATGCGTACGGAACAGACAAAGCCTGTCATAGAGCTCCTTGCTGTTGGTGGTCACCATGCCTCCCTCACCCGTAGCGATATGTTTCACGGGATGGAAAGAGAATACGGCACAGTCGGCAAAACAACCGTTGCCACAATGTTGTTTCTTGCCTTTACTGTCCATGAAATAGCCACCGGGAGCATGACAGGCATCCTCGATAATCCACAAGCCGTACTCGTCGGCAAGCTTTCTGAACTCTTCCAGATCCAAAGGATAGCCTGCAAAATCAACCGGAACAATACCTTTGTAAGTACCGCGGGGAGAAGCTTTAAGCATGGCTTCGAGTTTACGGATATCCATGAGGTAAGTATCCTTGTCAATATCACAGAATACCACCTCGCCACCACAATAGCGGATGCAGTTGGCACTGGCAGCAAAGGTCATGGGAGTGACAATCACCTTGTCGCCCGGCTTTACATTCAGTGCGGTAGCTGCAAGATGAAGCCCCGAAGTGGCATTGTTCACTGCTACGGCATATTGTGCACCTACATATTCGGCAAATTTCGTTTCAAATTCCCTGATTTTGGGACCTTGTGTCAAGTAATCGCTTTTCAGGGTATCAATGACTGCCCGGATATCCTCATCTGTGATATGCTGACGACCGTATGGAATAGGCTTGCTTATCATTTCACCTCGAAATTAGGGTCAACGTATTTCTTGATATTCTCGCGCATAGTCTCTACTGTCTCCCACTCCGTATTGTTGTCACTGCTGTAGTGGAAACCGTCGGGAACGGGTACTGCATTGTGATGTCTGATGAACTCTTCGCGACTGTGCTTGAAAGATACGGAAGGAAGAATGACATAATATCTGCCCAAATCGATTGTATCAAGAGCATCGGTTACAGTAATCATCTCCTCATGCAGCTTCTCTCCCGGACGGATGCCCACTTCCACCTGCGGCAGATTGGGTGCAATGGCGGTAGCCACGTCCTGGATATGATAGGAAGGAATCTTAGGAATAAAGATTTCACCACCCAGGTGATGTCCGATGGCATACATGACCAAAGCGACACCGGCTTCCAGTGAGATGTTGAAACGGGTCATGCGCATATCGGTTATGGGAAGTTCCTTCGCCCCGTTGTCACGCTTGTTGATAAAGAAAGGGATTACGGAACCGCGGGAACCCATCACATTGCCATAACGGACTACGGAGAACCTGATGTCCTTGGAACCGCTGATATTGTTGGCGGCAGTAAACAGCTTGTCGGAAGTGAGCTTGGTGGCGCCATAAAGATTGATGGGGGCACATGCCTTGTCGGTAGAAAGGGCCACTACATGCTGTACACCGGTGGCAAGAGCAGCCTTTATCACATTCTGCGCACCGTGTACATTGGTTTTGATGCACTCTTCGGGATTGTATTCAGCGGTATCCACCTGCTTGATGGCGGCTGCATGGATAATCACGTCCACTCCTTCGCAAGCCCGCGTCAGACGTTCGAGGTCACGGACATCACCGATAAAGAAACGCAGTTGCGGATACTTATGACCGGGATATTTCTGTTTCAGCTCAAATTGCTTCAGCTCATCGCGGGAGTAAATAATAATTTTCTTTACTTGCGGATAATCACGGAGAATGGTTTCCACAAACTTCTTTCCGAAGGAACCCGTTCCTCCGGTAATCAATACGGATTTATTGTTAAGCATTATAATGAAAAGTTTTATTCATCGATATATTCCCACGGATAGGGATTGTCTGTCACATTCTGAAACTCATCAACCGCTTCCTGCTGTTCGGGAGTAAGTGATAAGGAATCCCAGGAGGCGATGATGGAACGGCCTTCGTCGGCCAAAGACTCGTCGAACACTTCACCGTAGCAGGCGGTAAGCAGACGGAGCTTCAGTAAGGAAGCGGGAAGAGCGTCGAGCACATCCCAACAACAGTCCAGCACTTCCTGGACATGCCGTTGCTTTTCGCCATGGTCGACAAAAGAGGCGCTGTAACCCATAAGAAGGGCAAGACAGACATTTGCCTGCTCTTCGATGGTAGTGCCTTTTACACCCGACCGGTACAAAGCCATGGTAAGACGGTAGACCTCACCGTTCCGCCGTGACAAGTCATCGCTATAGACGGGACTGCCGTCCATACCCAAATACATCAGTTCGTGCGCAGCACGCTGAAGAGTGATTGCTTCTTCGGAAAGAGACATAAGCAATTATAGAATTAAGAATTAAAAATTAAAGTTCAGCCGATTACTTCTATAAGATCGGGGTGGATAGTGGCCATGGCAACAGCTATGACACCTTGTATTTCGATAACCACGCGACGGTCACGTGCACCTTTCACCTTCAGAAACACACCCTCTTGCCCCTCAAATTCACCGCCGGTAATCCGGACTTTGGTACCTTTGGACAAGTTCAATTCATCCGGTTGAAAATAAAGAAGATGATCATCGTAAGTGCCGGATACGGCAATGAAACGTTGCATCTGACTGTCGGGGACAATAATCTTCTGCCCACTGCGGGTATCGGTAATATATTGCAGATAAGTGACTTGAGATTTTACACGCTGCACATCGGAAGGACGGGCATGGACAAAAAGCAGATTATGAACGACCGGAACCAAAGCACGGACTTTTTTCCCTTTTTTTATACATATCTTGTATTGCATAGGAATGAAACAGCCCAAATTTTCTTTCTTGAGCAGATGCATGGCATCCGGTTCTCTGCGGTAGGTGGCACGCATAGCATACCAGATTTCGACCTCTTTCTCTATTCCCATTTTTATGCTTTTGTTCAGACAAGGGTGTTCTCCTGGGGCTTTGAACCTCTTGCATACACTTGAAATTCAATTACTTGCGGACACTTTATGTAGAATACGACAAGCTTTATGCCCTTCTTGTCAACAGATTTTTTGCAGTCATTCATTACCTGTCAGGTAAAATGCTGTAAACGAATCTATTGCAAGCAAAAAGCGTTCAATAGACGTTCGTTTTTTGAACGTCAATATTTAAGAAAATTAAAGAGGGAAGATTACTTAAAAATTAGTAAAAGGAAGAAGTTAGAGAAATACAATGCAATAGGCTTACTGACAAAGTATTATACTCACTAAAAAGAAATTTATAGAATATTTTTATTAAACATTTTGCGAGATTCAAAAATACACGTTATCTTTGCGTTCATTAAACGAACGTTTAAAAAACACCTTTTCCAAACGAAATATTCCACTGTATAACAAATAATTACATTGAAATAAAAAATATCGTGTTTATAGAAATCAGATTCCTACAAACACGATATCAATTAAAAAAGAAATTACTATTCTCAGAAGTTAAATATACCCAATTCCGGGAAAGTAGCCCCTTGCACTGCAAAACAGATTCCGAAGCAAGCCGCACTTACAATCCAAAGGATAACCAGCGTCCACTTCAAACCGGAATTCATCGGCTGCCATTTGAATATCTGACTGAAGATGGCCCATACAAGACTGACCAAAGGAATTCCTACCAGCAAGATTCCTGCAATGTACATCACAATGGCAGACAACGGAGAAGTAGGCAGTACCACATCAGCCATCGGGAAAAAGGAAATGAGAGCCGCACCGCCACCAACAGCCACCGCTATCGCAGCAAACAACAACGCCACAAATACCACTCCAAATACAAACAATACCGGACTGCAGATAATGGCAAATATCACCAGACAGATTTTCAAGAACCAGCCGACAATCATCACCAATGCATCTCCCAACTTCTGCAAGAAAGTACGGGGTTTGTCCGACCTCATATAATCATTCACCCCATTGGCAACCTTCTCAAAACCGTCCGTCACCGTCTTTCCGATATTCTCTACCGTAACGGCCTCGCCACGCATACTCAACTTCTCGGCTGCTGTGCGGGCTTCCGGTATAACCAGCCAACACACGATATAGACCGGTATCAATGTCCCTACCCCACAAATCAAGATGACAAGCAGTAACAGTCGAAGTAAAGTTACATCCCATCCCAGGTAGGCAGCCATTCCACTGATGACACCACCCAGCATTTTGTCATCCGGATTGCGGTATAGACGACGGCGTGTAGTGCCATAAGCGGTATTGCTGTTCCAAGCACCGGCACCATAGCCGCCCCCGGCACTCGTGCTGCCGGAATCGGCACTAGCACTCTCTCCTTCCGCCTCCATATCTTCCGGCTTTCCCATGCGGGCAATCACCTCTTCCACATCGGCTATCGTGATTACTTGTGAACCGGCCGACAATTTCTCGGCAAAGAGTTCGGAAATACGGCGTTCAATATCATCTACAATCTCGTCGGCACCGGCCTCCTTGCGGAAGTGCATCTTGAGATTACTCAGATAATTATCCAAAAGACGGTATGCGTCATCATCAATATTGAAAACGGTTCCACCTAAATTTACAGTTAATGTCTTTTTCATAACACATTATTTATTTACAATTTTACTATTTACGATTTACCATCCGGCGAATTACGGTATATTCTCTTCGGCTATTTCAAGAATTGCTGATGTGATTCACCGTCTCGTTCAACTCTTTCCAGGATGTTTCCAGTTCACCGAGAAAGACTTCTCCTTTTTCCGTCAACCGGTAATATTTACGGGGAGGACCTTGCGTAGACTCAATCCATTCATACCCCAAAAGGTCGTCGTTCTTCAAACGGGTGAGCAACGGATAAAGTGTACCTTCCACCACAATCAGTCTGGCTTCTTTCAACTTCTGAATGATATCCGAAGCATAAGCCGGCTCTTTGTGAAGCAGCAGCATGATGCAATATTCAAGCATGCCCTTGCGCATTTGCGACTTTACATTGTTTACATCCATAATGGTATTTACTATTTGACAATTTACGATTTACTATTTGGCTGCGCAATAGAGTAATGAGTGTCCTTATTCATTCTATTGTTGTTCCTTGTATAGCACAAATATATGTATTATATCAGTACCTTGCATTACAAAGTACCATATATTAAACATTATTAACAAGAAAAGTAGTTCACGCTACTCTATAACATCAGTAACGTGAACAGAGAGGAAGAGGGATATTTACTGATGGATAACAATTTTATCCAATATACCGGTCAGACTCGCAATTGCTACTCCGTAGTTGGTTATGGGGATGTGCTGTGCGCGGGCATGGGCTATACGATTGAGAACGTACTTCCGGTTGAACATGCAAGCGCCGCAATGGATAATTAAATCATATCGGGACAAGTCTTTAGGAAAGTCATTTCCAGATACAAAGTCTATCTGCAATTCCTCGCCGATGCGCTTTCGTAACAGGCGGGGAATTTTGACGGTGCCGATGTCCTCGGTCAGCGGGGCGTGGGTGCAGGCTTCGGCTATCAGTACACGCGATTGGGGTGTCAGACTATGAATAGCGGCAGCTCCCTCTACAAAGGCATTGATGTCTCCTTTGTAACCGGCAAAAAGAACCGAGAAGGAAGTAAGACTACTCTCGGCAGGCTTTTGTTGATAGACGATGGGGAACACCTGAGAGTCTGTGATTATCAGCTTAGGCGGACGGACAAGGGCTTGCAGGGAGGCTTGCAGCTTATCGGTGGTGCAACTCATCACTAAGCACTTTTTATCCAACAGTTCGCGGATGGTCTGCACTTGCGGAAGAATGAGACGACCTTTGGGGGCTTGTATATCCTGGGGCATCACCAGCAGGACGACATCACCCTCGCTTACCAAGTTTCCCGTGATGGTCTGCTCACCAAAATTCTCGGGAAGCTTTTCGAGAATAGCATCGAAGATACCTTGAATGCCGGTACCCTCTTTGGCACTGACCACAACGGGAGCCTGCCCGCATTCCTTTTCAATCCGAAGCACCACGGAAGCGGTGTCTTGACGGGAATCGGCTTTATTCAGTATCAGTATCACGGGGATTTCGCGCGCAGCCAGTAGCTTTAGCCATTGCTGTTCCAGCGTTCCGTCAGCTTCATAAAGCAAGAGGGCGATGTCCGCTTTCTCCACCGTCTTTAAGGTACGCTCCACGCGCATACCGCCCAGTTCGCCTTCGTCGTCATCAAAACCGGGGGTATCGATAAAGAGGCACGGGCCCAAAGGATATACTTCCATGGCTTTGGTTACGGGATCGGTAGTAGTGCCGGGCGTTGCGGATACCAATGCCGTGTCTTGCCCGGTCAAGGCATTGACAAGGCTGGACTTTCCGCTGTTCCGTCGTCCAAAGACGGCAATGTGCAGGCGGTTGGAACGAGGTGTATTATTCATAAATCCGAAATCTAAAATCTAAAGTCTCTTTTCCCCTCCCCTATCTCCTGAAGATTACGTTCGGCTATCGCCCGTATCTTGGGGTTCGGGATATGCTCCATCTCCTCACGAATCAGCCGCATGCCCTTCTCCTTGGTTTCAGAGGAGGCATAGTCCTCCAGATATTCTTTTAATGTCATCAGTGCATTGGGCTGGCAGCAGTTTGCTATCTGTCCGCGCTTGACGAGCGACATGAAGCGGTCTCCGGTACGTCCCTCGCGATAGCAGGCGGTGCAGAAGCTGGGGATATGCCCCAGGTCGAGCAGCCAACTCACCACTTCATCCAGCGTGCGCCGGTCGCTCACATCGAATTGGGAGGAATCTTCCTCTTTGGCTTCCGGCACGGCATAACCTCCTACGCTGGTGCGTGAACCACCGCTTATCTGCGAAACACCCAGTTCGAGTACCCGACGGCGTACGGCTTCCGACTCACGGGTGGAAATAATCATTCCCGTATAAGGCACCGCAATACGCGCCACTGCCACAATACGGCAGAACATCTCATCCGAGATGGCATCAGGAAAATCCTCGGTCGAAATATCATCTGCCGGACAAATGCGCGGTACGCTGATGGTATGCGGACCCACGCCAAAGGTAGCTTCCAGATGTTCGGCATGCATCAGCAATCCTACGAAGTCGTAGCGATAGGTATTCAGACCGAACAATACACCGATACCTACATCGTCGATGCCACCCTCCATAGCGCGGTCCATCGCTTCGGTGTGGTAGGCATAATTACTTTTCGGTCCTGTGGGATGCAAGGCTTCGTAATGCTCTTTGCCGTAAGTCTCCTGAAAAAGGATATAAGTGCCGATGCCTGCCTCTTTCAGCAACCGATAGTTTTCCACTGTAGTGGCGGCTATGTTGACATTCACCCGGCGGATGGCCCCGTTCTTGTGGTGGATGCTGTAGATGGTGCGGATAGACTCTAAGATATAGTCGATAGGGTTGTTTCGAGGGTCTTCTCCGGCTTCCAGGGCAAGGCGTTTATGCCCCATGTCCTGTAAGGCGATAACCTCGCGGCGTATCTCCTCTTGCGAGAGTTTCTTGCGGGGAATGGTACGGTTCTTGGCATGATACGGGCAATAGACGCAACCGTTCACACAATAGTTGGAAAGGTAAAGCGGGGCAAACATCACGATGCGGTTGCCATAGAATTTCCGTTTGATTTCACGTGCCAGATGATAGATGCGCTGCACCAGTTCCGGCTCGTCACATTCCAGCAGCAGGGCCGCCTCCCGATGGGAAAGTCCCTGACACAAAGCAGCCTTGTCAATCAAACTTTCGATGAACGGACGGTTGTTGCGGTTTGCCTGCGCATACTCCAATGTATCCAATATCTCCTGGTGATTGATGAATTCTTCTGCTTGTCTTGACTTTATGTTATACACTTCGTAAATTGACAATTGGTAATTAAAATAAAGAATGAAGATTTGAAAATTATCAATTATCAACGGTCAATTCTCCATTCTCATAATCTCCTCTCTCTTTTGATACCTCGTAGCCTATCCCTTTCAGTTGTTCCTCCAATTTTTGCAAACCTTCTGCCGCTTCGGCACCCGCAGAAGCTTTGTTATCATAAAGGGAGTACTTCGTCCGCTGATGAGAAGGCGAAAGATTAGGCATCACGACATTGGCGCCAGCCAATATTCCCCGTTCCCGTCCGTCCGGAGCAAGTGTGGCCAGGGCAGTGGTAGCAGGTATCAGTGCCGCGGGATGCATCAGCCGGAAGATAGAAAGCAACTTCAGCGTCAACTCCATATCTCCCGGCGGAAAAGAGGCAAACGGAGTATCGTGATGCGGAAGAAAAGGTCCCATGCCTATCATCTCCGGCTGAAACCGTTCGATGAAGAGAATATCTTCTACCAGATGGTCCACCGTCTGGTAAGGACTGCCTACCATGATTCCGGTTCCCACTTGATAGCCTATCTCTTTCAGCCAGTCCAAGCATTGCAACCGATGGGAAAGGGACATCTCCGCAGGATGAAGCCGGTGATAATGCCCTTCGTTGCAGATTTCGTGCCGCAACAGATAGCGGTTGGCACCTGCCAGGAAGAAACGTTCGTAGGCTTCCCGCGATTTTTCGCCCAAAGATAAGGTAATGGCACAATCCGGGAAGGATTGCCGGATGGCGGCAACTGTCTCCACCATCCCCTCATCCTTCACCGCCGGCGCTTCGCCCCCTTGCAGCACAAAGGTACGGAAGCCCAACCGATAGCCTTCATGGCAACACGAAAGAATCTCCTCCTGCGTCAGCTCATAACGGGTTATGTTCCGGTTCTCCTTCCGTATGCCGCAATAGTAGCAGTTATTGCGGCAACGGTTGGTTATCTCAATCAGTCCGCGAATGAAGATTTTATTGCCAAAGCGGGCAAGCGCTTCTTCCCGGGCAAGCTCCTGCAGGTAGGCTGCAAGTTCTGTGTCCCGGCAAAGAAGCAAGGCTTTATACTCTTCGGCATCCAGCCTGCGATTGCTCCACAGTTTGTCAATCAAATGCTTCATATAAACGGACAAAGGGTTAATACGTCTCTTTCCTCTTTGCCAACTCCTGCGTCAGCTGGCGCTTTCCGGCAGTTATTTCATTATGCGAACATGGCCCGGTAATACAACCGCCCTCGCAAGCCATCACTTCAATAAATTGCCCCGGAGCCTTGCCCGACTTGGCGTAAGCACGCAACGCACCGATAGCCTTCTTATCCAGATTAGCCACTTGTACGGCATTGATTTTATCTGCCTCTTCCTTCAGATAGGCTTTCACGGCACCCATCACGCCTCCTGCCTGCGCAAAACCATGCGCCTCGCGCACGGAAGTAAAACTCATGGAATAGGGCTTTGCCTGCTCCATCTGAATATCCAGCCCGGCAAGCACGGAAGCCACCTCCTCGAAAGTCATGATAAAGTCCACCGCCTCGTCGCGCTGCGCCTCTTTGCGCTTGGCAACGCAAGGACCTATGAAGACCACCTTCGCATCCGGATACTTCTCTTTAGCAATGCGGGCAGCATAATACATCGGTGAACCGGTGCCCGACACGTAAGGCTTCATGGCAGGAATATGCTTGTTCACCAGCTCTATATAAGACGGACAGCAGGAAGTCGTCATAAACTTCTGACCCTCCTCCAGCTTCTCAATCAGCTCGTGCGCCTCGTTGCTGACGGTATCCATCGCTCCCTGAGCCACCTCGATGACATCCGTAAAACCGACTTGTTTCAATGCGCCATATACTTGTTCAATAGTCGTCTTGAACTGCCCCAGGATGGACGGAGCCACGATAGCCACCACCTGCTCACCCTTGCGGATTCTGTGCAACACGTCGAACACCTGCGATATTTCGAAAATTGCTCCGAATGGACATGCATTGAGACACTTTCCGCAATAGATACATTTGCTTTCGTCAATATGCTCTATCCCCTTCTCATCCTTACTGATGGCTTTCACGGGACAAGCTTCCTCACAAGGTACGGGAATATAAACAATGGCATGGTAGGGACAACTCTTATGGCAGATGCCGCAACTGATACACGCATCATGGTCAATCCATGCCTGACCGCTCTCCTTGACATGCACTGCCTTCTTGGGACAATTTACCTGGCAACTGCGTGCCGTACATCCGCGGCAGAGGTTCGTAATCTCGTAGTTAATCTGCACACATGCCGAACAAGCTTCGTCAATCACACACATGATATTGTCTTTCGGCCTGCCATTTTCCGCTCTGTCCAGTGCACGGGCAGCGTACTCCGACAAGGGGGTCAACTCATCCGTCTCATCCTCCATATCGAGTCCCAGAAGCGGCAATGACTTGTACTTCCACACCGCGCGCTCTTTGTGCACACAGCAGCGTCCCGCGTGCTTGGACCTCTTCGGACTCAGCTCGATAGGCAGCCGGTCTATTTTATCCACAAGTTCGTTGTTATTCCACAGCTTTACCAGTTCCTTCAGCAATCTGTGGCGGACAATCATAATGTTGCTCGTAAATGCCATAATTTTTAAAATCAGAATTAGTTAGTTCGGTAACGGTCTGCAAAGATAACGATTGTTTCACAAAAAAGGCTTAACTTTACACCCCAAACAGTATAAATACAACCGATATGTTTACCATAAGAAAAGCAACGACAGCAGACTGCGCACTGATTCAGAAACTTGCGCAGCAAATATTTCCCGTCACGTATAAGGATATCCTTACTCCCGAGCAGACCGACTACATGATGGAATGGATGTATTCATTGGACAATATCCGTAAGCAAATGGAAGAGGAAGGCCACGTCTATTTCCTGGCTTACGAAGAATGTGAAGCGGCGGGCTATGTGTCCGTACAGCAGCAAGGAGAAGATTTATTCCACCTGCAAAAGATTTATGTACTCCCCTATTACCAGGGTGCACATTGCGGCAGTTTCCTCTTTCGCGAAGCCATCAAGTACATCAAGAAAGTGCATCCCGGCCCTTGTCTGATGGAATTGAATGTGAACCGTAACAACAAGGCACTGCAGTTTTACGAACATATGGGAATGCGGAAACTCCGTGAAGGGGATTTCCCGATAGGAAACGGATATTACATGAATGACTACATCATGGGACTGGAAATCTGAGTCCCGGCATTAAAAGCCCTCCAAAAACTAAAGGCTGCGCAGTTCATTACGAACATTGCGCAGCCTTTAGTTTTATCTTTCGTTTCCGATTACTTCGCCACCTTTTCAAGCCATTTCAGCATGAACAGCATGGTGAACATCGAAATGCAGCACGCTACTACAAATACCGTCCACGTCATCCAGATAGGAATACTTTCGTAAAGGATAGCACCGATAACGAGCAACTGATTACCAATGGCAGTAGCGCCGAGCCAACCGCCCTGCATGATACCCTGATATTTGGGAGGAGCCACCTTGGACACGAATGAAATGCCCAACGGAGAAATGTACAATTCGGCAACAGTCAATATCAGATAGGTAACCATCAGCAACAGCGGAGTCACCTTCACCGGAGAGGTACCCAAAGCGATTATATCCTTGTGCATCGGCAAGTTGCTTACATAAGAACCGATAGCCATTATAAGGAAGCCGGTGGCAGCAATACCCATACCGATGGCAATCTTCCGCGGAGTGGAAGGCTCTTTACCCTTGGCACGCTGTGCTGCAAAGACAGCCATGATGACCGGTGTCAGAGATACAACGAAAATCGGGTTCAAAGACTGGAACAGCTCAGCTGAAATAGCCATGCCGAATAAATTCAAATCTGTATATTCCTTGGCAAAATACGTCAGTGTCAACCCATTCTGATGGAACGAGAACCAGAAGAAAATTACCACACCGAATACGGCAAACAATGCATACATGCGCTGTCTTACCTCTTGTGCGCTCATCTCCACTGCAGTGGCATCGCCCGCTTTTGCAGCCACCTTCTTGCTGGGATCGGGGAATTTCTTTCTGTTGATGACGAAAATTACCAAAGAAAGAACCATAGCCAAGATAGCTACACCGAATGCATAATGGAAACCGGTGGTAAACACGTTCAGATATTCATTGGCAAATACCGTCATATCCGTTACGGGTGTTCCGGAAATAGTGGCTTTCGTTGCCAGTGCACTATAAGTGTCCACAGCTTCGGGAGTCAGCGTTCCTGCCAGATGTCCGTGGCAAAGGGCAGGCAGGTCGGCATCATAATTGTAGCCGAATGTGGACAGCCACCAGTTACGTACGCCTACTGCGGCAAACGGAGCAAAGATGGCACCTACATTGATGAACATATAGAATAAGGAGAAACCAGAATCACGCATGCTGGAATATTGGGGATTGTCGTACATCTGCCCTACCAGCGCTTGAAGATTTCCCTTGAAAAGACCATTTCCGAAAGCAATGACAAACAAGGCCGCACAAGTAATCACCAAAAACAAGGTTTTATTGACAACCGGTGTAGGAGACGGGATGGCAAGCATCAAGTAGCCTACCGCCATCAAGACAATGCCAGTAAAGATGGTACCTTTGTAATTACGGGTTCTGTCGGCAATAATACCACCTATCAATGCAAGAATGTAAATAGAAAAATAAAATGTTGAGTAGATCAAACCTGCCTCTTTTCCATCCAGTCCGAACTTGGCTTGCAGAAAAAGTACAAGAATGGCCATCATGGTATAAAAGCCGAAACGCTCGCCCAAATTAGCAAAGGATGCGGCAATCAGACCTTTAGGGTGTTTGTTGAACATAAAAATTAGTTTTTAGAATTAGTAATTGGATTGATTTCTTGAATAATTCCTGCAAATATATAAATTCTATTGAATATTTCCTTATAAAATTAAAATATCTCGGCAGAAATAGAAGATTTATTCATTAAAAAGAACACAAACTTCTGCACGCACTTCTTTTACCAAATCCTTCGGGTCCAGTTTAAGCTGCAAACCACGTTGTCCGGCACTGATATAGATATACGGAAACCGCAGGCACGTTTCATGGATATAGGTAGGGAAAGACTTCTTCATGCCGATGGGCGAACAGCCTCCGCGGATGTAGCCAGTCAGAGGTAAAAGTTCCTTAACCGGAATGAGGTCACACTTCTTGTTGCCCGATGCCTTTGCCGCCAGTTTCAAATCCACTTCGTGCTCACCCGGGATGACGCAGACAAAGTAGCCGGATTTATCGCCGTGAAGAATAAGTGTCTTGAACACGCAGTTGATGTCCTCGCCCAAACTGGCGGCTACATGTACGGCGCTCAAATCGTTCTCATCCACCTCGTAGGGAATGAGTTCATAGGCTATCTTGGCTTTGTCGAGCAACCGCGCTGCATTCGTCTTATTAATTTTCACCATAACAAGTTACAAAATTAGTAATTATCCCCCAGCTCTTCACGCAGGAATTTCGGAGTATAGCCTTTCTCGCTCTTCGCCACCTCTTCGGGTGTTCCGCAGGAGAGGAGTTCCCCTCCCCCCTTGCCACCTTCGGGACCCATATCAATGATGTAGTCCGCCATCTTGATGACATCGAGATTATGCTCTATGACGATGACGGTGTTTCCTTTGTCAACAAGTTTGTTCAGTACATTCATCAGTACACGGATATCTTCAAAATGAAGTCCGGTGGTAGGTTCGTCGAGGATATAGAGTGTCTTGCCCGTATCACGCTTGGAGAGTTCCGTAGCCAACTTTACGCGCTGGCTCTCACCTCCGGAGAGCGTGGTGGAGGACTGTCCCAGCTTGATATAGCCCAATCCCACTTCCTGGATAACCTTAATCTTATTCAATATCTGGGGCACATTCTCGAAGAACTCCACCGCACGGTTGATGGTCATATCCAGCACATCGGCAATGGACTTGCCTTTAAAGCGCACTTCCAGCGTCTCGCGGTTATAGCGTTTGCCGTGGCACACCTCGCAAGGCACATACACATCCGGCAGGAAATTCATCTCAATGCATTTGTAGCCGTTGCCCTGGCAAGCCTCGCAGCGTCCGCCACTGACGTTGAAGGAGAAGCGTCCCGCCTTATATCCACGTATCTTCGCTTCGGGCAAGCCGACAAACAGATTGCGGATATCGGAAAACACACCGGTATAAGTGGCAGGATTGGAACGCGGCGTTCGTCCCAAAGGAGACTGGTCCACATTCACCACCTTGTCTATATATTCCAGCCCTTCAATACTGTCATAGTCCAAAGGATCCTGCAGTGAACGATAGAACTTCTGCGAAAGAATAGGCTGCAACGTCTCGTTGATAAGCGTGGACTTGCCACTGCCGGAAACACCGGTAACGCAAATCAGCTTGCCCAGCGGGAACTCTACATCCACATTCTTCAGATTATTACCCTTGGCGCCACGCAGCCACAGACTGTGTCCATTGCCCTCGCGACGCTTGGCAGGCACCTCAATGGCACACTCACCATTCAAGTATTGGGAAGTCAGCGTATGCGTCCGGAGCATTTCACGGGGAGTACCGGCAAAGACAACATCCCCTCCCAGCCTACCGGCTTTCGGCCCCATATCAATGACATAATCGGCGGCGAGCATCATATCCTTGTCATGCTCCACCACAATGACGGAGTTGCCAATGTCACGCAGTTCCTTCAAAGAGTGTATCAAGCGCTGGTTGTCGCGTTGGTGCAGGCCGATACTCGGCTCATCCAATATATACAGCACATTCACCAGCTGTGAACCTATCTGCGTAGCCAGGCGGATACGCTGGCTTTCACCACCGGAAAGGCTGACGGAACTACGGTTCAGCGAAAGATAATCCAAACCTACATCGAGCAGAAATTTGAGCCGTGTACGGATTTCCTTCAGGATTTCACCGGCAATCTGCTGTTGCTTGCTACTGAGATACGGGTCTACGTTTACCAGCCAGTCATACAGCTCATTGATGTCCATCGTAGACAATTCGTAGATGTTCTTGTCGTGAATGCGGAATGAAAGCGCTTCCTTATTCAACTTGGCGCCATGACATTCCGGGCAAACGGCAGTCTTGGCAAACTGGTCCGCCCACTTCTGTGCCGTGGCAGAAGCATCCTTCTCCTGCAGCATCTGGATATACTTTACAACCCCCTCAAACGTCACAAAATAATCGGAAGAGGTGCCTATCAGTGAACTCTTTATCTTGATACGCTCGTCCGAGCCGTAGAGAATCTCGTCGATGGCATCCTCCGGCAAGTCTTTGACCGGTGTTTTCAGCGTCGCTTCATATTTCTCCAGCAAGGCGGTAATCTGCCAGAAAATCATGCTGTTCTTGGCTTTCCCCAACGGTGCGATGGCACCTCCGGCAATGGAGAGCTCACGGTCGGGAATCACCTTGTCAATATCAATCTGGCTGACCACCCCCAACCCTTTGCACTTAGGACATGCCCCTTGCGGCGAATTGAAGGAAAAGTTGTGCGGCGCCGGTTCCCGATAGGACAACCCCGTCACGGGACACATCAGCCGTTTGCTGTAATGGCGCACGCTATCCGTCTGCGCATCGAGTATCATCAGCAATCCGTCACCTTGACGCATGGCAGTGGCCACGCTGTTCTTCAGGCGTGTGTCATCCTTGTCCGTCACCACCAGCTTGTCTATCACCACCTCCACATCGTGGTTCTTATAGCGGTCCAGCTTCATGCCGGGCAAGACTTCGCGTACCTCACCGTCCACACGTACGTAGAGATAGCCTTTCTTGCGCACCTGCTCGAAGAGCTCCTTGTAATGCCCCTTACGGCTGCGCACCAGCGGAGCAAGGATATAAATGCGTTTTCCTTTGTAATCCTTCAGGATAAGGTCGAGTATCTGTTCCTCGGTATACTTCACCATCTTCTCGCCGGAGAGATAAGAATAAGCTTCTCCTGCACGGGCATACAACAAACGAAGGTAATCATAAACCTCTGTCGTTGTACCCACCGTGGAACGTGGATTCTTATTCGTGGTTTTCTGCTCGATGGAGATAACCGGGCTCAGTCCCGTTATCTTATCCACGTCCGGACGTTCCAGATTTCCCAGGAAATTACGGGCATAGGCTGAAAAGGTCTCGATATAGCGGCGCTGCCCTTCGGCAAAAATAGTATCGAATGCCAAAGAGGACTTGCCGCTTCCGCTCAGGCCTGTAATCACAGTCAGGCTGTTACGGGGAATCTCGGCATCGATATTCTTGAGGTTGTGCACGCGCGCACCATATACATTGATATATTCTGTTTCTTCTTGCATGTTGATTTATCCTATCGTTTTAACTGCAAAAATAACTGTTTCCCCCCGAATATCAGCCGAAAAGCGCTATTTTTCAGTTTTGAAATGCACAATATTATTTCTTAACGCAATCCTTTGGTTTGAATGCCACAATATTCGTACCTTTGCAGCTACTTTGGGAAATTGTAAACATAAACCAACGATTACTGAATGAAAACGATTAACCGCATTATCTGCTCCCTGCTGCTTGCCAGTGCATGCAGTATCGGTGCAATAGCACAAGAGAATCAATCTTATTTTCTGCATACTATCGAAAAAGGACAAAGTCTCTACTCCATCGCCAGCATGTACGGCGTCAGCCAGTCGGACATCATCAAACTGAACCCCGGCAGTGACGAGAAAATATTCATCGGACGCACATTGCGTATTCCACGCAGCGCTGCCAACATACAAAAAGAAACATACCATACCATCGAAACCGGTGAGACCCTCTACCGGCTGACCGTGAAATACAATGTATCTGCCAAAGCCATCTGTGACGCCAACCCGGGACTGAGCGCCGAGAATTTCCGTATCGGACAAGTAATCCGTATCCCTTCCACAACCGAGACCCAAACCATGGTCCCGGCTGAGACACAAAGCAGCACTGTAGTTGCCAACAACAATATTCTCGGCCCCGTAGAGTCACGATGCCGTGACATGCATAAAGTGAAGCGGAAAGAAACCGTATTCAGCATCAGCCGTGAATACGGCATCAGCGAAGCCGAACTGATAGCCGCCAACCCGGAATTAAAAGGCGAAAACAAAATAAAGAAGGGAACCTTCCTCTGCATTCCCTATCCCAAAGCACAGACGGAGCAAAATATCCAGTCGCAGGCAATACCTACCGACAGCGAGCTGTTCCGTGAAAACCGGAAAAAGACAGAACGCTTCAGCACCATCAAGGCTGCCGTCATCCTTCCCTTCCTGGACGGGGTATCAAAGAGCGAGTCTTCCCGTATGGTGGAATACTACGAAGGCCTACTGATGGCCGTAGACAGCTTGAAACGTACTGGCACTTCCATTGACTTGTACACTTACAATTCAGGTCCCGAAAGTGCCTCGCTGAACTCCATCCTGGGCAAAAGCGAGATGAAGGACATGGACATCATCTTCGGGCCTCTGTACCAACAGCACATCAAACCGCTGGCCGAGTTTGCCAAGAAACAAGACACACGCCTGGTGATACCATTCACATCGAAAGACAACACGGTATTCCAGAATCCGGCGGTCTATCAGATAAATACCCCCCAATCCTATCTGTACTCCGAGGTGTACGACCACTTTGTGCGCCAGTTCCCCAATGCCAACGTCATCTTCATTGAAGCCAGCCAGGGCACCAAGGACAAGGCAGAATTCATCAAGGGACTGAAAGACGAACTGCGCAACCGTTCCATCCCGATGAAGAGCCTGAAAGAGGATGTCACCGTAGAATCCCTGAAAACAGTATTACGCACGGACCGTGAGAATATCTTTATCCCCACATCCGGCAGTAACCTGACATTGATTAAGATACTTCCCCAATTGACCTTATTGGTGCGCGAACAACCCGAAAGCCGTATCCATCTGTTCGGCTATCCGGAATGGCAGACCTACACCAAAGACCACTTGGAAGCCTTCTTTGAACTGGACACCTATTTCTATTCCTCTTTTTATACCAACAATTTGCTGCCTGCCGCCATCAACTTTACCAAAAACTACCGCAGATGGTATGGCAAGGAGATGGACGAGCGCTATCCCAAATTCGGAATGTTGGGCTTCGATACCGGCTATTTCTTCCTGAAAGGACTTGCGCGCTATGGCTCTTCCTTCGAGAAGAACATGCAGGGACTGGACCTGGTGCCCATCCAGACCGGCTTCAAGTTCCAACGGGTAAACAACTGGGGAGGCTTCATCAACAAGAAGGTGTTCTTCGTGCACTTCACCAAGAACTTTGAGCTGGTGAAGTTGGACTTTGATTAGGGATTAATCATCTGATAATCCACTATATAACTATTAATTCGTAGCTTGTAACTCGTAACTTATAACTTATAGCATGAACCTGAGAACAATCATCATATTCGCCCTGCTGGTGTGTGCATGTATATTGCCCCTGCATGCGCAGGTGGGCGAGCAACGCCACAACTTCGCTGTGGGCGTCAATGGAGGCATCAATCTGAATAGCGTAAGCTTCTCTCCCTCTGTCAAGCAGAAGAATCTGATGGGCATCAACGGTGGTGTGACAGCCCGATACATTTCCGAGAAATATTTCAGTATGATTTGCGGTGCACAAATCGAGCTGAACTTCTCACAGCACGGTTGGGACGAGTATTACGAGGACTATCCCACACTGAGCTACACCCGCACCATGAACTATGTGGAAATACCGTTCCTGGCACATCTGGCATTCGGCAAGGACCGCGGTCTGCAATTCTTCATCCATGCCGGTCCGCAGATAGGTTTCCTGCTTGGCGACAGCGAAAAGATAGACGGCGACTGGGACGGCACTGTAGCAGAATCCTACACCAACATCACCGTGGAACAGCACGGCAAGGCCATAGACAACAAATTCGACTACGGCATTGCAGGTGGAGCAGGCATAGAGCTGCGCACCAAGGCAGGCAATTTCATCGTAGAAGGAAGATACTACTATGCTTTATCCGATTTCTATGGTAGCACCAAGAAGGACTTTTTCTCACGCTCCGCACACGGAGTCATTACGGCCAAGATAACTTATCTCTTCGACTTGAAGAAGTAATGCTTATAGGAAACACCCGTTTCCACACGTAGGAACGACAATTTCCTCTAATGGGAACAGTATAATGGAACGACTGTAACCTCAAGAGGAAACGATAAAAAAGGCAGACCACGTATTCCGAATGAAATACGTGGTCTGCCTTTTGTTATTATCAAGTAGATAAACCTTCTTATCTTCTTAAACGGTCTGCCGCCTTCACCATCACCTCATCTTTGTAGATGGCACGGAAGGCCAGATAGTTGAGGATGATGGCTACCACCGGAAGGCAAAGCGCCCATCCCAACTGGAAAGTCATTGCATCCAAATCACCCTTCAAAATAAACATAAATACACAGAAGGCTATGTAGTAGCCTATCAGCAGAATGCTGCTGAAAATCGTCATGCGTATTTGCAACATACGGTTACGGAAAAGGAATATCGTACAGAAGGCAACAAGTGCACTGAGCAACAATATCCCGAACAAGCCCCAAGTAGACTGAAATCCTCCGTCGGCCAAAGCCACTCCCAGAGGTTTGAAAACATGTGCTGTCACTCCGTCCGCTCCGATGAACTGTCCTACAGGCATGCAAATTGCCACAACCAACAGGATAGTTACCAACAACAAATAAACAGATTGAATACGTTGTATCATTACTGTAATTTTTCTTTTTCCTTAGCCGGGTTACGATAGTAAATCTTACCCTCCACATACTCTTGCGTTGCAATCAATGTCGGCTTCGGCAGTTTTTCGTAATAGCGGGAAATCTCAATCTGTTCCCGGTTTTCGAACACTTCTTCCAAATTATCATTGTAAGAGGCAAACTCAGCAAGCTTTTTGGAAAGGTCATTCTTGATTTCCACACTAATCTGGTTGGCACGTTTTCCGATAATCGCTACGCTTTCGTATACATTACCGGTATCCTCACACAACTCCATCATATCACGGGTCACCGTAGTAGTAGGAGCATTTGTCTTTCTGTAATCCATAAATTTATCTATTGTATTATTATATTATTGCTCTTCACTTCCTTCTCCCAGCATTTTCTGTGCTTCCTTAAAGATTCGGTCGACTTCCTTCATATACTTACTTTCGGGGAACTCATTTTTAAAGGCATAACATTCATCCACCGCTTCACGGTAACGTTCGGCTCTTCTATCTTCCACACTATACACAGCCAACTCATACTTGGCACGCAAGATAAGAATGGATAAATCTTCACGTAGGTTGGTATAGGGATAATCCTTCAAAGCATTCTGCGCAGTGATAACGCAAGCCTGATAGTTGTTGCCCAGATAATTACCCATATTATAATAAAGTTTTGCAGACAGATACTCCTTCATCACCAGCTTGTCCTGCAAGGCAAATATCATGTTCTGCGCTTCTTCTTTCTTGGAGCTTTGCGGGAAGTATTCCATAAACATCTGCAACTGCTGGATGGCGCTATACGTACCGGATTGGTCCAAACGCGGCTCCGGAGTATCCAAATATAGAGCTTTACCGGCATGGAAACGTGCCAGTTCAGTGAATGTGCCGCGGGGATAAACGTTGTAGTATTGAATGAAAGTCTGCGCAGCAGTCTGATAATCCTTTTGGTTATAGTAACTCATGCCCAGCATATAGAGGGATTCCTCCGCCTTATCAGTACCTTTGAGAATGGCAATCAATTCATTGAGCAAAGTAGCAGCACGGTTGTACTGGCCTTTTGCGAAGTAATTTTTTGCCGCTTCGTACTTGTATTCGTAATCTGTGCTTTTCAGCAATTTGTTGTATTCTCCACACGAGGAGAGCAGCAATGCTGCAAGCAGAGTTATTAGGATGTTCTTCTTCATTACTTTTGTTCAAATAATGCGCAAAGATAGAGGTTCGCATCGAATAAAGCAACGATACGAGCCTTAATTTTTCAAAAACCAGACGAACGGGCAGGAATTAGGGATGAATGGTGAAGGATTAGGGATTAGTGACTGTGCTATCAACTGCATAGTCCTCATCCCTAATCCTTCCTCCCTAATCCTTCGTTTTCACAGTTTATAGAGTTCGCTTGCCGCCAGCAAATCGACCTTTTTTTCTGTCAATACACGGATACAGTTATCCATGTCGTTGGGACGGATGATGACATTGGCCGTTTCACCATTGGCAAAGGAATACATGTACTCGATGAACACGCCTTCATCGGAGAGGAAACGGAGCACTTTCGCCAATGAGCCGGGGATATTGGGACAACTGATGCCTACTACATCCGTTACGTTCACTGCGAAGTGATTATCTTTCAAAGCCTTATATGCTTTATCCGGTTCGGAAACAATGCCACGAAGGATACCGAAATCGGCATTCTCTGCAATACATAGAGCAGAAAGGTTGACACCTTCTTTTGCAAGAACTTCAGTCACCTCTGTGAGGCGACCGGACTTGTTCTCCAGAAAAATGGAAAGTTGTTTTGCTACCATAGGTTTATTTACTATTTGACGATTTACGATTTACCATGTACAATTTGGCGATTTACAATTTGCGGTTGTCGATGACGCGCTTGGCTTTGCCTACGCTGCGCTCAATACTGCGCGGTTCTACCAAACGGACATCTACGCCGAGACCGAGTACGCTCTGCAGGCGGGCCACAAGCTTCTTCTTCAGAGCCAGCATCTTGTTGATTTCATCGGAATAGTATTCGGGACGAACCTCAACCTGCAACTCCATGGTGTCGGTATTGTTCTTGCGGTCTACCAGCAAGAGGTAGTGAGGCTCGAACTCCGGCATTTCGAGGATAACGGACTCTATCTGCGTGGGGAACACGTTGACACCACGGATAATCAGCATGTCATCACTACGTCCCAAGATGCGGTCCATACGAACCAGTGTACGTCCGCAGGAGCACTTATCGTAGTGCAGGGCGGTGAGGTCCTTGGTACGGTAGCGCAACAGCGGCATCCCCTCTTTGGTAAGGTGAGTGAACACCAATTCGCCGGTTTCTCCAGGGGCAACCGGTTCGAGGGTCTTCGGGTCTACAATCTCGGGGAAGTAATGGTCTTCATTGAGGTGGGTACCGTGCTGGCACTCGCATTCGTAACCTACACCGGGACCGGCAATCTCACTAAGCCCATAAATATCAAATGCCTTGATACCCAGCTTGGTTTCAATATCCCGACGCATACTTTCGGTCCACGGCTCGGCGCCGAAAGCTCCCACTTTCAACTTAAACTCTTCACGGGGAAGACCGGAGTCTTTGATGGCATCTGCCAGATAGAGGGCGTATGAGGGCGTGCAGCAAAGTACGGTAGAACCGAAATCATGCATCAGTGTAATCTGCTTCTCCGTATTGCCGCTGGACATCGGGATGACGGAAGCGCCGATATTCTCGGCACCGGCATGCGCACCCAGTCCGCCGGTAAAAAGTCCGTAACCGTAGGACACCTGGAAAATATCCGAGCTACCGGCACCATAGGCGGTAAAGGCCCGTGAAAGGCATTCGGACCATGCTGAAAGGTCTTTTCGGGTATAGCCTACCACAGTGGGTTTTCCGGTTGTGCCGGAAGAGGCATGAATACGCACAATCTGGCTCATAGGTACGGCACAGAGGCCGAAGGGATAATTGTCCCGCAAGTCGTACTTGGTAGTAAAAGGCAGTTTTACAATATCATCTATACTGTTTATGTCATCGGGAGTAACTCCCAGTTCCTGCATTTTCTTACGATAAAAAGGAGTGTCATGATACACACGCTCCACAGTCTTTTTGAGACGAATGCTCTGGATTTTACGAAGGCTTTCGCGATCCATGCATTCGATGCTTTCATTCCAAATCATGTTCTTCGTTGTATTACAATTATTAATGGTTGTTATCAATATAGCTGCAAAGTAAACAAAAAAATTTTGTTTATCTCAAAGATTTTACCGAATATTGCCGCTCCTAAGAAGAGAAAATGAACAAATTCGAACTGACATCCGCTTACCAGCCCACCGGTGACCAGCCGGAGGCCATCGCACAGCTGACCGAGGGCGTGCGCGAGGGACTTCCCGCACAGACACTGCTTGGTGTCACCGGGTCCGGAAAGACATTCACCATAGCCAACGTCATTGCCAACATCAACAAGCCAACGCTGATATTGAGCCACAACAAGACGCTGGCTGCCCAGTTATACAGCGAGTTCAAGGGATTCTTCCCGAACAATGCCGTAGAATACTATGTGTCCTACTACGACTACTATCAGCCCGAAGCCTACCTGCCATCATCGGACACCTATATAGAAAAAGACCTCGCCATCAACGACGAGATAGACAAGTTGCGCCTTGCCGCCACCTCTGCCCTGCTTTCGGGCAGGAAAGATGTAGTGGTGGTATCCTCCGTTTCGTGCATATACGGCATGGGGAATCCGGCAGACTTCTACAACAACGTCATCGAAGTACAGCAAGGCAAGAATTTCAGTCGCAATGTCTTCCTGCGACGCTTGGTGGACAGTCTTTATGTACGCAACGACATTGACCTGAACCGCGGCAATTTCCGCGTGAAAGGCGATACGGTGGACATTTATCTGGCTTACGCCGACAACTTGCTGCGCGTCACCTTTTGGGGAGACGAGGTAGACAGTATTGAGGAAGTGGACCCTATGAGCGGCGTTACCGTCGCCAAGTTCGATGCCTACAAGATTTATCCCGCCAACCTCTTCATGACCACCAAGGAAGCCACGTTGCGTGCCATACACGAAATAGAGGATGACCTTCACAAGCAGGTGCAATGGTTTGAAAACGAAGGCCGCCCATTCGAGGCCAAACGCTTGCAGGAACGGGTAACCTATGATATGGAAATGATACGCGAATTGGGACATTGCTCCGGCATTGAGAATTATTCTCGCTACTTTGACGGACGTGCTGCCGGTACCCGCCCCTACTGCCTGCTGGACTTCTTCCCCGAAGATTTCCTGATAGTCATTGACGAAAGCCACGTCAGCGTCCCGCAGATACGTGCCATGTACGGAGGTGACCGCGCCCGCAAGATAAACCTAGTGGAGTACGGATTCCGCCTGCCGGCTGCCATGGACAACCGCCCGCTGAAATTCGATGAATTCGAAGAGATGGCCAAACAAGTGATTTACGTCAGCGCCACACCGGCAGACTATGAGCTGATGAAATCCGAAGGCATCGTAGTAGAACAAGTCATCCGCCCGACGGGACTGTTAGACCCCATTATTGAGGTGCGTCCCAGCCACAACCAAATAGACGACCTGATGGAAGAAATCCAAGTACGCATCGAGAAGAACGAGCGTACCCTCGTCACCACCCTCACCAAACGAATGGCTGAAGAACTGACGGAATATCTGCTGAACAACAACGTGAAGTGTAATTATATCCACAGCGACGTAGACACTTTGGAACGTGTGAAGATTATGGGTGACTTGCGCGAGGGCGTTTACGATGTACTTGTTGGTGTCAACCTGCTGCGTGAAGGACTCGACCTGCCTGAAGTCTCTCTCGTTGCCATTCTCGATGCAGACAAGGAAGGTTTCCTTCGTTCCCACCGCTCACTGACACAGACTGCCGGACGTGCCGCCCGTAACGTGAACGGTATGGTCATCATGTATGCCGACAAAATAACGGACAGCATGCAACTGACCATCGACGAGACCAACCGCCGTCGCGAGAAGCAGTTGAAGTACAACGAAGAGCACGGCATCACACCACAGCAAATCAAGAAAGCCAAGAACCTCAATGTGTTTGCCACCAACGAGGCTTCCGGCGAAGCCGTCCTCAGCAGCGAGAAGTTCACTTCCAGCACTCCCCGCCCCTATGTGGAACAAGAAAGTACATCTACGATGGCTGCCGACCCTATAGTACAGTACATGAGCCGCAAGCAACTGGAAAAGAGTATCGAACGTACCAAGAAGCTTATGCAGGAGGCTGCCAAGAAACTCGATTTTATCGAAGCCGCACAGTATCGGGACGAGGTGCTGAAGATGGAGGAATTGCTGAAAGAAAAAGACGAGTAAGGGATTTCCCCTCTTTTTCTCAAACTATACTCCCCTCCTTTTGTTATTCTATGAAACAGAGTATTAATTCATAAAGACAAAAGCGAGATGAATAAACCAATAAAGACAATAGCTGTTGCACTGGCTGCCATAGCCTCCATGAGTGTGCAACAAACAGAAGCGTGTACCCGAGCCACCTACATCGGTCCTGACAATACAGTCATTACAGGACGTACGATGGACTGGAAAGAAGACCTTATGAGTAACATCTATGTATTCCCAAGAGGCATGCAAAGGGCAGGCTACAACAAAGGGAATACAGTGAACTGGACTTCCAAGTACGGTAGCGTCATTGCCGCCGGTTATGACATAGGTACCTGCGACGGTATGAACGAGAAAGGTCTGGTTGCCAGCCTGCTCTTCCTTCCGGAGTCCGTTTACCACCGCCCGGGAGACAACCGCCCGATTATGGGCATCAGTATCTGGACGCAATACGTACTCGACAATTTTGCAACCGTACGCGAAGCTGTGGATGAACTGAAAAAAGAATCCTTCCGCATTGATGCACCAGACCTGCCCAACGGAGCCGCTTCCACCCTGCATCTGGCCATCACAGATGAAACCGGAAACACGGCTGTCCTGGAATACATAGACGGAAACCTTGAGATACATGAAGGCAAGCAGTATCAAGTAATGACCAACTCTCCCAAATATGAACTCCAGCTGGCTATCAACGACTATTGGAAAGAGGTAGGCGGGCTGAATATGTTGCCGGGAACCAACCGCTCCAGTGACCGCTTTGTACGCGCATCGTTCTACATCAATGCCATTCCGCAAACAGCGGATGCAAAGATTGCCGTACCCAGTGTATTGAGCGTAATGCGCAATGTTTCTGTACCGTTCGGTATCACCACACCGGACAAGCCCCATATCTCCTCCACCCGTTGGCGTTCTGTATCCGACCAGAAGAACAAAGTATATTATTTTGAGTCCACACTGACCCCTAACTTGTTCTGGCTCGACCTGAAAAAAATCGATTTTAGCCCGAATGCAGGAATCAAGAAACTCTCACTGACAAACGGAGAAATCTATGCCGGAGATGCCATAAAGGATTTGAAAGACAGCAAAGGATTTGTATTTCTTTTCCAGACGCCGGTAATGTAGCACAGCCCCTACACATAGCCCCTCAATAATGGATGCTTCCCACTTCTTTCTATAAGAGAAAGCAGGGAAGCATTTATTTTTCTCATTATTTTTGTGTACGTTTGCAGATACATACTCAATGCAGCAATTTACATGGAATTATTAGTATACAAAGCCTCTGCCGGCTCAGGCAAGACCTTTACGCTGGCTGTGGAATACATCAAGCATTTGATAATCAATCCACGCGCCTACCGGCAGATACTTGCCGTAACCTTCACCAACAAGGCTACGGCAGAGATGAAGGAGCGCATACTGACACAGCTTTACGGTATCTGGAAGGGAGCACCTTCTTCCGAAGCATACTTGGAGAGAATTAAAAATTATAAATTAAAAATTAAAGAAGAAGGCGGGGACGGATTGACGGACGGGGAGATTCGTCAACGGGCCGGCATGGCACTGCAATACATGCTGCATGACTACAGCCGTTTCCGCGTGGAAACCATCGACTCCTTTTTTCAATCTGTGATGCGCAACCTTGCCCGCGAACTGGAACTGAGTCCTAACCTGAACATAGAGCTGAACAACAGTGAAGTGCTGAGTGATGCCGTAGACAGCCTCATCGAGAAGCTTACCCCCACTTCTCCCGTGCTGGCATGGCTCCTGGACTACATCGACGAGCGCATCCGCGACGACAAACGCTGGAACGTATCGAATGAGGTGAAAAGTTTCGGACGAAACATCTTCGATGAAAGCTACATAGAACGCGGCGAAAAACTACGGCAATGCCTTCGTACTCCGAACACGTTGAAACTCTACCGGGATGTGCTGCGCGATATGGAAACCGAGGCTCTGGAACAGATGAAAAGTTTCTACGACCAGTTTGAAGGCGAACTGGAAGGGCATGCCCTCACTCCCGAAGACTTGAAAGGAGGTGCCCGAGGCATCGGCAGTTACTTCCGCAAACTGCGCGACGGCAGACTGTCTGACAAAGATGTGCTGAACGCCACCCTGCAAAACAGCCTGGCAGATGCAAAAAACTGGGCAACGAAAACATCCTCACGGAAGGACGACATCATCTGTCTGGCAAAAACCAGCCTGATACCTCTACTGCAGGAAGCCGAAAGAATGCGTCCGCAACGCAACCGCACCCTGAACAGTTGCCGTCTCTCGCTCCAGCATCTCAACAAACTACAACTCCTCAACCATATTGACGAAGAGGTACGTACACTGAACCGAGAACATAACCGCTTTCTACTTTCGGACACCAACGCCCTGCTGCACAAATTGGTGCGCGAGGGTGACTCTTCGTTCGTCTTCGAGAAAATCGGCGCCAACATACGCAACGTCATGATTGACGAATTCCAGGACACCAGCCGCATGCAATGGGACAACTTCCGTCTGCTGTTGCTCGAAGGACTTTCGCAAGGAGCTGACAGTCTGATTGTGGGAGATGTGAAGCAGTCCATCTACCGCTGGCGGAACGGGGACTGGGGAATACTGAACAGCTTGGGAAATAAAGAATTAAACTTAAACTCCTTCCCCGTCCGTGTGGAAACCCTAAAAACAAACCGGCGTAGCGAAACCAACATTATCCGTTTCAACAACCAGGTATTTACCGCTGCCATAGACTACCTCAATGCATTACACCTGAACGAACTGAAAGAGGATTGCCTACCCCTGAAACGCGCTTATGCCGACGTAGTGCAGGAATCGCCCAAGAGCACGGAGTACGGCTACGTAAAAGCCACCTTCCTTGAACCGGACGATGAACACAACTATACAGAGCAGACCCTTCTCGCTTTAGGAGAAGAGGTGCAACGGCTGCTGGAAGAGGGCGTAACACTGAATGATATCACCATCCTTGTCCGCAAGAACAAGAATATCCCGCCGATAGCCGACTATTTTGACAAAGAACTGCATCTTTCTGTCGTGTCCGACGAAGCTTTCCGTCTGGATGCCTCCCTTGCCATCTGCATGCTGATGGATGCCCTGCGCTGCCTATCGAATCCGGAGAACAAGATTGCGGAGGCTGCGCTGATGGAGAATTACAAATTACAAATGACAAATGACGAGCAGTCGGGATTCATCATAGCCACTCCCCTGCCCGAAACCTTTACCTCCCGACGGGAAACGCTGCGCTTGATGCCTTTGTATGAGTTACTGGAAGAACTGTTCAGCATCTTCGGCATGAGCCGCATTGAAAAGCAGGATGCCTACCTCTTCTCCTTCTTCGATGCTGTGACGGAGTATCTGCAAAGCAATTCTTCCGAACTGGACAGCTTCATCCGCTACTGGGACGAAACCCTTTGCAGCAAAACCATCCCCAGCGGTGAGATGGACGGCATACGCATCTTCTCCATCCACAAGTCCAAAGGACTGGAATTCCATACCGTACTGATTCCCTTCTGCGACTGGAAGCTGGAGAACGAAACCAACAACCAGCTGGTGTGGTGCGTCCCACCGGAAGAGCCTTATAATGCCATCAGCTTAGTGCCGGTGAACTATTCCACCACCATGGCGGAATCCATATACCGGCAGGACTATCTGCACGAACGTCTTCAGCTGTGGGTGGACAATCTGAATCTGCTGTACGTGGCCTTTACCCGTGCCGGCAAGAACCTCATCCTCTGGAGCCGGAAGGAACAGAAGGGAACCATGTCCGAACTCCTTGCCAACACCCTGCCCCGCATAGCCAAAGACGGAGCAGGCAGTTGGGACGAAGAGGCTGCCATATACGAGAACGGCAGGATTTGCCCTTCCCCCGTCCCCGTCTCACAGCATGACGCAGACAACCCTGCTAACGACGAAGCTAAACCTCTATACTACGAACAGAAACCTCTATACTGCGAACGTAAACCTGAGGTTTACGAACAGCAACCAGTCAACAGACTTTCGCAAAAGCCGGTTAAACTTCCCGTCCACATGGAGAGTATGCTCCACGACATCGAGTTCCGGCAATCCAACCGTTCGGCAGACTTCATAGCAGGAGTGGACGAAGCAGAGTCCAGCCAGCGCTTCATCAACCGGGGACGTTTGCTGCATACCCTATTCTCTGCCATCGAAACGGAAAAAGACATTGACAATGCCATCAGCCAGCTCGTCTTTGAAGGTGTGATTGGACGGAGTGAGACGGAAGAAGAAATACGCAATCTCACCCAACGCGCTTTCTCCCTGCCTCAAGTCAAGGACTGGTATTCAGGAACGTGGCAGCTATTCAATGAATGCGACATCATCTGGCAGGAAAACGGTGAACTGCGGACACGCCGCCCGGACCGCGTGATGATGCGTGGCGAAGAAATCGTAGTGGTGGACTTCAAGTTCGGAAAGCCAAACAAGAAGTACAACAAGCAGGTGCAGGGATACATGCAACTGCTGGTCCGCATGGGGTATGTCGCAGAAAATATACGGGGTTACTTGTGGTATGTAGAGGAGAACAACATAGAACCGGTATAACTCACTCCCCATCCACTATTAATTATCAATTATCAACTAAATCATGGAAACATTCCTCCAACTGGTCGCCCGCGACCTTTACGCCAAAATAGGAAACGACCTCTCGCGCACCGCCATCGTTTTCCCCAACAAACGTGCCAGTCTGTTCTTCAACGAATATCTGGCAACTGAAACGGACCGCCCTTTGTGGTCGCCTGCCTACGTCAGCATCAGCGAACTGTTCCGGCAACTCTCTCCATTGAAGTCCGGCGACCCTATCCGCCTGGTATGCGAACTGTATAAGGTGTTCCGCGAAGAGACCCGCAGCGAAGAAACTCTGGATGACTTCTACTTCTGGGGAGAACTGCTCATCAGCGATTTCGATGACGTAGACAAAAACCTTGTAGATGCCGACAAACTCTTCAGCAACCTGCAAGAACTGAAGAACATTATGGACAATTACGACTTCCTCGACCAAGAACAAGAAGAAGCCATCCGCCAGTTCTTCCAGAACTTTTCCATAGAAAAGCGCACGGAGCTGAAAGCCAAATTCATCTCCCTCTGGGATAAACTGGGCGACATCTACCGCCACTACCGCCGCAATCTTACAGAACTGGGCATCGCCTACGAAGGCATGATGTACCGCAATGTCATGGAGCAACTCGACACCGACCGACTGCGCTACGACCGCTATGTATTTGTCGGCTTCAACGTGCTAAATAGAGTAGAAACCCGTTTCTTCCAGCTCTTGCAGGATGCCGGGAAAGCAATGTTCTATTGGGATTACGACGTGTTCTACACCCGTCTTCCCCTTGAGCAAAAGCCGCCCTATACCCACGAAGCAGGCGAATTCATCCTCCGCAACCTAAAGCTGTTTCCCAACCAACTGCCCGAAACTTCTTTTGATGTACTGCGGAAACCCAAGAACGTACGCTTTATCTCCGCTTCTACCGAAAATGCACAAGCCCGCTACTTGCCGCAATGGATTAGGGGGAATGAAAAATTAAGAACCCCTTCTTCATTCAAAGACACTGCCGTTGTCCTTTGTAACGAATCCCTACTGCTTCCCGTCCTCCACTCCATTCCGGCAGATGTAAAGAACGTCAACATCACAATGGGATTCCCCCTTGCCCAAACTCCGGTATACAGCTTTATCAACGCCCTTGTAGAGCTACAGACTACCGGCTACCACACAGGTACCGGACGATATACTTACGAGACCGTACTCACCCTGCTGAAACATCCTTATACCCGGCAGCTTTCCTCCCATGCCGAAGTACTGGAAAGACGGCTTACGCAGGACAACCGCTTCTATCCCCTTCCCTCGGAGCTGAAGCAGGACGCATTTCTTGAACAAGTCTTTACACCACAGAACGGCATTGCCGCCCTATGCAGCTACCTCACCGAACTGCTTCGCGAAGTGGCCGTCCTCTACCGCCAGGAAAAAGACGTGGAAGACATCTTCAACCAGCTGTACCGCGAGTCTCTGTTCAAAAGCTACACCCTCGTCAATCGCCTGCTCAGTCTGATAGAGACCGGCGAACTGAGTGGCGTGCGCACAGACACGCTGAAGCGACTGCTGAACCGGCTGCTTACCTCTGCCAACATCCCCTTCCACGGAGAGCCCGCCATCGGCATGCAAGTAATGGGTGTGCTGGAAACGCGTAACCTCGACTTCCGCAACCTCATCATGCTCTCCCTCAACGAAGGGCAATTGCCCAAAGCCGGAGGCGACTCCTCCTTCATCCCCTACAACCTGAGGAAAGCCTTCGGCATGACCACCATAGAGCACAAGAATGCCGTCTATGCCTACTACTTCTACCGCCTCATCCAACGGGCAGAAAACGTCACCTTATTATATAACACCTCTTCGGACGGACTGAACCGCGGGGAAATGTCCCGCTTCATGCTGCAATTCCTGGTAGAGTCGCCGCACAACATCTCCCTTGAGTACCTTGAAGCCGGACAATCTCCACAGCAAGCCCGGGAAATTGAGATTCACAAGACACCGGAGATGTTGCAACAGATGTTCGACGCCTACAACATCCACCAACGTCCCAAAGCGTTCTTCTCCCCCTCTGCCCTCAATGCCTATCTGGACTGCCGCCTGAAATTCTACTACCGATACGTAGCCGGCCTGAAAGCTCCCGATGAAGTAAGCGCCGAGATAGACTCCACCCTCTTCGGCACCATCTTCCACCGTTCCGCCGAACTGGTGTACAACGAACTGACAGCCAACGGACGGGAGATACGTAAAGACGACCTGGAACAATTACTGAAAGACGATGTTCGCCTGCAAGCCTATGTGGACAATGCTTTTAAAGAAAAGTTCTTCCATGTGCCCCTTACGGAGCAACCGGAATATAACGGTACGCAGCTTATCCATTCCAAAGTCATTGCCTCTTACCTGCGCCAGCTTCTGCGCAATGACCTGCAATATGCCCCGTTCCGTATGGAGGGTATGGAACAGGACGTCAGAGAAATGATGGAAATAGATACTCCGCAAGGAAAGCTTGCCTTACAGATAGGCGGTACCATCGACCGCCTGGACAGCAAAGGAGACACGCTACGTATCGTGGACTACAAGACAGGCGGTACTCCCAAGACTCCTGAAAATATAGAACAACTGTTTACTCCCGCCGACAACCGTCCCAACTATATTTTCCAGACGTTTCTGTACGCCGCCATCCTCTGCCGCAAGCAATCGCTGAAGGTAGCCCCTTCCCTACTTTACATCCACCGGGCAGCTTCCGAAAGCTACTCCCCGGTCATCGAAATGGGAGCGCCGCGACAACCCAAGGTACCGGTCAACAACTTCGCTTTCTTCGAAGACGAGTTTCGCGAACGGCTGCACGGACTCCTGCAGGAGATATTCAGCCAAGAAGAAACATTCAGCCAAACAGAGGATACCCGGAAATGTGAATATTGCGATTTCCGCAGTCTGTGTAAGAGATAAAAAAACAGACCATCCGTTCATAAGAAACAGATGGTCTGCACGACCGTAACAGACGGTCTATTTGAGTCTGACGGATGGTCTGTTTTACTTCAACGGACCATCCGTTCTATTTTCTTCGTTATCACTTCTTCACCGGAATAGAGAAGCTGAATATGGAGCCTTCGCCTTCCTTGGAAGTAAACCACAGTTTACCGCCATTCTTCACGACAAAATCCTTGCATAGCAACAAGCCCAGTCCCGAGCCTTCTTCGTTGTTCGTGCCGAACGTGCTGAAATGCGTATCAGTATGCAACAACTTCTTCTGCCCCTCCTCGCTGATGCCACAGCCATAATCCTGAACGCTGACAACTGCCATACCATCTACTTCCTCCATCTTCACCAGTACCTCTGAGTTCTCCTTACTGAACTTAATGGCATTACTCAACAAGTTACGGACCACTGTCTTCAGCATGTCAATATCAGCGTTGACCATCATTTTTTCCGGTTTCATCTCGTGGATTCTTATCTTCTTCAGGCTTGCCACCATACTGAAAATCTCAATGACACCGTCTGTCACTTCGACGAGGTCCACATCCTGATAAACCACGTTCAACTTACCGATTTGACTCTTTGTCCATTTCAGCAGGTTATCCAGCAATGAAAACACATCCTCCGTAGTCTGATTAGCCATCGTCAGAAGCTCGTACATTTCGGCGCCAATTTTCTCAGATGGCAAGTTCAATATCAGCATATTCAGCACCATTTTGATGGATCCCATCGGAGAACGTAAGTCATGGGCAATCACCGAATAAAGCTTGTCACGCCCGGCAATAGTACGTTGCAGTTCTTCCGTCTTACTCAAAATCAACCGTTTGGCAGCTACCAAAGATATTTGGTGGGTAACACGGATAATCAATTCCTCCTTATTGAAAGGCTTAGAGATGAAGTCATTCGCGCCAACCTGAAACCCCTTCACAATATCTGCCGTACTATTCAGTGCGGTCAGAAAGATGATTGGAATATCAGCTGTATTCGGATTTGACTTTAAATGTTGAGCTACTTCAAAACCACTCATGTCCGGCATCATTACGTCAAGCAAAACCAAATCAGGATTTTCCTTTTCCACCTGTTCCAACGCTTGCCGCCCGTTACTTGCAGTAGCAATCGCGAATTTCTCATTTGTCAAAAGCACTTTCAACAATAAAACGTTTGACATCACATCGTCAACGATGAGAATCTTGTATTCGGAAGGATTTATTTCCATGTTCATCTTTCTATATTGTTTTTCCCGTTATCAAAATTACTATTTAGTTAGGAACGATATTCCTTAAAATACTCTATTATATACTGTAAACCCTCTTCCAGCTCTATAGTCGGTTCCCAGCCCAACTTTTCCTTTGCCAGAGTGATGTCCGGCTGACGCTGTTTGGGATCATCATGAGGCAGTGGCTTGAAAATCAGTTTCGACTTGGAATTCGTCAGCCTAATGACCTTTTCCGCCAGTTCCAATATGGAGAATTCATTCGGATTTCCCAAGTTTACCGGACCGATAAAATCGTCCTCCGTGTTCATCATCCGCACCATACCTTCTATACAGTCATCTACATATTGGAAACTTCGCGTCTGATTACCCGAACCGTATATTGTAATATCCTGGTTCTGCAATGCTTGAACCACGAAATTGGAAACCACCCGTCCGTCATTCGGCAACATCCGAGGACCGTACGTATTGAATATACGGATAATCTTGATCCGCACTCCATTCTGGCGGTGATAGTCCATAAACAATGTCTCGGCACAACGCTTCCCTTCATCATAACAAGAACGGAGGCCAATTGGATTTACATTTCCCCAATAACTTTCCACTTGGGGATGAATAACGGGGTCACCGTACACTTCGCTGGTAGAAGCCTGCAATATCTTGGCATTCGTCTTTTTGGCCAGTCCCAGCATATTGATGACGCCCAATACAGAAGTCTTGATGGTTTTAATGGCATCATATTGGTAGTGGATGGGAGAAGCAGGACAAGCCAGATTATAGATTTCGTCCACATCTGCCTCATAAGGGGTTTCCACATCATGCAGTACAAATTCAAAGCGGGGATTGCTCTTCAGATGAGTGATATTTCCTTCCGAACCGGTGAAAAGATTATCCAGACAAATCACCTGATGCCCGTCGTTTATCAATCGGGTACAAAGATGAGAACCTATAAAACCAGCACCGCCACTAACCAAAATTTTCTTCATGTAATGTTTTTTATAGTGCCTTAAAGCACATAGGACCTATTCTGTTTGTTTTGATGCTGACAAATGTAGGCGATTTGACTAAATTATGCAAGTTTGCAACGAAATATTTCACTTGTTAATGAATATAAAGAGGCAGATTAAAAAATCCACCCCTGAAATATTCATTTATTTATCCGCCACATACTCTTCTTTCTTATCCGGAATGCTGAAGTTCTTGTTCGCAAACAAGTCTGCCAGACCCGAAATTTGCTTTAAACGCAACACTTCGTCGCGATCCATTCCGATATTCTTCATTATCCATTCATCAGACATACCGGCTCTGTCCAATTCCGCAACAATATGGCACATCAACTCGATATTATGCGTACCACGGGCACGATTATGACGGATAGTGGACGCCATACGGTTGGAAAGTTCCTTGTCAATCACGACCACGGGAAGCAACCCGTTTTCGCGCTGATAAATTCTTTTGGATGTCTTCAACACCTGATAACGGTGGTAACCGTCCACCAGGATGTAGTTATCCTCTTCCTCATCATAGTAACAGACACAAGGCATGGTGAAACCATCTTCCCAGATGGAAAGCTCCAGAAGCTTCATTTCGGGCGGTGCCACTACATTCGGATTGTAATCGTTTGCTTGTATTTTCTCTATTGGAATTGCCCTTACGTTATATACCGGACTTTTATCTACGCTCATAACATCATATTTTTGAATTGTTCCATTATCTTGTCTCTTTTGTATGCCTCTTCCTTGTTCAAGGCAAAACCCATGTACTTGCAGGCATGGTCATTCTTCAGGATGCATATGCACATCCGCTTATAAGTGGGAATTTCCCGGAATTCCGCGATGTCAATATCATCCAGATAATCCATGCGCACCGGCTTCTTGTTTGTCTTGTAATTCGTGGTATTTATCACTTCAATGGACACTCCTGCATCCCTCAGCTTCTGGATGGTCTCGTCAGCCAGACACCCCCCTTTTGTACGCCAGAATTCAATGCTGACGGTAAGCTTTTTCAAGTAGTTCCTCCGGGTCTCTTCCGGCAAGGTGGAAAGCAGGAACTGCATAAAGCCTTTCCACGTATACCCTTCGGGCAGTCGGACCGTCTGCCACCCCATAGCACGCGTCCCTCCGTAAATACCGGTAAAGTTCACCCCGTTGACCCGCCCTATCATTCTTCCCCAAGTATTCGGGTCGATGACACGATACAGCTTCAGGCTCTCTTGTGCCTCACAAAGAAAAGGGCTTGCCACACGCTGGCGTTCGATATTGACTCCGGCTTTATAATATAGGTCATACAAATGGTTATAGTCAAAGCCGAATTTGCCATTGGCCGTCCAGATATCCGTCGTCTTCCAATCATAAATGGGATAAGCATTGAAAATGTCATTGCCTATCTTCGAGGTCCAGCGGTAATTGTGGTACATCTGATACTTCCGGTTCAGATGGATGCTGCGCCAGCGGTTAAAACTCTCTTGCGTACGGATGCCTATGAGAAAGCAGGCACGCACTCCATCCTTCTTCTCATGCAGCCATTTGGCAAAGTGCATCTGGAACTCATAATCCCACATTTCGGGAGTGTAGAAAGGAAACGTCTCTTTAGTGAGGCAGCCTTTCGGCATCTTCCTTACCCAAATGTCCTCCAAATCCTCCTGCCACGGACGCCAGTAACTCTGGTACATCGACGTACAAGTCGTTACACGGAAAGGCACACAAACACGATACACCTCCAATATATCCTTATTCGCCTCCAATACCCGGTCCACATAATCAATGGTCATGCTGTACTGTATCTCATAGTCCATATGGAATACACACAGTTTACGGTTCAGCCGGTTCCGGCGGATATAGTCTATGCACAAATTCAGCAACACTCCACTATCTTTTCCTCCCGAAAAAGAGACGCATATCGTGTCAAATTCCCTAAAAATCACATCAAGACGTTCTTGCGCCAGTTCATACACATTTTTGGGTGTAGCCATAATTATCTGTTTTTCTTCATTTTCACATAACGGGTCCATACCTTGTCTTCCAAAAAGCCCAGCTCGCTGAAGACATCCCTATCTTCAACAAAGCTAACAGCCGTCAGACTACTCTCCTCGCCCTGCTTCTCAAGTACCTTTTCCAGAAGCAATTTTAGCGTGTCAACATTCCTTTCCTTAATATAATAGTTGTTGATGACACATTCATACTTCTTGTGCTCCACCGGCACAAAACCTACAACATGTTTATTATCCAGAGCAACAAACCACTCGTACTCTTCCGATGTCCGGAAAGGGTAATTGTAGTTCTGTTTCAGCACTTCCGGGCTCATAACCAAAGGGGCTACAAGCTCGTACAGCTTTTTATCCGTACCATGTAATTGCACTATCTGTATCATATCTACATTTATATTATTTGTAATTACGTGTTAAAGATAAAGCTTATTTACGACGGAATATTCTCCTTTTAAATAGATTTAAGAATATAGCCCTGTAATATAAAATATTAATAAATAAATATTATCCCCCTAATTTGTATATGTTGATTAATTTGGGTTTCTTTGCAAAAGAAAGTCACCCGAAGAGAAATAATGAAATATTTACTGCTTTTTATGACCTTTGCCAAGATAGGAATGTTCACTATCGGTGGCGGATACGCTATGATACCTCTCATTGAACGGGAAATCGTAAAAAAGAGATGGATGAGTAAAGAAGATTTCATGGAAATGTTTGCGTTGACCCAGTCACTTCCCGGTGTTTTTGCTGTCAATATATCCATATTCGTCGGCTACAAGCTGCATAAAGTAAAAGGTAGCCTGGTGTGTGCACTTGCCACAATCCTCCCCTCTTTTGTCATCATGATGCTGATAGCCATGTTCTTCGCTCATTTTCAGGACAACCAGGTGATGATACGCATCTTTAACGGTATCCGTCCGGCAGTAGTCGCACTGATTGTGATACCCTGCATTTCGGCTGCACGGGCACTGAAGCTGAAGTATTGGCAACTGGTGCTTCCAGCCATCGCCACCATACTCATCTGGCAATTCGGGCTATCCCCCGTATACATTGTCCTTGCAGGAATTGCAGGAGGAATGCTCTATACATTATGGTTAAAAGATAAACTGAGAAAATTACAGATATGATTTATTGGCAGCTGATATTGGTATATCTAAAAATCGGAATGTTCGGTTTCGGAGGCGGTTACGCCATGTTGTCCCTCATCCAATATGAGGTGGTGGACCACCATCACTGGCTCACCCTGCAACAATTCACGGACGTAGTGGCCATCTCGCAGATGACGCCTGGTCCGATAGGCATCAACAGTGCCACCTATGTGGGCTATGCAGTTACTCAAAGCGTGTGGGGAGCTGTCGTGACCACCATTGCAGTATGTCTTCCCTCGTTCATCCTGGTATTGCTCATCTCTTACTTCTTCGTGAAATGCAAGGACAACAAATACATCAAGGCGGCAATGTCGGGACTGCTGCCCATGTCCGTATCATTGATAGCTGCTGCTGCCCTATTGCTGATGAACAAGGAAAATTTCATAGATTACAAAAGCATACTTATCTTTGCAGCCGCTTTCGGCGTGACGTGGAAGTGGAACCTCCACCCTATCTTACTGATAATCCTTGCCGGAGTCGCAGGCTTCCTTCTATATTGAAGAAGCGGTAGAGACGGACACCATCTTGCGGGCATATGCCCACACCACGCAATAGGCAACCAGCGGTACGATGAACGCCCACACCATCGTCGTATGGTCTGCCACCAGTCCCATCAACAGCGGACCTACCACGCCTCCCACGGGAGACATCATCAGGAAAGAGGAAGCCCTCTTGGTATGGTTGCCCAGCCCGCGCAAGGAAAGTGCAAAAATCGTGGGAAACATAATAGCCTCAAATGCATATCCGCACAACAGAGCTGCAAGCGACACCATTCCTACATCCAGCAACACCAACAAGGTAGTCATCACAGTGCCCGTAGCACAAACCAGCAACATCTTCTCGGCACGCACACGTCCCATAATCCAGCTACCGGCAAAACGTCCTAACATAAATAATCCCAGTCCACCGAAAGAAAGCACTACGGAAGCTTCGCGGGCATTCATCCAATTCTGCTCCACCACGTAGTTGATGAAGAAGCTGTTGATGGAAATCTCGCCGACCTCATAGGCAAACAAGGCTATCAGCCCGAAAATGAAAAGCCGGTGTGACCACAATCCGACCTTATTACCAGCTTCGTCCACCTCCACACTATGTTCAATCTCGGGCAACTTGATTCTTGAAAAGACCAACGCTACCAGCAACACAATTACCCCCATGCAGATATAGGGCAATGCGACATTACCCGAGCCCGTCTGCCCATCCTTCGAGAAGAGCAGCAGTCCAGCCAGTACTGGTGCACAGATACATCCCAGACCGTTGAAGGATTGCGCGAAATTCAGCCGGCTGGCAGCAGTTTCCTTTGCGCCCAATTCTGTGGCATAAGGATTGGCGGCAGTTTCAAGAAACGTCAGTCCACAGCCTATCACGAACAATGCAAACAAGAAAAGATTAAAAGACAGATAATGCTGCCCGGGGATAAAGAGCAGCGAACCGACGCCGTAAAGCAACAGACCGAATACCACACCCCGGCGGTATCCGAAGCGACTGATGAAAAATCCTGCAGGAATGGCCATAATGAAGTATCCCATATACATCGTCATCTGTATAAAGGCCGAATGTGTCTTCGTGATATCCAGTATCTCTTGAAAGTGCTTGTTCAGTACATTCAGAATGGCATGGGCAAATCCCCACAAAAAGAAAAGAGAGGTAATCAAAATGAAGGGCACAAGGTATTGTCTGCCCACCAATGGTATTCGTTTCTGTTTCATAATATGATAATTCCAGACAATCGTTGCAAGGCGATTGATAATTGCGGGTGCAAAGATAAACAAAACTCCCGGTCTTTACCCAACATTTTCCTATTCGCTATTGTACGGAGCAGCTTTTTCTCTAACTTTACTGCCATCATACAATGTTAAGCCATGAAAAATGCCATCCCACGATACAATTTCTACAAAACTAAGTACGGAAGCGAACTTCTGATAGATGTCGTTGATTTGCAGTATACCCGGAAATTCTTGACCCAGGGAAAAGTACATATTCTGACCTACTATGACATCACCTTCATCACAGAAGGAGAAGGAGAATTCACTATCGGTAACCGGACACACTTGGCAGCTCCCGGTGATGTATTCTTCTCCAAACCAGGTGAGGTGCGCAGTTGGGACACAGACCGTATCGGCAACGGTCATGCTCTAATTTTTGAGGATACCTTTTTGACCTCTTTCTTCAAAGACCCACTATTCGTGCAGCACCTCCCGTTCTTCCGAATGGGAAAAATGGTAGACAAACTCCAACTGCCGAACGGGCTCTATGCACGAATACTCCAACTTCTGCACGACATAAAGGTCGAAATCGACTCTTTCCACCCACACGATACGGGCATATTACGCGCCTTACTTTACGAAGTCCTCATGCTACTCAACCGTGCCTACTGCACCTCTATCCCTCCGGAGACGGGTAAGGAGCCACATAAAGATATCAGCAGCTTCCACCTCAGCCGATTCTTCGAATTGGTTGGGGAGCACTTCCGGGAGCAGCATTCTGTACAATTCTATGCCGATAAACTATGCATCACTCCCAACTATCTGAACGAAATCCTCTCTTCGGCCATAAACATCAACGCCAAGCAGTACATACTCAACAAGGTTACAGACGAAGCCCAGCGTCTGCTCACCTACACCGACCTCCCCATTTCAGAAATAGCCTCCGAACTCCATTTCTCAACCGTCTCCTACTTTGTACGTAGTTTCCGACAATGTATAGGGTATACTCCCCTCGCCTACCGGAAAATGGAGAAACCGTGAAAAGTGACATATCCTCCTTCTTTTTTATTGTACAAAAGTTCCACTTACCGGCTATCTTTGCCCTTGAAACAATAACCCATAAAAAAAACAAACAATGAGAGATGCAGAAAAAACAGTAGGAAACATGATTGACAAGGAAAAAACCATCTTTGTCGGTTCGGTGGATGCCGAAGGCTTTCCCAACATCAAGGCCATGTTGCAAACCCGCAAAAGGGAAGGGCTCAAACACATTTACCTATCAACGAACACCTCGTCGATGCGCGTTTCGCAATTTCTCAAAAATAACCGGGCATGCCTTTACGTCTGCAACACACGCTTCTTCAAGGGCGTAATGCTGCGCGGCACGATGGAGATACTGACGGACAGCACCAGTAAGGAAATGATATGGCAGGAAGGCGACACTATGTACTATCCCGAAGGAGTGACTGATCCCGATTATTGTGTCCTGAAGTTCACCGCCTTCTCCGGTAGGTATTACAGCGGATTTAAATCAGAAGACTTCACGATAGAATAAACGGGCCATCCGTTCCAGTCCATCAGCAAGCAGAGCCCGGGGACAAGCGATATTCAGCCGGATAAAGCCCTCTCCACCGGGACCGTACATCGTACCGGAATTGACCATCAGATGCTGTTGTTCTTGCAAACGCAAGGCGACAACATCTGAGCTGATACCGGAAGCACGGCAGTCTATCCAAACCAAATAAGTTCCTTCGAGTGGCAGCACGGGATATTGTGGTAACCGTTCCTTGAAAAAGCAGCAGAGGTATTCGTAATTCCCCCGCAGATATTTCCGCAAGGCATCGAGCCATTCCCCACCTTCGTTGTAAGCTGCCATTGTGGCGATTACGCCGAACGGATTGACGTCGCATACCTCGTTGATGTTAATGGCTCTGTCAATACGGCGGCGCACCTCTTCATCGGCTGCGATGATATTGGCGATTTGCAACCCGGCAAGGTTGAACGCCTTACTCGGCGAAACGCAAGTGACGGAATTTTGCAAAAAGCGTTCGGACAAGGAGGCAAAGGGTGTGTAGTCATATCCTTCGTAAGTCAGTTCACAATGAATCTCATCCGCCACGACAAACACCTCATTCCGTAAACAAATATCACCTATATGCTGCAGTTCTTCCGGAGTCCAGACCCGTCCGACCGGATTGTGAGGATTGCACAGCAGCAGGATTTTTGCTTTCGGATCGGAAGCTTTCCTTTCAAGATCGGCAAAGTCGATTACGTAGCGGCCATCCTGATAAACGAGATTATTGGCAAACAACTCGCATCCGTCATTACGGATAGATGAGTAGAAACAATTATAGGCAGGAGTCTGAACGATGACTTTATCACCCGGCATGGCCAAGGCTTTGATAATGGCTGACAGAGCCGGCACGACACCACTCGTATAGATAATCCACCGGGAATCAACCTGCCAGCGATGCCGGTCATCGAACCACCGGACGACCGCATCATAATAGGCTTCGGGTACTTTTGTATAACCGAAAATACCGTGCGCCACCCGCTTTTGTAAGGCATCGATAATAGCGGGAGCTGTACGGAAATCCATGTCAGCCACCCACATCGGCAATACATTCTCCTCTTCGGGAGTATCCCATTTATAAGAATTCGTCCCGCGACGCGGGATGATTGTATCGAAATCGTATTTCATAATTTATCTTTTTATTCGCAACTTATAAATCCAGTTACCACTCCAAAGCCTGACAAGAAAAATCGCTCCCCGGAAACAAAGCTCAATACACATGGCAAGCCATACGCCCCGTAGCCCCATCGTAGGGGCAAGCCATGCTGCCAGTGTCAGCCGGACACCCCAGATACTGCCAAAATTCATCAGACTGGGAACAAATGTATTGCCCGCACCCACAAATACACCGTAGGCGACGATAGATGCCGCAAACATCGGCTCCGCAAAAGCTTCTATCCGCAGAATCCCGATTCCCAACATGCGGATTTCCTCCACAGGCGTCATCACTCCGATGATCTGAGGGGCCGCCACATACATCAGCACTCCCATGACTCCCATAATCAGCATCCCTGACCAAACGGTAATGTTGGCAAAACGCTTGAGTAACCGGATACGGTTTGCTCCAAGACTCTGGCCTACCAACGTCGTGGCAGCCTCCGATATACCGTAGCCGGGCATATAACAAAGGCTTTCAGCGATGATGGCAAATGAGTTGGCGGCAATGGCGACGATGCCGAGCGGTGCGACGATAACCGTCGTCATAATCTGCGCTCCGCAAATGGCAATATGCTCGAATCCCATTGGCAGGGAGATGCGGACAGCCTGGCGCAGCGTCTCTTTCCGGGGAAGAAAACTGCCCTGCCCCCCGGATAGTCTCAACATGGACGAGCGACGGCAAAGATACCACATCATCCCACCGGCAGTGATAAGTTCGGCCAACACGGTTCCCAATACCGCACCTTCCACACCTAAACCTACGCCGGGAACGATGAACTCCCATCCCCACCAGTCTACCTGCCGTGTCGGGAAAATAAGGAAGAAGTTGAACACGACATCCCAAAAACACATCAGTACATTTAGCATACTGGGTACACGCATATTCCCACTACACCGCAACATGCCGCCCGCAAGGAAATTCAACTGCAAGGCGGGTAAGAAAAGTGAAAATATCCGGAAATAGAAGGATGAATCGCTCCGTATCATTTCATCACCACCCAGCCAGCCGGGAAGCACACCACTGATAGAAATGCCGACAACCGCCAACAAAGAACTGAAAACAAGTGTAGCCGTAACCGATTGGCGGAGTATTTTTTTCGCTCCTGCAAAATCTCCGGCCCCAATCCGGTGTGCCACTTGGACAGAAAATCCCGTTGCAGCGGCGGCACACAATCCCCAGAACAGCCATGTCGTGGTTGAAACCAATCCGATGGAAGCCGCTGCATTCGCACTCAGGCTACCAACCATCGAAGCATCGATATACTGCATGGCGATGGAGGACACCTGCGCCATAATAGCAGGGACACTGAGGTATGCAGTCAGGCGTAACTGCTGCCCCAGCGTCATACTCTTCCCTTCGCGGATAAGCGACAACAAGTAATCGGTCTTTCCCTTTTTTATTCCCATCAGGCTATTTGCAAAGGCATCAGTCGGTGAAACAAGTTTTCTCGTCCCAAAGCTTCAACTCACAGTCGGCAGGTGCCTTTATATTTTCATCGAGAATGATTTCCCCATAGCTTTCGGCAGTGATACTGCCTGTCCGTGGATTCTTCACCCCACCTATCGCCCCCTTGATGGTTGCCTGCACCGAACTGTATTCGAAAGCCCGGTCGCAGTCGGGACCAAAGGTACAATTCTCCAATACGAGGTCGTGGGCATAGCAGAGCGGTTGCTCACCGGTAATGTGGCAGTTGACCAAACGTAGATTCTTCGAATGCCAGCCGAGGTATTCGCCGTTGAGTTCGGAATCGTAGATGGTCACATTTTCCACTTCCCAGAAGGCATCCTTTGTAGTGACTTTGGCATTGCGCAACTCTACATTCTTCACATACTGGAAAACGTATTTGCTGTCGCTCTCCAATCCGTCTATGCGGATGTCGCTACTGAACATGAACGGATAAGTTCCTCCATGCAACTTCAGATTTCTGATGTTCAGATTCTGGCAACGCCAGAATACTTCGTCGGCATCGTTCATCTCTACATTCTCAATTTCGATGTCGTGCATCTCGCGGAACATCTTCGGTGCGTCGATAATCGTGTCGGTCATCTTCAGGTGATCGGAATACCACAATGCCGAACGCCCTCCGACATCGAAAATAGCAACGGTCGATTTTGAAACCGTGTACATGCCAGAAGGGGTAATTCCCTTCGAATCGACAATTGACAGCTTCGATGTTGCTGCATTCCTTGATGGCTGATTCTCCGGCATGGATAATTACATTCTCCAAACGTAAGTCATGTGATTCAAACAAAGGTCTTTCTCCACCGAATGCTGTATTTGATATTATTCTCATCTTGTTTTCAATGTTATAATTATTACTCTATTCTCTTTATCAATTTCGCGGGGACACCGCCTACTATTGTATTCGCTTCCACATCTTTCGTCACAACCGCTCCAGCTCCCACCACAGCATTGTCACCGATTGTCATTCCTGGAAGAATCGTCGCATTAGAACCTACCCAGACATTCCTACCCAATACAATCGGTGCCGGATAGGTAGTTTGGCGTTCTTCCGGAGGCAAACCATGATTGAGCGTTGCAAAGACTACATTATGCCCGATTTGGCATCCGTCACCGATTATCACACCACCATGGTCCTGAAAATGACAGCAGGCATTAATAAATACGCCTTCGCCCACTGTAATATTCTTCCCGAAATCGGTATAGAACGGTGGGAATACCCGGAACGATGACGGGACTTGATAACCGAACAATTCGGAGAGTAACCCACGTACCTCGTCCGGTGTATGATATGCCGTGTTCAGCCGGAAAGTGATGCGTCTGGCTTCATTGCTCATTTTGTCCATAAAGCGATGTATCTCCTCCGTATCAAGCGCTTGACGCGTCTTTACATATTCCTTGAATTCGTTCGTAGTCATAGTGCCCTTATTAATCCATTCTTATCTTCTTTCAAATCTCACAAGTATATCTCCGGGCACACTCAACATTTCAATGCCATTGCCATCAACACGACCGATTTTAATCAAAGTATCACTATAAGACCCATTCTTACAAAAAATTGCCACATTTCCCCATGGGGCATAGATGGTTATATCACCGGCAATAGGAGCACAGCCACG